>PJUI01000013.1_pt1 | contig 585469 bp, 434 predicted proteins | sample 1512201 | NCBI WGS metagenome assembly PJUI01 (sample SAMN08177670, study PRJNA422409) | Feces metagenome, whole genome shotgun sequencing project. | isolation source: Chicken feces (2) enriched on wood chips | host: Gallus gallus | place: USA: Madison | collected 2015-01-15
CCGAACAGAGCAGTCAAGCCCGCCAGAGCCGATGGTATTGCCGTAACAGGTGGGAGAGTAGGTCGGTGCCTTTTTTTACACGGAAGCCCTTGCTGGAAACAGTCAAGGGCTTCTTGCGTTTAAATACTTTCAAAATTTATCAGCATTAATAAAAGATGAACCTAAGTTAATAGGGCAGTTTATGCTTGAACGAAAATATAGCTATAAATTGTTTTTAGATTATATAAAGAGGTACAATAAAATTGTTTGAGCTAACAACTTGAGCGAGAGCAGTGTTTCGGAACGTTTAGTTTATTAAGTTACAGGTTTCATAATTGAAGCCTGTAACTAGTTTATATAATCAAATAGTGATAAAATCTACTCTTCTGTATAAAAGTCGATCAATGAGGCGATATATGGATCTTCCCATCCATCTGAGATATTTTCAAAGTCTTCATCAGGTATATTTGTCTGCCTAATTTCTAAAGAGGTTCCTTTTTTATGTTCATGCAGCTTTAAGGTCACAATAGAAGGAGCGTCTGTCTCCCCGAAATACCATTCTTGTACAATTTTTGTGGAGGGCTCTAATTCCAAGAACCGGCCACTAATAGCTCCATCCCATAAAGAGAATTCTCCATTAACAGTAGCGTCGATAGACACAAGGTCGCCTGTCCATAGACGAGCAGTAATTTCGGTCGTTAATGCAAGATACAGCTCTTCTGGAGTTGCAGGAATGATTGCATATTTCTTGAATTCTTTCATGGTGTAAAGTTACTCTTTCTTGTAATTTACCACTTATTTTGACTTCATTTTTATTTATCTTAATTTTATCGCAAACTATTAGGACAACATGAGTAATTTTCTGCCGAATTCTTTAGTGAAAAAATTAGGGACCAACCCATTATTTGATACTAATGCATTTATTAAGATACACGAAGAGGGTATTCGGGCTACAGCAATACGCCTGAACCCCAATAAACTGGAGGATTGCCCGTTTCCGAATACTGGACAGGTTCCCTGGTGTAGTGCTGCTTATTATCTTCAGGATCGACCAGTATTTACATTAGATCCTTTATTCCACGCTGGGGCATATTATCCACAAGATGCTTCTTCTATGTTCATAGATCATATCAATCAAAGTTTAAATTTACACGCGTACAGTATCCGGGCGCTGGACTTATGTGCTGCCCCGGGAGGAAAGTCTACCTTATTAAATAGCAGTTTACATGCGGAATCGCTCTTAGTTGCAAATGAAATTATTAAAACAAGGGTTACGATCCTACAAGACAACTTAATGAAATGGGGGAATGCAAATACTGTAACCACGAATAACGACCCTGCTGCATTTAATCGTCTTCCAGGGTATTTTGATTTGATGGTTGTTGATGCGCCCTGTTCGGGATCTGGAATGTTTAGAAAGGATGCCGATGCCATAGATGAATGGTCTGAGGCGAATGTGAGGCTTTGCAGTGAAAGACAGCAGCGAATTTTAGGTGAAAGTTTATCGGCTTTAAAGAAGGGCGGGTATTTATACTATTCGACTTGCTCCTATTCAGAAGAGGAAAATGAGGATATTGTCGATTGGCTATTGGATAGTGGCGAATTTGAATCCATTGAAATACCTATTGATGAAAACTGGGGTATTGATCATACAACTTCTGCTAAACATCATGCTCATGGTTATCGTTTTTATCCCCATAAATTAGGTGGAGAGGGTTTTTTTATTGCTGTTTTGAAAAAGATAGGCGAACAGGAAACTTTCAATAGAAAGCGAATTAAGCCGGAGAAATCAGATGTGCCCAAAGGGATTTTAAATAAATGGGTTGCGGATGAAGACAATTTGCATACCTTTCTTCATCATGAAGACGTCTATGTTTTCCCAAAAATGTATGAGAATGACCTGAAGTATCTCCAAAATGTACTTTACCTAAAAAATGCGGGAACGAATGTCGGGAAGCTTAATAGAAAAGAGTTGATACCAAGTCATGCATTGGCTTTAAGTAATCATTTGAAGAGGGACTTCCAATCTGTAGAGTTGTCGCTTGAGGATGCACGCAACTACCTTAGAAAAGAGAACGTGGCCCTTGACACAATTCCCGCAAATATTCAAGGTTGGGCTATCGCCAGTTTTCAAGGGCAATCATTGGGTTGGATGAAGGTATTGGCCAATCGCATTAATAATTATTATCCAAAGGAATTAAGGATTGTAAATTTATAAGATTGCAAGGGACGTTTAGTTCCTAAAATGAAGTGTAGGAATTGTGTTTAGGAAAGCTCTACGATAATTGAACAGATATCTTTGGCGACTTCTTCTTTTGATTTTAGGCTAAACTCACGGGTATTTTCAGCTCGATCGATAATAGTAACCTTATTCGTGTCTGTGGCGAAGCCAGCTCCTTTATCCTGCATAGAATTGAGCACAATAAAATCCAGGTTTTTTCGGAACAATTTGTCTTTTGCATTTTCGAACTCATTATTGGTTTCCAATGCAAATCCGATGAGTAATTGGTTTTCTCTCTTTTTAGCCCCTAAAGTAGCCAGAATGTCAGTTGTTTTCTTTAGTGGGATGGAGAATTCATTTTTTTTCTTTTTTATTTTTTGGGCAGCGACTTCAACAGGAGTATAGTCTGCCACTGCAGCGCTCATTACAACAATATCGGCAGCTTCGAAATAAGTTTCACAAGCAATCAACATTTCGGCAGCTGAAGTTACTGAGATTGTATGAACACGATCGGGTGCAGTCAAGGCACTGGGGCCTGATACCAATGTGACGTCTGCACCAAGGGCTTCAAGTTGTTTGGCGATAGCATAACCCATTTTTCCGCTAGAATGATTGCCGATGAAGCGAACCGGGTCTATTGCTTCATAAGTGGGACCAGCAGATACTAATGCCCTTTTTCCATATAGGGGCAGTTCTTTTGTCGAAAATTTAACTAGAAAATCTAATATTTCTTCTGGCTCTGCTAGCCGCCCTTCACCTACTAATCCGCTGGCCAGTTCTCCTTTCCCTGGGGGAATTAGGATGTTGCCATAAGAACTGAGTTTACTGATATTAGCCTGCGTGGACGGATGTTTCCACATATCTAAATCCATTGCTGGGGCAAATAGCACCGGACATTTCGCGGATAGATATACGGCTGTTAGGAGGTTGTCGCAAATTCCATTGGCCATCTTGGCAAGTGTATTTGCTGTTGCGGGAGCGACTAAAATGTAATCCGCATTTAGTGCAATTTCGACATGATTATTCCATTCCCCGGTATTCGGCTGATAATAATCTATCAAAACAGGGTTTTTAGAGAGTGTGGAAAGGGTAAGCGGAGTAATAAATGCTGTCGCCTCTTTTGACATGATTACGTTAACTTGGGCATCTGCTTTTACAAGAAGGCGGATGAGGGATGCAATCTTGTATGCGGCAATACTGCCGCATACAGCAATTACAATATTTTTCCCAGCTAAAGCCATTTTCTAAGGATTAGTCCTGCTCTTTTGAAGGATTTCTGTAGTACACTTTATCGTGTAAAAATTCATCGATAGCAACCAAAGTAGGCTTTGGCATGCGCTCGTAATGTTTTGAAATCTCTATTTGCTCGCGGTTTTCGAATACCTCTTCCAAGTTATCGTTGTTACTTGCAAATTCTGCAAGTTTGCCGTTCAATTCTTCTTTAATGTCTACTGCAATTTGGTTCGCGCGTTTAGAAATAACTACAATAGATTCATAGAGATTGTCAGTTCCTTTGTCCAATTGTCTCAAGTCACGTGTAACTGTAGAGTTTGGAATTGAATTATTATTTTTTTGACTCATCTTTTTGGGTATTTTCTTTTTCTTTTTTCGCCTTTTGTTCTTTGATATATATATCTTGCTCTGCAAGGGCCTTATTATAATCTTTCACTTGAGAGAGAGCCGTTTTAATCCCTTTTTCGGAATCTTCACGAATGGATTCTGCCTCTTTCATGTGTTTGCTATTCGGAAAATTACTTGCGAAGTTACGGTAATAATCCAAGGCTTCATCAAATCTGCTTTCTTGTTTCAGGAAGATACTTTTAGATGCGTAGATATATTGCGCTTTTAATGTTAAAAACTCAATCTCTTCTGCATATTTTGTATCCGGATATTCTTTTAATACGTTCTGTAACGCAATAACGGCTGCTCTGTAATCATCATTAAGACCCATATCGTAATAGAGTCTCGCGTTGGCAAAAGCTTTAAGCTCAAGCTTATCTCTCAATTTCTGTATAAGATCTGATGCTTCTTTTGATCGTTCCGATTCTGGATAAAGATTGACAAAGAGCTGTAAAGCATCAATTGCTTTCTTTGTGTTAGCTTGATCCAAGGTCGATCTCGGAGAATCCAAATAATAACAATAGGCATGCATAAATCTACATTCCTCTGCTCTTGGACTGTTTGGATAAACATCCGAAAAATCTTTAAAGTGATAGGCCGCTGAAGTGTAGTCTTTCAGACGGTAGTTGGCAAATGCCAAATAATAGTAAATATTTTCTGCTTCAGCTTGTCCACGGAATTTGGTCCGCAAGTCATCAAACAAAACTAATGCCTTTGTATATTTCTTTTTCTCATAAAGTTTTACGGCCTCTTCGTACTTTTGAGCGATATTATTGCTTGCGCGCAATTTCTCAAATTTACTCTTACAACCAGTAAACACCAATAGAAACATCATGCCGGCACAGATAGCCGCTATACGCCTATTTAAAAACATTTTACAAAGATAAGTGAATTTGTTATACTAATCAATTAAATTTTACTGCGCAATATAGTTTAATAATTATTTGATCGCAAAAACAACATTTCTTATTAACATTCTTTAACTCGATTGAACCCACTGTGCGGGTATAATGTCATATACTTGTTGTTTTTCTGCTGGTAGTGAGGGTTAAAAATATGCATTTTGAAATATTTCATTATCTTTACATATTACAATCATTGAATAGCATTAAGAGTATGACTTTAAAAGAAAAAGTTGAGCAAGCATTAGATACCTTGAGACCATATTTGGAAACTGATGGCGGAAATGTGAGTGTTGAAGAGATTACAGCGGATAATGTCGTGCGTTTAAAATTATTGGGAGCTTGCGCTTCATGTTCAATGAGCATCATGACCTTTAAGGCTGGTTTGGAGCAAGCAATTCGTAAGGCTGTTCCTGAAATCACAGCAGTGGAGGCTATCAATTTAACGGATCCCGATTCCCCAGACGCCACTTTACCATCTGCTAATTAGTTTTTCTATTAACACATTTTAACGGCTAGCTCGGCTACTTTTGCTTAAATTTGTTTTATGAAGTTGCTGATTTCTATATTACTCGCTGTATTTGTGCTTTTTGGCTCCTCTGCATTACGTGCTCAGGAAAAAAAGATTATCCAATATTCCGGTATCGTAACAACGGTTGGGTCAGGTCTTCCAGTGGGTTATGTGACTGTTACAAATCTATCTTTTAGGAATGAAGCTTTTGCAGCAAATAACGAAGGTTATTTCTCTTTTGTAGCGCACGTAGGGGATACAATTCGTTTTACTTCTGTTGGTTTTGACCCTTTAGTTGTCACTATTCCTGAGGTCTCAGGAGATAAATATACCGCAAACATTATTATGCAAAACTTAGTTACGGAACTCCCGATGGTAACACCTTACCCATGGGCAAGTATCGAAGAGTTTAATATTGCATTTATGAATCTAGACGTTTCTGAAGATAATATCGTGAGGGCAAGGAGATCATTGTCTTATGAGTCATTGGCAGCGATGGCTGCAGTCATACCGCGTGATGGTAACGAAATGCGCTCCATTAACAATGCCCAGAGCTTTAATACAATGAATAATAAAGTTATCAACCAGCGTTATGCTAATCCGTTGTTGAATCCCTTTGCATGGGGTAGTTTAATCCAGCAGATTACGAAAGGAAGTCAGAGCCGAAAAAGCTCAAATTAATTAATCCGTAGTCTTTAATTTATTTAGCTCTCGGACACTTAGTGTAGCCGAGAAATAGGAAACCAGGCCGGAAATGCCGGTGACCGTTATGAATACCAAAATGTAGTCACCCCATTTGCTCACCATAGGATAACTGTCAATAATTGTATTTGCTCCATCTTCTACTCGAATAATTCCATACGTTGATTGAATGTAATTAAATATGCCGCCAATCAATAAACCGAGCACACATCCAATAACAGCTATCATAAGACCTTCATAAAAGAAAATGCGCTGAATTAGACGATCAGCTCCCCCTAAGCCCTTCAGAATCGTCATATCCTTTTGTTTATCCAGTACCAACATGGTTAAGGAGCCAACAATATTAAAGATCGCAATCACACTGATTAAGGTCAGTATAAAAAAGACGACCCAGCGTTCTACACGTACATTTTTATACAATGTGGGATTTTGTTTTTCTCTATTTTTGACAATGTAATCAGCACCTATTTTCTTTTGCAATGCCTCCCCAAAGGAATTGACATCTACCCCTTCTTTTAAATAAAATTCGATAGATGAAATACGGTCATATTCCCCGAGAACTTCTTTAGCAAATGAAATCGGTGTGATAATTAAATTGTCAAAGTCTTGTTGATAGCGCAATACTCCTCCCGGAGAAATAGAGCGGATATTGAACTCCTCAGCAGGATTAGATGAATTTTTTACACCCTTTCTTGGGGAGTACACTTGAATCAATTCCGAAGAGTTTTGCATTGGAATTGCTAAATTCGCCTGTACGCTTGCTCCTAGAATAGCCAGGTCGCTAGAGTCATGGGTAAGTTTGTATTGACCATCCACAATGATACTGTCGCCTGTCCTTTTACTTAGAGATTGGGGCTCGATTCCTTTTATATTTGCTATAAATTGCCGATTTGAATATTGTAATAACACTTTCTCTTGTAGAACCTCGGTATAGTGAATCACGTTGGAATCTTTTCGTAGTTCGTTGAATACAGTCCGTTTGCTATCAAAAAGTTTTCCTTTCTTGGGTTCAATTTTGAGCTCTGGTGCAAATTTACTGTACATAGACAGTATGAGTTGTTCCATTCCATTGAATGAAGACAACAAAATAATCAATGCAGCACTACTTACCATGACGCCAATGACACTAATGGATGAGATAATATTAATGGCATTAACTGATTTCTTTGAAAACAGATATCTTTTAGCAAATAGAAACGGCAGATTCATGGCTATTATCCTCGAATAAATGGATTGGAATTTTTTTCAAAGCCAATCGTAGTTGATGGCCCATGTCCAGGATAGACAATTGTGTCATCGGGTAAAGTATAAAGTTTAGCCTCTATGCTATCTAAGAGCTGTTGATGGTTTCCTCCAGGAAGATCAGTCCTGCCTATACTGTTGCGAAATAGTACATCTCCTCCTATCAAAAATTTCTGATCGGCCGAATAAAAGCAGATATGTGCAGGTGAATGACCTGGTGCTAGTATAACTTTTAGTTTATCATTACCTAGGGAAATGGTATCAACATCATTTAGAAAGGCTTCTCCAATTGGAGAAATGTCATACCGGAAGCCCATTTGAGGCGCATAATTCTGAACGGCTACTAAAATCGGTACCTCACCTTCATGGAATTGCGGTAGCAGACCAAATTTCTCATGGACAAAGCTATTGCCTAAAACATGGTCTATATGGCAATGTGTATTTAAGAGAATTGTTGGCTTAAGTCCATTATCTGTAATGAAGGCCGTTAATTCTCCCTGCTCTTGCTCACCATACATTCCAGGATCGATAATAATTGCATTTCCTGAGTCGTTATACAGCAGGTAAGTATTTTCCTGATAAGGGTTGAACGTGAATGTTTTGATCGTAAGCATAATGGTAAAATTACAGTTTTTATTGATTTCTCACTATTGAAAGGTCAACTATTCCAGATTTCCCAGTTTTTTTCTGCCTGAAGAACCAACATTTCATATCCATTTTTGATTCTGGCCCCTTTTTCTTTGCTTTTTCGTAAAAATGCAGTCTCCTCTGGGTTGTAAATGAGATCATAGCAGAGGTGCGTCTCATTTATAAATTCGTAGGGAATTTTTGGAGATTCTGTTATATTGGGAAATGTACCCACTGGAGAACAGTTGATAATTATGGTATGCTCAGCTAAGATCGAGGCATCAAGCTCATCATAAGTAAACTGGTCGGCATGTTTGGTTCTACTGACCAGCTTGTGTGTTATTCCCAGCTGATTCAGCGCATAGATTACAGCTTTTGCTGCACCTCCATTTCCTAGAATCAAAGCCTTTTTGTCAAGATGTGGATTTAATAGCGGTCTTATCGACCACTCAAAGCCATAAGCGTCTGTGTTATATCCTTTTAAATGCGTTGATCCATCTACTGTGTGGCTGATCCGGATACAGTTTACAGCTTGTATTGCTGCAGCTTCTTCCGAAAGCTCATCCAAATAATCCATTACCTCTATTTTATAAGGAATAGTTACATTGACACCATAGAACTCTTTATTGGAAGCAATCGCTGTAAAATCAGCTATTTGAGGAAGTGCGTATAGATCGTAATCTACGTCGGTAATATGTTCTTGCTGAAATTTCTCTAAATAATATTTTTTTGAAAAGGAATGCCCTAATGGGTACCCTATTAAACCTAGTTTTTTCATGGGAATTTTGACAATATATTTAGGAATCAGAAATGTATCTTGAATTTAAATCTTCAGTCATTGCAACGCAATGACCGAAGGTGGCCTCGAATATGTTAATCTTTCGGTTTTGTATATTTTTTTACGATTTCAGCGATGATCTGATTCCCCTGTAGCTGTGGGAGGTAATCAAAAAGAATATGATGCTTATCAGGATCGGTGGCTAAGCCAAGCTCTAAAAAGTTTAGTGCTTCATTGTATTGACCATTGGCAAATAGATAAGCAACGACACGATAATATAACTCTGCGGCATTTGGATTTTGTGTAATAGCATCGGATATTACATTAATAGCTTCATCAATTTTACTTTGTTCAAATAGAATTGATGAATAATCAAGCCATGCATCTATATCCGTTGGATTTAATCCAACGACCTTTTTATAGGCTTCTTCTGCAAGATCTATTTGTTGTAGTTTGTAGCGGGCATCGGCAATTGCAAACCAGTAATCTGGGTTTGTATCCTCCAGTTCTAAAGCTTTTTTATAGAAATGAAGTGATTCAAAATAACGTTCTTCAAAATCTAGAGTAACCCCGATACCGAACCAGGCATCAGCAAGTTCCGCATCTAATTTGACCGCTTTTTTATAATAATTGCGGGCTTCCTCCATCTGCTCAAGTTTTTCATAGCATTCGCCGATAGCACAATAGGTATCTGCACTCGGTTGCTCGTATTCGAATGTTTGTTTGTAAACATCCAATGCTTCTTGATAACGATCAAGATTAACGAGGGCATTCCCCTTATTGAAATAAGCCGAAGAAAAGTCTTCTTTAATTAATATGGCATAATCGTATGCGTCGAGGGCCTCCTCAAACCTGCTGATTTTATGGTAAGAATTTCCTAGATTATACCAAGCGTAGTAGGAATAGGGGTCTGAATCAATGTATTTCTTATAAAAGGAGATACTTTCCTCCTGTCTATCCAATACATCGTAACAATAAGCCAATTCATAGAGCGCTTCCTGGTAGTCCATATTCAATTCAAGTGCTTTCTTTAGATAAATTATCGCCTTATCATAATTCATTTGTGCTTGAAAGATCATCGCAATATGGAAGTATACCTCATCTTTATTATCTAACAGCGGAAGTGCTTTGAAGAGCTGTTCCAAAGCATTATCAAACTGGCCGATACTGCCCAATATGCCGCCACGAATCAAGAATATGTCACCTTCTGAGGCTTCCAATAATTCCGCTTTATCCAATGCTGCAAGCGCATTCTGATATTGTTGAATCGTTGAAAACAGCTGTGCCTGTTTCAACAAAAATGTAATATCAAAAGGATGTTGGCTGATGGCGAATTCGGTAACCTGTAAGGCCTTAACAGGGTCGTTTTTTTCCGCGTAGTAATCAATAATTCCTTCAAAAGCTTTGGAGTCAAAAAAATACTGATCCTCGTTTCGAAGCATTTCCTCATATCTGTCTACCGAGATTTTTCTTTCCTCGGGGTTTTCAAATTCAAAATCCTCTTCCATTCTCAAAAGTTTAAAACCAGTATTCTGTTCCTTAATTCAAAATACTAATTTCTTATCTAATTTGTTCGAACTAATTTTCCACAAATTGGATATCCTCCACAAAGGTAAGGATAAATACGTGTAAAATAAAAAAGCCGGCTTTAAGCCGGCTTTTATTATAATGGTATAAATTATATACGATTATTTTTTGATCTCAACACGACGGTTTTGAACACGACCTTCTTCAGTAGCATTTGATGCAACTGGGTTTTTCTCTCCGTAACCTTGAGCAGTGATGCTTGATGAAGAAACACCAGCATTTACTAAGTATTGTTTTACAGAGTTAGCACGGTCTTTAGATAAAGTCATGTTATATGACTCAGAACCTTCAGCTGATGCATAACCATCTAATTGTACAGAAGAGTTGTTATCACGTAACTCTTTAGCCAATTTGTCTAATGTAGAGTAAGATGAAGTTTTCAATACTGAGCTATCAAATTCGAATTGAATTGGAGCATAGTAACCGTTAGAAGTTACATTTTCAACAACTGGCTCTGGGAATTTGATTGGACATCCTGAACCATCTACTGGAGTACCAGCTGGAGTACCAGGGCATTTGTCAAATTTATCAGATACACCATCACCATCAGCATCAGCGCTTAAAGTGTTAACAGTACCTTCTAAAGTGCTTACACGTTGTTTTAAAGCTTCAACTTCGTTTCTCAATGAAGGATCTTTCAACTCATCATACATTGTAGCAACTGGGTTAGCAAAAGTCAAGTTTTGTTTGTCTTTCGAACCTAAAGTGAATTCTAAACCAGCCATAACTGTAGAGAATTTACCTTTGTAAGAAGACTGACGAGCTGGACCATAGATTTGATCATCAGCAAAGTTCATTGTATAACCTAAGTTCAATGCTACTACTTCAGATAATTTGAATTTAGCACCAACACCTACAGGAACGAACGCTGTCAATTTATTGTCGCGTCCATCATCATTCTTGTCACGGTCACCAATGATGCCTTCACCCCATTTACCTGAATTATCATAAACTACTGTTCCTGAAAAATCATTGTTCGCATATTGAACAGGGTTGTAAGCCATCGCTCCCAAACCTACTTTAGCGTAGAAGTTAACTGCATTTTCTCTTCTCAAGAAATCGATTGTACCCAATTGGAATACACCGTTTAAGCTAGCTGCCCAGTTAACACTAGTTTCTACTGAACGAGCACCTAAAGCATTCTCAGCTTTTGGACCAGAAAGATCGTGGTTGTAAGTTTTGATTTTACCACGGTTCGCTTCAACTTCTAAACCGAATAGGTGAGAGAATTGTTTACGTACTGTCAAACCATAGTACTCACCTACTTTATTTTGGAAGTAACCTACCTTTTGACCAAAAGCGTTACCGCCACCGATTACGTTGTTCGGTGTAGTGATACCACCTTGAACTCCGATAGACCAAGTTCTGTATTGTGATCTACCACCGAATACTTGTTGAGCTTGTGCTGTACCAGCGAAACCTAAAGCGGCAACTAATGTAGCAGCAACAGCTGTTTTTTTAATTGTAGAATAGTTCATACTCTTGTTTTTAAGGTTATTATTAATTTTAATTGTTTTCAAATTTAATTATCGTATTAACACATGGAACAGTACAATTGCCGTGCCAAAGTCTTAAAGTTATGTTAAAATTTTGTTTTTGCTATATTTTGTACTAAATTAAGTATTTAATGTGAAACAACAAAACAAAAATTCGGTACGAAAGTACCAAATTTTTGTTTTGTTTCAATAGGTTTAAGAAAAAAATTAAGGTTTTTTTTTCTAAAGCAAATAATGTACGACTAATAACGACAATCCACCCAGCAAGGCCGAAACTGGAATTGTCAATATCCAAGCCCATAACAGGCTGATTGTTACTCCCCAACGTACTGCTGATACGCGTTTGACAACACCAACACCGATGATAGCACCAGTAATGGTATGTGTTGTAGAGGCTGGGATCCCAAAATGTTCTGTGATACCCAATGTTACAGCTCCTGCAGATTCTGCACAGACACCTTCTAATGGTGTTACTTTAGTAATCTTGGTTCCCATTGTTTTCACAATTTTCCATCCTCCGCTCATTGTTCCTGCTGAAATAGCCGCATAACAAGTCAATGGAATCCATTCCGGCATGTGTTCAGTTGTTGGGACATAACCTCCGGCAACCATAGCTACCAAGATGATACCCATGACCTTTTGTGCATCATTACCCCCATGAGCGAAACTCAAAGCGGCAGAAGAGATCAATTGTAAGATCTTGAACCATTTTTCGGCGACACTTGGCCGTGATTTTCTAGCTAAGTTTATGACTATTAGTGTGATGATAATAGATATTGTCATACCGATAATAGGCGCGAGTACGATAAAGGCAATAATCTTTAAAGTAGCATCGATATTGATTGCGTGAATAGGGTCTGCGCCAAGAATAAATGCGTACGCCATACCTGATCCTGCAAAACCTCCAATAAGTGTGTGAGATGAACTTGACGGTACGCCATAGTACCATGTAAATAAGTTCCAGCCAATTGCTGCAAGTAACCCAGCAAAAATAACCTCTAGGGTAATGTATTCTTCCAATACTGTTTTTGCAATGGTATTGGCTACTTTGTGATCTGTAAAGTAGAAGTAAGCTGCAAAATTGAATATCGCAGCCCATAAAACTGCCATTGCTGGCGTTAAGACTTTTGTTGATACAACTGTCGCAATGGAATTGGCTGCATCATGGAATCCATTAATGTAGTCAAAAGCAATTGCAAGGACAATCACAACAACGAGTAATGTTGACATCATAATCTCGTAGAATTTTTGTGCACTTAAATCGAATGATTATGCGTTTTTAACTAGAATGCTTTCTAAAACGTTAGCAACATCCTCACATTTATCGGTTGCATCTTCCATTGCAGACAGCACTTCTTTGTGTTTAATTAATGAAATTGCATCTTTTTCAAATTCGAAAAGGTCGGCTACTGCTTTATCAAAGATATAATCCGCTTTGTTTTCCACACTATTGATACGAACGCATGAATCCGTAATATTACGGATATTTTTCAAGTCTCTAAGCTCATGGATAGCTTTTGATACATGTTCGGTAGCTTCAACCAATAAGTCTGCAATTTCAATCATTGGCTCGGTGGCTTTTTCCACTTTGTAAAGGTCCATTCTGTTGGCTGCACCGTGTATGAAATCTGCGACATCGTCCAATGAACTTGCCAAAGAGTGTATATCTTCGCGGTCAAAAGGAGTGATGAAATTCTTTCCTAACTCCAAATGAATCTGATGTGTGATATTGTCGCCCCTGTGCTCCAAATCTTCCATCTTGCGCGTAAATTCTTTTTTCTTCTCAGGATTGTTTGAGTTAACAATATCTTTTAACAACAGTGACATTTCGATCAAATTGTTGCCTGCTTGTTCAAACAAAGGGAAGAATTTTTTGTCCTTTGGAACGAAGTATTGAAAAATGCTATTTAAAGACATATCTTAAATTTATTTTTGCAAAAATAATACCTTAATGTTAAGTTAATGTTAACATTGATTTTGTTTAAACATAAAAGTGTCATCAATTGTTTAGTTTCCTGACTGAACATTTTGCAAAGTAAAGCCAAATGTTGTTCCGATGCCTTCTGTACTCCGGACATTGACATTTTGTTGATGCGCCTCGACGATATGTTTTACGATGGCCAATCCCAAACCTGATCCTCCGATATCGCGCGACCGACTCTTGTCTGTCCGAAAAAAGCGTTCGAATACGCGGCTGAGATTTTTTTCTTCAATACCATAACCGTCATCGGTAATTTCGATAAGAACCTGCTCAAAGAGGGGAAAAATCTTAATTTTCGTTGTCCCACCTTCTTTCCCATATTTAAGAGAATTGTCGATCAGGTTGTACAGCACCTGGTGGATCTTATTACGGTCGGCTTTGACCCAATGTGGTGCACCGGCTTTGGGTTTAAATTCTATTTTAATATTGTGTTGATTAGCTTTGTCCTCTAAAGAATAGGCCGTGTCTTTGATAAGTTCAACAATGTCGAATTTCTCGATATTCAGAACCATTTTTCCTGATTCCAATTTGGATATTTCATCAAGATCCTGAATCAGATAATTCAGTCGGTCTAGATTTCTAGCAGCTTTATCCAAGAAATTCTTTGCCATCTCCATATCTTCTTCCATAAGACCATCTTGCAAGGTCTCAATATAACCTTGGGTGGCAAATAACGGCGTTTTGAATTCATGAGAAATATTGGATAAAAACTCTCTGCGGAATTTTTCCTGTGATTTTAGTTGCTCTATCTCATTTTTTTTGTCTTTTGCCCAGGCTTTGACTTCGTTCTCCGCATCTGTAATGGGATCTTCGCTGACATGTTCTCCGATAGCATCTTTGAGATCCTTGCCCAATTTGAGGTTATGAATTAATTTATACATCGTATTGAGTCTGCGATATATATATTTTTCAAATAGATAGTTAAATAAGAGAAAACTCGTTACTACGGCAACAATGAAAATGATCAGAGCTGTCTGTAGGTCATGTTTATAATAAAAGCTGATCGTTGATATTGCAATGCCGACAGCTGCGGAGTTTGCCAATAATAATTGTCTAAAATTCATTTGCTGAATAAAAAAGGCCCCTGATTTGGAGCCTAAGTTACTTATAATGATATTAATAAATTGTTAAAATTTTCCGATAATAGTTTTTGCTCCAGTAACCTTGTCACCAATGTTAACATTGATTTCAGTTCCTAGCGGAAGAAATAAATCTACGCGCGAGCCAAATTTGATAAATCCAAATTCGTTACCTTGTACGACTTCATCTTTTTCTTTCACATACCATACAATACGACGTGCCAGGGCTCCTGCAATTTGACGGAAAAGAACTTCTCTTCCAGCTTTGTCTTTGACAACGACCGTTGTTCTTTCGTTGTCTGTAGATGATTTGGGATGCCAGGCTACTAAAAATTTTCCTGGATGATATTTGAAGAACGTAACCAGGCCGCTGATCGGGTTTCTGTTGACATGGACGTTAACCGGTGACATGAATATGGACACCTGTATCCGCTTATCATGAAAGTATTCATTTTCTTCCGTTTCCTCGATAACAACAACCTTTCCGTCTGCCGGGCATAAGATTATTCCATCTTCTGGACTAACGATTTTTTTTGGGCTTCTGAAAAATTGAACAACTGTAATGAATAAAAATGCTGATAGGGCATAAATAAACCATTTGGCATATTGCGAAACGTCGTAATAATCCGCAACGGCATTGATAATGAAGATAAAAAGTACAGCGATTGCTAATGTGGTGTATCCTTCTTTATGAAATTTCATATCTATTTATTTCTCCTTATTTCTGCAAAGATAATTATTTAGTCGAATTGTCTATTTGTCTTTCGATTTTAATTGAATGGGTATAGATTTTTCCGTCGCTACCTTGTGCTATCCCTCCTGTTACTCTAATAATGTCATCTTGGGGCTGATTTTCTTTATAAGTAGGAAAGTAGAAATCAATACTTTTTGCAATCTGGCTCAAAATACCATCGAAAGATTCATTATTGGAATCCGAGCTTAATTTGAGATTTTTCAGGTTGGGCATTCCAGATTTCTTAACTTCTACGAGATAGGAAAAGTTAACTTGATTGGTGACATCCAGACCTGTTTTATTCAGCCTATCGTTAAAGCGTTTTGCGACGAAAGCATAAAAATTGGAATAGTCATCAAAGCTACACGACTTACCGTTAAAAAGCTCTGCTCGGATAAAATAATCATAGGGAAGGATACTTAGTGCCATGAAATCCTCATTATTAAGGTCCCCATCGTCATCATAGGTGGTTGTCAGTACGCCATTTGTGAAACGTTGGGTCATGGCATAAATTGGTTGTTGACCTACATTATAAAAATAGGTATTCCAATTTCCCTGAGGTAGGCCATTTTTTACCTTTCCTTTTCTTAGATAGAAATCAAAACCAAATTCCGTGAAACCTTCAAAAGGAATAGAAAATTCATAGTTGCCTTCGCCATTCATGACCTCTTGTTTACCCCTATTGTCCCAATAGTCTTTGATAAAATACCCCTGCTCATTATATGTAACAATCAATAGGGGCTTGCCATCGGGGTAATAATATTTCCAGTCGCCAGCCGGACGGTTATTTTGGAAATTTACTTCCCATTTCAACACTCCATTCGAGTGAAAAGCTTGAAATAGGCCTTCTTTTTTACCATCTTTATAGGAGCCAACGAGTATTCTCGCTCCGTTTGGCGCAAAATCGCGAAACTCACCATCAAAAACTTGTTTTGCAAAATCAAATTTGCTTACACGTTCGATCGTTTTAAACTCGCAATCTTTCGAAACCAGATAATAGAATTTGTCAAAATAAAAACGAATCAGCCCCTGATCTAATTTTTCATAGAATACAGGTTTTTCGTCCTGCGCATATAGATTTGTTAAACTACATACAGAAAATAATAATAGGATATGGATGAGTTTTCTAATCATATCATTAGTGTGCTTCTAACCAATTTTTGCCTTCCCCAATTTCTACGATCAATGGTACATTTGTTTTAATAGCATTGGTCATTTTATCTAGAATAATTTTTTTGAATGCTCCGACCTCCTGTTTAGGCACGTCAAAAACCAATTCATCATGTACTTGCATGATCATTTTGCCAGCTAATCCCTGCTGTTCAATTTCTTTCTGAATAGCAATCATGGCAAGTTTGATCAAATCTGCTGCTGACCCTTGGATCGGCGCATTGATGGCGTTTCGTTCAGCAAATCCACGAACAGTCATGTTTGCTGAATTGATATCTCTAAGATAACGTCTGCGTTTTAGAATTGTTTCAACATAGCCATTCTCTTTTGCAAACTCGACGGCATCACTCATGTATTTTTTGATACCAGTATATTGGTTAAAATATTCATTAATGATATCAGAAGCTTCTTTGCGTGAGATGCCTAGGTTTTGAGAAAGGCCAAATGCCGATTGGCCATAGATAATGCCGAAGTTGACAGCTTTCGCGTTGCGTCGTTGTTCAGAAGTAACAGCATCAAAATCCATATGATAGACTTTCGCAGCAGTTGCCCGGTGGATATCATGGCCTTGGCTAAACGCGTCCATCATATTTTGGTCCTTACTTAGTTCGGCAATCAAGCGAAGTTCAATTTGTGAATAATCGGCTGAGAGGATCACATTGTCTTCAGACCGTGGGATAAAAGCTTTTCTGACTTCTCTGCCCCGTTCGGTACGGATCGGGATATTTTGAAGGTTCGGATTGGTTGAGCTCAGGCGGCCCGTTGCGGCAACTGCTTGATTGTAGGATGTATGAATGAGCCCTGTTTCTGGGTTTATTAACTCAGGCAGTGCATCGACATAGGTAGATTTGAGTTTTTGCATTTGCCTAAAGTTTAGGATATCTTGAACGATGTCCGATTTATGGGCCAAGGCCAATAGCACATCTTCTCCCGTTTTATATTGTCCTGTTTTAGTTTTTTTAGCTTTTGGATCCAATTGGAGCTTATCGAATAAGACTTCTCCCAATTGTTTTGGGGAAGCGATATTGAAATTTACGCCTGCTTTCTCAAAAATTGATTCCTCAAGATTTTTTATGTCCTGCTCTAATGTTTTTGAGAATTCCTCAAGCGCCGGAACATCTATTTTCACACCATTTCGTTCAATTTCAGCCAGTATATAAACTAATGGGAATTCGACCTCTTGAGCGAGTTGTATGGTGTTGGTTTCAACAAGAAGCGGATGAAATATATTTTTTAGCTGTAGGGTAATATCTGCATCCTCGGCGGCATATTCTTTTATTTTTTCAATTTCAACGTCACGCATATTGCCTTGTTTCTTCCCCTTTTCACCAATAAGTTCGGTAATCGATACGGGGCTGTAATTCAGGTAATTTTCTGCGAGTACGTCCATGCCATGGCGGGTGTCCGGATCAATCAGATAGTGCGCAAGCATGGTATCAAATAGCGTACCTTGTACTTTTACACCATAACGCGCTAACAACAAAATATCGTATTTGATATTTTGTCCCACTTTTTCGATATCTGGGTTTTCCAGTGCAGTCTTGAAAATATCGACTACTGCCTGTGCTCCATTGCGGTCAGCTGGTGTCGGAATATAATACGCCTTGGTATTCTCGAAGGAAAATGATAGTCCAACAATGTCCGCTAGGTTAGCATCTAGGCCTGTGGTTTCTGTATCAAAGCAAAAGCTATCTAAGGAAGTAAGTTGCTGAGCAAGTTCTTCTTGTTTTTCTCTTGTATCGACCAAAACATAATCATGTGTTGTATTATGGATGTTATTTATCGCCGTATTTTCGACGATTATTTCAGTAATAACCTCTGTTGTTGTTACCGAAGTTACCGTTGCAGAAAATAAATCCATTTGTCCACTTGTTGGGGCGCTTTTATCAAGAACGGAGAAATCTTCGCCGAAAACCCGCTTTCCAAGTGTTCTGAATTCTAGTTCTGCAAATAGCGGTTCAAGAATTTCTTTGTTTGGATCTTCCAGTTCTAGCGATTTTTCATCAAGTTCAATTGGTACATCCAATAAAATAGTAGCTAACTTTTTGGAGATGAGTCCTTGTTCTGCAAAATTCTCTACGTTTTCACGCATTTTTCCTTTCAGTTTATCCGCGTTGGCTATAATGCCTTCGACAGATCCGTATTCCTGAACAAGTTTTTTCGCTGTTTTTTCTCCAATACCAGGTATACCAGGTATATTGTCCACGGCATCGCCCCAAAGACCGAGGATATCGATGACCTGGCAAACGTCTGAAATTTCCCATTTTTCAAGAATCTCTTTGACACCTTGTACTTCTGCGCCATTACCCATACGGGCGGGTTTGTAGATAAAGATATTTTCAGATACGAGCTGCCCAAAATCTTTATCCGGTGTCATGCAATAGACCTGGAAATCTTGCTTTTCAGCTTTTTTTGCCAGCGTACCAATAATATCATCGGCTTCGTACCCATCCATTGTAATAATCGGGATATTGAAACCTTCGATTAAACGATTTATATAGGGGATAGAGGTGGCAAGATCCTCCGGCATTGACTCGCGATGTGCTTTATAAGCTTCAAATTCAATATGTCGAGCGGTAGGTGCCGCTGTGTCGAACACTACTGCTATGTGGGAGGGTTGCTGATTTTTCAATACGTCCAATAGCGTATTGGTAAACCCCATGATTGCTCCTGTATTTAACCCTGTCGAGGTAATTCGGGGAGTTTTGCTCAATGCAAAATAAGCTCTATATATGAGAGCCATTCCATCTAGAAGAAATAGTTTTTTCACAAAATTGAATTTTAGTCTCCTTACAAAGGTAAGAAATTCATCAAAGGGTAAGTTTAATAAATTTTTCCGATTTTTGTGCTATGACACATTTAATGCAACAGGATTTATGAGAGGACTGGTAACTAAATCGACAGGTAGTTGGTATCAAGTTTTGGGTGAAGACGATAGAAGATACGATTGTCGTATCAAAGGTAAGTTTCGTACCAAAGGAATAAAGACAACTAATCCTGTTGCTGTGGGTGATTGGGTACATTTTGATGTGGAGCCTGATCAGGAAAGTGCGGTCATTCATGAGCTAGAACCTCGTCGAAATTATATCATTCGGAAATCTGTCAATCTTTCCAAGCAAACTCAAATTATCGGAGCAAACTTGGATCAGGCTTTTTTAGTCGTGACACTTGCTTCTCCCCCAACTTCTTTAGGGTTTATTGATCGCTTTCTAGTGACAACAGAAGCTTACGGGATACCTGCCGTAATTATTTTCAATAAATTGGATCTTTTTAGTGACGAAGGGTTGGAGATATTGGCAGATTATAAGGCTATTTATGAACATATTGGCTATCCCTGCTTTGAAGTTTCTGCCTTAACGGGAACAAATATAGATGTTGTCAAGCAACTGCTTAAAGATAAGATAACCTTGGTGTCAGGTCATTCGGGGGTTGGTAAATCAACATTAATCAATGCAATTGTTCCCGAATATGGATTGAAAACCGGTGAAATATCCGATTGGTCGGACAAAGGAAAGCATACAACCACTTTTGCCGAAATGTTTGATCTTCCGTTTGGAGGCAAGTTAATCGATACACCCGGTATTCGTGAATTGGGAATAGTCGATATAGAGAAACAAGAGTTATCTCATTTTTTTCCAGAGATGCGCGCATTTATGAATCAGTGTCGATTTAATAATTGCAGGCATATCAGTGAGCCTGGTTGTGTTATTATGGAAGCGGTAGAGGATGGTCGGATTGAAAGTTCACGATACGATAGCTACCTTAGCATGTATCATAATGAAGACAGCAGATCCTAATAAAAAAGCAGCTTCCTTTTTGTACTACCCCCAAAGAGTATTTAACTTTTTGGAGGCAGTGCATTTAGGAAAATCTTTTTTCTTATCAGGGCAAACCTTAGCGAATCGCTTGAGTTAAATTCAAAAAGTCGCGAAGATAGGTACACTCTTTCGAAGCGATCGTAAAGAATGGTGTATCCTTATATTGTGTGTTCAATTCCTTGAAAAATCTGTTTTGCATCGAAAAGCGGTAAAAAGGATTTTTCAGTGGTGAATCATAATATTGCCAACGTGATTCATTGGTATAAACAAAATCTTTCTGCTCGCATTTGGCTAGCATAAATGTACATTTAGCCTTGAACTCTTTATCAGTGCTGAGTGAGCGGGCTTTGCTATACCATTCCTTTGCAGATTTTGTTTGTAAATAATTGCGTTGCCAATGAAGGGTGGAGGCCGCATGACTATCTGTCGATGACCAGTCATAGGATACCATGGACCAAGCATTTCCATAGGTACTTGTTTGGTAGATACCTGTCGCCATCTGGAAGTAATACTCTGCTTTTTTCTGGTTATCTTTTTCTGTTTTTATAGCATTTTCCAACCGGGCCATACGTTCGGCATATTTTAGTTTGGTTGTGTATTCTTTCCCGTATTTTTTTGGATAATCATTTATCGTGACAATAAAGGGGTTGGGTTTGATATCATCTTCATCTTCGGTATACCAATTTTTAATCTCCTTTATTTTATGATCTTTAGGAAGGGCTGCTAGCGTTTTCGCTGCTTTTTGGAAGTCCAGTTCCCGAAGATAGGTTGTACCCAATAATTCTGTGAGGTAGTCTTTATTGAAATGTTTGATATCTTTCAATAAGAATTTGGATAACGTATGCTGTTGGGAGTTATCCGATAGTAAATTCCTTATTTTTAACAGCGTTTTAGGTGTAAGGCTATTTTCCCAAAAATGCATTGTTGTCCATTGCATATTGTCCTCCAGAGAGTCTTTCACAAAGCCATAGTTGTAAAATGCATCCGCCTTTACAGCTGCTAAGCTCGCCATGGCCGTATCTTGCGTATTTAAATAGTGTTTTACCACAAGATTTTGTAGAATATTCCGGCAAATTAGGCTATAGTTACTATACTCAAAAGCACTATAACCCCAGCTTTGTTTTCTCGTGTCTTCTTTCCCGTCAAGTCTTGCCTTTTCTTCTAGCCACGTTAAAGTTTTGGTTAATTGAACTTCATCCAGCTGTTTGCTGCTTTGCCAGTCAGTCAATTGGGTAAGCAATCGGGTAATTTGTAGCTGATCAATCAGTTTCGGACTAAGATCAGTCTCTTTTATTTCTGAAAGATATTCTTTTGCTAAAGTGTTATCCTTATTCATCCAGCTAAGGTACGCTGCAGTAATAAGTCCCAATTGAGGTTGGACATATTTTTTGTCACGATAGATCTGTAAGGCAAAATTGCGGACAGAGTCTAGGTGTAGCTTAACTTTTCCTTTATCTTCATTTCTTGTGTAATAATTATAGTTATCACTACTGAGGTAAAAGGACTCGTTCATTTCTGTTTCAATCTTATTGACTTCGCGTCCTAACAGTACAGCATTCACTGTATTGGCAGGGTCAAGCTGGTAGCAGGCAGTCAGATATTTCAGGGCATAGTCACTTGTCCCAAAGCCTATGATTGCGTTGATATTGAATTTATCCGCATCATTTTTTGCATATTGAAATATCTCGGCATCGCTGGCCGTAATATAGTGGAAATTAGCGTAAGCGAGGATGCGTCGTTCTGGACTAGCGGTGAATAACTTGGAAAAGAGATAGGCAGATTTTGCGGGGTCACCATTTTTGCGGACCGCACCGGCATAGTTGGATAGTGCCCAATTGAGGATGGCATCGTCTCCTTTAGCAGATTGTAAGTACTTTTCATAGACAACCATACTCTTCGCATATTCCTGTCCAAATAGATATAAACGGGCGGCTTGATAAGCATACCGGATATACAGAAAGCTATTTTTGGGATACTTGGTGATTTGCTGTTCGGCGAGCTCAGCAAATTGTACAATTTCTTTGAAATTCCGGGTATCCGGATCCCAATAGTTATGCTGAATATTCGTGACCGGTTCCTGCTTTTTGGTGAACATAAAATAAGCACGTTCAGCTTCATGTTTTCCGTCGATCAATGTGCTTAGGAAAGTATTTCCTTTAATCGAGTCGGGGAGGTTTGCCCAGGCAGCCTTTTGTTGGTTGCTCGCTAAATTAACGGTTGCATCATTGCTATTGTACATCAATTGTTCGACATCCTTAACTTTAACCTGTGCACCAAGGTGCCGGGCCCAGGCTTCGGCGTTGATTAAGCTTTCCTTGACTGGTGCTTCTTCGGTATAAAGAAACTGATAGGGAATGAATTGAAAGGCAGAAAATCCATTATCCTCCAGATTGGGGAGGTAATATGTCGTTTGATTGTCGTAAGGGTCCACTTCGGGACCACAAGCGATATTGGTTGCAATCTCCCCAAAGAAGAAAGCTAATGTAGTGCTAGAAAGCAGCAATAATTTTTTGTAATTCGGCAGCGCCATGGTTTGCTAGTGTAGCTTGATCTAAATGATAAAAAATAATCCGGTGTTCTTTTCCTTTCAGCTCTCCCCTCAAAAATTTTGCCGTTTGTAGGAGATCCTCCTGATTTATGGATTCAAAACGTATGACATCGCCCTTTTTAAGATTTGCTTTTGAGAGATCTTTTGATAAAATATAAAGGTTCGTGTTGGGATTATGTGTAAACAATGAAGTGTCTTTAATATCCTCTTCGTTGATGTGTTTTGAAATGCCTATGTAGTTATTATTTCTGAAAACGACAAACCATTGAAATAAAGGTAAGGCAATATCCATTTCCATTGGATAGTTGCGCAATGTTCCGCTTAGATAAGTCCTGAGATCCTGTTGATTTAAAATGGAGTTCTGATTGCCGAATTGTCTGAGATTCCCCATGTTGTAACACATTAGCATGACCTTTTTTACGGGGGGAATACCACTGGTAACGGTATTTTTGACTTGATGCAACCGCAAGGTAGAGCTCACCATAATCTCTTTTAATGCTGGTAATTCCTGTAAATAGGTCAGCAAATAGAAAAACTTATCACGGGATGTCTTTGTCCAATCGCAGTCCAGTTGAAGTTCGGTAAACTTATCTTTTCCTGCCTGTTGTATTTTGGCTGTCACAAAGGGAACAATTTTATTAGCCAGGCCTCTGATCTGTAGACTATCCATTTCCGCAAAAATACGTTGATTGACAAATACTACAGGAATTAACTGCTGTTCTTTGGGGACAGGCTGTGTAAATGTAATGGGGCTAATAGGGACGGCTTGTACACCCGATGGATCGAAGTCAATATCAATGATGCGAACATAGACAGATTTCGCTTCGATCTCTTTTAAAGCACGGTTTTCTATAGTATCCAACTGAAATACCGTCTTCCAAAAATAGAAGCCTGTTTCATGCTTTGTTTTGGTACAGGAGCTTAAAAAAAGTAGAGATAGCGGTACAAGAAATAAAAATAGTTGTGTTTTGCGCAGCATATTCGCTTTATTTAGTCGTAAGTCAAACAAAATGGGCTTAATTTTGTTTGTTATTCAATAAAATAAAGACGAAATTACAAAGAGATTGTGACTTTATGAAGCCTATTTTTAAATGGATCCTTGGTATTGTGGTGTTTATCCTCCTGGCTTTGACTGGCGGTATTTGGTTTTTTAGCAATAAATGGAAACCTCTTTTAGATACAAAAATCAAACAGCTGGTGTCGCAAGCAACAGACAGTCTGTATTCAATTCACTACGATGATATTGATGTCAACTTAGTTCTCGGGAATGTAACAATAAAAAATTTACGACTGGTGCCAGACAGTTCGGTCTATAAAAAGTTGGAACTGGTCAAGAAAGCCCCGGACAACCGATTTGAAGTCAACGTAAATAGACTAAAAATAAAAAGTTTTGGTATCCGAAGGGTATTGATGGATAAAGAGCTTTTTTTGCATGATATCACCGTTGAAACACCAACTATTCATGTCATTAATGAGGTGCATAGTTATAATGATACAATAAGTAGAGGGCCAAAAAAACCACTTTATGAGAAGATAAAAGATAACTTAAAAAAAATTCAGGTGCGGGCCGTCAATCTGAATGACATCGATTTTAAATATACACAAGTCCAAAAAGGAGTTCATCAAGATTTCGAGATCAAAAAGGTCAAGGTTCGAATAGATGATGTTTTGATAGACTCAACGTCTGAGCGGGACAGGCAGCGCTTTTATCATAGTAAAATGATTGATATTGAGGTGCCTGGTTTCACCTATAAAACTCCGGATGGGTTTTATAAAGTAAATTTTGATCAATTGAAAATCAATAGTAAAAGCCGTAATGTCCTGTTGACCAAAGTTGCTTACCAGCCGACGCTAAATAAGGCAGCCTATTATCGGAAGAAAGGAGAAGGTGGGAGTTATATGGTGCTGAAAATGGACACCCTGCTTTTGACGGGATTCAATTTTGCCGAGCTTTCCCGGGATAAAAAAATATATGCACAAAATGCGCGGTTAAAAAATGGTTCACTTTCAATTTATAGTGATAAGCATTATAAAAGCCCTCCAACAAGTCAGATTGGAAATGCCCCCCATATGAAATTAATGCAAATGTCAACACGTTTGGGAATTGATTCGATGATTTTGGATAATATAGGTATTTCGTATTCTGAAATGAGTGACGAGTACAGTCAGATCGGTACCATTACTTTTGATCACACGTATGGAACAATCTTGAATGTGACAAATGATTCGACAAAATTGCATAAGCAAAAGCTGATGCGTGCAAATTTGAGCAGTAATTTTATGAATGCGGGCAAGCTTTCTACTAACTTTGTTTTTGATATGACATCCAAAGTGGGGGCATATACCTATAAAGGAACACTTGGGAAAATGGATTTGACAGTCGTCAATAAAATGATCCGCCCATTGTTAAATGTAGAGGTTAAATCGGGCAATCTCAGTCAGATTACATTTGACATATGGGCTAACGATTACCGTAGCAAAGGAACCTTTAAAATGGATTATGATGACCTCAAAGTAAATGTGCTATCGGAGGCAGGTGATGATGGCCGGCGCGAAAAGAAGGGACTGCTGTCTTTTATGATTAATCAGGTTTTGTTCAACCCCAGCAATCCAGATTTATATGGTAAATATACGGTAGGGCATATTAACAGGCGCCGGGATCCCAATCATCCGTTTTTTAAAGCGATGTGGCAGACTTTATTGGTTGGAATTAAACAATGTGTTGGCCTCGGTCCAGAGCGGGAAGCTAAACTGATGAATACGGCTGGAAAAGTTGAAAAAGTCGTTAGTGGAGTTAGCAAGGCCAAAAAAATGATTTCAAGTATATTTAAGAAACATAAAACTCCTGAGGAATTGCTGAAGGAAGAAAAAGAAGACGAGGCCAAAGAGGCGGCAAAGATGGAAGAGAAACGGAAACGAGACCGTGAAAAAGCTGAAAAGGAACTCGAGAAAGAAGGAACCGGGAATTAATGCCCCGTTTCACGTGGAAAGGCTACTGGGTATGTTGAGCCCTTTTCCCGAAAATGTAACGAAGATAGATTTGTATTTATTGCCAGATTTATCTTAGTTTGAGACATTATGATAGATTCGATTTTAAGTTTTATCCGATTTGTTTTCAAGTATAAAAATGGACTTGTGGACAAGATCATGTTCTATGTGAGTATGATTTGCGCTGCAATTGTTATTTTTAATGTGGGCTATGTCACTGAGCCTACATTGGGTAAATTGCTGGGTAAAACGATTCATTATCTTTTCTTTGTGCTCTTTTTCATGATTGCTCTCCGGGAGTCATCATCTATTTACGCTCTAAAAAAAATTGCTGTTGAGCATTACTCCGGATTGGTTATCCTCATTTACTTTGTATTTATTCTTATTTCCCGCTTTGCAGGATTTGGAGCTCTTTCTGTTTTTTCTAGGGAACAGTGGGTTTATCTAGGAATATATCTTATTTTTATCGCAGAGCTATCGAAGAGCACCCTTTTCTTTGACAATTTTTATTTTAATCCGACCATATTATTTGTTATTAGTTTTCTGGTTCTTATCTTGCTTGGGACAGTATTATTGATGCTGCCACGTACTACAGTAGAAGCTCCGTTAAGTTTTGTAGATGCCTTATTTATGGCAACTAGCGCTGTTTGTATCACAGGCTTGTCGGTTGCCGATATTTCAACCAATTTTAGCATGTTCGGACAAACGGTGGTCATTGTCTTGATACAGGTTGGAGGATTGGGTATTATGACATTTACAGGTTTTTTTGGCTATTTTTTCTCTGGCGGATTTTCTTTTAAGAACCAATTGATGTTTGGTGAAATTCTAGGTGAAAATAAAGTGGCCTCTGTCATTAAAACCTTATTGACCATGATATTTATTACGCTACTGTTTGAATTTCTTGGAGCGATACTGATCTTTAGCACCTTGGAAAGTGCTAATTTTCCAAATTTGGGGAGCATGGTTTTCTTTTCGATCTTTCATTCTATTTCGTCATTCTGTAATGCTGGATTTTCTATCTTGTCTGGAGGGATTACCAATGAAGCCTATAAATTCAATTACCCATTCCAATTGGCATTATCCTCACTCTTCATTCTTGGTGGTTTGGGGTTTGGAATTGTATTGAATTTTTACACCTATATGAAAGAATCCATATTGCTTTATTATCATCGATGGATCACAAAGAAAAACTATAAGCATAAAGCATGGAGCTTTAGCTTTAATTCTAAATTGGTGCTGGTCTGTAATGCGATTATTATTGTAGGTGCAACTTTGTTTTTCTATTTCCTGGAGCGAGGGAATACACTTTCTCTTGAAAAGGGAATCGATGGTGAATGGGCGACTTCCTTCTTTATGGCTAATGCGTCGCGTTCGGCAGGTTACAATAGTGTTGATTTGAGTTTTGTTGGGGCACCAACTGTTTTTTTGATTATGCTTCTGATGTGGGTCGGAGCCTCTCCCGGATCTACTGGTGGGGGAGTAAAGGTTACTACCGTTGCTGTTTCACTATTGAATATTATTTCTCTGGCTAAGGGAAAAGAATATATCGAGATTTTTAAAAGGAGAATAGCCAGCGAGTCCGTTAACAAGGCTTTTGCGATTATTCTGTTATCGCTTTTCGTGGTTGGGTTCAGTTTTTTTGTGCTCATTTTTACAGATCCGGATAAGAGTATGAAAGCGCTCCTGTTTGAATCTTTATCAGCCTATACAACATGTGGATTAAGTTTGGGGATTACACCCTCGCTTAGTATGGGTGGAAAATTAATTATTGCCTTAACAATGCTTGTTGGGCGTGTAGGGATGTTGACGCTATTGGTTGCTTTTATTAAAAATACAACACGGAGAAATATTGTGTTTCCGGAAGAAAAGATCTTATTTTAAGTAGACTTGAAAAATGTTTTCGCTTTCTTTAGCTGGGATGACCAGAAATATGAATCTGTTTTCGAAAGAATGCTTGGAAATAAAAGTAAATTTATTTTAGTTTTGAGATATGAAGTATATTGTTTTAGGATTGGGGCATTTTGGCCGTTCTTTGGGGATACATCTTACTGAACTCGGGCATGAGGTGATTGGTGCCGACCGAAACCTAAGTATCGTTGAACAATTAAAGGACAAGATAACGCACACGGTATGTCTGGATACAACCGATCGAGAAGCCGTGTCGTCACTACCTCTTAAGGATGCCCACGCTGTCATTGTTGCAATTGGAGAGGATGAGGGCGCTTCGCTCATGACCGTGGCACTCCTAAAACAGTTGAAAGTTAAACGTATCATTGGTCGTATCGTTTCAGATTTACAAAAGACTGTTTTGGAGGCAATGGAAATCAATGAATATATTATGCCCGAAGAGGAAGCTGCTGAGCGATTGGCGATGCGCTTGGACAATATTGATATTGTCGATTCGTTTAAGGTTTCGGATAAATATTCCATTGTAGAGACTAAAGTTCCAACTCGTTATGTGGGCATGACATTACGAGAAGCAAACCTGACCAATTTATACAAAGTTATCGTTTTGACCACCGTGAAAATAACAGAAACGAAGAAGGACGGTGTGACGAAAGAACAAAAGGAGGCTTCGGGAATTGCCGCCTCGGAAACGATTATGGAAGAAGGCGATATTTTAGTTGTTTTTGGGGAGCTATCCAATATTAATAAGTTAATTCAAAAAGGAGAATAAAATATGTTATTGACAACGACAGGTACTATTGAGGGACACCAGATCGAACGTTATTTGGGGATAGTCTCTTCCGAAGTGGTTCTGGGAGCGAATGCAATCAAGGATATGATGGCAGGGTTTCGTGATTTTTTTGGTGGGAGATCCAACTCTTATGAACGCGCATTCCAGGAAACCCGTGAAGCAGCACTGCGTGAGCTTGAAGACCGTGCACGCGCATTGGGCGCAGATGCGGTCGTTGGGGTTCGACTGGACTTTCAGACAGTAGGTACGGGCGGAATGATGATGGTGGGCGCAACGGGAACAGCGGTAAAAATGAGATCTTAAACACAAAAAGCCCTAAGTAATAAGAGGGCTTTTATTTTTACTAAAAATTAGAAAAAAGGTCATTATACTGTTTTTATGCAACATGTATTGTCTTTTTGTGTGTGTAAAAGAGATGATGTGGGTCGACCAGATTTAAAATCTATTGTGAACTTTTTGTTAATAGGAATCTGAGCGATAATTATAATTGTATATAAAAACAAATTTATCTAAGTTTGGCTTTTAAGACTTTTAAACAACCTAAGAGGGTAAATGAGACTGTCGTAATTAAACAAAGCGCGTGTAAAGGGTTCATTAAGACTGAAAAATAAGTTGTAGATGGACATTCACATAGCAGGATAAAAATAGATAGCATCATCACCTTTAAATGACAAATTTATACGGATGAAAAATTGGTTTAAGGCGAATTCGGCGCATTTGATCGTTATTGCGATATTTATTACGCTCGTATTTTTTTATTTTACTCCTGTTTGGCAAGGTAAAACACTTGCTCAGTCGGATGTGGTACAGGCGCAGGCGGCACAAAAGGAGTTATTTGATTTTAGAGCAAAGGATGGAAAAGCTCCCTTGTGGACAAATTCCATGTTCGGGGGAATGCCGACCTATCAAATTTGGCAGGAAAATGAAAACAACATTGGTACTTATTTCCTAAAAGCCGTTAAGTTTGCCTTTCCAAGCCCGATGGACACTGTTCTTTTCTATTTATTGGGCGCATATTTTCTCTTTAGTGTATTACGGATCAAACCCTGGTTGGCTGCGGTCGGCGCTATTGCCATAGCCTTTACATCCTATAATTTTATCTATATTGAAGCAGGCCATATAACGCGTGCCAATGCGATTGCCTTTATACCGCCTGTAATTGGGGCCGTAATTATGTGTTATCGGGGCAGCAGACTATGGGGACCTGTCTTATTGGCTTTATTTCTCTCGTTGGAAATCCGTGTCAATCACTTGCAGACTACCTACTATCTGCTGATGGTGCTTATGGTATATGTGATTTTCACGTTCATAGATGCTTTTAAACAAAAGCAATTAAAGGGCTTTTTTATTGCTTCGGGCAGACAGATTATTGCAGTTGTTATCGCTTTGATGGTAAATGCATCTATTTTATTGCCGACTTGGGAATATAGTAAATTAAGTACCCGTGGACATGCCAATATCACGAAGGTCGATAACAACAATAGCAAAGAGAAAGGACTCGATAAAGAATATGCTTATGAGTGGAGCCAAGGAATCGGAGAGACAATGACCTTTTTAATTCCAAATGCTTATGGCGGTTCAACTGGAGGTCAATTGGACGAAAAATCGCATATAGCGAAGTTTCTGATGGAAAGAGGAGGGGCTTCTGAGATTCAAGCTGGACAAATGGCACAGGGCATGCCAACCTATTGGGGGGACAAACGTTTTACTTCAGGGCCGTGGTATTTTGGTGCTGGAGTTTTCTTCCTATTTGTTTTGGGCCTTGTTATCGTTAAAGATCGCTTCAAGTGGTGGATTTTGGCAACAACACTGTTAGCGTTGCTTTTGTCATTTGGGAAAAACTTTACGTTGGTATCGGATCTGTTTTTCGATTATTTCCCGATGTATAACAAATTTAGAGCGGTTGAATCTATCTTGGTAGTCGTTTCCATTACGGTGCCTATGATGGCCATTATGGCCGTAAACGAACTATTAACACGAGCAAAGGAAATCCCAAATTTGGATAAAAAAGTCCTATATACCTTTATTGGCGTAGGGGGATTCTGTCTACTCATTGGTGTGTTGCCAGATCTATTTTTAAACTTTAGAAATGCTGAGCATAGCAATTTAATAGCAACGTTTGAACAACAGATAGGCGATAAGGGCTTTGCAACAGAATTAGCAAACCAGTTGGTTCTGGATCGTAAAGATATTGCAAGCAAAGATGCTTATCGTTCTTTTGTCATTGTCTTATTGACATTCGGTTTTGTTTGGATCTTTTTAAAGAAAAAGTTAAGCGAGGGGATATTGTTAGGTAGCTTGCTCGTTTTATTCTTATTTGATTTATGGAGTGTAGATAAACGTTTTTTAAATGATAAATCATTTATGGAGAAGGGTGCTACAGCACAACAGGTATTCCAACAACGGGAGGTGGACCAATTGATTTTAATGGATAAGGATCCAAGCTACCGGGTCCTTGACCTGACTTCGGATCCATTCTCGGATGCTCGACCGTCTTATTTCCATAAGTCACTGGGTGGGTATCATGCTGCAAAATTAATGCGCTTCCAGGAAATTTTGGAAAATCAATTTAATGGTGCTCTTAATGAAGATGTGTTGGATATGTTCAACGTGCGTTATTTGATTACGACAGATCCTCAGAATCAGTCGCAACGTATCGTTCGAAGAAGTACAGCTGCAGGAAATGCTTGGTTTGTGGATAAGATAAATTTTGTGAAAGGAAATGCCGAAGAAATGCAGGCTATCAGCTCTTTTGATCCGCATAAAGAGGCTTTTGTCAATCAACAATATCAAAATGAGATTAAAGCTAAAACTTCGAATGCCTCAACGACAGGAGAGATTAAGCTGACCTCTTATCATCCTGATAAAATGCAATATGAATATACTGCGGCTAATGATGCGTTTGCCGTATTTTCTGAAGTATTTTATGATAAAGGCTGGAAAGCATATGTGGATGGAAAGGAAACACCGATTATTCGTGCTGATTATGTCTTAAGAGCGCTGCAATTGCCTGGGGGCACGCATAAAGTGGAATTTGTATTTGATCCCGAGTCACACAAATTTGGTAATCTATTGACTTTGATCTCGTCTATTATTCTTGTATTGGGAATAGGGGCTGCGATATATCTTTCCTTTAGAGGGAATAAAAAAGAAACAGCGGCTTAGTTGCTGTTTCTTTTTGAATTGTTTGAGCTTTAGAATAATTTGAGCTGCGGATCTGTTATTCTAAAGCTCTTTCTATGATGTGGTGTAGAGCCGTAGGCCAATACGGCTGTTCTGTGCTTAACTGTTGGGTAGCCTTTGTTGGAGAGCCAGTCGTAATTGGGATAATCCAAAGCGATGTTGTCCATGTATTCATCCCGATACGTTTTAGCTAAAACAGAAGCTGCTGCAATGGACAGGTATTTCCCGTCTCCCTTGACGATGCAAGTATGAGGAATTTGCTGATAGGGAATAAACTTATTCCCATCCACAATAATATACTCCGCTTTGATCTTTAAGAGATCAAGCGCTTTGTGCATCGCTAAGTAGCTTGCATTATGAATATTTATACGATCTATTTCTTCTGCTGAGACGCTTGCAACGGCATAGGCTAGGGCCTCCTGTTCAATGATAGGGCGTAGCGCCATCCTTTTTTTCTCACTCAGTTGTTTGGAGTCATTTAGCAGTTCATGGTGATAGTCTGTGGGGAAAATCACCGCCGCCGCGAACACTGGTCCAGCCAGACAACCTCTTCCCGCTTCGTCACAACCGGCCTCTACCCACTGCTCCTGATAATATGATAATAGCATGTTCAGTCCTTAAAATAGCCGAAAATACAAATAAATTTAGATTTATCCATTGTAACTTCTGTGTGAATTTTGACCATTTACATTAATTAACACTAATAATGTCGTTTTTTGTAAAGATTTAGAGCATTAGACCCTTAAAATGCTGGAATAATTTCCATTAGCAAGATAAATGGTCGTTCTAGTTTAGGTCATATTGTGTCAAAATTAAACTTGAGCACTAGTTTTGGTGTCAAAGATTTATCAATTATAGAAATATAAAAATACGTATTATGAGAGGCTTTATGCTTTTTTTGTTTAGTATGCTGATGGGATGGACTGTTTATGGCCAGACGAAGAGTGTACAGGGAATTCTGAAAGATGACAAGAATCGAATTGTTGCCGGGGCAACAGTTAAGCTGACGTCAAAGTCGGATTCGATGACTACAGGATCTAATATGGCTGGAATTTTTATCTTTGATAAGATCAAGGCCGATACCATTAAAATTACGGTTTCAAACTTGGGATTTGAGCGTTTTGAGAAAGAATTTAGTATTCCCAAAGGAGAGTCAAAGTATACTATCCCAAGTTTGACCTTACAGCAAAACTCACAGATGTTACAGGAAGTCGTTGTCGACGGTGTACCTACGGTTGTTGTGAAAAGTGATACGCTAGAATATACGATGAAAGATTTGAAGTTGCGGGATGGGGCCGTTGCCGAGGATGCTTTGAAAAAATTGCAGGGGGTGGAAGTTGATAAAGACGGAAATGTAACAGCGCAGGGAGAATCCGTAAAGCGCGTTCGTATCAATGGTAAGGACTTCTTTGGTGGAGATGTGAAGACCGCTACACAGAATTTACCCGCAAATATTATCCAGAAGATGCAGGTTATTGATGATTATGGAGATATGGCCAATGTCACCGGTAATAAAACGGGTGACTCTGAAAAAGTGCTAAATATCCAAATTGATCCCAAATACAATACTGGACATATGACTACCTTACGGGCAGGCGTTGGAACAGAAGATCGCTATCAGGCTACGGGTATGTGGATGGGAATGCGCGAAGGCGAACAAATTTCAGTGCTAGGGAATTTAAACAACACCAATGCCCCCTTATTCGATTTTAGCACTGTAGGTGGTGGCGCCCGTCGTGGCCAAGGTGGTGGTGGCCGTCGGGGCGGTGGCATGTTTGGTGGATCGGACGGTTTAACTAAAATCGGTTCTATTGGGCTGAATTACCGTAAAGACTTTAATGATAAATTGACGGTTTACGGTAGTTACAGTTATAGCCATAGTAACAATACAACAATTTCGCAGCGCTTTCAGGAAAATACACTGCCTAATATCATGCAAACGGATAGTGTTCAATCTAATTCGAATACGGTAGGAGCAAGTCACCGTTTTGAAGCAAATGTTGAATGGAAGCCTACCACGAAAGACTATATCAAAATTTCGCCTCAGTTTGGTTACGATAATAGTGATGTAACGACAGGTACTAATTCGCTCACTTACCGTAGTAACGTATTTAATAATTCACAGGCGCAAGATATTGTTACAAATTCTACTGCACCGAGGTTTGGAATTAGCGGCTTGTATAATCATAAATTTAATGATAAGGGAAGAAATGTTTTTGTGAACATGAACTTCAACAATGCAAAAACCACAAAAGATCAGAATGCAATTTTAGATCGGTTATTGGCCGATCCAAATAATGCAGATGCACCTTTAGATTCGATTTATGAAAAGACAATTCTAGAAGCAAATAATAAAAGTTGGAATGGTGGTGCTTCGGTTAATTATACGGAACCGGTTTCTGAAAAAGGAAAAGTGGAATTTACCTATGACTTTAACAAAAATAAGTATGACAATTCGAACAAACAGCAAGGGTTTGATCGGGATGGAAACTTAATTGCAGAGGATCCCAAATTGAATTTTGACTACAATTATGATTATTCCTTCACAACACATAAAATAGGGGCAAATTATTTATATAGTGGGGATAAAATAACCTATTCGATTGGAGCAGCAGCTCAACCTTCTCAATTAAGAGGTGATGCGATCAGTTCAGGTCTAGTCGTGCCAATTCATCGTAACAATATGAACTGGATGCCTATTGCCCGCTTTGAATATAAATTCTCTAGGCAATCTAATATTTCGGTTAATTATTCTGGAACACCAAATGAACCTTCGGTAACGCAAATCCTACCTTTCGATATGAGTACAAATCGGACCAGTATCGTGATCGGTAATGCCAATCTGAATCCGGAGTTTAGCCATCAATTGAATGTACGGTTCCGTAAAAATGATTTTCAAAAAGGAAATAACTTTTTTGCGTTTGTCAATGCAGGTTTGACCAACAATAAGATTGTGAGCTTAAGTAAAAGCTATTTTGATGATTTAATGGATTACCAAACGGGTCAAACAAATTCAACATTAGTTTCCGAAACACGTTATTTAAATGAAACAAGTGATAAACCGTTTAATGTAAGTTCGTTTTATCACTATGGAAAATCCCTGAAAGAAAAAACCTATAATATTATGTTGATGGGCGGGATAGCCTACAATAAAAATATTGGATATGTGTCTACGGAGAAAGATGATAACATTGGTCAAAAGAATGTCGCCCGGAATATTGTGTTGAATCAAGGTTTAATGTTTAGATATAACCCTTCGGAGAACCTGGAAATTAATCCTGGAATACGCTATCAATATAATCATACGGAAAATTCATTGACAAATCGTACGACGAATGTTTCTTCTTGGACACCGACTTTGATTGGTTCCGTTAACATCACAAAAACTACTATTTTCGGAGCGGATCTATCCAAGCAATTCAACAGTGGTTATGGAGCCGGCATTAATGCAAATCCTTTCGTCATAAATACCTACTTGGAGCAGAAATTCTTGAGTCAACAACGTGGTACGATACGTCTACAAGCATTTGACTTGTTAAATCAACAAACGAATGTTTCAAGAACGGTGAGTGAGTCTATGATTACAGATAGCCGTACCAACCGTTTGGGCCGATATTTTATGATTCTGTTTACCTATAAATTCCAAAAATTTGCGATGGGAAACCCTGAAGGCGAGAACAGATTCCCGGGGGGGATGAGACCACCGCGTATGTAATCTAAATAATCGGGATATAAAAACGGTCATAGTGATTTCGCTATGACCGTTTTGCATTTAAAAATGCCTAGTTTTGTGACGGCTTCATGTGCCATACGATTTGAAGATGGAGCAAAGCAGCAAAAAATGTAAGATTTTATATTTTTTGTTTTAGGGAAGATTGTCAAGGTTAATGGGCACAAAAAATAGATAAACTAAAAGAAGCTACAGCAAGTTTGTACTGCATGGAATACGAAATTATTAGACTTTCAAACGGAATACGCGTAGTATTTCAATATCAAAATTTACCGGTTACACATGTCTGCATGGTCATCAACGCGGGGTCTCGAGATGAATCTGCGGGGAAGTATGGTGTAGCCCATTTTATTGAGCACCTTTTATTTAAGCGTACTGAAAGGCGCTCTACGCAACAGATTATAAACCATTTGGAATCCGTTGGCGGAGATTTAAATGCCTATACGACGAAGGAATATACCTGTGTCCACGCTTCTATACTTAGGCCCTATTTAGATCGTGCATTGGATCTTTTCGAGGACATCTTTTTTCATTCTACTTTCCCTGAAATAGAAATGGATAAGGAGAAATCCGTCATTGTTGATGAAATGGCTTCTTATCTGGATAGTCCAGAAGAGTCAATCGTTGACGATTTCGAAGATCTTATATTTCAGGGGTCTGGATTGGGACATAATATCCTCGGATTAGAAGATCAGCTTCTTGCATTGCAAAAGAATGATATCACCGATTTTATGCGGGCAAATTATGATACCAATGAAATGGTTATTGGTATCACCGGCAATTATAGTCTAAAAGAAGTAGAGCGGCTATTGTATAAAGTCTTTGGAGCGGTTCCTGCAAATTCTATTATGCGGACCAGAAATGATGTCAGCCCAATCGTTGAACAACATATCGCAATTGCAAAACCAATTAATCAGGTTCACTACATGCTAGGATCTTTGGCTTATGCTTATCGTGACGAGCGTAAGACAGGGCTGTTGCTTTTGAACAACATGCTTGGCGGCATGGGAATGGGATCTATCCTGAATCTATCTATTCGTGAGAAGTATGGAATTGCCTATACGATAGAATCTAACTATACTATTTTCTCGGATACAGGTTTATTTAGTATATACTTAGGTACTGATGAAGAAAAGGTGGAGAAAGCTAAGAAGCTTGTCTTTAAAGAACTTGCTAAGATGTGTGATCAACCGCTTTCTGAGGTAAAAATAAAAAAGGCGAAGCAGAAATTTATCGGACAGATTGCGTTAACGGAGGAGAACCGTATGAGTATGATTATTTCGGCAGCCAAAAACGTGATGGATTACGATCGGGTTATTTTATTGGACGAAGTTGTTGAAAAAATCCAGGTATTAACCGGTACAGAGCTATTGGAAATTGCACAAGATGTATTTGATCCGAAAAAAATGTTATCGCTTAGTTTTGTTCCTGAAGAGTAGAAATATTTGTTTCAGGATAAATGCGGACTGCCGGATTGTTTATTGGGAGGAATAGTTGGGATGTGATTGAATTTGTATTGCATATAAAAAGCAATTTATCTAAGTTTGCGTTTACGGTAATTCGTAAATAGGAGACTTGATGTAAATATTTTACTTCGGCTCTCATTAACCATTGACCGCCACAGGCGGTAAGAATACCTATGGAAAATAGACAAATGATGAATAAACAATAAAAGGATGAAGACAGCATATGTATTTCCCGGTCAAGGAGCCCAATTTGTTGGAATGGGACAAGACCTGTATAATTTAAATGATGAGACAAAAGCGTTGTTTGAACAAGCCAACGATATTTTGGGGTTCCGTATTACAGATATTATGTTTTCCGGAACAGACGAGGAATTGAAGCAAACGAAGGTAACTCAACCCGCTATTTTCTTGCATTCGGTCATTTTAGCTAAAGCATTAGGGGCGTCTTTTCAGCCAGATATGGTTGCAGGGCACTCATTGGGTGAGTTTTCAGCGTTGGTGTCAGCCGGAGCATTGAGCTTTGAAGATGGTCTGAAATTGGTTGCACAGCGTGCCAATGCGATGCAAAAGGCATGTGAGCTTCAACCCTCAACGATGGCCGCAATATTAGGGCTGGAGGATGCTGTCGTAGAAGATATTTGCGCTAAAGTTGATGAAGTCGTGGTGGCGGCGAATTATAACTGTCCGGGACAATTGGTTATTTCGGGTTCTATTGAAGGGGTTGACAAGGCTTGTGCTTTATTGACAGAGGCAGGTGCTAAGAGAGCATTAAAATTAAATGTGGGTGGTGCATTTCACTCCCCGCTGATGGAGTCTGCGAAAGTAGAATTACAAGCGGCTATTGAAGCGGTAGATATCCTTTCGCCGAGATGTCCGATCTATCAAAATATAGATGCAAAACCGCAAACAGATCCAGCAGTTATTAAAGAGAATCTTATTGCGCAATTGACTGGAGCTGTACGATGGACCCAAACTGTACAAAATATGTTGGCCGATGGCGCAACAGCTTTTGTAGAAGTTGGCCCGGGTAATGTATTGCAAGGATTGGTAAAGAAAGTCGATCGTCAGGTACAGACTTCTGCGGCTTCAGTAACGGCCTGAGGATAGGATTCGGTATAAAGAAAGGATCGTATGATCCAGTCGTGGTCGGAAGATTTTTCTTCCGACTTTTTTTATGCTGAAAAAAAAATAACTGAAGGGTTTTTCTGGTAACAAATAGCGTATCAAGTAGCGACTTCTTTCACCCTTTGTTCGGAGGTTGCTCGGAGCTTCTTCGGAGCTTCTCTGGTTGTGACCGAACAAACACCGTTTAATCTACGAACAATATACGTTCAAGATCCGTGTGAATAGCGAAGTTGGTAAGTGAGATGTTTTAAGACTATTTGTCCTTAAACATACTATAATGGTCTTTCATGACCTGTAAGACAAAATCATTTGGGGTCATTTTTTCAGGATGTTTGATTTCCATAACCGTTTCAAGACGCTGTACCAAAGCTGTTAAAATACCTACATCTCTTCTGTCAAAAGCTGTTTGATAGATCTCTTTGACCGAATTAGCATCCTTGTCGCTCAATTTGATAACTTGAGGAAATAGAATTGGATGATTGTCGAAAGTCTCCTCATAGATTGTGTCGCTCAATTTCAAGGTAGGCTTGAGACTGATAACAGAAGTTTCTCCTGCAATATCTCCGATGCGTTGACCATTTTTGGATAAAACGATAGAAGTAATGGCAACACCACCCATCGTCATCCAAATATCTACGATCGATAGGCTCCATCTGGACAAGTATTGATAAAAGTTGGCACGAGAGCCGTCGAGTTTGACAACCTTTATCTTCATGATCTTCTTTCCTACTGTCTGCCCGCCAAAAGCAGTTTCAGTAATCAATGTATAAAAAAACGCAGGTAAGGTCAAAGCCATCATAATCCCATAAAACAGATAGGAATCACCACTTTTGATATTTATGCTGTCCAACAGGAAAAAGCAAAAGAAATAATAACAGACTATTATAAAATAATCTATTGCAAATGCGATCATTCTTGAGCCAAGACTGGCAAGATTGTATTCAATTTTCACATTTTGTGCTGTATTTATCTCAAGCTTATTCATCTGTAAATTATTTGGATTTAATAGCAATATAGAATATCTAGGTCATTTTAGCGCCAAGTTGTGCTTGTCAATCATGGATATTTCATATATTTGGTTATGCCAGTTAAAAAAATTAATGAGAGAAGCATCCTTTGTAGAACGAAATAAAGAAAAATGGACGTTAATTGAAAATAATTTGTCAATTAATATGCAGGTTGATCCAGATGAACTGGCCTCAAATTACATTGAGCTCACGAATGACCTGGCTTATGCGCAGACTTTTTACCCTGAAAGTAAGGTAAAAGCTTATCTGAACGAATTGGCGGTGACCGCACATCAGAAAATTTATAAGGATCGGAAAGCTTCGAACAATAAATTCAAATCGTTTATCAATGAAGAGATACCGCAGGCGATCTGGTCGATTCGCCGCCCTTTGTTGTATTCCTTCCTAATTTTTACGTTGGCTTCTGTGATTGGTTTTTTGTCGTCTGTGTATGATGTCGACTTTATTCGTCTTATTTTGGGCGATTATTATGTAGATTCGACTATAGAAAGTATAAAAGCAGGAGACCCTGCTGCGGTATATGGCAAGGGGAGCAATTTTGGATCGGCGATCTGGATTACGATTAATAATGTTCGTGTCGCTTTTATGGCTTTTGCTGCTGGTTTATTTTTCAGCGTGGGAACAGGTTACGTTCTTTTTAGCAATGGCATTATGCTCGGTGCCTTTCATCAGATGTTCTTTCAGTACGGCGTCATGGGGAAGGCCATGTCTGCTATTTGGATTCATGGTACTATTGAGATCTCTGTAATCATTGTGGCAGGGGCATGTGGATTGGCGATCGGTAATAGTATTTTGTTCCCAAAATCATTTACACGTCTGACTTCTTTTGTCCGTACAGCAAAGATTGCGATGAAAGTTCTAGTCAGTACAATCCCTTTTTTTATTATTGCCGGTACACTGGAAGGTTTTGTAACAAGGTATTATAATGTGTCAATTTGGTTATGCCTGTTGATAATCGTTTTATCCTTATTGGCTATCCTTTACTTTTATGTTATTAATCCTTATCGACTAGCAAAAAGATTTCAATGGAAATAGACTTTGAATTTCAAAAAGAACGGAAGGTGGGGGACTTTATCCAAAGTTTCATAGATCTTTTTAAATTGATCTATAAGCATTTTGTTTCTACTATTTTTGGTTTATCTGCGGTACCATTGGCGGGAATTGCTTTAGTTTACTATTTTCTTTCTACAAAAATCACTTTTTCTGCCAACAGCGATTCTTTTGAGGATATAGATGCTTTTACCTGGGCGGGATTACTCATTTTGGCATTGATTGCCCTGGGTTTGTACGTTTATGGCGTTTCTATCGAGTATTTTATGCTATTAAAAGAACGTAAAAGCACGGCATTTTCGGGAACGGAAGTCTTCAGGAATTTCAGATCGAACCTCGGTAAATACTTTATGTTTTTGATCGCGATGATATTAGCTTTAATCGTTGTCTTTATTCCACTGGCAATCGTTGCTGCGATCTGTGCTTTTATCCCCTTCGTTGGAAGTTTTGCCATCGGCATATTAGGCTCAATGGTCGGCATTTGGTTGTTTTGCTCTTTTCTATTTTACCGGGAAGGTTATTCGGATTTGGGGAGCTGTTTTACAGATGCGTATGTCATGCTGAGCAAAAAATTGATTCAATACGGTATCGCTACCTACATTGTGAATTTTATCTTCCAAATGGCTGTCATGATGATTTCTATCGTGCCGCTGATTATCATGGGGCTTCTGTCATTCAATTTCTTGGGTATAGATGCCGCGTTTTTTGACTCATCCTGGGGGAAATTGCTGATGACTCTGGGTGGCTTATTTATTACCTTATTTACCCTATTTCTGTATATGTCTGGCGTTCTGGCCAACGGTATTATTTATGAGACAGCCAAGGATCTTAAATTTGGAGAACGTATTTATAGTATGATCGAAAAGATTGGAGGAAAAGGTGAATAAACTCTTATCTTTTTTCTGCATTGTTTGTTTATCGGTTTTTTATGCCTGTGATCCCAAACCAAGGAATACGGATTCTAACAGCGATAAGATCGATTCGCTCAATGTGCGGATAGACTCCTCCTTGGTCGCAGCAGATTCTGTCCGTATTGACTCAATTACAGTAAAGTCGCCTATTGGACAGCAAGAAAAGGACGAAATTGATCTGTGGGACCCCACATTATTTGACTCGATTCCAAAGTATACCGAAGAGCGTTCTTTTAAAATGGATCCCTATCAAGATATCATCAAACGTTACGAGACCGACGATTTTGTCTATTCCGAAAATATTAAAGATCGGGTAGGGGTATTGCAGCGAATTCTTGCACGGCTCGCCGATTGGATTGGAAGTATCATGCCAGATAATACTTATAAATTTCGGGAAGAGTTTGGGTATGTATTTGCATTTTTGGCTGTCATAGCGTTGGCATTTATTCTCTATAAAATACTTTACAATAGAAAGCAGTATTTTATTAAGCATCATGAAGAGGAGAATGACCTGGACGTTTTAGCGTATGTAGAGCGAAATTTGATGAACAGCAACCTTGACCCTTATATTCGGGAGGCTGTTGCACAAAAGAATTATGCTTTGGGAATACGCTATCTACAGTTGTTGAATATTCAGAAATTGGCGCAAACAGATCATATAAAATGGAAACAGAGCAAAACAAATGCTGAATTTGCACAAGAGATTCAAAACGAGGAACTCCGCCGTGGATTTTTGGAATGTACAAAAATATTTGATTATGTCTGGTTTGGTCAATTTGAATTAACGGAGGTTAACTTTAATCAATATCAGGAATTGTTTCACCAATATCAAAATCAAATTAAATGAAGGGATCGGTAAAATTTGGATTGATATTATTGGGTGTTGTGTTAGTGCTAATTGGTCTTATCGATGCTACGAGTAAGAAACCTATTATCTGGAATCGGACCTTTGATGCAAAGGATAAAAACCCCTTTGGAGCTTATGTGCTGCGTCAAGAACTGAAGCATATCATTGATCAGAAGAATACAACCATTGAGCGACCATTATATGAATATCTCGACAGCGCAAAGAAAACAGACGCTAACTTATTTTTTTATACACCCTATTTTTCAATGGGCGAAGCGGCAGAAGACAAATTGCTGGATTATGTACATCGAGGCGGGAAAGCAATGATAGTAGCCGAGGATATCGACCATTATCTGTTGGATTCTCTGGGTGTTGAAACAGATAATTTCTATGGTTATAAAAAAGGCGTAGATATAAAAAGTCAGCTGCGCGTGCGGTTGATGAACGATAACAATAAAATTCATTACAGTAAATCAGATCTCGGTGGAGTATTCTATACACTTCCTAAAAATGCGACTATTCTGGGCGCGATTACTTATAAAGAATTTGCGCTGCCTAACTTCGTGGCGGTTCAATTCGGTAAAGGAATGTTCTATCTGCACCTGACTCCTGATTTATTTGGAAATTATTATTTATTGAATTCCGCTTCGCAATATGCTTATGCTGCTAAATCTTTATCCCACCTAAATGATAAGCCCCTCGCGTGGTATGATTTTAAGGCGAATATGGACCAATATAGGACACCTCTGCGGGTATTGCTAACCAATGATGGTCTTCGGCAAGCCTGGTATGTGCTGTTAGGCGGACTGATTCTTTTGCTCGTATTTCGAAGTAAGCGTGAACAGCGGGCAGTGGCAGTCGTGACGCCAGAACCCAATCTCTCCAAGGAGTTTTGTGAAACCATCGCTACCTTATATTATGAAAATGGTGCACCCGGGAATATGGTTGCAAAAAAAATAGATTACTTCCTCCATGATCTTCGGATCCGATTTCATTTGGATACGCTGAAGCTGCGGGAAGATGAATTCAGTGAAGAACTGGCTGAACGGTCTGGAGTTTCCCTTATGGAGACTCAGTCTTTAATTAAGCTGATTGCTCGTATGCAAGACGCTAAACACCATGACTTGGCAGATCTAAAATTGATTAATGATACAATAGAAGAGTTTAAACATAAAGCAAAAATGATATGAGTGACTTCGATAAATATATATCTTTTGAAAACCGAATAGATGTCTCGGTTTTATTCGATAAAATGACTCAGGTAAAGTCGGAGGTCAAAAAGGTAATCGTTGGACAGGATCAGTTGATTGACATGCTCTTGATCTCCATCTTGGCCTCAGGGCATTCTTTGATCGAAGGGCTTCCCGGAGTAGCAAAAACATTATCGGCCAAATTGATTGCCAAAACGATCCATAGCGAATTCAAGCGGATCCAGTTTACACCGGATTTAATGCCTTCGGACGTGACAGGATCGTCGATACTCGATCTGAAAAGCAACGAATTTGAATTTCGCAAGGGACCTATTTTTGCAAATATTGTTTTAATTGATGAGATCAATCGTGCCCCAGCAAAGACGCAGGCTGCACTGTTTGAAAGCATGGCAGAGCAACAAGTTTCGGTAGATGGAACAACCTACAGATTGCCTGCTCCCTTTGTTGTTTTTGCGACACAAAATCCTATTGAACATGAAGGGACTTATCGGTTGCCAGAAGCGCAGCTCGATCGCTTCTTGTTTAAGATCAATGTGGACTATCCTGAGCTTGAACAGGAGTTGGCGATCCTAAAGGAACATCATGCCCAAAAAGCGCTGAATAAAGAGGATCAGGTTCAGGCGGTTGTTTCGGCGTCAGAAATCTTAGAATTTCAGAAATTAATCAAATCCATTTTTGTCCATGAGGAGCTGCTGACTTACATTGCTCAAGTTATCATAAAGACACGAACAAATCCGAGTTTGACATTGGGAGCATCGCCGCGGGCTTCTATTGCTTTGTTGGAATCGGCGAAGGCCTCGGCAGCGGTGAGCGGAAGAGACTTTGTTACTCCTGAAGATATCCGGAGAGTGGCAGCTGCAGTGCTTGGTCATCGAGTCATGTTGACTCCAGAAAGAGAAATGGAAGGCTTTACAACTGCTTACGTTATTGATCAAATCATTAATTCTGTAGAAATTCCAAGATAATGAAGAAACTAAGGCAGCTCTTTCTAACGAATCAATTCTTCTACTCGCTATTAGGTATAGCGACACTCTTCACATTTTCTTTTTTTATTAAAGGATTGTTGATTGTGGCTTGGATTGTTTTTTGGATATGGCTGGCTGTGTTGGCTTTTGATTTTATAGTCTTGTTTTCAGGAAAGGGACGAATTGAAATCGCAAGGGTATATCCAGAGAAATTGTCGAATGGAGATGAAAATCCAATGAAGCTAATTGTGAGCTCTTTTTATCCATTTGCAACGAAAGTGGATATTTTGGAGGAGTTTCCAGTGCAGCTCCAAATTCGGGATAAGGATTTTGAGTCCTGTTTACTTGCCTTTCAGCATTCGGAAATCTCTTTTTCGTTGCGGCCGACGCAGAGAGGGATCTATCAGTTTGGTTGTTGTATGGCTTTGGTTAGGCGTTTTGGGTTTTTCAAAAGAAGGTTTGTTACCAATCAGGAACAGGAGATACCCTGTTACCCATCCTATATTCAGCTGAGAAAATATCAGCTTCTGGCAACGAGCAATCGATTAAATGAGCTAGGGATAAAGCGTATTCGACGTATTGGTTCAGCCATGGAATTTGATCATGTACGGGAGTATGTTCAGGGCGATGATTATAGGCATATGAACTGGAAGGCATCTGCGAAAGTAAAAAAACTGATGGTCAATCAGTATGAGGAGGAGAAATCTCAGCCGATCTATTCTTTTATTGATTTAGGGAGGGCAATGCGGATGCCATTCAACGGTCTTACTTTATTGGATTATTCCATTAATGCTGCACTTGTTCTTTCCAATGCGACCATCTTGAAGCAGGATCGGGCGGGATTATTGACCTTTTCAAAGGATATCAATGCATTTATAGCAGCGGAAAAAAGGAATAACCAAATGCACAAGATTTCGGAAGCACTTTATCAGGTGTCGACCAAATTTGAGGAGTCTGAATTTGGAAGGTTATATAGTTATGCCAATGCACATATCAACAAGCGTTCGCTTATTTTTGTCTATACAAATTTTGAAACTTTAGATTCCTTAAGACGTCAGATAAATTATCTGGCGATGTTGAATAAGAGCCATATAATTGTCGTTGTTGTCTTTCAAAATGTTGAAATAGAGGATCTGGCAAAGAGTACGCCGAAAAAGACAATCGACATTTACAACCAGGTCATTGCTGAAAAGTTTATCTATGAGAAACAGCTTATTGTACAAGAACTAATTCGTAACGGGTTTCAGACAATTTATACCGCGCCTGAAAATCTTACCATCAACTCCATCAATAAATATCTGGAAATTAAGGCACGAGGCCTTATTTAATGATGGAGGTATCTTTGACCGTTACTTTCGTCCAGAGATGCTGATATTTTTCGATAGCCTTCAAATGAATTGGATGTGTCTCGTAGGTGGTTATATCTTTAAGGTCCTTGAAAGTGACGATCAATGTGTAGTCAAAGCTGTTATCGACGACTGGGCGCGGATTTGTTTTTGCTGGAATCCCATAGTTCAATGTTTTGATTACTTCAATTTTTCGAAGTTCTTCAAAGAACCCAATGAAATTCTTTTTGTCTTTTTCACTGAGATCATTTTTTAGCCAGAAATTCACAACGTGCACAATAGTGCTGGGTTGGATTTCCTCATCCGACTGAACTGTATTTGCCCATGTTGGGGCAGTGATGAGCACCATAGGTGCTAGAAGAAAATTGCGTCTTTTCATGATTGAAACGGTTTAGAAGCTTTAAGATACAAAACCTTCGTGATTTCACAAACAACAATAGCAAGGAAAATAAGAGGAGAGCTTTTCTGGTTAATGGAGAATGGGCATTTTCAGCAAACAAAAGATGGGGACAGAAGAGTTTGCTCAAACGGTTTAAGAATAGAATTTCTGATCAGGTAGCGTAAAGGGATGCGTATAGAGCTTGTAAAAAAGGGACTATCCACTTTTGGATAGTCCCTTTATATTTTGATGGAAATAAGAGCTTTATAAGCCAAACTCCTCTTTCACCTTCTCGATATAATCCAGTTTTTCCCAAGTGAAAAGCTCGACCTCGACTTGCTTTTTCTCACCGGTAGAGCTTTCAAACTCCTTGGTTACTGTCCTTGGTGTTCTTCCCATGTGGCCATAGGCAGCAGTTTCTGAATAAATTGGATTTCTAAGTCCTAGACGCGTTTCAATTCCGTATGGGGTCATGTCAAATAAATGTGCGATTTTTTCAGCAATCTGTCCATCGGTCAAATTTACTTTGCTTGTTCCGTAGGTATTTACATAGATCCCCATTGGGTCTTTTACACCAATTGCATAGGAGATCTGTACGAGAATTTCATCTGCAACACCTGCTGCCACTAAATTTTTGGCAATATGACGCGTTGCGTATGCCGCAGAGCGGTCCACCTTAGAGGGATCTTTTCCCGAGAAAGCACCACCACCATGTGCACCTCTTCCTCCGTAGGTATCCACAATGATCTTACGGCCTGTAAGTCCTGTATCTCCGTGAGGTCCACCGATAACAAATTTACCGGTTGGGTTGATATGAAACTTAATTTCATCGTTAAATAACAACTGAAGTTCTGGTTTCAATTGTGCTTTAACACGTGGAATTAAGATTGTTTTAATATCGTGTGTAATTTTATCCAACATGGCTTGTTCGGTATCGAAGTCGTCATGTTGTGTCGAGATGACGATAGCGTCAATCCTTTTTGGTTTGTGATCGTCGCTATATTCAAGTGTAACTTGAGATTTTGCGTCGGGGCGCAAATACTTGATTTCGTTATTTTCGCGGCGCAATTCTGCCAATTCATAAAGCAGACGATGTGATAAGTCTAATGCCAAAGGCATAAAATTTTCGGTTTCGTTGTTAGCATACCCAAACATGATACCCTGGTCGCCCGCTCCTTGTTCTTGTCGTGTCTTGCGGTCTACCCCTTGATTAATATCAGCAGATTGCTCGTGAATCGCTGACAGTACACCACAAGAGTTTGCTTCAAACATGTATTCAGATTTGGTGTAGCCGATCTTTTGGATAACCGAACGGGCTATTTTCTGAACATCGAGATATATGTTTGATTTAACTTCCCCGGCAAGCACAACCTGCCCAGTCGTTACTAGCGTTTCAATAGCGACGCGTGAATCCTCGTCCCATGCTAAAAAATTGTCTATTAATGCATCTGAAATTTGATCCGCAATTTTGTCTGGATGACCTTCAGAAACAGATTCTGACGTAAATAAATAAGCCATGCTTTACGTAATTTTTAATATTGGATTTGCGCTAGAATGAAATAACAGCAAAGTGATAAGAGCCGTGACAGCGAAGGGTTTTTAGCACTTTTTTACTGTGGTTGCAATCTCCTTGTCGTTGCCTTGTAATGCAACAGCACGCAAATCAGTCCACATTCTATTTTTTGTGCGACAAAGCTACAATACTTTAGGGAGTATTAAAAATCAAATTTATATTTTAACTTTTAAAAGCATGTGAAAATGAGCCGACAGGTGTAAAGATTACATTATTTTAAGAAATTGGTAATTTCCGCTATCTTTGGATATGTCAGAACGTAAACAAATATTGTTTGTTATTAATCCTATTTCAGGAGGAAAAAATAAAACTTCCTTTAAAAAACAGGTATTAGATGTGCTTGATCTACAGAAATTTGATCCTACTTTTCAACAGACGGCAAGACCGAATCATGCGTATGAAATTGGTTTGAAAGCCATCGAAGAAGGCTACGATGCGGTCATCGCTGTCGGTGGTGATGGGACGATTAATGAATTGGGCTCTGCTTTGGTTGGATCTGAGATTCCATTGGGAATTATTCCTGAGGGCTCCGGCAACGGTTTGGCGCTCTACTTGGGCGTGCCGATGAATGAAGCTGCGGCTATCCGCCGGATAAATCGTTTTGAATCAATTGAGGTGGATTGTGGCGTAATTAATGATAGAAGGTTTTTTAATATTGCGGGTTTAGGTTTTGATGCATCCGTGAGTGAAAATTTTGCCAATGAAAATATTCGGGGGCCTTTGGGCTATATGAAGTCAGTTTTTAATGTACTCAGTAAATACCAGCCTGCACATTACAAATTGACGATTGATGGAAAGGTATACGAAAGACAAGCCTTTATGATCAGTGTAGCAAACTCACCTCAATATGGAAATAATGCCTATATCGCGCCACAGGCTTCGGTTAATGATGGTATCTTAGATGTTTGTATTGTGCACAAATTTCCACTTTATATTCTGCCAAAGATGATTTTTCATCTTTTTAATAAATCGGCAGATCAATCCAGTTACGTCGAGATTATCCCTGGAAAAAATATACAGATTGAGGTCGATAAGATTTCACCTGTTCATGTGGACGGAGAACCGATCGAACTTGGGGATAAATTAGATATTTCCATTATGCCGAGGGCGTTAAAGATAATTTGTTAAGATCATGAGTAAAAATAAAAAACAATCGTACGAAGGCGTTGTATATTCAACAGATGACAGCTTCAATTATCAGCTTGCTGATTTTTTTCAGGAAGAGGATACTTTACCTATCAATCAACAAAATTTAAAAGTACAGCTTGATCGGAAAATGCGGAAAGGGAAAGTTGTTACGTTGGTTACAGGTTTTGTTGGAAAAGTGGAAGATCTAGAGCACTTAGGTAAATTGTTGAAACAGAAGTGTGGAGTTGGTGGAACAGTGAAGGATGGGGAGGTCATTATTCAGGGAGACTTTAAACAGAAGATCTATGATTTGTTACTAAAAGAGGGGTATCGCGTAAAATTAGTTGGTGGTTAAACAAGTATATCAAGGATAATAGTGGTAAATCTAATGAATTGTTTATTAGGCAAGTATGCTTTGAGTGGAGCTTGTTGAATTGTTTCGAAACATGAGTAATCACTTACTTTTTGTGGTTTAAAATCCTTGATTTTCTTGCATATCAAAAAAAAAATGGCTTTCATTGTAAAATAATTATTGCGAATAAGCGATTTAGCATAGAGCAATAATGATTATATAACGGGAACTGCTGAGAAAAATAACACTGATTAATGGTGTGTTCAGTTTGAAAAAACAAATTTGATTTTTTTTATATATTTAAGATGAATATTTTAAATTTGATATTAAATATTAAATTTGCTTTGCAAAATTGATTTCAAAGGCGAATAAGAGTGCATATAATTTAAACAACATTATATATTTAAACAACAGTAAAAAACTAAAAATTAGAAAAATGGCAAACGCACCTAAAACTGCTGCAAAACAAGAGAGCAACAACGGAGGATCTTTCTTTGCTCAAGCTGCAATCATCATCTGTTTCATCGTGGGTTTCTGTGTATGGAAATTTGTGATGGGTAATCCAACTAACTTCGTTGACAACAATCCTGAAAATGCTCCAAATCCAGGTAACTACTTAGGAATGGTTTACCATGCTGGGGCTATCGTACCTGTTTTGCTTGGTTTATTCTTAATGGTATGGGTTTTCTCAGTAGAACGTTTAATCGTTATCAACAAAGCATCTGGAACTGGAAACGTTGGAAACTTTGTTCGTAAAATCCAAACGTTGATTAATGGTGGAAACATCGATTCAGCTATCGCTGAGTGTGACAAACAAAAAGGTTCAGTAGCAAACGTAGTAAAAGCTGGTTTATTGAAATACAAATCAGTATCTGCAGATCCTGAAGTAAACACTGAAAAAGCTACTATTGCAATTCAAAAAGAAATTGAAGAAACTACAGCATTAGAAATGCCAATGTTAGAGAAAAACTTAAACGTTATCGCTACATTAGTTTCTATCGGTACATTATGTGGTCTATTAGGTACAGTAACAGGTATGATCAAAGCGTTCTCGGCATTAGCAACAGGTGGTGCTCCGGATTCAGCTAAATTGGCAAACGGTATCTCTGAGGCCTTGATCAATACAGCAACTGGTATCGCGACTTCAACTTTCGCTATTGTATTGTATAACATCTTTACTGCAAAAATCGATAAATTAACTTACTCTATCGACGAAGCTGGTTTCTCAATCGTACAAACATACGCTGCAAACCACAAATAAGAACTATGATGAAAATTTTTGATTTTATTTTATGGAAATCAAAGATCAAAAGCATCATAGGATAGAAGATTGAGTTTTTAATTTAAAAGGAAGAATTTAAAATGGGTAAAGCAAAAGTAAAAAGAGCCAGTACGTCGATCGACATGACAGCGATGTGTGACGTATCGTTCTTACTGCTTACGTTCTTCGTCTTAACGGCGACTGCGCGCCAACCAGAGGCTTTGCAAGTAGATACCCCAGCATCGACTACGAAAGATAAGTTACCTGATTCAAATGTAGGTATGATCACAATAGGCGATCAAGGTAAAGTTTTCTTCGGTACGACTGATCAACAGGTTCGTGTAAAAGCATTAGAAAGAATGTCAGCAAAATATGGCGTTGGCTTTTCACAAGAAGATTATGATCATTTCAAATTGATGGAGAACTTCGGTGTACCAATGTCTAAGTTAAAAGCATTGTTGGCCTTGGAAGGAAGTAAGCGTACAGAAAAAGGTGTGCAAACTGGTATCCCAATTGATAGTACAGAAAATACTTCAAATGAGTTGTATTATTGGGTTCAAAATACCCGTCTTGCAGCTGAGGAAGTAAATAAGGAAAAAGAGGCAGCGGATAAAAATTTCGTGCATCCTGGACCTTTAAAAATGGCTATCAAAGCAGATGCGAATGAAAAATATCCTTCGGTTAATTTAGTTATTGAGACATTGCGTAATCAAAAGCAAAACAAATTTAGTTTCATAACAGGCATGCGTGCTGAGGAGAAATAATTGACGATTTAATAAGAACAAACAATGGCAGAATTAAATCAGGATAGTGGTAAAAAAGGCAAAGGCGGGAAAGTAAGATCCAAGAAAAATGGTGGTAAGGTCGATCTTACAGCCATGGTGGATTTGGCCTTCTTGTTGATTACCTTCTTCATGTTGACCACGTCCTTAAATAAACCGCAGGCAATGGATGTGGCTATGCCAGACAAAAATAAAATTAAAGAAGAACAAAAAGATGAGTTGCTTACGGCAGATAATCGTTCCTTGACAATTTTATTGGGTTCTGACAATAAAGTCTCTTGGGTATATGGTCAAGTAGCTAATCCGATCGAAGGTCCTACTGTTGCTGGTTATGGCGCAGATGGGATTCGTAAGGTCTTGATGGAAAAAAAGGCTTATGTACCTCGCGTTTCAGGCGGTAAAGACATGATTGTAATCATACGTCCTAGTGAAAAATGTACACAACGTAATCTGGTCGATATTCTTGATGAGATGAAAATTGTAGACGTGAAACGCTATATGATCGGAAAGATTACACCAGAGGAAGTCGAAGTGTTAAAACGTGACAATATCTATAATGATTAGTTATTAGATTGACACAAAAAACTAAAATAAAATGATAGGGTCAAAATTAGATATTTTTAAGAAAGAATGGCTTGACGTCGTTTTTCAAGGCCGCAATAAGGAGTATGGAGCTTACGAGCTTCGTAAGCTTGCGCCTAAAGCGACTAATAGAGGGCTACTTGTCGTTATCGGCTTTGTAGTGCTTGCAAGTCTTCTTCGTCTTTTCGGAGATAAAATTTTTCCGAAAAAGCCTGTTGAAGCACCTCCAGCGGTAACTGAGGTTACTTTGGAAGACCTTGAAGAAATCAAACCACCAGAACCACCAGAAGAGGAGCCTCTTCCGCAAGAACCGGAAGAAAAACCTCAACAAGTGGCAATGGATGTACCAAAAGAGGATTTGGTTCGTTTTCCGGAACCTAAAGTAGCGCCTGCAAACAAGGTTGTGGAAGAAGTTGCTTCTCAGGAAGAGTTGAAAGATCCAAATAAAACTCCAGCGCGTATTACCTTGAAAGGTAGTCCGACAGGTACTTCTGTTGCACGTGGAGAATTTGGTTCGAAGAAACAAGATGGTGCGATCACTGGAGCGAAAAAAGGAGATCCAAATGGTAATGGAGATGAAATTCTTCCATTTAATGCCATCGAGGTTCAGCCAACTCCGATTGGTGGTATGCCTGCTTTTATGTCTTGGATTGCTTCAAACTATGAGTATCCAGCTGCCGCAACAGAAAACGGTGTAAATGGTGTTGTTGAAGTTTCCTTCGTTGTAGAAAAAGATGGTAGCTTAACAGACATCAATATCAAACGTGATTTGAAATATGGTACCGGTGATGCAGCTGTAAGGTTGCTTAAGAAAGCGAAGAAATGGAAACCAGGTATTCAAAACGGTCGTCCAGTTCGTGTAGCCTACACTTTACCAATTCGATTGAACCTTCAAAATTAGAATGACAAATTTTAATTCGAATAATAGTTCAAATTATAGACAGAAATCGCCTCTGAAGCGGTTTCTGTCTATTTTAGGACTTTTTATGTTTGGCTTTTATTTTGTTTTGGGCCTATTGATTATTTTTTGGGATAATTTTCCCATTGAAATTAATCCAACTTACAAAACAATTTTTGGTGTCGTATTGATTCTGTATTCTTTTATGCGGTTTGTACGGCTTTGGCAAAATAATTTCAATTAATCGCCTCTTCCTTTAACTACGTTCAAACTCTCTCTTCAAAAGTTAAACTATTCTTTATTTAAATTGTCTTATTTTATGATGTATCGTATGAGAAAATATAAAATGGTTCTTGTGATGCTGGGTATCTGCATGGGAGTATTTGTTTCCTGCAAAAATAAAACGAAGAGCGCAAAAGAAGGCGAAGACATTCTGACGGGTAAACTTCCGGTTATTGTGGATCAAACTTTATTGCCCATTATCCAGGAGTCTGCCGATGTTTTTGAAAGTTCTTATCCAAATTCGAGTTTGGAACTGATGGCGAGACCCGAGATTAGAGCCGTAAACGCATTGCTTTCTGATTCGGCTTATGTGGTTGTTTTGACTAGAAAGTTGACAAACGAGGAAGATGGCTACTTTAAAAAACGGGGTATTCAGCCGAAGATATTTCAAATGGCTTCGGATGCTGTTGTGTTAATCAATAATCGTAACAGTGCAGATACTATAATGCCACAAAAAGACGTTAAGTCTTTGTTGGAAGGTAACTTAGCCGGACAGCGTTTGATTTTTGACAATGCGAATTCAAGCACACTACGCTATTTGAGAGACTATTTCAAATTGAACAAAATTGATCCGAAGGCTGTTTCCGCAATGAAGGACAGTGAAGATGTTATGAAATATGTCAGTGAGAATGCGAATACTGTGGGAGTTATCGGTTACAATTGGTATTTAAAGGCTATCGAAAAAAATTCGAATTTATTGGAGAAAATTCGTACATTGAGCATCGAAAGTGCTGGTAAGGAGGGTGAAAAGGCAAGTTTTTACAGACCATCCCAATCGACTATCGCTGACGGCTTATATCCTTTTGTAAGACCCGTCTACATTATGAACTATCAGCCGAATATGGGCTTAGGTTTGGGCTTTAGTGCGTTTTTGACTGGAGATCGTGGGCAACGTATTGTATTAAAGGCTGGATTAGTTCCTGCTACAATGCCCGGACGTGAAATCATTATTAGAGATGAAAGTTATATTAAATAGATAATAAATAGTACAAAAATAGATTATGACAAACAGTAAATTATTATTTAGTCTTTTATTGGCCGGATCTGTGGGTACAGTAAGTGCTCAAAGTTTGAAAGATGCTAGAGCAGCCATCGAGGCTGAAAATTATGGTAAAGCGAAAACTATCCTTCAACAGTTAGTGACTAAGCAACCTAAGAATGGAGATAATTATTTCTATTTGGGTCAAATTTATTTGGTAAACGACAGAGCGGATTCTGCCGCTACGATTTTCAACCAAGGTTTGGCTGCTGATCCAAAAGCTACCATCAATAACGTAGGTTTGGGTTATGTTGACTTAATGAAAAAGGATAAAGCAAGCGCTGAATCTAAATTCGCTTTGGCAACAGCAAAATTAGGTAAAAAAGATTACGAGCCATTATTGGAAATCGGTCGTGCATATATTAATGCACCTGAGCCTGATTATGCAAAAGCATTGGAATACCTGACTCAGGCGAAAGAGAAAAATAAAAAAGATGTAGCTATTCCTATCGCGTTAGGTGATGCTTATCGTGGCTTAAAAGAAGGTTCATTGGCATATACCAGCTATGGTGATGCGACAGATATCGATCCAAATTCTGTACAAGCAAAAGTTGGACAGGCAGTGATTGTACGTGGTGCACAAGCGTTTGATGAAGCTATCACACAATTAGAAGCTATTGCTACAGAGACGCCAACCTATGCACCTACTTACCGTGAGTTGGCCGAAACATACAACCAATGGTCAAGACTTCCGGGTACTTCTGATGAGAAATATGTGGAATTGAATAAAAAAGGCGTTGAGCAATATAAAAAATATCTTGAGGTAGCAGGTGATAATTCCTTGGAGGCAAAAATCCGTTACGCCGATTTCTTGGTATATGCGCGTCAATATGATGATTTGAAAGTGGTTTCTGAAGAATTAGCTCAAAACCCTTCTGTAGATCCAAAAATCTATCGTTATTTGGGTTATATCGCATTTCAAAAAGCAAAGGATTATCCAAAAGCGCTTGAATACTTGAATCAAATGTTCAGCAAAATGGAGAAGGACCGTGTAATTCCATTGGATTATATGTACCTAGGAATGTCTGAAATTGCGGCAAATAGTCCAAAACCAGCTGCGGCAGGTGCAGACAGCACTGCTACTGCAGCTCCTGTATTGACAGCTGAAAATACAGCCAATATTCAAAAGGGTATTGCGGATATTAAGAAAGCGATAGATTTAGACAAAGAATTGTTAGGAGAAACTGCAGAGCTTGCTTTTGCTAAATATCAGGAACAAGAATTGCAGACAGCGGCATCTTTATTCGAGCTAGTTGCTTCTTACACAGACAACAAAACATATTTGTTTGATGCAAATTATTATGCTGGAGAAGCCTATTATCAAATCGGTGCTAAAGAAGATGCTGCTAGTAAGAATGAAGAACAGGTCGTAGTTAACCAAGAACTAAGAGATAAAGCAATTTCTGATTTGCAAAAAGCACAGACTTTCTTATCTGTTATTGAAACAACAGATAATAAAGAAGCGCAGGATAAATATTTAATCAATGCACTTTATTACAAAGCTTTTGCTGCTTTAACCGCGGACAATTTGGAACAACCGAAAGGTGATTTCGTTGCATCCTTCCAAAAATTGATCGAAACAATCAACCAACGTGGCGCACAAGAGAAGAATAAAAACTATTTGATCGATGCAAATACATATATCGGTCTTTACTATTACGTGAAGCAAGATCTTCCTAAAGCAAAGGAAAGCTTCCAAAAAGTATTAGCTATAGATCCGGCAAATGAAGCTGTTAAAGGTTACTTAGAAGGCTTGAAATAAGCTTAAGTAAAATCATTCTAAATTAGGCGTAGATAGTAATATCTACGCCTTTTTTGTTTTGTTTTTAACCTTGGAATCTCTATATTTAAAGATAGTTACCAATATAAATTTTAATTGAGATGGAGCAAGCCAATAGTATGCCGATAGACTACTTGCCTATATTAATACAGCTTTTAGTTGCTGTAGGATTTGGGGTAGGTACCATAATTATTACACATCTTATCGGACCAAAAGTCCGTACAGAAAACAAGCTTGGAGCTTTTGAATCAGGGATTGAAGTTGTCGGAAATGCCAGGCAGCCATTTTCAATAAAATATTTCTTGGTCGCTATCCTATTTGTCATATTTGATGTTGAGGTCATATTCATGTATCCATGGGCTGTCAACTTTCGGGAAATGGGGCTGCAAGGCTTGATCGAGATGTTTATTTTCATGGGACTGCTCCTGTTGGGCTTTATCTATGTTATTAAGAAGAAAGCATTGAATTGGGACTAAACCGTTCCACTAGTAGTTGATCCTTTGGATCAAGGATACTTAAACCTTTATAAATCGACTTTTCATGAGTGATATAAAATTGGCAGAGGCTCCTCCGGGAGTAGAAGGCGCAGGCTTTTTTGCGACGAGTTTGGATAAAGCCATCGGGTTGGCCCGTGCCAATTCATTATGGCCTCTACCTTTCGCGACATCTTGTTGTGGTATTGAATTTATGGCAACAATGGGGTCTACTTACGATTTGGCAAGATTCGGTGCCGAACGTCCTAGTTTTTCACCGCGTCAGGCAGATATGTTATTGGTGATGGGGACCATCGCCAAGAAAATGGCTCCAGTGCTTAGGCAGGTGTATGTGCAAATGGCCGAGCCGCGTTGGGTTATCGCGGTTGGGGCTTGTGCTTCCAGTGGCGGAATCTTTGATACCTATTCCGTTTTACAGGGAATCGACGAAATCATACCGGTAGATGTTTATGTGCCGGGGTGTCCTCCCCGCCCAGAAGCAATTTTAGACGGTGTATTACGCTTGCAGGATATCGTGAAGAATGAGTCTTTAAGCCGAAGAAATACACCTGAATATAAGGCTTTGCTTGAAAAGTACGGTATACACACAAATAAATAGATGATGGAAAACAGTTTTTTATTGGATAAGCTCCAAGGAAATTTTCCGGTGAAGATCAACGAAATTCAGGATGCGCATAATTTGTTGACCATTGTTGTGGATGCAGAAGACGTCGTCGATGTGCTTCGTTTCTTGAAATCGAATAACGAATTGCAGTTTATTCATTTGACGGATATCACGGCGGTACATTATCCCCATTTAGAAAAAGAGTTTGCTGTAGTTTATCATATCCACAGTCTCGTTCATAATATCCGGATTCGGGTGAAGGTCTTTCTGCATGGTCCAAATCCTGAAATTCCAACTGCAACGGTTGTTTGGAAAGGCGCGAACTGGATGGAGCGTGAGACCTTTGATTTTTTTGGTGTTAATTTTATTGGGCATCCCGATTTGAGACGGATTTTGAACGTGGATGATATGGAAGTGTTTCCCATGCGCAAGGAGTATCCTTTGGAAGATCCGAATCGCGTAGATAAGAAAGATTTGTATTTCGGCCGTTAATTTATACGATATGAGCGAATTTATAAGCAAGATAACATCTAATCAACCTGTTTTCGAGGATAATGATCCACAGGACGAGCTGATGACCCTGAATATTGGCCCGACACATCCCGCTACACATGGTGTATTTCAAAATGTTGTGCAAATCGATGGCGAACGTATTGTGAGCGGTGTGTCTACAATCGGTTATATTCACCGTGCATTCGAGAAGATCGCTGAACATCGGCCTTTTTACCAGATCACGCCTTTGACGGACCGTTTGAATTACTGTTCAGCTCCAATCAATAATATGGGCTGGCATATGACCGTTGAAAAGTTGCTCAAGATTGAGATTCCCAAACGCGTACAATATATGCGCGTAATTGTTATGGAGCTTGCCCGAATAGCAGATCATATTATTTGTAATGGAATTTTGGGTGTGGATACGGGAGCCTTTTCGGGGTTTTTGTATGTCATGCAGGAGCGTGAATTTATTTATGAGATCTTTGAAGAAATCTGCGGGGCTCGTTTAACAACTAATATTGGTCGTATTGGTGGGTTCGAGCGAGATTTCAATGCAATAGCCTTTGAAAAAATACGAGAATTCCTTAAACGTTATCCGCCAGTATTGCGAGAGTTCGAAGATATGTTTGTTCGGAACCGCATTTTTATTGAGCGAACTTCCGGTGTTGCCGCTGTCACAGCGGAAGAAGCATTGGATTATAGCTGGACTGGTCCTATCTTGCGAGCTGCGGGTGTAGATTATGATGTGCGCGTTCAGAACCCTTATTGTTCTTACGAAGAATTTGATTTCGATGTGCCAGTTGGTACAACGGGTGATGTCTACGATCGCTTTATGGTTCGGAATGCTGAAATGTGGCAATCGCTTCGGATTATTGAACAGGCCTTGGATAAAATTGAGAAAGAACCCAAAGGAGTTTTCCATGCGGAGGTGCCTGATTTCTATTTGCCTCCAAAAGAACAGGTGTACACGAATATGGAGGCTTTAATCTATCATTTTAAAATCGTTATGGGTGAGGTGGATACACCAAAGGCCGAAGTGTATCATGCGGTAGAAGGAGCAAATGGTGAACTTGGTTTTTATCTGATTCACGATGGCGGGCGTTCGCCTTATCGTCTTCATTTTAGAAGGCCTTCGTTTGTCAATTATCAGATGTTTGCGCCAATGAGTGCGGGAATGTTGATTTCTGATGCCATTATAAATATGAGTAGTCTTAACGTTATAGCCGGAGAATTAGATGCTTAGTGTAAAACAACATAATGAAAATGTAACGTTCTCTCCAGAGTTGCTGACCAAGTTTGGAGAAGTGGTAAGCCGTTATCCCGAAGGGAAGCAGAAATCTGGGTTATTGCCCATTTTACATTTGGTTCAAGCGGAATATGGCTGGGTAAGTGCGGATGCGATGGACAAAGTTGCTGTTTACCTGAATATATTACCGATTGAAGTGTACGAAGTTGCGACATTTTATACGATGTTCCTACTTCAGCCGAAAGGAAAATATGTGTTAGAGATTTGTCGTACAGGTCCTTGTTGTCTGGTTGGCGCAGAACGTATTATGGGACATTTGCAACAAAAACTGGGCGTGAAAGAGGGCGAAGTCACAGCAGATGGACTTTTTTCGTGGCGCGGTGTGGAATGTTTGGCGGCCTGCGGTTTTGGGCCTGTTTTACAGATTGGGCCTGAATATACCTTTTATGAAAATCTGACAGAGGAAAAAGTCGACGAATTGATTGATAATTTAAAAGCTAAAACAGAATAAATATGGCACGTAAACTTTTGTTGACTCATATCGATGTTCCAGGCATCAATACCTTTGAGGTCTATCGGCAAAAAGGTGGTTATGTTGCTGTTGAGAAAGTTTTGAAGACAATGTCTCCAGAGGATGTCGTCGAAGAAGTTAAAAAATCTGGATTGCGTGGCCGTGGAGGAGCGGGTTTTCCAACTGGGATGAAATGGTCCTTTCTGGCCAAACCGGAAGGTGTGCCTCGTTATTTGGTTTGTAATGCTGACGAGTCTGAACCAGGTACATTTAAAGACCGTTATTTGATGACGCATATTCCCCATGCACTTATTGAGGGGATGATTGTTTCCAGTTTTGCTTTGGGGGCACATACTTCCTATATCTATGTGCGGGGAGAGATGATGCCACAGATCAGAATTCTAGAGCGTGCTATTGCTGAAGCGAAGGAGAAGGGCTTTTTAGGAAAAAATATCTTAGGATCGGGGTATGATCTGGAGATCTACGTTCAACCGGGAGGGGGAGCTTATATCTGCGGAGAGGAAACGGCCTTATTGGAATCCTTAGAGGGAAAACGTGGCAATCCTCGTATTAAGCCTCCATTTCCGGCTATAGCGGGTTTATATAACTGTCCTACGGTGGTTAATAATGTGGAGTCTATTGCGACGACTGTTCCTATTATTAATTTGGGTGGAGAAGAGTATGCCAAGATCGGGGTGGAACGTAGTACCGGAACAAAATTGATTTCCGCTAGTGGAAATATTGTAAAACCGGGGGTGTATGAAATCGAACTCGGTCTACCTGTCGAAGAGTTTATCTACTCGGACGAATATTGTGGTGGTATAGCCAATGGCAAGCGTATGAAAGCCGTCGTAGCCGGTGGCTCTTCGGTACCTATTCTGCCTGCTAATCTGATTTTGAAAACAGCGGCAGGAAATAGTCGTTTGATGACCTATGAGTCATTAGCTGATGGAGGCTTCCAGACCGGTACGATGCTTGGATCTGGCGGTTTCATTGTTTTTGATGAAGACCAGTGTGTGGTTCGCAATACATGGAATTTTGCCCGGTTCTACCATCATGAAAGCTGTGGACAATGTTCACCTTGTCGTGAAGGAACGGGCTGGATGGAAAAGGTACTGCATAAGATCGAGAGTGGTCACGGCTCCATGTCGGACATCGATTTGCTGTGGGATGTTCAGCGAAAAATTGAAGGAAATACAATCTGCCCATTGGGAGATGCGGCAGCATGGCCCGTTGCGGCAGCAATCAGACATTTTAGGGATGAATTTGAATGGCATATTCTTCATCCGGAAGAATCACAGGCGAGGAATTTCGGATTAGCGCATTATGCGGATCCTTTAGAACCAATAGTATCATAATAATAGCTGTAACGATAAATAAATCATATCATGGCAGAAGCGGAAGATGTAAAGTTTAAGGTCTCCATCGACGGTATACCTGTAGAGGTTGCTCCTGGGACAACCATATTAAATGCAGCGCGGCAAATTGGTGGGGATATAGTCCCTCCTGCAATGTGCTACTATTCCAAATTGGAGGGTAGTGGGGGTAAATGTCGTACCTGCTTGGTAAAAGTATCCAAGGGATCTGAAAAGGATCCAAGGCCTATGCCTAAATTGGTTGCTTCCTGCCGCACGACGGTGATGGACGGTATGGAAGTACAAAACATTACTTCCCCAGAAGTAGTGGAAGCGAGAAAAGGAGTTGTTGAGATCTTATTGATCAACCATCCATTGGATTGCCCAATCTGCGATCAGGCGGGTGAATGTAAATTGCAAGATCTTGGTTATGAGCACGGCAGTGCCAATACGCGCTACGAATTTGATCGTCGTACTTTCGAACGTATTGACCTGGGAGATAAAATCCAATTGCATATGAACCGTTGTATCTTATGTTACCGTTGTGTGTATGTCGCCAATCAGTTGACCGATCAACGTGTACATGGTATCTTAGGTCGTGGCGATCACGCAGAGATCTCTACCTATATCGAAAATGTAATTGATAATGATTTCTCCGGCAATGTGATCGATGTATGTCCTGTGGGTGCCTTGACGGATAAAACTTTCCGTTTTAAAAATCGGGTTTGGTTTACAAAACCTGTGGATGCGCATCGTGATTGTCCGACATGTTCAGGGAAGGTAACCTTATGGTATAAGGGGGAAGAGGTCATTCGGGTGACTGCTCGGAAAGATGAGTTTGGTGAAGTAGAAGAGTTTATCTGTAATACCTGTCGCTTTGACCAGAAAAAAACAAGCGACTGGATTTTAGAGGAACCGACAGAAATCGATCCGCATTCTGTTATTTCTGCTAATCATTATGAATTGTTTAATCCGCCAAAAGTCATTAAGGAAAATCCTATCCTTCAGGAACAAAATCGCGAGCAGTTGGCTAGAACAGAAAAATTGAAATAATCACAAACATGGAGTGGTCTTTTGTCATAGAAAAATTAATATTGGTGTCTATTGTTTTCGTTATCACTTTGGTGATCGCGATGTATTCGACACTTGCGGAACGTAAAATTGCAGGTTTTATGCAAGATCGATATGGTCCTGACCGGGCTGGTATCTTCGGGATCTTACAACCCTTATGCGACGGAGGGAAGTTCTTTTTTAAGGAGGAAATTATTCCTGCAGGTGCACATAAAGTGCTGTTTATTTTGGGGCCTACAATAGCGATTATAACGGCATGTATTAGTTCCGCTGTTATTCCCTGGGGGCAGGAATTGCAGATTGGAGACCGTACGATTTCTTTGCAGGTTGCGCAAGGCATCAATGTCGGCGTATTGTATATGTTTGGTGTGATTGCATTGGGTGTATATGGTATTATGCTGGGAGGCTGGGCTTCCAATAACAAATTCTCACTTATGGGCGCAATTCGTGCGGCATCACAGAGTATAAGCTATGAGATTGCCATGGGACTATCATTGATCGCTTTACTGATGGTCACGCGTACATTGACGCTAGAGGAAATTGTCGCACAGCAGTCTGGCTTTGTCAACTGGAATATCTGGGCGCAACCACTGGGGTTCATCATCTTTATGGTCTGTGCTTTTGCAGAATGTAATCGGGTACCTTTTGATTTACCGGAGTGTGAAACGGAACTAGTGGGAGGTTACCATACGGAGTATTCTTCGATGAAATTGGGGCTTTATATGTTTTCCGAATACATCAATATGTTCGTTTCCTCGGCACTGATGGCATCACTTTATTTTGGCGGCTATAATTTCCCCTTTATGAATGATCTGGGATGGTCAGCCAATATGATCACTATTGTTGGTGTAATAATATTCTTTGTGAAGATATTGTTGTTTATCTTTTTCTTTATGTGGGTACGCTGGACTTTACCACGTTTCAGATATGACCAATTGATGAATTTGGGTTGGAAGATGTTGATCCCATTAGCGATAGCAAATATTGTACTCACGGGAATATTCACGTTGATTAAAGATACCTATTTCTCCTAGGGAATATCCTTCCTGAGAGGCAAATATACAATGGACACCGATTGGATATTCCATAGAGCCATTGAAACTGCCAGATGGCAGCATGATGCCTTAAGAAAATAAAAGGCTCATGAATAAACAAAACGAGCATAGTGAGCTCATGAAATAATTTATTTACAGATGAACGAGTTTTATGCAACTGACCAATCGTAAAAAGGTAATCGAACAAAAGCCGATGACATTCTCGGAAAGAATTTATTTCCCTGCCATTATCAAAGGTTTACGTATTACATTAAGGCATTTTTTTAAGAAAATCCCGACTATTAAATATCCTGAGGAAATAAGGCCGTATTCGAAAAACTTCAGGGGGCAGCATTCGCTTAAGCGTGATGAAGAGGGGCGTGAGCGCTGTACAGCTTGTGGGCTATGTGCTTTGTCTTGTCCTGCGGAGGCGATCACCATGACTGCTGCCGAACGGAAAAAAGGGGAAGAACATCTTTATCGTGAGGAAAAATATGCGTCGGTATATGAAATCAATATGTTGCGTTGTATTTTCTGTGGCCTTTGCGAAGAGGCCTGTCCGAAGGAAGCCATCTATTTGGATGGTCCGCATGTAACGGCAGACTACCTCCGTAAGGACTTTATCTATGGAAAAGATAAATTGGTCGAACCAACTTTTGATATTACCAAATTAAAGAGCTAAACCAGGAAATTATGACAGTATTTTATTTTGTAGCCTTCTTGTCTATTTTCTTTGCGCTGATGACCATTTTTACAAAAAATCCTGTGCATAGTGTATTGTATCTAGTCATCACATTTTTTACGTTTACGGTGCATTATATACTCTTAAATGCGCAGTTTTTAGCTGTGGTAAATTTCATCGTCTATATGGGAGCAATCATGGTCTTATTTTTATTCGTGCTGATGTTGCTCAACCTGAATAAGGATACTGAACCTATGAAATCCAATTTGGTCAAGTTTATGGGCGTTATCGCTGGCTGTTGCTTACTGGTTACTTTGTTCGGCGTCTATCGTGTCTTTGATATTTCGAATCCACTGACCGTCGTTAATCCGGAAATCGGACTGGTTAAGAACCTAGGTAAAGTGTTGTTTAACGAATTTTTGCTTCCTTTTGAACTATCATCACTTTTGTTGTTGACGGCCATGATCGGAGCGATATTATTAGCTAAGAAAGAACCTAAACAAATCTAATGGAAACAGTTGTTCAACAGTTGCAAGGGGTACCAATAAATCATTATTTGATTTTTTGTGCGATTATTTTTGCTATTGGTGTTATTGGTGTTCTTATTCGCCGTAACGTCATCATTATCATGATGTCTATTGAATTGATGCTTAACGCAGTCAATCTTCTTTTGGCTGCATTTTCCGTGCAGCATGGCGATTCGTCAGGACAGGTGTTTGTCTTCTTTATTATGGCATTGGCGGCAGCGGAGGTTGCTGTAGGGCTTGCGATTATTATTATGGTATATCGGAATACGAAGTCTGTGGATATCGATTCCTTGAATAAACTTCGTTGGTAGAACTTAAGAAATAAATACGATGAGTGAATTAGTTTGGTTGATTCCCCTTTTGCCCTTAATCGGGTTTATAGTGAATGGATTGGGTAGAAATACGTTGTCCAAAGGTATGGTCGGCACCATAGGCAGTGCTGTAGTGCTTATTTCTTTTGTGTGCAGTTGCATTCTTTTCTCTGAAGTATATCAAGCGAGGCAGGCTGGACAGGCTGGCATTATTGAACAACATGTGTTTGATTGGATTACTGTAGGTAATCTGAAGATAGGACTTTCCTTTTTGGTAGATCCATTGAGCGCAATTATGCTTTTGATTGTTACAGGCATTGGTTTCCTGATTCATGTTTATTCAGTCGGTTACATGCACCATGATACAGGCTTTGGTAAGTTTTTCGCTTATCTGAATCTGTTTATCTTTTTTATGTTGCTATTGGTGTTGGGTTCCAATTACTTAGTGATGTTTATTGGCTGGGAAGGCGTGGGACTTTGTTCCTATTTATTGATCGGGTTCTGGTATACGAATAATTCTTACGCAAATGCGGCAAAAAAGGCATTTGTGATGAATAGAATAGGGGATCTAGGTTTTTTACTTGCTATATTTTTGATACTCGGAACTTTCGGGTCATTGGAATTTTCGACTGTATTTCCTGCCGCCAAAAACTTTGCTGTTGGTGATATTACCGTGGTTAGCATCACCATCTTATTGTTTATTGCAGCAACAGGTAAATCGGCACAGATACCTTTATTTACCTGGCTGCCGGATGCGATGGCTGGTCCAACACCGGTATCGGCACTGATCCACGCGGCAACCATGGTTACTGCCGGTATTTATATGATTGCGCGTACCAATGTCTTATTTATACTTTCGCCGTTTACCTTGCAGCTTATTTCTATCATTGCAATTTGTACAGCCTTGTTAGCTGCTGCGATAGCCTTGACACAGAACGATATTAAAAAAGTTTTGGCTTATTCTACTGTTTCGCAATTAGGTTATATGTTTCTCGGACTTGGAGTGGGCGCATTTACCGGAGCCTTTTTTCACGTATTGACTCATGCTTTTTTCAAAGCTTTGTTGTTCCTTGGAGCCGGATCTGTGATACACGGCATGAGCGAAGAACAGGATATGCGTAACATGGGAGGTTTGAAGAAGGCGATGCCAGTTACGTACCTAACTATGTTGATGGGAACCATCGCGATCGCTGGAATTCCACCATTTTCTGGCTTCTTCTCCAAAGACGAAATATTGGCGGGTGCATTTATTGCTAGCCCAATATTATGGGGTTTGGGTTTTATTGGTGCTTTAATGACTGCATTTTATATGTTTAGAATGCTATTTATGACATTTTCTGGTACATTTCGGGGGACAGAGCAACAAAAGCATCACTTGCATGAATCTCCAAAAAGTATGACGGTGCCATTGGTTGTATTAGCAATACTTTCTGTCCTTGGTGGGGCCATCAATTTACCGGCCGTTTTGGGCGGCAATCATTGGCTTGAGAATTTCTTATCGCCGGTTTTTTCGGAAGGAAAAGCTCTAATGCCTGAGACGCATCATTTGGAGCATAGCACGGAGTATCTATTAATGGCAGTTTCTGTGGTTGGTGTATTGATTATGGTCGCCCTGGCTTTCAATAAATACGTCAAACGTGGACACATACCAAAAACGAATGATAGCGCGAGGGGATTTTTAAGCAATCTTTCCTACAATAAATTTTATGTAGATGAGCTTTATGATAACATTATTGTACGTCCAATTAATTGGTTGTCGACGTTCTTTGGAAATGTCGTGGATCAGAAGGGGATTGACGGCGTCGTGAATGGTGCAGGGAAGGCAACATTTGATACAGGAAAGGTATTGCGCTTGCTCCAGAATGGTAATGTTGGTTTTTATTTATTGATGATGGTAATTGGGGTGATTGCCATTTTCATCTATGGATTGTTGAGTCTTTAATTTTGGTATAATCGATGGATAACTTGTTTTTACTTATTTTATTGCCGTTAATCAGCGCATTGATTCTAGCTTTCTTAAAGACTAATGCTGCAAAATCAATAGCCTTAATTTTATCGGTAGTTTCTTTGGCGTTGACTATTCCGTTCCTTTGTGCTTTTGACGCAAATGGCGGTATGCAATTTGAACAAAATTGGCTATGGATTTCCTCTTTGCATATTCATTTTCATATCGGTGTTGATGGAATTAGTCTGCCTCTTGTGTTATTGACCAATGGGGTGATGCCTTTAATTATTGCAACAACCTTTAAGAAAGGTTATCAAGGGAACTTCTATGCCCTGATGGCTTTTATGCAATCGGGTTTATTGCTTGTATTTACGGCTTTGGATGCATTTACGTTTTATGTAGGTTGGGAGATTGCCTTAATTCCGATCTATTTTATTTGCGCGTTATGGGGCGAAGGAGATCGTATTCGTGTAAATTTAAAATTCTTTATCTATACTTTTTTGGGTAGTCTTTTGATGTTGATAGGTATTCTTTATCTCTACCAACAGGTGCCCAACCGTGATTTTGAATGGACATCTTTTATTGCATTGGATTTAGAGGAACATACACAGAGATGGTTATTTTGGTCTTTCTTTGTGGCTTTCGCCATCAAAATACCAATTTTTCCTTTTCATACCTGGCAACCGAATACGTATACCAATGCGCCAGCGGCCGGTACCATGCTATTAGCCGGTATCATGCTTAAAATGGGCGTTTATGGTTTGATGCGTTGGTTATTGCCAATTGCACCAGCTGGTGTCGCTTTGTATGGAAATTTTGCGATGATCTTATGTGTGATCGGGATTGTTTATGCTTCCATTATTGCAATTAAACAAGACGATGTGAAGCGATTGATTGCCTATTCATCTATTGCGCACGTTGGCTTAATCAGTGCTGGTGTCTTTACATGGAATACAAATGGTCTAAGCGGAGCAACTATCCAAATGCTGAATCACGGGATTTCGGTGATCGGACTTTTCTATGTGTTGGATATTGTGCAGCAGCGCACACAGACACGTAGTCTTTCGGAGCTGGGCGGGATAGCCAGCAAGGCACCGCGGTTGGCCATATTATTTCTGATTATTTGTATGGGCGCAGTAGGACTACCCTGGACCAATGGATTTATTGGAGAGTTTCTGTTATTGAAAGGTGTTTTTCAATACGGGTTTTGGTTTGCTGTTTTCGCGGGCTTAACCTTGATTCTGGGGGCAGTCTATACGCTTAGGCTTTATCAAGGAACGATGTTGGGAGAAACCACTGAGAAAACGGCACTATTTGAGGATGTAAGCGGTACGGAATTGGTGGTATTGACCTTAGTTTCCGCCTTGATTCTTTATATTGGTATATTTCCTAATTTCCTATTAAACCTTTCTGCAGGTTCAGTGGAAGTTTTAAGTACATTTTTAGGCAGATAATAGATATTTTTTTTTGTATGGGTGCAATAATTACACTTTCAATATTAGCATTAGTCGTCCTTTATCTCGGCTTATTCAAGATGAAATCTATGCTATTGCCTGTTTCTATTCTGGGATTCTTGGTGGCTATTGGTTTCTTATGGAATGACTGGACATCTACCAGCGGTCCTCTTTATAGTGGGATGGTTCATTTTGACCACTATGCTATTGCGTTTTCGATCCTATGTATCGCCGTTACCTTGTGTATCTTTGTTATCTCAAAAGGATATTTTGATGAAGAGGGACAAATTGCGGAATATTATTCGCTGTTAATTTTCTCGCTTACCGGTGCTGTTCTTGTCAATAGTTATCATAATTTTTCGATGCTTTTTTTAGGGATCGAAATTATGTCTGTAGCACTGTACATTTTGGTTGGGATACGTAAAAGAGATAAGGCCTCTAATGAAGCTGCGTTAAAATACTTTCTGATGGGAGCTTTCTCTACTGGATTTCTTCTGTTTGGGATTGCATTGCTATATGGAGCGACGGGTTCTTTTGATCTAAGTGAAATCAAAAACTATGTTGTCAATAACCCGCAAGCAATTTCGCCTTTGTTTTATGGGGGTATATTGCTTCTTATTGTGGGACTGACGTTCAAGGTGGGGGCTGTTCCCTTCCATTTTTGGACACCAGATGTTTACGACGGAGCTCCGATCTTGATTACAAGTTATATGAGCACGGTGGTTAAAGTCGCTTCTTTTGCTGGATTATTGCGTTTATTCAGTTATAGTCTATTACCTTTACAAGATTTTTGGACGCCGGTATTCTTAGTGATCGCCGTTCTCACCTTATTTGTTGGAAATATTTCTGCGTTGATGCAGTCGTCGTTCAAACGTATGCTTGCTTATTCAAGTATTTCGCATGCTGGCTATATGTTATTTGCGATCGTAGCCGTTGGATCAACTTCGGCCAATAGCATTTTTGCCTATGGCCTTGCTTATTCGCTAGCAACCATTGTAGCTTTTACAGGGCTAATCCTTGTTAAAAAAACAACAGGATCTGAGCATTTTGAGGCATTCAATGGATTGGGAAAACGAAACCCGCTGTTGGCCTTTGCGATTACAGTAGCAATGCTCTCTCTTGCGGGAATACCATTGACCGCCGGATTTATTGGTAAGTTTATGATGTTTTCTTCCGTAATGGAGAATTACCATATTGTCTTACTCGTATTGGCGGTTGTTAATGCTGCAATTGCGGTATATTACTACTTAAAGGTTGTAGTCGCCATGTACTTTAGAGATAGTGATGAATCTTGTGTCAATGTACAGTGGAACTATTCACTGGTGCTATTTCTTGCTGTAGTGCTTACAATTCTAATTGGTGTATATCCTGACTGTTTGTTAAAGTTAATATAAAGTTTCTATTAAACGCGTATGTTTTTCAATGGCCAATAGGAACCTTCAGTAATTTGGACTGCGTTTAGAGCAGGTAAAAACTGAAGGTTTCTGTTAAAATACTTGTTGTTTAATAAAGCATGGTGATTTCACTGTGCTTTTTTTATTTTTATTGGTATAACTCTTGCATACAAATTGTATATTGTAAAAAAGAAATCCTATCAATTAGCAGATGGTGTTTAAAGTGTGTGTTAAATCTTTTTCGATTCATTTTTTGGCTGTGTTACTATTACTCTTTTTGGGGGGGCGGGTAATTGCACAGGACTTTATTCGTGGAAAGGTAGTGGATGCACAAACCGGAAAGGGTATTTCAGGGGTTTCAATCAATTGGTTGGGAGAAGATCGAGGTGGGAGCAGCGATACGCTTGGGTATTTTAAGATTCAGGATATTAAGAAATACCGACAGCTGATCTTTGGAGCGGTGGGTTATGAACGAAGAACGATAGATGTCCGTCGTATACAGGATTCATCGCTGACGATTCATCTGATCGCGACGAATAATACATTGGAAGAAGTAGTCGTCAATAGAAAAAATAAAAAGCCGAAAGATCCTGCTATAGCATTAATTGAGCAGGTCATTGCTCATCGCTCTCAAAATCATTATACGCGTATCCCTGAAATTCGTTTTGATGAATACGAGAAGACACAATTTGGTTTTGTCAATCCTGAAGATAAAGCCAAAAAATTTCCGAAACCGTTTCGATTTCTCTTTGAGAACATTGATTCGACAGCTTTTCGGGGGCTAACGATCGCGCCATTCTATTTGGAAGAGAATTATGCCAATGTCTATTCGTCTCATAATCCGAATCGTAACAAAAAGATTGTCACAAGTCACTACCAAACCGAATTAAATCCACGTTTTTTTAACAACGATAATTGGCAGACCCGGTTTCAGACCATTTTACGTGATGTTGATCTCTATGAAAATACTATTCAGATTACCAATAAGGGAGTCTTGAGTCCAATTGCGACAGGGGCCACAGCATTTTATAAATATCAGATTCAGGATACGATCCAAATTGAGGGTAAGGATTATATTGAACTCCATTTTGAGGGAAAATCCGCCATTGACTTACTCTTCTACGGCGATCTCTTGATCTCGGATGACACAAGATATGCCGTCCACCGGGCTACACTGAATATTGGACGTAGCGCTAATATCAACTGGATAAATGATGTTCAGATCGATCTCACCTATAGTGAATTTAGGAACGGTAGCATGCTTCCTATTCATACCGATCTGAAGATGTTATTTGGGGGAAGCAAGGCGGATGTATTATATGGCCGCCGCGAGACTCAATATTTAGGGCATCGTACAGATTCAATTTCGAATGAGGATTTTGCGGGAGTGCCAGTCGAGAAGAGGTATTTGCTCGAGTCTGCTCCACATATTCCAATCGTCGGTGTCAGGCCGAGCCCGTTGAGCCAGGCCGAATTGGGCGCTTATCAAAAGGTAGATTCAGTGCAAAACATGCGATCTTTTAATCAGTTGGTTGCATTGGGCTATTTGCTCGCCAAGGGATATTATAATGCGGGAAAAGTAGAGTTTGGACCATTGGAATATCTCTACAGCCGGAATAATTATGAAGGTAACCGTTTCCGTCTGAGTGGTCGAACGACTCGTTTATTTTCGGAAAAAGCATACATTGAAGGATATACTGCTTACGGAGATAAGGATAAAGAATTAAAGTATTACCTGAGCACGGCATTTACGTTAAATGGTGAACGTATTGTGCAGTTTCCTGCAAATTATTTGCGTTTTACGGTGCAGCATGACGTCATGGAACCCGGGCGGGGTCTGGGTTTCTTAAAAGGCGATGGTTTCTTCCGGTCTTTTGGAAAGAACAGACCCAATAAATGGCAGTTTAATGATATTTATCGCATTGATCACCTGATTGAATTTGGGAATCATGTCAGCATCGGGTCGGCATTTACACATACACGTAGGCAGCCTCGAGGCGATTTGTTTTATATCAATAGTTTACCTTTGCCGGACACACTACGCCAGGTCAATACAAATGATGTACAGCTAATTTTACGTTGGGCTCCGAATGAAGAGTTTACTTATCACAATCTCGACCGGGGAACGGTAGAGAATAAATATCCCATTTTTACATTGCAATATAACAAAGGATTGAAAGGCTTCTTAGGAGCAGATTATAGTTACGACGCCTTACGGTTCAGTATTTTTAAACGGTTATTTTTGTCGCCAGCGGGACAAGCGGATTTCGAATTATCTGGCGGAAGGATTTGGGGAAAACATTTGCCTTATACTTTATTGGAACTTCCTGAGGTTACTAAAGATAAGCAGGGACCTCTTGTAAATTTTGATTTGATGGCTACATCAGAATTTGTCTCAGATCAGTTCCTGAAATTAACTTATTATCACAATTGGAATGGTTTCTTTTTTAATAGAATTCCTCTGTTCAGACGCTTAAAGTGGCGCGAAGTGACTGGATTTAAAGCTTTCTATGGAAGGCTAAGCGATGCCAATAACCCTTTTGTCACTCCCGAGAACATTCAATTTGAGGCGGATAAAGACGGAATCATTCAGACAAAGGCCGTACGCAACAAACCTTATGTAGAGGGATTGGTCGGTGTGGATAATATCTTTAAATTGATTAAATTAGAGTATAAAAAAAGATTGAGCTATAGAGGTGGCGAAGGAGTTCCTTCTGATACCTTTACGGCATCCTTACATTTTAATTTTTAGTTATTATGGTCCAATATTCAAATTTAAAGTACGCCGTTAAAGACAGCATTGGCTATGTCATCATCAATCGCGAACCGCAGCTGAATGCTTTGAATCAGGAAACACTCGACGAATTGCAAGACATCTTTAAGCATTTCAATTCTGATAACCATGTTCGGGGTATTATCTTAACCGGTGCTGGGCAAAAGGCTTTTGCTGCCGGTGCAGATATTAAGGAGTTTATGGATATATCGGTAATTCAAGCGCGATGGCTTAGCGAAAGAGGGCATATTATTTTTTCAGATCTTATTGAGAGTGCTCCCAAGCCCATTATTGCAGCTATAAATGGATATGCTTTGGGCGGAGGTCTTGAGTTAGCGTTAGCCTGTCATATTCGGATCGCTTCTGAAAATGCGAAAATGGGACTTCCTGAGGTTTCATTGGGGTTGATTCCGGGGTATGGCGGTACTCAGCGTTTGCCCAAACTAGTCGGAAAAGGGCAGGCCATGCAAATGATTTTAACAGGAGATATGATCGATGCGCAGCAAGCACATGCGATTGGTCTAGTAAATGAGGTGATCCCCCAGGATAAGTTAATCTCCCGTGCGGAGGAAATACTTCAAAAGATATTTAAGCGCTCCCGTGTTGCGGTGACAAATGCCATTGAAGCTATTAACGCAGCTGAAGACAAACAACAAAATGGGAATAAGGTGGAAATGGATGCCTTTGGACATTTGTTCGGAACGGAAGATTTCAAAGAAGGTGTGTCGGCATTTTTAGCGAAGAGGATACCCAATTTTGAATGACAACAGCACTATGCTGGCTGCTATACGTTGCGCATTAGCAGGCTCACGCTTGAATGCTGAGATTGATTGGTCAAGTTAAAAAAGTTCAGATTGGGGACCAATTGCTTATTTAAATTAGATCGTTTATAAATCAAAATTTCAAAAGTTAGCGAGATTATTTCTGATATTTCTTGCGATATTCTTGTGGTGACATTTTCATTTCGCGCGTAAATGCCTTTGAAAAATGAAAAGGATCATAAAAGTGGAGTTTAAATGCAATTTCTTTAATCTTAAGTAATGTGAATTGAAGATACGAACAGGCTCTCTGCATCCGTAATTGATTGTAATACACCATTGGGGGGTAAGATGTTTTCTGTTTGAACAAGTTAATGAGATGTGATTTAGAATAGCTGAAATGATCTGCTATTTGATCTAAATTGATGTTGTTTTCCAGATTGTCTTTCATAAATATGATGATGTCCTGGATGATATTATCGACTTTAATCCGGTTACTTTCTCTAAATTGTGTCTGATACTTAATCGATGCCAAAAAGTATTGGAAGCAAAAGCTTGTATATTCTAAATTCTCAGGACTATATCCCATCTCCAGATTCTTATAGATGCTTTCAAAGAGCTGGAGACGATTTGCATGCTTATTTGAATCAGCATCATCGATATGGATGATCTTCCCCATGATGTGTTCAAAAAGAGGGACGCCTGTACCATCGAAGTGAATCCAATAAATGCTCCAGGGATCATTTGATTTCGCTCCATAGCAATGCGGAGTGTCTCTTGGGATGATGTAAACATCGTTTCTGGAGAGATTATGCGTCGTTTCACCTTGTTTTATCCAGCCGCTGCCTTTTTCGCAATAAATCAGAATATATTCTTTACAGCCCTCCTGACGATCGCGATAGTGTCTTTTTGCATTTGGATAATAGCCGATATGTGTGGTAAATAGTTTTGAAGTAATGTTGTTGCCTGTTTGGTAGTTGCACACAGCGTAAGGCAAGACAATCGCTTTTTCCCCTTTGAAACCTTCTGCAATTACATCTATATTTTGTTTCATTATCGAGTTTATTTTTGGTTGTATTTCTAAAAATAGTAATATTTTACATGTTTATCATGTTCACTTACATGATTGTCGGCAAGTATTCCATTACTTTTACCTAAGTAAATCTAAATATGTAAACTCTTATGCAAAAGACAGCGACAACCTATTTGCTATTGATCACCTTTGTGGCCGCCATTGGTGGATTTCTATTTGGATATGATTGGGTCGTTATTGGCGGGGCAAAGCCTTTTTATGAAGCCTATTTTCATTTGGAGTCCGACGTTGCGCTTCAGGGCTGGGCGATGTCTTCGGCTATTGTAGGAAGCTTTATCGGCGTATTACTTTCAGGCGGACTGGCTGATCGCTATGGCAGAAAGCCGCTGATTTATACCGCAGCGATTTTATTTATTATTTCTGCATTGGGAACCGGTATGGTATACGGTTTCGGGGATGCTTTTTTTCAACCCCCAGATATTCCGCGTAGCGGCTGGAAGGTTATCGCTGTTTCTTCTGAATGGATTGGCGGTGGCGAAAAGGAAAATATACTTGATGGTAATAAGGATATCTTTTGGCATAATATATGGATGGGCGGCGAGCCTCCATTACCACATTATGTTATTATTGACTTTGGAAAGGAATATAATGTGATGATGATTGAATTGACAAGAAGACTCTGGAACAACGATTTAAAAGTCGTCGAGTTTTCGACTAGTATGGATAACAAAAATTATGTTCCGGTGGGCAAGATAGATTTTGGAACAAATAGTCCCAAATCAACGATGGCTGTCAATGTTCCGACGACAAAGGCACGTTACTTAAAATGTATGGTAACAGAAAGTAATCGACCGCCTTCATCTGCTATTGCGGAGGTCTATGTCAAGGGGTTATAATTACATGCATTCGATATCGTTCGTTTTAGAGTTGCAAGCATAGCAACTTGAAATCTGGTAAGTTATGGTCACTCCATAAATATGGAGTGACTTTTTTATGTGCTATTCTACCATGAAGCTTGTATTGATTTTATTGTCATTATCAGATATGATTCATACTATTTTTTTAGTTAACTCGTTTTTACTTGAACCACATTACTTTCTTTTCTTTAGATTAATAGAAGTAAAAAATGACAAATAACGAGTTAAGAGCACTTGCCGAATCTTCACGTAAAGGTGATATCGCCGAGATGAAACAGATCCTTGCGGCAGCAAATGGTAGAATTGAGTTTTACGATTACGAATTGAATAATGTCGTTAGTCAATTGATTAGATCCCAGCATTATGGGATCCTGGATAAATTTATAGGCAAAGGGCTAATCTCAACGGACTTGTATGATTACGATCGCTTTAGCACAACAGTGATCAGTACCTTGCTAAAACCTCAGATAGCATCAGAAGGACAATTTGAAAATTATCTAATTTGGTTAAAAGGGTATTTGGAACAGCTTGATGACATCAATGAAGAGGTAGGCGGGATTACCTTGTTTGAATATGCTCTACAGGAGAATATTGCTATTCCCATACTAAAAGTTTTTGTTGATGCTGGCGCAGATATACAGCGTATGGATCAATATGGACAAACATTTCTTTTTAAAGTTTGTAATTTGCGTATGCAACAAGCGGATCGTGTTGCTGAACTGATAGATTGGTTATTAGCAGAAGGTATTGATCCCAATATTGGGAGTGTAGAACAGAAAACGGCATTACATATGGCCGTCGATACGTTGAAAACAGAAGTTGTGGTTAAGTTGCTGGATGCAGGGGCGGATCCAAGTCTGAAGGATTGGCATGGTGAAAGTGCCTTTTATTATGCCGCCGTAAGGCATTTTAATCGAGATCTGTTAGCAGCGCTTCTCCGTTATGGAATACCAGATTTTCATAGTGTCAATAAACATGGGGAAAACTTGCTCAATGCATTCCTCCGAATGATGCATTCGGACAGCGAAACGAATATGAGCGTTCTGATTTTGCTTTTGGAGCAGGGGGCGGATCTAACTGCTGCATCACTTTGGTATCAGAAAGAGAAAACAGGCGTTGACTGGCTGGCAGAGAAGTCAGTCAACGTTTTACAGGCAGTTGTAGACAAGGGATATTTAGATCTTAGCTACGTGGATAACGAGGGAAATACGCTACTACATAAAGTCTGCCAAGTGGATCTCAATTATGATGAAAATAAAGCTAGAGATCTTTACAAAAAGGTAAGATATCTTGTCGAGGAAGGAATTGATCCTCAGGTGGAAAATATAGCGGATAAAAAGGCTGTCGATTATGCTATGGAGGATAATATCAAGGTAAAGACAGTCGAATGGCTATTAAAACAATAAATACGGATAGAAAATTATTATGTCTCAATCATTTATAATTGCTTGCGAAAGTGGCAAACGCAAGATTGCGGAAATATTATTGGAGAAAAATCAAGTCGATGTATCCTACACGGATGAAAATGGGCGTACCGCATTACATTATGCTGCGCATCGGGGTTATTTGGATTTGGTGAAGAAGTTAGTTGAGGCCGGCGCTATATTGGACTATGAGGATCATCGCGGCGAAACACCTTTATATTTTGCCCTGTTGCAAAAGCAGAAGCAAACAGCAGTCTACTTACTGGAGAATGACGCTAATATACAGATCAATGATTTTTTAGGAAATAGTCTATTGCATATTGCTGCACAGACGGGACAGCAGGAGATGGCTGAAAAATTGATTGCCCGGGGGCTGGATGTAAATGCATTAAATAATGCCGCTGAATCACCTTTATTGATGGCTGTAAAAGCCAAATATCCACCTTTGGTACAACTGCTGGCAGCACAAGGTGCTCATGTGGATGCAACAGATAAAGATGGAAATTCGCCCTTAAATTTGGCAGTAGCGCTGGGATCTGTGCCAATTGTAAATATTCTATTGGATCACGGTGCGGCAGTGAATTTATTAAATGACTTGAGTGAAGGGCCTTTGTTGCTTGCGGTAAAAATGGGCAACCGTATGCTGGCACAGAAACTGTTGGAGCAGGGAAGCGATATCTTTAAAGAATCTGCTGAAGGAATTTCTCCTGTTTGGTATGTCTGTAACAGCAATCAAAAGGAACTCCTCGCTCTATTTCTGGAAAAAGGACTCTCTGCAGACTATGCGCGTCCCGTAGATTCTTTTGATGGAAAAGATGGTAAATATTTAGAAAAGTTGATCCAGCGAACAGGTAGCCGTACCTTTATACTTGGGTTTGAACCTCATTATGCGGGGGAGACCTTATTACAGACGGCAACAAAGATGGGATATCTTTCCTTGGTCAAACAGCTTTTAGATTGCGGCGCAACAATCGATAAACAGGATGCTTCTGGCAATACCGCTCTTCATTATGCGGCGGCCTATGGTAAAAAAGATGTGCTGCGTTATCTCTTATCTCACGGAGCAGCTACAGATATAACGAACGTATTGGAACAGAAAGCGATCGATTATTCCAATATGCAAGGTTATAACGAGATAACAGCTTTATTGATCGACTTCGGAGCAAAAACTAATATTGTTGAGGATGGTCCGGTCAACTCAGGGAAAAAGACACTTTCTGAAGCGTCGGCAGGAATGGATATGGCAGGTAAAAAGCAGGCTTTATTTGATCTGAAAGAGCTGTTGGACGCAGGAATTATCAATCAGGAAGAATTTGATTCGGAGAAGACGAAAATTTTAGCGTCCTGAATTTAGAACTCAGTGTAATTTTTTCGGAGGCGGAAAATGTCGTGCTTTTCCGCACGATTTTATGCAAAGCAGCAATTCAGTCTATAAATCTATAAATAAAAAAAGCGACTCTTTGAAGTCGCTTTTTTGTAGCCCGTAGGGGAATCGAACCCCTGTTTCAAGAATGAAAATCTTGCGTCCTAACCCCTAGACGAACGGGCCATATCGTTTTCGATGATGCAAATATAGAAGCTTTTTCAAAAAGCACAAAAAAAAAGTGCTCTCCGTGTGCTAATTCATTGAAATTGAGAAAAATTATTTTTTTCAAACTCCTATTCTACAGCGTAGGCGAGCATATATTCGTTGAATTTTTCATAATGAACTTCGAAAATATGCGTATTTTGATTGCTGTCGAGTTCAAGTTTTAATATCCCTTGTGTTTGATACTCGAACGGCTGTATCGTCATATTATTCAAAAAGGAAACACCCGCGTTTCCTTGAAGTTTATAGATTGCTTCTTTGGCACACCAACAGGCATAAAGCTGTTCGTATCGGCTCTCATCCTGCTTGATAAAAGCGAGCTCGGCTGGTTTTAAGAATTTATGTTGGATACGTTCCACTTTTGTTTTAATGATTTCCATATCAATACCAACCTCTCCTTTTGTACTGATCATGGCTGCCGCATAATCAAATGAGTGCGAAAGGGATATTTTTTGCGGAAAATTAGCAAGATAGGGCTTGCCATTTGAATCAGAAGGACATTCGATGTAGCGTGACGTGTTTAACAGGGTGCGGAGTAGTACACGCGTTGCAAGCCAGTGCAACCTTCTTTTTCCTTTATTGAAGGTGGCCAATTTAGCTTTTTCGCGTTCATCCAATTGAAGTTTCGACAGTAAGTCGTCATCCGATTCTTCAATCCGCCAAATCGCAAATTTGGTTTGATGATCAATTTCACGTAGATACACTAGACTCATACCCAAATTTAAAAAACAAATTGCAGATTTTTGTTTTGAAAAATGAAGTAAAATTACGGAGAGAACTGTATTTTTGAATTTGTATAGCATTGCCTGATGCTTTAGCTATTTTGATACACATGATTTTATCTGATAAAAGAATTCTCGAGGAGATTGAAAATGGCAGTATTGTCATTCAACCATTTTACCGTAAATGTTTAGGAACAAATTCCTATGACGTGCATCTGGGAAAATATTTGGCAACGTATGCAGATCGTGTACTGGACGCCAAGAAACACAACGAAATTCAACATTTTGAAATACCGGAAGAAGGGTATGTTTTGGAACCAAATACTCTTTATTTAGGTGTTACTCAAGAGTATACCGAAACACATAAGCATGTGCCTTTTTTGGAAGGGAAATCTAGTACAGGCCGTTTGGGAATCGATATACATGCAACAGCTGGTAAGGGGGATGTGGGATTCTGCAATACTTGGACTTTAGAGATTTCTGTTGCGCAACCTGTGAGGGTTTATGCAGGAATGCCTATCGGTCAATTGATTTATTTTGCCGTAGAAGGGGATATTGAGACATTCTATAATACCAAAGGTAATGCAAAATACAATGGTAAGACGATCCGTCCGGTGGAATCTATGATGTGGAAGAATAATTTCTGATGCGGAAATATTAAAATTTATTCTTTTCTTCAATCCATAGGGACATATATTTTGTGCTTTGCATCGTGTGATGCAATAAGATCTGACTAATAAAGTTTTGTTGTCGATGCCTATCAATCTGTACTTTTAGTAATGATAGGTTCGTCATAAAGTCCGCTTGATACTTTTGTTTTTCGTAACGTTCGTTTATGATACGGATGCCATGTGCTTGTGCTATGTTCCAGAGGTTCTCATTTTCATATAGTTCAGCGGTTTTTCTGCAGAAGGCTTCGGGATTATCTTCGATAAAACCATTCCAGGCTAAATTACCTTTCATGGCTTCCGCTCCAACTGTTGTGGTGGTGGATGGTGTGCCTGTCTGCATGGCGTCGATGAACTTTCCTTTGACTCCAGCTCCAAATTGGATCGGGGCGACCAGTAGACGGTAGTTCTCCATCGTAAGCCTCGCTGATTCTGCTCTGCCTTTAATGAAGAAGTTTTCTTTTGGATTGTTTAATTGGAGGACCTTTTGTGTTGCATAAGCGCCATAAATATGGAGTTCAACCTGAGGCAGCAGCTTTCTTAAGTGTGGCCAGATTTGAGTTTTTAGATATTGTACCGTATGCCAATTCGGCTCATGAATAAAGTTTCCGATAAATAGTAAATTCTTGCGTTCTCCGAATGTTTTCCATTGTTTAATTTCGGTTGAACCGATTTCATTTTCGAGGAATGGAAGATAATAAAGGATATCGGGTGAAATTCGAAAGACTTCGATGAGGAGCTTCATTTCCGATTCGGAAATAATCAATGATAGATCGCAGCGTAGAATCGAGGCTATTTCCCGTTTAGCGGTATCGGTAAACAATTCTTGAAAAGAGAAGTCTCCTTCATTTTTAACGCAGGTATGTCTCGCTTGTCGCAGAAAATGTAGATCTTCCGTGTCGAGTACACGGAGTGCATTTGGACAATGCTGGGCGACACGCCAACCATATTGTTCTTCAACCATAAAACGATCAAAAACAACAATGTCAGGCTGAAGCTCCACAATGAACTCATCAAAGCTGTTGCTATTGAGTACAATTGCCTGTTCATGTATTCCGAGAGACTGCAAAGCGGCGCTATAGGGCGATTTGGCGGCAGCTGAAGCAAATGTAATATGATAAGAGCGATTGATGAACGTGTCAATTAATTGCATCATGCGAAAACCCGCTGCAGAAGATGTTGGCTCTGGCCACACAAGTCCGATGAACAAAACCTTTTTCTCTTTCATGCTGGAAAATTACTGATTAATGTGAAAAGAATTGACGAAAAATTAACAATTAGTCATTTTCAAACGATTAGCTTTATTTTAGTGTTTATAATATACTTCAAGGTTATTTATTATTAACGACCATATGGCCAAAACTATTGCTCAACGGATTCGACATTTTTCACCAAAGACCTATTGGAAGGAACTAATAGCTGTTTTGGTTATCTTATTGGCCTTTGTATTTTTTAGAAATGAAAGGAAGGAGCTTGCTGCAATTATTCCGCAGTTGCGGGCGGCCAATCTAACTTGGGTTGCAGTAGGCGTCGGAATTACGATAGTATACATTGTTCTCCAGGGATTGATGTATGTACAGAGCTTTAAGGCGATCGGTCTTTCCATTAATCTGAGGATTGCAATTGACCTGTTCTTGAAGCGGAATCTACTCAGCGTGTTTCTGCCTGCCGGGGGTATTAGTTCTTTGGCTTATACTACAACGCAGTTGCGGAAAAGGAATTTAAATACGACCCAAATTCACCAAGCAGGGGCTTTATATGGCTACGTTGGGTTGCTAACGGTCTTTTTGATCGGTGTGCCCGTGATATTGTACACAGTCTGGCATAACAAAAATTTTGGGGATGCCTGGATTTCATTGCTGGTTTTGGGACTGCTTCTGGGGGTCGTATTTTGGCTCGTATGGTCTTTTCGAACGCACAAAGGTATCTATCGCTGGGTCGAATTAAAATTTCCTGCTGTAGCTTCTAATATCGATGAAATATTCTCAGGGGAAGTCAAGTTAAAATATTTGTTCGGTACCATGTTCGCATCCATGGTCGTCGAATGCTGCGGTATCGCGCACGCATTTGTGAGCATGTATGCCCTTGGTTTAGACCACTCTTTTGAGGCTGCGGCTATTGCTTATACTGTTTCGGTCGTGTTGATGATTGTTTCTCCTTTTCTACGAGGCCTTGGGGCGGTTGAGCTGACTATGCTGTATATTTTTAAAGCATATGGTTATTCACAGGCAGAAGGACTGGGCATTACTATTCTATACCGCGTGTTTGAGTTTTGGCTCCCGTTAATTTTGGGACTTCTGGCATTCGCATGGCGTGGAAAACAGCTGCTGGCCCGTATTGGACCTGCACTGCTGATCTTTTTCTTAGGAATGGTGAATCTCGTCTCTGTATTGACACCGCCTTTGGCGGACAGGATGAAACTTGATCGTTTTTATTTGCCTTTAGAAGCCATTCATGCTTCTAAGTTCATGGTTTTGGTTTTGGGTTTGGGGTTATTGGTTACTTCGGCCTATTTAATTAAAGGTTTTCGGATCGCATTTTGGATTGCTGTGGTTTTTAGTGCGCTGTCGTTTTTTGGGCATGTGTTTAAAGCTTTGGACTATGAAGAGGCCTCAGTAGCGTTACTGACCTTGGTTTTATTGGCGATAAGCTATAAGCAATATCGGATCAAAAGTAATATTCGTTGGGTAAGAATTGGATTTATTACCTTTTTTGTGGCCTTGATAGCGATCTGCCTATTTGATGTATTGAGTTTTTATTTTATTGATAAACAGCATTTTGGTTTAGACTTTACCTGGCGACAATCAATTTACCATACTGCGCGAAGTTTCTTGCTATTTTCAGATGATGAACTGATGCCCCAAACGGCTTTTGGACAGGAGTTTCTGCGGATCACACAAGTTTTGGGACTTTTCTGCTGGTTTCTGTTGATTTACGCACTTGCGCGTCCTCGTCTGATTGATGATGAAGATTCTAGTAAGTCTGAAATCGAAAGGGCAGAACAATTATTGCTTGAGTTTGGGCAATCTCCGATGGACTTCTTTAAATTGGGAAAAGATAAGAGTCTGTTCTTTTCAGAAGTATCGGAGGGCTTCACAGCTTATCGTCTGGCAAACGAGTTTGCAATCGTTCTAGATGAGCCTGTCTGCGAACAAGGGGATAAGGAAGAGCTGGTTCAGGAGTTTGATGAATACTGTTATGCAAATGGATTAAAAGCCATTTATTATCGCGTTGATGAAAATAGTTTGGTTCATTTTTCATCACTACGTAAACAGAAGATCAACATTGGGCAGGAGGCCGTATTAGAATTAGATGCATTTAAGCTCGAGGGGAAAGACCGTAAATCATTACGTAATGGGCTGAACGCAATTCAAAAAAAGCGGTTTACGACAGAAGTCTTGAAAGCTCCTCAAACAAGGGAAATTATCGATCAGCTTAAGGTTATCTCCAACGAATGGCTAAAAGAATTTGATAAAAAGGAAATGGTTTTTTCGCAAGGCATGTTTGACGAAAGGGAGTTGATCTCGCAGGATATTATTGTGCTGAAAAATGATACAAATCAAATCGTAGCCTTTTTGAATATTGTTCCCGACTACGCGAAAGATGAGTGTACTTATGATATGATCAGAAAGTCTCTAGAGGCCCCAGGCGGAAGTATGGACGCGTTGATTGTTGAGCTTATCAACTATGCTAAACAAAAACAGTATGTCTACCTGAATTTGGGAATGGTACCAATGACAGGCCTGGGGTCAACGGACAGTCCGGCCGAAAAAATAATGAAGTTTGCGTCAACGCGATTGGGAAACTTCAAGCATTACCATAGCCTACGCGACTTTAAAGAGAAGTATGCGACATTTTGGGAAAATAAATACCTTATATTTGATAATGACTTTGATCTTATACAGCTTCCTGTAGCATTGGTCAAAGTGATGAAACCGTATGAATAGGTTGATAGAGCTCTCGTACAGATGAAAAAATTAACTACGTTATTTATAATTGGGAGCATAGCATTTCATGCTTTTGCACAACAACGTTTGATTGACATGAAATATTGGAATAATAAAGCCATACTGCCTTTGGTGCTCTATTTGAGTGGAGATGGCGGTTTCAATTCGTTCTCAAACAAACTCTGTGAGCTGATTGCTGGGGCCGGATATACAGTTGCCGCTATTGATTCTAAAAATTATTTCTGGAAGAAGAAAAGCCCAAAAGAGATTGCTGCTGATGTTTCGAATACTCTCAAAAATTTGCTGTCTTCGCGACAAAACACGCGTCTTTTTGTTGTAGGATATTCCTTTGGGGCAGATGCAGTGCCCTTTATTATCAACCGGCTAGATCCCGGCGTTAAAAAAAATGTCAAAAGCATTGTGTTATTGGAGCCATCGGTATCGACAGATCTGGAGATCCATATCGCCGATATTTTGGGGCGGAGCAATACAAAGCGCAGCCTTGATGTTGTTGATGAGATTAATCGTATGGAAGGCATCAAAATGGGGTTAATCCTTGGCGATGATGAGGCTGACTTCCCAATACAAAAGATAACACTCAAGAATTTTACAAAAAAATACCTTGCTGGGGGACATCATTTTAGTGGTAACGAAGAGCAGGTCGCTAAGAATATTGTCGCACTCTTCTAAACATTCAGCTCTTTCTTTGTGGGGCTCTTAATGAGAATTTAATTTGAGGATTCAAACAGCGATTTACTTTTTTATGAACTTGAAGGACTTTAAAATCTCATATTTCTTATCCTAGATCAAATAAATTGAAGAAAGAAGATGGTAATTTTGATATAGAATTTAAATAGACAAAAATGGAATTAGGAATAGGAATGTTTGGCGACTCCAGGATAGATCCTGTTACAGGGCAGATCCAGGCTGCACAAGATAGAATGAAAGAAATTATTGAAGAGATCAAACTTATGGATCAAGTGGGACTGGATTTCTTTGGAATAGGCGAACATCATCGGGCAGATTATGCTGTTGCAGCGCCTGAAATTATCTTGGCCGCTGCTTCTACCGTTACGAAAAATATTAAATTGGGCAGCGCTGTTTCGGTATTGAGTTCTGCTGATCCAGTCAAATTGTTCCAGGATTTTGCTACCGTCGACCTTTTATCCAATGGACGCGCTGAGCTCATGGCTGGAAGAGGATCCTTCATTGAATCCTTCCCTTTATTTGGTTATGATTTGAAAGATTATTCCGAGTTGTTTGAAGAGAAACTTGAGCTTTTGCTTTGTTTGAATAAGCAAAATCCGATAACTTGGAAAGGAAATTTTAGAGCGCCATTAATCAATCAAGAAGTTTTTCCTCGGCCTAAAAATGGAACGCTACCAATTTGGGTGGCTGTAGGGGGGACAACTTCTTCGGTTATCCGCGCTGGGAAATTGGGCTTGCCTGTGATGTTCGCAATCATTGGCGGTATGTACGAGAGCTTCGATCATTTGTTTGAAATGTATCGTCAAGCTTACGAGGACAATGGACATGATATGGCTAACTTTCAAGTAGGTGTGCACATGCATGCGTTCTTTGGTGAAAACAATGCTCAGGTGGCAGATTACTATTATCCGATTTATTCTGCACAGATGGACCGTATAGGAGCAAGTCGTGGTTGGCCTCCATACCAACGCACACAATATGACTTTGGAAGATCTTCAAGAGGGCACCTAATTGTGGGGGACGCTGCTTATGCTGTAGATAAAATCTTGCAAATACATGAGAAGTTTGGATTGACACGTTTCTCTGCTCATATGGATGTGGGTGCTCCAGGACATAAAGAAATGTTGCGATCTATAGAGATTTATGGTGAAAAAATAGCGCCGGAAATTAGAAAGGCGCTTCACAAAGGTGCCTAAAGAAACATTATCATTTTTTTAACATTCAGATATTCGCTACCTTTGTGGTATAAATCATTTTAGAGAGTAAGATGCTTGGATTAAAGTTATTGACAGATCCGCGATGGGCAAACATCGCAGAAGGTAATTTAGAGGAGATTTTGACAGATCATGCATGGTGTGAACAAAAGGCTGCTTCAAATGCAATATCATTAATTACAAACAATTCAGAGCACGAAGATTTAGTACATGAACTGACAGCAATCGCTATCGAAGAAATGGAACATTTTAAGATGGTGATTGATATCATCAAAGAACGCGGTTATACATTAGGCCGTGAACGCAAAGATGATTATGTGGGTCAATTGATGAAATTCTCTAAAAAAGACGGGAGCCGTAATATGGCTTTTATAGATCGTTTATTATTTGCGGCGATGATTGAAGCCCGTAGTTGTGAGCGTTTTAGAGTTTTGTCGCAAAATATTCAAGATAAAGAATTGGCAAAGTTTTACCATGATTTAATGGTTTCTGAAGCAAATCATTATACTACATTTTTAAATTTTGCACGTAAATATACCGTAGATGTTGATGTTGAAAAGCGTTGGAAGGAGTGGTTGGATTTTGAAGGGGAGCTGATTCAGTCATACGGAAGTAAAGAGGCCATTCATGGCTAACAGGATCTCGCTCCTACCTATTTTAAAACACATACATAACAGTTGTCCCGTTCTATTTCTTAGAACGGGATTTTTTGTCACTTAATTATTCTTATCTTTGTACCGTGATTGAAAAAAGTAAAATAATAGATATCAGGAGTTTGTCTTTGGAACAGATCAAAGATCAACTTATAGCGTTGGGGGAGCAAGGCTTTCGTGCAAAGCAGATTTATGAATGGCTTTGGGTAAAGTCCTGTGTAGATTTTGATCAGATGAGTAATCTGAGTAAGCCCCTCCGCGAGAAGCTGAAAGAGAATTTTACGATTAACGCAGTTACAGTTAAAGAATCCCAAATCAGCTCTGATAAAACAATTAAAAGTAGTTTTTGGCTGTATGACAACAATATTATTGAGGGGGTGTTGATACCGGCTCCAGAGCGAATGACTGCTTGTGTAAGCTCACAAGTAGGCTGTAGCTTGACCTGTAAGTTTTGCGCAACAGGATATATGGATCGCAAAAGAAACCTCAATGCAGATGAGATTTATGATCAGGTGGTTCTGATCAGTAAACAGGCAGAAGAAAACTATGGCCAACCATTGACAAATATTGTTTATATGGGAATGGGAGAACCCCTGTTGAACTATGCGAATATGATGAAGTCTGTTGAGCGTATTACAGCTCCAGACGGATTGAATATGGCTGCGAAACGAATTACTGTTTCCACCGCTGGCATCGCAAAAATGATTAAGAAACTTGGAGATGATCAGGTGCGTTTTAACCTCGCGCTTTCTTTGCATGCTGCAAATGATAAAAAACGGAATGAGATTATGCCTATCAATGAGCAGAACTCGCTCAAAGCACTGGCCGAGGCCCTCAAATATTTTTATGCCAAGACAAAGAACCCAATCACATTCGAATATATTGTCTTTAATAATTTCAATGATGAATTGGAGGATGCAAAAGAGCTTGCTAAATTCTGTAAACATGTTCCTTGTAAAGTCAATCTGATTGAATATAATCCTATTGCACTGGCAGATTTTTTGAATGCCGAAGCTGATAAAATCGAAGTGTTTGCAAATTATCTTAAAAGTCAGGGGATCATTACGAATGTAAGACGTAGCCGTGGCAAAGATATTGATGCTGCCTGTGGACAATTAGCCATCAAGGATAAGAAAAAAGAGGAATCCGAAGCTTAATCTGGTCAATTGTTCCTATCTTTAATAGGAGAATTAACCAGATGAAAACCGAATTAAATAAGCTTTTTGGTGATTTTGTATCTATATTTTTTCCGAGAGAATGTGGCTGTTGCGGTTGTGTGCTTAAATATCAGGAAAAGTTTATTTGTATAGCATGCGATTTCCATTTGCCTTACACCAACTTTCACGAGTACTCAGACAATGATACAGCTAGGCAACTATGGGGAAAAGCTCCTGTGGAAGAGGCCTGTTCTTTCTTTTTGTTGCAAAAAGATAGTCGCGTCGAGCATCTAATTTATCAGATCAAATATAATAAACAGCCTTTCCTAGCCGAATATTTTGGCTATCAATACGGCTTAAAATTACTAAAAGTACAGGCGTACCAAGGCATAGATTTTATTGTTCCCGTCCCGCTGCACAGTAGCAAATTCCGAAAAAGAGGATACAATCAATCCACTTACTTCGGCAGGGGATTGTCCAGAGCGATGGAAATCCCTTTACGGGAAGATATTTTGATCAGAAAGAAAGCGACAATTAGCCAGACAGGTAAAGGGCGGCTCGACCGGTACGAAAATGTAAACGATGTCTTCGATTGCCAGCCCACTGTACTAATGGCTAATGTGCACATTTTACTGGTGGACGATGTGTTGACAACAGGTGCAACAATTGTTTCAGCAGCATTAACGCTTCTGGCTTCTTTTGATTGTCGGGTATCTATTGTTACTTTGGCAAGAGCCTAGCCGATCATGCTATCCCATAGGACATGAATTCATTTAATTATCATGAGAAATAGAACCCATAATCCGTCCGGATAAAGTGAGTCCCAATAATTTGGGGAACTTATATATTCGGGGTGTTTACCTTCAATAGAAATGACGATGTCAAAAGGACTTCCATAGAAAGCTTAGTTCCGTCTGTTGACAAAGTTTAAGAGATAGGCGAATCCTGCCATACCTATTCCGATCGTGTCTGCAAATAAATCCCACCAGTCACCGCTGCGATAAGTAAAGATATAAAGCTGAAGTAATTCTGTCAGCCCTGCAAATAAAAATCCGAGGATAGAAACAATAAAGACTGGAAGCCAGCGGGTTGGTTTGCCGCTAAATTGTTGGATCACCCCATTGTACAATAGCGTGCAGAAGACAAAGAACATACCGCAATGAACTAATTTATCCATACCTGGATAAGCAGGAACTGCGTCAAAATTATTGCCTGGGAGTGTGCATAAGATAATAACTATGATGGCCCAAATAAAACACCATTTATAGTCTAGCAAGATTTTAATCATGGCGATAAATATCCAAAAATTTCCTGATAGAAATAAAAATAATATTTATTTAAAAATTATTACATTGTAAATCAGTTGTTTACTTGCATTGTTTTGTTTTATATGGTACTATGTATTGCATGGTACCATAAAATACATATATCTTTGTATTGTTATGATAGCTGAAAATACACAAATCCAAATGAGGAAGGGGATACTTGAATATTGTATCCTATCCATAATTTCTCGAGGAGAAATTTATGCCTCCGATATTATCAGCGAACTGAAGAAAGCTCAATTATTGGTTGTGGAAGGAACCTTATATCCGCTTTTAACACGTCTAAAGAATAATGGACTGTTAAGCTATATATGGAAGGAGTCGACTTCAGGTCCGCCTAGAAAATATTATGAAATCACCCAAGAAGGGTTAGAAGTCCTTTCACGGCTAGATGTTACCTGGAATGAGCTCGTGTTTGCTGTAAACACGTCATTGGTGGGTAGAAACAATGATTCAACTAAACCAGTTAAAGATAATAACGATGAATAAGACAATAATTATCAACATAAATAGTATCGTCTTCCATATTGAAGAGGATGCTTATGAGGTGCTTCGCTCCTACATGATTGATATAAAGAAGCACTTTGGACAATCGGAAGATAGTAAGGAGATTTTAGAAGACATCGAGAATCGTATTTCTGAGATGTTTACCGAAAAGATTCAGGCGGGCAGCAAAGAAGTTCTGAATATGGATGATGTGAATGCCGTCATAGAGCAGATGGGTAGTGTAAGTGATTTTGAATCTGAGGATCAGGATGGATATACGTCTTTTCAACGTCAGCCGAATGCAGACGGTTTTAAAGTAGGGAAGAAGTTGATGCGGGACCCTGATGACAAAGTGTTCAGCGGAGTATGTAGCGGACTGGGGCACTTCTTTGGCATCGAAGCTAAATGGGTTAGGTTACTCTTCGCTTTATTTGTTGTGATCGGGGGATCAGGTGTGCTTGTCTATGTCATCCTATGGATCGTCATGCCGCTGGCTGTAACTCGTGCAGATAAGATGGAAATGCGAGGGGATGCACCGAATATCCAAAACTTCAAGAGTTCTTTTGACGAAGAAATGAGTGGTGTTAAGGAAACATTTTCAAGGGGAATGGATAGAACAGGTGACGGTGTAGCCAAATTAATGCAGATCATTGTTAAAGTTATTGGCGTATTCTTTGTGATTATTGTTGGATTAACACTCATAGGCCTGATTATAGGATTAATCTTCTTTGCATTAGCTATTGTTAATGTCATTCCTGATGTAATGGATGATTCTGGGCCTTTCTATCTTATGAATCCGAGCGATGTACCTTTCGCTTTAATTGCTGGTTTCTTATCTATTTTTATACCTTTTGCAGGATTATTCTATTTGCTTTTGCGTGTGCTTTTCGAGAAAAAACCAATGAACAATTATTTGACCACGACTTTATTCTTGGTATGGCTGGCATCGATTGGTGCGATTATTTATTATTCGACATCTGTAGCGAAAGAATTTAGAGAATCAAGTACGATCGTTGAAGAGAAGCCCTTGCAAAAACAAAACATTTATTATTTGAATGAAAATGACGTCAGGGTAATTCGATTAAAAAATGGTGTAAGAAGTGGTATCGGTATTAAAAATGAAAACGTTTCAACCTATTTGAGGCGTAATATCCGTATTCGAATTGAGCGTATTGACTCTTTGCAAGAACCTTATGTGCGCTACGAGTATTCGGCAAAAGGAAATACATATAAAGCAGCCACTGATAGAGCCGGTAAAATTAATTATGCCTTGAGACAGGATAGTACATCATTGACCTTCGATAATGCTTTCCAATTGAATGAAGGCGAACTTTATCGGGATCAGGAAGTTAATATTACCTTATTCCTTCCTGTGGGTACAAAATTGGTCATTAATGATCATCTGGAAGATAAATTAAGAGATATATCATTCTACGAGTGCAGAGATCGCTATAAGGAAGATTTAAATGATGTAAAGGACGTTGAATTTGTGGTTACTTCCCTTGGACTGAAATGTGCTCTAGCTCCAAGAGAGTCCGATGAAAGTGAAGACCAGAAAGCAAGTGAAAATGAAGTAGTTGCAAATGATACTTCTATTGTTATCCGCAGGGATACAATTATCAATGTCAAAAAAGATGGTGTTACCATCGAGACAAAAAAGAAATAATATAAAACATGTCTTCCGCCTTCGGGCGGAAGACAAATTATTGAAGCTGTAACCAATCGAAAACAGCGCTGAACGTTGTGTGATAAGCTTATTTAATACCATCAGAAGTAAATGCCATTACACCTATTTATAATCGAATGAAAAGATATTTTTACCTATTACTCTTAAATTTTTTAATGGCTTCCTTTGCCTGTGCGCAAGTGAAAGTTACAGGCAAGGTACATGTGGAAAATAATGTGCCTTTGGCCTCTGCAACGGCTTATCTGATGAAGGCAAAGACAACTGTTATTCTGAAAGCTGTTGTTACAGACGGAAATGGAGAATACCATTTTTCGGATATAAAAGGTGGAAGTTATTATATTGATGTCAAAATGGTTGGGTACACTGCCAATAAGAGCAACGTATTTGATATCAGTAAATCAGATTACAAGGTCCCAGCGATCCTGCTGAACACAGACACACGAAAATTGCAGGAAGTTGCCGTAGAGGGTAAGCGGCCGATGGTTGAAAGCAAGCCTGGTAAACTGGTTTTAAATGTGGAAAATTCTCCCTTGGCCGCAGGGAATAATGCCTTAGATATTGTACAGCGGGCTCCTGGAGTGAGCTTAGATAACAATAATAATCTACAGTTGATGGGGCAATCTGGTGTATCAGTGACCATCGATGGGCGGCAGACCTATATGTCCGGCGAACAGTTGGTGAATTTTTTGAAGAGTACGGATGGCAATCAGATTAAGTCCGTCGAAGTAATTACCACTCGTGCAGCAAAAGATGACGCTGAGGGGGCAGTGGGAACAATTAATATTGTACTCAAAAAAAATCGGATGGAAGGTTTTAACGGAACCTTTAACATGACGGCAGGGAGGGGAGAAAAATTCAGAGGGAATAGCTCCTTATCCTTAAACTATAAGAAGAATAATACGACAGTATTTGGGTCGTATGCGTATTCGGATGAAAAAAGCCACCGGAAGCTCCTACTTGATCGTGTTATTCAGAATAAAGGTGAAAAGACCTATTTTAAACAAAGGTCAATATTGGATGAAAAGGAACAGAACCATTCCTATCGCTTCGGTGTTGAGCAAAGGACATCGGCCAGAAACACGTTAACCGTGCAGTTTAATGGATCGAATAATATCGAATACAATGATAATGATAGTAAGACCAATGTAGGAAAGTCTTTTACAACATTGGATTCGCTTTTAATTTCGACATCGCAGTTCAAAGAATTATTTGATCGTTACTCTGCTAATTTAAATAATGAGTTTAGAATTGATTCGAATGGCAGAAAACTTACCCTTGATTTGGATTGGAGTAAATTCAAAAGCAGTAAGCGGGTAAGCTATAATAATCAATATTTTGATGGTCAAATGGATGCGATTACTCCAGAGGAGATCCAACGCAGCAGAATGCCTATCGGAATCGATATCTATGTGGCCAAACTGGATTATGAACAACCCCTAACTAAGATTTCTAAGCTTGAAATGGGAGCAAAGTATTCTAACGTTACGTCGGATAACGACTTAACCTTTGAGGATTTTTTGAACAATTCTTGGATTAATAATGAAAAGCGTACGAATCATTTTGTTTATAAAGAGCAGATTGCCGCTGGATATATAGACTATAACAATACGATAGGAAAATGGGGGCTGAAGGTCGGAGCGAGAGGCGAATATACCTTTTCTGATGGAAACTCGTTGACCCTAAATAAGCAAGTGAAACGGAATTACTTTAAACTTTTTCCGAATGCAAATCTGACATATACACTTCATGAGAATCATATTCTTTCCTTAGGTTACGCAAGAAAAATCACCCGTCCTAATTACCGACAGTTGAATCCTTTTGATTATTTCATTGATAAACTAACCTTTGAACGTGGTAATCCTTACCTGAATCCGCAATTTTCCAATGAATTCACACTAAACTATACTTTAATGCAACGTTATAATGTGACATTGGGTATTAACGATGTGCGGGATGCGATTGTAGAGAGCATGGGGCAGGATTCAGTGCTGAAACAGACTTGGGTTATACGTGAAAATTTAGGTAAAAATCTGACGGCTTATCTGAATCTGAACATCCCGATTACAGTGTCTAAGATTTGGAGTATGAACAACAATATTACAGGCATCCATTTTAATTTTGATGGTATGGTGAGCGGTCATCCGTTGAAAAGGAAGTCATTTCTTTTGCAGGCGACATCAATGCATAATTTAAAAGTGGCGAAAAGTCTGTCGGCCAATGTTAACTTACGGTATTTCTCTCCTTTCAAATATAATGTATACGATATGAAGGCACGTTGGGATATGGAGGTGGGAGCGACAAAAACATTTAAAGATCAACGTAGTTCTTTGAAGTTGGCGGTGAGTGACTTGTTTAATACAGGGAATCAGAATCTGAAAACAAATTTCGGAGATTTTGACTCCAGTATCAGGCAATACCAGGATCGTCGTGTTGTTCGATTAACCTATTCATATAAATTTGGAAATTTAAAAAATAACTATCGTAAGAAAGATACGAGCAATGAAGAGAAAGAAAGAGCACAATAGGACTGGATTGTTTTTAAAATATGTAACCGTAGGAATGTCATATTCTTACGGTTTTTTTGGCATTGTCTGTTTCATATATTTAAGGTGTTCGGAGTATTTCACATAACTTATGAATCAGAAAGCATCTTTTTCTGTTTAGCTGTTATTGTTTAAGAAATGTGCCAAATTTTAATTAGTCATTTTTGACCAATTCGGTAGGCAATACACGAGTTTCAAATTCCGTAATGGGATATTTTGCTTCTATTAACTTAATAAGCAATTCTGTGGCAATTTTTCCCATTTCGAATGCAGGTTGGCGAATTGCGGTCACTTTGGCAGAAAATAGGTCCACAACGTTTGAATTTGTGAATCCTGCAATGGCGATACCTTGTGCAGGCTCGAAAGGCCTTTTTTTTATGACATGAAGATATCCTGTGGTTAATTTATCGCCGGAAATGAAGATAGCATCGAAACCAATGCGGAGAAGTTCCTCAACAGCCTTCTCAACTTCCTCTAAATGTAGTCCACCATGTTGACAATATTTTACCAAATTTGGGTCGAAATCGATATGATTTGCCATCAGGGCCTTTTTATAGCCAATTAATCGATCTTTCGTTATGGACAATGATTTAGAGTTTGTAAGGTGCGCAATTTTCTTCTTTCCAAGTGTTATGAGGTGCTGAGTTGCATCATAGGCTCCTTGTTGATTGTTTACGACAACTTTGTAGGTGTCGAACTGCTGTGGAATCCGATCAAAAAAGACAATTGGAAATCCTCTTTCTTTCAATTGATGTAGATAGGAGATGTCTTCAGTTTCCGAAGACAATGCAATCAGTAGTCCATCGATAGACCTAGAAGTTAGATATTCGACATTAAGTCGTTCCCGTTCCGAAGATTCGTGTGTTTGTGAAATAATAATCTGAAAGTTCTTGTCATAAGCGATGGATTCTACACCGTTTATGACTTGGGAGAAAAAATTATTAGCTATTTCGCTTACAATAACACCGATCGAGTGACTTCGCCGCTCCTTCAAACTCCTAGCGATAGGATTAGCACGATAGTTTATTTTTTTTGCGTATTCTAATACAATCTTTTTTGTTTCAGGACTTATTTCATAACTATCTCTCAAAGCTCTTGAGATCGTAGAAGTAGATAAATTGAGCGCTTTAGCAATATCTTTGATTGTATAGTTTTCGAATTTCATAATCGGCAAAATAGACTATAATATTAATCAAAAAAAATTACAAAACCTAATTTGCGGGCATATGCAAACGTTGCCGGCAACGTTTGCATGGATTTTTGCAGATACTCATGTGAGCAAGTAAAATATACTTAGTAAACTTGATCTTGATAACCACATGGAATCGTTTTTTCTATTATTATAAACATTTTGATGAAATGAAAAATTATGTTTTACTTTCAACTTTGTTAATCATATTGCTTTTTGCTTTTAAGCAACAAGAATACACCACAATCTATATTATTGGCGATTCAACAGCTGCAAATAAAGAAAGCCGAACTTTTCCTGAAACAGGGTGGGGAATGGCTTTTGCAAAGATGTTTAACCAACAAGTCAAAGTCGACAATCGAGCATTAAATGGGCGTAGTACCAAATCCTTTAAACAAGATATGGGCAAGGACGGGAGCATTATTAATCATTGGGAGCCTATTTTTGAAAACCTCCGTCGCGGAGATTATGTTTTTATCCAGTTTGGACATAATGACGAAAAAGTCGATAAACCCAATTTGGGAACTTCATTGGAGGAGTTTGAGCAGAATTTGATTTTCTATATTAATCAAACAAAGGAGAAAGGGGGAATTCCAGTTCTTTTAACACCAATAGCACGACGCAAATTTGAAAATGGCGTTCTCATCAAGACCCATGGACAATATCCAGCTGTTATCAGCAAAATTGCCCGAGACATGCAAATACCTTGTATTGACATGGAGGATCAGACAACATTACTTGTCAGGTCCTACGGAGAAGAAGGAAGTAAGAAATTATTTTTGCATGTGGACAGTGGTGATATGAATTATCCACAGGGAAAGAAAGATGATACACATTTGAATACCTTTGGCGCCAATGAAGTGGCGAAGCTAGTTGCTAAGGGGATTCGCGAATTGCAGTTACCTATTCAGACAAATTTGATTGTGAAGTAACTTTATAGGGTGCTATAAAATCAGAAAGAATCGTAAACTCAAATTAATTTGATCGACAGAGGGGAAGGCTTGTCCTAACAAGATGCAGGTGATATGAAAAAATGCTTGGAAAATTTCTGAAAAAATGGATTTTCGGAAAAAAGCGACATCGATTATTTCGATGTCGCTTTTTTTGATATCAGCCGTTTACTAGAAAATGTATTTGGTACTTAAGAAATTTGATTCATTTTCACTTACGATTTCATTTAACAATTTCTTGTTTTCTTCGGTGAACTTTGTGGCCACTAGAGAACGTATAGAGAATGAACGCAGAGCATCAACTACTGACAAGGTTCCTTCAGCACTGTCCTTTCTACCTGTGAAAGGGAAAGTATCTGGACCGCGTTGGCATTGACAATTGATGTTTACACGGCTCACTTGATTGACCAGTGGATCAATAAGCGATGAAACAACAGCTGCATTATTACTAAAAATACTTACTTGTTGCCCGTGTGAAGATCCGATTAAGTATTCGATAGGTTCTTCAAGGTCATCAAAAGGAACAACAGGGATAACTGGTCCGAATTGTTCCTCTCTGTAAAGTTTCATCTGTGAATTGACAGGATAGACAATCGCCGGGTAGAAGAACGATTCTGCAACTTGACCACCATTCTCATTGACTACTTTTGCACCATATGCTTTTGCATCTTCAATGCATTCAGTCAAATAAGCCGGTTTATTGACTTCTGGAAGTGGGGTCAAAGACACACCTTTTTCCCAAGGCATTCCATATTTCAATTTTGCGACTTCAGCAGAGAGACGTTTTAGAAATTCTTGTGCCAGGCTGCGATGTACATAGATAATTTTTAGTGCTGTACAACGTTGGCCATTGAAAGAGAGTGATCCCAATACAGTTTCAGAAACCGCAAGGTTCAAATCTGCGTCTTTTGTAATAATTGCTGCGTTTTTTGCGTCCAAGCCAAGAATAGCACGAAGGCGATTCACTTTTGGGTGCAATTTTTTAAGTTCATCAGCAACACGGCTTGAACCGATTAACGTCAAGACATTGATCTTTCCTGATTGCATTAAGCTGGGAACAATCTTATTGCCACGGCCATAGATTGTATTGACCACACCTTTAGGGAAGCTGGTTTTAAAAGCTTCTAATAAAGGATAATGTAATAAAGTACCATGTTTAGGTGGTTTGAATAACATGGTATTTCCCATGATCAATGCAGGAATCAATGTCGTGAATGTCTCATTCAACGGATAGTTGAATGGGCCCATACAAAGGACGACGCCTAATGGAGATCTTCTGATTTGGGCAACGATACCTTGTTCGATTTGAAAACGTGAAGAATCGCGGTCTATATCTTTCAATGCATCGATCGTTGCATAGATGTATTCCACTGTACGATCAAACTCTTTTACTGAGTCTGCATAGGATTTGCCAATTTCCCACATAATAAGCTTGACAACAATGTCCTTTTTGGCAATCATCTTTTGTGTGAAATTTTCAACACAAGTAATACGATCGGCAACGCTCATTGTCGGCCATTCTCCACGGCCATTGTCGTATGCTTTTACAGCAGCTTCCAAGGCTTCCATGGACTCTTTTTCAGTACAAACAGGGAAACTACCGATACGCTTCCGTGTCAAGCCATCCTTAGTCTTCACACAGATTGGTGAAAAAACTTCGTTTACTTGACCAGTCCAAGAAATCATTTCTCCATTGGAAAGGAACTCTCTTTGATCGACCTGTTCGTCTAGTGTAAATTCTGCGGGAATGTCTTTCTCCTCGTAGAAAATACTTTCTAAGTTTAAGCTCATTGTTTTTAAAAATGGTTTAGATTGATATTTATAAAGATATTGCTAATATAATATAAATTTCGCAATATATGTTAATTTTTTATTAAAATTAGTTTAGGTACCAGTGTTTTCATTACAACCCATGCAATTAAATATGCAATAGCGCAGAAGGAAAAAATAATGAAGTATCCTGCCTCTTCTCCTTTAAAGCCCATAAAGACCATTTGAGTCTCTTTTGCATAATCAAATAACCATCCAGACGTTTTGTTGATGATAAAGGCTCCTACACCCCCAGCAAGCCCTCCGATTCCTGTAACAGTCGCAATGGCACGTTTAGGAAAAGAGTCACCAATAGTGGAAAAAATATTTGCAGACCATGATTGGTGTGCAGCTCCTGCAAAGCCGATCAAAATGACAGGAATCCAATAGGAAATATGACCTAGGGGCTGGGCTAGAAGTACAACCAATGGTACAAAAGCGAATAACAACATAGCTTTCATACGGCCTTCATAAGCATTCATTCCTTTTTTGTCAACAAAATAGGTTGGTAGCCACCCCCCATAAATAGACAACATTGTAATGGCATATAAAACGAAGATTGCTAATTGACCTTCGGTATCTGATGATTTGATGTCGTATACAGCCGATAGATAGGCCGGCATCCAAAATAAGAAGAACCACCACACACCATCAGTCATGAATTTTCCGAAGACAAAAGCCCAAGTTTGCTTGTATTTTAGACATTCCGATATGGTCGTTCTTGGTTGTTTGGTCGTTCCAGTTTGTTCTGTTTCATGATCATCTTGATGAATGTAAGCCAATTCAGCTGCATTTACTTTCGGGTTTTCGTGTGGCTTTTTATAAAGAAAAATCCAAAAGCCCATCCAGACAAATCCTAAAGCACCGATAATGATAAAAGACATCTCCCAGCCCCAATGTGCTGCGATGACAGGGATGGTCAATGGTGCTGCTAATGCTCCTATGGTTGCCCCTGAATTGAAAATACTGGTAGACAGGGCACGATCTTTCTTTGGAAAATATTCTGCCGTAGCTTTAATTGCGGCAGGGAAGTTACCAGCCTCACCGACAGCAAGAACAAATCGGGCAAAAATAAATAGATTGACGCTAACACTCATTACTAAGCCCACGTTGTTAACATGAGAAATTGCCTCTTTTGCACCTTCGAAACCAACAAACCATTCACCCGCGACGATGCCCGAAGTAGCTATACCACAGAATGCATGTAATATCGCGCCAATGGACCAGATTCCGATCGCCCATAAAAAGCCTTTTTTTGTATCCATCCAATCCACAAAGCGACCTGCAAAAAGCATACTGATGGCATAAAAGATCGAAAACAATGCGGTGATGTTGCCATAGTCTGTGTTTGTCCAATGAAATTCAGGACTGATAAAATCCTTCCAAGTTAAAGATAGCACCTGACGATCCAGGTAATTGATTGTGGTAGCAAAAAATAGTAGCGAGCATATCACCCAACGGTAATTACCCTTTTTCTCCGTGTTAATCATAATGGGTTTAATAGTTTTTTTAGTGTACGTGTCTGTTTTTGTATGCCAATATTATCCCCTCCGAATGTTTACTTTTTTTAGGCAGTATTAAAAGGAGGATGGTTATCGTGCCTTTGACACAAAGTCAAGAGCCTTTTTGGTATTCTCGAATAAGTTGCTTGTGTCTTTGGGGTCAATTAACTTACTGCCCATGCCTACAGCACATACTCCTGATTTGAACCATGCTTTTAAATTCGCCATTTCGATTTCTACGCCCCCCGTCGGCATAAATTTCTGACCTTTAAAGAGATCCCGTATCGACGACATAAATGCCGGCCCTAGGATATTTGCAGGAAACAATTTTATAAGCGCTGCCTCTTGCTGCTGCGCGGTATAGATTTCTGTGGGTGTCATACAGCCTGGAATCCATAGCTTATGCTGCTCATGTACAAGGGAACCAACGAGTGGATTTACAATAGGAGAAACAATAAAATCCGCTCCAATTTGCAGAAATTGTTGAGCTTCATCAACTGATTTTATGGTGCCAATACCTAAATAAAGATCAGGCATTTCGAGGTCTCTAGTTGCAATTAAGCGTTCGAAAACAGCCAATGCTTCGGGGCCGCGATTTGTAAATTCAAAGACACGTATACCAGCTCGGTATAGGGTTCGCAGAATCTCGATACTTTCTGCTTTATCGTGATGGAAGAACAAAGGAAGTGTCCCTTGCTCTATAATTTTATCTAATACAATTTCTTTCAAATTCATGCTGTCATTCTATTTTTTATGTCTTCCACAGTACTTGTTGTCGCATCGCTGGCGATGAATAATTTATCGAACGCTGCGAGCGTTGCAAACTCTAGGGTTTCTTTTGGAGAAAGGTTGGAGTATAACCCATAAATCAAACCAGCCATAAAGCAATCTCCACTACCTACTTTATCCAAAATTTCTTCTGCAGTATATTCCGTTGATTTAATCAGGCTGTCTTTGTCAAACAGCGTGGTATAATACTTGATTCCCTTATTTTGATAGTCAAAACGAAAGGTATTGGCCACATATTGACAAATCGGATTCGCGGAAATAATTTCCTTACTTGTACGATCTGCTTGTGCCAGTAGATCTTCTTCCCGATATCCAGAAGAAGAAGTTAAGAATTGTTCGTCTAGCTGGGTTCCGAGCATCTGATGAGCGGCCCATATATTGCCCATAATTAAATTACAATATTGGGCAATTTCGGGCATAATCTCTTTCGGTGCCTTTCCATATTTCCAGAGTTTAGCGCGATAATTAAGGTCCAATGATACAAAGATTGCTTTCTCTTGTGCTTTTTTTACAGCTTCCAGGCATAGGTCCGCTATATCTTGGCTAATTGCAGGACAGATGGCTGAAAAATGAAACCATTTGACATCGGCAAAAATCTCTTCCCAGTCTATGTTACCCACTTTGAGGTTTGCAAATGATGAGTTCGCACGATCATAAATGACCCCCGCATTTTTTAGATCTTTTCCTTTTGGGAGATAGTAAATACCCAATCTCTCGCCAGTCCACTGCATCGCTGATGTGTCTATATTTCTGCGTTGCAGGTAGCTATCAATACCTTCACAGATGGCATTTTGGGGAATAGCAGATAAATAGGATGACGGTACATTCCACAGCGCTAGGGCTGTGGCTACATTCAGCTCCGCTCCGCCGACGTAGAAAGGCAGCTGATGTTGTTCAATCCAATCCCGTTCGATGTCGGGACAGATCCGCAACAACAATTCTCCAAAGCTTAAAACTTTACCCTGCATGTTCATTAAAATTCAAAATATTCTTTCGCGTTATTATAGCTGATATCTGCTATGATTTTCCCTATCCATTCGATATCATTTGGTATCTCCCCCTTTTCAATGTCCTGTCCGAAGATGTCGCACAACAATCTTCGGAAATATTCATGCCTTGGAAATGAAAGGAAGCTTCTAGAATCTGTCAACATACCGACGAGACGGCTCAATAAACCCATATTTGACAGTGTATTGATCTGCTTTGTCATACCATCTTTTTGGTCTAGAAACCACCAAGCTGAGCCAAACTGAATTTTTCCCTTGATTGAACCATCATTGAAATTCCCGATCATAGTTGCAATAAGTTCATTGTCGGCAGGATTGAGATTATACAAGATGGTCTTGGTTAGCTTGTCTTGATCGTCTAATTTATTCAAAAATTTTGACAATGCACGTGCCTGGCTAAAATCTCCGATCGAATCCCAACCTGTATCTGGTCCGATCAAACGATGCATACGGGCATTGTTGTTGCGCAATGCTCCTAAGTGATATTGTTGAACCCAGCCTTTTTCATGATCCCATTCTGCAAAATAAATCAGCATGGCGGATTTGAATTTTAGATTTTCGGTCGGAGAGATTTCCTTTTTTGTACGAATCTTGTCAAAGATCGTCACGATCTCCTGTTCGGTATAATCTTCTGCATAGATTTGTTCCAATCCGTGATCCGATACTTTGCATCCATTGGCAGCAAAGAAATCATGTCTTGTTTTTAACGCGTTTAAATAATCTCCCAAGCTATTGATCTGCATGTCGCTGACCACTTCCAGTTTGTCGATATATTGATTCAATGCAATGATATCGTCCGAGTTCATGGCTTTATCCGGGCGAAATGCCGGAAGCATCTTGAACGATTCTTTTTCCTTTGCAAATTGTTGATGAAACTCGAGGCTATCGATAGGATCGTCTGTGGTACAAACGACTTCAACGTTCATCATCTTCAGTAATCCGCGAACCGAATGGCTATCTTGTTGTAATAATGCACCTGTATCGGCATATATCTTGGCTGCTGTCTTTGGGGACAACAAATCTGTGATACCAAAATACCGCTGTAATTCGAGGTGTGTCCAGTGATGTAATGGATTGCGTAGTGTATAAGGAACAGTTTCTGCCCACTTGATAAATTTTTCCTCATCGGAAGCATCACCTGTAATATAACGCTCATTGACACCATGGGCCCGCATCGCCCGCCATTTGTAATGATCGCCATGTAACCAGACCTGACTAATATTGTCAAATTTTACGTTATGAGCGATCTGTTCCGGAATCAAGTGATTATGATAATCAATGATCGGCAAATGCTTTGAATAGTTGTGATACAGCTGTTCTGCTGTTTTTGTGTTTAATAAAAAGTTGTCGTCTAAAAAAGCTTTCATACAATATCCTATTTTTATAAACTCACACCTCTTTTCCAAGGTATGAAATCGTCTTGATTTAATTGGACAGCCTTTGGTGTTATTTCACCACTGGCTGCTTTGATACAATATTCTAAAATGTCTTCTCCCATGGTTTGGATCGATTTCTCACCGTCTATAATAGGACCGGTATTGATATCGATAATGTCGGCCATTTTGGTTGCCAGTATATTATTTGTTGCAACTTTGATGACCGGACATATTGGATTGCCGGTAGGGGTACCCAGTCCAGTCGTAAACAGAATTAGTGTTGCGCCAGCAGCAGCTTTCCCTGTGGTCGCTTCTACATCATTTCCTGGAGTGCATACTAGGTTAAGACCCGGCTTCGTCGCTTCCTCGGTATAATCCAAAACATCCACAACGGGCGAAGTACCGCCTTTTTTTGCGGCACCATTACTTTTTATCGCATCCGTGATAAGTCCATCACGGATATTGCCTGGAGATGGATTCATATAAAAACCCGAACCAACAGCCTCGGCAGCATTGCTGTAGGCGGTCATGAGATCGATGAATTTATTGGCGGCCTTTGGATCGATGGTACGGTCTATTAGATTCTGCTCGGCACCACATAATTCTGGAAATTCAGCCAACAGTACCTTTCCGCCAAGAGCAACTAAAAGATCCGCAGTGTAACCGACAGCGGGATTGGCAGAGATACCACTGAATCCGTCGCTGCCGCCGCATTTCACACCCAAGGTTAATTTGCTCAATGGTACGGGTTGTCGGCTTAGTTTATTAATTTCTGTCAGCCCAATAAAAGTTTGTAGTATCGCCTCTTTCAACAGTTGCTCTTCACTTTTTGATTGTTGCTGTTCAAATAAGTACAATGGTTTGTCAAAGCCCGGATTACGTAGCTTGATATCGTTGACGAGATCGTTCAGCTGTAAATTTTGACAGCCCAGACTCAATACTGTGATACCTGCGACATTGGGATGGTCAGCATACGCGGCAAGTAACTTACTCAAGATGGCAGCATCTTGTCGGATTCCGCCACAACCACCCTGATGGTTTAAAAATTTGATCCCATCTACGTTTTTGAATACGCGATCCGATTGCTCCGTAATTGTGTTTAGCTGGCCGAGTGAGGATAGGTCCAGTGTTTCCCCCTTTTCATAGGCTTTTAACAGTTGATGTGTGAAGTTCTTGTATTTTCCAGTGACTGAATAGCCAAGCTCATTGTATAGTGCCTCCTTGATCACGTCAAGATTTCTGTTTTCGCAGAAAACGGTTGGAATAAATAGCCAATAATTTGCGGTGCCAACACGGCCGTCCGGACGGAGATAACCATTGAAAGTTCTTCCTTCAAACTTTGAAACATCAGGCTTTTCCCAGTGATAATGTGAAGGCCTAAAATGATATGGCTCTGCAGCATGCTTGGTATTCTCAGTATTCATGATGCTTCCTTGAGGGATATCAAATTGGGCTTTCCCTACGAGTACGCCGTACATATGTATTTCGTCACCAAAGTGCATGTCTTGCATAAAAAATTTATGCTTGGCCGGAATATCTTCCTGTAGGATATAATGAGTACCCTCAAATGAGATCGCGTCACCTTTCTTGAGATTTTGTAAGGCGACCAATACATTGTCTTTGGGGTGTATCTTTAATACGTTATTTTTCATCTGTAGCGTTATTTATACCTTTTTATTGTCAAGAACTGATGAAATTTCGAGGGCCTTTAATGCTCCTACTTCAATGATCTGTTGTAATTTCTGGTTGACTGTTTCTTCAAAATGAGGGAACTCCGTTAAATTGATTCCCCATAAATCTATATCTGAAAGTACGGTATGGACAAGTTTATCTGGGTTGATCCAGGCAGCATGTAATCTCGGTGCTGATTCGTCCTGAAGTACGATTGTTCGTCCATTGATCAATTGCTCATATTGATTGCCGTTTTGCTTAGATTTTAATAGATATAGATAAGCCGCAAATCCAAGTGCGAACAATTGTGGCGCTTCATGCTGTGTTGTATACCACTTTCTTAACAGAGGGATATTGCGCATTGCCATTTTTGAGCTATAATTTAAAGCGATGGATTCCCATTTGTGTTCGAGATGCGGATTGGCAAAGCGGTCGATGACTTTGGATGAAAAATCGTTGATGTCCGCAACTGAAATACTGTCGCTTAAAATGGCTGGACCAATTTCATCTCGCATTAAAAGACGTATAAACTGATTAAATACTGCATTTTGCATAGCCTCTTTTACTGTTTCGAAACCCGCAAGAATGGCAAGGGCACAACTTAAGGTATGAGTTCCATTGAGCAGTCTTAGTTTGATTTCCTTGTACTTTTCAATTGAAGGAACCAACAATACATTTGGATCTGCCAATGCAAAAGAAAGGCGCTGTTTCACTCGATCAGAAGAGGTTTCAATGGCCCACAGTCGAAAGGGTTCGGCCATAATCATTAATTGATCGTCGTAGCCAAGTAAGGCGCAGGTTTTCGTGTATTCCGCTAGCGGCAATGCTCCAGGAACAATACGATCGACTAAGGTGTTGCAAAAGTCATTGGCGGTATCAAGCCAATCTATAAATTCGTTTGGGAGCTTATTCAGCTTCGCAAGATCTATTATAATCGATTTCAGTTTAGCCCCATTGTCGGAAATCAATTCGGTAGGGACGACGGTTAAACCCTTATTTTCGTCCGCATTGAAGTAGACAAATCTCCGATATAGAATAGCCAAAAGTTTACCCGGAAAAGACGCCGGTGGCGCGTCATTGATATGGTCTTCACTTATGACAATGCCGACTTCTGTGGTGTTGGAAAAGACAATTTCAAGATCCGGATTTTCGGCACTTTTTAATATTTCTGACCAATGCTGGTTGGCCGCTAATACACGAGAAATCGAATTATTGATTTCGTAATGTGAAATCTCTTGACCATCTTCGATCCCTTTAATGGCTAATGTGTATAGGTTGTCCTGCTGTTCGAAGGCATCAGCCCCAGCCGAACTTGTTGACTTGACAACCAGTATTCGACCACAAAACACTTGTTTTTGATTTGCTTTATGTACAAAATAATCCGGGAGGCCCCGGAGTAATACACCTGTGCCAAATTGAAGAATCTTTTCCGGATAATGGAAAGAGGAGTCTGTCGGTTTGCTAACCAGATCAGAATTGATTGTATGTATATTATCTTGTGTCAGTAACATCTTCTCGTTTTATTATTGAATTTTATATTGTTTTTTCCACTTTGGATACTCCTTTTGGATCAGCTTTTCTGGCCAGTTACCGAACCAGGCATAGCCATTTCGACGCTCCTCCGAAACCTCTTCAAAGTTATATTTGATTGTATCGTCCCGGTCTCCAAACAACGGACGGTTGTCTTCCAGATGATAGAACCGGGCCCAAATCGTGGAAGTGGGATCTGCGACAAGCTGTCGTTGATATTTTCCAGTTAGGTTATCTTGTATTCGATCGAAGCGATAACCCTCGATATCATGTTGCTGAAACCATTTTATTGCATGTTCGATGGCTTGCTTAATTTCATTAGTTGCAGGCTGTAGCATAAGAAAGCGAACGATGGCAACAGATTCACTTGTACTTAATGAAGCCGGTTCAAATTTTCTTGCCTGAGCAGGTTTTAAAGTATTTTGATCATATTGCGCTGCCCAAATACTTCTTTTACCGTTTTGCATGACCTGTGTTTTTAGGATACAGATTATGCCTTTTTCTACTGCTATTTGCGCTTTTGACACAAATATGGGATTGATAGCCTCAAACCCGTCTTGCTTATTAGCGACTTTGTAAAGCACCAGTAATGAATTGATCATCGCATTATCATTATAGGTTATCTCAGCTCTATACAGTGATTTATTTGGATAATACTGTGGAAACCCGCCATTTTCATATTGTGCCGATAAAATATAGGCAATACCTTTTTCTGCAGCAGTTAAATAAGGCAGATTTTTAGTTTCTTGAAAAGCCTTGATCAATCCATTGATTTCCCGAGTTGTGGCACCGTTGTCGAGCGTAGCATGATCAATAGTTGTTTTCCTGATCTTCTGTAACAGCTCTTTCGTTAACGGAAGTCGATAATCTACAACACTTTTGTCTGCCAGCTGTTTAGGCCAGGCTCCATTTGGCAACTGGTACTGAAGCATCTTTTCGGCCAATGAGTCTTTGGTAAATACAGTCTGTCCAGCACAGTAATTATGAAACACTGAAACCGCGATGAAACTTAGAATATTTATTTTTCTCATGGTCTCTAGTTGTTGATCTGTTTGAATAACCAGTTCACTAAATCATTCGCTGCGGTAAAGTTCTCGTATTCCTTAGGGAGCTTTCTTCCATCTGTATATTCATTATATAACCAGGGGTCTCCAATAGCAAACACGGTACCTTTCCCATATTTTGCCGTAGCAATGATGGTGTCTCCATGATCTTGAATCAATGTTTGAGCCGGAGCTTTTACCTGTAATGTTGAAATTTCCTTGATATATATTTGGGATGTATTTGGAAATACTGTATTGCCCTTTGGGATAGCAATTGCACCCGTACGAAAGTCATTTCCTTTCACACGATTGCGGCTGTCCTCATTGAATGTGATGCCAAATTTTAGTGCGAGGGTATTGAATTTGGTGATTTCGCAGTTGCCGCTGTCATTTAAGAAAAGAACGAGTACACCTCCCTGTTTAACCCATTGGGCAATTTGCTGGGCGTCGGTTTCATTCATAAAATGTGGGCGTTCAGTTTCTTTCTCTGTATCGGGGTCTACGATGATGTAGACATTGGATTTTGAGAGATTCTGTAATGTAGGTGCTGTTTTTAATGTGTTTAGTTGACCACCATTTTTTTCAAATATTCTACCCAGTAGAGAAAATCCGTTGTTGTCATCACCATCCCAGAGATAATGATAGGGTTTAAGTTGACCCGATGCCGTCTTTTTATATTCGTTGTTGAAATAATTGTCCAATGTAACCGTGCGCCTTTTTTTGCCCCTTTGTTCCTTCGCAAATTCAACTTCGGATGCTGCAAGGATAAAAGTACCGACTCCTTTGGGATCATTGGTAATGACTGGTTCGCTCATATAATATTCAAAACTGCCGTCGCGATATTTCTTCCCTCCCAAACCAGAAACCTGAACAGTCTTTGTGAGATTGATACGGTTTTTTCCGGCAGGGGTGACGAATTCTTTTATAAGCCCTTGGTAGCCATGATCCAGATTTCTCTGATAGGAAGCTGGTATATAACCTTTGCGTAATGATTTTGCCAATGCAAATACAAACATGCTTGAGGCTGAAGATTCTAGGTAGTTTCCTTTTCTTGACCCCAAATCCACAATGTCATACCAAACCCCAGTTTTGGAATCTTGATACTTGACGATCGCGGATAGTGTTCTGTTTAAAATTGAAATGAGTTCCTGCCTACGTGGATGACTTTCAGGGAAATAGTCCAAAACGTCGACTAGTGCCATAACATACCAGCCCATACCCCGCGCCCAAAAATGCGGTGACAAACCTGTTTTCGGATCAGACCAGCGCTCTTTTCTGGATTCGTCCCAACCATGATACAGCAGGCCAGTTTTTGGATCACGGGCATTTTTTTCCATGTAGCTAAACTGATTGGCGATATCGTCAAAAGCGGCAGGAATATTCATTAGGCTAGCATATTCTGCATAGAAAGGCTGCCCCATGTACAAGCCATCTAGCCACATTTGGTAAGGATAAATTTTCTTGTGCCAAAATCCACCTTCATGTGTGCGAGGATGTTTTTGGAGTTGTGCATATAACTGGTGGCAGGCTTTTAGATATTTTTCTTTACCGGTCACCTTGTAAAGCGTTAATAATGTCGTGCCATTTTTGATATTGTCGATATTGAAATCGTGTACATCATAGTTCTTGATCGAATCAGGAATGCTAAGATAAGCATCCATCCGGGATTGCATATAGTTGAAATAATCAGCATCTGCTGTATTTCGCCATACATCTGTCAAGCCTTCAAAAATAACTCCCATGTCATAAGACCATTTTGGGAACTTCTCAGTCTTATTAAATAGAGAATCTGGATAGATTTGTTCAAGCACTGTGTTGGCCATTTGTTCAGAGAGAGGTTTCTGTTGTCCAAATCCTTCGAATGGGATAAGTGCTGTAAAGCTTAAAAGAATTAAAAATAACTTTCTCATTACGTTCCTAATTTTTGATTGTTAAGGATTTGTTTGTGATTGCCCCTTTAAATTGACTGACAACTTTGGCCGTTTTTGTATTGGATTTTGATAGACGGATATTACTGCTTTTCTCACCCGCGACCTCGATATATAGTTCAGGAGCTTCTAATGCTTGGATATTATCTAGATTTATCGCAGTGCTATTGTTGATGGCGATCAGTGGATTATTTTCTGTTGTTTTTAATGTTATATTTTTCAGATTAACCTGAGAAGCTTCAATGATTTCTATACCCTTATTTGCTTCCAATGTTGCATTTTCTATCCAGATATGCTGAATATGCATTTCAGGGAGACCACGTAAGAAAATTCCTTTTGAAGCTCCTTTCGCTACGATATTTTTGATATAGAAGTTTTTGAATTGCGGTGTTTCTTCCGTAACTGGAAGTGTAACTGTTTTTACAGCAGGCCTCTTTTCTCCCGCTAAAGCGACCGGATCTACAGCCGCATAATACATGTCAAATAGAATCGCTTCGCCTGGGATATCAGCCATATTGATATTATTGATGAAGATGTTTTCTACCACTCCTCCACGACCTCTTGTCGTTTTAAAGCGAAGTCCGATATCAGTCCCGATAAACGAGCAGTCTTCCACCCAAATATTACGGGCACCACCGCTCATTTCGCTCCCAATTACAAACCCACCATGTGCATGATACACAACATTATTGCGAACAATGACATTTTCGGTTGGTTTGCCACGCTCACGACCAGCTTTATCACGACCAGACTTTATGCATATACCATCATCACCAACATCAAATGTACAATCTTCTATAAGTACATTCTTACAGGATTCAACATCTACACCATCGCCATTCTGACCATACCAAGGGTTGCGGACAGATACCTTACGTAATGTCAGGTCCTCACATAATAGGGGATGTATATTCCAGGCTGGAGAGTTTTGAATCGTAACTCCTTCTAGCAAGACTTTCTTACAGTTTGTAAATACCAAAAGATTGGGTCGTAAAAAATCTTTAACATCTTTAAAGTCTTCGACCGTCGTACCGGGGCGGATTATCCCCGCTTTCTTTTCTTTTGAACCTTTAAGTGAACTTGCTGAAGGATACCAGACTTCCTTATCAGTATCCACCGTGCCGCCGGATGCAACAAGGTTGTTCCATTGAGAGGTTGTAAGTTTACTTTTTTTAACCATCCGCCAGGCACCTCCATTACCGTCGATAATACCTTCGCCCGTAATTGCAATATTATTTAGGTTCTTACCTGATATAGGATTTTGATTGCGCCATGCCGGTTCGCCCTCCCAATTTGATTCAACCAATTTGTATTGATCAAAATCTTTGGTAAACAGCAGGACAGCATCTCGTTTTAGGTGTAAATTTACATTGCTCTGCATTTCAATAGGACCAGTTAGCCAAATTCCTGCGGGGATCGATACCACGCCACCTCCGCGCTCGCTACATGTACGTATCGTTTGGTTAATAGTCGTTGTGTTTAGAAATTGGCCGTCACCTTTAGCGCCATAATTGCCGATATTTAATGTATCTTTCTTAAAATTGACTTGTTGTACGATAGGACGAGCAGGCTCTTGGGCCATACACAGCTGTGGTAGCACGAGAAGCAATCCAAGAGCAGATTTCAATGTACGGGAATAGTGCTTTTTAAACGAATTCATTTTTTACATTTTGGTTTAAAAATGGTTATTTGTAAAAGCAATTGTACATTCTTTGCCCCTAACTTGGATGAAAAACTTATGCAATCGTTACCGGTCATTATTTATCGTTCAAATGTAAGGTTTGGTACCCAATCCTTGAATACACGTTGAAAATTAAGGCTATCGGTCTCTCGATCTGCCAATAGGCGACTCCATTTGACACGATTTTGTGACACTGAGCCTGCGCCTTTGTTTTTATATTCTGCGAAATAAGCTGTTTTCCCATTAGAATCTTTGTCCCAGTTGTGCCAGCCTTTGTTTGCAATAAGTTTTGGAAAATTGGCCACGACAAAATCATAACTCTTTACTTCTGCAGCAAAAAGAAAGAAAGGAATTAAAAAAAAGGAAAGTATGATCGTCCGCATTCCAAATTGTTTAATTGGTCAATGAAATTACCAATATTAAAGCCTTCCTTAAAGGAAATCCGTCAAAATAAATGCGCAAACGTTATCGGTAACGTTTGCTTCTGATTCGTACCTTGTTCGTACCACGCTCGGGCGTGAAGAGGATCAGTGCCATCTTTGACCAATATATGACCAGACAATTCCTGGTCAGAGTCTGGTCAAGATCTGGTCAGGGTTTGGTCAAGATCTATTGATGAGCCGAAGCTGGTCCGAAGCTGGTCCGAATAACATCCGGAAAAAACGTCCCTGCACAATGAATATACTTCAGAATGAAATGCATTCTGCTAAGTTAAATTGATTTTAAAAGATGATTATAACACAGAAGAATCACATATTGTTTATACGAGGATTAATTGTATTGCATATAAAAAGCAATTTCTCTAAGTTTGTTCAACAAATTTCTCAACATGGATATCCAATCACTCTATCAGATTTATAAACAGTATCCGAATATTACGACGGATACACGTAAAATTGAAAAGGATAGTATATTTTTTGCACTAAAAGGAGCCAATTTCAATGGCAATGCTTTCGCTGAGAAAGCACTCGAAATGGGGGCTAAATATGTTGTTATTGATGAAGAGGCTTATCAAAAAGGAGAAGCATATATTCTTGTTGGCGATGTGCTAAAAGCACTGCAGCAACTGGCAAATTACCATAGGCATCAGCTGCATATTCCAATTGTCGGGGTAACAGGGACCAATGGGAAAACGACTACGAAGGAACTATTGTACGCCGTTGTGTCACAGAAGTACAAGGCATATGCAACAAAAGGAAATCTCAATAATCATATTGGTGTTCCCTTAACATTATTGGCAATCGATGATTCCATTGAGCTTGCAATAATCGAAATGGGGGCGAATCATTTGGAGGAAATTGCTTTTTTATGTGGGATTGCTGAACCGACACATGGCTTGATTTCTAACGTTGGTAAAGCACATCTAGAAGGTTTTGGATCTTTTGAGGGAGTGAAGAAAACCAAAGGCGAACTGTACGATTGGCTGCAAGATCATCAAGGTATATTATTTTTGCAGGCTGATAATCCCCACCTTAAAGAGATGGCTTCTGCTCGTCGGATAACTGATATTGTCACTTATGGTTTTTCGGAAAGTAATGATGTGATTGGAAAGCTTCTTAGGGCAAATCCCCTTTTACAAATTGAATGGCAAAAGAAAGGTGCAGACGAATCTTATGTTGTCGATACCCACTTAACAGGATCTTATAATACCGAAAACTTTCTTGCAGCAATTGCAGTAGGTCTGCATTTTGGCGTTTCTTCCGCGGCGATCAATCGGGGTATTGAAGGATACACGCCTACCAACAATCGCTCGCAGGTTATGAAAACAGCCTACAATACTTTAATTTGTGATTATTATAACGCAAATGCAACAAGCATGGCTGCTGCATTGGATAATATTCGGATTATTGAAGCAGCTAAAAAAGCGATTGTATTGGGGGATATGTTTGAGCTGGGGGCAGAGTCATTTGAAGAACATAAAAAGATTGTCGAAAACGTAAGGTCTATTCCTGCTGATCGCAAGATTTTTGTCGGGAAAGAGTTTTTCTCCCATAAATACGATGGTGGAGAGTTTTATGAGACAACTGCCGAAGCAAAGGAAAAGCTCCAGGAAAAACCGATTACGGATGCAACAGTCCTATTGAAAGCGTCACGGGGCATGGCTTTTGAAAATCTGGTCGAAATGCTCTAACTATTTAAGCCCATCTTATGGACAGCTAGGGTAGACGTTCGAGTTCCAGCTAGTTTGCTGCCGAGGTGCGGCTTCAATGAAAGCATTTAAAAAGGTGGATTCAACGTGGACTCACTGTTGAGTTATCCTGCTCACATGTCGAAGTTAGTGTGAAGCTGTCCGGTAGCTGGTGAGAAACTGGATGCTATATTTCCCGAATAAATCGTCAAAAAAATCAAGAAAAAGGGATCCTTACAGGAGGCAGTTTTGTCATGTAAGGATTAAATAATGGCAAAAGTTGGCAAATTCATAGCGTCGGGAAATAAAGCTCATTTGGAAAAACGTACCTTTGTGACGTATAATGAATAAAAGACGTTTTTTTTTGGAAATAGCCTATTTTGGGCAGGCTTATCATGGTTGGCAGATTCAGAACAACGCCATTTCGGTGCAAGAAGTGCTAAATAAAGCACTGGAAATCTTGCTGCGGGAGCCCATTGAAACAACTGGGGCCGGTCGTACAGATACAGGTGTTCATGCGAAGCAATTGTATGCACATTTTGATGCGGCTCCTGTGGGTATATTGCAAAAAGCAGATCGTTTTATTCATTCCCTTAATGCTTTATTGCCCTTTGATGTGGCCGTTAAACGTTTGATTGAAGTTGAGGCCGAAGCACATGCGCGTTTTGATGCTATACAAAGATCGTACGAATATCATCTTCATTTTCATAAAGATCCTTTCATATATCCCTATTCATGTTTTATGCGAGATCGTCCGGATGTAGAAAAAATGAATGAAGCGGCAAAATTTTTATTAGGAAAGCAGGATTTTGAATGCTTTAGTAAGTCTCATACTCAGGTGTTTACAAATATTTGCGATATTCGTAGAGCTGAGTGGGTCTGGGATACCGAACAACACTTGGTCTTTCACATCACAGCCGATCGCTTCTTGCGCAACATGGTTCGCGCCATCGTGGGCACATCGCTGGAAATAGGATTGAAAGGCAAACCGGTATCGTTTATGCATGAGGTAATTCAAAGCAAAAACCGTGGCAAAGCGGGTGTTTCCGTGCCAGCACATGGGTTGTATTTAACAGAAGTGGCATATCCATATATATAGAATTTAACGTGAGTCAAGATAAAATAACAGGCAAAACCTACGATATCAATTTGTTGAAGCGAATGAGCCGCTATATGCGTCCCTATCATACTGCATTTTGGATATCGGTCGTTCTAACGATATTACTGGCCGCTGTGGCCCCCGCTCTACCGATGCTTATTCAGCATACATTAGATAACTATATCCTAAATTTCGATACCAACGGATTGTCCCTGATGTTGATTGCTATGTTGGCCTTGGTCATCTTGCAGACTTTAATCCGATATTATCATACCTTAATGACAAATACCCTTGGGCAATCCGTTATTCGTGATATTCGGATTCAGGTATTTAATCACATCGTCCAGCTACGTTTAAAATATTTTGACCGTACGGCGCTAGGAAAGTTGATTACGCGCACGATCTCTGATTTAGAGACGCTTTCTAACATTTTCTCTGAAGGGTTAATACAGATTATCGGCGATTTATTGCAATTGGTTGTTATTTTGGTCGTTATGTTTTACTCCGACTGGAAGCTGACATTAATTGTTTTGATCCCTATGCCTTTGATGGTGGCGGCAACCTATGTGTTTAAAGAGGCGATGAAATCTGCTTTTATCGATGTAAGGAAATGGGTTTCTAATTTAAATACCTTTTTACAGGAGCACATCACCGGTGTCGGTATTATCCAATATTTTGCGCGTGAAAAGCAGGAAATGGATAAGTTTAAGGAGATTAATGCCCAGCATCGGAATGCTCACATTCGCACTAATTGGTACTTTTCCATCTTTTTTCCTGTCCTGGAAATTATCATGGCTATTGCGCTAGGATTATTGGTATGGTTTGGTTCCAAACAAATTATGGGCGATGTGATATCTCCAGGTGTAGTTGTAGCCTTCATCATGTACATCAATATGATCTTTAGGCCGATTCGGGAACTTATTGATAAATTCAATACACTTCAGATGGGTATGGTAAGTGCAGAACGTATTTTTGAAGTCTTAGATACGGATGAAAAAACGCCTAATTTGGGAACGCTGAAACCTGCACATATCAACGGAGAAATTGCATTTCGCGATGTTTGGTTTGCTTATAATGAGGAAAACTGGGTATTGAAAGACGTTAATTTTAAGGTTAATCCAGGAGAAACCTTGGCTTTGGTCGGGGCTACCGGAGCAGGAAAATCTTCTTCCATCAATATTCTAAGTCGATTCTATGAAATCAATAAAGGAGAGATTTTATTGGATGGAGTTAATATTCGGGATTATGATCTTGATTATTTAAGAAATACAATCGCGACCGTGTTACAGGATGTATTTCTCTTTTCAGATAGTGTCATCAATAATATTACCTTAGGTGATCCTGCAATATCTAGAGAACAGGTTATCGAAGCAGCAAAAGAAGTGGGTGCGCACGATTTTATTATGCGGCTTCCTGGTGGATATGATTATGACGTGAAAGAACGTGGAGCAACCTTATCTGCAGGACAGGCGCAATTGATTTCTTTTATACGTGCATTAGTCCACGATCCTAGAATCCTTATTTTGGATGAAGCGACTTCTTCAGTGGATACCGAGACAGAAGAGATGATCCAGCATGCGATCGATAATTTAATGAAGGGCAGAACGTCTATTGTTATCGCCCACCGCTTGTCCACCATTCAAAAGGCGGACAAGATTATTGTGTTGGATAAAGGCGAAATAAAAGAAATCGGAACCCACCAGGAGCTATTGTCTTTTGATGGCTACTATAAAAAATTATACGATCTGCAATTTCATTCTGCGGGTATTTAATTAAGCGATAATACTTTCCTTGGGGATAGTTTCTTCGTCTTCGATGCGTGTGTTTGCTTTAATTTCGGAACCCCGGCCCACCAGGACGTTTGCACCGACAGAGACATTTGGGCCAATATTGACAAAATCTTCAATAATGGTGTTGCTTTCGATAACCGCGGACCCCGCTATAATGCAATGGTTGCCTATTTGTACATCTGGAGCAATAGAAGCACCGGGGAGTATAATGGTACCCTCCCCAATCTCAGCTCTTTTTGATACATAGGCTTTGGGGTGAATGAGGGTTTGGAAATTCCAATCTGCATTTTCCGAGACGATCCGTTCGCGAAGACCTGGATTCTTGACTGCTACGAAAAAGTCTTCTTCAGCATCTTTGATTTGGTGATGAAGTTGAACCTCATAGTCAAAAACGTCTTCAATTAACAGCGATTTGTCAATAAGGCCACCAATTTCAATCGCTAAATCTTCTGCCACATCTACCGCTGTTTTAGCGTGCGCGGTTGCACCGTATATGTATAGCATGATATTTTTTTGCGCAAAGATAAAGCTTTCCGAAAAGAAGCTCTTTAATATGATGTAAAAAAATGCAACAAAATAAGGGGTCTGATTGTTTTGATATTTAAAGAGCTTGGGAATTATTTTTCGATCGCAATTATATTGCATATAAAGATCAATTTATCTAAGTTTGTTGGTATACAAAAATTAAACTATGATTCAACGTATCCAAACTGTTTATTTGCTAATAGCAGGATTAGTTATATTCGGCTTATTTCTATTTCCCTATGTTAATTATAGCGATTTGGTCGGCCTGGGGAAAAATGTCAAAGTGACTGGCGTATATAGTGTTGCTGCAGGTCAGCCGGTACACGAGGGTGGATTTGGTTATATTCTTCAAACTGTAGCGACTGTGCTTTTAGGAGGGCTCCCAATATTCACGATATTCAAATTTAAAAAACGTAAGGTTCAGCTTTTGCTTATTTGGGTTGAAATTGTCGCTATTATCCTGTTTGCTATATGGTTGTATTCCTCTGCGAGTACACATCTTACAACAGTAGGACAGTTTTTGGGTGCAGGAAACATTGGCGTAGGATTCTTTTTGTTGCCAATTTCAATTATATTTTGTGCATTAGCCCTAGGTGGGGTGCGTAAAGATGAAAAGTTGATCCGGTCTGCCGATCGATTGCGGGCATAATTTTGAAATAATAATACAATAATAGTTAAAGCCACGAAGACCGTGGCTTTTTTAAATATAATATGATATGAACGTTTTTTTTAGATATGTTGTTGTCTTGATGTTCTTCCTTGGCGGTGGGTTTGTAAAGGCTCAGTCGGCAGATTCATTGCTGGTTGTTGACGATATTCAATTCGATGTAAAGGAATTTCACGTAGATGAGCCTAAGAATGAATTGGTGATCAATTTGTTTGCTATATCTTATAGTACCGATCCTCGGGAATATAAAATGAATACCTTCTCTACACAAGTGTTGGATCAGAAGAAACAGTCCCATTTTTTTTCAACGATTCAGATGGGAAATGTTTTGGTTAAATTTGCAGATAAACAGAATTATCTGCACTATTTGCTAGAAGAAGATAAGCCAGTCGATATACAGGTCGTGGTAAAGGATTGGAAGAAATCTGATAAGCCGGCGATGATTAAGCTTGTATTCGAAAGTAGTGCGGAAGAGGGTAAATTTCAGGAAGTGTCAATTCCATTAAAGAAATAAATACGTTGCGGTTAAGACAAAAAAAAGGTCGTTGGGTGATAATTCCAACGACCTTTTTTTCCTTTATAGCTATTATCGATTATATCGGATCTGTTGTTTGTCCATCATTCCCATCTGATCTTTCATCATTTTGATCTGATCAGCTAATAATTTATTCTTATCTGCTTTTTTTGCTTCTTGAAGAAGTTTCTCCGCTTCCCGCTTATTGCGCTTTGCCATTGCTACGCCTGCTAGGCTTAATTTTGCCAGAGCGATGTTGTGGTCCATGTGTAAACCCAATGCCAATGCTTTCTTGAAATATTTTTCAGATTGCATAGGAGCACGTTGCGATTCGATCAGTCCGATCAGCATGTTGTAGTAACCGTGTTGCTGTGGGATCAATTGCTTTTCGTAGTTCGTGATTTTGCCCAGCCATTTTTCAGCTGCGGCCATATTTTGTTTGCGCATATACCATTGCGCAATCAGCATATATTCATGAAAAAATACAGTGACAAAACCTAAGATCGTGATCAAGATACCTAAGATTCCCCATCCCCAATTCCCAGTCCAGAATAAGGCAACTGTTCCGATAAGCAATGCACTGCAAATAATGATTCTAACGAGATTTGACATAAATCTTTGTTTAAAATATTTGTATTCAATTTGATTCTGCAAATATCCGTTAATTTCACCGTTTAAGCAAAGGTTCAAGTGCTTATTTTGTAAAAATGTGTTTTTCCGAAAGCTGGATGTGCTTATGCAGGGGAGCGGTTCTCCTAATTTTCTTTTTGTACACTTTGTCTTTATACCCAACTTTATCTATGTTTGAATTATGGAAAAACAATACGATGATTCTTGGGCTCCTGTGTTAAAGCCTTTGTTCGGTCAGCCTTATATGAAACAGCTGTCTACTTTTGTACAGGAAGAGCGACAACAGACGAAAGTGTTTCCGCCGGCAAATCTGGTGATGAACGCTTTTAAGCTGACACCTTTGGATCAGGTCAAAGTAGTCATCCTAGGGCAGGATCCTTACCACAATGATGGGCAGGCACACGGTCTGTCATTCTCTGTGCCGGAAGGGATTGCACTGCCACCATCTTTGAAAAATATTTTTAAGGAGTTACAAGACGATATCCCCGGGTTTGTCGAGCCGCGTTCTGGTGATTTGACCTCCTGGGCCAAACAGGGGGTGTTGTTGCTAAATGCAACATTGACTGTACGGGCGCATTTGGCAGGTTCGCATCAGAAAAGAGGTTGGGAGATTTTTACGGACAGCATTATTCATGCGATTTCGGAGCGTTGCGAGCACGTGGTGTTTCTATTGTGGGGAAGTTACGCGCAAAAGAAAAGTGCGCTCATTGATGCAAAGAAACATCTTATTTTAACAGCAGTGCATCCTTCGCCGCTGTCTGTCTATCGTGGTTTCTTTGGTAGTAAGCATTTCTCACGTGCAAACCAATACTTAATAGCTCATGATAAAACCCCAATCGATTGGCGTTTGGTCTGAGCTCGTGATGACTTATTTTAACTTAGAGTAGAGTCGGGGCGGTGGTTCTAGGTAAAACATCATTACCAGAGATTTTCTCCTTGAACGAGGATGCTTCAAAGTTAGATCCTGGTAAAAAGTGATGTTTTTAATTCGGCCTATTTTCGCGCTTAGTATTCTAATGGAATAATAGGCTCTTTTTTGCTTGTTGACATAATCATCATGGTTTGGAAAGTCTTCACAAAAGGTATTTTGGAGATTTTTTCCATGATAACACCTTCATAAGCTTTGATGTCCTTTACATAAACTTTGAGGATGAAATCGCAATTTCCAGTTACGTGATGGCACTCGGTTACCTCAGGTATCATTTTTACGGCTGCGACAAACTCAGGGATTGCATTATGTGTATGGAAGTCAAGTGAGATTTGGATGAATGATTTGATTCCAAGACCCAGTTTTTCCTCGTCAACAAAAGCATGGTAACTTTTTATAAAGCCTGAGTTTTCCAGTTTACGCACACGTTCTAAAGTCGGTGCGGGAGATAGTCCGATGCTAGATGCAAGCTGCAAATTAGTTATACGACCATTCTCTTGTAATAGTTTAAGAATTTTTAAATCTGTTTTGTCCGGTGCAAAGGGCATATCTTAAGTCTTAATAATCAATAGTATTTGTAAATATACAAAATTATATTTGGAAATTTAAAAATATACAAAATTATTGATGATTAATAGATTTTGTTTATATTGAATGAGCTTTGTTATAAATTTAATCGATTTAAAATCATTTGACTGTCATAATCGATTGAAATGTGCTCATTTTAATGAAATGGAGTGATAAATGTCATTTTTTTATTAAAAATGCCTTCGTAAGGTGCTATTAAATGCTGTTTTATTGGCTTTGAAATTGTAACTTTGCAGTTCGATAGGTGCGGAGGTGAAGCCCTCCCAAATTAGTTAAACCGTGAGAGCGCAATATGAGTACTAAAGACGACGATTTGTTAAAAGAGCTGGAGCTCGAAGAATATAAATACGGGTTCACGACAGATATCGAAATGGAAATTGCAGCCAAAGGCCTTACTGAGGATACGGTTCGTTTTATTTCGGCAAAAAAGAATGAACCTGAATGGCTATTGGAATGGAGATTAAAAGCTTTCCGTCATTTCTTGACGTTAAGAATGCCTACTTGGCAGAATTTCAAAGCTCCCGAGATTGATTTTCAAGAGATTTCCTACTATGCAGCCCCGAAAGCAAAACCACAGCTTAATTCGATGGATGAGGTTGACCCTGAGTTGATTTCCACTTTCGAAAAGTTGGGTATTCCTTTGGATGAGCAAAAAATATTGGCGGGAGTTGTGGCTGTAGATGCTGTCTTCGATTCGGTATCTGTAAAAACAACGTTTCGTGAGAAATTAAAGGAGCAAGGTGTTATTTTCTGTTCATTTGGTGAGGCCGTGCAAGAGCATCCTGACCTGGTGAAAAAATATTTGGGTACAGTGGTTCCGCAGACAGATAACATTTATGCAGCTTTAAATTCTGCAGTGTTTTCGGATGGATCCTTTGTTTACGTTCCAAAAGGCGTTAGATGTCCTATGGAATTGTCTACCTATTTCCGTATCAATGCACAGAATACTGGGCAATTCGAACGCACGTTGATCATTGCGGATGAGGGGGCTTATGTTTCTTATTTGGAGGGATGTACTGCACCTATGCGTGATGAAAACCAGCTGCATGCGGCAGTGGTTGAATTGATTGCCGAACGTGATGCTGATATTAAATATTCTACCGTTCAAAACTGGTACCCTGGTGATAAAGAAGGAAAAGGTGGTATTTATAACTTTGTAACCAAGCGTGGAATCTGTAAGGGCGATAACAGTAAAATCTCCTGGACCCAAGTAGAAACGGGCTCTGCAATTACATGGAAATACCCGGGTGTGATTTTAAAGGGTGATAACTCTATTGGCGAGTTTTACTCTGTAGCCATGACGCGTAATCATCAGGTAGCTGATACAGGAACGAAGATGGTTCATTTGGGTAAAAACACAAAATCTAAAATTATTTCTAAAGGTATCTCCGCCGGTAAGAGCCACAACAGTTATAGAGGTTTAGTGAAAATCGGTCCAAATGCCGACAACTCACGTAACTTTACACAATGTGACTCCTTATTGATCGGTGATAAATGTGGGGCACATACATTCCCTTACATCGAAAATAGAAATAAGACGGCCAAATTAGAGCATGAGGCGACTACTTCCAAAATCGGTGAGGACCAGGTATTCTATTTGAATCAACGGGGTATCGATTCTGAGAAAGCTGTTGGTTTAATTGTCAACGGGTATGCAAAAGAAGTATTAAATCAATTGCCGATGGAGTTTGCTGTAGAGGCTCAAAAATTATTGGCAATTTCATTAGAAGGTTCAGTAGGATAGATAAAAAATCATTGGGAATGTAGCAGACGCTACATTACACCATACTCAATACGAATAAAATGTTAAGCATTAAAAATTTACATGCGTCTGTAGAAGACAAACAAATATTAAAAGGGTTAAACCTAGAAGTAAAAGCTGGCGAAGTTCATGCGATTATGGGACCAAATGGTGCTGGTAAAAGTACATTAGGGAATGTATTGGCAGGACGTGAATCATATGAAGTAAGTGAAGGTTCTGCATTATTGGACGGTGTAGATTTATTGGATCTTTCCCCTGAGGACCGCGCGCGTGAAGGGCTGTTTTTGGCTTTTCAATATCCTGTTGAGATTCCGGGCGTATCGAATATCAATTTCTTGAAAACGGCTGTAAATGATATTCGTGAGTACAAAGGTCTTCCGCCAATGGAAGCGAAGGAATTTTTACAAATGGTAAAAGAAAAGCAAAAATTGGTTGAGTTTTCAGCTAATTTGGCTAACCGTTCTTTAAATGAAGGATTCTCCGGTGGTGAGAAAAAGCGTAACGAAATTTTTCAATTGGCGATGTTGAACCCGAAATTATCTATTTTGGATGAGACAGATTCTGGTTTGGATATCGATGCACTTCGTATCGTTGCAAACGGTGTGAATCAATTGCGCTCTAAAGACAATGCTTTTATTGTTATTACACACTACCAACGTTTGTTGGATTATATCGTTCCAGATTTTGTTCACGTATTGTACAATGGCCGTATCGTGAAATCGGGACCTAAAGAATTAGCTTTGGAGCTTGAAGAAAAAGGATACGATTGGTTAAAAGAATATGATACACAAAACGCCTAATCTTTTATCTGAGTAATTAGGATTAGAAGAGAATTTTGGCGATTTGATTAAAAAATAACATGAGTACATTAGTTTCAGAATCATTACTTCAACAAGTGTTGGGAGCTTTCAAAGAGCAAGGAGTTTCAGACGAACCTTCGTTTTTCATGGAGGCCCGCCAACTTGCATTCGAGCGTTTCGAAGCAGCAGGCTTTCCCACCGTTAAGAATGAAGAATGGAAATATACAAACATCCACAGTATTATAAATAAGCCTTATGCGCTTGATGTCGATGTGGATATCGAAGGCTTAGACTTTAGTGCAGGTGAGATTCCTCAGTTGGATGCCTACCGCATTATCTTGGTGAATGGTCAGTATGTATTAGCAGTAAGTGAATTAGAGAATGTGAAGGGACTGTCGGTTATTCCAATGGATGAAGCTGCTTCAGAGCCGGCATTTGAGGCCCATTTTGCTAAATATGCGGATAAGTCAGACAATATTATGGTCGCTTTGAATACGGCTGCTTTTACCAATGGTGTTTTTATCCATTTGAAAAAGGGAGTTGTACTTGATAAACCAATCCAGATTATTCATGTCGCTACAGGGAAAGAGGATTTCTTTGCGCAAACACGTAATTTGATTGTTGTCGAGCCAAATGCAGAACTTGAATTGATCGAAAGCTTTATTACTGCAGAAGGTACCGCAAATAATGTACACAATAAGGTCTCTGAGATTATCGTCAAAGAGAATGCTAAAGTACAACATTATTATTTGCAGCTCGCGGAATCTGTAAGCCGTTACTTTAATCATACAGAGGTATATCAAGAAAAATACAGCCTTTACAATAATTACAACTGTAATTTTCCAGGGGCTTCGTTTATCCGTAACAATATCAACGTCCGTTTGGATGCCGAGCATGTGGAGAGCCATTTATATGGAATCAACTTAACGGCTGCCGATCAATTGGTTGATAATCATACCATCGTAGACCACCTTAAGCCACATTGTGAGTCTTACGAATGGTATAAAAATATTACACAGGACAAGTCCGTTGCGGTTTTCAATGGAAAAATCTTTGTGCGCGAGGATGCTCAAAAAACGAATGCTTTTCAACAGAACAATAATATGTTGATGTCGGACAATTCGGCGGTCTATACCAAACCGCAATTGGAGATTTTTGCGGATGACGTAAAATGTTCCCACGGATGTACCATCGGTCAGTTTGATAATGAAGCCCTATTTTATTTGAGAGCAAGAGGAATTGGTGAAGAATCTGCCCGTATCTTGTTGGTACACGCATTTGCATTTGACGTAACTACACGTTTCTCTAATGAAGTTGTTCGCAAATATGTTGAAGAGCTTGTAGAAGAAAGCCTAAGAACAAATTAAATCCATATTGGATTATATAGCTTTTTAAATATGGCGTTTATCGATGAGGTAAACGCCATATTTTTTACATCAACAATAGGGATTCACAGGATATTTTGTAGGTTTGTAATACGATGTACAAATCTCTATATACAACTTACGATTATAAACCTTGGGTTTTATAGCGTGCTCGCTTTTTTCTAGTCAAGTTTGTCTATTTAAATAACAGGAGTTTTTCCTGATATCGGGTATTTATTTTTCTATATTACCTTCGGTTTCATGTTTATATTCTTTTTATTGAATAGCGCTGTTTTGCGAACTTTATAATAATGTGCTGGTTGTTCATAGCCAGTTGCAGGTTGTATTTAATTAAAATTTCATGGAAAAGAATAACTGGTTTCGTACCTATAGTTATATATGGATAGGACAATTTATTTCCCTGTTGTCCAGTTCTGCTGTCAATTTTTCAATTATGATATGGTTGAGTTTGACACATAAATCTGCGGAGGTATTGGCTTTTGCCGCTATTGCAGGTTTACTGCCCCAAGCAATTATTGGCCCTTTTGCGGGAGTATTCATTGATCGCTGGAATAGAAAGAAAGTGATGATCTTTGCAGACGGTTTTATTGCACTTTGTACACTGGGAATGACATTTGTATTGAAAAGTGACGGTACCAATATGTTTCTCATCTATTTATTGATGGCCTGCCGATCCATTGGATCAGCATTCCATACACCAGCAATGCAAGCTATCGCACCGCTTTTGGTGCCTGAGGACAAGCTGTTGCGGGTATCGGGGATAAACCAGATGCTCCAGTCGGTAAGCAGCATCGCGGGACCGGCCTTGGGTACCTTGGCAATTACTTATTTTCCCATCGCACGTGTTTTGTACCTAGACGTTGTGGGGGCTGTTGTGGCCATTGCTTCTTTGTTTTTTGTGACGATTCCGCATCTGCCAACATCTGGTAACAAGCCTTCCATCCCTGTGGTCTTAAAGGAACTTAAAGAAGGGATGAACGCTATTTATCAAAATAAAGGCCTGGGGATGCTCTTTTTATATGCTATGGTAGCAACATTTTGTATTATGCCCGTTGCCATTATGTTTCCTTTGCTGACAATCGGTCATTACGGAGGAGGGAAATGGGAAATGAGTGTGATTGAAATTATCTGGGGCGTCGGGATGCTGGTCGGCGGAAGCTTTTTGGGGCTGGCAAAGGTATCTGTTTCGAAAGTCGTACTGGTCAATAGCATGCATATTGCCTTGGGAGTTACCTTTGCGATATCCGGCTGGTTTCCCTCAAGTTGGTTTATTCCATTTGTTATTATGACGGGAATCGGTGGAGTCTCAATGTCTATTTTCTCGGCATCTTTTATGGCGATTATCCAGGAGCAAGTGTCTGCAGAGATGTTGGGACGGGTATTTTCGCTCTATTTTAGCATAGCAATTTTACCAAGTATGATAGGTCTTCTTTTTACAGGGTTTATTGCAGATGCTATCGGTGTTGCTACAGCTTTTATTATAGCAGGATTTATTGTGGTACTCGTCGGATTGCTGTCTTTTTTCAATGGGTCCGTTATGGCACTGGAAAGAAAGAAAGCATGATCTTGATTTAAAAAGAAAAAGCTTCCAAATTTTGGAAGCTTTTTTTGAGCGAAAGACGAGATTCGAACTCGCGACCCCAACCTTGGCAAGGTTGTGCTCTACCAACTGAGCTACTTTCGCGTTGATGCTACAAAAGTAAGGCATTTATTCGTATTCTGCAAGAGAAAAAGCAAAAAATGTTAACTTAAATTGATCGCATCGACGCAATTAATACCGTCTATAGCCGCTGAAATGATACCTCCAGCATACCCTGCACCTTCACCACAAGGGTAAAGTCCTTTGACCTGAGGGTGTTGTAAATCTTCTTTATTTCTAGGGATCCGAATCGGTGAAGATGTACGTGACTCTACACCAACTAAAATGGCTTCATTGGTATAGTACCCTTTCATCTTTTTGCCAAAGATTGGCAATGCACCGCGTAATGCATCGTGAACAAAAGCAGGTAGTACTTCGGTGAGATCTGCAGAGGCCGTTCCCGGTTTGTACGAGTTTTCTGGCAGATCCATAGACACACGTCCTTCGACAAAGTCGACCATGCGTTGCGCCGGAGCAACGAGTTTTCCGCCACCTACGGCAAAGGCCGTTCGCTCGATCTCTCTCTGAAAATTAAGCAATGCAAATGGATCCTTATGTGCGTTGGCAACGTCCTCGAGGTTAATCTGAATAACGGTGCCTGAATTGGCGTGCGGATTATTTCGTTTGGATGGGGACCATCCGTTGACAACGATTTCATCTAAATCTGTTGCACAGGGAGCAATAACTCCACCTGGGCACATGCAGAATGAAAATACCCCACGGTCATTAACCTGTTCAACCAAACTATAATATGCCGGCGGCAAATGTTCGCTTCTTACCTGGCAATGGTATTGCGCCTGATCAATGATTGACTGCGGATGTTCGATGCGCACACCTAACGCAAAGGCTTTGGCTTCGATCAGCCAGTTATTACGGTGAAAAAGTTCAAACATGTCCCTTGCTGAGTGTCCTGTTGCGACGATGACGTGATCGGCCTTAATTTCTTCTCCGCTGGCTAACTTGACACCGCGCACTTGACCGAAAGATTCTAAAATATCGTCGACACGTTGGTCAAAATGGAATTCGCCCCCAAATTCAAGGACACTCTCGCGCATGGCTTCAATAATATGCGGCAGTTTATTTGTGCCAATATGTGGTCGTGCATTGACCAGGATATCTGTCGTAGCACCATGGGAGACAAAAATATTGAGCACTTTGTCTACATCACCTCTCTTATTAGAACGTGTATATAATTTCCCGTCGGAGTACGTTCCGGCCCCACCTTCACCAAAACAGTAGTTTGACTCAGGGTTTACGATACCTTCCCGGTTCAGCTTAGCTAGATCGCGTCTACGGTCTTGGACTTTTTTACCGCGTTCGATTACAACTGGCTTGAGCCCACGCTCAATACAGCGGATAGCCGCAAATAGGCCAGCAGGTCCTGCGCCAATAATAATGACGGGTTTTCCGTCTTTAACAGATTTGAAATTATTCGCATAGATTTCCGGAACAGGCAGTTCGTCAATGTAGTAAATCACACGGGCCCGGTAGACAACCTGCTTGCTTCGGGCATCAATGGAACGTTTACGGATTTTATAACCTTTGATTTGCTGAGGTTGAACGCGTAAAGCTTTTATGCCCTGCTGTAGAATGTATTGTTCGTCCTCGATCCTTTCAGGAAGTATCGCAATTTCGATTTCTTTTTGCATAGTATGAGGGCTGGGTTTTTATCCCAAAACCGAGACAAAGTTAATGAATATTGGCTATTTGGAGATTTGGAAATAAAAATATTCTTATCTTAGTAAGAGCTTGGTATATGCTTTGATAGTGTAACCGTATAATTTGAATAGTATTTAATTCTTTGAACAATGAAAATTAAAAGATTTTTGGTCGCCCTATGTGGTTTATTTGCATTAGTATCATTAAACTCCTGTGGCTACAATACGATGGTCTCACAAGATGAGAATGTTAAAGGAAAATGGGCACAAGTTGAAAATGCGTATCAACGTCGTGCAGATCTAGTTCCAAATTTGGTTAATACAGTAAAAGGAGCGGCAAAACACGAAGAAAGTACATTGACAGCTGTTGTAGAGGCAAGAGCTAAAGCAACTTCGGTGACGATTAATGCCGATGATTTGTCTGAGGAGAATATTGCCAAGTTTCAAAAAGTTCAGGATGAATTCAGTGGTTCATTGAGTCGTCTTTTGGCCTCGGTTGAAGCTTATCCTGATTTGAAGGCAAATCAGAACTTTTTGGAATTACAAGCACAGTTGGAAGGTACTGAAAATCGTATTTCAACAGAACGCAGATCTTACAATGAAGCTGTACAGCAATATAATACCACTGTACGTAGCTTCCCGAATAATTTAATGGCGGGTATGTTTGGATTTAAGGCAAAAGGTACATTTACTGCGGCCCCAGGTTCGGATAAAGCGCCAACTGTATCATTCTAATAGCGAATTGTTAGTAATGAACAGGATGATGGATGATGCGGCTTTCGTAGAAGCACATCATCCATTTTTTTATCGTGTTTTAATTAGTTTTAGATCCTTTGAATCTGGAATAACCGTGTGGTTAGCTAGTCTTGGAGTGCAAACGTATACAAACTATGGCTTTAAATTCTGAAGAACAAGAGAAAATAGTTCATGCCATTAATGTGGCTGAAAATGAGACGTCTGGTGAAATTCGTGTGGTCATAGAAAACCACTGTCCCGACGAGGTACACGATCGTGCAACCTATTATTTCGCTAAGTTAGGAATGCACAAGACAGCATTAAAAAATGGCGTTCTTATCTATATCGCGCTGGAAGATCATAAATTCTCTATTATTGGCGATAAAGGTATTCATCAGCGTGTAGAAAGTGATTTTTGGAATAGTACCAAAGATCTTATGGTTGCCGAATTTAGGATAGACCGTATCGTTGAGGGCTTGGTCAAAGGGATCGAACATGCCGGCAAAGAGCTGGCCAAATTCTTTCCACGGGAACATGATGATATTAATGAGCTTCCCAATGATATTGTTTTTGGAGACCGTTAATGCGAAAGCCTAACTAGAAACAGCTTGGATTGCTTTTGACTGTTTCACTGATTAATTGATAAAATACTGATGAAAACACGAGCTCGGGTAATCATCGGTCGCCGGAAACAGCGTTTAGACTGCTAAAGGCGCGTAAAAAATGAATAAAAGAGAATTATAGGATGAAATTTGTATCGAGATTATTTTCTCGGGTTCGAATCCCTGCTATGGCTATGTTGCTTTGTTTGCTGTCGGTAGCCACAGTATTGGGTCAAGATTTCCCAGAAACATCAAACAGACTTGTCAATGATTATACACACACATTGACCGCAAGTCAGAAGCAATTATTGGAGCAGAAGCTATTGGCATTTGAGGATTCTGCATCTACGCAGATTGCAGTGGTTATGATGAATTCTACCGGTGGCTATGATATTTCTGATTATGCGGTTCGTTTAGCGAAAAAATGGGGTATTGGAAATAAAAAGTATAATAACGGTATTCTGTTGTTGGTCGCTCTGGGAGATCGGGCGGTGACCATTCAGACAGGTTATGGTATTGAAGGTGCTGTTCCGGATGCCATTGCATATCGTATTATTGAAAATGATATCAAGCCGGCTTTTCGTCAGGGCGATTATTTCAAAGGAGTGGATGATGCGACCAGTTCCTTAATTTCCTACACGAAAGGTGAGTATAAGGCTGATCCAAAACAACCGAAAGGAAAGGGATCGGGTTCGGTGATGTTTGTTGTTATTATTGTTATAGTCCTGATTGTTCTTTTCTCCAATCGCGGTGGCCGCGGTGGTGGCGGAGGTGGCCGTGTAATGAATGGACGCGGTGCTTCTGATATCTTTTGGTGGACATTGTTGAATGGTCTTGGCGGCGGTGGCGGCCGAGGTGGCGGCGGTGGATTCGGCGGAGGCTCTGGCGGTGGATTTGGTGGCTTCGGCGGTGGCGATTTTGGCGGTGGCGGTGCTTCCGGACGTTGGTAACATCTTTGCTAAATAATGTTAAATAGGACGACAGTGAAACGGAAATGTTTTACATTTATGGGAAGTATATAATTATGAAAAAGGGAATATTAATGGGTTTAAGCTTTTTACCAGCCTTGTTAATGGCACAAGAAAGCTATACGGTTACAGGAAAGGTAAACACAACGTCTGACAAAGCGAAAGTGTTTATGCAATATGCTGCGAATGGTACTCGCCAGACTGATTCGGCAACGGTCGTAAAAGGTGAGTTTAAATTCAACGGACAGGTGGCTTCGCCAACGAAGGGTATGATGATCTATTCGCCAGAGGGTTTATCTTTTGCCGAACTTAGAAATAGTCAAAAACAACCTGAAACTGCACAGTTGTATCTTTCTAAAGGCGTTATCAAAGTCGATGCAACCAAAGGGTTCAAAAATGCAACGGTCTCAGGTACGGCGCTTAACGACGACCTAACGCAGTATAAGGCTTTTGTGAAACCGCATACGGATGCGTTCGAAGCTTTGAACCAACAATATTACGCTGCTTCGGAAGCTCAAAAACAGGATTCTAAATTCATTGAAGGCTTGCAGAAACAGGCTGGTGAGATTTCCGAAAAAATGGAAAAAGCAGATGCTGAGTTTATCAACAAAAATCCAAAGAGCTGGTATACCTTGGATTTGCTATCAGAGAATGTTAGTGGTGAGAACGTCAATGAATATGTGACTTCCTTTGAAAAGTTGTCTCCTGAATTGAAAAACTCTGAAAAAGGGAAAGAGCTGGCGGAGCGTATTCAGAAACTCAAAGCGGTTGCTATTGGTTCGGTCGCACCAGACTTTACGTTGCCAGATACAACAGGTAAGAATATTTCTTTATCTTCTTTGAGAGGTAAGTATGTTCTATTGGATTTTTGGGCAAGCTGGTGTGGTCCTTGCCGTCATGAGAACCCTAATGTCGTTGCCGCATTCAATAAGTTCAAGGATAAAGGATTTACCGTGTTTGGCGTTTCTTTAGACAATCCAGGTAAAAAAGATGCTTGGATTAAAGCCATCCATGATGATAACTTGCAACAGTGGCCTCATGTTTCGGATTTACAAGGCTGGAAATCGGCCCCGGTGAAATTATATGAGGTGCGTGGTATTCCCCAAAATTTCTTAATTGATCCGTCAGGTAAAATTGTCGCTTCAAACTTAAGAGGTGAAGCTTTGGAAGCAAAATTAGCTGAATTGCTAAAATAAACTATTTTTTTTGCCTTTAGGCACTTGGATAGCCTCTAAATCTAAGCAAATGTAAATTGAGCTTATATTTTAGGGGCTCTTTTTGGTTTTTCCTATTATAGCTTTTACCATTGTATATTGTCGTTATTGACGGTAAAGTAGGACGAATTTGCTAACTTTATCTTCATTTATGACAAAGGGAGAACTGATGAATCTTTCCAGCTTATTTAGCACAGAAATATAGGGTATTTGAGGTTTTTTGTCTGTAGAAGCATGGAAGGGTATCCATTTTTGAAGCGAGGACAATTATAAATTTTAGCGATGAATAAAACAATAATTTGGAGTGTATTTTTGGGAACTATGCTTATTTCTTGTCTTGGCGATCGGAATAAAGGAATTCCTGTTGTCAACTTGGAGGCACTGCATGCGGTTCCTTTGGACCATTCTATTGATAAATTGGCTATGGATACGACCTTTATTGATGTTACACTCCCACCTAATGCCAGAATCGATGAATTGTCGCAGGAAGAACTAGGTTTATTGAAAGCTGCAGCATATCGTTTTTACCAGCATGTTAGATTGGAAAACAATCAATATCGTGTTGATCTTAAGGATCCTAAAGTGCTGCATATATCTGAACCGGTAATCAAAGCCTATGAGCAGGCTATCAGTAGCACGAATCATTTTGCTGATTCAATGGCAAAAACGGGACAGGTTATTCAATTGCCACCGGTATCTGAAGAATACCTGAAAAATTTGCTTAAATAATATTTTGACAGTTTATCGGAGAGCATGTTAGTTTCTCAAATAAAAAAACGAGTATACATTGCGGTGTATACTCGTTTTTATTATTACCTGAAGTAGGTATATGTGATTTACAAAGAGAGTATCTCAATGATACGGAGTAAATCTTCATTCATTTTTACATTATGTTTAATGGCACTTTTGAAAGGAGTGAATCTTACTTCACTGCAGATGAGTCCTGCCATTTCCCCCCTGCGACCTTTAAGTAGTGCTTCTACTGCTGCAACGCCAAGTCTGCTCGCCAATACACGATCCATACATGTTGGACTTCCACCACGCTGAATGTGACCTAAGATAGATAATCTAACGTCATAATGCGGGAAATTTTCCTTGATTTTTTCCGAAACAACCATTCCGCCTTCCTTGTCACCTTCAGCGACAATGATGATACGGGAAGATTTATTTTTACGTGTTTTGTCAAGCCTTTTCATGATGGCATCATAGTCGACCTCAAACTCAGGAACCAGAACAGCTTCCGCGCCGGTACTAATACCTGAACGGACTGCGATAAGACCAGAGTCACGGCCCATTACTTCAATCACAAAAAGTCGGTCATGAGATTCTGCTGTATCACGGATTTTGTCTACGGCTTGAATAACTGTATTAATGGCGGTATCATAACCGATCGTAAAGTCTGTACCGGCCAAATCGTTGTCAATTGTACCTGGAAGGCCGATGATGGGAAAATCGAATTCTTCGATAAATTTGGATGCTCCGGTAAATGTACCATCGCCACCGATGACAACCATGGCATCAATACCGTGGCTGCGTAAATTTTCATACGCCTGTTTACGTCCTTCAATAGTTTTGAAGGCCTCGCTACGGGCAGTTTTTAAGATGGTACCACCACGTTGTATGATATTGGCTACAGATTTAGCATCCATAGGGATAATCTCACCATTAACTAGACCATCATAGCCTCTGCGTACCCCAAATACCTCAAGATTATTGTAGATGCCCGCTCTAACAACAGCGCGGATACCAGCATTCATTCCTGGAGCATCTCCTCCAGATGTCAAAACAGCAATTTTTTTAATGTTACTCATACGTACTCAAACTTAGCTATTTTTAAGCGTATATACAATTATATTTCCGTTATTAGAAATCGCGAATAACGTGATTACAAATAAGCAATAGCTTTTTATAGTGCAATTCATCTAAGCTTGCATAAAAGATAATGCAAATTTAATAATCGCCTTATTTATCGTTGCGCCTGAATAGCTATTTATTGTAGGTGGACTATTTCTTTGCCTTAAAAGCATCAATTCCACTTTGCAAAAAACTGGTATACTCTGAAACGTTATAATTTGCACCTGTTTTTGGAACTAAAACTGCCCCTGATGCATCTACAATGACATATAGAGGTTGTGAATTGCTGTCGAAAGCTGAGGCTTGAAAATCACTGTTTTTATTCCCAATAGTTTTGATTTTTTTTCCACTATATTTTGAAACAAATTGTTCGTTTGCAGGTAATTCTGTTTTATCATCAACAAATAATTCAGCCATAATAAATTCTTCTTTCAATAGTTTGGCAACGGCAGGGTCAGTCCAGACATTTGCTTCCATTTTCCGGCAGTTTACACAGTTCCAGCCGGTGAAATCTATCAATACTGGTTTATTTTGTTCTTTAGAAGCGGCAAGGGCCTCTTCATAATCGTAGTATGGATCAAATCCTTTTGGTGTACCGCGTTCGTGAAAAATTTCGGCGTATTTTTTGACTTTACCATCAGTATGTGTAGGAGCAGCTGCTATTCCAGCCGACAGGTCAAAGTCCTGTGTTGCCGAAGGTGGCAAGAACGCTGAAATAGATTTTAGGGGAGCCCCCCATAGTCCCGGTACCATATAGACAACGAACGAGAATACAATGATAGCTAGAATGGTTCTTGGTACGGAGAGGAATTTTAATTCGCTGTCATGTGAAAACTTAATCTTTCCAATAAGATATAAGCCCATCATGCTAAAGATGGCAATCCATAGCGATAAGAACACTTCTCGATCCAGCCAATTCCAGTGGTAAGCCAAATCTACATTCGACAGGAATTTTAGTGCAAGTGCAAGTTCTAAGAAGCCAAGTACTACCTTTACCGAGTTTAGCCATCCGCCAGATTTTGGTAGAGATTTTAGCATCGAAGGGAACATGGCAAATAATCCGAAAGGAATCGCAAGTGCGATCGAAAAGCCGAGCATACCAACTGCTGGACCTAATCGTTCTCCTTTTGAGGCCGCTTCGACCAATAAGGTGCCAATAATGGGGCCAGTACAAGAGAAAGATACCAGTGAAAGGCTGAATGCCATAAAGAAAAGTCCTACAAGACCGCCTTTGTCGGATTTGGCATCCATTTTATTGACGAAAGAACTCGGTAACGTGATTTCAAAAGCACCAAAAAAGGACGCAGCAAAAACAACCAACAACAGGAAGAAGAGGAAATTAAATATCCCATTCGTTGATAATGCATTTAAGGCGTCCGAGCCGAAGGCAATCGTAATGATCATCCCTAAAGCGACATAAATCACGATAATGAAGAGACCATAGAGGAGAGCTTTACTAATTCCACTTGCTCGGCTTCCAGCCTGTTTTGTAAAATAGCTCACTGTAAGGGGAAGCATTGGGAATATACAAGGCATCAGTAGCGCAGCAAAACCGCCGACTAATCCGGCAATAAAAATGCTCCAAAGTGACTTTTTGCCAGCTTCTTGACTATCGGAAGATAGCGCTGTTTTAGCTGGAGCTATTTTGCTGCTGTCTTGACTGATTGTTGTGTCGGGTGAAGCGGTAAAATTTAGGTCCTCGGGAATTGCTTCAGCAGCTGTTGAAGTGTCGGGTGAGGATTCAAATTGAAGTCCTTCCGTACTCATTAAGCTATCTTGTACAGATGCAAAAGTTGTTGTCGTTAAAGAAAGACTGAAAAAAGCAATTAGAAGTAGAATGAATGTGTTTTTTAACATGCGTATGAATTTCTGATGTTATGGTCAAAATTAAAAAAAGGCGATGAGAATCGCCTTATTTATTTATCCGTGTAGAATCATTTTTACTATTTGATTGTCACAGCAAAAGCATATTCGTCAGGAGGAAGACATTGTGAGGCATCACATGCTTGCCATTCGACAGTACCTTTAACTGTAGCTGTTCCTTTATTTAAAGTCACTTTTTGCTGAAAAATTACCTCGTTTGTAAAATAACCAACATCCATCTTAAATACATCCTCGTGTTTTACTTTTGGTTTTGGCTCTGCAGTTTTACCGACCAGTGCATAATCGGCAGCTTTAGCGAATGTAAAAGAAGTTGGAATTGGCCCGCCATCTTTCACATTTTGTGAATAAATGTGCCATCCATTTTGGATTGTAGCTTTTACATAAACTACAGCTTCTTTGTTATTTAACTTTTTGCTGGCCACAGTCCATTTTACAGGTTTGTGAATCTGAGCGAATGCTCCCGTAACTGCGAAAATTACTGCAGTCATTAACAGTATTAACTTTTTCATCCGAATTTAATTTATTCTTTCCTTTTTCCGCTACAATGATTGCAGTGTGTTATTGTCTTTGATTCTTCGCGTAAATAAAGGTTTAATCACGCTGTTGACAAATTTAGAACAAAGGTTTGACAATTCTAAAATGGGCTATCCTTTTTTTGTAAAGATTAAGTAATAAGATGTGTAATTTCTTTGATATCAAATTCGCGAAGGGTGTCTTCAAGGAGAATGCATAGTTTCCCCTCACTAGATACCTGTTGAATGATTCCGATTTTCCGGATACCATCGATGAGAAATGGTTTTTCTTCCCCTTTCCAAAACAAAAGTTCGTTGTAGCGGTTTAACTGTTGTTGAGCGCCCTCTTTATACAGGGTCAGGTACTCCTGTTGGATGAATTGGAACAATTCCTGTGAAAGCTCCTTGATGTTGTAATCTTGTCGATCGGTCAGACAGGCAAGCGAGGTTATTGTTGTTGCTGTGTCAAAATTAATTTGATTAATATTTACACCAATGCCGATAATAGCGTGGTCTATTTTACTGCCTTTTAATTTATTTTCTATTAAAATGCCTGTGATTTTCTTTGAATTGACGTAAATATCATTGGGCCATTTTACGGCTACAGGCTGCTCGGTTTTGCTTTTCAGCCAATTGACGGTTGCAATGGCGATTGTGGCGGAAAGCGCAAATTGTTGTGCAATCGGCAGAAAATGAGGTTTTAAGAGAATGGAAGTCGTCAGGTTTTTTCCGGGTTCGCTGATCCAGGTGCTCCCTCGTTGCCCCTTGCCTTGGAATTGTTCTTCTGCTAAAATGGCAGTCCCTTCTGCTAGTGGCTTGAAATTTGACAATAATTCTCTAAGATAATCGTTTGTAGAGGCGACTTTGTCAAGATATATTGTATTTTGACCGATGATAAGTCCCGAAATATTGTTATTTTGCAAACTGAAAGTATTAAATAAATATTAAGTCAAAACTATCACATTTTTTAATGAGTAAAAATAAAAGTTCAGAATTGTCCCAACGTCTAACAGAAATTATCGTTTACGGTATGCAGGAAAAGAAAGCAAACGAAATCGTTCGCTTGGATTTAAGAGATCTTCACAGTTCTGTTTCTGATTATTTTGTGATTTGTCATGCCGATTCTAACATTCAGGTCAATGCGATAGCAAAGAGTGTCGAAGAAGAAGTCTATAAGGCGTTTGGTCAAGAACCCCAATTTAAAGAAGGACAATCCAATGGAGAATGGTTGATTTTGGATTTTGTGGATGTGGTTGTACATATCTTTAAGACCGAAAAAAGAGCGCACTACGGTATAGAGGATTTATGGGGAGATGCAGAGATACAGCATTTTCAAAGCGCTTAATTGCCTCAATTAAAAATTTATAAAGAAATATAATTACGATATAATGAAAAAAATCCCGAGTAGTAAGGTAAGCCCGAAACCGCCAAAATTTAATTTTGTGTGGCTTATGATTGCCATGTTTTTAGGTTTTTTTGCCTTACAATACGTTTTTGGAGAAAACCCAGCTAAGGAAGTTAGCTATAGTGATTTTGAAACGCGCATGTTGAATACAGGCTCTGTAGAGCGCCTTGTCGCCTACAAGAAGAATGATCTTGTGGAGGTGGAGGTTTATCTAAAAAAGGGCTGGAAAGATAACCCAAGTTTTAAAGATGCTACAAAAACCGCTGATCCTCTTCCAAGTCTATCAGGACAGGAGGAGAAGGGGCCGCAATATATTTTTAAGGATGCTTCTCCTGACGTTTTAGAAAAGAAATTAGCTGCGTCGCAAGCGGAGTTGGCTCCCGGAACACCAAAGGTTCAATTGACCTATGATGACCGCTCTAACCCGTGGGCGAGTTGGTTTGTTACCTTTATGCTGCCATTGTTGGTGTTGGCTGCAATCTGGATTTTCTTGATGCGTCGTATGGGCGGTGGTGCCGGCGGCGGCGGCGGTGCGATTTTTAATATTGGTAAATCAAAAGCTCAATTGTTTGATAAAGAATCCCAGATCAATATCACATTTAATGATGTCGCCGGTCTTGAGGAGGCAAAACAAGAAGTTATGGAAATTGTGGATTTCTTAAAGAATCCACGTAAGTATACAAATTTGGGCGGTAAAATTCCGAAGGGCGCTTTACTTGTTGGGCCTCCGGGAACAGGTAAAACTTTATTGGCTAAAGCTGTAGCTGGTGAAGCTCAAGTGCCGTTTTTCTCACTATCCGGATCTGACTTTGTAGAGATGTTTGTCGGGGTGGGGGCATCTCGTGTTCGTGATTTGTTTAAACAAGCTAAAGAGAAAGCTCCGTGTATCATTTTTATCGATGAGATCGATGCTATTGGTCGTGCTCGTGGTAAAAACTCGATGATGGGAGGAAATGATGAACGCGAAAATACATTAAACCAGCTATTGGTTGAAATGGATGGTTTTGGTACTGATTCAGGAGTTATTATTTTAGCTGCGACAAACCGTATCGATGTATTGGATACAGCGCTATTGCGTCCTGGACGTTTCGACCGTCAAATTTCTATTGATAAACCGGATTTGATTGGCCGTGAGCAAATTTTTAAAGTGCATTTAAAACCATTGAAGTTATCTGCTGAAGTCGATGCAAAAAAATTATCTGCACAGACTCCTGGTTTTGCCGGAGCGGAAATAGCAAACGTATGTAATGAGGCGGCGCTTATAGCGGCTCGTAAAAATAAACCGGAAATTGATATGCAGGATTTTCAGGATGCGGTTGACCGTGTGATCGGAGGTCTTGAGAAAAAGAATAAGATCATCTCTCCAGAAGAAAAACGTATTGTTGCTTATCATGAGGCTGGTCACGCTATTGCCGGCTGGTTTTTAGAGCATGCTGATCCATTGGTGAAAGTGTCTATTGTGCCTCGTGGCGTTGCTGCTTTGGGATATGCACAATATCTTCCCCGTGAGCAGTTCTTATATACTACTGAGCAGCTTATAGACAGCTTATGTATGACGATGGGTGGTCGTGTAGCTGAAGATATTACTTTCGGAAGAATATCAACAGGTGCTCAAAATGACTTGGAGCGTATCACACAGCTTTCTTACGCGATGATTGCCATCTATGGTATGAATGATAAGGTTGGAAACGTTTCTTTTAGAGACAGCTCTGAAGCATCTTTCCAAAAACCATATTCTGACAAAACGGCAGAGTTAATTGATGCTGAAGTTCGTAACTTGATCAACGATGTCTATGCACGTACCAAACAGTTATTGTTGGATAAACGCGAAGGACTGATCAAAATAGCTGAAAAGCTGTTGGAGAAAGAAATTCTTTTTCAATCCGATCTGGAAGAGATATTAGGTAAAAGACCATTTGAAACGAAAACTACTTACGAGGAATTTGTGAATGGTGCTGATGGTGGCGGTGTACCTCAGACTGATCTGCCGTTGGATGTTCACCCCGACGAAGCGAGATCCAGTGAAGGTCATAGTTCAGAAAATCCGTCAAATAATTTGAATTAATTTGAATGTTGCAGCGCTAGAGCCTTCTAGCGCTGCATTTATATACTATTGCGCCATGAACGTGAAGAACGCAACTGCGAAGGAGGTAATGTTAAAACGGGTACGTCAGGCATTACTGCAAAAGAATGATAATCCACATCTCAATTTCAAAGAAACACCTCTTTATAAAGAAGAGGATGAATTGGTGGATATTGTTTTTGTTCGCGAACTGACTGCTGCGGGTGGCAAGTTCCTGTATTGCGATGGTGAGATCGGTCTGATAGAAAATTTGATTTCACTGACTGAGGAAAATGATATTAAAAATATATACGCTTGGGAGCAAGGTGTACAAAATCTGCTCAGTCCATATGGTTTTCCTTTTTTGAAAACGGAGAAAGATTTTGAATTGGCAAATGCTAGCATCACATCATGCGAGGCATTAATTGCTCGCAATGGCAGCGTGATGGTGAGTAATGCAAATGCTTCTGGACGTAGGCTAAGTATATATCCTCCAATCCATATTGTCATTGCTAAAGCTTCTCAATTGGTTTGGGATCTCAAAGATGCTCTAGCTTACATGCAAAAGCGCTATGGTCAAGAAATCCCGACAATGATCTCTACGATTACAGGTCCGTCTCGGACAGCAGATATTGAGAAAAGGTTAGTCTTGGGTGCACATGGGCCAAAAGAATTTTACGTTTTACTTTTAGAAGATAGATTCTAGAACACTTATGTTATTATTTTATTTACAACACATGCCTGTGGCGAGTATTATTTTCGTCCTTACCCTCGCTACTAGTATCTATACATTTTCACATGAGCAACTTTTCGGCAAACTGATGCTGCACCCTTATAGCATTGCGCGTAAACGGAATGTATATACCATACTGACCAGTGGTTTTGTTCACAAGGATTGGGGGCATCTGTTGTTTAATATGCTGACCTTCTATTATTTTGCATTTGGTTTGGAGCGTATACTCGCTGAGGCAAGTCCCTATGGACATCTCTTATTTGCCGTCATCTATATAGGTAGTTTAATATTGAGTGATATACCAACAATTATTCAGCAGAAGAATAATCACGGCTATTACAGTTTAGGCGCCTCCGGTGCTATCTGTGCTGTTTTGTTTAGCTATATCCTTTTTGATCCGAAAGTGACTATTGGAGTGATGATGATTATACCTATGCCAGCTTACCTGTTTGCATTTTTATTCTTAGGCTATTGCATCTTGGCATCCAAAAAAGGACAAGATGGTATAAACCATGATGCCCATTTCTTTGGCGCTTTGTCGGGACTAATTTTGACGATTATCTGTTTTCCTTGGGTTATTAAACACTGTTTGGCGCAGTTCTAAAATTTTCCGCCCCAAGTTTCCCTATCTAAATTCCTGTATTGGATTGCTTCTGCGATATGGTGATTTGCGATGGTTTCACTCTGTTCCATATCGGCGATTGTGCGTGCTACTTTTAATATTCTGTCGTACGCTCTTGCGGATAGGCTCAGGCGTTCGATAGCCGTTTTAAGCAACTTTCTTCCAGAGGCATCAATTTGACATATTTCTCTTGTTAATTGTGTGCTCATTTGTGCGTTGCAATGAATGTCGGGAAAGGAATTAAAACGTTCTTTCTGAATTTCACGTGTTTGAATGACCCGTCTTCGTACAGTGCTGCTATCTTCGGCCATACGCTTGGTGCTCAGCTCGTCAAATGGTACTGGAGTGACTTCGACGTGCAGGTCGATACGGTCTAAAAGTGGTCCTGATATTCTGCTTAAATAGCGTTGCACAGTATTGCTTCCACAGATACATTCTTTTTCGGGATGGTTGAAATAACCACAAGGACATGGGTTCATGGCGGCTACAAGCATAAAACTTGCTGGATAGTCTACTGTAAGTTTTGCTCTCGAGATAGTAATCTGGCGTGATTCAAGTGGCTGTCGCATGACCTCAAGAACACTTCTCTTAAATTCTGGCAATTCATCAAGAAATAATACACCATGATGGGATAAAGAAATCTCACCTGGTAAAGGATTGGAACCCCCACCTACCATAGCTACATCCGATAGTGTATGGTGCGGAGCACGAAATGGACGTGTAGTCAGCAAGGAATCTTTAGCTTTCAGGTTGCCGGATACCGAGTGTATTTTGGTGGTTTCCAATGATTCGCTCATGTTGAGCGGGGGCAGAATGGTGGGTAACCTTTTTGCTAACATAGTTTTCCCTGCTCCTGGAGGGCCTATCAAGATCAGGTTATGACCGCCTGCAGCCGCAATTTCCAGCGCTCTTTTAATGTTTTCCTGTCCCTGGACATCGGAGAAATCGACATCATAGCTAATGGCATCGGTCTGAAAATAGGATTGGATATCAACTTTTGTTGGCTGAATTGTCGTTGTGTCGTTTAGGAATGCAATCACTTGGGCCAGATTTTCTACGCCGATCACATCGATATCCGTTACAATAGCGGCCTCTTTTGCATTTTCTTGGGGCAGTATGAGCCCTTTAAAGCCCTCCTTGCGAGCTTGTAAGGTGATCGGTAAAACCCCGCGTATCGGCTTAATGCTTCCATCTAACGATAATTCTCCCAAAATAAGGTAATCTTCCAGGTGTTTGCTCGTTACTTGTCCGGAGGAGGCTAATATGCCTATTGCAATTGATAAGTCATAACTGGAGCCCTCCTTTCGCATGTCTGCAGGTGCCAAGTTGACAACAATTTTTTGGCGTGGCATGTGAAGCTGACAGGAAGTAATGGCACTTTCGACACGTCTTAGGCTTTCTTTTACGGCATTGTCAGGGAGTCCTACAATATAATAATGCAGACCTGTGGACACGATCACCTCAACGGTAATTGTACATGCATTGATTCCATAAACAGCGCTGCAATAGGTTTTATTAAGCATAATTCTTATAATAGGTTGATTTAAAGATACTAAAAAAAACCGATGGGTTAATAATCGTTTGGTGAATTATTGAGAGTCAATCGAAGTTTGTCAAAAAATGATTATATTGTAAGATGTAGTTTCTCGTAAATAATAGATTAAATGCAGTATTTGGCAAACGATTTGCTTTGTTAATTGTATTATTAACGAGGGCTAGATTCATCGTAATAGAATTAGAAATTAAAACGAAAAAGAAATGAATGACACAAGTAAAGTAGCTTTGGCGTTGTTAGCGGGTCTTGCTGCAGGTGCAGCTCTAGGAGTTTTATTTGCTCCAGACAAGGGGTCGGATACGAGAGATAAAATCAATGATTCGTTAAGCGATTTGAGCGATGCTATTCGTGAGAGAGCGGAAGAACAGTTCGATCAATTGAATGATTTTAAAGAGAAGATTGTTTCTACATTGAAAGGAAAATTAAATCAGACCGAAGAAGTGCTAGATGATGATATCATCGAACATGCATAGTTCGCAGATTATTCAGATGAGTAATTGGTGTAGAATACATATCATCAGGCTATTTCTAGGTATAGCTGTTTTACGACAATTGATCTCTCCTTATAATTTTGAGTGTGGAGAGATGTGGGCATTAAGCTGCAATATAGTTCGTTTTTAAGCTAAACGTTGAAATAGCCTGAATAATTTTAAGATGCATGGAAGAAGAAAAATTTTCACTTAGCGGTACTTTTCAAAAAACCAAAGAGTACATTGACTCCCAATTTAAACTTGTCAAATTAAAGACAATCGAACGATCGTCTCGATTGATAGCAAGTCTTGTCGTTGATGCGACAAAGTTGATATTCACTTTATTTGTCCTGTTTTTTTTATGTTTGGCTCTGGGCTTTTGGCTCGGCGAGTTATTAGGAAGCTACTCATTGGGCTTTTTGGCAACAGCAGGTATTTTTTTAGTGATTATTATCTTAATACGGGTATTTGAACCTATGCTGGAATCCAAATTTATGGATCTTTCTATTCGTCGTTTTTTGGCTAAATGGAACGATGAGATCGAGGAAGAAGAAGAAGAATTGCATAAGGACAAACTTGATAGAGAAAGGGCTACAAATGAACAATAAACAGACTAAAATACGTAATCTGCAGGAGCTGAAAGCTGAAATATCCCGTTTAAAGGCGCTTAAGAATGAACAGGAAGTATACCTTAAGACCCAATTCACGTTGTTAAATAATAAAATTGAGGCTCCAATTCGATTTTTTAATTCATTAAAAGACAATATCCCGGGGGTAAATATTATTCAACAGCTATTCTCCAAAAGTAACAATCCAGATTCTGACTGGCTGACGAAGACTTTACGTATTGGTGTGCCTTTTATTATGAATAGACTGTTCTTAAAAAATACCGGAGTTCTCAAGAAGGCATTAATGTTACTCTTGTCGGAACGCGCTGTTGGTCAAATCAATCAAGATAAAATTAGCGGCCTAATCAGTAAGCTGACAAGCTTTATTCGGCCCAAAAAGAAGAAGAATAAAGGTGCACAAACTGAAGCTGCTATTATAAAGGACGAGGTAAATGAATATGGGATTCCTTCCTATAGCGAAACCTATTAATCTTGTCCTATTAAGTTCAGTCAGCAGCACTTGCTTCTTTTTTCAAAAAATCCTCGTAAGCTAACTGAATACCTTCGCGGAGATTAACTTTATGCTTCCAGCCCAATGCATGTAATTTTGTTACATCCATGAGTTTTCGCGGTGTTCCGTCTGGTTTGGAGCTGTCGAATGAGATTGCTCCTTTATAACCAATGACGTCCTTAATCAATTCGGCAAGGTCCTTAATGCTTAAATCTTCGCCAATGCCTATGTTGACAAATTGTTTCTCGTCATAATTATTCATTAAAAAGACGCAGGCATCTGCCAAATCGTCGGAAAAAAGAAATTCCCTTAAGGGAGTCCCTGTCCCCCAGATAACAACCTCAGGAAGCTGATTGACTTTTGCTTCATGAAATCTCCTGATCAATGCTGGTAAGACATGTGAATTCTGTGGATGGTAGTTGTCGTTTATTCCGTAAAGATTCGTAGGCATAACGGAAATATAGTTGCAACCATATTGATCACGAAAAGCTTCTGCCATTTTTATCCCTGCAATTTTGGCAATCGCATAAGGTTCGTTTGTTGGCTCAAGTGTGCCGGTAAGTAGCAAATCTTCGTTCAAAGGTTGTGGTGCCATTTTTGGATAGATACAGCTTGAACCTAAAAACATTAATTTTTTAACCTTATTATCGTAAGAAGATTTGATGATGTTATTCTGTATAGCCATATTCTCATAGATAAAATCAGCGCGATAGGTATTGTTCGCCATGATCCCTCCAACTTTGGCTGCGGCTAAGAAAACATAGTCCGGTTTTTCCTGATCGAAAAAGTCAGCGACCGCCTGCTGGTTACGTAAATCTAATTCGGAGGATGTGCGTGTGACAATATTGTCGTACCCAAGCTCCGATAATTTGCGATGTATCGCTGATCCTACCATTCCACGATGGCCAGCTATATAAATTTTAGCGTCTTTCTCCACGATAAGTTATTGATTCCTGCAAACTTAGATAAATTGCTTTTTATATGCAATATAATTCGCCCTTATGAATGCTATTTATTCATTCATATGTGTGCTATTGGACTTCGGATTGTTCCGTAACAGACGGTATTGGTGCTGTCCTGCAGATTTATTTTTTTTAGCGGGAATATAAGGTTATTTTTGCGGGATATTTATTAAAAAATGGGAAAGGACAAACTACGTAAATTTGCTGAAGTTGCTACTTTTGAAAATGTAATCCAACTCGACGCAGGCAAAGAATATAAAGGAAAATGGGCTGAGAAGCAATTTGGTAACAATAATCCAGTTGTTTTAGAGCTTGCTTGTGGTAAAGGTGAGTATACTGTTAATCTAGCGAGATTGTTTCCAGAGAAAAATTTCATCGGTATCGATTTTAAAGGTAATCGTATTTGGCGTGGTGCCAAAACAGCTTTGGAGGATGGAATTCGAAATGTTGCTTTTCTTCGGATACAAATTGAGACTATTCTTGAACATTTTGCTGAAAATGAAATTGATGAAATCTGGATAACCTTTCCGGATCCACAACCACAGGATAGCCGGGAGAAGAAACGATTGACGGGGCCGAAGTTTTTGGACCGTTATAAAATCATTATGAAGCCTGAGGGAATGATGAATTTGAAAACAGATAATGATGGTTTCTATGCCTACACACTGGAGCAGATTGGGATACAGAATTTAAAGAAATATAAAGAGACAACCGATCTTTATCATTCAGACTTGGTTGATAACGTTTTGTCTATTAAAACATATTACGAACGGAAGTATCTGGCGCATGACAAGAACATTAACTATGTGAAGTGGAGCTTCGAAAAGGCCTAAGTGTCAAAATTTTTGTCTTAGCAATGAGCCCAAACTTTCGTTTGGGCTCATTTGTTTTTTAGCAGGTTGGGATACTAAAGCTTTGATCGCTCGATTTTAAGCTTAGCTTGGCAACGATGCCTATTAATAGCTATTCTTTTGTTTTAGTTATGCGAGGAAGTTGTCATATGCTTCCAGTATTGTTGTCGTATTGTTGCAGTGTGGATACAGTATCCATGTGAAATAATAAATAGGTGCTTGATGAACTAAGTGATTTCGTTAAAACTTCCTTTGAATCCCTCGGTTTAGCGGTCTTTCTATCGCTATTAGGTGTCTTTTAGGATGTGTTTACTCTCGTTTTTTTATTTTAATATGCACTTTTAAATAATTTCGATTTATTTCGTTTTTTTAATATTATTAATTATTTTCGATTTGAAAATAAAAAATAACCAAGGAGATATCGCTTAAAAGCGTGCCTAATGCATGAAATTCCCGCCAAAGTGGGCTTCTAAGCATTTTATTAAAATTTGAAACCGTAATAGTGTGATGAAAAGAAATACTATTCGAAATAATTGTTAACAAAAAGAAAACATTAAGTTAAAGCAAACTTTTTGTTAGGGATATATTTTTGTGCCAAATTGAAAATTAACAATTTACACCAATAACTATGTTTAGTATTAACCCTATCCAAATTAATCTGCGGCACTCCTCCTCGAAAGTGCTATTTGCAGCATTATTGATTGCCTGCAATATGGATGTAGCTGGGGCATCGGTTCCATTAGAACAGGGCCACGGCGTTTTTCATTATTTTAATCAAGGGAAGATTAAAATCAAAGGAAAAGTTGTAGATAATAAAACCAAGGAGCCACTGGCTTCAGTATCGATACTTTCAGGCGGAGTGACGAAGGGTTCTACGGATCGGAACGGAAATTTTGAAGTAGATATCGAAGTCGGCGGGAAAATTCGCTTTCAGATGATTGGTTATGAGGCTCAAACAAAGACTTACGAGGCCACTCAAGCCAACGTTCATATTGGGTTAAATCCGACATCTGAAGCGCTTGATGAGGTCGTTGTTACTGCATTGGGGATTAAACGACAAGAGAAAGAGTTAGGATATGCGACTACTGTTGTAAAAGGAGAACAATTAACCGATGCACTTTCCAACAACTGGAGTGATGCGTTATCGGGAAAAGTAGCGGGATTGAATCTCATGCGCTCAAATGCGGGTCCGACTGGTTCGACCAAGATTATCTTGAGAGGGGAAGCTGATCTTAATGGCGATAAAGGAGCTCTGATTGTTGTAGATGGAGTTGTTGTAAATGATGGTAGCGGTCGTAGAACGGCTAATCAGGGTGAAAGCACCTATGGAACAGGATCTGATAACATGCCCGCTGATTACGGTTCGGGCATTGACGATATCAATCCGGAGGATATAGAAAATGTGACTGTACTAAAAGGGGCGAGTGCGGCAGCTTTGTATGGACAGCGTGGGGCAAATGGTGCTATTATGATTACGACGAAGTCTGGAGCAAAAGGGAAAAAGGGAATAGGTGTTACGGTGAATTCGAATACTTCATTGGAAGCAATTAACCGTATGCCTGACTTGCAATATGAGTATGGGCAGGGATTAGCAGGCTCGAATTATTACTCTTACGGTACAACAGAAGATGGTGCTAGTACATCTGGAACTAGTTCGGCCTATGGACCTAAATTTGATGGACAATATTTCTATCAATATGACCCCGCTACACAGAAAGTTGGAACGGAACGAACACTTTGGCAGCCGTATGATAACTTGAAAACTTTCTTTGATGTTGGTAAAACATTTACTAATTCAGTCAGTATCGATGGTGGAACGGATAAGACATCAGCTCGGTTCTCGGCAACAAACGTAAATAATACTTGGATCGTTCCCAATACAGGATATAAACGTAACACAGTGGCTTTGTCGGTAAACTCTAAGGTCAGTGATAAGTTGCAAATTAATGCGAAAGTAAATTATACCAATAAATGGTCTGACAACTTACCCGGGGCTGGATATGGAAATCAGTCGCTAATGTATTGGTTTATCTTTTGGCAACCGAATGCGGATATGAATTGGTTAAAAGACTATTGGGTTCAGGGCTCAGAAGGGCAGAAAATTAAATATCCATTCTCTTCTTATCCTGAAAATCCGTTCGCGATATCTAGAGAATTTATCAATGGGATGAATAGGCATGGAATCACAGGGAATGTTCAGGCAAGCTATCAGTTTAATAAGAATTGGAATTTAATGTTGCGTAGTTCCATGGATATGGCCTACGAGAACAGAGAACAAAAGCGACCTTATGATGCCGGTGCAAAAATGCCTTTCGGTAGCTACCGTACTCAGTCGATATTTTCCCATGAGACGACATTAGATTTCTTACTGAAATATGATAAAGAAATCAATAAAGATTGGAAGGTTTCAGCAACAGTTGGTGGTAGTACGAACGATAATCGCTACAATAAAGATGAGATGCGAGCCGATTCGTTAACCTACCCCGGTGTTTATACCATGGCGAATGCAAAAGGTCAGGTGCTTAGCCTACCCTATAAGAGCCACGAACAACGAAATGGTTTTTATGGTTTATTTACCGCTGCCTATAAAAATTTTCTATTTGTGGATGGGACTTATAGGGTTGACTGGGCAAGTACATTGGCTTCGGCGCTTGCTCCAGATAAAAGGACTTATTTTACATACCCTTCTCTAAATGCAAGTTTTATAGCTTCTGAAGTATGGAAATTACCTCGTATTATTAATTATGCAAAATTGAGAGGTTCCGTATCAGGTGTTGGAAATGGGGGAAATAAACCTTATATGATTGATGCATCCTATGAAACTTCAGGGCCACAGTATCCAGGTGGTTTACAGATACCTTCGGTTATTGTAAATCCCTATTTGCAACCCCTACGAACTCGTTCAGTCGAATTGGGTACGGAGGTTCGGATGTTTAGAGATCGTTTTGGTTTTGATTTGGCAGTTTATCAAAGTAATACTTCTAATCAGCAACTACAACGCGTAGTTGATGCATCTACAGGCGCGAGATATAAGATGGTGAATGCCGGTGAGGTACGAAATAGAGGGATTGAACTCGCGGTAGATGGTATGCCGATTAAGATTAAAGATGGATTCAGCTGGAAGGTTTTTGCTACATTTTCCATGAATCAGAATAAAATTATGTCTTTAGCGGACTCTTCAATGATCCTGCAAACTGGACCTGTTGCCGGAGGACAGCTTGTTGCTAAAGTTGGTGGATCCATGGGCGATTTGTATGGCATTGGATATAAGCGATCGCCAGATGGACAAATCGTTTATGACGCAAATACTGGTGTTGCATTATTGACTGATGAAGTTGTCTATCTTGGAAATACCATTCCAAAAGGAAAAGTAAGTTTAGGTCATGAATTTAGATATAAAGGTTTCCGATTGAACTTGTTGTTTGATGCGCAATTTGGTGGTGTTTCACATTCTTTGACCCATTACAAATTAGCTGAGCAGGGAAAAACAAAGAATACACTGCCCGGACGTTATAGTGGAATTATAGGAAATGGTGTCGTTCAAAATGCAGATGGAACTTATCGGAAAAACGATGTTATTGCGACGGATATCGACGAGTACTACCGTTCACATTATGGACAGGATAACGCTGAAGGTAGTACCTTTTCCACAAATTTTATCAAATTTAGAGAAGCCCGATTTGATTACTCTTTTTCCAAAACTTTTGTCAATCGTTTAAAACTGCAAAAAGCATCTGTTGGGGTATACGGACGAAATCTGGTCATCTGGTCTAATTGGCCAAACTTTGATCCTGAGTTTGGAACATTATCTGGGACAGATATTGTGAAGGGCTTTGAAATAGCTCAATTCCCTTCTACACGAACTTACGGTGTTAATTTAGTCGTTGGATTTTAATATTAATTCATTATGAAATCAACTATAAAACTTCTTGGATTAGGTATTCTTTTCCTTTCATTAACAGTATTACTGCATTCTTGTGATAAGAACTTTCAGGAAATCAATACAAACCCCAACAATAGTATAAATGCCTATCCCTATCAATTTATGCAGGCAGCATTTAGGGATGCGGTAGCCTCAAATATGTCACGAAATCGTTCATTTAATAATGAATTGATGCAGGTTACCGTGAATATTGGTGATGGAGAATATCGTATTTTTCGTTATGATATTAGAAATACTGTTGCAGATGGCCCTTGGAATTCACTATATCCAGAGCTGAACAATATCAACGAAATTTATAAGCTTGCGGATGGTGGAATGAATGATAATGCTTCCTATCGGGGGATTGCATTGATCATGAAAACATGGATATTCTCTATATTGACGGATACTTACGGCGATATACCTTATAGTGAAGCATTAAAGGGGCAGAGTGATGATATTCTTGAGCCAAAATTCGATGCTCAGAAAGACATTTACATGGATCTCTTCAGGCAGCTTGACTCTGCGAATGCGCTTTTGACTAAAAATACGGGTATAAAGGGAGAATATGATCCTATTTATGCAGGCAATATCAGTAAATGGCGGAAGTTTGGCAATTCACTTTTCTTAAGGCTATTACTACGGGTATCGGGGAAACAGGATGCCGAAGTAGCTAACTATGTGAAAGCCAAAATTTCCGATATTTTAGTTGATAATGCATCTACTTATCCGATTATGACAAGTAACGATGATTCGGCTATATTGAGATGGACCGGAACTATTCCTTTTGTTTCTCCATTTATGGATGTGCGAGCACAGGATTTTAGAACACCTTCTTTAGGGAGTTTCTTTATTGATAATCTGGTTGCATGGAATGATCCGCGTATAAATATTCCTACTTACGGTTCTAATGGTGTCAATCGACTGGGTATTGCCCCTGTGAGTGGAAATTTTGTAGGGGTTCCAAGTGGATATGCTCCTGGTGAGGGATGGGAAAAACAATCTTACTTTTATTCTTACGATCAAACCGTCAATAATATTGCGGTTAGAACGATGATGAATGAGCCTTTGACAGGTATGATTATGAACTGTGCAGAGGTGCAATTTATTAAAGCTGAGTTGGCTTTAAAAGGTTTCTATACGGATAAACCAGGAGATCTCTATAAAGACGGGGTGGTGAAAGGGATCACAACTTGGCTGCCTACTTATACCGAATCTGTTGAAGATTACTTAAATAATGGCGATATAAATTGGGACGACAGCTACAGTTTTGAGAAAAAGATGGAAATGATTCATTTACAGAAGTATTATGCCTTATTATTTGTAGACTGTCAGCAATGGTTTGAATTTAGAAGAACTGGCTATCCGAAATTGCCTAAGGGAACAGGTTTGAAAAATAATGGTGAGATGCCGGCAAGACTAAATTATCCGATTTATGTTCAGTCGGCAAATCCAACGAATTATAAGTTGGCTGTGCAAGCACAAGGTCAGGATGTCATTAGTACGAAAGTTTGGTGGCAAAGACCATAATTCGGTTCTTAATTTTAACGCGTAGATAATGAAAAAATATATTTTTTATATAATAGCAGGATTCATGGGCTCGCTAGCACTTGTTTCTTGTAGCAAGGAAGGAAATTATCCTGGGGGTGTAGTTAGTTCATATATTGGTGTTTTTGACGTCAGGAACATTTATAAAGGACAGCCTGTACAAATTAGTAAAGATAATCTGGATGGATCTACAACAATTGCTGGTATCGTTGTTTCCGATCATCGCGAAGGAAACTTTCCTGAGGGATACTTAGTCATCCAAGATCGTAGGCGCTTGAACCAGCTGCGTGGTATAACAATACCTTTGGGAAAGGCTGCTGAAAATTACGTGATAGGGGATTCGTTGGAAATCAATATTGTTGGTAGCGAACTAACAAGGGAAAATGGCATTCTTCAGCTGAAAAACGTCGCTGAATCAAATATCGTAAAGATCGCTTCAGATAAGCCAATCCCCAATAATCGTGTGACTGCAAAAGATATTTTGGCAAATCCAGATAAATATGAAAGTACGTTGGTTGCGATCGTAAAAGGTGGTTTTAATCCATTGCCTGCTGCTGGAGACATTTTAGAGGGACAGAAAACCCTGAATGATGGGTTTGGTAATTTAAATTTGGAGACCAAATCATCGGCAAAGTTTGCTAAGAGAAATCTAAGTGTTTTGGCAAATTATTTTGGGGTGATCTTTAACAAACAGGATTCAGAGGGAAAACTTATCCCTTATGAGGTTTTGCGTAAAGAATCGGATATTCAGGAATTGAGTTCGGTGATTGAGCACACCCCTGTGGCTATTTCTGGTTTTGCCAGCGATGTAAAAGGTGGGGATGGAAACTATGAATATATTCAACTTTTAGCCATTGAAGATATCGATTTTTCAAAAACTCCTTATGCTGTTATTGTTAGTAATAATGCGAATGCATCTACGCCAACAGGTGTTCCTGCGAAAGGCTGGGCGACAGGTGGAATGCGAACTTATAAGCTGAATATTACTTCTGGAACTGTTACAAAAGGCCAGTATTTCTATGTAGGCGGAAAATATAAATTGATCAATGGATCGAGTTCAACAGATATTTCGAATGCAAATTGGGTCGTAAATTATGATTATGTTGCCAAGGATGGTTTCGATGGTATTGGGACCAAAACAGGCGGACTCATGGCTAATAGTGGTAACGCATTTGGAATAGCGGTATTTAATACGACGGTCGTGACAGAAGCAACAAAACCTGTGGATGTTATGTATATCTCTGGTGGCGGTGCATTGACAGATGGAACGAAAGGTTACCGTATTACAAACAATGATTTTTATGACGTTATCGATCCACTATCCTTAAAGTCACAACCTTTTTTTATGGCGGGAACCAATAATATCTTCTTAAAATATAATACAGCTGACGTAGGTTATTTTGTTAGTTTAGGAGGTGTGTATAACACATCTTTAGCACGATGGACTTCTGCTCGATCCCAGAATAATATCGAGATGACCAAGGCTTCTACGCTGAGCGAAATCGAAAATGAATTATCAACGAAAATTGAACAATAGATTATATCAATAAAGGGGCTGCGGCCCCTTTATTGATTATATTGATGGTATGTCGGTCTCCAAAAATTGGTAAAGCTAAAACATATTTTTATTATCTTCATTATATAACTATAAACGAAGACTTATGAACTTAACAGATTTAGTTACAGGTGGAGTAGGCTCTAAAGCGATAGAGACTATTTCAAAAATTACTGGTGTCAGTGAATCTAAGGCAAAATGGATTGTAGCGGCAGCAGTTCCTTTGATGATTGCAGCATTAAATTACAATGCGAAAAACAAAGGGCAAGCGGAAAATATTGACAAGGCTATTGATCATCATAGCAACAGTGGTATACTCGATAAAATTGGCGATCTATTCGGACAGGGAGGAACTGATCAAGCCGGTTCTGAAGACGGGAATAAAATTGTCAACCATATGTTTGGTCAAAATACGGAAGTCGTGACACAGAATATTGCGGATAAAGCAGGCTTAAGCTCTTCTCAGGTAACAGGGGTACTGGCAACACTTGCTCCTATCGTAATGGGCTATTTGGGGCAACAAAAGCAGGCTTCAAGTGGCGGTGGCATTGGTGATCTGATCGGTTCTGTGCTGGGTGGCGGAACACAACAGAATGCAGGTGGCGGTATGTTGGGGGGTATTTTAGGCTCTTTTTTGGGCGGTGGTCAAGAAGAACAAGCGCAAACAACGGAGCAGCCCACAGCGGGAGGTAGCATTACGGACATGTTGGGTGGACTAGCAGGCAGTTTTTTTGATAAAAATAACGATGGACAGGCGAAGGGCAATATTCTTGATTCAATCGCCGGTATGTTTGGAAAATAAGCTGTGTTAAGCTATTATTTGTTTTGGAAAAGCGAGCATGAGCTTAAGCGGAGATGATACAGATTCTAAAAAGTATGAGGTCGGAAGTTCTACACTTCCGACCTCATACTTTTTGTCCAATTCTTATTAATCTTCAACCGATACTTTCGGAGGAAAATTTTTATGTTTTCTTTTGCTGATTTTATCAATATTGACAGGTTGAGGAACCTTAACATAATATCCTGTACCGTCATATTCACGTTTATTGGGATTTTCTTTACATGCTGGCGAACAGCATCCATCCATCTCCCAACCACACTCATCACATTGCGTGAAATGTTCATTACAAGTTGGGTTGGCGCAATTGATCATTTTGGTGGTTTGCTTGCCACAGTTAAAACAAGTCGATACCACGGATGGGTTGACCGAATTTACATCGACAGTAACACGATTGTCGAAGACGTAGCATTGACCTTCGAAATCTTCTCCACCTGCTTCTTTCCCGTATTTAATAATTCCGCCATGTAGCTGATATACATCCTCGAAGCCTTCTTTTAACAAAAGAGCAGAAGCTTTCTCACATTTGATACCGCCTGTGCAGTACGTCAATATTTTTTTTCCTTTATATTGTTCAAGCTCTTTGATTTTCTCTGGGAACTCGCGGAAATTGTCAATATCTAGAGTAACGGCATTTTTAAAATGACCAACATTGTGCTCGTAATTTGAGCGTACATCCAATACAACCACATCCTCCTGATCTTTCATCGCTAAGAAATCTTTGGGTTCAAGGTGCACACCGGTTTGACGGTTGGGGTCAATTTCTTTTGGATCTCTCAAGCCAGAGTGAACGATTTCGGCTTTGTAACGGCAATGCATTTTAATGAAGGATGGTTCATCTACAGCGTCAATTTTGAACTCTGTTTTATTGAAACGACCATCGGCATAAATGGCATCCATATAGCTTTTACAAGCCTCAACAGTGCCCGAAACAGTACCATTTAGACCCTCGTCGGCTACAATGATACGACCGACTAAGTCCAGTGATTTACAAAATTCTAAGTGATCTGATGCAAATTTTTCGGCATCCTCGATAGGGCTGTAACAATAGTACAGCAAAGTTTGATATTGTGTCATGATATTCATTGATACCGCTGCAAACGGCGTTTAATGCTATAAATAAATTTAGTGCAAAGCTACAAAAAATAATAAGTGGAATAAAATGACCTTCGTCACCTTTTCTTCAAAGGTTCGAGGAGGTATTCCAAGCCATTAAGCTTTATTTCATAGAGTGTCGCTAACTGCTGGCCTAGCTTTCCCTTTGGAAAGCCTTTTTGGTTATACCACACAAGATAGGGCTCAGGAAGATTACATAAGGTGTATCCCTGATATTTGCCAAAGGGCATCTTGACTGTAACAAGCTCGGTTAAAATTTCAGGATTCAACATTAGTCTTGAGGTTTTCCATAATTAAGACGGTACCAAACCGCTTTTAGCGCAATGATGCCGTGATTGAATACATTGGGAATGGTCCCATAGTAGTGTTTGAAAATAGCAAAGCGCTCTTTCAAGGATTCCTGATGTCTTTGTTTTGACATCCCGCCCACAAGATACCGGGCTACATATTGCTGTGCATTGACCGTTTTTTTTGCCTTTTTGGCACAACGAATAACCCAGTCAATATCAGCACATAGTTTATAATTGAGATCGTATGGCTCGGCAATTTCACGCTTGATATAGATGGCCTGATGGCATATATTCATACCATAGCGAAAGCTTTTCCAGTCGAAATGAGCCGGAACTTTATGCCTACGTTCACCAATAATATTCCGATTGTCATCTACGAGGATAGTTTCACCGTAAAGAATATCGGCATCATCGCTCAGTTTGGCAAGATTCTCAATGCTGTTGAGATCATAGATCTCATCTCCGGAATTTAGAAAAAGAACATAATCCCCTGTTGCTAATGATAATCCTTTATTCATTGCATCATAGATCCCCTTATCCTTTTCGGAGAGTAGAACGGTGATTTTATCCCTGTATTTTTGGATGATCTCTAATGTTCCATCAGTTGATTGTCCATCAATGACAATATATTCTATATTATCATAGCTTTGATTGACAACCGATTTCAGGGTGTGTTCTATGTCACGCACATTGTTGTAAACGACAGTTATAATCGAAAATTTAGGATGAGCAGACATACTTTATTTGTTGAATTCGTTAATTTTCTTTTTGAGGAATCGGATGCCACGATTGAATAAAGATCCTTTCCGATGTGCATAGAAATACTTGATGGCTTCGTAAGCTTGTTTGTTTTCCGAAATTTCCGCTGGAAAATAACTTACCGGATTTTCCGCTAATTTGACCTGATAAGTCGATTCAGAAGCGGTATGTGTGCCTGAGCCGTCATTGCCGATATTTTGTGTCATCGAATTCCTTGGATACAAAACTAAGCCATTTTTTTTGAATACAGAAGCATACCAGCGTATCGCCCAAGAGTTGATCTTTCCGGCCTTAAATTCCTGCACTTGTTTCCAGAAGTTTTCTTTTCCTTCGATACTAAATTGATGAATTTGTTCTGCTGTAAAGTCTGACACGAGTTCATCAATATTAGGATTGAAATGTTTCCATGCACGATCCCAGGTTGCCCAGCCCCAACTATTGGCGACCCGAAAAAAGAATGTTTCAGGCAGCTTATTTAAGTCTTTCAATGGGTAACCGTATCCACTGATCTCCATCACTTGATCTTCATCTTTATAATGCGTGAGGGCTTGATTGAAATAATCCAGGGCAAACGCAGAAGTTTCCAGGTCATCTTCTAAAACAATAATCCTCCCATGTTCATTGACCACTTTTGTAACACCATCGATCACATTGGCGGCGAGACCCCAATTTTCCGCTCGTTCTACGATGACAACCTGCTTGAAGTTCCAGGGTTTATGGATAATTTTCCGGACTTCGGCAACTGCGTCGATGGAGTTTTCGTTTTTCGCTGCGTCCGAATAGATGTAAAGTGTCGTTTGGTCTGCCTGTTTATTTTTTTCTAAGGCTGTAAGCGTTCTTATCGTATGATCGGGACGATTATATACAAAAAGTATGACTGGAGCAATACTGTTCATGTGTCAAAATATTTTGTTGAATGCTTTTTTGTTGGCTTGTCGAGTGCGATAAACAGCGCTTGTTTTAACCAGCAGTCTAAAGGCAATGCTAAAGTAGCTTTTTGCTTCAAAAGTATGGCCTTTCAAAAGTGAAGAGCACATTTTTTTTAAACTTGCCAGTACCGCCATCGTAAAAGCTTTTACAAAAGTATAATTGATATTGCAATATTCAGTCAGATGATAGACAAATTCGCTTTTCAGAAAAGCTTTGCGGTCTGTTTTGCGCTGCTGCCTATCGTGATAGGCACTGGCTTCTTCGGCCAGAACAATGTTTAAACCATAGTAGTTGATGCGGTTAGCGTAGTCCTTGTCTTCCCCATAGTGAAAAAAGATTGGAGCAAAACCGCCTACTTTTCGGATGACATGATTGGGCATAAACCAGAATGCGGCATTTACGAATGAACAAATCCGATAGGAATCTTCGGTACGGGCCTGTTTGGTGTATACAGCAAAACCATGGTCCAGTGTTGTTTCGGTACCATCGTAGTGAATCGGTGAGATAATTCCGATATTGTCCGCGTTAACTTTCATTAAATTGGCAATACAGTCCCGATCTAGCCAGGCGTCCTGATTGACCAAAAATGCATAATCATACTCTTCCTTCAAAACGATATCAAGTCCGATATTGTTGGCCTTTCCAAAACCCAAATTTTCGGAACTTTCTATTAGTCTTACTGTCGGATATGTTTCTTTTATGATCTGTGTAGTATTGTCTCCCGAATTGTTGTCTACAACTAAAATATCTGTTGGATAACTCGATTCCAAAAGGCTGGGTAAGCACTTGTGGATCCAAGGCTCAAAATTATAGGAAACGATAATGGAGAGTATCTTAGCCATTTATTTTTTTCGGATAACTTTGATGAAATAGTTGAAGAGTTCTAATAGAATACCTGGTTTAAAGATTCTATTAACGATGATGTAGATACAAACTGCTGCCCCAATTGTACTTGCAAATCGAAGGTAGAGGTTAGCGATAGCTGCGGTGGCATAATGGGCTGATAAGCAGCTTATAGCTGCCAATAGCGCATAAGCAAAAATATCTGTTGAAAGATAACGAAATGAATAGTTCATATAGGGTTTAGCGGAAGCATACCAAACGAATATCCAGAGGGCATTTAAAGCCGAAGTTAATCCTATGAGTAGTTCTAAGCCTAGTGATTTGCCAAAGAAAAGAATAGCGATTTGGAGCAGACCAAATACGATGATATTCCGCATATAAACTTCGGGCTTTCCTTTGCTAATAATTAAGTTGGAAAAAACATTGCTAACTGAGTCGAATGCGGCTCCAATACAAAATATTTGGAGAAATATGGCGCTTTGCGCCCATTTATCGGTGATTGCAATAGTAATAAAATCTTGTGCTACAGTTGTTAAACCAAATAACATCGGAAAGGCTAAAAAGGCCGTAAAGGAAATCAGTTTGCGAAAAACCCGAACTTGCCTATCCTTATCATCTTCTATTTCCTTTAAAATCGGTTGAGTCACATTATTGACCATATTCGTCAATATATTTTGGGCCATGATGCTCCAACGATTAGGATTCACGGTATACCCCAGCTCTTCAGCGGTATAATGCCGACCTAAGATTGCTGCATATATATTTTTGTTGATGTTGATAAAAATATTGGTGACTAGTATTTTACTGCTAAATCCTAAAATGTCGCGAATAGGTCGGAAATCGAACTGGAAAGTAGGTCTGAATTTGGAAAAATACCAGAATCCGAGCATATTGAAACCACTATAGGAGACAATTTGGATCGCATATGCCCAATAGGCATAGTCCTTATAAGCTAAATATACTCCGACTATATTGGATGCAATCAGAGCAAACGTGCCTGTGATGACTCTTTCTTTGATTTTTAAATTCCGAAACAGGTAAGCGTTGTGTGCAATGCCGAAGCTGCCTAACCAAAAGGATAAAAAGGTAAACCGGCTTAGCTCTACAAGTACTGGTTGATTATAGTATAAGGCGATAAGAGGAGCTGCAAAAAATAAAACAATATAAATAAATGTTCCAATTCCTACGCTTGTCCAGAATACCGCGTTATAATCTTTATGTTCAACTTCTTTTTTGTTAACAATCCCATACACAAACCCACTTTCTTGGAAAGCAGAAGCGAGGACAGAAAAGATGGTGATCATAGCTACTAAACCATAATCTTCTGCTGTTAGCTTACGGTTTAGTAGGATGCCGAACCCAAAGCTCAAAAACTGCTGGATGATACTGGCCATACCACCCCATAGCAGTCCTTTTGTTGTTTTTGATTTTAAAGAGTCATTTTTCGTTTGCGATGACATGCTAAATTAAATGAGCGGCAATATTAAAGTATTGCAATTGTATTCGCAAATTCTTTTAGGGAAACATCAGTTGGATTGACATCGGTAATCAAATATGAGATATCACGTAACGGTACGACTTTCATTTTTTGAACTGAATTAAGTTTTTCCGCAATACTCAGAATAGCTACTTTTTTTGAGCATTTAATCATGGCACGTTTGATTTGTACCACCTCCCAGTCGGAATCCGTCACCCCATCTTCTACCGAAAGCGAGTTTGTTCCCAGCAGACAAAGATCGACTTTAAGATCTGCCAATTCATTGGCTACTTGGGCACCAGACACAATGTTTGTGTTACGCGAAAGTTTTCCGCCAACTAAAATGACTTCAAGATTTGGCTTTTCGGCCAATTCTAGTGCAACTAATGGACTTATAGTGAAAAATGTACACTGCAGATGATCAGGTATTGTTCTTGCCAATTCAATTAAGGTTGTACCACCTCCGACCAAAACAGTCATACCGTTTGAGATTAAAGTGCTTGCTTTCTTGGCAATTTCTTTTTTTGCCTCTTTGGCATACACGTTCCCATCCTGGAAGGGGAATTGAAAAGATTTTGATAATGCCCCACCATAAACTTTTAACACTTTACCGTTCTCGGCGAGTTCATTTAAGTCGCGTCTAATTGTATCTTCAGATACATTCAGCTGAACACTTAGATCAGAAGATAAAACTTTGTTATGTAGGTTAATCTGATGTATAATGAATGCTTGTCTTTCTTCCTTTAACATTGGTTTGTGGTTTTTAATCGGAATTTAAAAATTAATTGAAAAAAATCAGTTTAAATGTAGTGAAAATTATTCTTCCTTTTTATCAATTTTTGTGATGCCCGCTTTGAACCGTGGTTTGAAGCCTGTAGGTTTGTTGGCAACAGGTTCTTTGGTATCCGAATTGTTGTTTTCTGGTTCAGTGTTTATGGTCGCTTCTGAACTGATTTGTTCTTTCGGTGCGGCTTGCGGCGCTTGTTCGGAAGTTTCTGTTTTCGTCACACCTGCTTTAAACCGTGGTTTGAAGCCTGTAGGTTTGTTGGAAACAGGTTCTTGGGTATCCGAATTGTTATTTTCTGGTTCAGCGTTTACGTTCGCATCTGGACTAACTTCGTCTTTCGTGTCGGGCAGCTGTGTCTGTTCAGCAGTTTCCGTTTTTGTTATTCCAGCTTTGAATCTCGGTTTGAAGCCCATAGGTTTACTGGCCGCGGGTTCCTGTGTTTCTGGATTGTTATTTTCTGGTTCAGTGTTTATCGTTATTTCTGAACTGATTTTCTCTATTGGTGTGGCCTGCGGCACTTGTTCGGAAGTTTCTGTTTTCGTCACATCTGCTTTAAACCGTGGTTTGAAGCCTGTTGGTTTTGGCGCCGATGGAGCAGTTTCTTCCGTTGTTTCTTCGGATGCAGGAGTAGTTGCTGCTGCGTCAGGAGCTTTAGTGACTCCGGCTTTAAATCGCGGCTTAAATCCTGTTGGTTTTGGCGCCGATGGAGTAGTTTCGTCAGTCGCTTCTTCGGATGCAGGAGTAGTTGCTGCTGCGTCAGGAGCTTTAGTGACTCCGGCCTTGAATCTCGGCTTAAATCCTGTAGGAGCAGAGTCAGTCTCAGTTTTAGCAGAATCAGGTGCTTCGGTGGTTTTAGCCTCATCCACTGCAGGTGTAATTGCAGCTTTGAATCGTGGTTTAAAGCCTGCTGGTTTTGTCGCCTCAGCACCGGAAGTATCCGTTGGCGTATCAATGACCGCCTGTTTTACTGCAGGTTTTGCGGCTGGAGTTTCTTCCTCTTTCAGATGGAAGCTTTTTCGAAGCTTATTGAACCAGAACTTTTTGCTATGGTCAAAGCTTTTTTCTCCCATAGCAGAATAATGTGCTTTGAACTCTTCAAATAAAGGTCCATCTGCAGCTTTTAAAGCTTTTAAATCAATTTTCTTTTTTATGAAAAATTCTTCAAAAGTCATTCTGATACGAGTTTGATTTAGTCTATTACAAATGTAGTAATTTTTCTGACGGCGCTGGGCGGCGTTTTTAATAAAAAAGAGCGACTAGCGCTCTTTTTTATTATTTGATAAACTCAATAGCTTAAGCCATGTTATGGTATACAGCTTGAACATCGTCATCTTCTTCGATTTTATCGATCATCTTCAATACATCAGCAGCTTGTTCTTCCGTAATATCTGAATGCGATAAAGCGATACGTTCCAATTTTGCAGATGTGACTTCAATACCCTTTTCTTCTAGTAATTTTTGCATATTACCAAAGTCTTCAAAGGAAGTTTGAACGACAGCAACATCATTGCCCTCTTCATCAGATTCCACGTATAATTCTTCTAAGCCCCCATCGATCAACTCTAATTCAAGCTCTTCTAAGTCCAGTTCATCTGTCGCAGCAAAACGGAAAATGGACTTGCGGTTGAAAATAAAATCCAATGACCCTGTTTTGCCCAATGAACCACCAGCTTTTGTAAAATAGCTGCGGATATTTCCTACTGTGCGGTTGGTGTTATCCGTTGCTGTTTCAATTAAAACAGGGACACCATGAGGGCCATAGCCTTCGTATACATATTCTTCGTAACCTTTTGAATCTTTTTCTGAAGCACGTTTGATGGCGGCTTCAATACGATCCTTAGGCATATTTACTGCCTTGGCATTGTGTATTGCTGTACGAAGTCTCGAGTTAGTTTCAGGGTGCGGGCCGCTTTCTTTAACCGCCATGGCGATTTCTTTACCTAAACGTGTAAATTGAACGGCCATTTTGGCCCAGCGTTTGAATTTCCGCTCTTTTCTGAATTCGAAAGCTCTTCCCATTGTTATATTTTGTTTTTAAGATTTTCAATCATGTCGACTGTCATCTTCTGGATGTCAAATTCTGGCGTCCAGTTCCAGTCTTTTCTTGCATAAGAATCATCTAGACTAGCAGGCCATGAATCGGCAATCTGTTGTCTCGGATCGTTCTCGATGTAAGAGATTGCAAAATTAGGAAGAATTTTTTTAATTTCTTGTGCAAGTTCTTTCGGAGTAAATGTAATACCGCCAAGGTTATAACTGTGGCGAATGCTTAAACTTTCTTTAGGTGCATCCATTAGTTCAAGCGTACCACGGATGGCATCCTCCATATATAACATGGGTAATGCTGTGTTTTCAGATAAGAAGCAGGCGTAAGTCCCGGTTTTCAATGCTTCATAAAAAATATCGACAGCATAATCCGTCGTTCCGCCTCCCGGTTCAGTTTTCCATGAGATGATACCTGGGTAACGGACACTGCGAATATCCAAGCCACGGTGTTCCTGATACCATTCGATAAGACGCTCACCAGCAAGTTTGCTGATACCATAAATGGTGTTTGGATCCATTACGCAATATTGCTCGGTATTAGTTTTTGGGGAGTGAGGGCCAAAAACAGCGATTGAACTTGGCCAAAATATCTTTGAAACTTTATAGTTAACAGCCAGGTCAAGAACATTTAATAGACCATTCATATTCAATTCCCAGGCCTTTTCAGGATATTTTTCACCGGTAGCCGAAAGCATGGCAGCCAGTAGGTATACTTGAGTAGGTTTATATTGTTGAAATAATGCCTCAAGTCCATTTTTGTCAAGAACATTAGCGATTTCAAAATTTTCGTCAGGGCTTTTAATCTGTGGTTCTCTAATGTCAGTGGTTACAACATTCTCTGCACCAAATTTTTTGCGCAAGGCGATAGCTAATTCTGTGCCGATCTGGCCATTTGCACCAATGATAATAATGCTTTCTTTCATTTGTAAGTTTTATTTTATGAAGCTCCTGCTTTCACTATAATGAGTGTCCATGCTCAAGAATATAAATGAATCGCTTCGCTCGTTTCTTCCTATCGATAGGATAGGATCTAGCCTGACATAATTTACGTTTCATCATGTAATGAAAAATGAAATTTCAACCATGGCGGTTTATGATGCAAATATAAAGGCTTTTCAGTATCTAACAACTTTGCCGTCTTGAAGAGAGCAAGGAAAAAACGTTAATTTTTAGACTCTTGGGGCTGTTTTTATGAGATTTTAAACTGTTTCAATCGTTTGTTCTTTTTTTTTGAATAAGCAGTGAAAATTTTTATTTTTTTTGAATTGCCTTAATCCTAATTTTTAGCAACAGCTATAAGATGCGGCGATTCCTTTTTTAGTAATTATTGACGAAAAATTCCAAATGTTGTGACATTTTTAGCAGAGGGAGTAATATTTTGTTATTTTAATAGTGGAATTGGGGAATATTTTTTAAATTTGAAGAATTCATTCTTCGAGAATCAACTAAAAACAAAATCAAATAACAAATTTTATATACACAATTTAAACACAGACAAAAATGAAAGTGGCAGTAGTCGGCGCAACAGGCCTTGTAGGTACTGAGATGCTAACCGTGTTGGCGGCGCGAAATTTCCCAGTAACAGAATTAATTCCAGTAGCTTCAGAGCGTAGCAAGGGTAAGGAAATTGAATTCAAGGGAAAGAAGTATAAGGTGGTTACACCATCTGAGGCTATTGCTTTGAAACCTGATGTTGCGTTATTTTCTGCTGGCGGTGATACCTCGAAAGAATTCGCCCCTAAATTTGCTGAAGCTGGAATTACAGTGATTGACAATTCTTCGGCATGGCGTATGGACCCAACGAAAAAGTTGGTTGTTCCAGAAGTAAATGGTGATGTGTTATCTGCTGAAGATAAGATTATTGCGAACCCGAATTGTTCAACCATACAAATGGTGGTGGCTTTAAAGCCATTACATGATAAATATAAAATCAAACGTGTTGTAGTTTCTACCTACCAATCGGTAACGGGTACTGGTGTTAAGGCCGTTAACCAATTGATGGATGAACGTGCCGGAAAAGATGGTGAAAAAGCTTATCCTTATCAGATTGATTTGAACGTTATTCCTCATATTGATGTTTTCCAAGAAAATGGATACACAAAAGAAGAGATGAAGATGATTTTGGAAACAAATAAAATCATGCGTGATGATTCTATTAAAGTTACTGCAACCACAGTGCGTATTCCTGTTATGGGCGGACACTCTGAGTCATTGAATATCGAATTTGAGAATGACTTTGATTTGAATGATGTACGTGCAGCTTTAGCAGCGCAAAGTGGCTGTATTGTTGTGGACGATCCCGCGTCACTACAATATCCGATGCCAAAGGATGCGCACGGTAGAGATGAGGTTTTTGTAGGACGTATCCGTCGTGATGAATCTCAACCAAATACCCTTAACATGTGGGTAGTAGCAGATAACTTACGTAAGGGTGCTGCAACAAATGCAGTTCAGGTAGCGGAGTTATTGGCTGAAAAAGGATTGATCTAACTCAAGTAGATTCCATAATATTGAGCCCCCATGAATTCGTTCATGGGGGCTCTTTTTTTATCCGAAGAGATTCTCATTGAGTTATATGGGTTGCCAGGTATACAGGTTATATCGAAGAAATTAGGGGGTCAAGGTTTTGGGTTGGATGGCGAATTCAATCTTATCATTCAACGGTGCATATGCTTCTTTGCTTTGCTCTTCCAGCCGATCTGGAAATAGAATGCCGAAAAGATGATCGGTTTCGTGCTGAAAAATAACAGCAGTAAAACCCTCGATATTCTCTTCGATAACTTTCCCTTCTGTATTGATATATTGCAGGCGGATCGCATAACTCCGTAAAACATCCTCTTTACGATTAGGGATAGAAAGACAGCCTTCGGCACCTTTTCGTTTCAGTTTGGAGCGCCATAGAATTTTAGGATTTACATAAAATTCAAATGGTTGATCTGGTTTGTCAAATCGCTGTACCCAGATTAGATTTTTATTTATACCGATTTGTGGCGCTGCGATGCCTACACCCGGGTGATTGGGATCACGTACCGTCGCAAACATTCTTTTAGAAAGTGACTCAATCAATGGATCGTTGTATTTGACATCACTGCTTGTCGCTTTTAAAACTTTCAGATCTTTTTCGTCCGTTGTCTGCAATACACGAAGAATTGCATTTTCACCGCCTGATGAAATGATTTTTTTGTCAGCAGCACTAAACTCCTGACCCGCATTAAGATTGACCGGTCTTTCGTTTTTTGACTTATGAAATGCTTTTTCTCCTGCCATAATTTTTGTTTCTAAATTGTTTTCAACTGGGGGAACCGGACAACGGTAACCGTTACTATAAGCGCAATAGGGGTTATATGCTTTGTTAAAATCTATCTCAACGTTGTCCCCTTTTATATCATCTGTGGATAGATCAATATATCGGCCACCACTATAACTTTCCTGGCCATTTGTTAAATCTAAAAATGGCAAAAATAAATGTTTTTTGTATGCAGGATTTTGAAATAATGCGACGCTTTGGTAGACATTCAGTATACGCTCTTTACCGTGAAGGACAAATGTTACGATTCCGTATCTTTTGTATTCATTGCTTGTGCCGTCGTAGGTCGGCATACGGAACACGGGTTCATCAAACAAAATTTCAATTTTTGCTTTGACTTTATAACTTGCGTCTACTGGAAAGTAATCCAAAAATGCCACTTGATCTGATTTCAATGGGCCATATTGTTCTTTCGCCAATTCAGCGGCTTTTTCTTCACGAAGAGTGGTAAGTTGTTGCTCGTATTTAGTTTGTGCATGCGTATTCAAGCATAAGGCCAACAGGAAACTGGCGACAAGTGTTTTTTTCATTTGTTTAAATATTTATTTGCCCGATTTCACACAACCAAATGCCACAACGCTTTTGGTATTGTTTTGAGCCGTTTGTCCAAAGGATAGGCCCATAGTCCCGCTATGATCGGGGCGAACTCGGTGATCTATTGCACAAAAAGCAAGTTAGCTTGCTGTTGTTAAATAGTCTATCAAAGTTATAGTTTTTTTGGCTAAAAGATCAAAATTAATAGATCAAAAACGAGAATTGAATGTATTACAAAGCGCAGCCCAACTTAAATATTAAATCTTCCTATGTAATACTCAGTCGTACTTTGTACTTTTGTGAAAAAAAGCATATCCATGAGATTGATGGCCTTCGATTATGGTACAAAACGAATAGGGGTTGCGGTGACCGATCCAATGCAAATTATTGCGACGGCATTGACGACGGTACACCCACAGGATATCTGGACATTTCTAGCAGAGTATTTACAGACAGAGCAGGTAGAAACTTTTGTTGTCGGCAAGCCGCGTCAGCTGGATGGTACCGACTCTGAATCCGCACAGCATGTTGTCGGTTTTGTTCGGAAGCTGAAAAAGACTTATCCTGCAATTGCTGTGGCAGAGATTGATGAGCGTTTTACGTCTAAAATGGCTTCGGCAGCGATTGCGCAAAGCGGAAAAAAGAAAAAGGATCGCCAACAAAAGGGATTGATTGATACTGTGTCTGCAACGATCATTTTGCAAAGCTACATGGATAGCCGTAATTTTTAGATACACAACGACTAATACGTCAAACAAGAATGAATAAAAAATAGAAGGATGAAGAGCATATTATTTTTTACTGAGGATACGGATTTCAAATTAAAAGAAAAGGGGAAAATCCGTCAATGGATTGCTGATGCCATCAAAGGCGAAGGATTTAAACGTGTAGGCGAATTGAGCTTTATCCTTTGCTCGGATGCTTACTTACTTGAAATCAATAAGCAATATTTAAATCACGACACCTATACGGATATCGTTACTTTTGATTCCTCCGAAGATGATGACACCATTGCCGGCGATATTTTTATCAGTGTGGAACGTATTCAGGAGAATGCCGAAAAATTTAAGGTTGATGTGCGTGACGAGCTTCATCGGGTTATTATTCATGGTGTCATGCACCTGTGCGGTTATCCCGATAAAAAACCGGCAGATAAAGCCAAGATGACCGCCAAGGAGGATGAGTATCTCGGTAAAAGAAACTTTTAACATACTCCTTCGTATACTCATTAGGGCCCACAGTTCGGTGAGCCGGCTGAAGGTTCTATTTTACTCGAGAGAAGGAAACAATACATAAAAAAAGCGCTTTACAACTTGTAAAGCGCTTTTTTTATGTTGTTTCTAACGACTAGAATCTTTCAAATTGAGAGAAGAAGAAGTTTCCTTCGATAGCAGCATTCTCATCTGAATCAGATCCGTGGATAGCATTTGCATCGATTGATTTTGCGTATTTGTTACGGATCGTACCTTCAGCCGCATCAGCAGGGTTAGTAGCACCGATCAATGTACGGAAATCTTCAACAGCATTATCTTTTTCTAAGATTGCAGCAACGATAGGACCTGAAGTCATAAATTCGACCAACTCACCGTAGAAAGGACGCTCTTTGTGTACTGCATAGAATGCACCGGCTGTTTCTTTAGAAAGTTGAATGTATTTCATTGCAATGATTTTAAAACCACCAGCAATAATATCGTTTAAGATTGCACCGATGTGACCGTTCGCTACAGCGTCAGGTTTGATCATCGTAAATGTTCTGTTAGTTGCCATTATTTTAATTTTTTTGCAAAATTAGATAAATTGCTTTTCATATGCAATATCATTACGCTTCATATAGACACAATTCTTGATAAACTTAATAACTTAATATCTCCTTAACCGTGAAATTCTTGCATGCTGCCCCGAATCTTTAGGTGTAAGGCAACTGGTATTCCTTCATGTTCTGCAACAATATCTTTTGGGTGATAATGTAACAAGGCCGGTGAACCTGACCATTTCAAGAAAAGTAAAAAAACAATTGATCTAAGTTCAATGCGAATACGTAACTTTGTGATATTATGGCATTAAATCTAACAGTAGACATCGATAAAGATTCGGGCTTTTGCTTTGGAGTGGTATACGCTATTGATATGGCGGAGGAGATTTTGGAAGAGGACGGTTATCTTTATTGTTTAGGAGATATTGTTCATAATGACGAGGAAGTTGCCCGCTTGAAAGCAAAAGGTTTACGGATCATCGATCATAGTGTGCTTCCAACATTGAGCAATGAAAAGGTGTTGATTCGTGCGCACGGTGAAGCTCCGGAGACCTACCGTATTGCATTGGAAAATAATATAACCTTAATCGATGCTTCTTGTCCGGTTGTTCTTAAATTGCAGAATCGTATAAAAACATCGTTCGATCAAAAGGAGAAAATCTTAATCTTCGGAAAGCATGGGCATGCCGAAGTGATCGGTTTACAGGGGCAGACAAATAACGAGGCCTTGGTTTTTCAGGATATTGCCGAATTGGATCAGGTTGAACTGCCTTCATCATTTACCCTATATAGCCAGACAACAAAGAGCGTCGATAAATTTTATGCGATCAAAGATGAATTGATCAAGCGTGGTTATGAAGTCAAAGCTAACGATACCATCTGCAGGCAAGTGTCCAATCGATATGAAGATTTAGGGGCTTTTGCCCGACAATATGACAAGATTGTTTTTGTTTCCGGTAAGAAATCCTCCAATGGCAAAGTACTTTTTGAAGTTTGCCAAAATGCCAATCCAGCTAGCTATTTTATTTCTGATCCGGCCGAATTGGACGCAAAGGTGTTTGCTGAAAATGATCGTATCGGCATCTGTGGAGCTACTTCGACACCGATGTGGTTAATGCGCGACGTAAAAGCAAGTTTAGAAGCGTTATAAGCGCAATTACCCGTCACAGATATTTCATAATTCCACGGTTTAGATCCTGAGTGCATTCTTTTTTGCGTAGCTTTGTAAGCTATGAGCAATAAAGGCAAAAAAGGAATTCTTTTAGTACAATTGGGTACACCTGATAGTCCCACTACTCCAGATGTAAAAAAATATTTAACGGAGTTCCTAATGGATCCGCGAGTTATTGATATTCCTTATTTTCAACGAACCCTATTGGTAAAAGGGATTATTGCACGTACACGTGCTCCGAAATCTGCAAAAGTATACGAAACGATCTGGGATAAAGAAACGGGTTCGCCTTTGATGCATTATAGTGTTTTGCAACGCGATCTGTTGCAGGAAGCATTGGGCGAAGAATACCATGTTGAATTAGCGATGCGGTATCAAAATCCATCAATTGAGGCCGCATTGAAAAATATGGAAGGTCTATTTTTGGAGTCTATTCGCGTCATTCCTCTATTTCCACAGTATGCTTCCGCGACTTCAGGATCAGTCATTGATCGTGTGATGGAGCTAATTCGTAAATGGAATTACCTACCGGAGATCAGTTTTGTAAGCAATTTCTGTACAGATGATTTAATGGCAGAAACTTATGCGGATCATGCTCGCAGGCACGATTTGGAAAGTTTTGACCATTTTGTGTTTAGCTATCATGGGCTTCCTGTACGACAGCTTGGTAAAGTTGATCCGACAGGTCAGCTTAAATGCCCCGAATCAGGCTGCGATTCCTGTAAAACAACTGCCAATTCATACTGCTATCTTTCTCAATGTTATGCGACAACACGGACGATAGCTGCAAAGCTCGGGTTAAAAAAAGAACAATATTCGCTTTGCTTTCAATCCCGTCTAGGTAAAGAGCCCTGGATACAGCCTTATACTTCCGATTTATTGCATGATCTTGCCGCAAAGGGTTATAAGAAGTTATTAATTTTCAGTCCCGCGTTTGTAGCGGATTGTATCGAGACCATTGATGAAATTGGCGTGGAATATGCTAATGAATTCAAGAACTTAGGTGGAGAGGAGGTTTGTTTGGTCGAGAGTCTCAATGATGATCCCAAATGGATTGAATCTTTAAAACAATTGGCGCTTAATGCCAAGAATTAAAAATAGGTAAAAGATGTTGTTAGTAAACGCTTGTGTATTACTCATATTAGATTTTTATATTTTCTTTGCGCTCCGCGCAACGAAGATCAAATTTCCCAAAACAAAAGTATTTTCCATCTTATGGTGGTCTTATTCTGTTTTACTTTTATTAGGCGTTTTTATCTCCGCGCAATATAATATTCCGCTGATTGTTCGGTCGGTTATCTTGGTCGCTTTCTTTCTGACTGCCGCCTCAAAGATATTTTTCTTCCTGATTTTATTGATTGATGATATCCGACGTGGAGGAGTTTGGTTAAAACGCCTTTTTGCAAAGAAGAGCTCGGTCGAGGATTTGGTTGAAGATGCTGGCGATCCGTTGCCTGAGAATCCGGTAAAGGGAATTAGCCGATCCGAATTTTTAACGAAGGCTGGTATCCTTGTTGGGGCTTCACCACTGATTCCGTTGAGCTGGGGTATTATTTCAGGAGCTTATGACTATCGTGTCAGAAGAGTTCCATTGTATTTACCCAATTTACCCAAAGCATTCCACGGAATGACCATTGCACAGATCTCCGATGTGCATTCCGGCTCGTTCTATAATAAGAAAGCCGTCACGGGTGGTATTGATATGCTTTTAAAGGAAAAAGCCGATGTGACTTTCTTTACAGGTGATATCGTGAATGCCCAGGCTTCTGAAATGCGCGATTATCAGGATATTTTTGCCCGTGTGAAATCCGACTTAGGTGTATTCTCTACACTGGGTAACCATGACTATGGCGATTATTATTATGGCAAAGAAGATTCTCCAGCAAAACGCAAGAACCTCCAGGATGTTATCGATGTTCATAAAGTGATGGGTTGGGATCTTTTGATGGATGAAAATCGTAAAATTAAGGTCGACGGTGAAGAGCTTTGTATTGTCGGGGTTCAGAATTGGGGGACAGGTCGTTTTCCGAAACATGGCGATATCAAGAAGGCTTTAATGGGTACTGAAGAGCAGCCCGTTAAGTTACTGTTATCTCACGATCCTTCGCATTGGCGGGCTCAAGTATTGGATACTGATGTGGATGTGATGTTTGCTGGACATACACATGGTATGCAATTTGGTGTAAGGTCAGAGATGTTGCAATGGAGTCCGGTGCAATATATCTATAAGGAATGGGCTGGGCTTTATCGTGCGCAACAGAACAAACGATTATATGTTAATGTCGGCTATGGCTTTTTGGGTTATCCAGGACGTGTTGGAATTCTGCCTGAAATTACCATATTCGAATTGCTAAAAGCGCAAGACCCAAAGTTTAACGCATAAAAAATCCCCTTTGACTTTTGAGTTAATATAGCTATAATTGTGTATTCTGTACACCAGTTATACATAACATGCAATCAACTTTAAACTTTGGGGACTCTCCCCACACACGTGTTAATATTCTTACCGGGGAAAAAGTACTTGTGTCTCCGCATCGTAGTAAAAGACCATGGCAAGGGCAAGTAGAAGATCTTCCCGGGGATAATAGACCGGAATATGATCCACAATGCTATTTGTGTCCCACAAATAAACGAGCAGACGGTGATATCAATCCAGATTATAAAGAAAGTTTTGTCTTTGTGAACGATTTCTCAGCTTTATTAAAAGATACAAGCCAGCAGGAATTTAATGAGGATGAATTATTTGTCGCAGAGACCGAAAGAGGGATCTGTAAGGTAATTGCATTCACCCCGCGTCACGATCTTACACTTCCAGAAATGGATCAGATAGCTATAAAGGCTGTGGTTGATCTTTGGCAAAAAGAGTTTGTGGAACTATCCAAGGTTGAATGGATCAAATACATCCAGATTTTTGAGAACAAAGGTGCAATCATGGGGTGTAGTAACCCACATCCCCACGGACAGATCTGGTCACAAAATCATTTGCCTGTAGAAATCCAGAAAGAATGTGTTCAGCAACAGCACTATTTCAATAAATATCAACGTACGATCCTGTCAGATTATGTTAAAGCGGAGTTGAGAAAAGAGGAACGCATTATAGACGAAAATGATTCTTTTGTTTCTCTAGTCCCTTTTTGGGCGGCCTGGCCTTACGAAACGATGATTGTCAGCAAACGATCTATCCAAAACATTGCTGGGTTTGACGAGAAGGAAAAGACGGATTTTGCCGCTATCCTCAAGTTACTGACGACGCGTTATGACAATCTCTTCAAAACATCCTTCCCCTATTCTGCAGGAATGCATCAGGCCCCAGTAAATGATGGTGACCACCCGGAATGGCACTGGCATATGCACTTCTATCCACCACTGTTACGTTCTGCTACCGTTAAAAAGTTTATGGTTGGTTATGAAATGCTAGCAAATCCACAACGTGATATCACACCGGAGGTTGCCGCAGAACAGTTGCGAAAGTGTTCGACAGTACATTATAAAGCAAAATAAGATGATAACAAAAGATACAATTGTAAATAAATTTAAAGAACACTATCAAGAAGAACCACTTGTGGTTTCTTCCCCCGGACGCATTAATATTATCGGCGAACATACAGATTACAATGATGGCTTCGTATTGCCTGCAGCGATTGATAAAGCAATTTATGTTGCTGTAAGCAAACGGTCGGATGATATGATCGTATTGTATGCAGAAGATTATCAGGAAAGCCACGAGGTGAAATTAGCGGAGATCGCTATTTCAGAAAAACATTGGCCAAACTATATTCTCGGTGTAGTCGATCAGTATCAGAAACGCGGTGCAGCCTTAGGTGGATTTAACCTTTATATCGATGGTGATGTACCGCTTGGGGCCGGATTATCATCATCAGCTGCTGTTGAATGTGCGGTGACGCTGGCACTTAGTGAATTGTTTGATCTGCAGGTCGAGCAACTGGATATTCCACAGATAGCCCAAAAAGCTGAACATACGTATGCTGGTGTGATGTGTGGTATCATGGATCAGTTTGCATCGGCCTTTGGGAAAGAAAAAAATGTTATCAAGTTGGATTGCCGTACATTGGGTTTCGAGTATGTTCCACTTGATCTTAAAGGTTATGAAGTTGTATTATTGAATACAAACGTAAAACACTCATTAGCTTCTACAGCTTACAATACACGTCGTGAACAGTGTGAGCAGGCTTCTGCCTGGGTGCGGGAAAAATATCCAACGGTTAAGAATTTGCGTGATGTAACCGTCGAGATGCTCGATGAATTGGTTAAAGACAAAGATGCTGACATTTACGCTAAGGCAAGCTTTGTTGTCCGTGAGAATGAGCGTGTAGAGAAATCTTGCGATGCACTGCGTTCGGGCAATGTTGTTCAGTTGGGACAGTATATTTTTCAAAGCCATGAGGGGTTGAGCAAGGTATATGAAGTGAGCTGTCCGGAATTGGATTATTTGGTAGATTATGTCAAACAGTTTCCTGAGGTGATCGGTGCCCGAATGATGGGCGGTGGTTTCGGTGGCTGTACGATCAATATTGTCAAAGAAGGTGTATTACCTTCAATTTTGCCAACACTCGAAAAAGAATACAAACAGAAATTTGATAAAGAACTTTCGGTCATTCAGGTCAGGATTGCCGACGGTACCCGCGTACTTTAATAAAAAATAGGTACAGTAAGGGGAATAACATTAACGTGCTATTCCCCTTATTTTTTGCCCTTTTTGATAAAGACTTAGCACATAAGCGTTAGTTAAGTTGATCTAAAGCCTGTTTTAAATCGGCAATTAAATCATCGATATGTTCGATTCCAACAGAGATGCGCAACATGCCCTGCGTAATTCCCGAAGCTTCTTTCTGTTCCTTCGTATGATGACCGCCCCACATGCTGGCCGGATGCACAATAAGAGACTCCACGCCACCTAGACTGGCCGCGTTGATAAAGATATGGAGACCATTGATGAATGTCTGCGCATTTGAAAAAGCTTCTTCTTCATCTTTACCGTTCAGCTCCATACAAAGCATACCCGAAAACCCGCTCATTTGTTGCGCTGCGAGCTCATGTTGGGGATGATTGGGTAACCCGGGGTAACTGACCTTCTTAATTTTTGGGTGCTGGTCCAAAAATTCAGCCAGCTGAATGGCATTTGCATTAATCTGTTTCACACGTAGACTTAACGTTTTCAATCCGCGTAACAATAACCAGGAGTCAAGCGGTGCAAGTGATGCCCCCAAAGCGACCGATCGCTTCCATACACGGGCAATATAGTCCCGCGTACCGCAGACGACACCAGCAGTAAGATCACTATGTCCGCCTAAATATTTCGTGGCGCTGTGGACAACGACGTCAATTCCAAAATCTGTCGGTGTTTGGTTGATAGGGGAGGCAAATGTATTATCGACCATACTCTGAATCCCATGTTGTTTGGCGAGTTCTCCGATCGCTTTTAGGTCCGTGATATGGAGATTTGGATTCGATGGAGTCTCTATATAAATCAGCTTGGTATTTGCCTGAATCGCCTCTCTAAATGCTGAAACATCTGTCTGATCCACAGCTGTAACTGTGATGCCATAATCCGTTAAGAACTCCTTAAAGAAAATAGCTGTACCTGAATAATGTGCATGTTGGGCGACAATATGATCCCCCGATTTAACGATGGCCAATATGGCGGTACTAATCGCTGCCATACCTGTTGCAAATACAAGTGCATCCTCTGTTTTTTCCAATTTTGCGAGGATGGACGCTACTTGGCTATTCGTCGGGTTGCCATGACGATGATAAAAATAAGGGTGTTTCGGTTCGGTAGCAGCCTTGATGTATTCCGCTGGGTCAGGATCTGCAATGTAGGTGGATGTCTGATAGATTGGAGTAGTTACTGCAGATGTCTGGTTGAATTGCTGTCCCTCATGGACGAGTATCGTTTCGGTATTGGTTGCCATACTAATAATGTTGATTGATGCTTTGTATTGCCTTAAGTCTCCATAACACGAACTTGTCGCATCTTTGATCGTAAGGAACCTTCAATTCGTTTGAAAGCATTGTTGGTGCAAATAGCCCCGAAGAAGGTTGTCTTGTCTATCAAATATAAATAAAATCTACGTATTGAGTAGATTTTATTTATATCGGATGCATCAATACATATTACAACATTTCTTTCAGCAGGCTCAACGCATATCCAATAGTATTCACATTGTTTAGCGCTAACCGTAGCTGGCCTTTGACTTCTTTGAGGTTGCTGATCTCTGGATGGCTTTGTACAAAGGAAAGTACGCGGCCAAACTGGTCTGATTCAAAGTAGCTGGATTTTGGATTGTTGACAAAATAACCTTTCAGTGTATGCTTTTTATACGCTATTTTTTCGAATCCGATCGTTTTGCCAAACCACTGTAAACGGAGTGTATTGAATAATTCAAAAACTTCTCGTGGGATAGGACCAAAACGATCTTCAAGCTCTTTCTCAAAGGCTGCCAATTGCTGCTCGTTCTCCAGTTTGGAGAGTTCAGTATATAGATTATACCGTTCCGTAATATTCGTTACATATTCATCTGGGATCAATACCTCAAGGTCTGTGTCAATCTGCGTAAAGGATACATACTTTCGTTCCTTCTCATCAGCGAATACTTCTGAAAACTCATCCTCTTTCAGTTCCTGAATAGCTTCGTCTAAGATTTTATGATACATTTCGAAACCGATCTCGGCAATAAAGCCCGATTGTTCGCCACCCAAGAGGTTGCCCGAGCCACGTATGTCCAAATCGCGCATGGCAACATTAAATCCGGAGCCCAGTTCCGAAAACTCTTCTATCGCAGAAAGTCGTTTATAGGCTTCCGATGTTAAGGTCGACAGTGGCGGGCTCAGCAGATAACAGAAAGCCTTTTTATTGGAGCGGCCGACCCGACCCCGCATTTGGTGCAGGTCGCTGAGGCCAAACATATGCGCATGATTAATAATAATCGTATTCGCATTTGGAATATCAAGACCTGCCTCAATAATTGTTGTGGCGATTAAGACATCAAAATCGTGATTAATAAACTTGAGCATCACATCCTCCAGTTCATCGCCCTCCAATTGGCCATGTGCAACACCGACACGGGCTCCTGGAACCAGTTTGCGGATCAAATTGCCCAGCTGTGGAAGATCTGCCACACGGTTATGGATAAAGAACACCTGTCCGCCGCGATCCAATTCGTAACTGACAGCTTCACCGATCAGTGTTTCATTGAAAACGTGAAGCTCTGTCTGCACCGGCTGCCGGTTGGGTGGCGGAGTCGAGATGATACTTAGATCGCGGGCTCCCATCAATGAAAAATGCAAGGTCCTCGGTATAGGGGTTGCCGTTAATGTCAGCGAATCCACGTTCGCGCGCATGACTTTCAATTTTTCTTTTACTGTAACGCCAAACTTTTGTTCCTCATCGATAATCATCAGACCAAGATCTTTGAACTTGACATCTTTGCTAACAAGGCGGTGTGTACCGATGATAATGTCTATTTTCCCTTCAGCGAGCCGTGCTAAGGTATCTTTAATCTGTTTCGTTGTCTTGAAACGGTTGATGTAGTCGATCGTGCACGGAAGACCTTTTAGTCGTTCCGAAAATGTCCGGAAATGCTGCAATGCCAGGATAGTCGTCGGTACCAGGACAGCAACTTGTTTACTGTCTGCTACAGCTTTGAAGGCCGCACGGATGGCAACCTCCGTTTTTCCGAAGCCAACATCCCCACAGATCAGCCGGTCCATCGGATGCGGCGATTCCATATCTTTTTTTACATCAGCAGTAGCCTTTTCCTGATCGGGCGTATCTTCATAGATAAACGAAGCCTCTAGCTCATTCTGTAAGTAGCTGTCCGGTGAGAAAGCATTTCCATGCTGAGCCTTTCGTTTGGCATAAAGCATGATCAGGTCGCGCGCAATATCTTTAACCTTTTTCTTGGTTGTCTTCTTGAGTTTGTCCCAGGCGTCAGTACCCAATTTATTCATTTTGGGGACTGTGCCCTCTTTACCCGAATATTTGGAGATGCGGTTTAAAGAGTTGATGTTCACATACAGAAGATCATTGTCTGCATAGATCAAGCGGATCATTTCTTGAGATTTACCGTTAACATCTACTTTTTCCAAGCCGCCATAACGGCCGACACCGTGATCAATATGAGTAATGAAATCTCCGGGTTTGAGATCCCGCAAATCCTTGAGCGTGATTGCCTGCGAACGCTCGTAAGCTTTCTTACGTTTGTATTTATAATACCTGTCAAATATTTGGTGATCCGTATAGCAGGCCAGTTTTAAACTGTCGTCTCTAAAGCCTTCACGTAAAGCTTTATGAATTGGAATAAAGGTTGCCGACTTATCGAGGTCTTCTAGGATGGTATAAATGCGCTCAACCTGTTTTGTTGAATCTGAAAAGATCAGATTCTGGATCCGCTGGCCCTCATTCTCCTTGAAATTATGGATTAAGAGATTAAAATCCTTATTGAACGAAGGTTGCGGGTGGATATCGAACTTGAGGCTTACTTCGGATTTATAAAAAAACTGTTTGCCGAATTCGATGACGGGGAACTCGAAAAATAAGGCATTGAGGTTTTTCTCGTCTGTAAATTCATGGGCTGGATTATGCCATTCCGGGTTGTCCTTTTTCTGCTTATCTGTTAATCCCGCCCATAATTTTTCTGCTTTCTTTAGGCCATCTTTAACAATATCCAAGGTAAATTGAGCATCTTTGATCCAGATCGTAGCGTCTCGATCTACATATTCCAATAAGGAAATGTGCTGGGATGTCAGGAATTTCGCTTGGACATTTGGTACAATGGTTACTTTGTGGATTTTTTTGACAGACAGTTGGGACTCAATGTCAAATGTCCGTATGCTTTCGATGTCATCGCCAAAGAATTCAATACGGTATGGGAGGTCATTCGAAAAAGAATAGATATCTACGATGCCACCGCGTATTGCAAATTGCCCCGGTTCATACACAAAGTCAACGCGTTCGAAATCATATTCGATTAAAAATTCGTTGATGAAATCAATGCTTAAAGCTGTATTTTCAGTTATTTCCAGTGTATTCTTATCCAGATCATTCCGGTTGATTACTTTCTCCGCAATAGCTTCCGGATACGTAACCACCATTTTAGGCAATTCGGATGTGTGGTTAAGTGAACTTAACGTCTCCGCACGTTGCAATACATTGGCAGAGTCAGTTTGTGTAAAATCAAACGATTTGCGATAAGACGAAGGAAAAAAAAGAACCTGTTTATCCAGCAGGCTTTCCAGATCACTTAAAAAATAAGAAGCGTCTTCATGAGTCGGTAAGATAAAGACCATTGGACGTTCCTGTAAGTTGTAAGAAGATACGGCTATAAATGCGTCCGAAGATCCAATAAGCCCTTTCAGCTGGATCTTGGGGTTTTTGGACTGCATGGCCTTGGTAAGCGACTGGACAGATTCGCTTTGGCTGTATTTTTCTAATATTTCTTGAATTCCCACGAGCAAAAATTTCGAATAATTGCGAATTTAACGAAATAGTATCAAGTATTGGGTATGAAGTGCTAAATTTTTTGGTAAAAAAATGGCTGACTTGCTCGTTAAGAAGGAGATACTTTAAAGCCTTTCAAAAGTAATAGGCTGATTAATCTGTACTGATTTTATTGGGCCAGGTAAAAGGTATAGGCAAAAGCGAGCAACACCAACAATGTGGCCAAGTAAATTAATTTGTATTGTTCGTAAGCTGTAACATGAAAGGATCCAATTTTTACACGGTTTTTACTATTTCTCATGGTTAATTTAGGTCGATATCAATCTTCTGTTCACTAATATAGCTTTTAAGTGTTGTATTACCAAAAGCATCTAGTGTATTTTGAAAATCTTCCCGATAGTCAAACTGAAAGTCTTCATGAAGTTTACTGTATTTACCCACCGCATGTTTGATACGCCCTGTTATATATTTATGCAATTTGTGGGCAGCAGACTGATAAGAGGAGTCGAAAAGCCTGTCGTAGTTGGCAATGGCACGCTTCAGGATATAACATCTAAATTCTACTTCGCTATTTTTGTCCTTGGTGACTTTTTCGTGCTCATTCACTAAACCGCTTGCCTGTTTAACCAGCTTGCTCAACGCAATAAAGTTACTGTGATGTGCTGTGTTGGCGATCTGGCTTAAACCAATATCGAACAATTGCGCCAGCTGCTGGCGTAGCTTCTCAATACGATCTTCTAAATCATACTCATTTTCCAGTAATTGGAAATGCAATTGCTTGATCAGCATTTTGTCCTTGCTTATCAGGCGGACGAGGAGTTTGTCTTTTTCCTTTTGTGGTAGGTCAAGGACAGCTTTCTTTAATTCGGCATCTTGATGTAAGGACATAATCTGTGTTTTAGTGTAAAAGAGTTGTTGAGCGAAAATTCAGGCACACTGGCAGCGCGCCTGAATAAATTTCTCGTTTCATAAGCCGGAATTTATGTTGGCAATAACTACCCACATATTTATCGCCGCTTGCTATTAATACAATATTCTGAACTTAATTGTATTGTCGATCTGTTTGAGTTGTTTCAATAGATCTTTATCATATTCACCTTGTATATCGGTTACCGCATAGCCAATGTCACTTTTGGTCATTAGAAATTGAGCAACGATATTGATGTTATTTTGAGCATAGACCTTATTGATCTGAGCCATAATTCCGGGAACGTTTTGGTGGATATGCAGCAATCTTGTTACCTGTTTTACTTTTGGTAAAATCAGATTTGGGAAGTTGCGACTTAAATATGTATCACCATTGTTGATAAAATCGGCCATCCGACGCGGAATAAACTCTGAATTTTTCTTTTTATTTTTCTTATCATCGAAAACGACAATACCTTTAGCATTGCAGATATCCTTATTGATATGCCCTTTGATATCGCCCAAATATCCGATTGTTTTTAATTTGTCGGCCTGCTGAAGCAGTTCGTCACTGATGTCGATATTGTCGCCCAGGAGAAGCATGCCGACATCCTTCACATACTTTTCTTCGAAAGTGTCTTTTGTCCGGATAGAAAACCCGTCTCTTTTTAAGATATGAGCTGCTATTTCTGGCACATCACCCACGATCAGACAGAGGATACGATTTTTAGGATAGGAAATTGCACGGGGCAAGTCATTTACATATAAGAATTCATCAAAACTTGGCGTAATGAAATCTGCTTTCTCAGTCACGCTTTTACGTTGGATATTCTCTGTGAATGCAAAGAACTTTTCAATTAACCCCGATTCCTTCAGTTGAAAATCTGAATAACCGTCGCCAATGCCAAACAGTCTTCCTTCAATATTTAATTGCTTTAATAATTGCACCTTTCCACCTTCATTTGATAGGGGGTTCTCCTCATCAAAACCGATAATATTACCTTCTTCATCAAATCTGAATGTATTGGCATAGATATTTTCAGTCTTGATATGATAGGGCGTCACAACAGGTGTAATAAATTCTTTAAAACCTCCTGAAACAATCCATGCCGTGTCAGCATGTTTTTTGAAGAACTCACGGTTCCGGGAAAAAGAGGTTGAAACCTTTTTCTTAAGATGCGAAACAAGTTTATCCAGATGTGATCTATTGGCATTTAGGAGCTTTACGCGACCCGCTAGCGCCTCGCGGAAAGAAAGCTTACCTTCCATGGCAAGATTGGTGTACCGCTCGATTTCCTCGTAGATAGATTCGCGATCCGGATGGTTTTCAAGAGAGATCCGTGCAAGTTCATCAAGTGCCTCTACTTGTGTAAATGTACTATCAAAATCAATGATGTAATAGTTTTTCATCTTATTATTTTTTTATGAAACGATCATGAGTACTATAGCTGAAAGTTGATCTCCGACAGGGGTAGTTTTCCGATGGGTTCCTTTAAAAATGTGCTGATTAAAGGCGGTGAAACTAGCAGCGGGATTGCGATCTATTAAATGATTTATATTACTCACGATGGGTTCAAGGTTCGGTTGTTTGTTATATTATAGTTTTACTGTTTGTTATATAAATCTGCAATTTCCTTTAATGTCTGTTCCAAAGGCCGATAACTGTGGCTAAGGAGCGATTGGATTTTCGCATTTGAATACTGCAATTTGGCACTTGAGGCTGCTGCTGTTTCCTTTGTCAATGTCGTATCCGATTTTTTAAATACGGAAAGCATACTGGAAAAAGTAGAGGCAATTTGAAGTAAGGTCTCAGAAACCTCGATGGTCGGTTCAGGCTTGTTCATTAATACACTTGCCACGCTCAATAGATCCTTGTTGCTTATATTGAGATGATTGATGATATAACGTTCAGCGGCAACATCTTCTCTTTCCATCAATTGAATCATGATCGCCGCAACATCTTCTACGTCAACAACACCAACACTTCCTTTCGGGTAAAATCGTAAGCCTTTGTTGATCATCGAAAAAATAGCTCCAGAGCCTTTATCATTTGCTGCTGCGCCTAAAATTACGGAGGGATTCACAATAACTGCATTTAGACCTTCGATAATGCCACGCCAGACCTCCATCTCTGCCTGATATTTTGATAACGAATAGTTGGATGTCAATGAATTGTGTTCCCAATGGTCCTTCTCGGATATAGGCAGGTTGTCTCTATTTGTACCCAAAGCCGCGATGGAACTTACATGGAGCAGACGAATGCCCTTTTCAAGGCAAAGATTGACCACATTTGCTGTTCCCTCCACATTTACGTTAAAGAGCGATTTAGCATCTTTTTTTTGATAAGAAACCAATGCTGCACAATGGAATACTTTGGTGACCCCTTCAAGTGCATCTTCCAATTCAAAATAATTGTTGATATCTGCGTCGATCCATTGAACCAACGAAGAAGATAACAACGAGGCCGGAATGGTCGATTGAGCTCTTTTGATGGCAATGACGTCAATTCCTTGGTCTATCAACTGTCTGATTAGTGTAGACCCTAAAAAACCTGTTCCTCCAGTTATTAATATCACTTGATAAAGATACTGTTAAAAATAATGTTTTCAAAAGTTAGTTAATAAATGGATATTTGTGTGAATTGCATCCTGAAAAAACCGTCATGCTTTCGCAGGTATCATACACCATGAAAGCCAAGGTAGATTCTTTCAGTCCAATTAAAACAGTCGCTTTCAGAACAAAGAGGAAATTTTACAAATTATAGCTTATGTCATCACTGTCCGTATTCTTTAGCCCGATTTCAATTACAGGTTTTGCTCCTGAGCATGGGTTCTTGAGTTCTCAACTTGGAAACGTTATTCAAGCCTATGAAACAGATTTTCCGAGCTGGGAAGCGGATAAACAACCTCAGTTGGCTATTGTCGGTGTGGAGGAAGACCGTGCATCCATGAATAATAATGGAACGGATAAAGCACCGGATGCTGTAAGGAAACACCTTTATGCACTCTATCAGGGCGATTATAAGATGAATATCGTTGATTTAGGAAATATCAAAGCCGGTAATACAATTCAGGATACCTATATCGCTCTAAAATCTGTAGTCGAAGAACTCGTCAAAGAGAATATTCTTCCGATTATCATTGGCGGTGGACAGGACCTTACCTATGCGCAATATTTGGGATACCAAAATTTGGAGCGAAAAATAGAGTTGGCGATTATAGATGCTCGTTTTGACCTTGATGAGGAAAATGCTGAAAATGTAAGCCTGAATTCCCGATCTTATGTGAACCATATTATCTTGCATCAGCCAGACTATTTATTCAATTTAAATGCTTTAGCCTATCAAACTTACCTCGTCAGTAAAGAGTCTATCAATATGTATGATAAACTATTTTTTAATGCGACGCGGGTTGGTATGATTGCCGGTAAAATGGACCAATCTGAGCCTTTGATCCGAGCGGCAGATTTAATTAGTTTTGATATTGGAGCCATTCGGGCCTCTGAAGCACCTGGAAATGCCAATGCAATGCCCAATGGACTATATGGTGATGAGGCTTGTCAGCTTGCCCGCTATGCGGGGATGTCGGATAAATGCTCCTCCATTGGTTTTTATGAATTCAATCCAACATTTGATCCGATGGAGCAAACCGCGATGCTGGTATCCCAGATGATCTGGTGCTTTATTGATGGTTACTACAACCGTAAACAAGATACGCCGCTGTACCCCAAATCATCTTATATCATTTACCGCACGACACTGGAAAACGAAGAGCATGAATTGGTCTTTGTGAAAAGTAAAAAATCAGACCGTTGGTGGATTCAAGTGCCTTATTTTGGGTCCAAATCTGTTAATGAGCGTTATTACCTTGTGCCTTGCCGTTATGAAGATTACCAATTGGCTGTTTCAGGTGAAATGCCCGACCTATGGTGGAAAACACACCAAAAGTTACAATAGTTTGCCACTAAGTGGGACATAGGTATTACGCTTTACCATAAAGACGCGTATAATACACCGTGCAAAAAGATAACCGATTGATTTTATCGGTGTTTTAGTAGCGCTAATCCATTAAATTTAGGACGTTATAGGTTTAATTAAGTGCAATGATGGCAAAACAAACCTGCTCAGGTAAGTATACACCATCTTCAGAAAATACAAATCATGGAAATATTTTTCTTTGCGGGAATTGTGTTGTTATTGGTCATTTTGATCGTATTGGTGCTCAAAAAGAATACCGATACCAGTGCTGGTCCTGCGTACAATAAGGAGGTTGAAACACTAAAAATTGAGCTCGCTAGATCGCAACAGCGCGAACAAAGTTTGCTCGAAGAGCGGGTCATGCTAAAAAATGAATTGGATAAGGAGCGAGAGAATCTTCTGGTCGCAGAGCGGTCTTTAGAGAGTACACGTTCATTTTATGAGGCGCAGCTCGATAAATTTCAAGAACAGAAGAATGAAATCGCCGAAATTAAACGACAGTTCAATAATGAATTTCAGGTCATCGCTAATAAAATACTGGAAGAGAAGACTCAAAAGTTTACCGAGACAAACCATCGTTCACTGGGCTTGATCTTGGATCCGTTGAAAGAAAAAATCAAATTGTTTGAAGAGAAAGTCGATAAAAATTACAATCAGGAAGCAGCTGAAAGGAATTCTTTAAAGGGGGTTGTCCTCCAGCTGGTCGAACAGAGCCTTAAAATTAAAGACGAAGCCAATAGCCTAACCAAGGCATTAAAAGGGGATACCAAAAAGCAGGGCAATTGGGGCGAGGTAATTTTAGAGCGGGTCTTGGAGCGTTCGGGACTTATGCGCGATCGGGAATTTAGACTGCAGGTGTCTCTTATGGATGCAGAGGGCAGAAGAATGCAGCCCGATGCGATCATCGATCTTCCCGAAGATAAACATCTAATTGTGGATTCGAAAGTTTCGTTGATTGCCTACGAACGTTGGGTCAATGCTGAGACAGACGAAGACCGTGCAATTTTCGCAAAACAGCATGTACAGTCTGTAGAAAACCATGTGAAGGAACTCTCCGCAAAAAACTATCACGAGTTATATGGTATAGAGTCGCCAGAATTTGTGTTGCTATTTATGCCAATAGAGTCTGCTTTAAGTATGTCTGTGGCCCAAAAACCAGATTTGTTTAGCGAGGCTTGGGATCGCAAAGTTGTCATCGTCAGTCCTTCTACATTATTGGCAACCCTTCGTACCATAGCAAGTATCTGGAAACAGGAACGTCAGACCAGGAATGTAATTGAAATAGCGAAAGAAGCGGGGAGCCTTTATGATAAATTTGTGAGCTTTCTGAATGATATGGAACAGGTGCAAAACCAGTTGGAACGCGCATTAAAAAGCCATGAAGATGCAACTAAAAAGCTTTCTACAGGAGCTGGTAATGTGATTGGGAAAGTGGAGAAATTAAAACGTTTAGGGGCTAAAGCAAATAAACAGATCGATTCCAAATTTTTGGATGAGGAAGATTAACAAAAACGGGCTTGCCGAAAGGGAAGCCCGTTTATAATTTTTAGCTGTGAAATGCAAAACCTGCTCCGCTAACTTAGGTTAGCGATTCTACTAAAGCTCTTTCATTCGCTTATTGATGGAAACATCAACATACGTATCCTTTAAACGATCAACAGCTTCTTTTTGAACAGTGACATTGGTGTCCGACTCATAATCATGAATGGTCCTTTGGTTTTGGACTTCGTTGTCATAAGGATCTTTTCCTGCCAGCAGTTTGACAATTACAGGTAAACATTCCAGAAAGACAAAAAGCAAAGCGATAAAAAATACAGCATTTGCATTGGACTCGTTAACCTTTCCATTGGCATCGTACCTTAGATTGCCCAGCGCAGAGTTGCGGTCTGCAAAACCAGCGACATTGACTGCGCTGTCCAAAGAAGCGTTGGATAAGACCTTTTGATCCAATATACCTTCAAATTTTTGTTTCTGGCGTATCGCGTTTTGCTGGTTCGTTATTTTACTTCGCAATGTATCCAAATAGCCCTCTTTTTTCTTCAGCTCTTCTTCTTTCATTTTGGCATAGGGGCCATACCCCATGACACCAGATGTTTCAGTTGTTTTGTTCCCGAATATCTCGTAATTCAATTTTGTACGGTCATTTTTAATACTGGCTTCCAATGAATCACGTTCTACTGTAATCGATTTTAAAAGTGAAACCTCATTGGCATATTTTTTATTGAAAGTACTGTTGAGCGTGTCAATTTTAGCGCGTTGATCGGCAAGAAAACGTACACGAAGGTTTTCTCGAATCTCTTTATCGAAGATTTTTAGCTCCAACGGTCGAGAGATAACCAAACCAATCAAAATTGCCAATAGAATTCGAGGAAGAGCCTGCAGAAGCTGCATAAGGCCACTTTTGGATTTATTTATACTGAGGACAATATAGCGATCCATATTGAATATCGCTAAACCCCAAATGATGCCAAATACAATGGCCAAAAGCCAGTCAAATGCTCCTCCACTAAATACGAAATACATGGCATAACCACCCGAAAGGCTGGCAAACAATCCCGTAAAAAAAATAGTAGCACCTATGGCTGTGTACTTACTATGTTCTTCCGGATATTTTTCAAGAGTTTCTTGATGTACCCCCGCACACCTCCAAAAGAAACGGTTAATATCGCTCATTAAAATATTTTTACCCAAATTGACAGATTATTTTTAACAAGGTTTATGAATAAGTTTTTGTTTTACAATAGGATGACGGTTTTTCGGCTTAAACATCTCGCCGTAAGTGGAGCCTATGCTTTTGCCTAATTTTGTTATCTTTGAAAAAAAATCAGGAATAATCAGATAATATGAAGAAAAGACAACTTTTGCCATTTTTTGTGATAGTGGCAACTGCATTTGTTGGTTGTGAGGAAAAAAAAGTGATGACAGATAATCCTCTTTTATTGGCTTACGAGACCCCGTTCAATGTACCTCCTTTTGACAAGATCAAAACAGAGCATTTTAGGTCAGCTTTTGACGAGGCTATAAAAATACATAATTTGGAAATTGACACGATAGTCAATAATTCCGATAAAGCAACATTTCAAAATACGATAGTCGCCTTAGAAAATGCGGGTGGATTATTGAACAATGTATCTACAGTATTCTATAATTTAAACAGCGCCAATACTAATGACAGTATTCAGGCCATAGCGAAAGATCTGGCACCGATCTTATCGAGTCATTCCGATGAGATTTCAATGAATACCAAATTATTTGACCGTATCAAAACAGTTTGGAGTAACCGTAGTACACTCGGACTGGACGAACAGGATAATAAACTGTTAGAAGAAACCTATAAGAGTTTTGTACGTTCCGGAGCAAATTTGAAGGATGCTGATAAGGAAAAAATGAAGAAGATTAATGCTGAACTTTCAACATTAACCACCCAATTCGGACAAAATTTATTGGCTGAGACGAATGCGTATACACTTGTTGTTGATTCTGCGAGCCAATTGGAAGGTTTACCTGAATCGTTGAAAACGGCAGCAGCTGAGGAAGCCGTAGCAAAAGGAAAGAAAGATAAGTGGGTATTTACCTTACAGAACCCGTCCATTATGCCCTTTCTTCAATATGCAAAAAATCGTGAATTGAGAAAGCAACTTTGGGAAGCCTATCAGCTGCGTGGCAATCAAGACAATACCAACGATAACAAGGCGATCATTCAGAAAATTGTTAATCTCCGCCTTCAGAAAGCAAAATTATTGGGTTATTCTTCACATGCGGCTTATGTACTAGAGGAATCCATGGCGAAGAATCCAACCAATGTCTATGCACTATTAAATAAACTTTGGACACCGGCTTTGGCAAAAGCGAAAGGTGAAGAAGCAGATATTGTGAAGGAAATTAAAGCCGAAGGTGGTAATTTTGCTGTGGCTCCTTACGACTGGAGGTATTATACAGAAATTATACGCAAGAAACGGTTCGCATTAAACGAGGACGAAATTAAACCTTATTTGAGCCTTCCCGCAGTTCGTGAAGGTGCGTTTGCCGTAGCCAATAAATTATATGGTTTGACATTCGTCGCCTTAAACAATGTCCCAACTTACCATAAAGATGTAGAAGTGTATGAAGTTAAAGACAAAGACGGTTCACATTTAGGTCTCCTATATGCTGATTTCTTCCCACGCGAATCAAAACGAGGCGGTGCCTGGATGACTTCTTACCGTAACCAGTCGACAAAAGATGGCAAACGTGTTGCTCCGGTAATTTCGATCGTATGCAATTTCACAAAACCAGTGGGAAAAAATCCTGCCTTGTTGACATTTGATGAAGCAACGACCTTGTTCCATGAGTTTGGACATGCTTTACACGGTCTTCTTTCCAATGTAAGATACCGCTCAATGGCGGGAACTTCTGTACCACGTGACTTTGTTGAACTACCTTCACAAGTGATGGAAAATTGGGCCGCAGATCCCGAAGTGTTAAAAACATATGCTAAGCACTATAAAACCAAAGAAGCAATGCCGGATTCATTGATTCAGAAAATGGAAAAGGCTGGTACCTTCGATCAGGGATTTGCAACCGTTGAATACCTTTCTGCTGCGTTGTTAGACATGGATTATCATGCTACCACAAAAGAAATTTCAAAAGACATTAATGCTTTTGAAAAGGGCGCAATGAAAAAGATAGGAATTATTGATGCTATTATCCCACGTTATCGGAGTACATATTTTCAACATATCTTCGCCGGTGGATACTCTGCCGGTTACTACGCCTATATCTGGTCTGAAGTGTTGGACTCGGATGCTTTTGCCGCATTTAAGGAAAAATCATTGTATGATCAAGTGACAGCAGATTCCTTCCGCAAAAATATCCTTGAAAAGGGAGGCACAGATGACCCTGCTAAGATGTACCGTACATTTAGAGGTGCGGATCCAGATCCAAAATATCTATTGAAAAAGAGGGGATTAAACTAATTTTCTCCAGTCGAAAAAGGCGATATAGAAATATATCGCCTTTTTTTTGTTCAGATACTTGTTATTCTAAAAACTATTCTTACATTTGAGTATTATTTATAATGAGTCTAAATAAATGTAGGTAAGTATGTGTGATACAAAGATTCTAAGCCAAAGAGGGGATACCCATATCAGTGTTTGTCATAAGTGTCAAACCTATTATATATGGCAACAAAGTTTTGTACTGACATTTACGAAGAATAAGTTCTTCGATTTCTTGAATATTACGAAAAGTAATGGTGATGAGCTCTTTTTTAGCACATTTCCAGATGGTGAATTTCGATTAATCATGAAGACGCCTTATCCAGATATTGTATTTTCATTTGATGAAGAACAATGGCAGAATTTCAGAGATGCACTCCAAGAATCTTATTACATGAATGAGTTCTATGGGATGCTGAATAATTAAGATAAAAAGTCCTGTTGCATCGCTTGTGTTTCATCTCTCTTTCCTTATGCGTTGACAACAGGCACAAACAAAACCCTCAGTTATAGTTGCATATTGGTATGCGAATATATTCTGAGGGTTCTTTTTATCTATATATTGATTACTCGCCTATCGCGTAATATTTAAAATCAAGATCTTCGAGTTCCTTCCGGTCCAATAGTTTACGGCCATCGAACACAAATGCAGGTTTTTTCATATGTTTCTTAATGCTGGCCCAGTCATAGCTTTTGAATTCATCCCACTCGGTTAATACGGCAATTGCATGTGCATCATTGCAAGCCTCATAGGGGGTATTGACAACCTTTACCAAGGTCCTGTTTTCTTCTGAAGAGCGGGTGTTTAGATAATCTAGGTCGGCATAGATGCGTTCAGCAGAAACTTTGGGATCATATACCGTGATTTCAGCTTGTTCACTCAATAGATAATCTGCAACATAGATTGCTGCAGATTCACGCGTATCATTGGTGTCTTTTTTGAATGCCCAGCCTAAGAATGCAATTTTTTTGCCCGACACAGTATTGTACAATGTTTGGATAATTTTGTCTGCAAAACGCTGTTTTTGATAATCATTCATCAAAATCACTTGATCCCAATATTCAGCAACTTCGGTGAGACCGTAACTTCGAGCGATATATACAAGGTTAAGAATGTCTTTTTGAAAACAAGAGCCTCCAAATCCTACAGAAGCTTTCAAAAATTTGGATCCAATCCTTGAATCCATACCGATCGCCTTGGAAACCTCATCGACATTGGCACCTGTTTTTTCACACAGCGCAGAGATCGAGTTAATGGAGGATACACGCTGTGCCAAAAAGGCATTGGCTGTTAATTTTGAAAGTTCTGATGACCACAGATTGGTTGTCAGGATCTTCTCGCGACTTACCCAATGTGCATAGATATCAACCAATGCGGCAATGGCTTCATCATTCTCACCACCGATCAGGACGCGGTCTGGATTGATAAGATCCTGTATGGCTGTTCCTTCTGCTAAAAATTCAGGATTTGAAAGAATGTGGAAATTAACACCGTTTCCTGTATTGTCAAGGATGCTTTTTAAAGCTGCTGCAGTGCGAACAGGTAAAGTCGATTTTTCAACAACAATTTTGTCGTTTTTGGCAACCGCTGCGATCTGACGCGCGCAAAGTTCAATATACTTTAAATCTGCTGCCATTCCCTTGCCTTTTCCGTAATTTTTAGTCGGCGTATTGACCGAAATAAAAATCATGTCAGCTTCATCAATAGCCTTTTCGATATCCGTTGAGAAAAACAAATTGCGATTACGAGCTTCTGCAACGATTTCCTTTAAACCCGGTTCATAGACCGGAAGGTTATCAAGATCTTCATCGTTCCAGGCCGCGATCCGCGCCGCATTGACATCGACGATTGTAATCTCAATATGTGGGCATTGCTTTGCAATAACTGACATGGTAGGTCCACCGACGTAGCCAGCACCGATACAGCATATTTTCTTGATTGTTTTGCTCATTTTGATTATCTTAATCAGCTATAAATTGAAGAACAAACTTAGATAAATTGCTTTTGATATGCAATACAATAGCATCGCATATCAAAACATTTTATACCCCCCTTATACTGCTTCGATTAAAGAAACTGTTTTTTAGTGGGGATGCAAAAGATTTATTCTAATTTTACAATAAAAAAGATACGGTTTGATAAAGCAGGAAGTTATTGATAAAGTACTGGAAACAGCACGGATAGAAGAGGTGGTGGGAGACTTCGTTGACTTAAAAAAACGGGGAACTTCATTGATTGGAAATTGCCCTTTTCACCATGAAAAGACACCCTCCTTTCACGTTTCTGTTTCAAAGGGAATCTATAAGTGTTTTGGTTGCGGTGTTGGTGGGGATTCTCTCAAGTTTGTTATGGAACTGGAGAAATTCTCTTATCCAGAAGCCATTCGGTATTTAGCCGATAAATATTCGATTCAAATCGAGGAAGTTGAGCGTTCACCTGCCCAGTTAGCGGCACAGGATAAACGTGAAAGTCTATATGTGCTGAGTGCTTGGGCTAGTAAATTCTTTGCCGAGCAACTTTGGAAAACTGAAATGGGGCAGGTCATCGGCCTCAACTATTTCAAGGAGCGTGGCTATCGTGAGGATATCATCAAAAAATTTGAATTAGGTTATTCCCCCGAAGAATGGACGGCATTGGTCGATAAAGCACAGGTAGCTGGTTTTCACCCAGATTATTTGGCGGCGAGTGGTTTGGCGATTGAGCGTGATGATAAGTCTTTGTATGATCGTTTCCGTGGGCGGGTGATGTTTCCGATTCATAACCTGACAGGGCGTGTCATTGGCTTTGGTGGCCGGACCTTAAAAACAGATAAGAAGGTTGCCAAATATGTGAATTCCCCCGAAAGCGAAATCTACCATAAATCCGATGTGCTGTATGGATTGAATTTTGCCAAAAAGGCAATTATGGAGGAGGACAACTGCTATTTGGTAGAGGGCTATGCCGATGTTCTTTCCGTCCATCAGGCAGGCGTGGAGAATGTTGTTTCTTCTTCGGGAACGTCTTTGACAACGGGACAGATCAAACTTATTTCTAGATTTACAAAGAATGTGACCATTCTTTATGATGGTGATGAAGCGGGCATTAAAGCTTCTTTGCGTGGTACGGATATGCTGCTTGAAGAGGGCTTAAACGTCAAAGTATTGCTTTTTCCTGATGGAAATGATCCCGATTCCTATGTACAGAAGTTTGGCGCCACCGCTTTTAAGGATTATGTCAAATCCAATCAGCAAGACTTCATTTTTTATAAAACCAATATACTGCTTCGCGATGCCAGCAACGATCCAATAAAAAGAGCAGAGGTTATTCGCGATGTAATCGAAAGTATTGCGTTGATTCCCGATGAGATCAAGGTCTCTGTTTTTATTCGGGAGTGTAGCAGTCTTTTGGATATCGAAGAGCGCATTTTATTGGCCGAACTCAATAAAATCAGACTCAACAGAGCAAAGAAAGCGGATAAGGATGCTGCTCGTAAACCTCAGAGTCCAGCGCCAAATGCAAGTATGCCGCCTTTTGGGATGGATGGCCCGCCTCCTGATTTCTTCATGACCGACGACGAACGGGGTGGGATGCCACCTATGGAACCTGTTGAACAGCCGACACAGCTGACTTCGGAAATCCTTCAGGAGCGCGAGATTGTACGTATTTTAATTAATTACGGTGATTATCTGGCAACTTGGGAAGGCGATGGCGATATTCCTGTTGCAGGGCTTTTATTGGGGAATATTAGCGACATAGAATTTAAGGATAAAGCCGCCGCTTTTATTTTAAAAGTTTATCGGGATGCCGCAGAAAATTATGAAATTCCGGATGCAAAACAGTTTTATTCTAATCCTGATGCTTCAATTTCAGATCTGGCGATTAATAGTGTTGCCAGTAAATATTCACTCAGTGAAAACTGGAATGACGATAAGCGTAAAATTTATGTAACGCAAGAATATGAACATTTAAAACAACTTGTTGTTACAGCGATCTATCGGATCAAAAAACGTAAGATTGAGGCCGAAATGCACCATATCCGGGAAGAAATGAAACACGAGCAAGATGTGGCAAACCTGGAAGTCCTTATTTTTAAATATCAGAAGCTAAAAGAAGCCGAGCGGCTTCTTGGCAGCTTTCTGGGAAATACGATAGTAAAGTAATTAACTGATATGGCCAAGCATCTTGAAACCGGTCAATGGGGAGAGCAAATGGCCATGGAATACCTCGTGGAGAAAGGCTATAAAATAGTGTTAAGAAATTGGCGATTTAAGAATTTAGAAGTAGATTTGATTGTCATGGACAAGGATACCTTGGTATTTGTTGAGGTAAAAACACGATCGGGAACAGATTTCGGACAACCTGATGAATTTGTCGATATTAAGAAACAGCGACGCCTGATTCGTGCGGCACAAGCTTATATTCTGAAGACAGATTATACAGGTGAGCTCAGGTTTGATGTTGTCGCGATAACACGATCTCCCAAAGCAGTACTCAATTATATCAAAGATGCTTTTTGGGACAGTTAAGGATACGTACTTATAAATAATTATACATAGATGAGAAAAATCACTTATTTTATGGCAATTGCAGCACTGGCTTTTGCTTCTTGTAAGTCAAAAAAAACTAGTTTGGAATTTGCATCTCCAGGAGCAAATCAAGCGGTTCTAAAAGGTGCTCAAGTCCAGTTGAAATTAAAATTTGAATCTGTATCAATGGACTCTGTAGCGTATTTTGTGGATGATAAACATGTGGGGTCATCTACGGATACCACAGCAGTTATGGTCGATACCAAAGACATGGCCTATGGTACGCGTAATATTTCCGCTTTGGTGTATAATGCAGGAAAACCAGATTCTGTTTCAAGTACATTTTATGTCGTGCCTGCAAATGCAAAGAATTATGGTTTTGAGGTCGTCAACAAATACCCGCATGATACAACGGCATTTACACAGGGATTACAGTTTGCTGATGGCGTTCTTTACGAATCGAATGGACGTTATGGTGAGTCAAACCTCAGAAAAGTCGACCTTAAGACGGGAAAAGTGCTGAAAGAGATCAAATTTGATGAAAAGACTTTTGCCGAAGGAATGACATTGGTTGGTAATAAGTTATTTATGTTGACTTGGCAACAGGGAGAAGGGTATGTGTTTGATAAAAACTCTTTTGCAAAGGAAAGTTCCTTTAAATATGAGAATAGTAAAGAAGGGTGGGGGCTAACCTACGATGGACAGCATCTGATAAAGTCCGATGGTTCCAATAAGCTTTACTTTTTAGATGTAACGACCGGTAAGGAGCTGAATGCTATCGGAGTTTACGATGAAGCTGGGCCGGTGGATGAACTTAATGAACTGGAATATATAGATGGTAAAGTCTACGCAAATGTCTATCAAAAAGATGTTATTGTTATGATCAATCCTCAAACAGGAGCTGTAGAAGGACGGATTAATCTTGTAGGTATCTATGAGCATACTTCCGCTTATGATAATGAATTGAATGGTATCGCTTACGATCAAGCTGGAAAACGTCTCTTTATAACAGGTAAACTGTGGAATACATTATTTGAGATCAAGACAGTTGAAAAATAAATGAACTTCAGATCTTGATCCTTCCTCGTGAGGTCGACAGTATTGCAAGTTTGTATAAAATTAGAAACCTTGTCAGAATTAGCTGACAAGGTTTTTTTTATTGCTCCCATTCTTTTTTTGAGTATGGATGTTATCGTGTGGGTTTTCAATTCAACCTTTTGTGTGATGGCGCCTCAGGTTGAGACAGAGTGCTTTTAAAACTGTATGAGGGAACAAACACTATGACAAGCAGATCTCCTGGAACGGGTCTCCCTAATAAAGAAGAGTAGGAGTTACCCGAGATCAGTAAATAGCAACCGGATTACGCTATTACTGATGAATGATTCGTCAAAGCGGACAGCTATAGAAGTGAACTAATTGGAAATCCTTTTTAGCCAATAGAAACAAAGTGGCTGAAGCAAAAAAAAGGAATGAAGTTTGAAACTCCATTCCTTTTTTTATATTGACTTTATTCCGATTAATAAATCGGAGTAAACATCCAAGTATCGTCAAAACGAGATGAACCGTTAAGTCCCGTTGTGATGTATCCGTTGTTTCCTACAGCGAAGCCAACAGCATCTTGACGTGCTGAACCAGCGAAAGCGCCGTTATCATTTGTCCAGTAGTCACCAGAAATATTATATTTCCAAGTGCTGTTAATAACCGCATTTTTGTAACCACCAACGACGAATGGAGTACCATTAATCGCGAAAGCAGAAGCATTTGAACGGGTTAAATCGTAAGTATATGAATCGTCTGCTCTATTTAAATCGTTCAATTTAGTCCATTTGCTACCATCAAATTTGTAGAAATCTTTTGGGTAAGCAGCATTAGAAATACCACCACCTACATAAGCTACATTATTGACAACAAAGGAGAAAGCCGCTTTTCTTTTCGCTGAAAATGGCGCATCACTGATTGCTTGCCACGTATTAGCTGCAGGATCATATTTGTAGAACTCATTCGTATTCGTTGTTCCACCGTTAACGACAGTTTCACCTGTTCCAACATAAGCAGCACCATTTAATGTGAAAGCTACTGCATTTGATAAAGCAATAGGAAGTGGAGCAATGCTTGACCAAGCACCTTTTCCGCTGTTAGCTGTAGGATCAAATTTGTAGAAATCTGTTAGGTTGTTTGTTCCGTCGTTTCCGCCACCAACATAACCGATATTACCAATGGAAAAACCGATGGCACCGTTTCTCTCAACCCCTGTGAAAGGCGCTTTTTCAGCCCAAGTATCTGATGCTGCGTCATAAGCATACGTGTCTTTCACGCGAAACGGTTTACCGCCAGCATTACTTGCTAGACCAGTAGTGACATATGCAACATTATTTATTAAAAAGCTAGCAGCAGATGAAGTTTGTGGCCCTTTAAAAGCAGCTTTTGCAAACCATTCGTCTGATTTGGTTGTGCTGTCGTCACTTTTTTTACAAGAAGAGAAAGTTGTAACTGTAAATACAAAAGCTAATAAAACGAGTAGCCAATTTTTCTTGTTCATAAATTATTGAAATTTAGTATAAAGGATGTTTAATTTAATTTTCGGATCATTCTCATTATCTTTTGCCAATATTAACCTATTTCCAGTTGAAAACAAACCCGATGTTGGTAAAGATAGATATAATGAAGTATTATTGTATGCTGTTGTTTTAATTTTTGTTAAATATTCAATCAGATTGAATGTGTATGTACCATTAGAACCAAAATCATTGCCACGAACTAACGCCGCTTGCTGTGTTGTTGTTGAATAAGGTGAAGTTAACAAACTGATCGGATTTCCATTATTACTAGCCACCATTAAAACCAAGCTCTGCGGCTGATCAAAAATGCTTGCCGCTCCATTAGGGACTTCAATGACTAACTCCGCCTTATTAATCGCAATCGATGGATTGTTCACCAATTCTAATAACGTTGGGAACTCAATTTTTGCTACAACACCAGTAGAGCCTTCTAAAAACACATTTCCATCAGTCTGTTGACTCGCAATTTGAGGGTTTTTTAAGGTCATCGGTGCAAATTTGGTTGCAGAACGATCTGCTTCAATTTGATTGTACTGATATGCCTTGTTATCAATAGAAAAATATTGTTTGCCAACAGATTTTGTGCCTTCATTATTCAGGAACGAATAGTGAACCTGTAAAAACACGGTATCTTTGAATCCGATTAATGCCGTATTGTTATTGTCTGGAACAAGTGCTAAACCTTTAAAATACTCTTGAAAACTTGTGCTGCTTTGAATACGGTTGTCATTATTTTTGATCATCGTAAACAGCTCATTGCCAATCGTGCTGTTGAATTTAAAAAATAGCGAGTCTGCCGATTGTATACGTGGCTTAAAGGAAAGTTCTGCCAATGGAGTATTTTCATAGGCAAACTTTTGTTTACTGAATATCGCCGCTGAAGTGACAAAAACAGGACGTTCATCAACCGGTTTGGTTAAATCAATCTGTGTTTGCGTAATTTCCTCCGTAACACGGTGTACCGATATCTTTTGTACTTTCGTTGTATCACCGTAAGAATATTTGTTTGGTGTTAATACCAGAGTCACCGAATCCAATACTGCATCATCCGGAATAGAAGCATTGTTTATTGTTCCTATACCCAAGCGCATATAAGCTGTAGATTTCATGCTGCCCGTAACGGCATTGTTATTCTCCCCTACAAGCATTGTTCCGGTAGCGGAAGTCGGAATATCGTCCAATTGATAAGTCGAAACTTTGGCTGAAACCGTATCAATTGGTACTAAACCGATTGTTTCATCTCTTGAACTATCCAATGAGAGCGAAATGTCTTTATTACAACCGACGAAAGCGGCCAATGTAAAAAGTGGAAGTAAAAATTGAATACTACGTCTCTTAAAGTCTTTAATCATATTAATTTTTGAATAGTGCAAAAGTAATCAATGCGAACTGTTAATCAGTGTTATATTTTGTTAAATATGGTTAATTACCACAGCGATTGCAAATCTAGTAATTTAAATTTGTTTTAGTTATGGGTAGAAGATTTAAATTACTGATCAGTTTGATCGTTTTAATAGGTGCAGGGATTACTGTGGTACTGGGGATTTGGCTTTATGGAAGTTATACAAATCGTCGGGACCTATTTCTATCTACTGCCGAGCGATCGCTCTTCAATGCTGTTCAGGAAGCTTACCAAGCCCGTAATGGTGATCATCAGTTAGATGGCCCTGAGGCTGATCGGAATCGCCTCCTGCAAGATGTAAAACGGGAGCTTTCAACCCTAATACCTGCTTCTGAACTCGATAAAGCATTACAGCGCGTCAGTGCCGAACGCCCCAAAAGTGAGCGATTTGACCGCGAAAATCATATTCGAAGAGAAAAGATGTTCCCCAAAGACCGTGAAGGCCAAGGAGCGATTATTCCGCCTTTTTTGTTCCGGGATTTTGAGATGAACAGAGTCAATCTAGATTTGATCGAAAGAAAATTCAAGGAATCGCTGAGCAACAAGAGCATATCGGTGCCATTTGAAATGGCTATTGTGACTATCCCGCACGATCAAATTAAAGATGTGCGTCGCAAGTACCGAGATGCGAACCTCGCTTGGACGAGGCCCATGATGGTCAACCCGCAAAAAAATGAATTTCTTGTGATCAAATTTCAGGAAGATTGGAAGTATCTATTGTATAGCTTGAGCTGGCAACTACTCATCTCCTTGATCTTGATAGGGCTGCTGCTAGGGACTTTTTTCTATCTGATGAAAACGATTCTCAACCAGAATAAGATGGCCGAACTCCGTAAGAATTTCGTCGATAATATGACGCATGAACTTAAAACACCGGTCTCTACGGTCATGGCAGCCATCGAAGCGATACAGTTATATGGGGTACAGGATGACAAGGAAAAGATGAATCGCTATCTGAATATCTCCAAAAAAGAACTGGAGCATCTTTCCAATATGATTGAAAAAGTACTTCAGATGGATATTGATGCGACTAGGGGAATTGTTTTGCAACGAACGGATTTTGATCTTGTCGCCATGGTGAAAGGAGCGATTGAAGTTGCTCAGTTGAATAAAACAAAAAAAGTAGATTTTAAGCTCATAGCGAATCCGGGTGAAATCAGGATCAATGGCGACGAAGCCCACTTAAAAAATGTGATCAATAATTTATTGGAAAATGCGATAAAATATGCTGGGCAAGAAGTTTATATCGAGGTGGAAGTGAAGGAAATGAAGGAAAATGTCCATATTCGCATTACAGATAATGGCAAAGGAATTTCTCCAGAATACCATAATCAAATTTTTGATATGTTCTTTCGGGTGCCCTCCGGTAATCTGCACGATGTGAAGGGTTTTGGTTTGGGGCTTGCCTATGTCAAGCAGGTGGTAAAAAGGCACGATGGTAAGATTACTGTGGACAGCGAGCTGGAAAAAGGGAGTACCTTTATTATCCGCTTGCCCTATGAATAGATTGTTCTTGGCTTTTGAAGAAAATAATATAGTTTATCGCACGGTGATTAGGATGATTTAACCTAAAGATGTCGTTGCAGTAGGACCAAAATATATTTTTGATTGAATCACAGTGCTATGATTGAAATTTTATATGTAGAAGATGAGCCGAGTCTAGGAATGATTGTTGCCGATAGCCTAGAAGCAAATGGATTCCATGTCACTCATTGCAGCAATGGGCAGGAGGCTTTGGAAGCATTTACAGAAGCAAGGCCGGATATTTTGGTTGTAGACGTGATGATGCCTGTCATGGATGGCTTTACATTGGCAACAAAGATAAGGGAATCAGATACCCAGGTGCCCATTATCTTCCTGACGGCCAAAGTGCAGACAGAGGATGTGGTAAGGGGATTTCGTTTAGGTGGCGATGATTATGTCAAAAAACCATTTAAGATCGAAGAACTGGTCGTACGGATAGAGTCTCTGTTAAAAAACAGCCCAAAGATGCTGTTCGGCCAAAAGCTGATGATTGGAGACTATAGCCTGGATAGTTTAAAACATCAGTTAACTTATCAGGGTGAGGTGCTCAAGCTGTCTTTCCGCGAAAGTGAACTACTGCGGAAGCTATACGAACAGAAGGATAAAGTCATTCCACGGGAGGATATCATGCGGGCCTATTGGAGCCATGATAAGTATTTCACTGGGCGTAGCCTGGACGTGTTTATCAGCCGGATACGAAAATACCTCAGTCAGGATGAGCGGATCAAGATTATCAATGTCAGGGGAGTGGGTTATATGCTTACCGTCGATTGATTGAAGTGTTCCACGTGGATTGATCTAATGGGCACTTGGGCTAACGACGATTTTTCATCCCAGATTTTCCCCCAAGCCCACGAATATGATAAGTGAAGCTTAATATCGCATAGCGCGTTATGGCATTGGATTGCGAAACACGTACCCAAAGATCGTTGACCTGCTGATTGATATTTTTATTGTCATTAAAAATATCAAATACCGTAAGATTGATTTCGGCATTCCTGCGCTTAAATAGTTTTTTCCCCACAGAAACGTTCCATAGTAAACTAGTTGTACTCGGTGAATTCAGTATGCTGCCATTGTATAGATAGTTGAACGTTGAATTGAGCGTCCATGTTTTTAACAGGGTCAGGGCAATGGAATTACCAATGGTATGTTTATAGACCGAATAATTGGATTTCTCGGTCGCCGAATTCTTGGAAAATGCTATATTTCCATTGTAATCCAATCCAATGATAACCTCTTTACTGAATGCTGTATTGACGCCGAAGCGTTGACTCATTCCATATGTTTGCGCGTTGACCTTTTCGAGGTTCAACAACGTGTAATTCTGGTTGAAATACATATTGTTGTTCAGGTTGAAGTTGAGTTTCAACGGTTCAAAGCGATACCCAAGGCTGTTCTGCCATTTCAAATTGTAAACCCCATTGAAGTTTTCGGGCCTGATATATTGTCCTCCGGGTCCCAATATAACGTCCTCCGTGATTGTAAATGCCGAATCTGTGGTGAAAATGGTATTGGAGATTTTATGTTGAATAAAATCTGCTGTAAAATCCGAGGTGAAGCTTTTGCCTGTGCCTTTATTGATTGATCTGAATTGCACGACAAGGTTATGGTCATACTCCTGTTTGAGATTTGGGTTTCCGGAGCTGATACGAAGCGGGTTTTGATTATCGATAAAATCCTGCAATTGCTCGATTGAAGGTGTGTTTGTCTTTGCATTATACCGAAACTCAACCCTTGTGTCCTTATTGAAATTATACTGGAAGTTCAGGTTAGGCAGCAGACTGGTAAAGTGGCTTTTTGTGGTCAACGTATTGGGGAATAATTTGTCATTAACTTGCGCTGCAGTCTGATAATCTAAGCCAATCTGAAATCTTATACTATCTTTTTTGTTAAATAAGTAGGAGATACCACCGCTATGGTAAACAAAATCATTGCGGAATTCATTGGAAAGACGATTTTTTAATTCCCCGAGCTGACCTGTTTCTGCCAGGAATTCATAGGTCCTCCGGTCCGAATAACGTGCCGTGTTCCGAAACGTATAATTTCCCTGCACTCGGGAATATTTCCCTAGCATTTCTGTATAGGCAACTTTGGAACGGAAACCATTATTGTCGCCCATGGAATAATTTCTATTGTTGACAGTATCGACCCGACTAAATAGACCTTCTTTATAATAGGAGTTTAGCGCGAAATTTTCCGCATGGCTTTTGTTGCTGCTAAATGAACCGTTGACATTAAAACTGATCGTGCGGCCAGGTTTGTTGAGTCTTCGCATATACGTGAGGTCTCCGCCCCAGTTGAAATTTTCCCCGAAGCTCGCATTCCTGCGGTCAGAACTATTTAGCATCTCGGCAAGATTTAATAAAGTATTACCTGTAGAGCCACTGTTCCTGTCGTTATTTTGATAGGAAAAATTAGGTTGAAAGTCCAATTTTTGAATAGAATCTATCTTCCAGTTCGCGCGGACTGACAGCGCATGGTTGTTGCTGTATGTCCTGTTTAATTGTTCCTGATTGTTGATCTGGTTGGCCCGGTTTCCTGCTGTATACTCTGTTTTGCTCTGGCTGAGGATATTATTGTCCGTATAGTTATAAGTGTAATTTGCATTAAAGTCCATACGGTCATCAAAAAAGCGGTCCAAATAATTAAATCCCGCATTGAAACGTGTCGTCACTCCCTGTCCGGTACGGCCTCTTGTGTTTCCGCGGGTAGCAAAACCATTGGGCTGATTGACATTGTTGGTATTGATGTCAATTGAATATTGCCGTTTGGGATTCATTTTGGTTATCTGTGTATTGACAGCATATTTTCGGTCAGGACCCGCACCTCCGGAAAGCTTGCCAAAATAAGATTTTCTTTTATCGGGCTTGGTGACAATATTAATCACTTTCATGCGTTTGCCATCGTCAAACCCGCTAAATTTAGCCTGTTCCGTTTTATCGTCGATGATTTGTATCTTGGATATAACATCGGCAGGAAGGTTTCTCAAAGCTACTTTGGGATCTGTGCTAAAAAACTCACGGCCATCGATAATGATTTTGTTGACGGGTTCCCCCTGGGCTTTGACATTGCCATCTTCATCAATTTCAACTCCTGGAATCTGCTTGACCAATTCGTCGGCATCTGCAAAATCCTGTGTTACGTATTTCTTGGTGTCAAATTCAAGTGTATCCCCCTTAACCTGTATACTGCTTGAAGAAATATTGATTTCATCCAGTACAATCTCGACATTAGTGAGTTTAAATGTTAGATCAATTGTTTGACCGCTGAGTTTTACCCGCCGGAGATCCAGGGTATAGCCCATTGGTTGTGCCGTGATCAGATAATCACCGTTGGGAAGCGCTCCGCTGCTGAATTTACCCAAAACGTCTGTAGGAAACTGAGATTTACTGGAATCTTTCACTGCAATAATGGTGATGCTTGCCCCTCTAATGGGCTGTGAAGTCGCCTGATCAAGCAATTTGCCTGTAATATACTGTTGGGCAAGTGCACTTGTTCCTAATAACGATAAGCTCATAGCTAGGAGCAAGGTGAACCATAGATTGATCTTCATAGGTTGAGGTGCAAATGTGTTTTAATGTACTGTTGACGGTTATATAATTTTATTTCTCAAAAATATGGCACTATTTGTTACGAATTATTATCATTTTAGTTACAATAACCCCTAGTGAATGGAAAGATTAGATATATTTGCAGTAGAATTACAAATCAACTGAACAAATCGTATAGCGATATGGTAGCATACGGACAAAGATTAAAGGAATAAAAGATGAAAGAAAGTGTTTTGAGTAGAAAAGAGCGTATTATGAAAGAAGCATTGTTGCTTTTCTCAGATCAAGGCTATACAAATACCTCTACCAAAACGATTGCCCAAAATGCTGGGGTCTCCGAAGCATTAATCTTTAAACATTTTGGCAATAAAGATGCACTGTTGGTTTATTTGATTAAATCAGGGTACCGTAAAGTTCTTACGCATCACCGCGGAATGATGACCTATCGTGAGCCGAAGGAATTTCTGCGTACAATGATCAATCTCCCCGGCAAACTGGTCAGCGCAGAACCTATATTCTGGAGATTGCAGGAGCGTTTGTCCCATCACCCTTTTTCAAAACAGCAGCATGAACAATTTATGAAGCCGGTTCAACCCATTATTCATCGTGCTTTTAAAGAGCTGGGGTATGAGAGCCCTGAATTTGAAACAGAATTCCTGCTGCTGATAATTGATAGCCTGTGGAAAAAAGAAGCCATTGGAGAACTGGAGAATACCATGGAACTAACACTTTTCCTGGAGAAAAAATATAATCTGATTTAGAAATAACCGTTATATTATACTATTTTCGGCAACTTTCGTTTTCAAGCGAAGGAGTACCGGCCAAACGACGAATGAGCGTTCAACTTGATATCTCATTTACCCAAGAATTTATATGTAAAACAAGAGATCCGTAGAAAGTGTGGCTGTTCTTTCGAATTTGAAAGATCTCATTACCCTTGCATCTTGGTATTGAAATGCTGTTTTATGCGTTTTTATATGAAATTGTTGCAAAAACAATTTCATATTGTCCAAAATAATAACGTTCTTAGTATTCTATTTAAAATACATTATACAAACTAATTTATGTTCAAAAAACTCGGTCTGGGAATATTGGCATTGGTCAGCACAATTTCTTTTTTGAAAGCTCAAGACAAAAAAGATTTTGTAAAATACATCAACTCCCAGCATGAATGGGTCGATGCGGTATTCAATACTTTGACGCCAAAAGAAAAAGTCGCTCAGTTATTTTTGGTTAGAGCACATACAAATCTGGGCCAGAAGTATATCGACTCGGTTGCTCAGGTGATACAAGACGAGCATTTGGGTGGTCTAGTTGTCTTTCAAGGTGGCCCGATCCGTCATGTCGACATGTTCAACCGTTATCAATCCCTATCCAAAGTACCTCTGATGATGACTTTTGATGGCGAGTGGGGATTGGGTATGCGTATGCCGGATTCTACCTTGTCGTTCCCTTATCAGATGACTTTAGGAGCCGTTCAAGATAATCAGTTGATCTATCGCATGGGACGTGAGGTAGCACTGGATTTTCAACGCATAGGTATGCATTTCAATTTTGCTCCCGATGTGGATATCAACAATAATCCCAAAAACCCGGTCATTGGCATCCGTTCATTTGGTGATAACAAATTTAATGTGACCCAAAAAGCGAAGGCTTATATGGATGGTATGGTGGATGGCGGTATATTGGCTTCCATCAAGCATTTCCCAGGGCATGGTGATACGGATGTGGATTCACATTACGATTTGCCGCAGCTCCCTTTTGATAAAAAACGTCTGGATACCTTGGAAATGTATCCGTTTAAAGAGCTTATTAAAGCTGGAGCTCCTGCTGTTATGGTGGCGCATATGAATATCCCGAGTTTGGATGATACGCCTAATATGCCATCTTCTATTTCTAAAAAAGTAGTTACCGATCTTTTGCGAAATGAGCTTGGCTTTAAAGGGCTGACAGTCACCGACGCAATGGACATGAAAGGTGTAAAGAAGTTTTTTCCAAATGGAGAGGCCGATGTACAGGCGATTATTGCAGGGCATGATTTACTTGAGGTGTCGGAAAATAGCAAACGTGCAATCGATTTGATCTTAAAAGCTATTGAAGAGGGACGCATCGCACAGGCGGATATTGATGCGCGAGTTAAAAGAGTACTTGCTGCCAAATTATGGCTGGGTTTAGACAAATACCAAGCGACTGCCCAACAGAATTTATACAATGATCTGCATCGTGCTTCTGCAGTTCAGCTCATTGATGAATTGTCAAATGCAGCAATTACAGCATTAAATTCTACCGAAAAAATAAAATCATTCAAAAAGGATTTACCTACCGCTATTATCAATATCGGAATTACGGCTAATCAGACTTTCCAGAATGAAATGGCTAATGCACTGACGAATGAAACGCAATATTTCATCACAGATAGTATGAGCAAAGATGATATTAAGCGTATAACCAAAGAAATCAAGAAAAATAAGCAATTTATAATCGCTGTGCATGATACGAGACTTCGCCCACGTCCGAACATGGTACTAAATAAAGATGTTCAGGGGCTTATGAAAAAGTTTGCGAAAAAATCGATCCTGACCTTGTTTACCAACGCTTATGCAGTGGATGGTTTTGAAGCAACAAAAAAAGCGAAAACTATTTTGCTGGCCTATCAAAATGATGCATTCATGCAGAAAGCAGCAGTAAAAACTATTTTGGGGCAAAATATTTCAAAAGGAAAACTTCCTGTTACGATCAATAAAAAATTCAAATACGGACAAGGAAAGTAACATACAATAAAATCACACAAACACTGTACCTCTTTCAAAAATGGCCCCGCTATCGAGCAAAGCCATTTTAAAAGAGGTCTTTTTTTTAGTATTAAATTTCTTCGTTTGCTGTCCGGCTATCCGAGGGCCTACTTTCATTTTTCAAACGATCAATCGCCGTCACGACATATTTATAGTGTTGATGCTGTTTGATGTCGTCATCGGTATATTGAAGCTTATCTCCATCGAACGTAATAAAAATGATTTTGCCCGGATCTTTGATGTTCACTTTTTCATCGAGGTTGAACCGATAGATCACATAACCATAAGCAGACTCCCCATCAGTGGCCATATCTGGCTTTTGCCAAAATAAGGTATTCATTTTGCCATTGTCCGAATTTTTTACCAGAAGACCGAATGGGGCATTGGGCGGAATACTGTCTAACCACGGCATCGTTGGTGGTAAGGCTGGGTTTCGATACAGGTCATTCCGCATAGAATCTTGCAGCCCAACAAGATTATCTGTAAGTGATTTGGAACTGAAATAAATACTTCCCTTCACATCGTGCTCCTCCCTCAGATGGCGTACCTGTCTCGGTATTTGACTCCGATCTGTCCAGCCGATTTTATTTTCAGTAACACGATAAGCACCATGACCCACATAAAAGTGCCGGCCATAGGTGTGTTTTTGCCACCAGTCGACTAGGATCTCGTACGCTGCTGCTCGATTTTTGAAAGGAAAGTAGATCTGGGGATTGATATAATCTATCCAGCCTTCTCGCATCCATTTAACCCCATCAGCGTATAGTTCCCGGTAAGCACTTAGGCCACGGGTATCTGAACCGTCACTATTATTGTCTTTGTTGTCCCAAACACCGCAGGGGCTGATACCATATTTGACGTAAGGTTTTACCTTTTTGATAGCGATACCAAGATCACGCACTAGTACGTTGACATTATTACGTCGCCAGTCGTCTATTTTCTCGATCCCATTATTATATTGACCAAAAGTAATCTGATCTGGAACCGGTGTATTTCTGTTGTCGGGATAGGGGTAGAAATAGTCATCGAAATGAATGCCATCCACATCGTAGTTTTTGACCACGTCCATGATGACATCAATAATATATTTACGAACTTCCGGAATACCCGGGTTGAAAAGCTTCTTGCCAGCATAGGTGAAGAACCACTCGGGGTGGCGCTTGGTGATGTGGTCATCCGAAAAATGGGCGGGATTTAACGTTGTCGATGCACGGTACGGATTGAACCAGGCATGCAGTTCCATCCCTCTTTTGTGTGCTTCGGAGATTGCAAACTCCAAAGGATCGTAGAATGGTGAAGGGGCTAATCCCTGTTTTCCGGTTAAGTATCTGCTCCAAGGTTCCCTGCCTTTTGCGTAGAATGCGTCGGCAGCAGGACGTACCTGCAGAACAATCGCATTCAATCCTGCACTACGGTGCTGATCCAGTAAATCAATAAACTCCTGTTTTTGCTGTGCGACATTACTGCCCGCCTTAACAGAGGGCCAGTCTATGTTACCTATGGTTGCTACCCATACACCACGGAACTCCCGCTTAGGTAGTTGCTGGGAATACGTTCTAATCGAAAATAAACAAATAACAATGGTAAAAAAAGAATATAAATATGTTTTTCCCGTCATTCTATAAATTATAGCCAACAAAGATAGGGAAGCATTTCTTACTTTTTCGCTAAAAAATGTAAGATGTTTGTTGGATACTTATTAAAAGAACCTGAGCTTGGTTTTCAAATTGATAATAATGCAAATGCAGGTAACATTGTACTTTATTTGTGCTAATTTAGATGCGGTTTTCACAAAAGCAATGGCTTGATCGGCTAACCGCTATATAAAAGATTATGAGCAAAGAACAAATATCCGTTTTTGATATGTTTAAGATTGGTATCGGTCCCTCGAGTTCGCATACCCTAGGACCTTGGCGTGCAGCCCAGCAATTTACAGCTGTTCTCAAGTCAAAGGGCGTATTGAATGAGATCGAACAGGTCAAAATTTTGCTATATGGTTCTTTGGCCAAAACTGGCGCAGGACATGGTACTGATATTGCTGTTCTGCTTGGACTGAGTGGGGATGATCCTGTTACCTTTGATGTCAATAGAGTGACTCCCAAAGTGGAGCATATCAAGGCTGTTGGTGAACTTGAAGTTGCTGCTGAGCGGACCATCCCATTTTCCTATCAGGAAGATCTCTTGTTTCTATACGCTGAAAGTCTACCTTTTCATCCCAATGCCGTTACCTTCCAGGCATTCCTATCCAACGGAAAGGCAATTACCGAGACTTATTATTCTATAGGTGGCGGTTTTGTAGTGCAGGAAAATGATACAGAAAGTGTTCTGTCAGAAGTGGATCTGCCATTTCCTGTAGATACCGCACACGAACTCTTGCATTGGACGATGAAAACAGGGCTGAAAATCTCGGAGCTGGTTCTTGAAAATGAATGTGCATGGCGTGAAGAAAGCGAAACCGTAGCCGGCGTATTGAATATCTATAAAACTATACATGAGTGTATTTATCGGGGCTGTCATACCGGCGGAACATTACCCGGCGGATTAAATGTCGAACGGAGAGCCGCCAAACTAAATAAAAAGCTCATGCAGGGACGTAGTTATCAAGATTACGAGTCCTGGGTAGCGGCTATTCGCGAGGGAGGCCAAAACTTTCAATATATACTTGACTGGGTAAGTTGTTTTGCTCTTGCAGTAAATGAGGAGAACGCCTCTTTCGGACGTGTGGTAACAGCGCCTACCAATGGAGCTTCGGGCGTTATCCCGGCGGTATTACAATATTATATTACTTTTCACGATGGAATGCGTGAAAATAAAATTATCCAATTTATTCTTACCGCATCTGAGATCGGATCGATATTTAAGAAAAATGCAACCATTTCCGCAGCAATGGGAGGCTGTCAGGCCGAGATTGGCGTCTCATCAGCGATGGCCGCCGGCGCGTTAACAGAAGTGCTGGGCGGGTCACAACGTCAGGTGCTCATGGCTGCCGAGATTGCCATGGAACATCACCTCGGATTAACATGCGATCCAATCGGTGGACTGGTGCAGATCCCTTGCATCGAACGTAATACAATGGGAGCTATTAAAGCTATTACTGCAGCACAATTGGCATTGCAATCGAATCCGGATAAAGCAAAAGTGAGCTTGGATACAGTGGTTAAAACCATGTGGGAGACAGCTCTGGATATGAATGCTAAATATAAGGAAACAGCAGATGGGGGACTGGCGGTCAATATTCCATTGAGTTTGCCCGAATGTTAATGAATGCCTGAGTCTTCTTGTTTTTCGTATCTTTGGAGCGATAAAACTGTATATTTTTATAAATAGCCACGAATGAAATATTGTGCAATCGCCTCCGGAAGTAACGGAAACTGTTATTATGTAGCTAAAGATGATTCAGCAATTTTGATCGATGCCGGAATCAACAGTAAACATATCCACCTTCGGATGTACAACCTGGGTATTTTACCTACCCAGATCAAAGCGATTTTCATTACCCATGAGCATTCTGATCATATCAGAGGTTTATCCGTATTTGCTAAAAAATACAATCTACCGGTTTATATTACTAAGGGAAGCTACGACGGTACCCGATTGCATCTTCCGTCCCATTTGGTCCATATCATTTCTTCAGATGAAGTTGTTGAGATTGGAGGACTGAAGGTCTATGGTATTCCCAAATTTCACGATGCCAAAGAGCCCTGTAGTTTTCTGGTTTCAGATGGAACATATAATATTGGTGTACTTACAGATATCGGACGCCCTTGTGAAAATGTGCAGCATGTTATTCAGCACTCGGACGTACTACTCTTAGAATCCAATTATGATGAGGAGATGCTGCGTACGGGACGCTATTCCTATTTTCTAAAAAATAGAATCAGTAGTGGTTGGGGGCATCTTTCAAATCGCATGGCTGTTGAACTGTTTAACGCATATAAAACCGATCGTCTTAAACATCTTATTCTGACTCACCTCTCCGGTGAAAATAATACGGTCGATCTGGTACAGCAAACATTCGAGCCGCACTGTGAACGTATCCAGCTTCATGTAGCGACACGTTACCAAGAAACGGAATTATTCGATCTGATGCATATCCTCAGAGAGCATTTAGCGCCTTTTCCCATTGCCTCTGCACTCTCTTCCTAATTTGAAACGCTTATTCTGTTCTCTTTTTTTCTAAAAGTGTCTAATCTTATTGGCCAGAAAGAATCTTCTTTCGCTTTCAGCGCTGCAAGTGGCGGCAACATCATGAAGTTTTTTTTAACAAAAGCGTAAGAATACTATAAAATAAAAAATATAGTTGATTTAAAAAGATTTCCTGTTATATTTGCTTTGTTTTTAATCAGTCTAAATAGTTTGATTTGCTTATTTTGGACGGTGATGAACAAAAAAGCACCATGCAATAGACGGCAATCTATTACATGGCGTAAATCTACATACAGCGGCAACTGGATGTAGATGACTGAAACAGCACGCTGTCTCAGTTACTCCCGATATACGATATGGAAGAACTTGCAAGATAACGAATTTTATTATTTTATTCGTTCTCAAGCCGCTTAAAGCCGCAAATTCTCCCATAATAAGTTGAAGAAAACTAAACATCAATCAACATATTATGAAAAATTTAATTTCATTTTTTACATTTCTTGCGGTATTAGTGTGTAGCCATACTGGACATGCACATGCACTTTGGATTGAATCATCTTCTTATGGGACACTAAATCAAACCCATGAAGTCAAAGTATATTATGGTGAGTTTGCAACCAATGAGAGAGATCAGGTCGATAAATGGTACTCCGACGTGAAAGACTTCTCGTTAATGTTACATGCTCCAGGAAAGGAACCGGTCAAGCTTCAGTTGACGAACAAAGGCGATCACTTTAGCGGTTCATTTCAACCTACATCGGCAGGAACCTATTTCCTGTCTATTGTTAAAGCACCTAAAGATCTAGGCGGTAAAACAAAATATGAGTTTTCTTCCCTAGTCCCTGTTCTTGTAGGAAAGCCTGCCGCACTTGATTATAACAGTGTAAAAAATCCATTGCAGATTGAATTGCTTAGTGCAGCTAACGCAAGAAAAGGCCAACCTGTAAAAGCAAAGATCACCAGCTTCGGTAAGATTGTCCCTCAGGCTAAAGTTTCTGTTTTTTCTGCTACAGGCTGGGGAAAAGAATTTGTTGCGGACGAGAATGGTATACTGACATTTGATGCGATCTGGTCGGGCCCTTACGTATTGGAAGCAAGTACTTTTGCTGAGACAGCCGGTGAACATGAGGGAAAACCTTATGCTTCGGCATGGCAGGGCAGTACCACTTTCGTTACGATAAAATAGCGCCGGTTATAACTCCGACTGAAAATAATCAGGATCCATTAGAAACATGGGAAATAACAATGGATCCTGATATAAAGAATATCTACTTAAAAAAAAAATCTACCATACTACATTCATGAATAAAGCTTTATCCTTTCTAGCCATTCCTATGATTAGTTCAGTTTTTTCTGTTGCACAGGCACAGACGAACAGAGTAATTGAAGGAATTCTTATCAATGAAAAATCCGAACCAATCACTGGGGCGACAGTAAAATTAACCAATACAGGTGTGACTACAAGTACAGACAGTGAAGGTCATTTCGCTTTTTATAAACTTTCATCCAAAGTTTACCATATCGAGATTAAAGCGATCGGCTACGGGAAGCACACGATGGAAGTAAACGTAAAGGATGAAGCGACAAACCTGGGTCCCATCATTCTCAAAGACCAATCCCAAGCTATCGACGAGGTAGCGGTTTATGGTAAATACTATGAACATTATAAATTTGATAGTATCTCCGGATCGTTACGTCTTAAAACTCCTATTTTAGAATTACCTCAAAACATACAGGTTATTTCATCGGACTTAATGGCCGATCAACAGGTTTTCGATATTGTGGACGGTATTACACGTAATATCAGTGGGGCTACACGGCAAGGACACTGGGACAACCAGTATGCCAATATACGCATGCGTGGATCAAAGATCCCTGCATTCCGTAACGGGATGAATATCGAAGCTTCATGGGGGCCTACAGCCGAAGATGCGAGCATGATTGAACGAATCGAATTTGTAAAGGGGCCTGCAGGCTTTATGCTTGCCAACGGTGAACCCGGAGGGTTTTATAACGTGGTGACCAAGAAGCCTACAGGAAATACCAAAGGTTCCGTCACCCTCAATACAGGTAGTTTTGATTTGTACCGTGGGGCTATCGATTTGGACGGCCGGATTACCAAAAGCAATAAATTGATTTATCGTCTGAATGTAGCAGGTCAGAAAAAGAAGTTCTTCACCAAATACAATAATAGTAATCGTCTTGTCGTCGCTCCGGTATTGACTTATAATATCGATTCACTGACAGCTATCACAGCAGAGTATACCTTTCAGGGCTCATCATACCTGAATAATGGGAATTATACCTTTTCACCAAAAGGTTTTGCTGATCCGGGAATTGCTAATGACTTTTTCTATGGTGATCCGGGGATGGAACCCGGTAAACTAAGAGATCATAGCGCGTATCTTTATTTTGATCGAAAATTGAGTGAAAAATGGAAATTTCATGCGCAGGCAGCCTATTTTAATTTCGATATGAAAGCAACAAGCACTTGGTTGAATTATATGACGGCACAAGGAAATATGCCGCGATACTATAATACAGCTGATGAGCATGGTGAAAATAAGTTTGGACAGTTCTCATTTAATGGCGAAGAACGGACAGGAAGTATTAGACACCGGATCTTGGCAGGTGTGGATTATGGAAATAAGAAATTTTGGGGTGATTTTAGTTCATTGTTGCCCGTTATTCCTGGAGATCCCTTGAATGTTTACAACCCTGTGTACGGTATCCCTGAAAGCGTTTTTCCAAAGGTAGATCGCACTTTGAATATTAAGGAGCGTGCCAAAAGCCAAGCCTACATTACAAGTTCATCATATACGTCACTATATGCCCAAGATGAAATGGCATTCTTAGAGGACCGTTTGAAGTTATCTTTGGGATTGCGCTTTACTTCATCAAATGTCGTTTCAAAAACAAATGGCGATCCTGCAAAAGATAAGGTATGGAGTCCTAGGGTGGGGTTGAATTATCTGATAAATTCTTCTATGAGCGCTTATGGTCTCTTCGATCAGTCGTTTGTGCCTGTTTCTGGAACAGATTGGCAGGGAAATGCCTTTAGGCCAATTCGTGGCAATAGTCTCGAAGCAGGTGTTAAGAAGGAATGGGCTGCAGGAAAATGGATCTCGACCTTGAGTGCTTATCAAATCAAACGTAAAAATGCTTTAGCTGAAGATTCTGAACATCCGAATCCCAATGGCGGCTACTATTCAATGCAACTTGGAGAAACAACCACAAAAGGGATAGAATTTGATGTTACCGGTGAGATTGTAAAAGGATTAAGTGTCAATGCCAACTATGCTTTGACAGATTCGAAGATCTCAAAAGATACTAAAGAAGAAAATATAGGTAATATTACGCCAAATACAGCTAAACATACTGCGAATGCTTGGGTAATTTATCGTTTACAACAAGGCTTATTAAAAGGTCTAGGATTTACGGGCAGCGTTCAAGGAATGTTTGATCGTGCAATCGGAACAACGAAAGAAAGTAATTTCAAGAATTATTTGCGTACCGACGGAGGAATAAGCTATCAAAAAGGAAAATATAGCATTTCTTTTATGGTTAATAACCTATTGGATAATCGGAAATTGTTGACCGCCGGATCTATTTCTAAGGCCAGCGCGGCTGTTCAAAAACTGGGTGGTGTTGATTATTATTCTTATATCGTGGAAGCCAGACGTAATTTCCGCATGGGAGTGACCTATAAATTTTAACGGACCGATCCAGATAAATTATAGAATCGATGTATAGTACACTGTTAATCGTTATACTCATGGGAGCCTATCTTTTTTACAACACAAGTAAGAAAGTGAAGTTTGGCCCTAGACCACAATGGCTTGAAAAAATGTGCGCACAAACTATGTTTGTGCGCACATTGAGCATGGTGATGCTGCTTTTTCCATTCGGGGCCATACTTTATCTACAAGGTTTTGGAGCCGGTTTTTTTGCGTTTTTTGCCTATTTCATGTGCATGATGAGCCTCGTGGTATTATTAAGTCCTTATCGCTATTTTAAGTTATACCCGATTTTGGGCTTGTATGTATTTAGCCTTTGTGTCGAATTATTGATTTCCTAACCGATAGTCTATGCCTGCCAATAAAAAATACCTCAGTACGCCCTTTCAGCGGTTCCTGAAAATTACAGCCGGATTTATCGGCGGTTATGTGGTTATGCTGGCCTTCCATGTCTTGGTCACACATATTTTTGAGAAAAAGGATGTTGTCATTACGGCGTGCTTCACCGGTTATCTGTTATGGGCAGTACTGCTATTGCTCGCTTTCCTTGCAAAAAACGGGTGGAAAATATGGGGGATATATTTGCTCCTGGCAGCAATTTTCTCACTGCCTTATTTCTTCAAAATGTAATTGATCATGAATATCCGAAATTATAATATCTACTTCAATACACATACCATTAGCGGCATTATTATCTGTGCTATTCTCTATGTGATATTTTTTGCGGGTTCATTTGCATTTTTCAGGAATGAAATCGCTGCTTGGCAGAATAATACTTCTTATAAGATCTATCGTGAAGACCATAAAAACTTTGATAGATTGCTTGATTCGCTCAAGGGACAATCGAATTTGCATGGACGTGATATCACCTTTTATATGCACCGGGAAGAGACCGCGGCTTACGTAGGTCTGAGTGCATCTAATGATAGTATTTTAAATAAAGAAAATCTGGCCAAGATAACGCCAGAGCAGAAAACGGCAAAAAAGAACAGCCGCAGAAGAGGCGGCGATGATGACTCGAAAAACTTTACCTACAATTTTGCAAATAAAAAGCCAGGAGACTATGTGCAGAATTACGACATGGGAGAATTCTTGTTTCGTTTACATTTTCTGGCGCAGCTCAATCAGGTGCCAATACGGGTAGGAATAGCCCCATTTGGTTATCTTATTGCAGGAATTACTGCTTTTATTTTCCTATTTGCTCTTATTACAGGATTATTGCTTCATTGGGACAAGATCGTCTCAAATTTCTTCGTGTTCAGACCCTTCAGTAAATGGAAGACGGTATGGACCGATATGCACACCGCTTTGGGAGTTATCGGTTTCCCGTTTCAATTTATTTTTGCTGTGACAGGTACGTTTTTGATTATCAATGCTGTACTCGCTTTGCCCCTAAGCAAATTGCTTTATGAAGGTGATCAGCAAAAAATGTATCAGGATATAGGTGTTACTGCCGCAACAGATTTCCCGTACACTTATAAGCCCTTAAATACAGACGTAAAAATTGCTCCATTTTTGGATCTAGCGAAATATAAATGGCCTGATGCAGATTTTACGCGGATCACGATCAAAAATTATGCGGATTCCAATATGCATATTGTCATGGAACTGGAGCCACATTTCAACAAAAGCTTTGCGGGATCAGGCGTGCTGTCCATTAAAGTCGCAGATAATAGGGTTGTCGTTGAGAAATCTCCGCTCAGTGATGGAACTTATGCCGATGGTGTGCGGAGCCTCTTATATCGCCTGCACTATGGCGACTATGGCGGCTATCCGCTCAAGACGGTGTACTTTATTTTGGGGATTATGGGCTGTTTGGTCATTATTTCGGGTATTTTAATCTGGCTAGTGGCACGTGACAAAAACAACGTAATTCCACGAAAACGAAAATTCAATTTCTGGGCAGCCAATATCTTCACCTCGATATGTCTGACGATGCTGCCTGTCACAGCCTTGACTTTCATTGCTATTAAATTGAGTCCAGAGGTCAATCAGGACTTTATATACCGGGTATATTTTTATAGCTGGCTTGTATTCTCACTCTATTATACCGTCCGGAGAAGCATTCGAAGAACTAATCGGGAAACATTGCTGGTCGGAAGTATATTGGCATTTTTAGTTCCGATTGTCAATGGTTTTATGACCGGTAACTGGATTTGGGATACATTTCGCAATGGACAGCAGGATATTTTTGTCGTCGACTTTCTATGGCTGATGATCGCTATTACCGGTGTGTTTGCCTATAACAAGACTAAAAAATTCTTTGAAACTATTCGTTAACAAAGATTCTTTTCTCTCTGCGAAGTAAATTTACTCCGTTTTAAGTTCAAAGGGCGCCCACAAGGCGCCCTTGGTGTATTATAGTACAGCTAAAGCACTACTAAGGTAGGATTTACTATGTTAAGCCCGCTCGGTAAAGTTTCGGGCAGCGTTCGGTAATTCTTCGGTATTCCTTATGTACAGGTAGGAGATTGCTTCGCCTCTCCGATGGCTACTGTTCGACTCTTGTTCGCCTCGTTGCCGAGCATCAGCCGAAGCTTAGCCGAACAAGTGCCGAAGTAGACCAGACCCAGTCCCGAGCCTGTTCCGGAGCGGTTGCGAAGCGTTGTCGAATGATGTGGGGACTTGGGGGGACTCGAAGGGATTTTAGGGGACTTGAGGGGAGTTTTGTTGTATAAATTGAATTATTGTTGTATTTTTAAATATAACCAATAGGATAAATATATGTCCAGTTTTTCCGGGAAACCAAAAAGAAAGCATCGCAGTGATTACAGTGTGAGTGAGTATAGCAAGCTGACTGGTTGTGATTTTGCGTACAATAACAGGTTGTCTAGCCGCTTGTACGCTATGCTTAAAGTGATCCAGCAAATGGCTTGCAATCGCTCTACCTATATCCGGCTGCAGGGTGCTTTGTATAAAGTAGTACGCGATGATAGGATACATGATTTGGGGAGTCTCCGATTGGGGTATGGAGATGTATCCCCATTGAAAGGATTTCGATTTTCTTTAAAGACAAGTTTGGGAAGGTTCTTTATGAATGCACCGGTGGCGGAGTTTAATGAAGAAAAAAATAGTCTTGAAATGCGGATTTCATTGCGAAGCTTACATCATTTCAGGAATGTTCAGGAAAGATTGGTTAAACTCTTGATCAAAATGTACTGTATCGTAATTCAGGTCAATGAGCAGAATGATATGGTTATCCATGCCAGCAAAGATCTTGAGCTATTGAGCGACCATCCCCGGGAGGACCGTTCTATATTTTTTCCGCTTCAAGGCAGTGAAAATGCTGTGGTCCTTTGTTTGATTACGGTTAGATCATGGCTGACAAGCCCTGATGGCACTGACCAATTCTTGTCCAACGATAGCACATTGATGACCGGAGAAGTGTTTGATGCCATGCTGATCCGTGATGGGAAAAGAGTTATTTTTCCGAAAGAAGTCTCTAAAGGCATCCCACCACCTATTCAGCCTGTTGATAATGAAATAGACTGGAGTTGATTTTTTCACAATACAGCTTTGAAAAATCGTCCAAGGCGCATCAGATCCTGAGCGGTCTTTTCGTTCCAGTTTACCGCATAATTGAGCCGTATACAGTTCTTGAACTGGTCATGCTGCGTAAACATTCTTCCCGGGGCAAAGCTCAATTTTTGTTTGAGGGCGTAATCATAGAGTACAGTCGAGTCAATTTTGTGGTCCAGTTCCAGCCAAAGTACAAATCCGCCCTCAGGCTGGGACATTTTGGTGTTTTCAGGGAAATGGGCCTCAATGCTATTTCTGAAATTGACATAATTGCTGTACAGTTTTTTTCGGAAGCTATTAAGATGATGGTCGTATCTGCCGATTTGGAGGAATTTGGAAACGGCCTCCTGGTAAATAGCCGGCTGTGAAATCGTTTGTATGAGTTTTTGTTTTAGGATCTTATCCTTGTATCGCCCGGGCTCAACCCATCCGAGCCGAAAACTTGGCGCCAATACTTTGGTAAATGATCCACACCACATCACCAGTCCCTCCTCATCAAAATATTTGCAGGGTTTGGGGCGTGACGAACCGAAATAGATATTCCCATACAAGTCATCTTCGATCAATGGAATATGGTGATGGGCGAGCAGTTTGACCAGCTCTCTTTTATGTTCTTCGGGCATGAGTGCACCCAACGGATTGCTAAAGTTGGAAACAAAACAGCAGACGTCAATTTTGTGAATGACCTTTTTTAGCGCATCCAGTTCAATGCCTGTAATAGGATGGGTCGGAATCTCGATGGTTTTGAGGCCCAGCAGTTGAAACGCCTGAATAAAACCAAAATAAAGAGGGCTTTCCACAGCTATGGTGTCGCCAGGCTTCGTAACAGCACGGAGGCAGCTGTAGATGGCATTCATGGCACCAGATGTGATAATGAGGTCATCGTCACTAATTTTTCCTTCGAGTACGAGCGACCATTTTGCGATTTCTTTCCGTAAGCTGGGACTTCCCTGCACCTGTCCGTACTGATCCCCATAATCATGCAATTCATGAACCGAGTCTACAATGCATCGATTTAGTTTTTGAATCGGGAGCAAAGAAGGGTCGGGTAGACCAAGTGAAAAACGCGTAATTTCTTTGTCTTCCAATGAATGGAATACTTTATCGATCAATGCAGCAGGATCCTGTTTCTTTTCGTCGATTTTAAATGTGGAAATGGAAGGAATAGCCATTCGGCGAAGCCCAGACCGGCTAACGAAAAAGCCTGATTTTGGACGCGATTCAATTAGTGATCTGCTTTCCAGTTCCATATAGGCGCTTTTCGCTGTATTTAAACTTACATTGTATAATTTTTGGGCACTTCGGACAGAAGGCAAACGGTCTCCGTAGGCCAAAGATCCATTTTTTATCTGATTCTCGACAATATTGGCTATTTTCTTATATAACAGTTGCTGTTCCATCCTTATGCTAATTTACTGTTTCTGTTTTGATTTAACCAGTTGTTATATCGATGGACTCCTTTTCGGAGCGATTCTTCCGATCCAAACATATCCATCAACTGGTGCTCGAAGAAGAATTGTGCTTTGTCCAAGAATAATTTTGAAAGCGTATCCGCAATCGGATCACTGTAGGTAATTTCGATCGATAAACGGTTCTTTTTACAGATTGTTACGGACGAAAACGCTGTTAATTGATTGCAGTGATCGAGCACCATAAATGGCATGCCTATAGTGGCTGTATCTATCTGTTTTTTGTTGAGCATTTCTTTGATAAGCGCTAAATCAGAAAGATCCACTTGTCTGATCAGATACGGTTGATTTGCAGTTGTCGCCATAAGGATAAATCTTTTTGCTAATTTAAGAAGGGTACAGGATGCTGCTTAGGTACAGAGTGTTGTCAAAACAGGGGTACAGAAAAAAAATAGGATGATCATGAATTTTTTAATTTCCATTTGAGATATTTACAATGAGAAAAGGATATCTCAGGACCATAAATTGTGAAATAGTATGCATAGCTTGTTTCCTTTATTTATCGCGATGATCGCGATCATCGTATTGATCGAAATGTGGGCAACCAAACTTAGGGTAGCCTATCCCATTCTCTTGGTCCTGGCGGGTCTATTAATCAGTTTTATTCCCACTTTGCCTGTAGTTACGATCGACCCAGATGTCATCTTCCTCATTTTTTTACCACCGTTGCTTTGCGAGGCTTCCTGGTCTATTTCGTTTAAGGAGATGAAGAAATGGTGGCGTATAATCGGGAGTTTTGCCTTTTTAGTCGTGTTTTTTACTGCGCTTTCCGTTGCGGTGGTAGCCAATTATTATATCCCCGGATTTACACTTGCGCTAGGTTTTCTGCTTGGGGGTATTGTGTCGCCACCGGATGCTGTCAGTACGGGAGCAATTATGAAATTTGTAAAAGTTCCCAAAACAACTTCAGCTATCCTGGAAGGCGAAAGCCTATTAAATGATGCATCTTCATTGATCATTGTCCGTTTTGCCCTTATTGCTGTGGGGACAGGGCAATTTGTATGGGGACAAGCTGCGGTTTCCTTTATCTGGATGCTTGTCGGCGGGGTAGGGATTGGCCTCTTATTGGGTTGGTTCTTTATTCAGGCACATAAACGTCTACCGACAGATGCGCCATCGGACATCGCCCTTACCTTGATCGAACCTTACTTTATGTATTGGATCGCAGAACAGTTTCATAGTTCAGGTGTATTGGCTGTTGTTGCAGGCGGTCTCCTGATGTCCGGTCAGCGGTTGACATTTCTCAATAGCACGAGTCGGGTGCGTGGGTTAAGTGTCTGGGAAAGTTTTGTATTTATTCTAAACGGTATTGTATTTTTTATTATCGGATTAGATCTTCCAGAAATTGTTGATGGTTTGCGTACCAATGGTACTTCGCTGCGGGAAGCAATAGGATACGGTCTTTTGGTAACAGCAGTATTGATTCTTGCCCGTATCATCAGTTCGTATGCAGCTATGATTGCTACGCTAATTTTCCGTCCTACTGTCGCCCCACGGTCACGGTCACCCAAACAACGTTTTCTAATGCCCCTATTACTGGGCTGGACCGGCATGCGGGGAGTGGTGTCACTCGCAGCAGCACTTTCTATTCCTGTAGTCATGAACGGCGTGGCCATTCCGCAGCGAAACCTGATCCTATTTATCACCTTTGTGGTGATTCTGTCCACACTCTTGGTGCAAGGGCTTACGCTACCTTACTTGATCAAACGGACAAAACTATTTGAAACCTTTGAAGAGGAACCCGAAGAGCAGGTTCGACGTCGCATGAAACAGGGACTGAAAAACCATGTTTACCAGTTTCTAAAAGATAAACATGAAAAAGAACTGCATAACCGTGATGTAATGGACCGAATTTTGAAACATTGGGAGGAAAAGGTAAATGCGGCAGATGATTCCTGGATGAACGAAAAAACGAAAGAGATATTTATGGAGCTTTTGGATGTGCAGCGAGAGTACCTTCAAAAGCTAAACTGCGAGTCAACCATTGACGAAGGACTTGTGCGCTCGCAGTTATATCAGCTGGATCTGGAAGAAGAGCGATTGCGGCGGATATAATGACTTAGTGGAAACGATAATAACTGATAGAACTAAAGCCTCCGAGGTGGCAGCGATAAAATATGAAAGTAATTATAACAGGAGCCACCGGAATGGTTGGCGAAGGCGTTTTATTGGAATGCCTCCAAAACGAAAAGGTAACAGCTGTGCTGAGCATTTCGCATCGTACTGCGGCTATTCAACATCCTAAATTGAAGGAACTTTTGGTAGAAGATTTTACTAAACTTGCTGGATTTAGAGATGCAATTGTGGGCTATGATGCCTGTTTTTATTGTGCTGGTGTCAGTTCGGTAGGGATGAAAGAAGACAAGTACCGTTATATTACTTATGATACGACAATGGCTTTTGCAAAGTCCCTGTTGGAGATTAATCCAGCCATCAGCTTTATTTATGTCTCAGGAGGGAGTACCGATAGCACGGAGCAAGGCAAGGTCATGTGGGCAAGAGTGAAAGGAAAGACTGAGAATGAACTGGCAAAGTTGCCGTTCAAAAAGGAGTATAACTTTAGACCGGGAGCAATGACAACCGTTGCGGGGCAAAAACATGCCAATCCCTTTGCTTTTATTGCCAAAATAATCAAGTTTTTTGCGCCTTCAGCAGTACTTTCCCTACATGAAGTCGGACGCGCTATGATACATGCCGTGGAAAGCGATGGTGTTAAGAACATATTGGAGATTAAAGATATTCGCGCCCTTGCTTAAACCGCTTTGTTAAATATTTATATAGTAATCGGAATAATTCCGATTATTTACAAATTATTTGGCATAATTATAATTGGATTTATTACTTTATAATAGGCTTTCTATTCAGCTTGTTCGGCCAGCTGTGGTTAGAAATTTTCTCAAAATAGCTTTCCATTTCCTTGTTACATTTTTCGATACATGGTTTGGTGAATTCCTTAAGGCTTCAACTGATGGATTTCTGTGGATTCAATCATATTTAAAGTAAATATTTAATTTTATACCAAAGTTTTATAAACTGTGTATTCACCAAAAGTAATGCTTTTTGGTGAGTTTGTTCACCGTAAAGCATTACTTTTGGTGAACGCTTAAAAAACAACCGTTATAGCCGGCGTTTTGTAAACAAATACTTTTGGCGGACTAAGCAAGAAATCGATTATGTAGAAGAAACGGATGGTAAAATAACTGGTTACGAATTTAATTGGAATTGTAAGGCGAAAGCAAAAATACCTTCAAATTTTGTAGAAGCGTTATAGCGCAGATGTTCAGGTAATCTCAAAAGATAATTTTAGAGGGTTTATTGGGTGAATAAAATTATTTAGCTAGTTTTTCCAGTAGTCGTATTTCTAATAATGTGCTTAGTTGTTCTAATTTTTTCACCTTAGTTAATAGTGTCCTGACCAATTTTTTATTGATGTGATAACCTAATTCGTATCGTGCTAAGACGTAGCTGTCTTGCAGAGAACGAAAGTCCGAAATGGCTTGTTGTTGGTTTTTTCCTTTCCTAAAGAATATCTTATCTATTTGAGGAGTAATATGACGGCAATATCGGGCTAATTGCGATAGGTTATGGGTCTTTGGGTCGTAACGCGTATGTGTTACCAATATGCTTCTCATCAATAATTCGGTGGCTTGATGTAATAGAAATATACTAACATGGAGGTCCTTTGAGAGATATGTAATATTGGCTAGATGTAGAAATTGAGAACCTTTGATATGAAAATTATTGAAAACATCTTTTACTCTTTGTATTTTCGACTGGGGGTTTATTTTAAAGTAAGTCGTTATTAGAAATATATCAGATTGATATATTATCTTTCCTCGCTCCATTATATCAATAAAGAAATCCTGCCCCCAAGATAATCCCTCATTGACGAAATCAATACTATGAACTAAAACTGAAGATTTCTTTATCCGAAGAAGACTGTTCTCGATTCTACTAATTAAGTTGCCTTCATTGTTTTGCGTATCTTTTGCATCAAGTATTACTAACAGATTTAAAATGTCATTAGTGTCTATAGATGGATTTTTTTGAGATTTTTTGTTCGAAAATATCCATCGACCATAATGAATCACAGCAAGAGGCGAAACAATATTTACTATTTCATTAATGATTGTATTATATTCGGAATTAGTGGTATGAAGGAAATTAGTGTTCATAATTAATGTATAAATAATAGCGGGCTCAAAAGCGAAATTGATTGCGCAAAAATATATTTATTTTTTTGTTATTAAAAATGCGCAAAAAGTTGACTACACTATCCCTATGTTATTATTTAAACTTGCTATTTTTCCAAAGTAATTTTCCATTTCCTTGTTACATTTTTCTATAAATGTTTTTGTGCGTTGTTGCAATTCTATAATTGTTAGTGGATCTCCTTTATAATTTACATTATACCTAAATTCCTGCTGTGCTTCAGTAATGTTCTTAAAAGCGGCAACATGATCCTCATGGTCAAGGCAGAATATGGCGTAGGCGTCAGGCACGATTAATTTGCAGAGTTTTATCAGAAAAGTAAGGTTGACTCGTTGCGGTTTGTATTGGAGTATCGTGTTAATCACGCCCAGACAAATTTGTTCCAACACTTGTGAAAGGGTGTAATATGCTGCTTCTACACCAAACGACTGCCCCTCTTCAAAGGCGTAATATAAGCAACGTGCATTGTTATACCGCGTCTTCCATTGTTGACGTACATATTCAAGGTCGAGCTGTGGGGCGGCGATACTTTCCCGATTGATATTGGCTATTGATGAATTCTTAAACCAGATGTCACCTGCTTTTAGGAGCGAAAGGAAAAAGGGATGGCTCTTTGAAAGCTGTTTGGTGAAAGCTGCGGAGTTTTCCAGGGCCAGCGTGAGCGATACATTGTTGGGGAGCAAATCTGTTATGAGCTGCGTTAGATTATTGATCTCGGCACTTAAAATATCATAAGCGATAAAAATATAATAACCATGCGTGATGCAATCATTTTTTGCCCTTTGGAGCGCATTATGATATTTGTGATGATCAGAATCATAACCGAAACATACTACTAGAGCAGGGGTGCAATAGCACTCTATAGCATTTAAAATAAGGTCCCGATAATTGGCGTTGCAATAGCTTTTTTTGTATATTTCATTGTTGTTTTTGCAATTTTAAACTTCGCTGTTGGCAATTGGGAGTGGGTTAAGTTTTGACTTAATTTCTTTGAATAAAATATTGGAATAATCGTAGATCCAGTTTAATGTGTTTATAGAAATCTGATAGGCGGTTTCTAATACAACTTCATCTATGAAATAGTCAAATTGATATCGATAGTCAATGTATGCCTTGTTGATTTTCTCCAAAGCATGTTTGTTTTCGTTGTTGTCTGCCAGCTTGCCGAGCCGATCGTCGAAAGTTTTGAGATAGTTTATATGGTTTTTTAGCGAATGGGACTTTTTATCCTCAACGACGAGGATATTTTCTGCCGTTCGAAATGCAAGTTCTAAAGTTTGATGTAGCATAAATGCTGCGTGTGCATAATTTTTATGCTCGAAATAGAAATTGTATCCATCTACAAAAGATCGAATCTTGCTCTTTTCCTTTTCGATATATGTCCGTGTTTTTTCGATGACTTCGTCACTTTTATTATTTGGTAAGACAAGGGGTATATCTTGCACAGGATTTTGATAAATGCGGTTTTCAGGTTGGCAAATAAGATAAGCTCGACCTAAACCTTGATCCAATTTTTGCTGTATCTCGTGCGTGAAGTTCACATTGATAAATACATTTGGATAGGAGCCGATAGTTTTGTTTATCAGACTGTTTGCGTCGGAAAAACGAATTCCGGCATTTGACGTAAGATTGACCTGTAGCATCTGATACTTTTTACTATCGTGGTCAAAAGTCCAATGGTAGATTTCATCGACAGCAACGGCACGAAGGATTGCCTCGATAATAGGGTTAATATCGGTGTTCATAATATGGATTGAATAAATGGGCTTTATATTTCTGTTTCTAGAAGAGTTGTTTGTTTTTGATTGAGAGATTCTATCTCTTCAGAAAAAGCTGTTAAATAGGCGAGTTCTATTATTTTGATCATAGTCTGGTAAATTCGTGTACTGTAATCTGCATAGGCACCGGTATATCGGTTTTTGGCGAGGCCATAGTTGATCCATTCATACAAGATTTCATTCCATTCTTGCTGATCGTATGTTTTAACTGTTGCCAATAGTGCTGACAAAGGATCGTCTAGTTCTTCATTCGATACATAATAAAGTATAATCTCCTCTTTTGCATGCCTAATCAAAACTGATTGGCATTCGGGCAATATCGAAAATGAATCGTCCATGCCGATTGGAAGAATAGGGGATTCCTCAGATTTATTGGATAACATTTCTAATAGGGAGTAAAGACAGGCGTAATTAAAGAGTAGATTTGCCCCCGAAAATTTACTATTTTCATGGTCCGCAGACCAGAATTTTTTTTCGTCAATGACCGTTTGGTACCAATATCGGATGTCTTCTCGCCAGCCATTTAGATCGTCTCTATCAAAGAAATCTTTTAATGCTGAGACGGAATAAGGTTGGGAAGCAAGCCAGTCGGGTAATATGATGCTTTTTTTGGGGTGAAGTATTTCGTCTTCTGTTTCGTCCAAAGACTGCTGGGCTTGGCGCTGCTCATTTGCAATGTCTTCTTGATTTTCTATAACAGTGCCTGGAAGTTTTTTATTTTCATAGATCTTTCCGAGAGAAGTCGCCAGACGAAGTAAGCATTCTTTTACAGCAAGTATTTCATGGCCGTTGTTGCCTAAAAAGCCGTTATCTCTGTCTCCTAAACTTATCCATAAATCATCAAGAATGCTGTACCATTGTTGTAAAGACTCGTAAGAAAAAAAACGGCTAATGCTGTCTGCTGCTGTATCAATATTACTTGCCCAGGGGTCTGTTGATAATATATGATTCCAGTAGTCTGAAGCACCTCTGTTGAACTTCAAGGGATGTTCTATTGTTTTTAGTTTACATTTCCTAAAAATGACATACGCCAATTCCACCTGTTCAATTAGTTTTCTAGTGAGATATCCCGTAGAGGAACGCGGTTGGTTCATCTTTGCGTTTGAAGCCGCGTTAATTAGCGTATTTAGGTCCGCTAACCAATCGCTTATATGTGTTTCGCTTTCAAAGAACTCAATGAGATATTTCATCGGATCGTCGATGTGTTCTTGGGTTAAATAGCGAAAATGTTTCGCTTTTAGTTTCTTTTGCGTATTTTTCATCAGATTATATTTTTTAGTTGATGAAACTGCTATTAGGGCAAATACTGATCCGTGCACTGATCTAAAGCCTTGTCGGTTTCATATGTTTTTTGATTAGTAAAATAGTTTATAATTGTCTTCGTTAGGACTAAATTAAGAACTATTTTTCGGTAAAACAAATATTTTTTATTAAAATTTTCGGTAATGAGTTCTGTTTTGAAGAGAATTAAGATTGTTGCGGATAGGGAGGGGATGAGCGTATCGGCATTTGAGGCAACTATTGGAGCGAGCAAGGGTGTTTTTACGCGTGCATTGGCCAATGGTACGGATATTCAATCTAAATGGTTAATCAGCCTTGTTGAAAAATATCCTCAATATTCATCTGAGTGGCTTTTAAAGGGTGAAGGCGAGATGTTAAAACCTGTTCCTGTAGCAAAAGAGGAGGAGGAAACTTATCTAACGCCAGAATTAGAGGGGATTACCAATTCTGTTATTTATACATTAAAACAAGTTGTTGCCTCTCAGAATGTAACTATAAAATCTCAAGAGAAGACAATTATGTCTTTGGAGAGATTATTGTCTTCATTAGAACGTGAGCTTGATTCGTTAAGAAATAAATAAAGCACAAACATTTTTAAAAACGGACAAAAGTGAATGTAAAGGAACGTGTGCTGCTGATCGCTGAAACCAAAGGCATTAGTAAAACCGAATTTTTCAAAGATGTGGAACTTTCCTACGCAAACTTTAAGGGTGGGCAGAAGAATACTGCGCTCAGTTCGGATGCTATGGTTGCTATATTGTCCAGACATCCCGATATTAGTCCCGCATGGTTGTTGATGGGCGAAGGAACTATGATGCGGAAGGATGAGAAAGTGGAGGTAAGTGCACCGCCTGTCGAAGCAGCTCCTGCCACTGCCGAAGGCCTCGGGATTTATAAGCAGTTGGTCAATGCCTTAGAGCAAACGGTCAAAGCACAAGAAAAGACAATCCTCTCATTGGAAGGTCAGGTGAGTTTATTAAACAAAAAGTAGCCTCAATTCCATGGAAGGGTATTGCGTAAAAAGTATTTTGTAAATGACTCGGTTTTTTAGTTAATCAACTACTACAGATTTTTCTGAATTGATATGGGGGCCACATCACCGCAGATACGGCACAAGTCAGTAATATAGATTTAAGTTTAAATATTTTTAAAAGATCGATGTGGATAACGACCTTTACTTATCATTATAATGACCGATAAAGCTGAAAACTAATACTAAGATTTTAGAATCAATTATTTCATAAATGATTCGATCTTTTTGGTTCAGTCGTCTACTCCATATTTCTGCATCGCCATTATTTCGTAGCGGTTTAGGGAGGCCGGTTCCTTCCCTCGGATGGTTCTCTAATTCTTCGAGGAGTTTTACGACCTTACTCATATCGATTTTGCTTCCTCGCTTCTTTATTTGAAGAAGATCTTTCTGTGCTTTTACTGAGAGTTCTATTTGATACTGTCCCATATATTCTTGGCTGTTACAGTTTTTGTCTTCCCCTCCTTTAAGTCATTTCTCCCTTCCTCGATCAATTGTGATAGATCTGATGGGAGCTCTTTTTCCTGAATAGAGACATTTTTCACGCCAAGAGCCTTCAGAACAGCAATTATTTTTTTTCGTTCCGAAGAACTAGAAGAATATTCAAATGAAAATACTGTTGTTGTCATAATCTTGCCTTTTTAATTCTAGCGGTCAAACTTTATACTCTACTTACAAAGATACGAAAACTATTTTGTTAGTTTACAAATGAATAGCATGCCGCACAGGCGGGTTATAATAAAAATACCTGATTCCGGTGATTTCATTGGCCTCTTTTTTGTTTTAATTTCGTTATTGAAAAGCTGTTTGTTTAACCGGCTTCTGGGAAGGCTTCTGTTTATTTGTAAAAGGAACATTGCCTGTCCGCTGATCTAATTACATTCGTCAGCTTCATGTATTTAAAGAATTAATTTTATGTCGAAAAAAGTATTTGTGATATGCTGTTTGCTTTTAGCTTGTTTTGTGCATCAGGCGATTGCACAGCCAGCGGGCCAGCGCCCTTCTTATACCTCAACATGGGGGCACCTTTACCGTGAAGGGGGGAATAATAAGGATCTTTTGGGGGTTTTTCCGACAGAGGCACCTGTATATTTATTGGACTCCACCGATACACAGTATAAGGTGCAGGTGAGTAATGGGGATATTGGTTTTATAGACCGTCAACCTCTGAAAAGTGCTATGTATGGGAAAAGGTCTGCCGGAGAACCACAGCAATATTTTTATCGTGGAACAGCGGGTTCTCAATGCCCACATTTCTATGTACAGGTGGCGCAATTGCGCGTGCGTAAGGCGCCCAATACAACAAGTATCGCTGTGCGTAGGGCAGGGCTCAATGAAATGGTATGTATAGACTATGTGCCGCTCTATACAGATGGATGGGTCTACATTGGGGACCACTTTCATGAAAATCCGGAGTACATTCAGATGAAATTTTTGGGTGCTGAGTTGACCTATGACATGGTTCTTAAAGAATATTTGGCCGTAAAAGGAAAGGATCAAGAGAAAGAGTTGGTTCAGGCCGGCCGTCTGCGTGAAATAGGCTGGACCAAGTATCCCAAATTAAAACAAGCGCTTACCTATTGGAAGGAATCTTACGATAAAGCAGGAGTAGTAGATCCCAAAGTTGATATCGATTTTGAACTGTTATTGGCCGATAAATTCCAAAATGAGCTTAAGCCGGAAGTTTACGCAAAGAAACTGAAGGCCTTAAACTTTCATTTCGAGTGGAAAGGGGTGTCTCTTTTTGACGGTCAGATCATGGACGCGCAGATGAAGCAACTGGCTTTACAACGGGTTTCCGAAATCCCCGATATGCCTGAATGTGGCTGGGAACCGCAGTATTATTATAAATCGCCAAATATGATCGTTGCCTTCGAAGAAAATTATAAGGGAAAGGTGGTCGGTACGCTGTATAGGCTGTTTTTTAGTGATGGCGAAAGCATTGTCATGGGCAAGGAGCGGATGGATGCCAATTATGCAGAAAAAGACTTTGTAAACCACTTTGGTGAACTGCTTTCGGCAGATTGGATTTCAACGCCACATACTTACTATATTCAAAATGGCGATGCAGGGTTATTTATTTTCAGATTTGTCGATGGGAAACTGGCCAGCTACGAGTGCATGTATTATTGTTAATATTTATAAATTGTGCCGGGTTTAAGTAAAGACGTCAATGCCTTTGAAAATGTTCTTCTTTTGTGATGTTTAGCATCGAATTTACTAGCCAGTAAAAATAAGCATTTTCAAAAAATAAGGGCCTTTGGAATGAGCGTTAAACTCCGCTTCCAAAGGCCCTTAAGTTTTAAGGAGATATTCAAATTAGACGACTTGCATCTCAAAGAGCTTTGCAATATGGCCTTTCAATTTTTCTTTCACGTCTTCCAGATCGACTTCTTTGCCGAGTTCCCGCTTTAAAGACGTTACATCTTTATCGTCGATACCGCAGGGAATGATATTGCCGAAATAGTCGAGGTCTGTGTTGACATTGAATGCAAAACCATGCATGGTCACCCAGCGTGAAGCGCGTACCCCCATTGCACAGATCTTGCGTGCTGTCGGTTTATCGGGCTCTATCCATACACCGGTAAATCCGGGATATCTTCCAGCTTCGATGCCGTATTCTGCACAGGTCAATATGATTGCTTCTTCCAATGTGCGCAGATAAAGGTGTATATCCGTAAAGAAGTTGTCGAGATCCAGGATCGGATAGCCGACAATCTGCCCCGGGCCATGGTAGGTAATGTCCCCGCCCCGGTTGATCTTATAGAATTTGGCCTCTTTCTCTTCAAGTCCTTTTTCATCTAACAGCAAGTATTCCTCGTGACCGCTTTTACCTAAGGTGTAAACGTGGGGGTGTGCTGTAAAGATCAAGTAATTGGGGGTACTGGTTGTTGTTGCGTTGACCCTATTGTCGTGCTTAATGTCCAATACTCCCTTAAAGATGGATTCCTGTCTGTCCCAGGCTTCTTGGTAATCGACAAGTCCCCAATCTTGAAACTGCACCTCTTTATTCATCTCTTATTTTTTTAAGATCTGAATGGGCTTAATATCCATTCAGATCATTGTTTGTCAAAATTAATACAATAAATTATTGTATGGGTAACGTTCATTGTGCATCTTCACAATGATATCGTAAAGTTTTTGTTTGAACTCTTCGATATTCGTTTTATTTGTTGCTGACAGGAAGATCGCTGGGTCTGAATTTTTTGCCATCCAGGAATTACGGAAATCCTCCAATGTTACCTTGATTTCCTCGCCATCGTGTCCTTCTTCAATCGCGGGTTTATAAAGGTCAATTTTATTGAATACTGTAATTACTGGTTTGTCCAACGCTTTGATATCCTTTAATGTTTCGTTTACCGCCTGGATATGATCCTCAAAGTTAGGGTGTGATATGTCTACCACATGGATCAGTACGTCTGCTTCTCTAACTTCATCCAGTGTGGATTTGAAACATTCTACCAAATGGTGAGGTAGTTTGCGGATAAAACCAACTGTATCTGAAAGCAGGAATGGGAGGTTGTCAATGACAACTTTGCGAACTGTTGTATCCAGTGTTGCGAAAAGTTTATTCTCGATCAAAACGTCAGACTTGGAGATCATATTCATGATCGTCGATTTTCCAACGTTTGTATAGCCGACCAAGGCTACACGGATCATCTCGCCACGGTTTTTGCGCTGCGTTTCATTTTGCTTGTCGATTGCTTTTAGGCGTTCTTTGAACAAGGAGATCTTGTCCAAGATGATCCGTCTATCGGTCTCGATCTGTGACTCACCCGGACCGCGCATACCAATACCCCCGCGCTGACGTTCCAAGTGGGTCCACATTCGGGTCAGACGTGGTAAAAGGTATTGCAGCTGTGCCAATTCAACCTGTGTCTTTGCCTGTGCAGTTTTTGCATGTCGGGCAAAGATATCCAGGATCAGATTGGAGCGGTCCAATATCTTGCGTTTCAGTTCTTTTTCAATATTACGCAACTGCGAAGGTGAAAGTTCATCGTCGAAAACAACGATGTCGATTTCCTCTGCTTCGACGTAGGCTTTTATTTCTTCCAGCTTTCCGCTACCGACAAAGGTAGCACGGTCCGGGAAACCCAGTTTCTGTGTAAACATGCCTTTGGTCTCACCGCCGGCAGTCTGCACTAAAAATTCAAGTTCCTCCAAATATTCCTTTGCTTTTGTCTCCGTCACGCTTGGGGTAATAACACTCACCAAGACGGCTGTTTCGGGTTTTATTGCTGTATCGTGTATTTTAATTCTGGCCATTTTGTATTATTAAGTCTTTCAAGTGAAGTCGGTAGGTCATTACGCTATGAAATAAATCTGAGCTCTCGCCTATCGCTTGTTATACGTTCACCTTTTAATTATTTTCAATGAGCTCGCAAGCCCGGTTTTTGCTTGAAAAGGTAAATTTAAGAATTTATGCTTTTGTACACCACACAAGACTGATGCCGATTATAACATAATTCTTCATTAACCAATAAATTTCCTGTGATTTGCTTACCAGGGCAACTCAAAATATGTAAGCGTTCGGTCGCCATCTTTTGCCTAGTAAAAGAAGGGATATGTTTCTATATCATGTTCATAATGATGCAAAAGTAAATAAATTTGGTTTTATATACAAAAAGATAAATTGTCTTCAAGATCTAATTAATAACAATTCGTATCCTATTTATGTTGACGAGCGGCCTTTAAATTCCACTGCGCTTTGTTTATTCACCTAAACGCGTTATCGATTTATTTGTTGGCCCCGTTTTTTATTTCGAAAATGACATGCGATTAAGAAATCTTGTCCCAGGCGATACCATCTGATTTTCTTGCGAGGAAGCTTCGGAGCAAATGATTCTTTTCGCTTTGGAGCGTGGGGTCTTCTTTGAAGATTTCGATAACGGTGTTGCGGCACTCGGTGAGCAACGCTTGATCTGTGGCTAGGTTCGCCATTTTAAGGTCGAGAACACCTGACTGTTGTGTGCCCGATATATCGCCCGGACCACGTAGCTGTAGGTCGACTTCTGCAATCTCAAACCCGTCATTGGTACGCACCATTGTATCCAGCCTTAATCGTCCTTCTTTGCTCAGCTTATTGCCCGACATCAGGATACAGAAAGATTGTTCGGCACCACGGCCTACGCGACCCCGCAATTGGTGCAGCTGAGATAGCCCGAAACGTTCGGAATTTTCAATGACCATCACCGATGCATTAGGAACATTGACCCCCACCTCAATAACTGTAGTGGCTACCATAATCTGTGTTTCGTGTTTGACAAAGCGCTGCATCTCAAAGTCCTTGTCCTTTACAGGCATCTTGCCATGAACAATACTGATCTTGTATTGCGGAAGAGGAAATTCGCGTTGTAAGTTCTCCAAACCTGCTTCAAGGTAGATCAGGTCCAGTTTTTCGCTCTCCTTGATGAGGGGGTATACCAGATAAACCTGTCTGCCCTTGGCGATCTCCTCGCGCATAAAACCAAACATCCGCAAACGCGAACTTTCAAAAAAGTGAACGGTCTTGATTGGTTTACGCCCTGCAGGCAATTCGTCTATGACGGAAATATCCAGGTCACCGTACATGGTCATCGCCAGCGTCCGGGGAATTGGCGTTGCTGTCATGACTAGCATGTGCGGCGGAATGACATTTTTGCGCCAGAGCTTGGCCCGCTGTTCCACACCAAAACGGTGCTGTTCGTCAATAACGACAAAGCCCAGGTTTTTGAACTGTACTTTATCCTCGATCAGGGCATGTGTACCAATCAGAATGTCCAGGCTGCCATCTTCCAGTGCCTGGTGGATCAAACGGCGTTCCTTCGTGCTTGTAGATCCCGTAAGTAGCTTGATAGTGACGATGTCATCGCCCACGAGCTGCTTTAGCCCATGATAATGCTGTGTCGCCAGGATTTCTGTTGGCGCCATCATGCAGGCCTGAAATCCGTTATCCACGGCAAGCAGCATGCTCATCAGGGCAACAACTGTTTTGCCGGATCCAACATCGCCCTGCACCAGGCGGTTCATCTGCGCGCCTGTATTGGTATCGATACGGATTTCCTTCACAACGCGCTTCTGTGCTCCTGTTAACGGGAATGGAAGTCGCTCATTAAAGAACGTGTTGAATTTTTCGCCGACTTTATTGAACCGCTGGCCTCTAAATTTCTGGGTGTTGAGCTGTTTGTTGTTGAGCAACTTGAGCTGAATAAAGAATAATTCTTCAAACTTGATGCGTTTGATCGCTTGGTTCAGTTCCTTTTGATCGCTTGGAAAGTGGATGGATGCGAAAGCCTGTTGCCTGGAAATGAGACGATGTGTAGCAAGTACATGATGCGGAAGCGATTCGTCAATACTACGAAATACGGTTTCCAATGCAGTCTGCTGTAAGCGTTGGATTCCTTTGGTATCCAGATTGAACTTTTTGAGTTTTTCTGTAGACGAATAAACCGGCTGCAAACTCATATTGCCGATCTGTTTTACCTGTGGGTTATACAGATCCATTTCGGGATGGGTAATGGATAATTGTCCGTTGAATTCGCTCGGCTTGCCATAAATAATATAGGCCGACCCGACTTTCAATGATTTCTGAAGCCATGGGATGGATTGAAACCAGACCAGTTCCATGGAGCCCGTTTCATCTTTGAAAGAACCGACAAGACGTTTCGTTCTTTTCTCGCCCACGAGTTGTAGCGAAACCAGACGGCCCAGGACCTGTGCAGCCATCATGTCGGGATGGAGTTTCCGGATTTTATGGAACTCCGTACGATCGATATAACGGAAAGGATATTGCGTCAGTAGATCACCAATGGTAAATACCTGTAACTCTTTCTTGAGCACATCTGCCTTTTGTGGACCTACACCTTTGAGGTATTCTATGGGGGTAATTAAACTTAATTCAGCCATTCTTCTTGAATGGCTAAATTACGAAAAATTTAATTTTTACGATTTATATACTTCTACAAATGGTTTTCCATCCCTGCATTGAACTGGTCTGGCCATATTTGCACAGCCGCCTTGACAGGTTGTTTTCTCCAAACGCAGCTTGTTTTCCATGAGACGGTTGTAGAGCTCTATTTTTTCTATCATCTCGGTTGACCGAATGGTTTTGTGTACCGCAATTCCTTCCATACAACAGCCAGTGCGTAAAAAATGGCTGGTCCAATCATTTGGATTCGAGCAGATCACGTCTTTATAGAACTCTTTCAGTTCCTTGTATCTTTTGGGCAGTTCGGCATTGGTTTCCTCAAGCGATAATTCGTAGGCAAAGCGAAGTGCGGCCTTACCATTATAACAAACTTTTCCCACAGGTGGATTGGGGATCGGCATTGATAAGCGTTGTGCATCATTGAAAAGTTTGCCTTCATGTTCGGCAGCTTTGTTTCGCTCGCTTTCGAGATAATCTAACTCTTCTTTCAGTTTTTCGAATTGATTTTTCAGTGAAGAATGTACTAGGTAATAGGTATAATAAGGGTGTTGTATAATTTCAAACTCTTCAATATTTGTGCAGGGAATAGATTGAAGCAATGTGGTGAGTTCTTTGGCTTTTGCATTGACTTGTTCATTCCAATATTCGTATGATTTAGAATTGTCTTTCGAACAAGCAAGGAAAAGTATAAATCCAATAATTGGGACTATAAAGATTATTGTTTTCATGTTTGGTAATTGGGGTTTTTGCTATTTTTATGTGTAGGATCCTGTCTATTCGTATTTAATCGTTGCCTGCCCTTCTTTGCAGATAATTCCTGTTGGTTTTTGATAAGGGGCACAATTTATTCGGGGAGCCATCATAGGCTGGTATATTTCCATCAGCCGGTTGTTGTCATTGATCATATTTTGCAAGGTTGTTTTGTCAAGGGATTTGTGATAGGGAAGGTAACTGGTTCCACATACTGTCGGCATTTCTATCATTTCCCATTCCGTAGCATCACTACATGCTTTGGGGCTAGCAAAGGCAATGATTTTACTGTATTTTTCATTGGATAGGGACTCGAGTTCCTTTTCTGTTTTGTTCTTGTAGGGATTTTCTAAATGTGACTCCGATTTACAAACAACAAAAAGCATACAGCATGCCATGAGAGTGGTTATACCCAAAATGGAAAGATTTTTCATAATGTTCGTCTTGGTTTTATTAATCAAACGGGTAATTCTTGGTCTTTGCTACAAAGGATTTCCATTAAGTTTTTTTCAAGAGAAATTTGATTTTGAATTCTATTGCGCATAATTTGCATTGGATTGTAGGTTTGAAACAACAATATGTTAGTAAAAATGTAGGTTTGAAGCAGCAATATGTTAGTAAAAATGTAGTTTTAAAACAACAAAATTTAGTTATTTTTGTAATATAGAAACAACGATATGGAAACTTTGATCAATTTTCAAGATATTCTTTTGCAGGGCATCAACAATGATTTCAGGAGATACCTTCATGAAAAAATTAACTGGAATCAACGGATGATAGGGATCAAAGGGGCGCGTGGGGCAGGTAAGACGACGATTTTATTGCAGCATATGAAATATGACCTGGGCGCATTAAAAGATAAAAGTCTCTATATTACCGCTGATCACACCTGGTTTTACAACCATAGTTTATTAGATACCGCAATGGATTGGTTTCAACAGGGGGGGCAACTCCTTCTGATTGATGAAGTACATAAGTATCCTAACTGGTCCAGGGAACTCAAAAATATTTATGATGGGATTCCCGGTATGCGCGTTATATTTTCGGCATCATCGGCTTTAGACATCTATCGTGGTCAAGCCGATTTAAGCAGGCGAGTAGTGAGCTATACATTGGCAGGACTTTCTTTAAGAGAATATCTCCAGTTCTCGGGAGTGGCCTCATTCTCTCCGATAACATTTGAAGACATTCAAAAGCAACATCGCGAGATCAGTGTGAATATTACTTCCTCCATAAGACCGCTGCCATTATTTGCAAAGTATCTGCGATCGGGTTATCTGCCTATATTTACCGAAGGTGAAAACGAATATTTGCCTAAACTAGAGCAAATTATAGATGCGGTCGTTGATATTGATCTTGCTTACATTGCATCTTACAATGCTGGTACGGCCGTGAAAGTAAAACGCTTATTAGCAGTAATAGCAGAATCCGCTCCTTTTAAGCCTAATATTTCCGCCTTGGCAGCCAAAATGGGTCTCTCTAGAGATCGCATATTAGAATACATCTATCAATTGAAGGACGCAGGACTCTTAAATGTTTTATCCGCACAAGGGAAAGGCGTATCGCGGCTACAAAAGCCGGACAAACTTTTCTTGGAAAATACCAACCTTTCTTATGCAATTCACCCAGATCCAAACCAAGGAAATATACGGGAAACTTTTTTATTGAATCAATTGCTTCATGCAGGGCTGGAAGTATCCGAACCTCAGACTGGCGACTTTTTAGTCGAGCAGGTTCATATCGAAGTGGGCGGTAAAAATAAAGGTAGTCAGCAGGTTCGAAATGCGGATCGTTATCTGATTGCGGCAGATGGTATAGAAACAGGTTTTGGCGCAAAGATTCCGCTATGGTTATTCGGATTTTTATATTAGTATTCCCGCTGGATCAACGACCTGCTTTCCTACATTGAAAGCTTGCGTTGAATAGGGTATAAAAATTATATAAAAACGGGGCTGTCCAATCGTTTTGGACAGCCCCGTTTAAGATTTATTTCGGATCATTTCTCGATTAGAAATTACCCTTATTTACATCCCACCAAAGTCTGGTACCGCCGTTGTCAGGTCCGCCCAACAAGGAGATAGCAGATTGTACTTCAGCTGCATTTGTATTGTATTCATTTTGTGGGAACGGTAAACGACGGATCTGTATTTTAGTATCGATCAGTCCACCGCTATTGTTGACAACAACTGGGAATAAACGTGGATATCCTGTGCGGCGGAATTCACTCCAGGCCTCTTGTCCTTCAGGGAAGATCGCCAGCCATTTTTGTGTAATGATACGTTCCAATTTTTCTTCGTTGGTAGCACCTTCATTCCATTTGATGGTCAGCGCACTTGGGGAAACTGCGTTATTCTTCGCGTTGAACGGATCCTCGTAAGCTGCTGCTTTACTTGTGTTGTCATTTAGGTAAGTGCTTAGACCCGATGTTACACCCCATTGGGTAAAGGAAGTTTCCACCCCCTTTTCGTACAATGACTGGGCTGTTCCACCTGCATTGTTCCAACCTCTCAAAGCTGCTTCCGCACGAAGGAAGTAAACCTCAGCTGCAGTCATTAATATCGGTGCCGTTGTCGCTACGAAAGTCGGTGTTGTACCCTCGGTATTCAGGGCTGAAAGCTTTTGGTATTTATCCTTTTCGATACCCTCAGCACCAGCGCGGATTCCGATATATTTACCAGCGAAAGCTGTTGTGGTAGCATCTTTAATGACAGGTGCCATGTATTTGGAGATACGTGGGTCGTTCAATCCCGTCATATAAGATGTAAGTGTCGCATTGATACGTGTATCGGCCCAGTTTTTGGAAATAAACCAAAGCGGATTGCTGTAGGTTCCATCTGCTGGTACAGTGATCTTGAAATTTTCGCTATTGCTTTCCAAGACTCCACCATTGGCAGGATCCAATGCTTTTTCAGCTTGTGCTTTTGCTAAAGCTGCATCGATTTTAACCAAACGCATCGCTAAGCGAAGGCGCAATGAATTGGCAACTTTTAACCAATTTTTAAATCTGACCTGATTATCTGTATTTGGAAATACAAGATCGATCTGGTCGATTTTAGCCGCCATTGGACTATCCGCTTTGTACGATTTTAAGGCCGCTACGGCCTCATCAAGTTCTTTGAAGAAGGCAGCGTATACATCCGATTGTTTGTCGTATGGAACGGTATTGGAGGTGCCGACTTTACTATATGGGATAGGGCCATAGATGTCCGTAACCCGGCTGGCCGCTTCTACTTTGATGACCAATGCCGAACCCCATAGTGCTGGATAGGTTTCTGCAAGTCCATTGCTTTTTAGTTTTTCAATGGATTTGATGACGTTAAGATATAACACCTTAAATGGTTCTCCATTCCATCCGTTAACCATGGCATAATTCAGGTTGTTCTGCCCGCTATTGAAAGGTGTAGGAGACATAAAGAAGCCTGAAAATACGTCTGCGTTCAGATTTTGTTGTACCTGATAAGAGTTCGGATCCCCTGCGCCTGAGAAATTATAGATAGACATCTGTGCATTCCGTAAGAAAATCACAAGATCCTGTCCATCACCTTTTAAATCCTCATCCGTAACGCCAATATTATTTTTGTTATAGTCCTCAAAATTCTTGGTACAGCTACTTAAGGTGCCGCCAATCATTAAAAAAGCAAGTGAGAACTTGGATATATTTTTTATGTTAAATTTCATCTGTTAATCGTTTGTATTTTAAGACTAAATGGAATATCCCTGTCGTTTTTACCGGTATATGTATTTTGTAGACATAGATACTTCATCATGGGCCGTTTAGAAAGTTGCATTTAGCGTAAGACCATAGTTACGTGTTGCTGGCATCATAAAGATATCCACACCACTTAAGGAATTACCCGTAGACATCGTTACTTCAGGATCGAATGGAGCCTTTTTCGAAATATAGAATAGGTTTCTTCCTACAGCATTTACACGCAGTTTTTTGAAGAAACTGTCTTTAATATTGAAGTCATAGCCGAAAGTCAATTCACGCAATCTCACTACTGTTCCGTCATAAATATATTGACTGCTAACAGGGCCCATACCGGCAGTAGAAGTATACCATTTTTCGGCATCTACTGTTGTTACGGCTTTTCCGCTTGGTGTAACACCATTGATATTAACACCTCCATTGGCACGAGCGTCACCACTAGCTTTCGAGACACCGTATCCGTCAAGCAATGCTTGTGTCACAGACATCACTTGGTAGTCAAATTTACCGTCGATCAAGAAGCTTAAGTTGAAATTTTTATAATTAAAACTGTTGTTCCAACCCATTTGCCAAATTGGATTGGAGTTTCCAAGCTTGGTATAGTTGTTATTTTTCTGTGGAATACCGTCCTCAGAGATAAGGATTCGTCCTTGGTCGTCACGAACGAAGTCCTGTCCATAGATGTCACCGAAAGAACCACCAACTTGCAATTTGGATGCAAAATTATTACGTCCCTCACCTGTTAGTGTAAATTCGGAAATACCGTCAGCAAGTTTTACGATTTTGTTTTTATTGTACGTAAAGTTGAGGCTTGTCGTCCATTTGAAATCGTCATTTCTGATCGCATCCAATGATACCAATGCTTCTACCCCTTGATTTTGAATGTCTCCGGCATTAACCGCATACATGTTGTTGAGGGATGCATTTCCAGCTGCAATTTTGAAAAATTGATTAGTGGTGTTTGTTTTGTAATAAGTCACGTCTACATTCAGACGGTTATTCCACATGCGCCATTCCGTACCAATCTCCAAGGAAGCTGTTTTCTCTGGCTTTAATTCTTTCAAGAAGGCAATGTCATTTACTGTTAGTACCGCATAAGGATCTACCCGGTTAGTGAGCAGTGTGGTATAAGGAGGAAGGTCGTTTCCGACTTTTGCGTATGAACCACGGATTTTGGCCATATTCACAAATTCGGGAAGATTAAGTTTGTCGTTCAATACAACACCCAAACCCACCGATGGATAAGCGTATGGGTTTTGCGGTGTATAGGCCAATGTGCTCGACCAATCCCAACGTGAAGTCAGATCTAAATAAATCCAGTTGTCATAGGCTAAGTTAGCCGATGCAAATACCGATTGTAATTGTCTTCGATTAGCAGACAACGTCGAAGTGACCGGAGTATTGGTATTCTGGATAAAGAATTGATTGGGAACTTTGAGTCCATCTTTACCGCTAGTAAAGTCTGTACCTTCTGTTTTCCAGTCGGTTATACTTGTTCCAACCAATCCGGTGATCTGTAATTTATCGCCAATATTAAAGTTCATGTTGGCGGTCAAATCACCATATTGTTGGGTGATCGTAGTATTGGTATAGCTATAAGCTCCATTTTCACGCGCTAAAATATGTTGCGTTCCTGCATAAGCTTTTCTGTCCCATACTTCGCTGGTGCGGTCTACACTACCACGGGCTTGTATGCTGATCCATGGCGCAATTTTGTATTTGGCACTACCGTTTAGGAGTAGACGATTGCGTGTAGAACGTGTTGAATTACGGTTCATAATCCACCATGGATTTTGTTGAGTTGTCTCGTCATCCGAAAGTGTAAACCAGTTTTGATCATAGAGATTACGACTTGTGTTGAAGCTTTCGTAATTTTTATAATCCGCGATATTTAAGCTTCGAGGTAATAGGTAGGTTCCAACTAGTGGGTTATAATAAAAACCCGAAGTAGGCGCATTGTCCAATTTTTGTGTAATGTAGTTGGCGCTTCCTTCAACGGTCAACTTATTATCAAAGAATGAAGCACTCTCTTTGAGGTTGAAATTGTGACGCATCAGGTCATTTTCTGGAAGTATACCTTTAGCAAGGGTATTGGCATAAGAGAAGTACGTTTGATTTTTTTCGTTACCTCCGGATAATGTCAATGAATTGGTGAAGTTGCTACCTGTGCGGAAAAATTCGCCTACATTGTCATAGTTGGCGCCATTGGTTTTGTCTCCCCAGCTAAACACACTGGTGTTACTGTTTTTACCGCCTGAACCTTGACCGTACTGGTTTTGGAATTTCGGTGTCGATACAGCTTGTTCTATCTGCGCACTTGATGAGAAATTGATCGTTGTGCGGCCTTGCTTGCCTGATTTTGTTGTGACCAAGATAACGCCGTTGGCAGCTTGGCTACCATATAATGCCGCTGCAGATGCTCCTTTTAATACGGAGATGTTTTCGATATCTTCTGGATTGATCAATGAAATAGGGTCGCCACCATCACGCTGTCCACCGAAGACGTTGTCTGGCTGGCTGGCCAATGTCTGGTTGTTGATTGGAACCCCATCAACAACGTAAAGTACCTGGTTGTTGCCGGAGGCCGATTTGTTACCACGCAAAATAACTTTTGCTGAACCACCTGGTCCAGAAGAGCTAGAAGCGATGTTAACACCCGCGACTTTACCATTTAAATTATTGGCCAAGTTGGTGCTTTTAACTTTGTTTAGTTCGTCACCACTCACCTGTTGTGTAGAGTATGTTAATGATTTCTGTGCACGGCTAATACCCAAAGCGGTAACGACCACACTTTCCAGTTGCTGTGTCTGTTCATCGAGACTTACAGTTACTGTCGTTTCTCCAGGTCCTAATGTGACTGTCTTATTTTCATAACCGACAGTACTGATATTTAATACACGGTTTTTGTCGTCGACATTGATCTGGAATGCACCTTTAACATCCGTTGAACTTGCGTTGGAAGTGCCCAATACTTTGATTGTGGCACCTGGAATAGGAGCTTTAGTTTTAGCGTCTACAACCGTTCCCTTAATCTGGTTGGTTTGCGCGTGCAATAAAGATGCTGAAAAAAGCATTGTTGGAACAATACCTAACACCCTTAATGTAGAGTATAATTTGTTATTCATATAGTATATGTGTTATATTCAGTTTTTTATATACATATTTTCATAACGGTGAAATTTCTAATGAAATGGGCTAATTCCATTTAGCATTTTGGTTAGAAGAGGGGATATTGAATAATCGGGGGGCGAAATAAGTGATTATTTATAATAGTATAAGCTATTCAATACCTAGTTATAGGAAGAAAAGAGCGGTGTGATTTCCCTTAATAAAAATCTAATTTACTATAGTTGAGCAAAAATCAAAAATTTTATGAAACAAAAATGATACATCTGGTATTGTTTTTCTATTTAAGGTATTGATAATGATTTTGTTATGTGTTTTGTCATTTTTTTGAGTAGAGATAGTAATTTTGTCTTTCACGATAAGAAGATATGTTCTATGGGATTTCAGACCATTTACTTGACTAAAAAGTTATTGCTGGATATGCGTGATCTATCCTTTAGCCTGTGCCCTTGATCCGGAAAAAGTCTCTTTGATGTTTTTGATATTAAATAAGATAATTGCGAGGAGTATAATTCCATAAGCAACATACTTAATTGGCGAAACAGGTTCTTGAAAATAAGCTACAGCTAAAGTAAATGCGATCAGTGGGTTGATATAGAGGAGCACACCGGTTGTTGTTGATGAAATGCCAATGAGTGCATACATGCTCAGGAAAAGGGGGATGATCGTGAATAAAGACGCGATAAGAAATATCGTGCCCCAAAACAGAGGTTCAGCAGGGATTGCATGATGATTATAGATCAGTTTAGGGATTACAAACAAGGCACATATACTGAGCTGGACGACCAATTGGTGGAGTTTGTCAAACCCGGTGGAAACCCGTTGCACAATTAGATAGAAAGCGTAACAGGTGGCAATGGTAGCCGCCCAGAGGACATCGTTTAACGAGCCATTAGCCAGCAGGCAGACGCTGCCGAAAGCAATAAAAAGCGCTATTTTTTGCCAAAGGGTCAATTGTTCCCTGAGTATGATATAGGCTCCAGCTGCGGTGATGAGTGGGCAGGTCAGGTAAGCCAATGCGGCAGACTGGATGCTGATATGGTTGACGGCATAGATATAGGTAAACCAATTTCCAAAGATTAATCCCGAGGCCAGCAGGGTAAGGCAGATCTGACGAAGCTTGCCCGTCCGAGGTAGGAGCCGGAACTTATGGATATCAGCAGTCATGGTTTTTCTGCGGAAAAGCAAAAGATAAATCCAGAGTACCAGGAGCGCAGTGATTATTCTAAAATACAGAATATCTTCGGCAGGATAATCCCTTATCCACCGTACGGGGATAGACATAAATCCCCAGATGAAAGGGGCCAAAAAAGCCGCGAAAAGATATTTTCCGCGGCTTGCTGTTTCGTTGCTGTTTTCCACGGACTAATCTTTCCAGGCAATGACCGAAATCTCGACATTTACATTCTTGGGAAGGGTTTTTACCGCAACACACTCACGTGCTGGTTGCGCTTCTTTAAAATATTCTGCATAGACTTCATTGACTAAGGCAAAATTACCCATATCGCTCAGAAAAATGGAGGCCTTGACAACATCCTCAAAAGTATAGCCAGCATTTGTCAGAATAGCTTCTATATTTTTCAGTACCTGATGTGTTTCGTCTTTTACACCTGATGAAATTAACTCCATTGTTTCTGGGATCAGAGGAATTTGTCCAGAGACGTATAATGTATTACCGGCTTTGATTGCCTGGTTATAGGGGCCAATTGCTGCAGGAGCGTTGTCGGTATTTAAGATTTCTTTTTTTGACATGGATTACAGTGTTTAGGAGGTAAAAAATATTTTGTAGATCAGGCCCAATAAAAAGACAATAATGGCCGTTGCATTAATGATATGCATCGCTTTTATGCTTCCATTTGTCGGGCGATCTGCGTTACGCTTTCTAAAAAAGTACATGGAACTAAGTTACAACAGTAAATTAGAAAGTTAAAATGAAAAGATTAAAAACTTTGAAAGGTTTTCTGTTGAGCTGTGAAACAAAATCTTGTACAAATGGCTGAGATTTTTTGAATATTAGTAAATTGGTGAACGAAATTGAAATTTTATGAATAAGGTAGCATTAATTGGGGGTAAAATATATTCAGGTGAGGCGATTTTCGAGCAAAAGGCATTACTGATCAGCGAAGGTAAGATTGATGGGATTGTCCATGATCATGAAATACCTTCAGATTATGTGAGTTATCCGGTGAACGGAGCTAATATCTGCGCTGGGCTGATTGATCTTCAATTGTATGGTGACGGCTCGGACCTTTATTCGGCAGAGCGAAGTGTAGCCTCTCTGGAGCGTATCACCGAAGGTTTGGTCCATAAAGGCACAACTTCTTTTATGATGACCTTAGCGACCAATACCATACCCGTCTTTCAGGATGCCATTCGCGTGGCGGCAGATTTTCAGCACGATGCATTTTTAGGATTGCATCTGGAAGGACCCTTTTTAAATCCTAAAAAACGAGGTGCACATCCCGCGGAATTAATTATCGAGCCAACAAAGGAAAATATTGACGATCTTTTGGTCGGAAATCAGGTTGTCAAGATGATGACCATAGCACCTGAACGTATAGCGGACGATGTGTTACAGCACTTACAGGGCTACAATTTGCTGCTCAGTGCAGGACATAGTGATGCGACTTTCGAAGAGGGAACGCGCGGTTACGATCTGGGAATCCCCACGAGTACGCACCTGTTTAATGCAATGTCGCCTTTACATCATCGTGAGGTCGGGTTGGTCGGTGCAATTTTTAATCATCCGACAGCGCAAGCAAGTATTATTATCGATGGGCATCATGTAAGTTTTGAAGCCGTGAAAATTGCAAAACGTCAGATGGGAGCCCGCCTGTTTATGATTACCGATGCTGTAGCCGCGTGCGATAAAGATATTTATCAGCATGTATTGAACGATGGATATTATGCTTTGCCGGACGGCACCATTTCAGGGGCCGCAATCTCCTTGCTTGAGGGGGTAAAAAATGCTGTTCAAAAGGTTGGCATACCACTCGATGAAGCGATCCGAATGGCTACGCTGTATCCGGCAAACCTTTTAAAGAGAGTGGATATTGGAAACCTTAATAAGGGAAGCATGGCGAATGTCATAGTCTTTAACGACGACTTTAAGTTGGAGCATGTGATCTTCAAAGGCGAGTTGAAGTTCTGATCCTATTTCCGACAAGATCGGTCGTTTGACCCAGATTGACTAATATTATATGTATCTTCGTTAGTTATTTTGAAAAAACACTATTCTATAGATTGATGAAACGTTCCCTATTATTTTTAGCGACGGCTCTTTTTGTTTTGTCTTCTTGTTCATCCAAGAAAAATAAAAAGCAGGAGCCTGTCAATACCACAACTACAAATGTCGAAATTGTAAAAAAAGATCCACCCTCGATACCCAAGCGAGAACGGGTAAAGAATACAGTTGAAACGAAAGAGCAGCCTGTTGCTGAAAAAAAGAAGGAAATTGTTGTCGATCTTCCCAAGTTACCACGTGAATTTCGGGCGGCCTGGGTTGCTTCTGTTGCCAATATCAATTGGCCCAGCAAGAACAATCTGAGTACAGCTGAACAACAGCAGGAAGCGATTGGTATCTTGGATTTTTTGAAAAACAATAATTTTAATGCGGTAATTTTCCAGGTTCGTCCATCGGCGGATGCATTCTATAAAAGTGATCTTGAGCCTTGGTCGTTCTTTTTGACCGGTACAGAAGGGCAAGCGCCCTCTCCTTACTACGACCCACTTGATTTCTGGGTTGAACAGGCGCATAAAAGAGGAATCGAGCTGCATGTTTGGTTGAACCCTTATCGTGCGCATCATACCGCTGGCGGTGCTGTTACATCGGCTTCTATGGCGCGCAAAATGCCCGAGTCGGTTGTCAAATTGAGACAGGGCTATTATTGGTTTGATCCATCCAAACAATCGACACAGGATCATGCAGCACGTGTGGTTATGGATATTGTCAAACGTTATGATATCGATGGTGTACATTTTGATGATTATTTCTACCCTTATGTTGAATATAATGGCGGACAGGATTTTCCGGACTCGGATAGTTACAATGAATACAAACGCAATGGAGGGGATCTATCGCGCGGAGACTTTCGTAGAAATAGCGTAAATACCTTTATCGAACGTATTTATAAAGATATTAAGAGAGAGAAGAATTTTGTAAAATTCGGTATTAGTCCTTTTGGTATCTGGAAACCGGGTTATCCATCAGGGATTCAAGGCTCCAGCCAGTATGATATGCTTTATGCAGATGCTAAATTATGGTTGAATAAGGGTTGGATTGACTATTTTGCTCCCCAGCTATATTGGCCTATACAGCCAGCTAAACAGAGTTATACGGCGCTGTTAAAATGGTGGGAAAGTGAAAACACGTTGGGACGCCACCTTTGGCCAGGTATCAACACCGTGGGTAGACGCGGTCCGGAGTATGTTCGGGAAATTGTCAATCAAGTTGAGGCAGCAAGGACACTATTACCGGATAACCGGGAAGGTGTGATCCACTGGAGCTTGGCTGGATTGACTAAAAATCCTGCTATGACACAAGCTTTGGTTAATGGTCCTTATCAGGTTAAAGCATTGGTGCCTACTAGCCCATGGTTGAATGCTAATCCCTTATTGAAGCCGACTTTGTTGGTCACTCCACAAGGCGGTCATGTCTTTGTGAAATGGCAACATCAGCAAATCGATCAGGTAGCAAAATGGGTATTGTATCTCAACTACGGTGGTGTATGGCAATATGAGATTTTGGAACCTGGAGTCACAAGTAAGGATATTCCAACGACATTGAACAACAAAAAATTGGAGTATGTTGCAGTTAAAGCTGTTGACCGTTTAAGTAACGAAGGGCCTTATGCTGCAGAAAAGATAAAATAACGAGCTGTTGTGTCATAAACACTTAAAAAAGGGATATCTGAATTTTGGATATCCCTTTTTTGATATGGTGTCATTATCCCCCTGTTGGAGCTTTTCGTTGGCTATTATCATTCGCGGTATGTGTGAGGTCATAATGGTTTTGTTTTGAATTGTGATTTATCGAAGGTAAATTTATAGGTATGGAAGAAATCTATAAAACAGTAAGCGACTCTGTGATTCGAATGTCACAGCTGATGTTGCCCTCTAATGCTAATTTTGGGGGTAAAATTCACGGAGGTTATATTTTATCATTGATGGACCAGATCGCATTCGCTGTAGCATCCAAATTTTCTGCGCATTATTGTGTGACGGCGTCCGTTGGCAAAGTTGATTTTTTGAAGCCTATTGATGTGGGGGAATTAGTGACATTGATCGCTTCTGTGAATTATGTCGGTAATTCTTCTATGGAAGTCGGTATTCGGGTCGAAGCCATGAATATTCAAACGGGTGAAACCAAGCATTGTAATTCCTCTTATTTTACGATGGTGGCGAAAGATGAAACAGGCAAGCCTGCCCGGGTTCCAAGATTAATTTTGGAGACTGAAAAAGATGTATTTCGTTTCTACCGTTGTGTGGTGAAAATGGAGGTGGACAAAGAAAGAGACCGTGCGATTCATGATCTGGAGACAGATTCCGCCGAGCAGCAGGCCTATATTACGGAACATTTTGATGTAAAGATCAATCTGCCCTCCTAGCGCTGTTTTTTCGTTTGCCCCTTGCCTAGGCTGTATTTCTTGCAACCTTCAAAGTATTTGAGTATATCTTTGATTGGGGGCCGATTTGCACCAGATTCGGTTCATTAATAGATTTGTACAGCTACTGACCAAATGTTGACACTCACGCCCGTTTTCGAGTAAATACCATTGTTGTTATAAATGAGCCTGCATATTTGAATATCTTATTGTCTAAAGGCGCTGTTGTTTGTTGGATACTGCGTGTTATTCGTCATTTTGTTGCAATCGTATAGGAATTTTATGTGGCAGATGGTAAAACTGTCTTGCTAAATGCTTTTATAAGTTGTTTTTGTTTCGATTTTGCTGTGCTGTGCATTTTTATATCTATTTTTATTGGTATTTGCGGTTGTTTTGCTGTCAGATTATGCGTTAATGTGTTTATTGCTATTTCTTTTTCAAATAATTGCGCATAAACTTGCATTAATTAGAAGCATTTCATAGTATTGTGTAGTAATTGATATAAACCTTGGGTTGGAACCGCCCGTTATGGAAAATTATTAACAACTAACTAAAAACCATGAATAAAAAAATTCTCTTATTCTGTTCAGGGGTGATGCTGTCAACCAGTTTATGGGCACAGACCAAAACTGTAACGGGTAAAGTGACGAATGCCTCAGATGGCGGCACTATGGCTAATGTAACCGTGAGCATCAAAGGCAAATCTATCAGTACCCAGACCAAACCGGACGGAAGTTTCACAATCAATGCGGAGCCAGGCGACATTTTGATTTTTAGAGCCGTGGGTTCTCAAGAAAGACAGCAATTAGTTGGTGCCAATGCAACGATCAACGTTGTGCTTTCAGGAAGTGAGGAGGCGCTTGAAGAGGTGGTTGTGACGGCTATGGGGATTAAGAAGGAAAAGAGAGCGCTCGGTTATGCTGTGCAGGATATTAAATCTGATGAGTTGATGAAGAACAAGACTGCTAACGTGGTCAATTCATTGGCAGGTAAAATCGCGGGGGTAAACGTAACACAATCTTCAGGTGCTGCCGGTGCAGGTGCACAGATTATTCTGCGGGGAGGTACGTCGTTGGAACGTGACAATCAGCCCTTGTTTGTGGTAGATGGTATAATCTATGACAATTCAACACCGATTGGTGGAAATAGCGGATTTGATGGAATGCAGGCTACTTCAACTTCCAATAGCAACCGTGTTATGGATATTAATCCAGAAGATATTGAAAATGTTTCCGTGTTAAAAGGTCCTGCGGCAGCGGCCTTATATGGTTCACGTGCAGCGGCTGGAGCGGTTGTTATTACCACAAAACGCGGTAGTGAAGGGCGTGTTGAAATTGGCTTTTCGAGTCGTTTTTCTGCAAATTGGGCTAATCGATTACCGGAACAACAGGGTAAGTACAAGCGTGGCTACTACAACAGTGCTGGGACATTAGATAGTTATACAACACAATCTTGGGGAGAGGAGTTCAAGTCAGGAGACAAAGTGTATGATAATGTTGGAGACTTTTTCCGGACGGCTACTGTTTTTGATAATACAGTCAATGTTACCGGGGGTAATAAGAACGGATCTTTTTATTTGTCTGGATCACGATTTGATCAACAGGGTATTATCCCAGAAACAGGTTATGGAAAAACGGCGTTTCGTTTTAATGGTGATCAAAAATTTGGCAAATTAAGTGTGGGAGCCAATGTGGCCTATACGTTAGCAAATACCGATAAAACTTTAACTTCTGCAGGGTTGTACGGTTCTGGAGGAGCTGGCGCAATTTCTTCAGTTTATGGCTGGTCGAGGAGTGATGATATGAAGAAATATCTGAATGATGATGGGACTAAGTATCGGATGTTCGAAGGTTTACAGGAGCTTCAGGATGATGTTGAAAATCCTTATTGGACGATTAATAAAAATAAATTGACCGATAATACAGAACGGATAACGGGAAGTATTAATGCCAATATGAATATTTTTGATTGGTGGAATGTATCGTATCGTGTTGGGATGGATAGTTATTTAACCAAAAACTCGACATTAATTGCTGAAAACGGGGCAGTTAAACAACTTTGGCAAAACGGTATGATGTCTGAGAATGATTTGAAATTCAACTATTGGTCCTCCAATTTAATGTCTAACTTCAATAAGAAAGTAGGCGATTTTGATTTGGGGGCTATGGTCGGTTATTTTGCTGAAGAGACTAAGGTAAATACAAATAGAAGGATGGGGTATGATTTTGTCGTTAATAACTTCTATAGTTTTGGAAATATCGATAAAGCAAATAAGCTTTTTGATGAAGTTACCTCCAAAAAAAGGTTGTATGGACTCTATGGTGAATTGCGGGCTTCTTATAAAAATTTCCTTTTCTTAAATGTAACCGGTCGAAATGACTGGACATCCACGCTTCCGGTTGCAAATCAGTCCTATTTTTATCCATCTGTAGGAGGAAGTTTTGTTTTCACGGAGTTACTGAAAGATAAAGGTCCAGATTGGCTGAGCTTTGGTAAGTTGCGTGCCTCTTGGGCCCGTGTAGGTAAGGATGCAACACCATATGCTACAAATACCTATCTGTGGACACCTAGAGAATCTTTAGGTGGAATTATTGCAACAGGAAATAGCTGGACAAAAGGCAATCCAAATCTTAAGCCAGAAACTACGGGATCTTTTGAAATTGGGGCTGAATTACGTTTCTTAAATGGTCGATTGGGCGTAGATTACGCTTATTATACCAATAATTCGTATAATCAGATTCTTTCGCCACGTTTAGGACAGTCTGTAGGTTATATTTTCGTCTCGGTCAATGCTGGAGATATTTACAATAAAGGTATGGAGCTCTCTTTAACGGGTAAACCTATTAAAAGAGAAAATTTTGAATGGGATCTTACCTTAAATATGTCTCGGAATAAGGGAACTGTCGATAATCTGATTTCAGGGGTGGACATTCTTTATGTAACAGATGTGCAAGTTGGTAATGCTAAGGCTGCGTCATTCAATGGTGGAAGCTTTATGGGTATTTCTGGATCAAAATATGCGCGTACTCCGGATGGTAAGTTAATCCTTGATGCCAATACGGGTATGCCAACGAGTGATAATGCGACTACGTACAATATCGGAAATCGGGAGCCGAAATTAATTGGAGGTTTAAATAATAGTTTAACCTACAAAAATTTCAACCTCTCCTTTTTGTTGGACTATCGTATTGGCGGTGATATTTATAACGGAACAGATTATGCGATGACACTTAATGGATTGAGCATGCGTACATTGGAGCGCGATGAATTGACATTGTCTGGTGTTGTGAATACCGGGACAGCTGCCGCTCCAGTTTATGAGGATAAAACATTTACATTCAATGCAAATGAATCCTATCTGGTGAGTGGAGCGCAAACAAGTGGTAAAAAGATCATTCAAGACTATTGGGGGGTACACTATATAAAAGAAAGTGCCAATTTTATGACGAAAACCAATTGGCTGAGATTACGCACTGTTTCCGTTTCTTATGATTTCGGAAATTCTTTGCTTAAAAAATCTAATGTTTCCAAAGTTATTAAAGGATTGACAGCGACGTTGACAGGTACGAATTTATGGCTTTTGACTAATTACAAAGGATTGGATCCAGAAGCTAGTGCAGCAGGGTCGGGAGTGACAGGTTCGAGTTCTGTTGGTATTGATTATAATGGAGTGCCAAGCACTGCTGGTGTAACTTTTGGTGTTAATTTAAAATTCTAAGCACATTATGAAAAAATCAAAATATTTATTGGCCTTGTTGATAGGAGTGGCTAGTCTTTCTTCCTGTAGTAAGGGTTGGTTGGATATCAATGTGGATCCTAATACCCCTTCTAGCACAGTGGCGTCGGTTGATAGTCGATTGGCATGGATTCAACATTATTATTTATACGCGCAAGGTACTGCTGGTGCGAGGGCAGGTTTTGTGACACAACAGTTGAGTTTTACGAGTAGTACTGCATCCAATAGCATGATCGCAGGATGGAATCCTATTGCAGGGATGTCGACTACACCTTATCAGTTCTTTTTTGTTGGAGCGGGAGCCAATTTCTCTGATTTAGAAGCAAAAGCCAAAGCAGAAAATGCATATCATTATATTGGTGCAATGAAGGCTATTCGTGCCATGGGGTTTATGTTGATGACGGATTGGTATGGGGAAATGCCTTATACGGAGGCATTGGGCACTGCAATTACGCCTAAATTTGATGATGGAAAAACTATTTTTGAAGGTTGCTTAAAGGAAATTGATGAGGCTATTGCTTATCTCAAGATGGAGCAGCCTGCTACAGCTACGGCTTTGTCTGCGGGAGATAGCTGGAACGGTGGAGATGTTTCGAAATGGATAAAGATGTGTTATGGGGTAAAGGCGCGCTGGCTTAATAACTTATCGAAAAAATCAAGTTTGTACAAACCCGATGATATTTTGGCTGCATTAAGTAATGCGCCATTATCCATTAATGAAAGTACAATTGTAAATCATGTTGATGTGCAGGGAGATAATCTTGGTGATATTTTGTTTGCAGATCCAGTTAAGACGTCCATTGTTTATGATAATGTGGGGATGAACTCGAATATTTTAGTTACCAAATGGTATGAGAATTTATTGACCAATTTTGATAACAAAAATGTTGAGGATCCGAGAGCAGATAAATTGATTCCCTGGGCAGAGTATGGAATTCCGAAAAAAATGCTGCGTTCTAAAGGAGTTGATATGCAGTCGGATATCCGCATGAAATCTGGGCCTATTGTAGCCTCGTATAATGCCAAAGATGTTGCTATTACAAGTAACAACCGCTCTGTGGCTCCGCATAGTTGGTATATCAATTCGGCGAATACTGCCAGATGGGGTGATACCGTATATGTTTCGTTCAGAAGTACCTCGAATGCAAAGGCAGAGAAAACACCTGATATTTATAAATGGGACGATGGTGTTGTTGCTGCAAGTGGAACTTTTTATTCAAGACCTGATGCACCGACTCATCTCTTAACGGCTGTTGAAATGAATTTTATTAAGGCGGAGGTGTTATTTAAAAAAGGTGATAAGGCTGGTGCTTTTGCTGCTTATAAAGCTGCTATTCAGGGCCACATCGACTTAATGAATCTCAAGTTGGCCACTTATGGGAATGTCAACCAAAGTAAATCTCCAATGGTTCAAAGTAAGATTGATGAATTTATCAATAAGGGTATTGGAACTTCGGGAGATATTACGCTGGCGAAGATTATGACACAGAAGTTTATAGCGATGTCTTTTACACAACAGAACTGGAATGATATGCGTCGTTACGATTTTAGTGCCAATGTTTATCCTGGCTGGAGCGTTCCCTATGAGTACACGGTTACAGCAGCAGCAAAAACTAAGATACCGGACGGTAAGCAATTCAGGCGTGTTAGACAAGTATCTCATGAGATCAACTACAATGCGCAAAGCCTAATGGCATCACATCCAAGTGCTTTAAGTGATGATATCTGGTCTTTTCCAGTATGGTGGGATATTGCTGAATAATATGTATTGTACAAAGCCGTTTTTTAACGGCTTTGTTTTGTAATTTTAACGTATGAAATTCGCTAATTATTTAATGACAGGTGCTTTTTTGCTATTGACATCTATGCTCTTGGCACAATCACCTAAGATTATTCAAAAACCCATTACCTGGGATAAAGACCGTATTCAGCTTTCGCTGGATTACCTTAAAAATAGGCATGGCTTGACGCAGTCGGCTCCTGTCATCCATCCCAAAATGGTGGTGGTGCATTGGACAGCAAATAACAGCGTTAGAGCGACCTTCAATACATTCAATCCTACGCGGCTTCCGGGAAGACCTGAATTGACCAAAGCCAGCGCACTGAATGTTTCTTCGCAATTTGTCATTGATCGTGATGGCACGATTTATCAGCTTTTACCGGATTCTATATTTGCACGACATACGATAGGTCTCAATTATTGTGCAATAGGGATAGAAAATATAGGTAGTCGACAGCATCCATTAACGGATGCGCAATTGAAAGCAAACGAGGAGCTTATCCGTTACCTCAGTAAAAAATATCCCATCGAATTTGTTTTAGGTCACCATGAGTACCAACGATTTAGGAAAACGAGCTGGTGGAAAGAAACTGATCCCAATTATATCACTGGAAAAGATGATCCGGGGGATAAATTTATGAATGAACTGAGAAAAAATCTTCCTGATCTGAAACTAAATCCGCTGCCTTAGTTTATCTGTCTTTAAGAGATTCGCGTTGATATACGATTTTTTGCGGATGTAATTATAAAGTATGCAAAATGCAATCGTTTTGCAGTATAATTTGCGTATTTGCTGTATTTTGCTGTCTTGTTAACAAAATGTTAATTGTATTTAATTTGTTACGAGCTAGTGTGTTTTTTACACTTGTGTTTTTTTTGGTAACTCAAATTTTTCCCGTCTAATTATCTTTCTTTCAGTTAGTTGTGTTTATTTAGTGGCTGTTTATTTGATGTCGTGTTCTTTCTTTAGTCTGCTATGTTTCTTTGAAATGTAAGTGAACACTTACTTTCTTTTGCGTTTTTATGTAGTTTTTAGTTTTAAAAACGAAAAGTTCTACTTACTTTTATTCTGATTTTCAATTATTCATGCATAAAGCTGCAATTTTTGTGTGATCTAAAATCTATTTATGATGAAAAATGCCTTGTTAAAACTTGCCTTTCTGGTTTTTATTATTGCTTTTATTTCCTGTGGAAATTCTTTGAAGTCTACTCAGGCTAATAAAAAAGCAGAAAACAGCATTCCTGGTGATATTAGGAACAGCGCTATTGTGCCAGGGGCAGATCAGTTATCTTTATATCTGCCGCAATTAAAAGGTAAAAAAGTTGGTATTATGGGGAACCAGACGTCGATTGTTGGGTTCGATAAAAAGCATATTGTCGACGTCTTGCTTGATAATAAGATTGACTTAAAATTTGCATTTGCGCCTGAGCATGGCTTCCGTGGTAATGTAGAACGTGGCGAAAAGTTTGGAAATGACATTGACCAAAAGACAGGTTTGCCGCTATTTACATTATATGGTGGAAATAAGAAGCAGGATTCGATTGTCAATTCCATCGATGTAATGATTTTCGATCTACAGGATGTCGGAGCGCGTTTTTATACCTATATCACTTCCTTGCATCGTGTGATGGAACTTTGTGCAAAGCATCATAAGAAATTAATTGTACTAGATCGCCCAAATCCAAATGGAGACCAGGTCGATGGGCCGGTGCGTCATGATGATAAGTTTAAATCAGATGTTTCTTGGCATAAAATAGCCATGATTCATGGTTTAACAATCGGTGAGTTAGCTCAGATGATCAATGGGGAACGTTGGCTTGAGAATGGTCGTCAGGCAGATATACAGGTGGTAAAGGTGCAAAATTGGGATCACAAAACGATGTACGATTTGCCGATTATTCCATCGCCAAGTCTTCCAAATCAGCTTTCTGTGCGGCTTTATCTTTCATTGTGCCTTTTTGAAGGAACTGATATTTCGGTGGGGCGGGGTACCGACTGGCCTTTTCAGGTTTTGGGGTATACAAATCCGGTGTATGGTTCTTTTACATTTACCCCGGGTGAACGTCATGGTATGTCCAAGCATGTAGAAGGGAAAGGTGCAACAAATTATGGTCTGGATCTACGTGCTTTGGATCCTGAAAAACAAAAGTTCACACTAAAATATTTATTGGATTTTTATAAAAAGACGCCTGATAAATCGACTTTCTTTGCGAGGCCTGAATTTTTTGATAAGCTCGCAGGTACTGATCAGTTACGTAAGCAGATTCTTGCAGGCGAATCCGAGTCGCAGATTCGTGCATCGTGGTCGGATGATTTGAAAGCCTATAAGCAAATGCGTAAAAAGTATCTGCTGTATACTGATTTTGAATAGCAATAACTAACAATATTAACTAGAATCATTTATTTTAAAACTCTATAATCAATGAGAAAATTTGTACTATTTTCTGTTGCTCTTGGATTGAGTTTTCCTTCTGAATCCTATTCTTTTACAAAAAAAGAAGGTTCTTTGAACAGCAATAAAGTAACCGATGCTCTTCTAAGCCCTTCATTAAAGAATGCGGTTCAAAATACGGTGCAAGGTACTGTAACGGATGGAAAAGGTCCAGTCTCTGAAGTGAGCGTGTCTGTAATTGGCAGCAATGTGTCAACGAAGACCGATGCGCAGGGGCATTTTAAAATTACAGCTGCCGTGGGAAGCAAGTTGCGTTTCTCGTCCGTGGGTTATGTAACACGTGAGGTTCCTGTGACTTCTAGCATGTTGAATGTGACGCTAGTCGACGATAACCAAGCATTGGACGAGGTTGTTGTTGTGGGGTACGGTACTCAGAAAAAAGCCAACTTAACAGGTGCGGTTGCATCGATCAATGTGAAGGAAAATTTACAGAGTCGTCCGATTGCCGATGTTGGTAGGGCAATTCAGGGTACTACACCGGGTTTTAGTGTAACAGTTCCGAGTGGAGAGGTAGGATCTGATCCAACGATGCGTATTCGTGGTGCAATATCATCAATTCAGGGAAATAGTAGCCCATTGATCTTGGTTGATAACGTAGAAATTCCAAGCATCCAGTATGTAAATCCTGATGATGTTGAATCCATTACCGTATTAAAAGATGCTGCATCTTCGTCCATCTACGGTGCGAAAGCTGCGTTTGGTGTGGTGTTGATTAAAACAAAAACAGGCGGAAGTTCGGAGAAGGTGACCGTAAATTATTCCAATAACTTCTCATTTCAAAATCCCTATAAGAAGCTAGAAATGGGACGCGTCAACGCCCTGAAATATACGATTGACGCTCTAGAGAGAGTTGGCGGAACCGAGACTGGTGCTTTCTATAAAGTAAATAGAGAGAGTTACGAGCGTGCGGTTGAGTGGGATAAAAAATATGGGTCCTCAATAGGTAAAGATGATCCAACGGTATATGGCAGAGACTGGTATGTCGATCCGGGGTCGCCAACGAAAAAGTACGGCGTTAGAACCTATGATCCATATGATTATATGGTGCGCGAGTGGGCTCCCACGCAAACACATAACTTGTCTTTAAATGGTACCATTAAGAAGACACAATATACAGCTTCATTTGGTTCATTAAACCAAAGCGGTATGTTAAAAGCAGGCGATTCGGATAAGTTTAAACGATATAATGCTGCGCTAAGACTTAATACTGAATTGAATAAGTATGTAACTATTAGAGGTGGTGCCATGTTCGCACAACGGAATAAAATTTATCCTTATGCGACAAACTCAACAACGGCCGATCCATGGTTATACATGTATCGTTGGAGCTCCCTGTATCCAATGGGCTATGACGAAAATAGCAACCCAATAAGAAGTCCATGGAGTGAAAATGAGGCGGCAAACCAAGCTTCCATGCTCCGTAATTATATTAATTTAAGCGCTGGTGCTACAGTTAATATTATGAAAAATTGGAAAGTAGATGTGGACTATACATTTACCAATGAGGATTATAGCTGGCGTAAAAATGGAACAAGATATACCGCTGCCAATTCTTGGGTAGCTGCCAAGCAACGGTTTGATGCGCAAGGAAATCCAGTTTATGTCAATAAAGAAGGAGCTGTTGTTAATAAGGGAGATACTGATGCATCTTTGGCTTATGATCTTTCCAATGATATGTATACAGCTAATGGTTCTGCGCAAGATCATATCTATATGCGTTCACAAAATGAACACAAACATACTGTCAATGCGTTTACAACCTACCAGCTAGATCTGAATGATGATCATAGCTTTAAATTTATCCTTGGTTTAAATAGAGTGACAAATGATGGTTCTTACCATTGGACACAGCGTGCTGATTTATTAGACATTACAAATCCTCAGTTTGATTTGGCTGTGGGCCAAATTACGGGGAGTGGCGGTGAGTATTGGGAGTCACAGTTGGGGTATTTTGGCCGTGTGAACTATGCGTATAAGAATAAGTATCTATTTGAAGGTAATATCCGTTATGATGGTTCGTCCAAGTTTCCAACAGATTTGAAATGGCGATGGTTTCCATCCTTTTCAGCAGGTTGGGTAGTCTCAGAAGAAAAATTCATGGACTGGTCGAGGGCTACATTAAATCAGTTGAAGTTTAGGGGCTCATGGGGTGTCATCGGAAATCAAACGGTACCTTCTGACCTTTATGTTTCAAATATGGATGCGGGCCAGATTAACTACATCGTCAATGGGGCGCTGTTGAATTCCGTTGGTACACCAAAACTCAATTGGCCAAATGTTACGTGGGAAGATCTGGAAACGTTAGATTTTGGTGCAGATGCTAGATTCTTTAAGAATAAATTAGGGTTGACATTCGACTGGTATCAGAAGAAGACCAAAAATATGTTTGCTCCTTTAGAAGGAACAACATTGACTTTGGGGTCTGCAGCGCCTTGGGGGAATTTTGGTACCTTGACGACTAAGGGATTTGAATTGGCAATAGATTTTAACCACCGATTTGAAAATGGATTGGGAATTAATTTTAGAGCTAATTTGGATGATTCTAAGTCTGTTTTTAGTGGATATACGTCGTTACGCACTACGGGGGTGAATTATAATGGTAGGGTGTATGGTGATATCTGGGGATATGAGACTGACCGTCTGTACCAATATAATGATTTTGTGTTGGATGGAGATAACAATCCGCAGTTGGTAAAACCAAATGCAGATATGACTAAATATTATGGAAGTACAGATAACGTCTATCTATTAAAAGAGGGACCGAACGGTGAAAAACCTGTTTATCAGCCACGGTTCCAAAATTCAACTAATTTTTATTTTGGTCCTGGCGATGTTAAATTCAAAGATTTGAATGGTGACGGAGAGATTGATAATGGTGATGGCACCATTGATAATCCTGGGGACATGAAGATCATTGGTAATTCGACGCCTCGTTATCAGTATGGTTTTAGATTTGGTGCTGATTGGAAAGGTTTCGATGTTTCAGCATTTTTCCAAGGTGTGGGACAGCGTAAGGTTTGGGGTGCAGGATTCTTGGCGATTCCAGGTTTTAACACTTCGGATGGTGCGATGCCGGCAAGCTTTGTAAACGATTACTGGACTAAGGATAATCAGGGAGCATTTTATCCAGCAGCATTTAACAACGGCGGTAGTGCGAATGTTAACAATATGCAAGTTCAGTCCCGCTACCTATTGGATATGTCGTATTTGAGAATTAAGAACCTGACTGTGGGTTATACAATACCTCAACATATTGTGCAGCGAGCAAAGATAAATAACCTGCGTGTCTATGTTTCTTTGGAGAACTTCTTCACCTGGGATAAGCTTCGGGGATTGCCGATTGATCCGGAAGAAGTAGAAGGTTTCTCGATTTTTAATGAATCGAATTACAACGGTGGTCGTACAGGTGTGGGGACACCAACATTTAAAAGTGCATCATTTGGTGTACAGTTAAACTTTTAAACGAATTTGACAGATGAAATTAAATAGAATAAAAATTGGATCTATCATGCTATCCGCAATGTTGTTGGGGGTAAGCTGTAGTAAGGATGTTCTGGATAGGCCTGATCAAACTAAAGTAATCGATGAAAACTTTTGGAGAAATGAAGCAGATGTTCGTTTATATGCAAATGATTTTTATTTAAATTATTTTGTTGGCTATAATACTTTCTATGGTACGGCCTATGCTCCCTTGGTGGGGTATAACTATGCGGATGATTTTACGTCTGAAGGAACTCAAGGCGGATTTGAGTCAGTTGTTCCCACGAGCAGAGGGGCAAGTACGTTGACGCCTGATATGTTGACTACTTATTCTGGGCCAACCTGGAATTTTTACTGGGTCAGAAAGGCTAATGTGATGTTGAGTAGAGTTGAAACAAAAGCTAAGTCAAAATTGTCCGAGGCGGAGTATAAGCATTGGACTGCAGTAGCTCGTTTCTTTAGGGGGTATGAGTATTCAAGGTTGGTTTCTGTATTTGGTGATGTGCCTTATTTTGATGTTGAGGTTGATCCGATGGATCAGGCAACAATGTATAAGGAGCGTACCAAGCGTGGTGAGGTAATGGACAAAGTGTATACTGACTTCGAGTATGTATTGGATAATATGCGTGCAGACGATGGTAAAGGATATGTAAATAAATATGCGGCGGCAGCGCTTATTTCCAATCTTATGTTGTTTGAAGGGTCTTGGGAAAAATATCACGGTTTGGATCAGGATCGTGCGAAAAAGTATCTTGCGCTTGCGGTTAAAGCATCCGAAGTGGTTATGAATAGTGGTAAGTGGTCTTTTGGAAGTGATTTTAAGAGTTTGTTTGCATCAGAAGATTTATCAAGCAATCCTGAGGTGATTTTCTTTAGAACTTACAATGATGCCTTGAAGGTGACTCACGCTGTAGGGTCTTATAGCAACGGTACTGAGGGGCAGAAAGGAGTAAATTTGGATTTACTGAAATCTTTTATCTGTAATGATGGAAAGGTATGGCAGGCTTCTACTGTTACAAACGCTTCTGATTTTTCGATGAAGTCTTTGGCGAGAACGAGGGATCCTAGGTTTGAAGCCTCGTTGATGGATACCGTTAATACCGCTTCTTCAACATTTGCTTATGGACATAAATTTGCCGCTAGGGAAGCTCTGACATATATTGGAAAAACTTATCCAGCAAAATGGAGTAGCAATACAAATACAAATGATGCGCCGATCGTGCGCCTTGGTGAAGTTGTGCTGAATTGGATCGAGGCAAGGCAGATTCTTGCTGAGTTTTTTGGTGGGGCGGCTGTTACGCAAGGTGATTTGGATAAATCGATCAATGCAATTCGAAACAGGCCGTTAGACGCTGACGCTATAGCTAAGGGGGTAAGGAAAACTACACCTTTGGCATTGAATTCTCTGCCCAACGATCCAAATCGCGATGCTGATGTTTCGCCTTTGATGTGGGAAATTAGGCGCGAACGGAGAATGGAGTTTGTATATGAATATGCACGATTGAATGATATTCGCCGTTGGAAAAAACTGGACTATATGAATTTTTCGCGTAGCGTCGATTATTCACTAGGGCCTTGGGTAAATATCAAAAAAGATCTGCCAAACCGATTGACAAAAGCTTATGAAGGAGTTTTGAAAGTCCGTGATGCGGCAGGCAATACAATTACCTATAATGGTACCAATGGTGACGCTATGGTGGGTTATTATGTTGTTCCAAAATTTGCAAACAGGGTGAGTTTTACCGATCGGTCTTATATGGCCCCCGTTGGATTGAATCAGATCCAACAATATGCGAATTTGGGCTATATTTTAGCTCAAACGCCAGGTTGGCAATAGATATCATTGTTTGAAAAAAGCCTTTCTGAATTTCAGAAAGGCTTTTTAATACATAATGAATTTTGATCAATATAAAATGCATAAAAATGCAATATCATTTCTGTTTTATGCATAAAAACGCTATTTTTAAGAAAACATTACGCATGAAGTTTCCAATTATCACCTTTTTTATTGCATTATCCTGCGTTTTTAACGTTGCGATAGCACAGCAGTCCTTTAAGTTTGCCCACGTTACAGACACACATGTTGGTGGTGCAACAGGAGAGGAAGATCTGCGACGTACTGTAAAGGACCTAAATACATTGAAAGATATTGATTTTGTTATCCTGTCGGGCGATATCACCGAGTTTGGTGCTGATCATGAGCTAAAGCTGGCAAAGCGGATTTTGGACAGCCTGCAGCTGCCCTGGTATGTTATCGCGGGAAATCACGATGGAAATTGGTCTGAAAATGGAGCCAATACTTTTCGCACGGTGTTTGGTGGGGAAACTTTTTTCTTTAAACACAAAGGCTATGGATTTATTGGAACTAATTCAGGGCCAAATATGCGTATGAGCCCAGGTCAGATCCCACGTGAAAACTTGGTCTGGATGGATTCCATTTTTGTGGCGAATCCTGATAAACAACAGCCATTGATCTATATTAATCATTATCCGCAAGATTCATCTTTAAACAACTGGTTTGATGCCTTGAAAAGAGTCAAAACGAGGAATGTTCAATTGGCACTCTGCGGACATGGCCATATCAATAAATTATACGATTGGGAAGGGATTCCGGGTGTCATGGGGAGATCAAACTTGCGTGCGAATAAAGAGGTCGGTGGTTATAATATCGTCACTATAGCTGATGGGAAAGCAAGTTATCAAGAGCGCAATCCCGGAGTAGGAACGCAAGAGAAACCTTGGGTCGTCGTCCCTTTATTTAATCATCATTATGAAAATGAAACTGTAAGTTACCCGAGGCCGAGTTACGCTGTAAATACAAAATATGCGAATCAAATCAAAGTGAATTGGACTTTTGAAGACGCTAGCGATATCGGGGCGGGACTGGTAGTTTATAAAAATAGCGTGATTACATCAAATACCGCGGGCGATATCTTTGCACTTGATTTAAAAACTGGCAAAAAGCTATGGTCGTACCGTACTGGTGGTAAAGTTTATTCTACTCCGGCTGTGTGGAAAGGGATTGTGGTGGCAGGTTCATCCGATCATGCAATTTATGCGGTAAATGCTCAGGATGGTAAGTTGCTGTGGAGGGTGCAGACGGAGAAAGCGGTCCTAGGTTCTCCGCTGCTACATGAAGGCGTGGCCTTTATCGGTGGTTCGGATGGCAAGTTTAGGGCGTTGGATATCAAGACTGGAGCTGTAAAATGGAGTTTTGATCAGGTCAAAGGATTTGTATCTACCCTGCCAACGTATTATTTAGGGAATGTAATTTTTGGCTCTTGGAGTAATGGATTCTATGCTTTAGACGTCAATACAGGCAAACTCTCATGGGAATGGAATAATGGACAGGCTAATCGGATGTTTTCTGCAGCAGCCTGTAATCCAGTAGGAGCAAATAATCGTGTTTTTGTGGTTGCGCCGGATCGATTTATGACAGCGCTGGATGCGAAAACAGGGGCGGTCATCTGGCGGGAAAAGAAAGATACCATTCGGGTGCGTGAGTCTATGGGGCTATCTGCAAATCATAAATTGGTCTATGTAAAGACGATGGATGGTGATCTTTTGGGCATTTCGGTTGCTGGTAACCGCATGGATGTTGCCTGGAAATCCAAGCTCAAATTGCCTTACGAATTGACACCTTCTGCTATTGTAACCAATGGAAAATTGGTGTTTGTGCCGAGTCATTCGGGTTTGTTGTCTGGAGTTGACGCAAAAACAGGCGCTGTCGTATGGCAATATAAAATATCGAATGGAATGGTTAATCCGGTTGTGTTAAATGGAAGAAACACGGTGATAGCCAGTACGATGGATGGTAAAATAGTTTCATTACAGTTTTAAGCAATCGATTGAAATGATCTTTTTGAAAATAAATGCCTTGATATGATAAAAAAATGTCTAAACTTCTTAAATTTACGTCAAGCTTTTTTGCTTGTTTTTGCATGTTTTGTTTGTAACTTTGCGAAAGCACAGCAAAATGCTTGGATTAGAATAAACCAATTGGGCTATACTCCGGCGGGCAAGAAGGTCGCGGTATGGGGCGGGAAATCAATCAGGCAGCTTCGTTCTTTTGAAATTAAAAATGCGCAAACGGGTAAAACAGTCTATGTGCATCCTGTTGGAAAAGATTATGGGGCGTATGGTCCTTTTGTTCAGAGCTTTCGTTTTGATTTCTCTTCCATGCAGGATACAGGACGCTTTTTTGTTCAAGCTGGAGATGTAAAGTCTCCAACATTCCGCATTGCTCGGGACGTTTACAAAGGGGCGGCAGATTTTGTACTGCGTTATATGCGGCAACAACGGACATTGTTCAACCCTTTTCTGAAAGATAGTTGTCATACACATGATGGGTTTGCGCTTTATGCGGGAAAAGCCGGTATTCCGGATAGTTCGCATATCGATGCAGGCGGTGGCTGGCATGATGCCTCTGATTATCTGCAATATGCGACAACATCGGCAAATGCCACATTTCATCTATTAGCGGCTTATCGTGATTTCCCAAAGGTTTTTGGGGATCTGAAGCAAGCAAATGGTCTCGATGGAAAAAATGGCCGTGCTGATGTGCTGGATGAAGCAAAATGGGGATTGGACTGGCTATTGAAGATGCACCCCAAAGCTAATCAAATGTATAACCAGATTGGTGATGACCGGGATCATGCGAGCATGCGGATGCCAAAGGAAGATCCCTATTATGGACGTGGATTTGAAAGACCGGTGTATTTTATCGATGGCGACCCGCAGCAGCGTGGTAAGTTTATGAATAATACAACGGGGACAAGCTCTACCGCTGGTAAATTTAGCAGTGCTTTTCGCTTGGGGGCAGTGTTGTTTGACAAAGAAGATCGGAAGTATGCAAAGTTGCTGTCGAAGAAATCTGAAACGGCCTATGCCTATGCAATGATAAAACCTGGCGTTACACAGACGGTTTCTGTGAAATCGCCCTATATTTATGCAGAGGATAATTGGGTAGATGATATGCAGTTGGCTGCAGCAATGGGTTTTTCGACGACAAAAAAGGAAAAATTTGCACGGGAAGCCTTACAGTATGCCCGACAAGAAAAGATTACACCTTGGATGGTAACCGATACTGCTGCGCATTATCAGTGGTACCCTTTTATCAATCTTGGACATTATGAATTGGCGAAAGTATTAAAAGGACAAGATCGCGAGGAGATTGTTTCCTATTATAAGCAGGGGATCGAAGAGGTCAATCGGAGAGCCGAAAAAAATGCATTTTTTCGGGGGGTTCCCTTTATCTGGTGCAGCAATAACTTAACTGTATCTTTTGCGATCCAATGCCTTTGGTATAAGGAACTGACTGGAGATGCGTATTTTGATGAGCTTGCTCAGGCTAATTTTGACTGGTTATTTGGGACGAACCCATGGGGAACGAGTATGGTATATGGTCTTCCATCTTGTGGCGATACGCCTGTTGATCCGCATTCGGCATTTACCTTTTTGGGGAAACATCCAATCGATGGCGGTTTGGTTGACGGGCCTATTATGGCATCCACGTATCGCAATCTGATCGGTATCAAATTGAATAATCCGGATAGCTATGCGGCATTTCAAAGTGATCTGGCGGTTTATCACGACGACTATGGGGATTACAGTACCAATGAGCCGACCATGGATGGTACCGCTTCTTTGATTTATCTGCTGGCTTCAAAGGAAGGTAAGGCCATGGAGGAGCCTGTTGCAAAAAAGTAACAAGGGATATTTTTGGGGCTATTGTGCGGGGTGACTCGACAGAACGGAAGGTGGCCTTGGTGTTTACAGGTCATGATTTATCTGAGGGGACAGCTGAGATATTGGCGAGTCTAAAAAATAATCAGATTAAAGGTTCCTTTTTTCTGACAGGTGATTATCTCAGGACGCCAGGTTTTAAATCGTATGTCCGTCAGATGTTAAATGATGGTCACATGGTGTCGGGGCATTCGGATAAACATCTTTTGGTCAGTGACTGGGGAAGTAGGGACGAGCTTTTGGTTACGCGTGATTCTTTTGTCGCTGATCTAAAGGCCAACTTGAAAGCGTTAGAAAGTGTGGGAATTGATATGGCGGATATGGCTTATTATATTCCTTCGTATGAGTGGTATAATAGTGAAACAGTCGATTGGGCAAAAGCGGTTGGTCTAAATTCGGTTAATTATACACCAGGAATACGGACTGCGGCTGATTATACCTATCCTGAAATGGGGCGGCGATATTTATCGTCGACAGAGATTATCGATAATCTCTGGTCCTACGAAGCTCGATTTGGGCTTAATGGGTTTCTGATATTGATTCATATGGGGACCGATGATCGGCGGAAAGATAAATTGTATCATCATTTGGATGATATCATCAGCATATTAAAGGGAAAAGGGTATAAACTAGTAGATGTACCTGATTTATTGAAATAAGAAATACAATATATACTAATAATGGTAAATACAACGGAGAAAGATTCGAATTATCAGGATTTGGACAAGATGTCTGTGCATGAGTTATTGACAAATATCAATAATGAGGATAAATCTGTGCCACTTGCGGTAGAGCAGGCTATTCCTCAGATTGAAGCATTGGTCAAAGTCACTGTGGAGAAAATGAAAGCTGGTGGTCGAACTTTTTATATCGGCGCCGGTACAAGTGGTCGTTTGGGGGTGTTAGATGCGTCTGAATTGCCTCCGACTTATGGCGTGCCATTTGAATGGATCATCGGGCTGATTGCTGGTGGAGATACCGCCATTAGAAAAGCGGTTGAATTTGCGGAGGATGATCTTGAGCAAGCCTGGAAAGATATGGAAGCGTATGATATTGATGAGAATGATGTTGTGATCGGTATTGCAGCTTCTGGAACCACACCTTATGTTATTGGCGGCTTGAAAACTGCAAACGAGAAAGGGCTTGTAACGGGATGTATTGTCTGTAATGGAGGCTCTCCGATTGCGGAAGTTGCTCAATATCCTGTTGAAGTTATTGTTGGGCCAGAGTTTGTTACCGGGTCTACAAGGATGAAATCGGGGACAGCACAGAAGCTTGTATTAAATATGTTCAGTACTGCAGTGATGATCCAACTGGGCAGGGTTAAAGGGAATAAGATGGTCGATATGCAATTGTCAAACCATAAGCTGGTCGGCCGTGGTGTACGTATCATTATGGATCAAACCGGGGCACCAGAAGAAGAGGCAGCAGCTTTACTCGAACAATTTGGGAATGTGAGGCAGGCGATAGAAGCCTATCAGGCTACCCATTGAGCATAACCTATTAAGAAATCACCTATTTTAAAAACAAACTATGTCACCAGTAATATTATTATCTTTTATAATAATCTATTTTGCGGTTTTGCTTGCCGTAGCTCACTTCACCTCGAAGGGGGCTTCTGATAACTCTACTTTTTTTGTTGCAAACCGAAACTCTAAATGGTATATGGTTGCCTTTGGGATGATTGGCACTGCGCTTTCTGGAGTAACTTTTATTTCGGTGCCAGGCGCCGTCGGTGCTTCCGAATTTAGCTATTTTCAATTTGTCCTTGGAAATGCAGTAGGCTTCGTTATTATAGCCTATGTATTGCTACCACTTTATTATAGAATGAACCTGACTTCCATCTATACCTATCTGGAAGAGCGTTTTGGGTACACGACCTACAAAACAGGTGCCGCTATTTTTTTGGTTTCCCGTACGATCGGTTCGGCATTTCGCCTTTATTTGGTCGCAATCGTATTGCAGCATTTTATTTTTGATGCCTGGAATGTGCCTTTTGCGATCACAGTCGTTATATGTTTGGTGCTGATCTGGATGTATACCAATAAAGGCGGTTTAAAAACGATTATTGTAACAGATACCCTACAGACTACCTTTTTAGTAACTGCAGTCATTCTTTCTATCTATTTTATGGCGAAGGGATTGGATTTTGGCATTGTGGATACTTTCGAAGCTGTGAAAGAAAGTAGCTACTCAAAGATCTTTTTCTGGGATGATTTCGTTGGTAGTAAAGCAAATTTTTGGAAACAATTCTTGGGAGGGATTTTTGTGACCATTGCCATGACGGGGCTTGACCAGGATCTGATGCAGAAGAACTTATCGATGGGGACCATTAAAGAAGCGCAAAAAAATATGATCACCTTTACAAGTGTATTTGTGGTCATTAATATTTTCTTTTTGGCTGTAGGTGCTTTGCTGTATATCTATGCGGCTAAAAATGGGATTGATGTCACTCAACTGGCAACACGTGATTATCTATATCCGGAAATCGCATTAAATCACTTGGCTATTGTTCCGGCAATTATCTTTATGATGGGGCTTACGGCAGCTACTTTTGCAACAACGGATAGTGCACTAACGGCGTTAACCACTTCCTTTTGTGTAGACTTTTTGAATTTCAATAAGAAGGAAAATCCTAATGATCCAACATTGATCAAGCAGCGTAACTATGTGCATTTTGGCTTTTCCATTGTTATGTTGTTGGTCATTCTGATTTTTAAACTGATCAACGATGATTCGGTCGTCAATGCCATCTTTACGGCGGCGAGCTATACTTATGGACCTTTATTGGGCTTATTTATTTTTGGAATTTTTACAAAATATGCGGTTCGCGATGGCGCTGTGCCTTATATCTGCGTACTATCGCCTACGGTATTATTTTTACTTAAAACCTATGTTATTGAGGTGTACACACCTTATGTCATCGGATTGGATCTGATTATCATCAATGGCTTTATTACTTTTGTGATGCTTTTGATCAGCTCCCCGGGTAAAGCCAGTGAAAAAGCATTGTCGCACAACTAGTGCTTTTGACTGTAGAAATTTGCTCCATTGCTGAGCAATGTAAATACAAGTATTGCTTTTGATTTGTACGTACAGAAAAATTAAGGTAAGTTTGATATACTTAGTTTTTCTGTACGTATGTATCATAGCATAAATGAGACTACGGAATTTATCCGTAGAAAAATTGGAGATTTTACTCCAGAATTTGGTATCATCCTAGGTACTGGCTTAGGTAAGTTGGTTGATGAAATTGAAGTCGAGTATCAGCTGATGTATTCCAATATACCTAATTTCCCTATTTCAACTGTTGAATTTCATTCTGGCAAGCTCATTTTTGGAAAACTGAGCGGGCGTAATGTGGTCGCTATGCAAGGGAGACTGCATTACTATGAAGGTTATGATATGCAGCAAATTACATTTCCGATCCGTATCATGAAGGTTCTGGGCGTGCAAAAATTGTTTGTTTCCAATGCAGCGGGGTCACTAAATCCCGAGGTGAGGAAAGGTGATCTTGGTATTATTGAAGATCATATCAATTTATTGCCAGATAATCCGCTTCGCGGACAGAATCTGGCTGAGTTTGGTCCACGATTTCCAGATATGAGTGAGCCGTATAACCGAAAGATGATCGATCAGGCTCTGGAAATTGCCGCCAAGCATGCTATTGTTGCGCGAAAGGTTGTTTATGTTTCTTCTGCTGGCCCTAACTTGGAGACAAAAGCGGAATATCGCTATATGCGTCTTATCGGTGGTGATGTGGTGGGCATGAGTACCGTTCCTGAAGTTATTGTTGCTAATCATATGGCTCTTCCGGTATTTGCCATTTCCGTTGTTACGGATGAAGGATTTCATGAACAGCTTAAACCCGTATCATTACAGGAAATTGTCAGTGTTGCCGAGAAAGCGGAACCTAAAATGACATTAATTTTGAAAGAATTAATAGCTTTGCAATAAATTGCATTTTCATGTGTCATCTTTTGACGGGGAAGGTTGGTCGATTTGTGGATATTGGAAGGTAATTTGTTCATTTAGGTGAATTTAGCTTTTTTGGTTTTTATATTATTTTAGATGAAGTTGATCGTACGCATACTTGCCGCATGGTGTGTTTTATTTATTTATTCCGTGGATGTCATTGCGCAGAGCAAAGAGGATTGGAGCAGTGCATTGGATTCGGCGCGAGCCAAGGAGGATGGTAAGAAGGATTCCGTTATCCTGTCTGCGAAATATATTCGATATGCAACATTGGATATGTTAAAAAAAGCAACTTATACGCGTCAGATTGATACGTCACATCATAATTATCAATATTACAATCCGCAGAATTTACCCTGGAACCCCAGTGTGAATCTCGGCTCCTATGGTCTGGCTACGCGGGACCTATTGTTCCAGCCTAAAAAGACCATTGGCTTCCAGTCTGGTTTTACCGCATTGGAACGTTATTTATTGAATCCTGATTCGGTTCAATATTTTAGAGCTCGGGCTAGGTACTCCGAATTGTCGGCAGTGGGTTTCTTCTTTAATGATCAGGTCTTTCGAGCAAGGGTGGCCCAGAATATCAATTCCCAATGGAATATGAATGTCGATTTCCATTCGACCAAAACAGATGGCTATTATTTAAATCAGAATTATTCAGACTTAAAAGCTTCGATAGCTTCCTGGTATGAATCAAAAAATAATCGGTATAACCTTTTGATCAACGCCGTTTTTAATCGCTTGGATGCGATGGAGAATGGTTCAATCGTTGAAAATCTACCATTTGCCCCCGAAAATAGACAGGCCCCAAATCGTTTTATTACTAAGTTTCAGGATGCTACTAATACGCAAATCCCTCGATCTAAATGGTGGGATAATTCATTTTTCTTAAGACAGTCACTTTATTTGGGACGATTGGATACGATCGATAAAGGGAAACCAACGATGGAGATCCGTCCAACGAATAGTATGGCTCATAACACACGTTTTCGGAGACAGACTTATAATTTCTTCAAAAACATGGATGACGGGAATGCCGTATTGCCATACAATAATAAGGCTTTAGCGTTGAATAATGATAAGACCTTGATTACAAATGTTTCCAATGAATTTGAATATAACTTTTTTCTCCGAGGGAAGTCGGTATTTAAGAACGAAGCAAAGTTGAATGTAGCCTTCCAGCACGATATGAACTGGGTAGAGCAAAATCAATTGGATTCAAATCGATATTATAATAATCCTACGGCCTATCCGCAGCCACTTAAAAAGCTGCCGGATAGCACGACATTTGATCGTTTTTATCAAAATGGTATCCTGAAAGGTGAATTGGGGTATAAGTTCTCAGATCGTCTTGATTTCAGTTTAAAAGCCAATCAAATTGTATTTGGTCATAACTTTGGTGATTTCCTATATGATGCTAAAGTGGATATCGCTATGGGTGATAAAATCGGAAAAGTTACGCTATCAGCATATTCACAGAATAAATCTCCGGAGATGGTTTTTGAGAATTTAAATTATACCTATGGAAAATGGAGTGATTTGGATCTTAAGAAAACGAAAATTCAGAATCTGGGTTTTCAATATGCCAATCCGATGCTTGGTTTTCACGGTAAGGTCGAATATTTTCTGATGAATAATTATACCTACTTCGAAGAGTTGTCCAATCCACAAAACGATCCTAAAAAAGATAAGTGGATTACTCCGACACAATTGGATAAGGCTAATTTGTTGAAAGTAAGTGTCGGCCAAAAATTTAAATTAAACCATTTTACGTTAGATAATCTTGTCGTTTACCAAAAGACCGATCAACAGGATGCATTGGCAGTTCCTGAGCTATATACTTGGCATAGTTTGTATTATAGTAATCTTTTCTACAAAGTTATTGACTATAGCATTGGTCTGGATGCGAAGTTCAATACACCTTACGCGAATCCGAATTATTCGGTTGGTACAGGGCAATTTTACAATGCATACAAACAGATTGAGTTTTCGACCTATCCAATCATGGATTTGTGGATTACAGCAAACATACAACGTGTAAATATGTTTTTGAGCTATAATTTTTTAAACCAGAACTTCTACCCGCATGGATACTACACGGTTCGGCGTTATCCGATGAATACCGCCAACTTTAGATTTGGTATTTCGTGGAAGTTCTATGATTAAAAATTATTTCGGTGTTTCTTAGCTTGTTGTGATTGTTAGGGCATAAAATCTTATAAAATAATTTTGAGAATAGAATTTTTAAGCTATATTTGCACACGCAATTAGGGAACGGCGTTCTTTAAAAAAGTATGGAGGCTTAGCTCAGCTGGTTCAGAGCATCTGCCTTACAAGCAGAGGGTCACAGGTTCGAATCCTGTAGCCTCCACCATACAAAGTCGGAGAATTAGCTCAGCTGGTTCAGAGCATCTGCCTTACAAGCAGAGGGTCACTGGTTCGAATCCAGTATTCTCCACCAATCCAAAACGGAGGCTTAGCTCAGCTGGTTCAGAGCATCTGCCTTACAAGCAGAGGGTCACAGGTTCGAATCCTGTAGCCTCCACAAAGCATCATCAAATGGTGCTTTTTTTTCGTTAGGGGGTTTAGCTCAGCTGGTTTAGAGCACTACCTCGACAAGGTAGGGGTCACTGGTTCGAACCCAGTAATCCCCACAATAAAAAAAGCGTTCATTACGAACGCTTTTTTTTATGTATTGAACTTGCCGAAAAAATAGAACTCCCCGATCAGCTGTCCAATCTGGGCAGGGAATCCCTATATTTGTTTTTTTTTATTTCCGTTTCTTGCCTAATTTAATACCATAGCCTGTTGTCCACTCGATAAAATCGGCTTTACCACCGTGAGCTTTAATAGAGACACCGGCAAAGAAATCTTTGTAAACTTTATAACGTACGCCTGCTCTTAAGTATACGGGCATGCTCTCGCCATTAAATTTGTTGCGGTGCAGGTAGACGCCCACATTTCCGTTGATATACAACCTGGAGTTTAAGACATGATCAATGTAGAATGCCGGGCCGTAGGAAAATAAGGCGGAAAATTTGCCTGCTTTATCGCCTGCAACCTTTTCATCATTTCCACTGGCTGAATAAAATGCATCAAACCCGGCGCCAAGTCGCCATTTGTAGCCCAAATGTCTGCTATAGTATGCGCCCAAAGTCGATTTGAAATATTGGCTATCATGTTCCCGGTCAATCTGTTTGAAACCAAAGGCGTAATTAAAATGAAGCTCCTCTGTTTTCTCCATTTTAGGGATACTACTTTTTCTATAATCAAAAGGCCTATTTGTTGGTGTATAAGAAACGGATAAACTCAAAGGAACAAGGTTTATCCCTGTGTTGGGTAATGCTAACGCTCCATTGCTGAAATGGTGAAAAGCTGCGCCTGCACCGACCTGGAAATGCTTGTTTAACCGGTAGTTGGCCTGAAGTCCAAAATCAATAAAAACATTGTTTTTGCTACCTATCAGTAAGTTGAAAGGATTGTCTTCTTCGTTATAGGGATTGAATCTACCGGAAAGACCAAGTGCAATCCGATAGTTGAAATTCCATCTTGAATTTACTTTCGGCCTAATAGGAATGGCGACAAAGCCATAGGCTGCAAACGGTCGCCCGAGGTGCTCCTGGCCAAAAGTGCTGCTGTAGATTCCGATACCATATATGGGGTAGTTGTATAGCTCATGATAAATGCTCTTGACAGAGTCCTGAAACTGCGTTTGGAAACCAACACGGAAATTAAGCCCGCTATAATATGAATCTGCGAGGGTTTCTTTGGAGCGTTCATTGAATTTGAGTTCGCCTCCGCTTTCATGTTCAAGCTGAAATATAAGTCTCGTCTTGGCAGGGGGGCGGCTTTGTAAAGTGTCTTTCGGATTTTCTATTCGGGGTGTGACCTGTGCAATGGTACGAAAGGAGAGTAGTGCCAGAGTCACAAAAGCAAGTATTCTTGATCTCATGAAATAAAACGTTAGCGTTTTTTAAAATTTTTGCAAAAATAAGAATGATATATCATTGTAACAATAGTATTTAAACAGTAGGGAAATCTATTATAAAAAAATGCCATTTTTCAGCTGCATAGCGTCAGCCGGTAGCAAGCGTGTTGGCAGCACTTAAGCATCACGATGTCAAATGGGTAAATAATTGTTGTTTATGTCTTTATTGTATTGCATATAAAAAGCAATTTATCTATGTTTGAGGTGAAAAGAAAAAGGAAACATGATTAAAAACCTATTTAAAATTACTGCTGTTACGTTTGCACTAACAACAGCAGGGGGTGCTTTGTTTGCTCAGAACACCAAATTTGATTGGAAAGAAGCATCTGAAGGTGGGTACACCTACAAGTACGTAACCAATGACCCTACTCATTCGCGGTTTTATAAGCTAAAGAATGGCTTAACTGTGATTTTGAGCCCGACCAAAAAAGAACCACGTATCCAAACGTACATTGCAACTAAAGCGGGGAGTAAGACCGATCCGAAAGATCACACCGGTTTGGCCCATTATCTGGAGCATATGCTGTTCAAAGGAACCGATAAATTTGGATCTAAAGACTGGGCAAAGGAAAAGCCGTTGTTGGACCAGATTGATGCGCTTTATGAAAAATATAATGGTACAACCGATGAAGCACAACGGAAAGCAATCTACAAGGAGATTGACAAGGTGTCTGGGGAAGCGGCCAACTATGCTATTGCCAATGAATACGATAAATTGATGGCATCCATGGGGGCTGAGGGTACCAATGCTTTCACTTCGTTTGAGCAGACTGTATATCAGGAACAAATTCCGAGCAATGTGATGGATAAGTATCTTGCTGTACAGGCTGAACGGTTTAGATATCCGGTATTGCGCCTATTTCATACGGAGCTTGAAGCTGTTTATGAAGAGAAAAATATCAGCTTGGATAAAGATAATCGTAAGGCCGTGGAATCGATGTTTTCAGCAGCTTTTCCCAATAACAATTACGGAAAACAGACGACTATTGGTACGGTAGAACACCTCAAAAACCCGTCGTTAAAAGCGATTCGTGAGTATTTCCACACGTATTATGTTCCTAATAATATGGGGGTTATTATGTCAGGTGATTTTGATCCTACCGAAGTCGTGAAAAAAGTGGATAAGAGTTTTGCTTTTATGCAAGCGAAGGAGGTTCCGGCTTATACTTTCGATGCGGAGAAACCAATTTTGACACCTGTTGTCCGTGAGGTAAAAGGTCCTGATGCTGAATTTATGCTGATGGGATTCCGTTTTCCGGGAGCTGCAACGAAGGATGCCCGTATGCTCAATTTGATGAGTCAGATTTTGACCAATGGATCAGCGGGTTTGATTGATTTGGATTTGGTGAAAAACCAAAAATTGCTGGGAGCAGGAGCATTCCCTTATGTATTGAAAGATTATTCTTTGCTCTTGTTGCAAGGTAACCCTGGTCAGGGACAGAGCTTGGAAGAAGTGCAGCAATTGTTGTTACAGGAACTTGCAAAACTGAGAAAGGGGGAGTTTTCGGATGATTTGATCACGGCCATTGTGAATAATGCCAAGAAAGACGAAATCAAGCAAAATGAAAGCTATGGTGACCGTGCTGAATCATTGATGGATGCCTTTACGTCCGGTCAGGATTGGGCGTCTGTGGTGGGTTATTCGGATGAGTTGAACAGGATCACCAAACAAGATGTTGTGGATTTCGCTAACAAATATCTGAATGACAATAACTATGTTGTAGTGTATAAACGTAAGGGGGTTGATAATAATATTGTTAAAGTTGTTAAACCTGAGATTACGCCTGTAACGGTCAATCGTGATGACCAGTCTGATTTCTTGAAGAGGGTGGAAGCAATGCCTGAGGATAAAATTCAGCCAGTATGGGTTGATTACAATAAAGATATTCAGAAAGCTGCTGCGAATGGTCTACCTGTGCTTGCTGTAAAGAATTCGGATAATGAGCTATTCTCGCTGTCATATCGTTTTGATGTTGGAAAATGGAGCAATAAATTACTTTCTTTAGCTGCGGGTTATCTTGAATTTTTAGGTACAAAAGACAAGTCCAGCGAGCAATTTAGCAAGGATTTTTATCAATTAGCTTCTGATTTTTCGGTGTCTGCAGGAAATGAAGAAACCATGGTATCGATTTCGGGTTTGAATTCAAATTTCACAGCTACGCAGAACTTGATACAAGACTTGTTGCGTAATTGCGTGGTGGATCAGGAAGCTTTCAAAATGTATATTGCCCGTCTCAAAAAGGCACGGGCAAATGCGAAAGAAAACAAAGCGGCTATCATGGAGGGTTTAAAGTCTTACGCGAAATATGGTCCTAAAAACCCGTTTAACAATGTGTTCACGGATGCGGAACTCGATGCGTTAAAAGCTGAGGATCTGGTGAAGGCATTGCATGATTTGGCTAATATGAAACATACAATGCTTTATTTCGGCCCATTAACTGCTACGGAATTTGTAGCAAAAGCGAAGCCTTTAAAAGAAGGTACTGGAGCGTACGTCGATGCGAAAAAAGGGGTAGTATTTGCAGAGTTGCCAACCAGCAAGAACCAAGTTCTTTTTGCTAATTTCGATATGAAGCAAGCTGAAGTGTTTTGGTATAGAAGTTCAGGTGTATACAGCAACGCGCTGACACCGACAGTTTCTCTGTTTAACAATTACTTTGGCGGCGGCATGGGAAGTATTGTTTTTCAAACTATCCGTGAATCGAAAGCATTGGCTTATTCAACGTATGCGTATTACGGACAGCCCTACAAAAAGGAAAATCATTATACGGTAGGAGCTTACGTCGGAACACAAGCTGATAAATTTAACGATGCGATCAAAGGGATGAATGAGTTGTTGGATGTGTTGCCAGAAAGTGCAAAAGGTCTAGATATTGCAAAAGTAAGTCTGGGAAAATCAATTGCCAGTGAGCGCGTATTGAATGCTTCTATTTTGGGGAGTTATTTGGCGGCACAACGTTTAGGAAATGCGACTGATATCCGTAAAGTTATCTACGAGCAGGCACCAAAATTAACGTATGGCGATCTAAATGCTTTTCACAAGAAAGAGATGAGTCAAAAGCCATACGTTTACTGTATTGTAGCAAAGGAAGAAAGTATTAAACCGGAAGATCTGGCAAAATTAGGTGAGGTGAAAAAACTGGACCTAAAAGAAATCTTTGGCTATTAGTCTTGAAGTATTAGTTTTGCATTTAGCCATTTTAGCGAAGCCTTCAGTGTTCACTGGAGGCTTCTTTTCATATGGGGATGTTGAATAGCTCTTAAAATCGAAGAATCTCTTCAATCTGCTCGTTGATGAATTGCAGGGTGTCTTCTTTGAACAGTTGGCCTTCGGCATCTAATTCGTTCTGTACATTGGGCAAAAAGATTTTGAGTGGAAGAACGTGCATTCTTAAATAGTGGCATATGCCAGTCAGGTGATCGATACCGCGGAGGTTGCCATAACGTCCTGAAGATAGTCCGACCAATGCAACTTTCTTGTGGTAAAAACTAATTGGAAATGTGCAGCAATCGATAAAAAGTTTAAGTGCTCCCGGTATGCTTCCATTATATTCGGGTGCGATGAAAATAAACAGTTCAGCTTTACTGACCTTCTCTTGGATAGGTTCAAATGCGGGACTTCTTTTTCCGTAAAGATCTGTCTCTAAAATGTTTGCTGGTAGATCTTCCAAAGAAAAGATGTCGCTTTCAATTGACTTACGATCAAGTAATTGCTGGTAGCATTTTGCTATTTTTAACGTCTTACTATGGGGACGGTTTGTTCCGGATATTATTAAAATCATTGTGTTGTTGATACTTATAAAAAGCGCAGTTTCAAAGTGGATACATATCTTGATTTTTTGTATCTTAGCATCCTGAGGATATGTGCTTTCGATCAATCAAAAGTACGAAATATGCTGAACTTGTTCTGTTAATTTGAATTGCGGATAAAGATTTTGGCAAATTGATCTTCAAAAAAGTGAAATGTAGGATTAAATCACATTTTAATTAAGAAAGGTTTTCATTCAAGATGGGAAAAGTAATCGCAATCGCAAATCAAAAGGGTGGGGTCGGAAAAACCACAACGTCAATTAATTTGGCGGCTAGTTTGGCGGTTTTAGAATATAAAACATTGTTGGTCGATGCGGATCCTCAAGCAAACTCTACTTCTGGGATTGGCTTTGACCCTCGTACAATCAGCGCAAGTGTATATGAGTGTTTAGTGAATGATCTGGATCCCCGTGAGGCTATCCAGTCGACAGAAACACCAAATTTAGATCTTTTACCTGCTCATATCGACTTGGTGGGGGCAGAAATAGAGATGATCAATATGCATGAAAGGGAGTACAAGATGAAAAAAATCTTGGATCAGGTGAAGCAGGAATATGATTTTATTATCATTGATTGTTCTCCTTCCTTAGGCTTAATTACAATCAATGCGCTGTCTGCTTCAGATTCTGTCATCATTCCAGTACAGTGTGAATACTTTGCTCTTGAAGGACTTGGTAAGTTATTGAACACAATTAAAATCGTTCAGAACCGTTTAAATACTAGTTTGGAGATCGAAGGGATTTTGTTGACTATGTACGATGTTCGTTTGAGGCTATCAAATCAGGTGGTTGAGGAAGTGAAGACGCATTTCACAGATTTAGTTTTTGATACGATTATTCAGCGAAATACCCGTTTGAGCGAAGCCCCAAGCTTTGGAATTTCTGTTATCATGCATGATGCTTCCTGTAAAGGAGCAATCAATTATTTGAATTTGGCGCGTGAGATCCTGCAGAAAAATGGGCATCTTAATGAAATGAATAAAACAGTAACCGCATAATATGGCAGCACATCAGCGTAAAACAGGACTGGGAAGAGGCTTAGGTGCGCTATTAAACGATAGTGTAGAAGTTCCTGCTAAGAGTAATCAGCAAGTGGAGGAGGCTCCTTTGGTGAATCCAACTGCTGTAAAAACAACAAAAGAGAATGGCAGTATTAGCCATGTTCGTGTAGAAGAAATATCTGTCAACCCTTTTCAGCCGCGTACAGAATTTGACCCGGTTGCCTTACAGGAGCTGTCGGAATCCATTATTTTACAGGGTTTGATCCAGCCGATTACGGTACGTAAAATTTCGGAAGGCAATTATCAGCTGATTTCCGGGGAGCGACGTCTCCGCGCTTCACGTCTGGCTGGAATCAACGAAATTCCGGCGTATATCCGTACAGCCAATGATCAGCAGATGCTGGAAATGGCCTTGATTGAAAATATTCAGCGGGAGAACTTAAATGCAATTGAAGTAGCCTTGAGTTTTCAGCGCATGATTGAGGAATGTAATTTAAAACAGGAAGAATTGGGTGAGCGTGTCAGCAAAAACCGATCTACTGTTACAAATTATCTTCGTTTATTAAAACTTCCTCCGGTCATCCAAGCGGCAATACGTGATGGAGCGCTAACCATGGGGCATGCTCGCGCATTGATTAACATTCCTGAAGTCGACAAGCAGCTTTATATCTTTAAGTTGATTATTGATCAGGGACTATCGGTACGTAAGGCAGAAGAATTGGTTCGAGAGTTGCAAAAAGGGGGTAAGAAAAAAGCGGGCAAAGATAAGGCTCCGATGTCCTTTCAACTACAGAAAATTGAAGATGATTTGGCTTCAAAATTTTCTTCTCGTGTCAAATTGAATCTGAAGAGCACAAAAGGAAAGGGTGCCATTGAGATCCCTTTTGAATCGGAGGATGATTTAAGTCGCATTCTTGAATTGTTAGATTGGTAATATGGCCAAGTTAATAAGCTTGATATTTGCGGTGTTTATGCTGGCGGTGGTACATGGGCAGACAGGGGATACAATTCCTAAGAAGCAGGTAGCGCCAGTCAAAATAGATAGCATAAAGCAAAAAGCGGCACAGGATACCGTAAAGAAAGAATCTCGGAAAGAGCGTAAAAAACGGGAGAAGGAGGAGGCTAAAGCGAAAGAGAAGGTTGTGTTCAAAGATTCGACCCGTTTGGCTATCGAAGCAAAAAATAAGCAAGCGTGGAAACGTTCCTTAGTCCTTCCTGGATGGGGGCAATATTCAAATGGTGGCGTTTGGTGGATAAAGGTGCCCGCAATCTATGGTGGGTTAATAACAACCGTACTTGTTTTTGATTTTAATAATCGTTATTACAAAGAACTGTTAGGCGTATTGCAAGACAAAGCTCTTGGTAGACCAATTGATCCTTATTATGTTGGTATTTCAGACCAATCTATTATACGTGCGAAGGATAACGCGCGGCGAAATAGAGATCTCATGGTGTTACTTACACTTGGGGTCTATGGTCTTAATGTTGCAGAAGCCTATATTGACTCTATGCTTAAATATCGTTGGAGTATTGGTGACGACAAACCCAAAAAGACTGCTTTCTTAATTGGGCCGACCCTAATGGATGCCAGTCTCGCGTCGGGAACTTATTCGTTTAAACCTACGGTAGGACTTAAATTGACAATGAAATTCAATTAAAATTCGTGTTTCTAAGAACATATTTCGATTGGAAATGATTATTAATCATAGTTTGTATAATTTGTCTTTCAGGGACTATTGTGCATATCTTCGCTTGTTAACATCGATGTTTGTAGTTTTTAAACATGGGTATTTCATTGAAATTTTTTAATTTTAAAAATAAACTATACTTTTTTCTAAATATATGAACATCATTCTCTTGGGATATGGCAAAATGGGGCAGATTATCGAACGATATGCACTGAAAAGAGGCCATCAAATTTTTTTAGTTGTCGATGAACATAATCGTCCTAACCTGACTGCTGATGATATTAAGGGAGCTGATGTCGCTATAGACTTTAGTGTACCTTCTGCAGCATTAGATAATATGAATCTTTGTCTCGAGGCAGGGGTACCTATTGTAGTCGGAACAACGGGTTGGTATGATCAACTGGAGGATGTTAAGTCGAAGTGTTTGGATGCTGATGGTTCTATTTTGTATGGTTCTAACTTCTCTATTGGAGTAAATGTATTCTTCCATATCAATAGAATGTTGGCGAAGGCATTACAGCCTTACAAACAATATGATGTTCAGGTAGAGGAAATTCACCATATACACAAATTGGATGCACCAAGCGGTACAGCAATTACCATCGCTGAAGGGATATTGGATAATAGCGATGTAAAGACCAACTGGGTGAATACGGTTGTTGGTGAGCAAGATGAAATTATTCCAAAACCACAGGAGCTTTTAATAGAAAGTCATCGTATCGAAGAGGTTCCGGGAACACATACTGTACTGTACAGTTCTGAGGTTGACCAAATAGAATTTAAACATACTGCACATAGCCGTGATGGGTTTGCTTTAGGTGCTGTTGTTGCTGCTGAATGGTTGAATGGCAAAAAAGGGTTCTATCAAGTTACCGAAATTTTTGATTTTAATAAATAGTACTAATAAGTAGATTATGGGCTTAATTATATTTGCGGTTTTAACAGCAATATCGGGATATGGATTGTGGCAATTGTTTGTTAAAGCTGGCAGAAATGGCTGGGAAGCGATCGTGCCTTTTTATAGCCAGTATATTCAGGCAAAGTTGACGGGAAGACCGACATGGTGGGTAATTTTATTGCTCGTTCCAATTGTCAATGTCTTTGTTTTCTATAATCTTTATCTTGATTTTATCCATTGTTTTGGAAAACGCCGTTTTTGGGAAAATGCAGCTGCCGTTTTAGTTCCTTTTATTGTTTTGCCTATGTGGGCAAAGGACAATAACGTGCGTTTTTTGAATGGTTTATATGCAAAAAATTTAAAGGCCGCTAGTCAAGAAGGTATTGAACTGACAGAGGAGAAACGTGCCGAAATTGCACTTGAATCTTATAAAGATTATAAAATTAAATATCCGTACAAGAAATCCATGGTACGTGAATGGGCAGATGCCATTGTATTTGCAACTGTAGCAGCGTCGCTTATTCGTGGCTTCCTGATCGAGGCTTATATGATTCCTACAGGATCGATGGAACGTACATTGTTGATTGGGGATTTCTTATTTGTCAGCAAGTTGAATTATGGCCCTCGCGTTCCTAATACGCCGATTGCGTTTCCTTTTGCACATCATACGATGCCCATTACGGGAGGCAAAGCTTATTCTGAACTGATCGAACTTCCTTATAAACGTCTACCTGGATTTCAAAAGATTGAACGCAATGATGTTGTTGTTTTCAATTTTCCTGCTGGTGACACTGTCGCGCTGGAGAACCAAAATGCAAGTTATTATGATCTTGTTCGGGCTTATGGCTGGCAGACTGTCAACTCGCAGTTTACGATCCAGGCGAGACCGATTGATAAACGGGAGAACTATATTAAGCGTTGTGTGGGATTGCCTGGCGATAAGATTTTCATGAAGGATGCCAAACTTTTTGTGAATGATCAGCCAGGATTTGATCCTCCTGAAAGCCAGTTGGACTATCTCGTATTAACGGATGGCACACCATTAAATATGGATAGGTTAAAAGAGTTGAGAATTGAAGCTGTCGGTGGTGATCAGCAACCTGGTGTTTATCAGTTGTTCATGACAAAAGATGAATTGGCTATCGTAAAATCTTGGTCGAATGTCAGAGAAATCAGGAGAAGTCCTGTTGGCGAAGGGGCTTACCCTTACGATCCACAATACAAATGGGATTTTGATAATTTTGGACCGATTTTAATTCCGAAGAAAGGGTGGACAGTCGCATTAAATGCGCAGACGCTACCGATTTATGAAAGAGCTATCCGTGTTTACGAGAATAACAAGCTCGAAAGGCGATCGGATGGTATCTATATCAATGATATTAAAGCAGACCATTATACATTTAAAATGGATTATTTTTGGATGATGGGTGATAATCGCCATAATTCGCTCGATTCAAGAGGCTGGGGATTTGTTCCCGAAGACCATGTGGTTGGAAAGGCCTTATTTACTTGGATGAGCTGGGATGAGATTGGTACAGGGCTTTCGAAAATTCGCTGGAACCGTATCTTTAAAGGAATTCATTAGTCATTGCAAATCTGCAATGGAGCCTTCCTATCTGGAGGGAAAAAAAAGGGCTTTCATTAAGAAAGCCTTTTTTTTCTGGAAGTGTGTTTGTTTCTATTTGCAAGAGAAAACCTTCCTGATTTCGCTTTTATAGCTGCTAGTAGCTGCGAAAGCACGAATTATTTTTTTTGGCCGTTCTTTAAATAACAGGCTGTTGACTGATTAGGCCCAGTCTTTACCCAACGTTATACTACTTCAAACAAGCTAGGTAACGTTTGATTGTTTCCTCTAATCCTAGGTATAGTGCATCTGAAATGAGGGCATGGCCTATGCTTACTTCCAGAAGCTCAGGGATATGCTGGTTGAAATATTGCAAATTATTGAGATCAAGGTCATGGCCTGCATTTAAACCTAATCCGACTTCGCGTGCTTTTAATGCGGCTTTGAAATAGGGTTTTATGGCAAGTTCCTTGTCGAAGCCATATTCCGAGGCAAATCCTTCTGTATAGAGCTCAATACGATCTGTTCCTGTTTCTGCAGCGGCTTCTACCATTTCTTCAACTGGATCAACAAAAATTGAAACGCGTATACCTGCATCTTTAAACAGTTTGCACATATCTTGTAGATAGGCTTTATTTTTTATGGTATCCCAGCCATGGTTAGAGGTTAACTGTCCTTCGGCGTCGGGTACCAATGTCACTTGTGCGGGTTTATTGGCCAGTACAAGATCAACGAATTTTTGCTCTTGGCAGTTCCCTTCGATATTGAGCTCGGTCTGAATGTTCGCTTTGAGGTCAAAGACATCCTGATAGCGGATATGCCGTTCGTCGGGTCTAGGGTGTACAGTGATACCTTGAGCACCAAAACGTTCGCATGCTAGCGCTGCTGATAAAAGATTTGGATTGTTACCCCCTCTTGAATTTCGCAGCGTAGCGATTTTATTGATATTTACTGAAAGTCTAGTCATTTTCCTGTATGTTATGCAGTAAAAATACAAATAATATCTATTTTTTTTTAACTTGCATATATGGATGGAATCGATTATAGCCTCTTTAGCGGCTTTCGCTTATTGGACGTTATTGATATCATATTGGTAGCGATCATTATCTACTATATCTATAGTTTGATCAGAGGAACTATTGCCGTAAATATCCTGATTGGTGTTGCCCTGTTTTATGGCGTCTATATTGTTGTCAAGCAGATGCACATGCGTTTGCTGACCGAGATATTTGGTGGTTTTATATCCGTAGGGTCTATTGCATTGATTGTCGTCTTCCAACAGGAAATCAGGCGATTTTTGCTGCATGTTGGGAAGAATATCTCCATGAAGCGGAAAAAAGTTTTTTGGTCGTTTATTGGAAATAAGAAAGCTATACAAAAGGATTTAACAGAAGACTTGAAACCAGTTATCGAAGCGTGTAGAAGCATGTCGCGTACACGTACTGGGGCTTTATTGGTCTTCTCAAAATATTTTGATGAGGAATATTATCAGAGTAGTGGCGAGTATATCGATGCACATATTTCCAAGCGTTTGATTGAAAGTATCTTTCATAAAAATAGCCCTTTACACGATGGTGCTGTCGTTATTGTAGATTTTAAGATTATGACGGCTTCCTGTGTATTGCCATTGTCCGATAGCGAGGATTTACCGTTGCAGTTCGGTCTCCGGCATCGTGCCGCAATTGGAGTGACGGAAATATCGGATGCGATAGCTGTTATTGTCTCCGAAGAAACTGGCGAAATATCTTTTGCGAAAGATGGAAACGTTAATATGAATGTTTCACCGGAAGAACTTGAACAATTGCTAAAAGATGAGCTATAAAAAGAGGGTGTCTAAAAAGTAAGATTAAACTTTCTGAGAATTGGATATTTGAAAAGTTCCCGTATAGGTATACGTTAAAATGTCGAGAAAAACGGGGCTATCCAACCTTTTTGGATAGCCCCGTTTTTATGTTTAGATAGTCTATTTTTTTGCGGCGTTGATCACTTGTGTATTTAATTTGATGTATTCACCATTTTTATCTGCTGTGGCAACTTCAAGACCTTTCGTTGCTGTTTCTATTGCGCCTTTTTTATCGCCAGCTTTTAATTGCGCTTTTGCTTTCCAGTAAAGGACGTGAGCAGCTTTGGGTTGTGCTTTGGCCGCTTCGTCAAACCAGTTAAGGGCTTTGTTCAGATCTAAATTATTATTAAAGTAATATTGAGCTGCGGCAAAATAAGGTTTTTTCTCTCCTTTCATCGCTTCATCAATAGAAGCTAATATTTTAGCCTGCTGATTGACTTTGAGGTCAACCTTTACCGACGTTTTTTCCCAGGCAAGATTCAAGACAGCACCTGTAGGAGTAACGTTGTCAAATGAGACTGTAAAAGTTTCCACCGGGCTTGTTAGGGCTTGAGGTTTAACATTGAAACGTAAGGCATCTTCGGTCTCCTTATAGGTATATGCACCCCATTGTTTTGTGTTTTTACTGATGATGATGGTCCATTCAGATTTGTTTGGAATCGTGAAAAGAGCATAGGTTCCAGCAGAAAGCTTATGTCCATTTAAGGTAACATCACCTTCGAAGGTTAATGTGGTATTTGTATTTGCGCCTGTGCGCCATACTTCATTATAAGGAACAAGATCCCCAAAAATCTTACGACCGTTCATGCTCGGCCTGCTGTAATTAAGGGTTACGTTTTCAATACCTAATCCCTGCGTAACGGTTTGGGCACTGCTTGCTGCAGGAAGCTTAAGCTGAGCAAAGGATTCGTTGGCCGTAAACATCATTGTTGCGGCAATGGCAATTGCAAAAAGATTCTTTTTCATCTCTATCATTGTTTGTTTTATATTCAGTTTGACCAGCTTAATATGCCAATTATAAGCCCTTGATCCGGGATATGTTGTGCAAGAAAAATATAAAGCCTGATTAAAATAGTGCTATATCTACTAGCTGATGCGTAATATGTTTGTGCTATAGCATCTATCTTCTAAAAATAGGAAGAATTTTAAGAAAAAAGGGCATCTATTTTTTTAGATGCCCTTTTTTCTTAAGCTGTAAAAGTTATTTCTATTAGTTCGTTTTACCAACTTTATGTCCTGCTATAGAGAAATACATAATGTATAGATATCCCGGAACCATTGCATATAGGAATGCATGTTGAAAATCAATATGTAAATGATCTTTTAACAACCCATAAATCAAAGGCCAAACAGCTCCGCCGGCAATACCCATAATCATGATTGCTGATCCTGTTTTTGTGAATTTGCCAAGGCCTTTGATTCCTAGTGGGAATATCGCTGGCCACATGAGGGAATTGGCAATTCCTAATAGGGCAACAAATATAAAGGATGTTGTACCGGTCGTGAAAACAGAAATAACGGTGAATGTGATACCAATAATTGTGCAAATGCGCAGAGCCATTTGTTGTGATACAAATCGCGGAATAGAGATGATACCGATAATATAACCGATCAACATACATGATAGAGTAAATGCCGTCGCATAGGTTGTGAAAAATGGATCAACTTTGAGTTCGCGCGCATAAACACCAATGATATCTCCTGCCATAACTTCAACGGCTACGCAGAAGAAAATTGCTAAGGCACCTAAGAATAAATGTGGATATTGAAAGATGGATGTTTTCTTTACTGCAACGATTCCGTTTTCTTCACTAGTTTCTTCTTCAGCGTCAACATCAACTTCAGGCAAGTGTGTGAACTTTAAGAAAATTGCGAAAGCAACAAAGATAATTGCAAGTGAGATATACGGTGTGTGTACGCGTTGAAGAAGGTCGTCCAAGATCGCATTCTTTTGTACAAGATCAGTCGTTGCTTCTAATTTTGCGGTTACCTTTTGGGCGTCTTTTAAAAAGAGTGTTCCGAATAGGATAGGCACAATAATACCAGCAGATTTATTAAAAAATCCAGCGATAGAAATACGTTGTGCAGCGCTATCGATAGGGCCGATAATACTTAAATAGGGGTTAACGGCTGTTTGTAATAATGCCATCCCTGAACCTTGGATAAAGATTCCTGTTAAAAATAGGCCGTAACTTCTATTATCTGCTGCAGGAATAAAGATTAAAGATCCCAAACCTAATATAATAAGACTGACAACCAAACCATTTTGGAAGCCTATTTTTTTAATGATGACCGAGCTTGGTAGTGCCAAAAAGAAATAGGCAATGTAAGAAGCAAAGGTTACGAAGAAAGCCTGTAAATCAGTTTCGAGGTTACAAGCAATTTTTAAGAACGGAATTAAGGTTCCGTTTGCCCAGGTAATAAAACCGAGGATAAAAAATAAACCACAGCAGATGGCCATAGGGCGAAAGGCTGTTTTACCAACGTTAGGATTAGTGGTCATGTTTTGTTTTATTATATTTAGTTAAGTTATCGTTCGAGGATTGATAAATTAGTAGATATAAGGAGAGAACAAACGATTGCGCTCTATATTTACTGATTTTTAGCGTATCCATCCTACAAGACTACTTAAATTTCTTGAATATTGGAAATAAATAAAGGCATATTTTTGGAGGATTTGGATAATTAATTGGCAAAAAAAATAAGGATAAATTGTGAAATTTATCCTTATTTGCTTATAAATGTTGTTGAATTTTAATTCGATGTTGTTGATAAATCGAGTTAGCATGAATCATACAGTTCATATTATTTTGGAACGATAGCTACTGTAAGTCTTGAGATACAATTTAATTTATTGAAACGATCATACATTTTTATTTCCCAAATGTGTGTGGATCGACCGATATGTATCGGACTACATTTTGCCGTGATGATTCCACTACTGACTGGGCGTATATGATTGGCATTCACTTCAAGGCCAACCCCCCTGTATTTGTCTGGATCAACAACGAGATTGGATGCGATACTTCCCAATGACTCTGCCAGAACTACAGAAGCTCCACCATGTAAAATGCCATGTGGTTGTTTGACTTTATCTGTTACAGGCATAGTCGCTGTGATGGAGTTGTCATCTATTTCTGTCGCTTGAATCTCGAGGAGTCCTGATAGGTATTTATTGAAAAATACGTTTATTTCCTCAATGCTGTAATGCTGAAACCAAATTTTTGACATCGTCTGAGTTTAAATAACGTTCCTGGATAATAATACGGTGATGATTAAGATGGCCCGCAATGACATACAATAATGCCTTTACACTTATCAGTCGTTCAGATGCCATGCCCTTACGTTCCAATTCTGCGTCATTAAAACTATTGAAAAGCATCATATTGGCTTTGCGAAGAAAGGTGAATTCTTTGCTTAGACTTTCCAAGGTTCGGTCGTTGTAACGGGAATACTGAATGAGGTAGTCTTGGTCATATCCAGCGAGTTCTTTAAGGTCGTTACGTGAAAAACGCAATGCACGGTAAGCCATAATACGTTCATTATCGATGACGTGGCCAACGACTTCTTTGATGGTCCACTTATCCTCGGCGTATTTAAAACTACCTCGTTCTTCAGGAATCGTGTCCAGAAATGCTGGAAAGGAGAGCGCTTGTTCTTCTAGTGCATCAAACACGTTATCGACGACAGTCTCAATATAAGGTGCGTAAACTGCTGGATATTCGTCAGATTTGAGTGGCTTCATATTTTAAATTGCTTTTTAATATTATTCGAAATGTTGTTCCTTTACCTACTTCAGATTCCTTTACAAAGATTTGTCCTTGGTGATACCGTACCATTCTTTTTGTCAGACTAAGGCCAAGCCCCCAGCCTCTTTTTCTCGTTGTAAAACCAGGTTGGAAAACAGATTCAAAATTAGATCTCGGAATTCCTTTACCCGTATCACTAATGTCTATAAAAATTTCTTCTTTCGCAATATTTTCTGAAATATTAACAGTTATCTTTCCTTCTGTGCCAATGGCATTTACGCCGTTTTTCAATAAATTTTCGATGATCCAATCGAATAATGGGATGTTGAGCTGTGCCTCAAGATGTGTGTCGCCTTTTAATTCGAAAGTAATTTTATTACTGGTTCGTATTCGAAAATAATCCATGTAATTTTTGATGACATCGTAGAGGTTATGATTGGTCAGTACGGGAGTAGATCCTATTTTTGAAAAACGGTCAGCGACGATTTCAAGGCGCTTAATGTCGTTTTCCATCTCATTTAGGGTATCATCTTCTTCGGCATCAAATTTTATACGAATCAATTCGAGCCAACCCATCAACGACGAAATGGGCGTGCCTAATTGATGGGCCGCTTCTTTGGTTAGCCCCACCCAAACGAGATTTTGTTCAGATTTTCGGATGGAGTTGAAAACTGTATAAGCAATAATGAGAAAGAGTGCAATCAGCGATAACTGTACATAAGGAAACACCCTTAACTGTTGTAAAAACCAAGAATCTTTATAGTAAACATGCCATTTTTGCCCATTTTCCAATTCCAACGTAATGGGCGGATGGCTTTTCTTCATAAACGCAAGTTGTTTTTGAAAATAAGCTGGGTCATAATCCAGATGTTTTGTAACAGAATCATTATGTCCAGGTTTGATATTTGTCTTTGTGGAATCAAGGTTACGCCAGAAAATAATGTCTTCTTTGTCGTCGGTAATAATTGCGGGTAAATTTAGACTGTCTCTTACGGCGTAAATAAATGTAATGAACTCATCATCAACGTCGGGCATGGTCATGATATTTTTAGTGCTCATGGCCCATACCTCAGCTTTTGAACGTTCGGCGTGAGCGAGATTTCGAACGAGGTAATTGGTGTAAACCAGAGAGGCGACAGCAATGATCGCTGCAAAGATAAGTAAGATAAATTTCCAGCGTTGCTGGCTAATCTGATAGGGTTTCATGATTCCGTATTCGTGTCCTTCATTTGCAAATTACTGAATAAATGTCTGTTTTCTGCACTTTTATTTCAATGAAGAAGTTATCGTGCCGCCCAAATCAAAAATTTTGTGGTAATTTTGCGGCATGAGTTCAGAAAGAAAAGTAAGAGTGCGTTTTGCACCAAGCCCGACAGGTGGTCTTCACCTTGGTGGGGTACGTACAGCTTTGTTTAATTTTCTCTATGCGCGTCAGCATCAGGGAGATTTTATTTTACGTGTCGAGGATACGGATCAAACTCGTTTTGTCCCTGGTGCTGAGGAATATATCAACGAATGTTTAGCATGGTGTGGTCTTTCCCCAGATGAAAGCCCATTAAAAGGGGGCGAGTACGGACCTTACCGTCAAAGCGAGCGAAAACCATCTTACCGGAAATATGCTGAACAGCTGATCGCAAGTGGTTATGCTTATTATGCATTTGATACTGCGGAGGAATTGGATGAGCAACGTAAGTTGCAGCCTAATTTTCGCTACAGCCACGAAAATAGACTTCAATTGCGCAATTCATTGAGTCTATCTGAGACTGAAACTCAACAATTATTGGATGCGGGGACTCCGCACACCATTCGTATAAAGATCCCTACCGATGAAACGGTCACATTCACGGATATGATCCGTGGAAAAGTTGCATTTGATACAAATCTTGTCGATGATAAGGTGCTTCTGAAGGCAGATGGTATGCCGACTTATCACCTTGCCGTGGTTGTTGATGATAAAGCGATGGAAATATCACATGTGTTCCGTGGTGAAGAATGGTTGCCTTCAGCGCCTATCCATATTTTATTGTGGGAATACCTAGGCTGGGGTGATAGCATGCCAGGCTGGGCACACCTTCCGTTAATTCTTAAACCAGATGGAAATGGTAAATTAAGTAAGCGTGATGGCGATCGCTTGGGCTTCCCTGTTTATGCAATGAACTGGACCGATGCGAAATCTGGCGATACAACAAAAGGGTTCCGTGAGATGGGCTTCTTGCCTGAAGCTTTTGTCAATATGCTTGGGGTGTTGGGCTGGAATGATGGAACTGAACAGGAACTTTTCTCTTTAGATGAATTAATCCAAAAATTTGGTGTTGACCGTATCAGTAAAGCTGGTGCAAAATTTGATTTTGAAAAAGCAAAATGGTTCAACCATGAATGGATCAAACGATCTTCAACAGAATCATTGTTACCGCAGATCAAAACAGTTTTGGAGCATCATCAAGTAGATGCTGATGCCGCTTATGTGAGCAGGGTATTGGATGCGGTGAAAGAGCGTTTAACTTTTGTCGAAGACTTTTGGAGCCAGGCGTCGTTCTTCTTCTTACAGCCTGCAGAATATGATCTAAACGCAGTGAAGCCTAAATGGTCTGCTGAAAAAACTGCGTTTTTTGAGGATATAAATCAATCATTCGAAGGATTTGATACATGGAACGCTGCTGATTTGGAACCTTTCTTTAAAGATGCCATTCAGGCGTCAGGAATGAAGATGGGCGAGCTGATGATGCCTTTCCGCATTATGTTAGTCGGTGGGAAATTTGGACCAGATGTATTTCAGATTGTTGAATTACTTGGTAAAAACGAGGTCATAGTGCGTGTGAAAAAAGCACTTAAAGAATTTGATGCTTAAATAGATAAAGTACGAGATGCCGAAAAGGGGCTGTCTGCATTGATTTGCAAACAGCCCCTTTTTTCTGAAAGATGCTGTTTTATTATTCGTGTTGTTTTTATTATTTCATCAATGGGCACGCGATACGCGGTTTATTAGCCAAAAAGAATCTTCAATTCATTTTCATGGCTGTTGCTGCTCGCGGAATTATGAAGTTTGTCTATAGGCCGTTTAGCGACCTCATTTACAGGTATGGTATCCGAAGGCGCATGAAAAGTGTTTTGGCCGGACCGAATAAAAAGATCAGTCCGGTTACAAGCATTCCTAATATTCCCAGATAGGTAAATATTTCCATATTACTGATTAGCGACGCTTGCTGACTTAGGTTTCCGGAAAGACTTTTACCTGCAATAAGGCTTGCCAGCTGATCGCCATATAGCCCGATATATTTCTCTGTTAATGTATTCCAATAGTTTATTGTCTGCGGGTTGCTTGTATTGAGTGTTTGTTCGAGTTGAATATAATGCTTTTGATTGAGGGCATAACTGGCATTTTGGATAAGCGCAAATCCGATATTGGTACTCCAAAAACGAACTGTTGTACCCATAAGGCCTGCGTTCCCCACGTGATGGGACTCGACACCTGTTAAGATATAAATGACCAGTGGTGTAAAAAGCCATCCCTGTCCGATTCCTTGAATAAACAAAGGAAGACCGATTGCCCAGATTGTGGTATCGGGATAAAAGGTGGGTACAAATAGAAAGCAGGAAGCTGCTAATATCAAAAAGCCACAACCAAAGATATATTTAGGCGATACATCGCGTAGAAGTAAGAAGCCTGAACTACCAACACCAAGCATCGTGCCGATGACGTTGATATACTGTACATCTATAATATAATGCCAGGGCCATTTCCATACGGTGGCCATCACGGTATACACATTGTTTAGACAGCTACGAATAATGTAAAAGAGAAAGAACAGGGTAACTCCGATGATAACATTTTTGTATCTCAAGATCTCAAAATGAAAAAGGGGTCTTTTGACCATGCTTTGTTTAATCATAAAGAGTGCCCCAAAAACAAGGGCAAGGGCAAAATTGATGGTAATATTGCTGTGTGCAAACCAATAGTATTTACGGCCATAAATTAAAACGTAAGCACCGCAGCTTAATGAGAGCAGTAAAAATAGACAACTTGCCAGATCTAATTGATAGAGGGGGAATTTTTTACCCAAGCGATTATTGTTAAGTAACAGCAAAGCTATTGCAATCACAATCAAGTGCCAATAGAGCACTACGTGTATCATATCTTGCCATCCATAATCCATAATGCTTTCTTTGAGCAAAGAGGTTGTTAAGGTTGAACCCGTAAGCATAAAGGTATATAGAAAGAAATAGGCGATTGTCCGGCTCTTGGCATGCTTAATCTGCATCATGAGCAATGGAAGAAAGCAAGCTCCTTCCAGTACACAGAAAATGCCTTCGACCACGCGCAGAATGCCAATAAGAAATGGATCTCTTGTCAGCGAAATGCCTAGTAGGATCAGGATGGAAAGGCTGCAGGTCAAGAGGATATATGTCCTTACCCTGAAAAAGGAAAACAGTCGCTGAAATATAAGTAAAGCAACGACAATGGCACCGTACATCAAGGATAGAAAATACTGAATATCTTCGGCCTCGATATCCAGTGCCGACGCGGTAAATGCTGTATTGGAATGGAACAGCGACATTAACATAAGGTGTGGGAACATCGCCAATATCATTAGCGGAAGTTTTATCCATTCGGGCACCCAGCTATAGTATAAAGATTTGTCCGTACTCATGGGTGATTAAGATTGATGGGCGGCATGGATGACCACATTCATCCCGGCACGTAATTTCTTGAGATCCTGTTGTGGGTCAAATACAATTTTAATGGGAATTCGTTGTTCAATCTTCACGAAATTTCCGGTTGCATTGTCTTGAGGTATAACGGCAAATTTGGAACCTGATGCTGGGGAAAAAGAATGGATTTTTCCTTTAAAACTAAGTTTGGGAAAGGCATCGACCTGTATAGTGACTATAGTGCCCTCTGCAAGATCTTCAAGCTGAGTTTCTCTAAAATTTGCGTTGATCCATTTCTCTTCGCTTATGACATTGGCTAGGGTCTGCCCTTCCTTTACAAATTGTCCCGGTTGGATAGATCGTTTGCCAACAAAGCCATCGTAGGGAGCGGTTACTACGGTATAGGAGAGAAAAAGCTGTGCATTTGTTTTTGCTGCCTTTTTAATATTGATGTTCGCTCTTGCAGGTAATTCGTTTGCCTTTTCTTTGCTGGTATTCAGTTGAGCTGAATTATATTCTTCCGTAATGGTATGCAATTGTGCCAATGCTATATCGTATGCTGCTTTGGCATTATCGTACTGTTGTTTGGTCGAAGCCTCTGCTTCAAATAAACTTTTAAATCGATTGTAATCCTGTTGAGTTTGCCATACACTTACTTTTGCAGCTTCTAATCTTGCCTTTTGAACCGAAATGCTATTAGCTGTCGCATGGGCTGTTTTGCTGATTACTTCGGCATTTCTCTGGCTGCTTTGGAGTTCGGCATTTGCCATATCCACCTTAGTTTGATACTCACTGGCGTCTATAATTAATAGGGTGTCACCCCGATGGACATATTGGTTTTCTTCAAATCGTACTTCCTTAATAAAACCGGAAATCCTACTGGCAACAGGTGTCAGATATTGATCAATTTGCGCGTCATTTGTCGTTACATATTGATTGGTAAAAATGAGGTGTTTGACTAAGACTCCGATACCGGTCAATAATAATAGGCTGGCAAATATGACAAGCACTTTATTAAATCCTCTTGTTTTTTCTCTTTTATCTTCTTTATTCATTATTATTTAATTGCGCGTTTTTCACTCAAAAAGTCTCAGGTCCCATATCCCAGTTGGACTTATCATCATCTTGAAATAGCATTTTTTCATTTTACGTAAACAGGATTGTTCGGATTACCAACAAACTTCGTCTGGGCGCTTGGGAGTAAGGCTGCACAAAGATACTGCAGGATAGAAATGTTTTGTTTTGTATAGTCGGACGGATATTTGTTCATTTGCGCCATATGGTGTAAAAAGTGTAATTTTAGATTATGGGAGAGGATAAACTTGCAGCTATTGATGCTGAACATTATGATTTTTACGTAGATCACATGTATGTCGATCGTATTGATTCTCGTGAGTATAAGCATAAAAAGGCGCGCCTGCTTTATGCTGACGGTGGAATTATTCATGTATTTACCGCTACAAAGCACTGGTATTTGCCGGCAAGATTTTATATGTGGATTCCGGCAAATACAACTTATCATCTGGAAAGCACCAGCTCTCGTATCCCGTTGTACAGTTTTTATTTTAAGGAAAGACAGGGTATGCCGTCCGTGCTGTCAGCGCCGAATATATTTCTAAGTAATGATCTGATGCGTGAAATGTTTTTATTTGCTCAGGATTGGAACGGAGGGATCAGCAAAACGGCTGAATATTCAAAATACTGTCTCTTGCGTGCGATGATGGCTATTATTCCAGATACGAGTCCACCAGTAGATGCTTTCCCGATGCAACATCCCTATCCTAAGAGTGAAAAACTCCGAAGTGTGGCTAGATATCTGAACAGCAACCTCGATCAAGCCTTTACCATTGAACAGATTGCGGCCCGCTTTGGAATGAGCAGCCGCTCGCTGTCCAGACTTTTCAAAGAAGATATGGGCATCAGTTATATTCGTTTTTTAAGAGCCATACGAATTGCGAAATCCCTGGAGCTGATGTCCGAGAATAAGTATTCCATCCTCGAAATCGCTATGCGTGTAGGGTACAATGAGCTCTCTTCTTTTAGCAATATATTTACACGTGTAACGGGTATCCGTCCATCGATATATATGGCGAAGATTAATGACTATAAACAGTAACGTTTTGATTTAGGCCAAAAGTTCCTGCAGATCTTCCTGAGATAGCGACTTGATAAAGCTTTCTTCTGTCGTGATCAGGCTTTGTGCAATCGATTTCTTTTTGTTCTGTAAAGCTAATATCTTTTCTTCGACGGTATCTTTACTGATAAATTTATAGATAAACACATTGCGCGTTTGACCGATGCGATGCGAGCGGTCGACAGCCTGTTGTTCCACAGCAGGATTCCACCACGGATCGAGAATAAAGACATAGTCAGCTTCAATCAGATTGAGTCCCACCCCACCTGCTTTTATTGATATGAGGAACAGCTTGGTATCGTTGTTTTTACGAAATTGACTGACGGCTTCATCCCGATTTTTTGTGCCGCCATCCAGGTAGGCATAATTAGTCCCTTTGTTATCAAAATACTGACGGAAGATATTAAGCTGTTTGACGAACTGGGAGAAAATCAGTACTTTGTTGCCTCTTCGCATAACCATTTCAAGTGTCTCAATGACGGCTTCGAACTTACCTGAATCGCCCAAGAATTTCTCATCGACCATTTTAGGGTGGTTGGCTAATTGTCGGAGTTTAGTCAATCCCTGTAATAGCGCAATTTGGGTAGATTTTGGCTTGTTATCCAACTGCCCATCAAGGATTGCATTGCGATATTCAGATTTGACTTTTTCGTACAACTCGGATTGTTTTTCCGTCATTTCACAGTAGAGTACTTGTTCGGTTTTTGGCGGTAATTCAGTTGCCACCTGATCTTTTGTACGTCTTAATATAAATGGTTTGACAATCGCTTGAAGGCGCTGTGCTTTTTCTTCGTCTTTTTTCTTTTCGATGGGCTGCACAAACTCTTTCTGGAAATAGGTGTAGCTGCCCAGTAGTCCTGGGTTGGTGAAGTGCATCTGTGCCCAAAGATCCGAAACGGAGTTTTCAACGGGGGTTCCGCTTAAGGCCAGCTTGTTTTTACTTTTTAAGCTTTTGATTGCTTTAAACGATTTGGATGTCGGATTTTTGATATTCTGACTTTCATCCAGAATGATGTAATTGAAATAAAAGCCACTTAAGGTTTCTTCGTCAATACGGGCAATACCGTAGGTGGTAATGACCAAATCATATTTGGCGAAAAGTGAAGCATCTTTAATCCGATTATTCCCCGTATGGAGGTGAATATTGAGCTGTGGTGCAAATTGTTGTGCTTCTTTTTGCCAGTTGTATACGAGAGATGTCGGCAGGACCAAAAGTGATGTGCGTATATCCTGTTCGTCTTGGAGCTGTTCTTTTTGCTGTTGTAATAGTGCTAATGTCTGTATGGTTTTACCCAATCCCATGTCATCCGCAAGACAGCCACCAAATTTATACTGCTTCAAAAAATTAAACCAATTGTATCCTGCCTTTTGGTATGGGCGAAGATTTCCCTTGAAATGTTTTGGTTCGGGAATATCAGCAATCTCTTCAAAGTTTGCGAGGTTCTGCAATTTACGTGTAAATACCAATTGTGTATGTTCACTGATTTCAAAGAGTAGGCCGATATGTACTTTATTGAGTTTAAGCTCATGCCGCTCTGCAGAAAATTGGAAAAGATGATTGTATTGTGCAAACCATTCTTCCGGAATCATGGCAATTTCGCCATTCGGTAAGGTAAACTCTTTAATGTTATTAAGAATATGGTTGCGAAGCTGAATAAATGGAATTTCATAAGGGCCAAATTTTGCGATTGCACTGATATCAAACCAATCATTATCTTCATCAATGGAAATATCCAGGGAAGTGTGCCCTATGAAAAAGCGCTTTTCTTCACTGTTTTGAACAATTTGGAATCCCATTGTATCAAGCTCTTTCTGATGGTTGTTCATCCAGTCAAATACGGAAAGCCGTTTTCCAGTATAGCTAGCGGGTGTTAGTAAGCCTAAATGGGGGTCAACATCCTGTAATCCCAGTTTTTTTAAGCTGTCATGTTGCTGCTCTTCCCATTGCAGGGATCGTTTGACGCGGTGGAAGATATAATGATCATCTTCCTTATTATATTCCATGCGTACGGTAACTTTGTTTTCAGCTCCTGCTGTAAAAGTATGTGGTCCATACTTGAATTGTAACTGCAATTGCGAAGCTCCATCTTCCACATAGATCAGATGAAGGAGTGGAATTGCCTGATGCTGGTGGGTCTGAATCTCAAACCCCTCTGCATAGACGTGATAGCGCTCAATCAGTCCGCATACAAAGGTCTCGAAATATTTTTTTTCAGTGCTTCTGCCTACAGAAATATAGCGTTTATTCAAGAAAGGGCTAAGCTTTTTCCCTTCAAGTGCCTGATCGAAATAATAGAGGGTATTGTTTAAAAGTAACCATGCCTGTACATTGGTCAGGACAACAGCATTTTTGAACATAAACTCCAGGCGTTGGTTTTCGTATTTGATGGTCGGGAAATAACGTGTTTCTTCTTCGTTCCGCCGGAAGTGAAATAAGATTGACGCTGCAGATGTTGCTAATTTAATTTCCTGATCTGCCGGATAGCCATCTTTGCTCATCATAAAAAGCGGTTTATCACCAACAGCCTCAAAAAATTGAATCATTTTTTCATCAATCTTGGGACGAAGAAGCTCCTGAAGTTTTTTATCGAAAACTTTGGAAAAGAAATCTACAGGTCTAATCGCTTTTTTATAGTATTTTTTGATGAGATGTGTTTGTTCGATTTCATCAAGCAGTCGAATGAGTCTGTAATCTACTTCATCCAATTCAGCGGCGTAGGCATCCACAGTATTACTAAATATGCGTTGATATCGGAGTGAGTAGGTCCCATTGGGATTGAGTTTGACCATGTGTGGCTCAATGAGATAGCCAAGATAGGGGTGCTCACATATAGAATAAACGATTTTATAGACTGGAAATGACTTTGACTGTTGCATTAAAAATAGCGGACCTTATAAATAAAGGTATCTAATATACAATAAAATATACCATTAATCGCAATTTGCAGGATGAAATTTTAAAAATTGATTTGCTTGGATGGAAGATCTTGGCCGCGATTAGTTTTGTTGGCTATTAGGTGAAAACTTAATAGTTTCCTTCGAAGACAAACTGTGCCGGACCTTTTAAGAAAACCTCTGTGAAATGATGACCATTCTTATGGAAGGAGATATAAAGCTGACCACCTAGTACGCGGATAGGAATACTGATATCACCTTGTAAATTGTGCTGCAGGGCAACAGCCATGGCTGCTGCAGTTGCTCCGGTGCCGCAGGCATAGGTTTCATCTTCGACCCCACGTTCAAATGTACGGAGGAAATAACCTTCTCCTTCGGCTTCAATGAAATTCACATTGATGCCTTCTTTTCTATAAGTAGTGTTATTGCGAATAGTATAGCCATCTTGAAAGACATTTTTATGTTGAAGATCTTTTACAAATTCAACATAATGTGGAGAACCTGTTTGTAACAGATAGGCTTCTCCATCACGGGCAAAATCTTGCACGTCGATCATTTGAAGATTGACAAGATCTGCCGATAAAGATGCGTGGTGTATGCCGTCTACTGCCAAAAAGACAGTTTTGTCAGTGATGATGCCTAAATCGCGTGCAAAAGCGACGATGCAACGGCCACCATTGCCGCACATGCTGCCTTCTCTGCCGTCGGCATTGTAATAAATCATCTCAAAATCGTAATTTTCTCTGGTTTGCAAGAGCATTAAACCATCGGCACCAACGCCAAACCGGCGGTCACATAGTTTTTCTACCAATGCTTCATCTGCGCGGTTAAATGAGTTGTCGCGGTTATCTACTAAAATGAAGTCATTGCCTGCTCCCTGATATTTTGAAAATCTTACTTTTGGTGCCATTACGTTGATTTGTAGTAACAAAAGTACGTTTTTTTGTTACAAAAAAACGGGGAAAAGTTAAGATTTGTTAAAATGATTGCATTTGTCTAGTAATTAACATTTTTTAACGTGTCGGATTTTCCGAAGGCCTTGAAATGGTATTACATTTGAACATATCCGAATAAAATCGGTAATTTTAAGAGCAAAAGTTATCAACATATATTAAGACATTTTAAAATAGAAATAAGTTTATGAATAAGGTCGGTTTAACGCTATTAACAGCTGTTTTCGGAGGAGCGGTAGCATTAGGAGGTTACAAGCTTATTGAGAATAAGAAGTTTGATGGTATGTCTTTCGAAGACAAACAAAAGGTTTATTTTGCAAACAATCCAACAGGGGTAATGTCATCGACAGGTAACCCTGATTTTACTCAGGCCGCGGCAGCGGTGTCACCGGGTGTTGTACATATTAAGACAACATATAGCCGTAAAGGATCGCAGCAATCGCAAGGTTCTCCGTTCGATATGTTTGAAGAGTTTTTTGGCATGCCCCAGGGTGGAGGACGTCGTCAAATGCAGTCGCAACCTGTACAGGCATCTGGATCAGGTGTAATTATCTCTGACGATGGATACATTGTAACCAACAATCACGTTGTGGAAGATGCAGATAAAATAGAGGTGGTGCTTACTGATAAGCGTACGTTTGAAGCTAAACTGATTGGACGTGATCCAAATACAGATTTAGCCCTGTTGAAAGTATCGGGTAAAGGACTTCCTGTTGTCAAAATGGGGAACTCCGATAATGTCAATGTCGGTGAATGGGTATTGGCTTTTGGCTATCCACTTGGACTTCAATCTACAGTGACCGCGGGTATCATTAGTGCAAAAGGCCGTCAGATCGGTATTTTGAATGAAGGTCAACAACAACGTGGTAATCCATTTGGTGGTGGACAGGATCAAATCCCTGTAAGTTCAGCGATAGAGTCCTTTATCCAAACAGATGCTGTTATCAATAAAGGAAATAGTGGTGGTGCATTGACAAATGCTTCCGGAGAATTGATTGGTATTAACTCTGCTATCGCTTCTCCAACAGGAACATATGCCGGTTATGGTTTTGCGATTCCGGTCAATTTGGTGAAAAAGATTGTTGATGACTTTGTTGAATACGGTAATGTAAAACGCGGTTATATAGGTGTTACTTATACTGAAATCACACCTGAACTGGCCAAGGAAAAAGGTTTTACAGATGTTGATGGTCTGTATGTTCAAGATGTAGTCGCTGGTGGTGCTGCAGAAGCAGCAGGTGTCAAAAAAGGAGATATCTTGACCAAAATTAATGGAAAAGTGATTACGGGTTCACCTGTTTTAAGCGAAACGATAGGCCGTGCTCGTCCTGGAGATAAGGTAAATGTTACTTACAAACGTGATGGTAAGGAAAAACAAGTAACCATGACACTGAAAGGCGAAGAATCTTTAAAATCTGCAAGTGCTGGTGGAAAAGCTTCGAAAAGTGCAACGGAGATCTATAATAAATTAGGGGCAAGCTTTATTCCTGCTTCTGCTCAGAAGAAAAAAGAGCTGGGTGTCAACTCTGGAGTTGTTGTGACCCAGGTGAACCGCGGCGGTATCTTTGATTATTTTGGTGTTGAGCGTGGACTGGTTATTACTGAGGTCAACGGAAAAGCTGTGAATACAGTAGATGACGTTGAAACAGCACTTGGTGCGACGCAACGTAATATTGTACGATTGAAAGGGGTGTCTCCTCAAGGCGGTGCTGTTCAATTGAGCTTCCCGGTAGAATATTAAGCATTGAATTAAGAATTGGTTGATTAATATAGTTTAGGTGGTTCTAGCCGTAAGGCTAGGCCACCTTTTTTAATGGAAAAGCTCGGCGCTTGGTAAGAAGTAAGTCAATTTTAACCGGTTGTTTCCTTAATCATTTTAGTTTAGTTATTTTGCGGAGTGAAGTGCCGAAATCACTTCAGCACTTTTGATGCTGGGCCTTTCTGGCCTTGTGATTTATTACATATTTTGCTATTGACAAGCATGGAAGCCTGATTATGTGGACTAATCGCGTGCTTTGCACCGTTAGTTGGATTGCAGTGTGGTATTGCTACTTTTGATAGCTTTTAAAAATTATAGAGATGAAGATTTTAATGGTTTGTTTGGGAAATATCTGTCGTTCTCCCCTTGCACATGGTATATTGAAACAAAAAGCAGCAGATAATCAATTAAACTGGGTTGTTGAATCGGCTGGTACAGGTGACTGGCATATTGGTGAAGCACCTGATCGTAGAGCTATAGCAATTGCAAAGAAATACGGTGTCGATATTTCCGGTCAGCGGGCCCGGCATTTCAAACCGCAATTTTTTTCCGAATACGATCTTATCTTTGTGATGGATAGACAAAACTATGCGGATGTATGCGCTCAGGTGATTGATAAGGAAGACCTGAACAAAGTGAAATTGTTTTTAGGGGATGATGTTGTTCCTGATCCATATTTTGATGATAATTTGTTTGATCCAGTTTTTCAGATGATTGATCGACGTTGTGCAGAGGTTATAGCCACAGGAGGGAATCAAACAGCATAGGTGTATTTATTTATCTTAGTTTGTTTAAAAATAAAAAATGAAGGCAGCAGAAGTAAACAAGAAGTGGAGTATCCTACAGGGAGAAATTGCTTCTCTATTCGATATGGAAAAGCCTGACATCAAGGTCTGTTTATTCCTTATTGGTGTTCAGGAATTGGGCAAAGGTGCCCAGAAATTCTCAAAACGGGAGAAGGAAGAATTGATGCACATTGCAACATGTCGTCTTTTCAGTGCGATGGGTTTTTATAATCTTAAAGGCCTTGATGAGGAAGGCTGGCCACATTGGGAATTGGTGAAACCTATTCCCAACTATACACTCTTAGAACAAGAATTAATCATGAAGTCGTTGATCATAGATTATTTTGAGGAATTAAACGTTATTTAGGGGATCAAACAATTAGGGAACCATGCGCATTCAATGCAATATATAATTATTAACAGATGAAATTTTTAAAGACTAGTTTAATAGCAGTATTTTGTTTTCTGCAGGTTTTGGCATTTGCCGCTAAACCCGAGTTCAAATATGTACAGATCGTTACTGACAAGGGCACCTGCGTGCTGCGGTTGTCCAATGAGACACCAAAACATCGAGATAACTTTGTGAAATTGGCAAAAAGTAAATACTACGATGGAACCTTGTTCCATCGCGTTATCCAGAATTTTATGATTCAGGGTGGTGATCCTGATTCAAGAAATGCTGTTGGCGGGGCTCAATTAGGTAATGGAGGACCGGGGTATACGATTCCGGCAGAGATTCAGGATGGATTATTCCATAAAAAAGGTACTATCGGAGCGGCCAGAGATAATAATCCGGCAAAGGCTTCTTCGGGGTCTCAATTTTATCTGGTTCAGGGAAAAGTATTCACCCCTGAAGACCTCAATCGTTTGGAGGAAACACGAATGAATGGCAAGAAATTTTCTGAAGCACAGCGTCAGGCTTACACGACTATCGGCGGTGCGCCTCATCTGGATTGGAATTATACCGTATTTGGCGAGTTAGTAAAAGGAATAGATGTCATCGATCAGATTGCCGCTGTAAAAACAGATAAACATGATCGGCCGGAGGTCGACCAAAAGATGACCATGCATGTGCTGACAAGACGAGAAGCATTAAACTTGGAGCGCGAACTAAAAGGACTAAAACCTCAGACGGGTTTCTTTTCTAAAATCGGTGATCTGTTCTCTTCTAAGGATTATTAATGTTGTTACAATTCGCAAAATCGAGATTGAAGAGGTTTTCTTTTCTATTATCTAGCATCACAATATTCAAAAAATGAAAATAGTAACCTATAACGTGAATGGTTTACGCGCAGCCTTAAAGAAGGATTGGTTGGGCTGGTTGAAAACTGTAAATGCAGATGTCATCTGTCTTCAGGAGATTAAAGCTACACCTGATCAGATACCCGAAATTGCTTTGTTGGAACAGATGGGCTATGAGCATTACTGGTATCCAGCTCAAAAGAAAGGATATAGTGGAGTTGCTTTGTTTACCAGGATGACACCAAAACATGTTGAGTACGGCTGTGGTCATGAGGATTATGATTTTGAAGGACGTATTATACGTGCTGATTTTGATCAGGTTTCAGTCATGAGTACCTATTTTCCTTCGGGCACAACCGGAGATGTAAGACAGGATTTTAAATACCGTTTTCTGGCAGATTTTCAGTTGTATAGCGATAAGCTTTTGGTCGAAAAACCGAATTTGGTTGTTTGTGGTGACTATAATATCTGTCATCGCGCCATCGATATTCATAATCCAAAATCAAATGCAAACTCTTCGGGATTTCTTCCGGAGGAGCGTGAATGGATGGAGAATTTTATTAATTCGGGTTATATCGACTCTTTTCGTCATTTAAATCCGGATCCGCATCATTACAGTTGGTGGAGTTACCGTGCTGGGGCACGTGCGAAAAACCTGGGTTGGCGTATCGATTATAATATGGTTTCAAAACCTTTGACAGAACAAATCAAATCTTCCAGTATAATGCCGGATGCTGTCCATTCCGATCATTGTCCAGTATTGCTGGAACTTGCTGTCTAACGAGATTGCATTCCAAAAAAAGGCTTTCATGCAAATGAAAGCCTTTTTTATGATGAAGCGCAAAAGCACATTATTCACGAACTATTTCCCCTGGCTATGGATAATGGAAAGCTGTTGTGCAACTTTCTCCGCAATCGTTAAAAATGATCTTGTTACAGGATCTTCAGTATCTATGGCGACCGGGAACCCATTATCTCCAGCATCAGAAATGCCTTTTAATAAAGGGATTTCACCCAGGAAAGGAACTTTATATTCTTCTGCCAGGCGTTTTCCACCATCCTTGCCAAAAATATAATATTTATTGTCTGGTAATTCTGCAGGTGTAAAATAGGCCATATTTTCCACGACGCCCAATAATGGAATATTGATACTATCCATTAAGAACATACCAATTCCTTTAACAGCATCAGCTAGGGCAACGTGCTGCGGTGTTGTGACAATCACAGCTCCCGCAATAGGGAATGTTTGTGATACGGTGATATGGATATCTCCGGTGCCTGGCGGCATATCAACGACCAAGTAATCCAGTTCACCCCAATGTGCATCGTTAAAGAGCTGCTTGATTGCTGAGGTCGTCATTGGACCACGCCATGGAATAGGTTGGTTTGGATCGGTAAAAAATCCTATAGAAAGTAATTTCAGTCCAAATTTTTCAAGTGGTTCGATTTTAACCTGTCCGTCTGGCATTTCTACCGAACCTGGTTTAGCACCCTCCAATCCAAACATAATCGGAAGAGATGGTCCATAGATGTCGGCATCTAAAAGTCCTGTTTTAGCACCTTTAGCATGGAGAGCAAGAGCCAAATTGGCTGCAACCGTAGATTTACCAACTCCACCTTTGCCTGAAGAAACCAAAATGATGTTTTTAATGCCCGATACTTGTGCCCCTTGTTTTCCGATCACATTGGAAGTCATTTTGATCTCGACTTCGAGATTTTTGTCGATGAAATGCGCTATGGCATTCCGACAAGCATGCTCAATATGATCCTTAAGCGGACAAGCTGGAGTCGTTAAAATGACATCGAAAGAAATTTTTTGTTCTTCGATCTCGATATTTTGAATCATATTCAATGTTACAAGATCCTTTTTCAAATCAGGCTCTTCAACATAGGATAATGCATTTAATATTTGTTCTTTGGTAACCATCTATTATTCATTTGTAATCACGGATTACAAAACTACTCATTGCAGATCAATTTCATGTCATTTCTTTGTTTTTAATGGGATTAAGAAAGCTGTATTACTTCAAAAGAGAGGGTATGTTAATTTACATAGTTCAAGTTTAAAACCTTAAGTCGATATCCCTGTCATTTAAACCGACTTCACAGGGGTTTGATAGGTCCTCATTCGGATAAACCTCTGCGAAGTACCTATTAAGTTCCTATAAAATAAGTTGTAAATACCTATTAGAAGTTAAACATATTCGAAACTGTGGAGCCATTGGTCAGCGTGGTTCTTATCATTTTTATCCGTCTATGTGTGCTTAGAAAAACTTCATGTATATTTGACTGTTGATATGCACGAATTTGCATTACGTAATAATTATGTCCAATCGATTTATAACATCTTTTAAGTCCCGCAAGTGGCGATGGCTTTATATTGCTCTAGCTGCTATTCTGGTTTTGGCTATTGCAGTTGGTACCTATGCTTATCAGAAAAGAGATGCCATGCTCATGGGAGCAATCAACAAAGCGAAAGCAAAGTTGCTTGAAAAGTATGATATGGAGTTGAAGATCCAATATTATGCCTTCCAGGGAATTAATGCAGTACAGTTTAAGAATATACAATTGTTGCCCAAACATCGAGATCAACTGGCACAGATCAACGATCTGACGGTATCTGTAAAATTGTGGCCTCTGCTATTTGGAGATGTGAAATTGGGTCAGGTTATTTTGGATAATGGAACAGTTTCTCTTGTTAAAAAAGATTCGATCAGTAACTATGATTTCTTGTTCAAGAAACAGAAAAAAGATACTGTGGAAAATGATAATCCAAAACAGAATCTCGCCGCACTGGCAGATCGATTGTTGAAGAATGTGTTTTTTAAGGTCCCGAATGATCTTGATCTCAAGAATCTTGAGCTTTCTTATCGCGATGACAGTACCTCACAGCGCATTGTCATTCCTTCTGCTGTGATCGACGGTGGAGATATGGAAACCAAGTTCCTGTTAAATGATCATGAGGCGGCCTGGAATCTGACTGGAACTATAGATTCGGATAATCAAGAATGTGACCTTCGCCTTTTTTCTGATAAAAAGGAGGTAAATCTTCCCTTGTTGCAACGTAAATTTGGTCTTGCAGTAAGTTTTGATGAAATATCATTCCGTTTGGATAAGGCTCACAGGAGGAATAAGGAATTATTGGAGTTGCACGGGCAATGGGGCTTTAAAAATCTGAAAGTAAATCACTGGCGCGTTTCTAGTAAAGATGTTATCTTTCCGGAGGCCATCATGCAGGGGGCATTGAATATTGGAGCTTCGTCAATTGAAGTCAGCAAAGAAAGTACCGTACAGGTCAAAGATTTTGTGTTTTCTCCTTATCTCAAATATGTACATAAACCTGAGAAAGAGCTTTTCCTCGCTGTTCATACCGATAAGATCGAGGCGCAGCACTTTTTTGATGCCATGCCAGTTGGATTATTTCCGGGCTTAGATGGTATTCAGGTGGAGGGGCATATTCAGTACGATCTGAATTTTGCTCTTGAATTAAAAAGGCCCGAAAAGCTTCTTTTCTCCTCCAAAATGGATGATAAGGATTTAAGAGTCGTTAAATGGGGGGAGGCCGACATTGCGATGCTAAATACACCTTTCACGTATACGGCCTATGAGGATGGTAAGCCGATGCGGGAGATTGTGGTAGGTCCTCAGAATCCTAATTTTACACCGATCGATCAAATATCCCGTTATATGCAGATTAGTTTGATCAATACAGAAGATCCATTTTTCTTTAAGCACAAGGGTTTTGAGGAAAAAGCTTTTAAGCTCTCCATTGCTACAAATATCAAGGAGAAAGGATTTAAGCGCGGGGCGAGTACGATATCGATGCAACTGGTAAAAAATGTATTTCTAAACCGGAATAAAACCGTTGTGCGGAAGCTGGAAGAAATTTTGCTGGTATGGCTCATGGAACGTTCGCAGCAAGTTAGTAAAAAACGCATGTATGAAGTCTATCTGAATGTCATCGAATGGGGAAATAATGTCTATGGTATTACCGAAGCGGCCCGCTATTATTTTGGAAAAACTCCGGCACAGCTAGGGCTTGGTGAAAGTATATTTTTGTCCAGCATTGTTCCGCGACCTAAAAAAGGACTGAACTTTTTTGACTGGACAGGGCACCTGAAAGGGAATATGTTGCGCTATTTTAATACCTATGGTCATATTATGACCAAAACGGGACAGATTAGCGTAGATTCAACAACTTCAAATTATGGTTTCTATGAAGTTGTTCTGCAGCCGCATCTGCGTGCCGCGAGACCAGCGGTTGTGGATTCTGTGGATATGTTCGACATGGGAGACGATCCATTGTTGTTCGATAATTTGGAGAGTACTTCTCCCGCCGATAATCTTGAAAGCGTGTCGGTGCCGAAGAAACTAAAAAAGATAGATCTTACCGAAAAGAAAGAAGAGGAAGCTGTTGAACAGGAGAAACCAAAGCGATCGCTGTTTGATAAGATCTTGGGACGTAAAAAAGAGGAAAAAGATAACGACGCACACAAATAGTGTCTGTAACGAAAGAATAATATTAGGATGAAAAAGATAGAAATTGACGGATTGCTTTTCGAGCCTTTATTTGAAGAGGAACAAATTCAGAAACGTGTTCGCCTGATGGGGATTGATCTAAGCCTGCGTTATGAGCACAAACAGCCTGTTTTTATAGGTGTTTTGAATGGATGTTTTATGTTTATGGCAGATTTGCTGAAGCAAATTGAGGTCCCTTGTGAAATGTCATTTATTAAGCTGGCTTCTTATATCGGAACGGGCCAATCTGAACTAAACGAGCTTTTAGGGCTCGGTATCGATCTGGAGGGGCGCGATGTGATTATTGTAGAAGATATTGTCGACTCAGGGCATTCACTTAAGCATACCTTAGATGCTATAAAAAAATTAAATCCAGCTAGTGTTATAGCCTGTGCACTTTTGGTGAAACCCGAGGCGCTGCAGTACCATTTCGAGGAATTGACCTATGTCGGTTTTGAAATAAGTAAAGAATTTGTGGTTGGGTATGGCATGGATTATAACGGTCTTTGTCGCAATCTCCCTGATATCTATAAAAACGTAGCAATTTAATGTGCCATCAATTGATAAATAGATTTTAACTGTAGAATTTTGATCTATTCAAGTGTTTGGTGGCTGTATAATTCTTTCAGTGTGATGACCAAAGTTTCCAAGTCAGCTAATGGAAACTTAGAGACAGTTTCAAGGACCTCTTTCTCATCAAATTTAATGACCAAGATTCCTTTGTTATCTTCCTCATAGCCTATCTTTTCGATCATAAAACCTATCTTATCGAAATCAAATTCTTTTAAATTGTCCTTAAACCATCGGTAGTCTGCAGAATAATTTATTTTTTTTGTTTGAAAATGAATAATCTCCGCGCCATAGGTATTCCATAGTGAAACACGAAGCATATAGAATGCTATTAATCCGAATATAGCATAGATAGCAATACTTATAATTGTCATCTCGCCATGGAGCACATTGGCAATGAGGCCACCTAAAGGTAGCGTTATTGTAAATATGGTCAGTAAATAGATGAATAGTCTGGCAATTAGAGCGCCCCTTTTTTCTTTTAATATCAGCTGGTTTTGTTTTAACTCGATTTGATTCATATGTCGTATTTTTTCAGAATAGTTAGTTTTGACGAGTATAAATTGGTCTTTGCGAAAGGTCTTTGTGGTCTAAAGTGGTTAGTCGTATTTAAATGAACAGGTTTCGATATGATCATTGACCATTCCAACGGCTTGCATATAGGCATAGCAAATGGTAGATCCAAAAAACTTGAACCCTTTTTTCTTCATGTCCTTTGCTATTTTGTCTGAAATCTCCGTTGTAGCAGGTACATGCTGCAAACTTGGCCAATGGTTCACAATGGGCTGTTGTTCAGGCAGGAAGCTATAAAGGTAGTTATAAAAACTGCCATATTCAACCTGGACTTTTTTGAAAAGCTGTGCATTGGTAATGGTGGATTCAATTTTATTGCGATGTTTGATAATACCGGACTCCTTGAGCAACTGTTCGACAGCTTCGTTGTTGTACGCCGCTACCTGATCGACATCAAAATTGGCGAAAGCTTCTTGGTAAGCGCTTCTGCGACGGAGAATCGTGATCCAGCTTAAGCCCGCCTGAGCAGATTCCAGTACTAAAAATTCGAATAAGGTTCTGTCGTCTTTGACTTGCCGGCCCCATTCTTTATCGTGATAGTCAACGTATTGCTCGTCAGATCCACACCATTGGCAACGTGTAATTTCTTTGTGCATGTTCTCTAAAGATTTTTTGGATGCAATATAACTTTTTATCCTAACTTTACGGCCACAATTAAAGAGTTTCGAATATAGATGGTTATTGAGCATCTCATTGCCGTTAAGAGACAATTCATTTTAATGAGCGTTACAATCTTCAAATATCATATTCTATTTGTACTATTTCTGCTGTTTTCAATATCGGGATTGAAAGCACAGCGGCGGGCGCAGCGGGCTGTTATTCAGCGCAGCATAGTTGCGGCTGATAGTCTAAATGCTGTAAAAGATGCTGTTATTTCACCCAATCAGAAAGTTTTGGAATCCCTGAACCCAGCACTACAAAATCAATATCGAATTGTAACCGTGGAAGAGAAAGGACTAGCGGTTCATAATATCAATAATTTTGATGTACAGCAGTATTTTCAGGGGGAAATGAGGCGTAGCAATTTGGATAGGCAAGATGGGACGCTCAAAGTTCATCGAGAAAACTGGATCCTATTTACGGTTCTTGCATTAATTTTTGGTGTTGGAATGATTCGGGTGTTTTTTCCTTCAGATATCAAATTGGTTTTTCAGGGCTATTGGGATGATCGGGTTTTATTGTCTGTGAGCAAGGAGGATACGATCCTGACATCTTGGCCATTTATATTTCTATTTATATTATTTTCGGGAGCGATAGGCTTATTTGTAAGTCTATTTTATGCGTATGAATTGAATAGATTCGATTTTATTACTTTCCCTAATTATATGAAGACTGTAGGAATGGTTGGTGGTTTGTTCGCGTTAAAAATCGGATTTATCAGATTCTTATCCTTTGTTTTTGAAATTAGAAAGTTAGTAAAAGAATATGTGACGGTGTTGTATCTGATCTATTTCAACACACTTTTTTTAATGCTTCCTGTGTTATTAATTTTGAGTCTTGTTCCCTTGACATCGGTTGGTGTTGTGTTGCATTTGGCTATTGTTGGAGCCGGTTTGCTGTTTTTCTATCGGTTTCTTAAGACAGCGGCTCATATTATGTCTATGTATAAATTTTCAATTTCCTATTTAATTTTGTACCTTTGTTGCCTAGAAATAGCACCAATATTAATACTGTTAAGATTATTGAGCTAAAACTGGTTAATATGCAAACTTCAGACGTAGAAAGAGCAAAGAAGGTAAAAAGTGTACTGGTGACTTTACCAAAGCCTGAAAACGATAAGTCCCCTTATTATGATTTAGCAAAGAAATACGGGTTAAAATTAGACTTTCGAGGTTTTATACACGTAGAAGGAGTTCCTGCCAAAGATGTGCGTAGGGATAAGGTTAATTTAGCAGATTATTCTGCGGTAATATTTACGAGCAGAAATGCTGTAGATCATTATTTTAGAATTTGTGAAGAGATGCGATTTGAAGTTTCTGCAGAAATGAAATATTTTTGTATTTCAGAAACGATTGCCCTCTATCTTCAAAAGTATATTCAATATAGGAAACGGAAAATTTTCTTTGGCAAACAGACTGCAAAAGATCTTGAGGAGGTGTTGAAAAAACACAAAGGAGAGAATTTTTTATTCCCATGCTCGGATGTTGCCAATGAGGAAACAAGCAATTGGTTACAGCAAAATGGCTATAAGTTTACTCCTGCTGTTCTTTTTAGAACCGTTGTAAGTGATTTGACTGATCTGAAGGATGTTTTCTACGATGTTATCGTGTTCTTTAGTCCTTCCAGTGTACAGTCTTTATATGATAACTTCCCGGACTTTAAACAGAACAATACCAGGATTGCTGCATTTGGTGCATCAACCCAGCAGGCACTTTTAGATCATGGATTGATTTTAGATATTCCGGCTCCGACACCAAAAGCGCCTAGTATGACAATGGCTGTCGAAGAATATATCAAAAAAGTAAATAAGTAATAACCTCGCAGAAGGTAAATAACAAAAAAAGGGTTTTTTAAAACCCTTTTTTTGTTATTTAATCAATAGGGAAGTCCACAAGTTGCTAAGCAGTTTTCCGTTGCTGTGTTGCAGGCTTTACTTTTCCGTATTGGATCGACAAGATTGTTGCTTTCTGGGTAGATTTGAGGGTTTACCCCGCTGATATGCTTCTATTTATAGGCTACAAAGGATTAGGAAAGAGACGGCCTATTTGTGTTCGTCAGGGTATAAAAATGACTTCGGATGGGATCAATCGTGTTAAAAAGTAATAAAAGTGACGTAGGTCATTGAGATTTTAAGTATATTTCTATTAAATTGCTTGGGGTAATTTATTCCAATTAAAAATAAGGTCTAGGCCTTATTTTTAAAATTTGATAGAAATATTTTTTATGTTTGTAATTAAGCAAAATTAGTCAGTCGTGAAGTTAAAGCAAGTTGATAAAATTTCGGGCATTCGATCAGAGGACTTCTTAAAAAATTATCTGAAACCAGGTTTTCCTGTCATTATATCAGATTTTATCAGTGCAGAAAGTCCAGCGTGGAAGAAATGGAGTTATGATTACTTTAAGGAAATTGCAGGAGATATAAAAATAGATGTCTACGGAAAAGAGGAGGAGTCAATGGACCGTGCTGCCAGCGCCCCTGTTGGCCATATGACATTTGCAGAATACTTGGATCTGATTACAAAAGAACCTACTGAATTGCGGTTGTTTTTGTTCAATCTGCTCAAAATACGTCCTGAACTGAAACACGATGTTATTTATAACGATGTGACAGGAGGCAAGGTCTTGCAATGGCTACCATTTATGTTCTTTGGTGGAGAGGGGTCAAGTACCCGTAATCATTTCGATATTGATATGTCACACGTATTTATTTCTCAATTTCAAGGATTAAAACGTATCTGGCTTTTTCCGAATGATCAATCTGATTTGATGTATAAATTGCCGTACAACTTTCATAGTATTGCCAATCCAAAATATAGCAGCGAAGAAGAGTATCCTGGTATTAAGTACCTGGACGGCTACGAAGCGGTAATCCATCCTGGAGAGACCTTATACATGCCAGCAGGATGGTGGCATTATATTCAATATGAAACGGAGGGCTACTCGATTTCTGTTAGGGCTTTAGCAAATTCGATCAGTGAGAAATTGAAAGGCGCGCGTAATCTGTTTATCACAAGGCATTTTGATAATACGATGCGAAAAATCTTTAAAGACCATTGGTTCCACTATAAAATTAACACAGCAAAACGTCGAGCCAATAATGCAATTAAAAGAAACAAACGTTAATATAGAAAAAAGGGACTGAAATGTCCCTTTTGTTTTTAAGTATATTTTAATAAAGGATTTAGTTTGATTTCTCCTTAAACCTTTGCTGTACTCATTCTTCTGCATCAGCCCATTTGCTAGCTTCCCGATAGAATAGGGTATAAGGGTCGCTTGGGTAAACTACTGTGTCCGGATTATGTCGAAATGGAATATCTGGGTTGAAGATTTCCTGAAGAATATCTCGCAGGAATCTGACAAAATTTTCTTTCTGGAAAGCAAGGAATTCATCAGTCAATATTCCCTCTTTACCACTGAATAATGTCCCTTCTTCCCGCATTTTACGGGCGACATAGAGATGAGGTTCGAGTTGTTTTCTTCCTGTCTTTTGTTCGAATACATAGGCATAGAATAGCGTCTGCACCATGGCTTTATTTTCGGTATTTGGCGCAAACACCTGGTCGATTTCTTTGAATATGATCGAGTCTCCACCAGTCTTGTAATCGACAATTCTACTGATAATGCGATCGTCGTGTGTTACGACCTCATCTACACGGTCAATGATACCGTAAAGTGTGACCTGTTGTTCTTCTCCATTGATTTGAAGGGGGAAAGGCAATATATAGTCGTTATCATTCTCGAGTTCGATAATCCGAAAGGCTTTGTAGTTGTTGATGTCATATTCGAGATACATCTTGACATACTCGCAGGCAATCTTCAGCATGATCCGCTGCAGGCTGTTTAAATCATGTGTTGTCTTTAATTCGACCTGATATTGAATGCCGATTTCACGAATGACATGTGCCTCAATCTTGTCGATCTGCCCTTGCAGGATACTCGTTGTTGTAAAGTCCTGTTGCCCCTTGAAAGGTAGGAATATCTTCTCCATTACATTATGAATGACTGTTCCCAGTTTATTCATCTCAAATTCCTGGGAGATTGAAGGTGGTTCTTTGATGTTGGCGATATGTTTCAGGAAAAACTGCAAAGGAGATTGTAGGTATGTCGTAAGTGCTGTTGCCGATATCTTTTTTTGGTTAACGATAAAGTCCTGATACATCTTTTCCCAGACTTCGCCACGTTTCTCGATAACAATTTCTTGAGCTTTATCTGCAAATTGGATGGTCTGCTGCTGAATTCTTCTGTCAAATTTAAAATTGCTTTCAAATTCCATCTGTTTGATAAAGCGACTTTCTTCACCCGTTGAGCTCTCGTCAACCAAGCCATTGTAGAAAATATGTATTCCTTCACTGTATTGAAAATGGCGATAAAATAAATAGGCTGAAAGGGCATCTTGATTCTCCAATATAGGGAGTCCATAAGCACTTCTTAGGCTATTGGGTATGAAGGTAGGTGAGTTGGAAGTCTTGGGAAGAATGCCTTCGTTTGCTCCTAGGATATAGACATTGTCAAAATTTAAACAACGACTTTCCAAGAGACCCATTATTTGGATGCCTTCCAGCGGATCACCTTCTATGGCCGAATTTATTGGAGCAATGGCTTTTTTGATCAAGCCGATCTGAAAGCTGATGCTTAAAGGAGCTACGGTTTCAAAACCTAAAAGTAGCTGGTTTAGCGTTTTCTTTGTCTCGATCAGGAGGTTGTTGTCAATTTGGCGGATTCGCTCCTGGGAAGAGATGCTGTAGAGCAGATTTTCGACGAGCTGAATAAGTGATGGTATCAGATGGGCCGAACTGTCTATGGGAATAAAAAATTGGGGCAAAGCGCTCTCGAAATGAAGTTCTTCCAAAGCGATCTCAAATAACTGTTTGTCGGCGATTTCCCGTTGAATCTGCAGCTTATCTGCCAATGGAACCATTGTCAGCGGATGATTGATGAAAGTCTCGATGACCTGATAGGAGATCTTTCGCCGTTTGAACTGTGATATTTCCAAATGCACCTCCATCCATAAGTCCAGTATGCCATAAATTGGAGATTGCGTCAGTGGATAACCCGTCGTGATATTGGGTTTTACGTCCGGCAGGCTTTGCAGCAAAGGTACCAGCAGGTTTTCATCGGCCAACAGGATAGCGGAAGTCTGTTCCGTGTTGTTGTGCTGTTCGAGGATATCATACAGCAATTTTGTCTGGCTTATTCTCCCCGTACTCGCATATAGATTGACGGTGGATTTTCTATTTCCAATAATATTAGGGGTATCACCCAGTGCATTGACCAAGCCTGTCTGAAAGATGTTGCGACGAATAAAGAGGCCTGCTTCCTGCATGTTGTCTTCTAGGTAATAAGCGTCTGCATCGAAGTAGAATAATGCGCGGCCTTGATCCTGCCATTGTCTGAATAACTTCGCTTCGGCCTTATTCAACGCATTAAACCCGACAAACAGGATGTGCTGAAAAGAAGATGCAAATTGCTGATTTGTAGCCTTGCCTTCAACCAGGTCGCGGTAAATTGTTGGATAATTGGTTTGCCCTTCTGCTTTAAGTTTTTCTTTGAAACGATCGTATAGAAAGGGCAATCTTTTCCAGAGCTGCAGAAAGCGTTCTTGGACCCCACTATGCCCAGCAATAGAAAAGGACTGCCAAAACTGACGGATAAATCCTTGCTGTTCTTGCGTGAGATGTTGAAAAGCAATATCAATTTTGGTATTGTCATAAAGTTCTAAATAGATCTGCTCGATGGGGACGAGATCATAATCCAGCTGGCCGAAGTCGCTCAATATAATTTCTGCAATTGGATAAAATTCTTCCAATGTTTCCGGCTGTTTGCCTTCTGCGATCAATAGCTCATTATGAATATTAAAAAGATGGAAAAATTGTGCTAGAGGACTTGCTTCAGTATCGTCGGTCGAAAGTCTGAAAAATTCCTGAATTGTAAAAAACTGAGGTGACCAAATGGCCTGCCCGTACACTTCAGAAAGATGTTTTTTGAGGTAGGTAATCGGCCGTTTATTATTAAACACGATGGCAATCTCACTCAGATCGTTCCCAAAACGTTTTTGAATGTCTGCTGCTACTAATTTTAGAAAGGCTGTCTGCATCGTGCTATTATTTTACTTCAGTTAATTGATTTGATTTCGCGTAATAGAGAAAGGCTTTAACATTGTTGTAGCCTAGGTTTTCTAAATTCTTTTTATAGTTGTCGACTTGATACTTATGTCCGATATAGTCTGTTTGTGTAAACTTGAAATCCAGAACGATTGTTTCTTCCTCGGAGGTGAAGACTTTATCAGGACGGATGGTCTCGCCCTTGGCGGTAATGATACTGGCCTCGTTCCAGATCTTATAGTTTCCGGTAAGCCATTTATTGATCATGGGGTGTTTCCAGATCTGATTGATCTCTTGCATGAGAAAGGGTTCTTCCTCTTTGGAGAGAATACCTTCTTGGATCAGTTGGCGGACAAGTTTATGGATATCTTCTTCCTTTGAAATCTGAGCCATAATATCATGGGCCAATATACCGTACTGTGCGGCTTTTTCTAGCATCATGATATCATTGATGCTGCGCGAGCTCGATTTTTCTAGGGCCATTTCCAGTTCTTTGGAAATAGGATAATGGCTCAGCGAAATAATATTGTCTTTTTGAGCCTGATGTTTTTTTTGTTCGATCGTTTGGTCGATGTATACACCTTTTTCTTCCAGTGCAAACGGAGCTATCGGGGTATCCAAGACCTGGTAGAGCACATCGCTGATATATTCGTCTTTCATATCATAGCCTGTAATCTCGCCTGTCTTTTTATCAACAGTTTCTTTAAAGGACGGAGCTGTAATATAAAGGTGCTCAACTGCGCGGGTTGTTGCCACATAGAATGTATTGAGCGCATCCATGTAGTTGAACAGCATCTCTTCAAAGTATTGTTTGAAAAAAACAGATTTTCCGACGGTGGAAGTATATTTAATTGGAATTTTTCCCAATTGAGCAAAGGGCGTATCTGACGTCTCGATCCAAAAATCGCCATTGATCATGCCGTCGAGATCCCAGGAACAAAAAGGAATCATCACAACATCATAAGCCAGCCCTTTTGATTTGTGGATTGTGGTTACTTCGATTGCATTAATTTCTCCGTTGGAAGGGAGGACGGCCCGATTACCATCTTCTTCCCAGAATTCCAGAAACTGTATAATTCCACGTTCGCCGTTGGTGGAGAAGGTTGAGATCATATCTTTGAATGCGAGGAGGTAGGGGAGATGAATGTTGTCCATGGTTGTGAAACCGTAGATTTCAATGAGCTTTTCAATCAAATGAACCAAAGGCTGTTTCTGTGCCATTTCCCAGGAGTCAATCAGCGCCTCAGGGAGATAGGCTTTAAGAGCGTGGATATCATTGACAGCAAATTTTAACCACGCATCCTGATCGATTGTGTTATTTTGTATATGCTGATAGAGATAGACCATTTTTGCTTTATGGATGGTATGTTTATCCGAATTATAGACTAGCGCTTTCAAAGTTTCGATCAACAATAATACGGCATCATTACTCGCCAGTGACAGCGCATCACCGGATATGACTTCAAATGCAAGCTGCTGTTCTTTTTTGAAGTCCATGAGTTTCTGGATGACCGATTTGCCTTGCGCATTGCTCCGCACCAGAATCCCGATCTGCTGTGCTTGATAACGCCCGCTACGGAGCCAGTCGCCTATTTTTTGACATAGTTGTACAAGCGATTCCTCAATAACCTGGTTTCTTCTGTAACGCCCATCAGTAACGGGGATGTAGGAGATCTCAATGGATCCTAATTGGTCAAGGTTTCCTTTTTTATGTTTAGGGACTTCCTGTTGGCTGTTTTCATAAGCTTTGACAAGCATCTGATCATTGCCAGAAGAAACCCACCACTGTTTACCTTCTTCATCAAGGCTTTCGAATACTTTTTCATTCAGTACCTGTTGCAGGTGTTGGGGAATACTGCTAAACAGATAATTGTTTAATTGAATGATATTCGGAAGACTTCTAAAATTGGTGTCGAGGCTTCCGTTTTCGATAAAGGTTGTTTTGCTATCTTCGTCCAGGTGAAAGGTATGACCAATCTGTTGCTCTACCTGTTGCAGGAGGATACGCCAATCGCCGTTCCGCCAGCGGTAGATACTTTGTTTGACATCACCTACAATCAGGTGTTCGCTGACTGCGCCTTTGGCATCTGCTAATGCATTGATCAATAGCGGGCTGTAGTTTTTCCATTGGATCCGCGAGGTATCCTGAAATTCGTCGAACAAAAAGTAGTTGAAGCGATTGCCGATTTTCTCCCAGATAAATGTGGGATCACTATTTTCATCCAGTCCGAGTTTATTTAATAGAATCTGCGAGTCGGAAATTAATTGAGCCCCATTGTCCCGCCGCCACTGTGTCAGTAAGTCGCTCATTTCCTTGAGCAAGCGTAGGTAATAGAGATTGTTCTGTACTGCTTGATAGGCAATATAAGCCGACAGGTTATCGTGTAGCTTTTGGAAAGATGCCAGGATGGGGCTAAGTGCTGCGATAAGATCATGGCGTATATTTTTGTCACTATCCGTAAATGCATCTTCATTGTCGATTAACTGGAGGTATTTTTCTAATATCTTGGCAATTTCGGAAGCACTCAGTTTTTCCGTTCTTTTGTTGGTTTTGCTAGCGGATATTATTTTATTGCGCGATTTACCCTTAAGTTCACTTTCGGAGATATTGAACTTCTTAAAGGTTTCACTAAATGCTTCAATCGTCATAGAGAGCGCTTCGGTGAAGGAGTTTATCTTCTGTTCAACCTCCTGATTAAGGAGATTAAAGACCTCCTTTGGATTGGCGGAGTTGATGTAACCATCAAATTCTTGGAAATTTTCAGAAAAAATAAGGCTTGCCAGACCCATTAATTGTTGGCGGTAGTTCCAATTTTCATTTTTTGCTATTTTCTTTTCTGCATAGGCAATAATCCAATCCAGGAGATCGGGGCGTTCATCCAGCAATTGATTCAGCATGACTGTGAGGTCATTTTTCACTTTATTGACATTCATTTCAATCTTATAAGCTGCATCAAGATTGAGTTCATAAGTAAATGCACGAATGACTTTTTGAGAAAAACCATCGATTGTACTGATCGTAAAATGACTGTAGTCATGTAGAATACGACGATAGACCCGATAAGCTTTCTCTTGTACGAGATGCGGATTCCAATCGGGCTGCTGCTCGAGTAAAAGCTTTCTGAAATCTTCAATTTTAGCGCTGGCATTGCCTGTTGCCAAACCATGGAGTACCGAAAGTATACGTTCCTTCATCTCCGCAGTTGCCTTGTTGGTGAATGTTACAGCCAAAATCTCTTTATAGCTATTCTCGTTGGAAAGCAGGAGAGTGAGATAGTGCAAAGTCAAGCTAAAGGTTTTTCCCGAACCGGCCGAAGCTTTAAGTATTTTTAATGGCGCAACAGATTTCATAGAATGAAGGTATAAAGTAAAAAGTGAATTGGCAAAAATGTCGAAGACAATTTGGCTGGCAAAATACACAATCGGTTCATCCTGTTTACTTTTCGTAAAATAGCCTTTTTTTTCTGAAAGTGTCTGATCTTATTGGCCAGATAGAACCTTCTTTTGCTTTCATTGCTGTTGGTGTCTGCAAAGTCATGAAGGTTTTGAGGAGAAGGCCTATTTTGTACACTGATTTTTAAAGACTTATTTTAACTGCTGAATAGCAAGAACAAAACATTGGAGAACAGGGGCGGTGTGTAGCCTAAAAACGGCTAAAGAAAGAAGCTAACCCTGTCGTTTTCAGTGAAGTTTTATTAAATAATAATGATGATTAAAAAAAAATAACTATCTTTGCGTCCCCTCTAGCATGAAGCTCGGGGGATATGTTGAATACATAAAATAAAATTAAAAAATGGCAACTAAAATCAGATTGCAAAGACACGGTAAAAAAGGACGTCCTTTTTACCACGTAGTCGTAGCGGATTCTCGCGCTCCACGTGACGGTAAATTCATCGAACGTATTGGTTCATACAACCCAAACACAAATCCAGCAACTATCGTTTTGGATTTTGAAAAAGCTTTGGATTGGATGAATAAAGGTGCTCAACCAACTGACACAGCTCGTGCTATCCTTTCTTACAAAGGTGTTCTTTACAAGAAACACTTGCAAGGTGGTGTGAAAAAAGGTGCTTTTGATGAAGCTGCTGCTGAAGCTAAATTTACAGCTTGGACTGAAGCTAATGATGCAAGAATCTCTGGTAAAAAAGATGGTTTAGCACAAACTAAAGCTGAAGCTAAAAAAGCTGCTTTAGTAGCTGAAGCTAAGAAAAAAGAAGAAAAAGCTGCTGCTGTAGCTGCTAAAAATGCTCCTGTAGCGGAAGAAACTGCTGCTGAAGAGACTGAAGCTCCTGCATCAGAAGAAACTGAAGGTTAATTCTTTCATAAAGTATTCGAGAAAGCCGACTCAATCTTGAGCCGGCTTTTTTTGAAACAGCCAATAGGCAAATGGTTTGCCAAATCATGTCTCACATCTAATTGCTAAATACGAAAAATATGACTATTGATCAAAGCTTTTACATCGGTTATGTCAGTAAAACAAGAGGTCTTAAAGGAGAGGTACAATTGTTTTTTGAATTCGAGGAATACGAGAGCCTGGATATGGATGTTGTCTTCGTAGAAGTGAACAAAAAGCTTGTTCCCTATTTTGTTGATACGATTAAATTTCAAAAAAATAGTACAGCTTATGTGACATTTGAGGATGTCGATCATATCGATAAGGCTCAGGTGCTCGTTCGTAAAAAATTATATCTTTCTAAAGATAAAATGCCTGAGCGCGATCCAGATGATTTTAGGTATACTGATTTAATCGGTTTTTTAGTGATCGATGAAAGCCATGGTGAACTGGGTGAAATAACAGATGTTCAGGAATTTCCGCAACAATTTGTCGCTACAGTCGATATGGATGGCAAAGAACTGATGTTCCCTTTATCGGACGATTTAATCTTAGGAATCGATGGTGAAGAGCAGATCATTGAAGTCGAACTGCCAGAGGGTTTGGTGGATCTCTATAAAGAATAAGCTATCCCCGAGCTTATTCAAATGAATAACGATATACTATAACTATTGCAGTAATTTCTTATCTTGGTTCGTGTATTATTATTGGCCATAATTATTAATTGATTTTGAAAGCGTTATTACTGCTGCTATTCACATTTTCGTTGTCTTCTTGTGTTTTCTTTGGAAAGAAAAAGGAGTTTCCTGAAGGCAATTACCAAATGATATTGGGTTATTCAAATGAAGAGTATCGTAAATTAAAAAGCGAATCTCCCCAAAATGTGGAGGCAGATACCTATGGTAATGATCCTACTATATACCGATCCTTTCTCTCACTTCATGATAAAGACGAGTTTGTCATGGCGATCGATGATATCTTACTTTTCGGCAAGTATAGATTCAATGGAGATCGATTAGAATTGACTGATGAGAAAAAAGGCAGCGTCGCATTGGATATTATTAAGGTAAAAGATGGTTTTGTTCAGCTGAGAGGTGATTTTTCACAGTTTAACTCAGCACGTGTCCCCACTACCGAAAGACTTTATATCAATTTTGCGTTAGATAAAACCCTTGTTCGGGAGACGCCCAGTAAATTTGATAGCCAAGTGAATCTCTGGCGGAACGCGCCTGTAAAATCAGAAAATGAAAAGGAGATAAAAGCCAGAGCATTGAATTTTGTAGATTATTCTATCGCTTATTTCCAGCATATATCGAGTTCTGGTACACATCACGATTATCGAATGGATGGTGTTGAATCGCCAATTATCTATGCTGAGAATGGTATTGTGCTCAAGGCATGGGCAGATGTTCCCGATTCTTGGAAGGAATTATTTTACAACGAACAGAATGCATTGCTCGCTTATCAATATTTATTTGATGGTTTTAAATATGGGTCCAAAGAAGAGTACCATGTTACAGGACTCTTATTGATCACATTTTATCTCAAAAATCTACGGAATTCCCTGGCGGCTAATCTTTAGTCACTTGTTATGGCGCATAGTCACTTGTAATCGAGCAGTCATATCTTCCTGGTTAATGAACTTCAATCTTCAGTTTTATCCACTTCTTTAAGTCTTTTACTTTTGGTGGAACGTAAATTCCTGTTGTTGTCTGGGAATAAACCTGAAGCCGTATTTGGTGCAGTCTTTTTGTCGCTATTTTTGCCTTTTCGAAAAAATATTTTTGTCTTTTGATTTTTTAAAACGATATTAGCAACGCTTATAGAGAAAGGCCGAGGGACTAGACCCAGTGAAGCCTTAGCAACCTGTATTGTTCAAGGTGCTAAATTCTACCCTGCTCCAAGTGGGAAAGATAAGTTACATGTAGATAAACATTCCTCGACTTGTGCGTTTCGATGTAAGCCAACCAAACTAAAAACATTTTTTTAATGAAGATTATCGATCATATCCAGAATGCCAAAGGAAAGACATTGTTTTCTTTTGAGCTATTGCCGCCGGCAAAAGGACAGGGCATCCAAAGTATTTTTAAAACTATGGATGAACTGATGGAGTTTAAGCCCCCTTTTATCGACGTAACCTACCATCGGGAAGATTATATCTACAAGGAGCATGCGAGTGGCTTACTGGAACGTGTATCCTATCGTAAACGTCCGGGGACAGTGGCAATATGTGCTGCAATCATGAATAAATATAAAGTGGATGCAGTCCCTCATTTGATATGCGGGGGTTTTACGAAAGAGGAAACTGAAAATGCATTGATCGATTTGAACTTCCTGGGAATAGATAATGTCCTTGTATTGCGGGGAGATGCGCGCAAGGGAGATGCCGATTTTATACCAACTGATGGAGGACATGCTTTTGCAACAGACCTATTGGAGCAGGTAACGGATATGAATAAAGGGAAGTATCTGCATGAAGATATTGTCACATCGGAGAAGACTGATTTTTGCATCGGCGTAGCGGGGTATCCCGAAAAACATTTTGAATCGCCAAATTTCAATACGGACTTTAAATATCTAAAACAAAAAGTCGATATGGGAGCGGAATTTATTGTGACCCAGATGTTCTTTAATGTCGACAAATACAAGGAATTTGTGACAAAATGTAGAGATAACGGAATTCATGTACCTATTATTCCGGGGCTAAAACCGTTGACAACAAAAAAACAATTGGTGACCTTGCCTCGCATCTTCCATTTAGATATCCCGGAAGAACTGAGTGATGCTGTTGCGGCATGTAAAACGAATGCCGACGTCAGACAGGTAGGCGAGGAGTGGCTGGTACAGCAATGTCAGGAGCTGATTAAATTTGGTGCTCCGGTATTACATTTCTATACGATGAGTAACCCTGGCCCTACAAAGAAGATTGTTGAAAAACTAGCTTAATATACAAAATACGAGAAAGGGAGCAAATAAGCTCCCTTTCTTGTTCGTATCCCCCTATGGGAAACTGCCATTTGATCTGACTTTAGGTATTTTTAATAAACCGGCCTATATAACCTGAGAAGCATGTTTATCGTCAGCCATTTGTGTTAAATAGTGTTAATTAACCTAATGGAGTCAAGATAACTTTTTAACTTAAAGTGCTAAAAAAGGATTTTAACAATAGACCAATTGACCTTATGACGTACAACAGAATAAATTCTCTACTCGGCTTTGCTTGCGGAATGATAGCCACATGTGTATATATAGCTACGGTAGAAAAGACGGTAAGCTGGTGGGATTGTGGTGAATTTATCGCCTGTGCCTATAAGTTGGAGGTGGCACATCAGCCGGGAGCACCGTTGTTTCTTCTTATTCAGAATATTTTTTCTAATCTTGCTTTAGGGAAAACAGGGCAGATTGCCTATTGGATGAATATAGGTTCAGCGGTTTGTAGCGGACTTACCGTGACCTTTTTATTTTGGACGATAACCGCGATTGCCAAAAAGATACTCAACAAAGACAGACAGGCTTCTTTATCAAACTACTTACAGATCTTCGGCGCAGGAATTGTCGGGGCGATGGCATTTAGTTTCAGCGATTCATTTTGGTATTCGGCAGTAGAATCTGAAGTGTATGCGATGTCTTCTTTGTGTACAGCAGTCGTGTTTTGGGCAATCTTAAAGTGGGAAGCCCGTGCAGATGAAGAAGGCAGCGATCGTTGGTTGGTCTTTATTGCTTTTGTTATGGGACTTTCCATCGGAGTTCATCTACTAAACCTTTTGGCTATCCCAGCTATCGCGATGGTTGTCTATTTCAGAAGGGCAAGCCAGATAAGTGCGAAGGGTACCTTAAAAGCTTTTGTCGTAGGCATATTGATATTGGGTGCGGTGTTGTGGGGCATTATTCAATGGCTGGTCGGTCTGGCAGCTAAAGTAGATCTTTTATTTGTAAACTCACTAGGAATGGGATTTGGTACCGGAATTTTCTTCTCGTGCTTATTATTGGGAGGATTGATAATTTATGGTCTATATTATTCCTATAAAAAGCAGAAATATACACTCAATACAGCCTTGCTGGTTCTTTGTTTTGTTTTATTTGGATACAGTTCCTACACTATGGTCATGATCCGGGGGAAAGCAAATCCATCCTTGAACAATAATGCGCCGGATAATGTATTTTCGTTTTTGGGATATTTGAGCCGGGAACAATATATCCGGGAACCGTTAATCAAAGGACCATATTATGACTCGCAAGTGGTTGGCGTCGATAGTAAGACGAGCTATCGGAAAGATAAGTCGGAGTATGTTCCCTTCACACAGGTAGACAAATATCAATTTGATAAGGAAACCTTTTTCCCGCGTATCTATAGCCAAGATGGAAGCCATCAAGCCTATTATAGAAGTTACCTCAATTTGAAAGAAGGGCAACAGCCAACGTTTTCCGATAATTTTAAGTTCTTTTTCAATTTTCAGTTGGGCGATATGTATACCCGGTATTTCTTATGGAATTTTGTTGGTAGACAGAATGATAAGCAAGGGTATGGAACGTATAGTGACGGGAACTGGCTTTCAGGAATCAAAACATTGGACAATTGGCGTCTTGGGGGACAGGATAAACTATCCCAAGCTCAAGAGCATGACCCGAGCCGCAATACCTATTTCTTTCTTCCGCTGCTTTTGGGGATCGCCGGTGCGATCTGGTTGTATAAAAACAATAAACCCTATACACTTGTCATCACTTTACTGTTTGTATTCACAGGTATTGCGATTGTCGTTTACCTCAACCAAACTCCTATGCAGCCCCGCGAACGGGATTATGCTTATGTCGGATCCTTTTATGCTTTTGCAATCTGGATCGGATTGGGGCTGATCGCACTTGTTCGCTTTTTCAAACGATTTGTACAAACGCGCTATGCCTTAGCAACAGGTTTATCTTTTGCGTTGCTGGGAGGACCCATTATTTTGATTCATCAGAACTGGGACGATCACAATAGATCGGAGAAATCGTTGGCAAGGGACATGGCACGTAATTATCTTGAGTCCTGTGCTCCAAATGCGATCCTATTTACCTATGGCGATCATGATACCTTTCCGGTATGGTACTTACAAGAAGTGGAAGGCATCCGCCGCGATGTACGGGTTGTCGTGTTAAGTTATCTCACCGGTGATTGGTACATGCAGCAGGCAAAACAACCTACGTATCAGGCTGCGGGACTTCCGGTAACGGTCTCCCCGGAGAAAACAAAAAAAGGAGTTCGTGATTATATTCCTTTCGTGGATAGGCAACTTGACCAAGCTGTTGACATCGGTCAGTTATTGCAATTTGTGACTTCGGATGATCCAGATTATAAGGTTCAGCTGAATTCGGGAAGTATGGAGAATTATTTTCCCTCCAAAAAGGTTCAATTAAGCGTTGACAGAGCGGAAGTCGTTAAGAAGAATGCGGTCCCATCTTATTTGCAGAACGCCATTGTATCGACTATGGAATGGGAGATACCGAATGACCATCTGACCAGAGCGGACCTGACCCTGTTGTCGGTGCTCGAAAATAACCATTGGGACCGACCGATATATTTTTCGAATATGTTGCCTGGCGATATCAAATTGGGGCTGGATAAATATCTGGTCAACGAAGGTTTTACTTCGAGGCTGATGCCTGTTGCTGCAGCAGAGAAATCGCAGGGAAAATCGAGTGAGCTAACGGGATTGGTCAATATCGAGGCGTTGTATAACAATATTATGCATACCTATACCTGGGGTAATATAAAAAATGCGCAATATGTGGATACAGATTCATTCCGCTTTGCAAGCATGTATGCAAGAGATATTTTTGGAAAAGCAGCTCGTCTGTTGCTGGCCAATGGCCAGGTTAAACAAGCCGGGGAAATCGCTAAAAAGGCATACGATCAATTACCGGACCGGGCGTATGCTATGTCTGATGCAATCAACTATGCCGATATTATCGACAGTCTCTACCGGACGGGGCAACCTCAGCTTGCCAATAACATGTTGGATCGCAATCTAAATTATGTGGCTGAAAATATGGAATATCTGCATCATCTCGCAGCGGAAAAGAAAAACCTAAGCTTTGAATGGAATGATATTCAGATTGGATTGGACTCTGTCGACCGCTATCGCGAGATTTTATTGGATGCGAAAGATGCTAAGCGGCTGGCGCGCGTCGAGGGCCTGAGAAAGCAATACCAGAACTGGTATGGAATAGAGTAGGCAAATTTCCTGTAAAAGGACTGTTGTTTAGGTGAATTTAACAAAAGAAATCCGATTAAGGAGTTTTCGATAAAGAAACCAGATGAGGCCCCTTTCACATTTTGGAAGGGGCCTCGATACATATAGGATAGGGAAATGAGCCAATTTATTAGAATTTCATACCTACTCCGACGCCAAGGAGAAAAGGATTGATGTCAACTTTTGCCGGTATAGTTAAGTTGGGCGCCAAGTTTGATCCATCTACATTAACATCGGTCTTTAAAAGAATATACTTGGCATCTAAATTCACGAAATACTTATCAGATAGCTTAAAGTCAACCCCGAGCTGAGTCGCAAAACCGAAAGCATTATCGTATTTCACATTCTTCACAGTTGGTCCTGCGTTAACGCTATAGAATATGGTGTAGTTTATTCCCGCACCCACATACGGCTTTATAGCTCCCTCGGGGAAGAAATGATATTGCGCTGTAAGTGTGGGAGGAAGAAGCCATACACTACCTAGATCGACATTGGTGGACGAACTACCTCCGATCGCTGTCAAATCTGAGCCCGTTGTATGGACTTTATGTTTGGTCGTCCCTAAGATTAGCTCCGCTGCGATGTTCTTTGTGAAAAAATAAGTAAAGTCCAGTCAGGGATAAATTTTGTGTTGATGTCTATGTCACCGCCTATTGTATTGATATTAGCCGATTCTGTTGGCATGACTGCTATTCCTCTGAGTCTCATTTGCCAACGTTGATTAGGGATTGTTTGTGCCTGTAAACTTAATGCTCCCAAGGTGAGGGTTAGTGCAATTAAAAGTAACTTCTTCATATCGTTAATGGTATTTGTTTGCTGTAAAACTATTGCTAAAACCACAGCAAAAAAGTGACGATAATCAGGTTGAAAAATGAATGATACAATGCTTTGCTTATTGCAGATGGCGTATCTTTATAAATTACTGTTTAAAAAAAGGTAGGTATGGGAAGAAGGGGCTGGAGTTTAGTTTAGCAGGATTAAGGGGATACAAATCCTGCATGCCAAAGAATATTGAATGGATAGGAATGCTTATAAAATAGAACAGGTCGGAATCAATCCGACCTGTTCTATTTTATAAGTTAAGGTTTTACGCGTTTTTCTTCACTTCTTTACCCCAAGAGTCTTTTAATGTAACCGTACGATTAAAGACTAAATGTGTTGGAGTTGAATGTGTATCTAAGGTAAAATACCCCAATCGTATAAATTGATATCCTTTTTCCGGGGTTGCATTTGCAAGATCCGGTTCGATGTAAGCACGTTCAATAATATGTAGGCTCTCAGGATTGATCGATGCTTTAAAATCTTCTGCGGCAGCAGGATTTTCATCATTGAACAATCTGTCGTACAGTCTCACTTCGGCTTCTTTTGCATGTGGAACCGAGATCCAATGGATTGTTCCTTTTACTTTTAATCCTGAAGTGTCTTCTCCTGATTTTGAGTTTGGAACATAGGTACAATGCACTTCTGTTACTTTTCCATTTTCATCTTTCACAAAATCATGACAGGTGACAATGTAAGCATGTTTCAAACGTACAGAAAGTCCAGGGCCTAAACGGAAGAATTTTTTTGGTGCATCTTCCATAAAATCATCGCGCTCTATCCAAAGTTCTTTTGAAAATGGAATGGAGCGTGAGCCTTCTCCGCCTTCAACCTCAGGGTTGTTTTCACCAATAAGTTCCTCAACCTGATCTTCCGGATAGTTTGTGACCACCAATTTGATCGGGTCAAGTACAGCCATTCTGCGCCATGCCGCTTTGTTGAGATCCTCACGGATACAGAATTCCAAAAGGCTGACATCAATCATGTTTTCGCGTTTTTGAACACCAATCTTCTCACAGAAGTTGCGGATACTTGCCGGCGTATAACCTCTTCTCCTCAATCCTGAAATTGTTGGCATGCGCGGATCATCCCAGCTTTCGACAAACTTGTCATTGACCAGTTGCAACAACTTACGTTTACTCATGACCGTATAGGTCATATTCAAACGGGCAAACTCGTATTGTTTAGATGGGAAAATCTCCAATTTATCAATACACCAATCATAAAGTGGGCGATGTGGAATAAACTCCAATGTACAGATCGAATGTGTAATTTTCTCAATGGAATCGGATTGTCCATGTGCAAAATCATACATCGGATAGATACACCATTGATTGCCTGTTCTATGGTGATGAGCGTGTTTGATGCGGTATAACAAAGGGTCGCGCATGTGCATATTTGGACTAGCCAAATCTATCTTTGCACGGAGTACTTTTTCGCCATCTTTGTATTTGCCGGCACGCATGTCTGCGAATAAAGTCAGATTTTCTTCAATAGTTCTGTCGCGGTACGGTGTTGGAACCCCCGGTTCTGTAGGAGTGCCCTTTGCTGCCGCAATTTCTTCAGCTGTGCTATCGTCAACATAAGCTAAACCTTTTTTGATTAGCTCAACTGCATAACTGTATAATGTCTCAAAATAATCTGAAGTATATAATTCCTCTGCCCACTGGAATCCAAGCCATTGAATATCTTTCTTGATGCTTTCAACATACTCCGTATCCTCAGTGACAGGGTTAGTGTCATCAAAACGTAGATTAGTCTTGCCATTATACTGCTGTGCTAATCCAAAATTCAAGCAGATGGATTTGGCGTGACCAATGTGGAGGTAACCATTTGGCTCAGGAGGAAAACGTGTCAATACACGTCCGCCATGCTTTCCTGTACGAAGATCCTCTTCGACAATTTCCTCGATAAAATTTAATGATTTTTCTTCACTCATAGTACAAAGTTAATTATTCGCGGCGAGATATTAGCTAGGATATCGTAGATATTCGGCTTAGTATGAGCGATCGAATGTGCTAGCTGTATCGGTAAGAATGGGGAGAGTTAATAACATTTGGACCTGCAATAAAAAAGGGACGAAACTTCGTCCCTTTTTACCGATTTTTATTACTACTCTATTTATAAGCGAAGACTTCACCTAGCTCATCATTATTGGTAAAAGTACAGTGCTGATCAATCAATTCTCCCGTGCCGATATTGATAATCATGCCATGTACTGCAAGATCATTACGCTCTTTCCATGCGTTTTGGATAATCGACGTCGCACAAAGATTGAAAACCTGTTCTTGTACGTTGAGCTCGATTAAGCGATTTACTTTTTTATCATGTTCCTGGATCGCATCGATTTCTGCGCTATGTAAGCGATAGACATCCTTGATATGGCCCAACCAGTTGTCGATAATACCATACTGCTTACGGCTTAAAGAAGCTGCAACACCACCGCAGCCATAGTGACCAGCGATAATCACATGTTTTACTTTCAGCACATTCACGGCATAGTCTAATACGGAAAGCATACTCATATCCGAGTGAATGACCATGTTGGCAATATTACGGTGAACGAAAACTTCCCCCGGCTTTGTACCTGTCAATTCATTTGCGGGTACACGGCTATCTGCACAACCGATCCAAAGAATTTCCGGATTTTGACCTTTAGCAAGTTGTTGGAAGCGTCCTGTAGCGTCATTCTTTACGAATTCCATCCACTCTTTATTTCCTTTAATGATATTGTCAAATCCTATTTTTAAATCTTTATTTTCCATATTCTTCTTATTTCACTCTTGCCCAAAGGCATCGTTTCGATTTTATTATACTAATACAAATGTCTAAATTCATTGTTTACTTCAAACAACTTATTTTTTATTGAAAATCTGTTCTTGATGTTCAATAATCCTTCCTCTTGTTTCAACCAAGGGTTGCTGGTAGAACGATGGAAGATAATGTCTTACGAGATACGGCGAAAACCTTTCCCTTATGAGGATGGTTTTTTATAGACAACCTGCAAAAGCTCGATGTCTTTGCCCTTACTTCTTGCATTCTGTTCAAAATCTTTGATGACTTCGATAACATCCTTGTCTATAAATTTACTGAATGTTCCATCAATACGGATCTTACTGATCGATTTTGGTAAGCTGTACAATTTCTGCTGGATGGGAACTTTATTCAAAAATGATACTTCCTCAGCTAATGTAATGACAGCTTTATCTTCTTCATTTTCTTTTTCAATATTATATTTAAAAGCATTTTTCATATTTGCTCTCAAGATATAGAATGTCGCCACGACAATACCTATTCCTACGCCCATAAGGAGGTCGGTAAATACGATTGCTACAATGGTGACAAAAAATGGTATAAATTGATCCAGACCTTTTCTGTACATGGACGTAAACAAACTAGGTTTAGCCAATTTATACCCCGTATGGAGGAGGATGGCTGCCAGACAGGCCAAAGGAATCATATTCAGCATTGTCGGGATGGCAAGCATCGCGACTAGCAGCCAAATGCCGTGCATAATCGCCGACTGTCTGGTTTTTCCACCGGCGTTTACGTTTGCCGATGAGCGTACAATGACTGATGTCAGTGGCAGGCCTCCTAGAAGTCCGCTTGTCATATTTCCGATCCCTTGAGCAACAAGTTCGCGGTTGGTTGGCGTATTCCTTTTGTAGGGGTCTATTTTATCAACTGCCTCGATGCTCAATAAGGTCTCAAGGCTGGCGATAATCGCAATGGTAAATGCTGCTATCCACACCTCTTTGTTGACAATCTGTGTGAAATCTGGAAGCGTAAATAAACCGGTAAATTCGGAGAATGAGCCTACAATAGGTACCAGAACAAATTGTTTGTCATGCAATTGGAATGCTGAGCCGTTGAAAAGATAAGCTAAGCTTACGCCTAGAATCACAACAACTAAAGGGGCCGGAACTTTATTCAACTTTGGAATTGCTGGCCAAAAGATTAAGATCGCTAGCGACAGGGCACAGATAATCAGAGCACCAAAATTGATGGCGGAGGCAATTGTGTCAAAATACGCACCAATGCCGTGTCCATTATCCATTTCGAAGGCATGTGTTTCTATCAAGCCTAATGCTAAGGGAATCTGTTTCATGATAATTGTAATACCGATGGCAGCCAGCATCCCTACAATGACCGCAGAAGGAAAATAATTACCGATCATCCCAGCTTTTAATATACCAAGAATAACTTGCACTACACCGGCGATGACAACGGCAAGTAGAAAGGTTTCATATGCACCTAGGCTTTGAATTGCACCTAGCACAATTACTGTAAGACCAGCAGCTGGTCCGCTTACACTGAGTGGTGATTTACTGATTGAAGCGACAACGATTCCACCAATTACACCAGTCAATAATCCTGCAAACAATGGCGCACCGGAGGCCATTGCAATTCCCAAACATAATGGAAGTGCCACCAAAAACACCACAACACTAGCAGGGAAGTCATATTTTAAGTCCCTTTTCGATAATTTTAGAAAAGCCGACGTACGAGTTCCAAACATAAAATTTGTGTTTATCTGTAAAAAAAGTTTTCATCAGGCAACCTTTAACTTACTGTGTCATTGTATCGTGTATATCGTTTTATATGCAGCATTGAAAAATGCGTCATGCTGCGTAAAAGCCAACGATAAAATTCGATCATGCCAGAGCAGATAGATTACTTCAGAAAAATCAAGGATACCGCACATGCTTTCTCTTTCGCATGCAGGTCGATGGGAGGACATCCCTTCAAGGATGCCTTTATGAAAAGTTAGGAGGCGGTGTTGGAACCGTAGGATGGAAAGCTAAAATGCTTTTCTCATTTTTAAGATAATTCTTCTGTTTTCCTTGGTTCTCAACGAGAATAGTTTCAAATACAATAGGTTCTTCTGTTTTTGTATTGAAAAATTTTGAGGCGGTCTCAAGTGTATCATTACTTGCGCCGTTATTGTTCTCTATTTCCAGTTGTAAAACGACCTGTAAGATTGTGCTTTGATCTAAACTGTTGGAAAAAATAGGCGAAATAGAGATGGCCATCTTTGTGAAAAAGATGATAGCACAAAGGAATGCTGCTACAAATCTAAACTGCTTATTTAACATTTTTTAGTACCTTTAATCTTACTGTTTTACATCGTAAAAATAGTAATTCTATGTTAAATTCAAATTAATAGTGCACTAAAAATAAAATTTGGCACGAAATTGTGACGAAGAGATTATTTTTTGAAAAGTTTTCAATTTTTATTGATTTATAAATATTAAGCCTTTCATATGGCAAATAAAGAACAATTTATTGAGAAGGTCCAAGCTTCCTATAATCCCAAGGGAGCATTTATCTATTTGGGGGCGGGGATGCTTAACGGTGAAATTTTGGCTGATGCAAAAGTGAATTTAGCCTTGAAGATGATGAACCGTCACGGACTTATTGCCGGGGCGACAGGAACTGGTAAAACCCGGACGCTGCAATTGATCGCTGAGCAGTTGTCGGATGCCTCAGTACCTGTATTTATGCTCGATGTCAAGGGAGACCTGTCAGGTTTGACAGTGCCGGGGGTGACCAACCAAGCACTTATTGATCGAGGAAATGCTGTGGGGGTACCGTTTGAGCCATCGTCGTTTCCGGTAGAACTGTATTCATTGTCTGGAAATAAGGGAATTCCGATGCGGATTACCGTAGAAGATTTTGGGCCGGTCTTGCTTGGCCGGATCCTCGAACTCAATGAAACACAGACTGGGGTATTAGCCGCGATGTTCAAATATGCACAGGATCACCAGATGCCGTTGATCGATTTCTCAGATACGAAGAAACTGCTTACCTACCTTTCCGAAGGGCCCGGCAGCGAAGAAATCAAAGCTGATTATGGTAAGATTAGTTCGGCAAGCTCGGGAACCATTCTGCGTAAGATCGTCGCATTGGAACAACAAGGCCTGGCGCATATCTTTGGCGAGAAAGAGTTTGATATCAACGATCTGTTTCAAAAGGTAGATGGAAAGGGGGTGATTAGCCTATTGAATATTTCTGATGTACAAGATCAGCCGGTGCTTTATTCTACATTCTTATTGAGCTTGTTGGCACAGCTGTTTAAAAATATGCCTGAAGTGGGTGACTTGGACAAACCTAAGCTGGTCTTTTTCTTTGATGAAGCCCATCTTCTGTTCAATGGGGCCCCTAAAGCCTTTTTGACACAAGTAGATCAAATCATTCGCCTTATTCGGTCTAAAGGGATCGGTGTTTTCTTTTGTACGCAGTCTCCAACCGATGTGCCGGAGTCTGTATTGGCCCAATTGGGGAATCGGGTGCAACATGCGTTGCGGGCTTTTACGCCCAACGATGCCGAAAATCTGAAGAAGACTGTAAAAACCTATCCAAAATCTGATTTTTATGAAATTGATCAGGTTTTGACTTCTTTAGGGACGGGGCAGGCATTAATTACCGTATTGAATGATAAAGGTATTCCTACAGAAGTTGTTGCGACACATCTGGTGCCAGCACGTGCCGTGATGGGGCCGGCTGATGATGCGACGGTGAGCCAAATTATCAACCAGTCTGATTTGCGAGCAAAATACCAGGAGCGACAAGAAAATCGTTCTGCGGCTGAGATCATAGATGAAAGAATGCAGACTGCAGCGCAGGAACAGCAACGCGCGGCTCAGGAAAAAGAAGCGGAGAAAGCAAGCCGGCCTAGCTCGAGGAGACAGACACCTTTGGAAGCGGCACAACGGACCGCTACAACGACTTTAGCAAGAGAAGGCGTTAAGTTTTTGGGCAAATTGGCAACAGGCCTATTAAACGCATTCTTAAAAAAGAAATAACAATAATTTTTTGATTCTTTTCGTTTCAATACTATACCTTTGGAGGTAAGGCTGAACTTAGCTAGATTTGCTTTTGAGGGCAAATTTAGCTAAGTTTGCGGACGAAAAGAAAATTCTATTAACGCAATTTAAATATGAGTAAACCAACCCTTTTGATTTTGGCAGCAGGAATGGCTAGCCGGTATGGTTCTTTAAAACAAGTAGATGGTTTTGGCCCACACGGCGAGACAATTATTGACTATTCAATTTACGATGCCATTCGCGCAGGATTTGGAAAAGTTGTATTCATTATCCGGGAGGAATTTCTGGAAAAAATGAAAACAGTATTTGACGAAAAATTGAAAGGTAAAATAGAAGTAGATTACGCTTTTCAAGATTTTGACCTGACGAAATTTGGTGTCAGCCACGTTATTGAAAGAACTAAACCTTGGGGTACAGCACATGCGGTAATGAGCGCTAAGGATAAAGTAAATGGACCTTTTTGTGTGATCAATGCAGACGATTTCTACGGATCGGATTCTTTTCAAAAAATGGCCGAATTCTTAACTACGGAGGTTTCTGACCAGCAAATGTCGTTAATGGGCTTTCAGGTTGGAAATACCATGTCTGATTATGGCTACGTTTCACGCGGTGTATGTGAAGTTACCCCTTCCGGACACATGGAAAGTGTAACGGAGCGTACAAATATATACTACAAAGGCGAGGGTGATGATCGTAAAATCGTTTATGAAGAAAATGGGGTGGAGACAGATCTTGACCCTAAAACCCGTGTTTCAATGAACTTTTGGGGTTTTACACCAAAGGTTTTCGAAGTAGCTCAGGCGATGTTCCCTGCATTTGTTGAGGAAAATAAAGAAAATTTGAAAGCGGAATTCTTTATTCCTTCGGTACCTGATTATATGGTGAAACATAAATTGGCAGATTTCAAAGTAATCCCAACTTCATCGAAATGGTTTGGTGTAACATATAAAGAAGATAAACCTATCGTACAAGAATCAATTTCAAAATTGGTTGCAGATGGAGTCTATCCGGAAAAGTTATTTTAAGAGCTAAAAGAAATAGCTTATCTTTCACCTGTATTGCCAGCAATACAGGTTTTTTTTGCCCTGTATGCTAGATGAATGAGCGGAAATAGATCTTAGATGAAAAAAATTCTTAAAGTGTTTGGTTATATTATTTTAGGATTGTTGTCTTTTTGTGTGCTCTATATTGTAGCTGAATACAGCCTGTCAAGAATTTCGGCTCCAAAGAAGAAAATAGATGAAGAGAAAACGATAGAGGTTTTTGTTCAGTCCAATGGTGTTCACACCGATATTGTATTGCCTGTCGTTAACGAAGACATGGATTGGTCTGTGCTATTTCCTTATGCGAATACAGTTGGAAAACATAGTGGATATCGTTATGTAGGTATCGGTTGGGGTGATAAAGGGTTCTATTTGGATACGCCTGAATGGAAGGACCTGAAAGCATCGACAGCCTTTGTGGCAGCCTTTGGATTGGGGGAGTCTGCGGTTCACGTGACCTATTACAATACGGTTCAGCAAGATGAATTATGTTTTGCTTACCAGATCAGCAGGTCACAATATCGAGATCTGATAAAGTACATAGAAGATTCGCTAGATCGAAATCAAGCGGAAACTATTTTGGTGAAAACTGACGCACAGTATGGTGACTCAGATGCCTTTTATGAGGCAAAAGGTGCCTATAGCATGTTTTATTCCTGCAATACCTGGACAAATAATGCGCTCAAGAAGGCGGCTATGCCAGCGGGAATATGGGCGACATTGGACAAGGGAATATTAAGCCATTATAAGAAGTAGCTAGAAATCCATAAGAAAGATCTCGTTGAATGTGAAGTGAGATAGTGAAAATAATAGACATAAAAAAAGCTCCAGGATTAATCCCGGAGCTTTTTTTATGAGGAGGAGTGATTACTTCACTTCTTCGTAATCTACGTCAGTTACGTCATCACCACCTTGGTTTCCACCTTGAGCCTGACCTGCATCACCTTGAGGTTGTTGTGCACCACCTTGAGAAGCAGCATACATTTCTTCAGAAGCAGCATTCCAAGCATTTTGCAATTCTTCAGAAGCAGCATCGATATCAGCAAAGTTTTTAGCTTCGTAAGCAGCTTTTAATTTTGTTAAGCCAGCTTCAATTGGCGCTTTTTTATCTGCTGAAATTTTATCGCCATATTCTTTCAATTGTTTTTCAGTTGAGAAGATTAAAGCGTCAGCTGCATTTACTTTGTCAGCTTCTTCTTTCATTTTTTTGTCAGCATCAGCATTTGCTTCAGCTTCTTCTTTCATGCGTTTGATTTCGTCGTCAGACAAACCTGAAGATGCTTCGATACGGATATTTTGTTCTTTTCCAGTAGCTTTATCTTTTGCAGATACTTTGATGATACCATTGGCATCAATATCAAAAGTAACTTCGATTTGAGGAACGCCACGAGGAGCTGGTGGAATATCGTTCAAATGGAAACGGCCGATTGTACGGTTTTGGTTTGCCATAGGACGCTCACCTTGTAAGATGTGAATTTCTACAGATGGCTGATTGTCTGAAGCAGTAGAGAACGTTTCCGATTTTTTAGTTGGAATTGTTGTATTTGCTTCGATCAATTTAGTCATCACACCACCCATTGTCTCAATACCTAATGAAAGTGGAGTAACATCCAATAATAAAACGTCTTTTACTTCACCTGTCAATACACCACCTTGGATAGCAGCACCTAAAGCGACAACTTCATCCGGGTTTACACCTTTAGAAGGCTCTTTTCCGAAGAATGCTTTTACTGCATCAACGATTGCAGGGATACGAGTAGAACCACCTACTAAGATAATTTCGTCAATATCAGATTTGCTGAAACCAGCATTTTTCAATGCAGACTCACAAGGAGCAATTGTTCTCTTGATCAAGTCAGCTGCCAAAGCTTCAAATTTAGCACGTGATAATGAACGAACTAAGTGTTTTGGACCAGTTGCATCTGCAGTGATATATGGTAAATTGATTTCAGTAGAAGTCGCGCTTGATAATTCGATTTTCGCTTTCTCAGCAGCTTCTTTTAAGCGTTGCAATGCCATTGGGTCTTTTTTCAAGTCAAAGCCATTGTTTTCGCTTTTGAATTCTTCGTTCAACCAGTTGATGATTACGTTATCAAAGTCATCACCACCTAAGTGAGTATCACCGTCAGTAGATTTAACTTCAAATACACCGTCACCTAATTCCAATACGGAAACGTCATGTGTACCACCACCACAGTCAAACACAACAATTTTCATGTCTTTGTGTGCTTTGTCCAAACCGTAAGCTAAAGCTGCAGCTGTAGGTTCGTTGATGATACGTTTTACAGATAAACCAGCGATTTCACCAGCTTCTTTTGTTGCTTGACGTTGTGCGTCGTTGAAATATGCAGGAACTGTAATAACAGCTTCAGTTACTTCTTGACCTAAGAAATCCTCAGCTGTTTTCTTCATTTTTTGAAGAATCATTGCAGAGATCTCTTGTGGTGTATATTTGCGGTCATCAATTTCTACACGCGGTGTATTATTGTCACCTTTAACGATATTATAAGGTACGTGTTCAGCTTCTTTCACAGCTTCATCGTATGAAAGACCCATAAAACGTTTGATGGAATAAATAGTTTTATGCGGGTTAGTAATTGCTTGACGCTTTGCTGGGTCCCCAACTTTGCGCTCGCCACCTTCTACGAAAGCTACGATCGAAGGAGTTGTACGTTTACCTTCGTTGTTCGTAATTACTACAGGCTCGTTACCTTCCATTACGGCAACACATGAGTTTGTAGTACCTAAGTCAATTCCTATAATTTTAGACATATCTTGTGTTTTAATTTTTTACTTAAATAAATTCTATCAGTCTATTATCAACCCTTATGCCAATCCAAAAGTTTTGTAAAAAAAACACTATTTGTCATCAATTTGTCTTTAGGTACTGCCAAACTGACATTTTCAATACACCAGTTGCTCTAATATTCTTTTTTTTGCTGACTCGTTTTGGCGATTACGTGGCATATATCTGCCAAAGATTTCCGAAAATTCGGCAAGTTTCATTTTTTTTGATTTCTTATCCCGCCAGTCAGAAGGAACAAGTTTATTGGTATAGGCGATATTTGTAGCCCAATATTGAATGTGCATTTCTGGGATGACAAGACCCAATATCATGCCCGGGAGGCCATGGCTTAATGCTGGTCCTGCCGATACTGGAATCTCTTCCGAATAGTATGCGATCAGATAGAGCGAGTCTTTGGTGGCACCGTTGACTCTGCGGCAGTTTACTCCGGCAATATTGCGGAATTCCTCGGTGAAACGCCAGGTAATGCTGTCCAAAGTTTCTGAAAGAATGTATTTTTCGTCAATGTCAAGCTGGATGTCTGCTGTACCCGCTTTCAGATCCTGGTAGAGGACTTTGCCATTCTTGTTGGCACCACCTCTAAACTGCCCCCTTTGGTTTCCTCCGCTTCGGGCCGTGCCCTGTGATCTGCCTCCTCTGCCATTTGCCGAACTTATCGTAGGTGCAGCCATTTTTACTTCAGTACGTTGTTTTTCGGTACCCTGGCTTTCCTCGGGCATCAACACGGTAGAATTCTCATCAAAGTAAAAGTTGAGTTTTTCCGTATGTGAATCCGGTACCTTGTCGAGATATTCCATCATTCCCATACCCCTGTCCATTCCTTTCGAGTTCATGTCGTTGGACATCTGTCGTATGCGTGCTTTTGTGTAGGTGACTTTGTCAAAACTGATGGTACCCCTACTTCCAAAATAGGCGTATTGTGCCTGAAGGGATAAACCATACAAGCAGCAGATGATTATTGTTAGATATATTTTTTTAATCATTTCCTTTCCCTAGATATTTGTTGAAATCCCATTTTACACCGACCAAAAAATACTGGGTCAATACCTGTTGAACAGACTCGGAATAGTTGGTGTCACTCGCATTACGGCGTGTGTTGTTAAAGGTGTTGAAAAGGTCAAAGGCCTTTACGCTGAGTGTCATACTCTCATCTTTCAGTACTTTTTTCTCCAATTCGATATTGGTATAAAATTGATTAATTGATTTCTTATAGAGTTTCGTAGGTCCTGTGTAGCTATAGAAAATGTTAGCCATGATATTAAACTTCTTCGGTAGAAAGTATTTGACATAGGCCGAGGTTCCACCTTGAAAACTTGTTGCGTTGTATTGTGTGTTGATCGAGTTTTGCTGGATATTAAAACCTGCGTTTGCAGATAGATCGAAATCGAACCCTTCTGAATCTTGTTCATTTAAGCTAGAACCTAGGCTAAAGTTGGTATTCTTTGCATTGTTGAGCAGAAACTCGCCGCCGGATTGTCCGCCTTCAAATTTGGTGTAGCTGTAGCTGTTGTTAAATCTAACGTTTGCACTTTTGTTAAAATTGATACGTCGATTGGCCAATGGCTGCATATGGTTGATATTCAGGCCGCCATTCCAGTTGGATTTGCCGGATAGATTTTCATAAGTACTGATCTGGGCAGAGTTGTCCAGTATAGTTGTTTTATTGACAATCGGATTATTTACGAAAGATAAGTTTCCGTTAATATTTATATTGGTTCCTTTCAATAAACTGAAAGCATTATAATTGGCCGAAATATTATTGTTCACCGCACGTTTTAGGTCAGGATTACCAATTTGTTGAAATAAAGGGTTGGTCTGAGGTTGCAACGGCTGTAACTGATCAAAGGATGGAATGATATTCGAGCTTTGATAAGCTAAACGTATATTTTTGCTATTTGAAAGGCGATAATTCGCATCAACATTTAAATTGTTGTCCCAAAAATTCCTGGCGAGATCGATTGACCTGTAACTATCATTTAACTTTTGATTCTTGTAGAACGTACGGTTTGAAAAATTGATTTCCAATTTTTCTCTACGATAGGAAAAGTTCACATTAACGCCTTGATTGGTGTTATTGTCGATCTGGTTTTGAGAATACAGTGAATCAAACTTTTGTGTGATATTGTCTATCGAATTTTGTGTGTTCGTATTCTTTGAATGATTAAAGCTATAACCTAGCGCCAAATTAATGTAATCACTGATTCGGTTATTGAAGTTAATCGACGAGTTGAAGTCATTTCCGCTATTCCGTCCGTGCCGGTCTTGGTTAATAATTGTGCTGTCTCCTGTTTTGTAGAAATAGGTTCGCGAATAGACTTTGCTGTCTGAATTTGACTCTTTGTGGTTATTCCCGACCATTAGGTTTAGAGAACGACCAGCTTTTAACCGTTTTCTATAATTTAAACGGAAATTATTGCTGGAGCTTGAAGAATTGGATTGATTGTTCTCCCTAAAGTCGCTGATCGGATTACCTGATCCGTCGCCCGTTTTGCTGTCTGTATACGTTTGACTCGTGTTGCTTGCCCAGTTGGCATTCGATTGGAGTTCCATATTTTGTGTGGAATCCAGCCGCATGCTGAGGTTCGACCTGAGACCATTACTTCGGCTATGTCTCTCGCTATCGTTTTTACTGTTTTTTTCCTGAATGGATTGGTCAGGTAGCACATTCTTATTGTAAGTCTCTGAGTGGTTCTTGTTGCTGTTGTTGTCGTAACCATAGTTGGCGTTTACTTTAAGGGCCTTTTTGAAGAACTGATTTTCATAGTTAGCACCAAGGTTTGTATTCAATGGTTCGCCTGTAATTTGATTGTTCATTCGTAAAGAACCTTCACGACCACTTGAACTGCCCATGTTGTTGTGACTGCCCGTGATGCCAATGCGCTCAGTCTTATTGAATTTGGCTGCAAAGAGATTTCCAGCATACAATCCTTTGGATCCCGCCAACGCCTCCATGTTCCCAAAGATACCCTTTCTTGCTTTCTCCTTAAGGACTACGTTAACTGTTTGGATCCTTACGCCATCATCGATGCCTGACAGCTCCGCTTCCTCGGATTTTTTCTCATAGAGCTGCACCTTGTCAACGGCATCTGCTCGTACATTTCGAATGGCTATTTTGGGATCATAACCAAAAAATTCTTCCCCATCGATAAACACTTTCTGTACGGATTTTCCTTGGGCCGTGATACTTCCATCGCCGGTAACCGTGAAACCGGGAAGACGACGTAGTAAATCTTCTAACTTGGCATTCTTTTCTGTTGCAAAACTCGCGGCATCATATTCTATGGTGTCACCTTTCAGTGTAATTGGAAGACGACGGGTAACAATTACCTCCTGCAGGACATTTTTTTGCGAATTGATTTTAATATCATGTAAGTCGAGATCTTTGTTTGCGATTTGGATGGTATCACTATAGAGTTCAAACTTGGGATAAGTGGCCAAGATAATGTAGCTTCCGGGTTTGATATTTTTTACCTGAAACTTTCCCTCTTCGTTGGCTCGGTTGAAATAACGGAGAACTGAATCGCGATTCAATAAAATAATTGAAGCATTGGTAAGCGGTTTGTCATCTGCTTTATCTAAAATCCTCCCTTTGATGTTTATTTGGGAGTAAGCACTGTTGATAACGATAAATAGTAAAAGTATTAATTGAACTAATCTTTTCATGTACGGGTTGTATCTTTCAAATATAATTTACTTAATCGTTAATAAATGTAAAATATCTTTTCCGAATGTAAAATCTTTGGTATATGAGGTAGAGGAGAGGATGTTTTTTATTGCATTCAATACAGATTGTTTGCCTTGGGTTTTTTGAGAAAGTTGGAAGGAAAATTTACCTTTGCACAAAATTGATGTTATGACGTTTGAAAATTATTTGCAACAATTCGAAGATATCTTAAACCATCCTGAGAATCACCCAGCCTATCAAGATGATGAATATTATCAGTATACCAAAATGAACTGGACAAGAATGGGACGCTGGTTAAAACGCTTTGAACCAACGGCGACTTTTGAACAGTTTGTTGAGTCCATTACTGAAAAGCAACAATGGATCATTATCACTGAACCTTGGTGTGGGGACGCGGCACATTCAGTGCCGATGCTCGTTAAAATGGCCTCTAAAAATCCCAATATCACGGTAGATATCCAACTGCGTGACAGTGCCCCCTTCCTGATTGATTCTTATCTAACCAACGGTGGGAAATCTATTCCGATTTTAGTGATCCGTAATGAAGCTGGACAAGATCTGGCTGTCTGGGGGCCAAGACCAAAAGCATGTCAGCAACTGTTTTTGAACCTGAAAGAAAAAGAAGTAGATTTCTCCGAAATTAAAGAAGAGATTCAAAAATGGTATAATGCTGATAAAGGAGCGGAAATTCAAAGAGAAATCCAGATGCTGCTAGAAAAATAAAGTAAAACGACCCGCTGTTTTTTTGTTAGCTTTATATAGATTATTGTCCAGTTTATGGTGGGCATTCGGCTTTATTTAGCAGATAATTAAAACAAAAAAATATGAATATTGAAGATCTGAGAGAATATTGTTTATCTATTGGGCCTGTCATGGAAGAAACACCATTTGGTCCGGATACATTGGTATTTAAGGTTGGCGGTAAGATTTTTTTATTGGTCGGGCTAGATCAGATTGATGAATTACGGTTTAATGTGAAATGTGATCCTGAGCGAGCGATTGAGCTGCGTGAAAGGTATGAACATACGGTACTTCCGGGGTATCATATGAATAAAAAACACTGGAATACCGTTATTGCCAATCGAGAACTTGATGATAGAAAACTGGAGGAATTGATTTTGCATAGTTATCAACTGATTATGGAAAGTCTACCCGGTAAGATCAAGCAAGAAATCCGCGGACTCTAGGTTACTTTACGTGTAAAGAATTAGTTGCCTGGTAAGAAAAAGGCGTTAACTTGACTCTTTTTGGGGCTAGGAATGGTAGCTTTGTCAAATCAATGTATTGCTCAATAACATTGATCTTTAAATTTACACTAAATATTATTTTTATGAAACGGACACGAAATTACTCGTGGGTAATTTGTTTTATGCTTCTTTTCAGCTTGGGAAGTTGTATAAAGGAAGAAGCGCTCAATATGGAAGCAGATATTGTTGGGGTTCATGCAGATGAAGATGTCTTTTTGCTGAATCCAGTTATCTCAAATACGCAAGTTACGCTTTATCTTCAACCCAATATTGATGATCTGACCAAGTTGAATATGACTTTTGATCTGACTCCCGGAGCCTCCATCGAACTTTTAAAGGATTCTTTGAAAATGCCTGCCGGAACGCAGAACATTGATCAGGCCCTTGTCGATCAATTACTGAAAAATGGAGTGTATTATAAGGTTACGTCCGAAGATCGTCAGTTTACAAAGAACTATCTAATTAAAATTGTCAAAACTGATGGTGGATTTGTGCCAACGGAGTATGGTTTTGAGGATATAGCGATTGATAAAGACGATAAATACACCATTTTTTATAATAAAATTGATGGTCAGGATTTCTACAATTGGGCTTCTGGAAATCCAAGTTTCTCCTTAACACTGAGTTTAGGAGGAGGAGCAAAGGAACCTGAATCATATCCGACCAAAACGACTTCAGATGCACATTCAGGAACAAAAGCAGCTTTATTGGAGACGAAGCTGACTGGTGCTTTTGGAGCGATGTTTAAAAAACCTATTGCAGCAGGAAACCTGTTTATCGGAACATTTGACACCGGTCCAGTATTAACAGATCCACTGTCGGCGACCCAGTTTGGTCTTCCTTTCAACCAGATACCCCTAGCGCTGGAAGGTTACTATAAATATAGTCCTGGTGCGAACGTGACCGATGAAAACATGAAACCTGTGAATACCAAAGATTCCTGCGATATCTATGCCGTGTTTTATAATCGCAAGCAGTTGATGGATTCCGAACCTGATCCAAAGAAGAAAGTGTCCTATTTGACGGGGCACAATATTCTAAAAGATCCAAGCATTGTGGCTATCGCCCGGTTGGAAAATGGTGGCGCAACAGCGGCAGGAGGCTTTGTTAAGTTTACATTGCCGTTTAAATACACCGCTACAGTAAGTGATGCTGATGTAGCTAACCTGGACTACAGCATCGCTATTGTGATGTCGTCGAGTAAATATGGTGATAATTTTATTGGGGCCGTCGGAAGCAAATTAACGGTAGATGATCTCAAAATTGTAACGAAGAAATAATGAAAATGATAAAATATACAATCGCACTTACTGCGATGGTTTTGATCGGATCTATCGCCCATGCGCAAGAAAATACTGCGGATGAAAGTAAATTAGACTTCGATGTAATGGTGGGCGGTAAGATAGGCGGGGCGGCACCGCTATCGTTGCCGCGTGAAATCAGAAAAATTAAAAGTTATAATCCTAATGTTCCTTTTTTTGTGGGAGCAAGAGCAAATTATCATATTGATCCCAAATGGGGAGTATCCTTGGGGTTAACTTTCGAAGGAAAGGGGATGGATACCAAGGCGAGTGTCAAAGGATACAAAACGACTTTCAACGCAGTGAACGATTCCAAAGAGGAGCTTAGAGGATATTATACAGGAGATATTACAACCAAAGTGCATAATCTGTATCTGTCTGTTCCTATTCAGGCGACCTATCAGCTTTCAGATCGTTGGAATGTACAGGCAGGTCCGTATATCTCCTTCGCGGTGAAAAAGGAGTTCTATGGTGAGGCCTACAATGGGTACCTTAGGCATGAACAGCCTACAGGAAATAAAATTGTTGTTGATAATGCCGATTATGACTTCGCGGAGAGTGTCAGGAGTATTGATGTTGGCATGAGTTTGGGAGCCCGCTATGCGATCGATAAAAAGTTTTTTGCCTTAGCGCAGTTTGACTATGGCTTCAATAATATTATGAAAACCGGATTTGAAAGCATCAGTTTTGGTTTACATAATATTTTTATGAATGTTGGCGTCGGTTATCGATTGAAATAGTTTAACGATCCGAAAAAGGTAAAGGCCGATCTTAAAGAGCGGCCTTTACCTTTTATACTGTTCCGAGCATTTAATCCAAATTAAATGATGGTAAGTGTTACATTTTTAATCCGATTTCTCTTAAGCGTTCATCCAGATACTGACCAGCAGTATAGTCTTCGTAGACTTTTGGATGTTCTGCGTCGATACAAGAGTCTAGGGAAGCTAAGCTCATGGAAGATTTTGGGTGCAAAAAGAATGGAATAGAAAAACGAGAAGTGCCCATTTTTTCACGTGGAGGATTTACAACGCGGTGTGTCGTTGATTTCAGCTTATTATTGGTCAAACGTTGCAACATATCGCCTACATTAATAACGATATCTTCACCTTTAGCTTTAATAGGAAACCATTCACCATCTTTTGTCAATACTTCAAGTCCATCTGCGCTAGCACCGATCAATAAGGTAATGAGGTTGATATCTTCGTGGGCGCCTGCACGTACAGCGTCAGGAGCTAAGGCATCGGGATCACTGATTGGGAAGTAATGGATCGCACGCAGGATAGAATTACCATTGATAACAAATTTTTCAAAGTAATTTTCTTCCAGATCAAGGTAGGTCGCAATTGCTTTCAATAAGTCGCGGCCCGTATCCTCTAACTTTTTATAAACCTCAGCTGTAACACCGTTAAAGCGGGGAATTTCAGCTACTTCAGGGTTATCTGGAAAATCAACTTTGGAATATTCTTCACCAACGATCGTTTGACCACGTTGCCAAAATTCTTTTAAGTCTGGGGTCTTCGAATCTTTGGCTTTTTCTCTTCCCTTTGCTGTATAGCCACGTTGACCTGCAAGTTCCGGAAATTCATATTTTTCCTTTGTCTCGGTCGGCAAACCAAAAAATTCAGGAACTACTTGATATAATTCCTCAATCAGTTCTTTTGATAAACCATGATTAGCAATCGTTACAAAGCCTGTTTCGTTAAAAGCCTTGCCAATATCTTGAATAAATTGATTTCGTTGTTCTTGGGTTCCTTGTGTATAATGTAGCAAGTCCAAGCGAGGTATGTTTACTAAAGCCATACGATGTTGATGTTTGTTTGGGACAAAGTTAACGGAATTAATTTTGATTATTAAACAGGACTTGTTAATAAAAGTTTTGTATTTTGTTTTATTGTGCTGTATTTCAGTGTTTAAAAGTTTTCCACATTTCACATTACTGGTGGGTGGGGCAGAAAGATAGAGGCAGATCCATACTGACGAATAAATGACAAAATTTATATTTTCGAGCTTGTTATTCTAATTACGAACTAGTATATTTGTTATGCAAGCATAATAAATAGCTTGTGAGTACGCTTATGAACCAAAATCAGACAATCGACTATTTTTTAAAAACAGGCTGGCAGACAATTGCCAATAAATATAATCAAATTGCTTCACAGTACGGTTTTACCCAGGCTGCAGGTTATATTTTGATTAATATTCATAAAGAAGGTACGCCTGTTTCTCAGATTGCAAATTTGACGGGAGTTAAAACAACTAGTTTGTCTCGGGTGTTGAATAATTTGGAATCATTAGGATTTATTTACCGCGAAACTAGTGAAACGGATAAAAGATCTGTAAAAGTGTACCTGACTGAATTAGGTCGGGAGAAAAGAAGAATTGCCAAAGATGTGGTCCGTAATTTCAATCAATATCTAGCGGATAATTTTTCAGAAAATGAACGTGATCAATTGATTGCTTCTTTAGCAAAGCTCAATGAGCTAGCAACGAGCTACAAGGAAGAGGTAATCGTCTAGAAGTTAAACCAAATGTACAGAAGTGCATACTAAATATGTTATGATGAACAGAAATATTAGAAAAGTGGCAGTTCTCGGTTCGGGTGTTATGGGCTCGCGAATTGCTTGTCATTTTGCTAACATTGGTGTTGAAGTTTTACTGTTGGATATTGTTCCGCGTGAACTGCTCCCGGCGGAACAAGCCAAAGGTCTCACGCTGGAGAGTAAGGTCGTTCGGGACCGAATTGTCAACAGCTCCCTAGAAACGGCTTTAAAAACAAACCCTTCGCCAATTTATAGCAAGTCATTTGTCAGACGTATCAAAACAGGTAATTTTGATGATAATCTAAAAGACATTGCTCAGGTGGACTGGATCATAGAGGTTGTTGTTGAGCGACTTGATGTTAAAAAGTCTGTTTTTGAACGTGTTGAGCAATTTCGTAAATCTGGAACATTGATTACTTCCAATACTTCTGGTATTCCTATTCATTTAATGACAGCGGACAGAAGTGAAGATTTTAAAGATCATTTCTGCGGTACACACTTCTTCAATCCGCCACGCTATCTTCCTTTATTGGAGGTTATTCCTACACCGCACACGAAGCCCGAGGTAGTTGACTTTATTCTTCACTTTGGCGATAAGATGCTGGGAAAATCGGTTGTATTATGTAAAGATACACCTGCATTTATTGGTAATCGTATCGGTGTTTATTCGATGTTGGCGGTTACTCATTTGGTGGAACCTCTTGGGTTGACAGTGGAAGAGGTCGACAAATATACCGGTCCCGCAATGGGGCATCCTAAATCGGCAACTTTTCGTACGGCTGATGTTGTAGGACTTGATACCCTGGTGAATGTTGCCAATGGACTGGCACAGAATGCGCCTGAAGATGAAGCCAAAGGTGTTTTCCAGCTTCCTGCATTCATCAGCAAGATGGTAGAGAATAAATGGTTGGGTGAGAAAACCAAGAAAGGGTTTTATGAAAAAGTAAAAGCTGCCGATGGTAATTCGGAGATTTTGTCTTTAAATCTAAAAACACTGGAATTTGGTTCACAGCAAAAAGTGAAATCCACTACTTTGGAAGCCACCAAGCCTGTGGAGGATATCCGCAAGCGAATGAAAGTATACGAACAAGGAACCGATAAAGCCGCGGAACTCTTCCGTGCCATGCATTATCCATTGTTTGAATATGTTTCCCGCCGTGTTCCCGAAATTACAGACGACTTCTTCCGGATCGATGATGCCATGCGTGCCGGATTTGGTTGGGAATTGGGACCATTTGAAGTTTGGGATGCGCTAGGTGTTCGCGAGACTTTAGCAAAAATTAAGGCGGAGGAAAAGAGACTGCCAGGTCAGGATGGGGAGGTTGCTTCCTGGGTACACGAGATGTTGGAAGCGGGATGTGAATCATTCTATAAAATTGAAAATGGTGTACGTCACTATTATGATATTGCGACAAAATCGTATAAAGCTATTCCCGGAGCGGAAGATCTGATCGTATTGGATCATATCCGGGAAAGTAAAACAATCTGGAAAAATACGGGGGTTTCTATTATTGATCTTGGCGATGGTATCATTAACTGTGAATTTCATACCAAGATGAATACCATTGGTGGCGATGTTATCCAGGGCTTGAATAAAGCTATTGATCTCGCTGAAAAGGAATATCGCGGTTTAGTGGTGTCCAATGATGGGAAAAACTTTTCTGCTGGAGCCAACATTGGAATGATTTTCATGATGGCCGTAGAACAGGATTTTGATGAATTGAATATGGCCGTTCGTGCCTTTCAAAATACATCCATGCGCTTACGTTACTCTTCAATTCCCGTAGTCGTTGCGCCTTTTCAAATGACGCTCGGTGGAGGCTGTGAATTCTCCATGCATGCCGATTTTGTGCAGGCTCATGCAGAAACCTATATGGGTTTGGTTGAATTGGGCGTCGGTGTTATTCCTGGTGGCGGTGGAACTAAAGAATTTACACTGCGTGCCTCAGAGGAATTTAAAGAGGATCAAATTGTTCAAAATACGTTAAAAGATAAATTCCTGACCATTGGCCAGGCGAAAGTTTCAACTTCTGCTTATGAAGCCTATGAACTTGGCTATTTGCAGAAAGATAAGTTTGGCATTACAATGAACCGCGCCCGCCTGCTGGCAGATGCGAAAGCGAAGGCATTGGAATTGGCCGATGAGGGATATGTACAGCCAGCTCCACGCAACGATATCAAGGTTTTAGGCAATCAGGGATTGGGAATTGTGTATGTGGGAGCTTCGTCGATGCGAGAGGGTAACTATATATCGGATTATGATCGCAAGATCTCAGAAAAATTAGGTTGGGTGATGTGTGGTGGAAACTTATCCTCTCCAACAGAAGTATCTGAACAATATCTATTGGATCTCGAACGTAAAACATTCCTTGAACTCTGTGCAGAACGTAAAACGCTCGAAAGGATTCAATTTATGTTGACAAAGGGTAAACCTTTGCGAAACTAGAACTCACTACTAAAATTAAAAATAATGGAAGCATACATAGTAGCAGGATTTCGTACAGCAGTGGGCAAAGCACCCCGTGGAGGATTTCGCTTTATGCGGGCGGATGATTTAGCGTCGGATGTTATCAAACATCTTGTATCCACTGTGCCGAATTTAAATAAAGAAGATATAGATGATGTCATCGTTGGAAATGCCATGCCAGAAGCTGAACAAGGGCTCAATATGGCACGTTTCATTTCCTTGATGGGACTAGATACGGATAAAGTGCCCGGAGTAACTGTGAATAGGTACTGTGCTTCGGGGCTGGAGACTATCGCAACGGCGGTAGCAAAGATCAAGACCGGTATGGCAGATGTCATTATTGCCGGCGGGGTAGAAGTCATGTCCGGAATGCCGTTTGGTGGCTGGAAAATTGTACCTAATCCTGTGGTGGCAAAAGAGCATCCCGACTGGTATTGGGGTATGGGATTGACTGCTGAAGCTGTAGCCAAAGATTACAATGTTTCACGCGAAGATCAGGATGCTTTTGCCCTTAAATCGAATCAAAAGGCAGTTGCAGCCATTCAAAATGGTCATTTGAAAGATGGTATTGTGCCGATCACTGTAAAAGAGAATTATCTGAAAGACGGTAAGATCGCAACGCGTGAATATGTAGTCGATACAGATGAAGGACCGCGTGCTGATACATCTTTGGATGCCCTGGCAAAATTGAAGCCCGTTTTTGCAGCAAATGGTTCGGTCACGGCGGGGAACTCTTCCCAGACATCCGATGGTGCTGCCTTTGTATTGGTGATGTCCGAAGCTAAAGTGAAGGAGCTTGGTGTAAAGCCTATAGCAAAACTTGTGAGCTTTGCAGTAGCAGGGGTGCCACCTCGTATTATGGGAATCGGTCCTATCTATGCAATCCCCAAGGCTTTGGAAAGAGCAGGACTTAAAAAAGAAGATATTGATCTTTTTGAATTAAATGAGGCGTTTGCTTCCCAGTCTCTTGCGGTTATTCGGGAGCTTGGATTAGACGAAGAGAAGGTAAATGTCAATGGTGGTGCTATCGCATTAGGGCATCCGCTCGGTTGTACTGGTGCTAAATTGACTGTTCAGATCCTACATGAGCTGAAACGCAGAGGGAAAAAATACGGCATGGTCACCATGTGTGTGGGAACGGGTCAGGGGGCAGCTGGTATTTTTGAGTTATTGGACTAAATGCAGCATTTAAGAATAACGATATCATTAAAATATGGGGTGTCGATCTCATAGCGAATAGAAGTATTTAAAAATATTGGAGATCAGAAACTGAACAACAATAAGTTGATCTCCCTATCAATCTTAAAAAACAATGAGCGAAAATAAAGCAATTAAAGGCGGAGAGTTCGTTATTAGAGAGACTCCCTATACTGCAGTTTTTATTCCAGAGGAATTCGATGAAGAAGCGAAAATGATTCGTCAGACTTGTTTGGATTTTCTGGATACAGAAGTGCTGAATAAGCTTGACCGTATTGATGCGCAAGAAGAAGGGCTTATGCCCAGCTTGATGGATAAAGCTGGTGAACTGGGGATGCTGGGTGTTTCTATCCCTGAAGAGTATGGTGGTTTTGGTAAAAATTTTAATACCTCTATGCTTGTTGCCGATGCCGTAGGAGGCGGTTTTTCCTTTGCAGTCGCACTGTCGGCCCACACGGGAATAGGTACCCTGCCTATTCTATATTATGGCAATGATGCCCAAAAGGCAAAGTATATTCCGAAGCTTGCTACTGGCGAATGGAAGGCATCGTATTGTTTGACTGAGCCCAATGCTGGATCGGATGCAAACTCAGGCCGTACCTCGGCAAAATTAAATGCAGAAGGAACACATTATTTGATCAATGGACAAAAGATGTGGATTACGAATGGTGGATTTGCAGATATCTTTATCGTATTTGCAAAAATCGATGATGATAAAAATTTGACCGCATTTATCGTTGAGAAAGATTTTGGTGGAATTACTATGAACCCCGAAGAACATAAATTGGGCATCAAGGGATCATCTACACGCCAAATTTTCTTCAATGATTGTCCAGTTCCTGTAGAAAATATGCTTTCTGATCGTGAAAATGGATTTAAGATCGCTGTAAATATTCTCAATATAGGTCGTATTAAACTTGGGGCTGCTACAATTGGTTCAGCACGTATGGTGATCAATCATGCCGTGCAGTACGCCAATGAACGTATACAGTTTAATCTACCGATTTCTAAATTCGGTGCTATCCGATATAAGCTGGCCGAGATGGCAACACGTTTGTTTTCTGTTGAGTCTGCTTCCTATCGCGCGGGTCAAAATATCGACGATGCCTATGATGCGTTGATTGCCGGTGGGATGGATGAGGCAAAAGCAAAACTAAAATCCGTTGAGCAGTTTGCAATTGAGTGCGCTATCATTAAAGTATGGTGCTCGGAGATGTTGGATTATGTGGTTGACGAAGGGGTACAGATTTATGGGGGAATGGGATACTCGGCAGATGCGCCGATGGAACGTGCTTACCGTGATTCGCGGATCAACCGAATTTTTGAGGGAACCAATGAAGTCAATAGGTTACTTGTCGTGGACATGTTATTAAAACGGGCCATGAAGGGTGAATTGGATCTGATGGGACCTGCACAGGCTGTAGCCGGAGAGCTTTTGGCTATCCCGGATTTCGGTGATGAAGATGATGCACCTTTTGCTGCAGAAAAGAAAATCGTTGCAAATCTGAAAAAAGCAGGATTATTGATCGCAGGAGCAGCGGTGCAGAAATTAATGATGTCACTTTCAAAAGAAGAAGAGATCCTCATGAATATCGCCGATATTATCGGGTATGTTTATATCACCGAGTCAGTCTTGTTACGTGCAGAAAAATTGCTGCATACAGGATCTGATAAAGCAGACTATGCAAAAGATATGGCTATGATCTATCTGTATGGTGCTATTGATAAAATCAGCGCTGCCGGTAAAGAAGCATTATATTCTTTTGGTGAAGGTGATGAACTGAATATGATGTTGGTTGGCTTACGCAGATTTACAAAAGCACAGCCATTTAACGTGAAAGATGCACGTCAGCGAATCGCAAAAAGATTGATAGATGAGAATAAATATTGTTTTTGATTGATAATAGATTATTGGTTTTGGTTGATGGCCGGAGAGAGATCTTCGGCCATTTTTGTGTTACAATCCTTAAAAGTCAGGGTAATTATGTTAAATTTAACCTTTTAAACCCTAACCATTATATGACATCTTCAAGATCGTTTGCATTTACAGAAGACTGGGTAGTCGTCATTTTGGGGATTGCTACCATCTTTCTCGCGCTTTCAGGAATCGTTGCGCCAGTACCTCAATTTTCGTGGGGCAGTGCTGCTGAACTCCGCTCTACAATTTTAGACCCGACAAACTTAATAAAGCTTTTTGAGCAGTTTATTTTTGTGTTTGTTACCGCAATAGTGGGCGCTTTCCTTTTGAGGAAACCTGTAAAATATTTACTGGTTGTCTTTCCTGTCGTATTTATCCTGACCGTAGTTGCTTTGATCCTAGCCGGAAACGCAACGGTTAAAGAATATAATCTAGAAGCTGTAATTTTTAGTTTGATCATTGGCCTGGTTATCAGCAACTGCTTTAAACTGCCTGATTGGTTCAAAGAAACGTTAAGTACAGAGCTGTATGTCAAAATCGGTCTAATTCTGCTAGGGACTACGGTAATCTTCGGAGATATTCTCAAAGCAGGATTGCTTGGGCTTGTGCAGGCATTGGCAGTCGTGCTGTCTGTTTGGTATTTTGCATTCTGGATCTGTAAAAAATTAAAGATTGATAAAGAGATGTCCCTGATGTTGTCGAGTGCGGTTTCTATTTGTGGCGTCTCCGCTGCAATAGCAACATCGGGAGCGATCAAAGGTGATAGCAAAAAACTATCCTACGTAATTTCTTTGGTCTTGATTACCGCAATTCCAATGATGATTTTTATGCCCTATATGGCAGAGTGGATGGGCTTGTCGCAAGAAGTTACTGGCGCCTGGCTTGGAGGAAGTATTGATACGACCGGAGCAGTTGTTGCATCAGGCTCCTTGGTCGGCGAAAGGGCTTTAGAGATCAGTACCATTGTGAAGTTTTCACAAAACGTACTACTCGGGCTGGCTGCTTTTGCCATTAGTATTTATTGGACCTATAGCAAATCTGTTGATGATGAAACCAAGCGCGATAAACCGACATTGAAAATTATCTGGGAACGTTTCCCGAAATTTGTGCTGGGTTTTGTATTGGCCTCCTTGTTATTTTCTTTTGTTGTCTCTCCGGAAAAGATTGATGCTGTCAAAGGGAGCCTGAAAAATTTACAAGGGCTTTGGTTTACACTAGCGTTTACATCAATCGGTCTTGAAACGAACTTTAAAGATCTCTTTGTGCAAGATAACAAGAAGCCACTATATGCTTTCCTGATTGCACAGACCTTTAATGTCATCATTACCTTATTGATCGCATTGGTGCTATTTCGCTAACGCAATCGTGTCTTAACGGTTTCTCCGATAAGTCTTTATGGGCAGTCTGATCGAAGGAGCCGTTACCTTTTTATGCGAGACAGTATACCTGTCTGTCCTCCTTGTTTTAATAGGCATTTCACTTGCTTTAAGCGAGCAAAAACAACCGATTATTTCTGCCACATAGCGGTCTCTTGTCGCTGCTGTTCCGATTTCAAAAACACTAAGTTGTATCTTATGGCTTCTAATGCTTCCATTATCCTTGAGTTTGTTTTTCATTAGATGACCTGATGATCCGACTCTTCTAATCCTCGATGCAGATTATCGATTCCTATAAAGAGTGGGGATATACTTTTAATTTCCGATGGAGTGCTGGGTCATAACGATGTGGAATGTACCATTTTTTCATTCCGGAGGAAACATTTATTTTTTTATTTTTTTAATGTAAATTCCTTTAAATGAGTGTTTAGGGTGCTAATTAAAAAAAATATCATAAAATCTATCAAATTAGTAGTCTTTTGAAAAATATTTATATATTTGTATCGTTATCTGATTTAAAGGCCAATAGGTCTGGAGGTAAAGATGAGTTTATACCAAGGCAAACAAAAAATAACAATTTAAATAGAATGAAACAAAATTACTCTTCAAAAACAAGTTTATTGGTTGCTTCGGCAGAAGTATCTCTAGTAGCCCTGATAATTTATCGGGAACGAATGTGTTGTTAAAATTTCTCTCTTACACTCTCTTATATTAGAAAAGGGAAGCCGAGGCTTCCCTTTTACAAAGTTTTAACAATGAAGCAAGTATCGATTGGCGTTGGCACTTGTTTAGATTCACCATTAAACTGAATAAATTTATGAAAAAAAATGCTATTTTTCGAATTAGCGTCATTTTTAGCTTACTTTTAACTGGTTCCTACCATACCTATGCGCAAGTTGAAAATCCAAAACCTATTATAAATGCCTCATTAACAGGGACAGTAATTGACGCTGTAACAAAAGAACCTTTGCAGGGTGTAACTGTTCAGCTGGAGGCCGTGACTCACCAGGTGAAAACCGATAGTAAAGGTGTTTTTCAGTTTGTCACGGGACAAAAATTACCGTTTTCATTGATCGTGTCTATTGTCGGTTATCAAACCCGGCATATCGTCGTAGATCATTCTCCTGCTGTAATTGAGCTTACACCGCGCTTGGAAGCGTTGGATCAAGTGGTGGTCACAGCACGCCGGCGTAAAGAGCAATTGCAGGATGTACCTATTCCTGTATCGATTATTCGTGGAGCAGCATTGGAAGATGCAGGTGCATTTAACGTTAATCGTTTGAAAGAATTGGTTCCAACCGTTCAACTCTATGCTTCGAACGCACGCAATACAACATTGAATATACGCGGGCTGGGCTCTACTTATGGTCTGACCAATGATGGAATCGATCCGGGAGTCGGATTTTACCTTGATGGTGTATACATTGCCCGTCCTGCGGCAACTTGGTTAGACTTTATTGATATCGACCAAATCGAAGTTCTGCGTGGTCCCCAAGGTACACTCTTTGGAAAAAATACAACTGCAGGTGCTTTTAATATCACTTCACGTCTGCCTCAATTTACACCCGAGGCTAATGTAGAAGTGAGTTACGGGAACCAGGGGTTTATTCAGGCAAAAACTTCCATATCCGGACCTCTAGCTAAAAACCTAGCCGCAAGAGCTTCCTTTTCAGGAACACAGCGCGATGGCAATTTGTTCAATGTACATACCAATAGAAAGATTAATGATATTAACAACCTTGGCTTTAGAGGGCAATTGCTTTTTACCCCAACTGAAAATATCAAACTGGTGCTTTCCGGTGATGTATCTTCACAGAAACCGGATGGTTATGGTTGGGCTGTTGCAGGAGTTGTAAAGACACAGCGTGCAGACTATAGACAGTTCGATGCAATTATCAAGGATCTCGGTTACGAACTCCCGTATAAAAGTGCTTTCGAACGTAAGATCGATCTGGACACACAATCCAAAGCTGATAATAAATTGGGCGGTGTGGCGTTGAATGCCGATATTAAGATTGGTGAAGGGACACTGACCTCAACTTCTGCGTGGCGGACATGGACATGGGTTCCACTCAATGACCGCGATTACTTGGGACTTCCGGTATACACGGTTTCAGCAGGTAATTCCGTCCATAATCAATGGTCACAGGAATTTAGATACTCTGGAAAAATCAGTGAAAAGGTCAGCGGCGTTGTTGGGTTATTTGGTCTGTGGCAGGATCTCGGTACAGATCCCGTACATACCGAAGAAACGGGATCTGCCTTTTGGCGTTTTCAAAAAAGCTCGACGAGTGCTTTATGGCAAACACCGGGATTATTTGACAATTTTGGAATCAAGACCGTTTATGGAATTAAAAGCACAAGCTTAGCTGCCTACACACAGATCGATTGGGCAGTGACCCCAAAATTACATATCCTGCCGGGTCTTCGCTACAACTATGATAAAAAGGTAGCTAACTATGATAGGCAAACCTATGGTGGCTTGCAAACATCCGATCCGGCATTGCTAGCACTTAAAAATGGTGTGTATACCAATCAGACATTTGATGTCAATGCCGATGCAGACAATTTCTCAGGTCAGCTTTCTGCAAGATATCGTTTCAATCCGAAGATAAACGCATATGCAACCTATTCCATAAGCTATAAACCCGTAGGTATCAACGTGGGTGGATTGCCTACAGCCAACGGAGCGGTGCTTCTGGATCTTGCTGAAGTCAAACCCGAAGCTGTCCGTCACAAGGAAATCGGTGTAAAAACAAATCCGACACGCAATTCATTGCTCAATCTGACTTTTTACCAAACGGATATCAAAGACTATCAGACCCAGGTGCAGACGCCCGAACCAGGAGTGAACCGCGGTTATCTGGCCAATGCCGAAAAAGTGCGTGTAAAAGGTATTGAACTGGATGGAAATATCAATATTGGACATTTTCTACGACTGAATGGGGCACTTGCCTACACAGATGCCAAATATGTCAAATTTACCAATGCGCCTGTTCCCTTAGAAGAGGTAGGCGGAGCTCAGGCTTTTAAAGACATTTCTGGTGGTGTCCTTCCAGGTGTTTCCAAGTGGTCTTGGTCATTGGGTGGCGAAGCGAATAAAAGTGGAAAGCTGATTGGAATCAATGGATCTTACTTTTTGGGCGCCGACCTATTCCATCGTTCTAAATTCTCGTCCAGTTCCTCTCCATCCCAGTACCTAAACATTGATGCCTATTCGGTCTTGAACGCAAGACTTGGCTTTAGAGGATCAAATGGTATTTCAGTGTTTGTGTGGAGCAGAAATCTAACCAATAAAGATTACTACGAGCAGCTGCTGGCCGCGCCGGGAAGTTATGGGCAATACGCCGGAGTGGTTGCCGATCCGCGAACCTATGGCGTTACCCTCCGATACAATTGGAAACAAGGGAATTAGATCCGTAATTCATAATATATTTTTATTGACCGTCTCCATTTCAATATGGGGACGGTTTTTTGTTTATCGATAATTTGTGGCATCTTCTTTTTTTATTTGTGGAAATCCGTATCTTAAATCATCATTAAGGTGAATGATTTGCGCATGAACGAAAAAGAGCTTCTACAACACTATAAAACAAGTGGTGACTTGTCTACACTGGGGAAATTATATTCACCCTATATGTCTTTGCTTTATGGTGTGTGCTTCAAATACTTACAAGACCCCGATCGTAGTCAGGATGCGGTCATGCAGATATTTGAAGAACTGATTCAGAAGCTACGTCAATATGAAGTCGAAAATTTTAAGAGCTGGTTGCACGTTTACAGCAAGAATTATTGCCTTATGCAATTACGTAAAGATAAGCGGACAACGCAGGTTGATATTGAAGACAATTTGCTTGAAAGCGAACAAAAGCTCAATGATGCCAGTGAAGCCAAGTGGGAAGAAAGAGATTTTGAAAAACTGGAAGGCTGTATGCAAACTCTGAACCGTGAGCAACAAGAATGTGTACGTTTGTTTTATCTAGAGCAAAAATGTTATAAAGATATTGCAGATTTGACCGGATATGATTTGAATAAGGTCAAGAGTGCTATTCAGAATGGAAAGCGCAATTTAAAAATCTGCATGGAAAGGAAAGAAAATGGAAAATAATTATCAATTATCACGGATACATAATTATATCCATGGTTTGATGAGTAAAGAGGAAATGTTCCAATTGGAGCGTGAGGCATTGGACGATCCTTTTTTACAAGATGCTATCGATGGTTACCGATTGCAAAATGGCGTGGATGCCCGGCAATTGAGCCTATTGCAGCAGCGTCTTAATCGACGAGTCGAAGATACAATCGCAACAAGGCATGCCCAGTATTTTACTTGGCAGCGTTTGGCGATCGGTGCCACTGCGGGGGTACTTTTTGTGACTTTGTTGGCTCTGCTATATTTTAAACACTTTAACGGTAAGGCTGAGCGTACGACAGATGTTGAGTTGAGTGAGCCTGAAAATAGGGTATCTGTTGAGCCTTTGTTGGACGGAGGTGATGCAACACCCCGTGAAGGCTGGAAGACTTTTGAACAGTATCTCAATAAAAACTTGATGGCCTCCGTTAGAGGAGGAGAGATTATTGTCAATTTTACGATTGGCAATAATGGAGTGCCTACCGATATTAGTGCCGAAGGACAACCGGATCAGTCGCTCTTTGATGAAGCGGTTCGACTTCTACAGGTTGGGCCAAAATGGCAGGGAACAAAAGGGCGTCTGAAGATTGTATTTCCCGTCAAAGAGGAAAAGAACTCGGCACAGTTAACTGTAATTAAACCACCACATTGTTTTGGTATTGAGGAAAAATAGATGGGATCCGATAAAACGCAGCGAGCCATTTTCTCTGAAAGAAATGGCTCGCTGCGTTTTCTATAGTCTGAATGACTTAAAATGCATATCTCAGGCCTAATTGTACTTGATAAGGGTTACCATTTAAGTTAGATACGCCAACACCTGAACTCATATTATAAATATATTGTTGACTCGTTGCATCAAAGCTTTTGATGGCATATAGATTTTGCTTACCCAGATTGTGTCCTACACCCCAAGTTTTTTTCAAAAGGTTGGCTACATTGAAAATGTCTATCGAAGCTTCAATGCCATGTTTCTTGTAAACTTTTAGATTTTTGGCCAAGTGCAAGTCAAATACGCCGTAAAAACCGTTGATACCACCGTTACGTTCAGCTATGCGGTCGAGGTTTCCATTGATGTATTTTTTGATGCTTTGCTCTGCATTTGGATCGTCTAAAATAGCTTGAATGCCGGTTTTGATGTAATCGGGGGTGTTTTTGTTATTTGGATCGTATACGAAGGCAAGATCGTTGGAATTTACAAAATCACCGTTGACATTCCCATTGACCGCTAAAGAATAGCGTGTTCCTGCAATTCCGCTGAAACGTAAACCCATCGAAACACCCCATAATGATGGCATGGTGCCATAAAAGACGACTTTGTGGCGGAATTGATTGTCCGAATAAGTCATCGTACTCAAGTCGCGAGGATCATCTTTGACCATCAGGGAAAGGGTGGCAGAGTTGGCAACATTACCGTTATAGGAGGTATTGTCTTTTGTATCGTTCCAAGTGTAAGACATCGTGATCTGACCGTCCTTATAATAACGATAAGTTCCGTCCAGTACAACCGTGTAAGAATTGTTTTTTCCCTCACTGTTCATTTCCAGTACGCGGCCTATTTGTTTGGTTTTACGGCTATTGGTCCAGTTGGCGGCACCATTTGTCGTGTTGATGCTGGATACCGGAACATACACTCCACGGTTACCCTCGGCAGTCAATCTAAAATAAGGGTCTTCCACCATGTTGCGATCTACATACATATAATTGTTGCGACCCCAAGTTCCGTAAGCGCTTAAACCGATGCGTAGCGAAGGTGTAAAAAAGTGATTGATGGAAATATTGGCTTTATATACCGTCGGCACTTTCACATCTTTACTATTAGTATTGATTGTGACCAATTTTTCGATCTTCGGATTGTCCAGCAGTTCGCGTCCTGGAGCTGTATCGGGGTCCTTGCGATAGCTTGCGAAATTTGGCTTAGGAATTAATGTCGGATCTGTGATATCCACACCAGCTATGCGTGAACCATCAAACAACATATTATTTAGCATTGAATACGGGTTGAGAGCCGAACCAAATATACCAGCGCCAAAACGGATGATATTTTTCTTCTCCTCATTGATATCCCAGTTGAATTGCACACGCGGCTGTATCTGAAAAGTGTTGATCCCATTATCGGTCGAGAGCCCCAGCTCGTCATAGACCGTTTGGTTGAATGTTGCCTTCTTTAGGTATTTCGTGTTGTCCAGACGTAGGCCGCCGACGACATTAAGACCTCTTGCGATTTTAGCTTCCATCTGTCCATAAAGACCTACAGCCAGATTGTTGACCAAGGTGTTTTCTTTGTCGGTCATATATACATCACGGGCATAGCGATAAGGAGTCAGGTTGTCAAAATTTTGTAAACCGGTAAAATAAAAACGACCATTCATTTCGCTTCCGTAGCGGAAGTCCATGTTGGTATACATGACATCTGCACCAAAGGTATATTTGATTTTATCTGTATTATAATATAAGTTGTTGACCAATTGTAACATATTTCCATTGAACCATTCTGGCGCATAACGCTGACCACCAAGCTGGATCGAATTGGTATATTTATTTGTGCCGTCCACCGATTGAATTGATTCAACGATTGCACGTGGAATACTGTGTGACTGATCAAATCCCGCAACATTATGCTGTGCTTCAGAACGCTCATAGAAATGTTGTATTTTCAAATCGTTGGTCAATTTGGAACTGATAGACGTCCGTAGGGAGGCCATTAGACTGTTGTTGATGTATCTTCGGTTGGTATAGGATTCAAAAGCATTGATCCCTGTATTATCCCCTTCTTGCTGATTGTCCATATCGTAGACAAAGTTATTCCGAATAGTCAATAGGTTCTTATCGTTCAATTGCCAATCAATGCGAGCAAAGGCCGCGTCGGTCTTTTTCTTCTTGTCAAAGGAACCAAACAGACGATCCGCACTTGCGCCATATTTTCCTACAGCAATGCGGGTAAACTCATCCAAAGTCGCCTGCGTTACTTTGTAACGTGCAATATCCTCCGTTGTTTGAATATCAGCAATCTGAAGTGGGCGGGTGTCCATTTGACGATCCCAAGTCACAAAGAAGTGGGCTTTGTCCTTAATGATTGGACCTCCAAGTGAGAAACCATATTGATAGGTGGAGAATTTTTGTTTTCGTGCTGTTCCATTGAGGTTATACTTGCTCGAAAGCCATCCTGCCCGGGCAAAAGTAAATGCACTTCCAGTTAAAGTATTTGTACCTGATTTGGTTACGGTGGTAATGCTGCCCCCACCGCTGCGACCGAATGTGACATCGTAGTCATTGGTCACTACTTTGAACTCTCGAATGGCTTCCATGGAGATTGAATAAGCTCCGCCGCTATTTCCACCTGCTACTGTGCTGCGCGAATTCATTCCGTCTACCGTAAAATTTGTCGATGAAGCGCGTTGTCCAGCTAGATTCGTACCACTACTAACAGGCGATAGATCAATTAGAGAGGAGAAATTACGTCCATTTACAGGCATTTTTTTAAGATCATTGGCTGTAATTGCTGTGGATGCACCCAAAGTCTTGATCTTATTTTTTAGGTCAGCCGCAGTTCCCTGAACGATAACTTCATCCAATTTATTTTCAGCTGATGATAAGGTGAAATCCACATTGAGTTCGTCACCATAGCTCAATTTATAGTCGGTCTTTTTTTGTTCTGCATAGCCAACATGGTTTACTGTGATGCTGTATGGCGAGCCCAAAGGTAATTGTTGAAAGGTATAGACACCATTTTGGTTGGTCAGTGTCGTTTGTTTAAACCCTGTTGATTCATTTCTGACCGATACAGATGTTCCTTTTACTGGCCCATTGATGTCTATGATCCGACCTGTAATAGTGGCTTCGGTACCCTGAGCCCAACTGTTAGTTGGGATTTGGAAAAATGTAATAATGGTTAATACCATTAACCAAACGATGTTTCTTTGCATGATAATTTCACTTTTTAGTTGATTAGTGTCCGTCACAAGTATGTTGCGAAATTATCCCTGCAAGATTGTTAAATGGTTAAGGTCTCATTATTAAATTTTTAATAAAAATAGGTTTTGATGGTTCATCAAGTATAATTAATTAACTTATAAACAGCGAGCGGCTTAGATTCTTCTAAGCCGCTCGCTGTTTATTATAAAGCTGGAAAGCGTTATTCTTCCCAACGAATTTTATCTTCGATAGGTGTGCGTATAGGCTCACGCGCTTCCGATTGGTGGTGTCCTAAGTAAAATAGACCAATGCATTTTTGATTTTCCTTAAGATTCAAGAAACCACCCAAGTGATTGATTAAACCAGGAGTCGCCCAGTATCCACCAATGTTTAGCGAGTGTGCGGCTAACCACATGTTTTCGACTGCTGCAGCTGTACAGGCCAATTCTTCCCATTCAGGAACTTCACCGGTATAATTGACAACAATAGCGATCGCAACGTTTGACTGTGTTGCTTTTTTGCCCATTGTTTGTTCGGTTGCCTCGGTATATTTCTCTGCAGGAGTCACTGATTTATAGATACGCGATAGCTCCGTGCCCAAACGTTGTAATCCTTCTTTACGGAAGATAACGAAACGCCAAGGCTGTGTTCTTTTATGTGTTGGTGCGGCATTGGCAGCTTCCAAGATACTCAAGATATCTTCTTTACTGACTTCTTCTTCAGTAAAGGAAGCTTGAAATACTGATCTTCTGTAGTGTATTGCTTTTAATACGTCGTTTTTCATTATAATTTATTTTTCCTTTATGCTTTTTCTTCCCATAAAGATACAACATGCAAAATTGTTTTGACGGCTTTTTCCATATCTTGTACCGATACCCACTCTTGTTTTCCGTGGAAAGCATGCCCTCCAGCAAAAATATTTGGGCAAGGTAAGCCCATGAAAGAAAGACGGGATCCATCTGTTCCGCCGCGGATACTTCTTCTCTCGGCCACCATTCCTGCTCTGTTGATTGCCTCCATGCCGATTTCCATAATTTCAGGATGCTGATCCAGCACTTCTTTCATATTACGGTATTGTTCTTTTACAACAAAAGTATAAGTACAGTTTGGATATTGTTCAACGATTGATTTTGCAATACCCTCCAGTTCATCTTCATGTTTCTTGAGATTGTCCGTAACGTGATCACGTATAATAAATTGAATTTCTGCTTTTTCCACAGATCCACTGATATGAACAGGATGTACAAAACCATCTTTTTTATTCGTACTTTCAGGTGAAAGTCTATCTTTCGGTAGCGCATCAATTACTGCACTGGCGATTTTGATGGCACTTTGCATCTTCCCTTTAGCAAAACCTGGATGCACCGATACGCCATGAATAGTTAATGTAGCTCCATCTGCGGAAAATGTCTCATCTTCGATGGTTCCCGCTCTTTCACCATCCATGGTATAAGCGAAATCTGCTGCTAAACGTTTTAAATCTGCTTTATCAACGCCTCGGCCAATCTCCTCATCTGGCGTAAAAAGAATTTTGATATCACCATGTTTGATTTCAGGGTGTTTCATTAATAGACGAGCAGCATCCATAATTTCAGCTACACCAGCTTTGTCATCTGCACCGAGTAAAGTGGTGCCACTTGCTGTAATGATATCATTGCCAATTTGATTGGCTAGATCGGGATGGTCGGCATATTTGATGATAATACTCTTGTCGTCAGGGAGCACGAGATCCTGGCCCTGATAGTTAGAATGAACCAGAGGTTTAACATCTTTTCCAGAAGAGTCCGGAGATGTATCCATATGAGAACAGAAACAGATAACAGGAACTTGCTTTGTGGTATTAGATGGAATAGTGGCATAGATGTAGCCATTTTCATCCATTGCCGCGTCTGCAATACCCAATGTCAGCAACTCTGTTACAAGTAACTTTCCAAGGTTCTTTTGCTTTTCTGTAGAAGGACATGTTGGTGAATTTGCATCAGATTGTGTGTCAATCTGTACATAACGTTGAAATCTTTCGGATACCGAAAAATCACTTATGTTGTTGATCTCAAATGTGCTCATTTTCTAATAGCCCTAATGTGATAAGGGTGGTCAAACTTAGATAAATTGCTTTTTATTTGCAATTTAATTTGGTTGCATTTACAAACAATTTGCTCTTTATATATGTGCTTGACTGTTTTTGTGAACAAACGTGCAATAACTGAAATTGAAACTAATCGGAGCGGATAGGATCCTAATTCCCGCTGGAAGGAATTTATGGTTATCTATAATTTATTGCTATATAGAATGTGCTGTAGCGCTTTTGAACAGTAAAGTTTTACCCATAGATATGTGAATAGAAATTTTGGATGATCCCACACTAAAAAAAAGACCTATCAAATCGTTGATAGGTCCTTTTTTTAGTGTATCGTTCTCTATTTCTTTTCGTCTGCGTAACCAAATACTTTCTGTAAAATATTGGTATTTCTACTGCCGCCTATGTTCTGTCTAATTTTTGACTCCTGGTCGGCAACTTTGATGAAAAGACCGTCTATTGCTTTCTGCGTAACGTATGCAGTAAGATTTGTCTCCACTTTATTGCCTAAAGGGAGGTTGTTGTAAGCTGAGGTCAATTGTGTCCAATACTGGTCCACATTGTTTGTACCCATGGCAGATTTGATAACTGGACTAAATTTGTTCGTTAATTCTGTCGATGTATTTGTTTTAAAAAACGTTGTCGCGGCGTCTTCTTTGCTGCCTAGAAGAATATTGGTCGCATCTGTAATTGTCATCTTTGAAAGTGCATTGACAAATACGGGGGCCGCCTCTTTAACGGCTCCCTCAGCAGCTCTGTTCATGCTCTGTATAAACTGATCGCATAATTTTCCCATACCAACAGCACGAAGTGTTTTTTCTACTTTCTGTGCTTCGGCAGGCATCAAAATCTTTACTGCCGCATCACCCAAAAAACCATCCTTCTTGGCTAAAGATTCGATACTTAGATTTAAACCATTGCTTAAAGCCTGTTTGATCCCCAATGAAGCATCTTTGTTGGATAAAGACGTCAAGGTATTTGATTTTGATGCTGTTGCTTTAGTATTTGATGCTGTGGCCGTTTTAGTACTGTCCGTCTGGCCCTGACTTGCTTTTGTCAATGTTTCACTGATTTTCTTAAAAATCTGCGCTTCACTTGCATTGGAGTAAAGTAGTCCTGAGACAAATAGTGTACAATATAATAGTGGAAATTTCATCATGTTATTGTTTTGCTGTCAAAATTAAACATATCGACTGATAATTTATGTGAAAGTTTAAAGCAATTGCTAGGAACCATAGCTATTGTCAAGAATCGTAGCAGATGCGCTACATTGTGCCGAATCGCTATCCCTGATGCGGTATAAATAAAAAGCTGTTCCACAAAATAAAACAGCAGATTCTAAGCGAACCTGCTGTTTGTGTTATAGGGTTGTTGTAATTAACACGATATTATTTCCAGGAGAGCGTCGTTGCTACTGGAAAGTGATCTGAGGGGAATTTATTCATGTATGTGTCCGTCAGGATACCATATTTTTTAACCTGGAAAGGTTTGGTAATAAAAATATGATCAATGCGGCCTGTTGGTCTGATGCTTTTGCCCCAGCCATTGAAGGAAGAATTGGGTTCATATTTGAATGTTGCCAGTTCATGCACGTCAGTGACTACTTTGCTATTGGCTAATGTGAAATAAGCCTCATCTTTTTCATCCACATTGAAGTCGCCGGTTAAAATCAACGGTAGGTCTTTGGCAAACTCTTTTGCTTTTTCTAGAATCAACTTGGCACTCTCGGTGCGTGCAGTACGGCCGATATGGTCAAAGTGCGTGTTCATGAAGATGAAGCGTTTTTTGTTGGCCTTGTCTTCAAAAATACCCCAGGTACAGATCCGCGGTAGTGCTGCATCCCAGCCTTTATTCGGATGGTGGGTATCTGTTGCCGAAAGCCAGAAAGTGCCGCTCTTTATTGCTTTAAAGCGATTTGTATTGTAATAAATAGCTGAGTGTTCGCCCTCTTGTGCACCATCGTCGCGACCAACACCCACGTAATCAAATCCAGGAAGGAGCTTTTTAAGATCTTGAACCTGATCAAAAAAACCTTCTTGGATACCAAAGATATCAAAGCCATGGTATTTAATCAGATTGGTTAGCGGAACTTTGCGGTCGTTCCACATGTTGTCAACATCGACGGTATTTCTTTGACGGATATTATAGCTGGCTGCAATAAATTCCTGTGCATAAGATAGGTAGGATAGGCAGAGCGCTAAGGCGAGAATAATACTTTTTTTCATTTAGAATCTAGTTTTTAAAAAGGTACTGAAACGGTCATACTCATTAAGTCGGCCTGATAAGTGGTCGACTGATTAGGATACATGACTATTTCAACGGTATTGTTATTTCTTTAATACACGGAGCAACAATTCAGGTTCGTCAGTTGTAATAAAATCAATTTTCTGATCGATTAGATTTGTCATTTCTTCTTCTGTGTTTACTGTCCATGCGTTCACTTTCATGCCAAGTTGATGCGCATCTTTCAGCCATGTTGCATTCTTTTTGAACACCGAAAAGTGATAATCCACTCCATTGATTCCAGTAGCTTTCACATCTGAAGGAGATTTATCTCCTGTAAGATATTGGATATTGGCCTTAGGAGCCAGTTCGTGAATTTTTTGACAAGCCTCAAAGCTGAAGGAAATATAATCAGTGACTTTTTCTGCCTTTAAGCTTTTGACCATCTCAACCGCTTTTGTGGTCGCTTCAAGTGTACGATCGACGCCGAGTTTATTGATTTTCAATTCAAGGATAAGCCGCAAGCCTTTCAATTTTTTCCCAGCATTAAGGTATTCTTCCAGCGTGGGAATAGATTCGCCGTTAGGATGCTTTTTTTCCAAAAGCTCTTTATATGTTGCCGTTGCGATATCGATACCATAGAAATCATTGTCGTGGTTGACTACAAGAATATTGTCTTTGGTCAAATGTACATCGAACTCGGATCCGAAGAGCTTAAGGTCGTGGGCCGCCTTTAAAGAAGCAATAGAGTTTTGGGGGAGATGGCTGTTTTTCCATACACCACGATGCGCAATGGCTTTCGTCTGTGCGAACAATGCCGAAGATGAGATCACCATCGCTAGTGTCAGACAGCTAAAAATATGTTTTTTCATGCTATAATTATGTATGAGTGTTTGTTTTCAACGGCATCATGCGCACGTTTCACTCGGTGATTTATTGCTATTCTATTTCTATTTTTCGACATTTATATATTACCTATGACGATATTACCCGTAAAAAATGAACCTGATAAAAGGTTCGTTTCTTATAAATGGGTTTAAAAGCTGATTTTACATAGGACAAAAAAAGTGGTACTTTTTATCTCGATGTACAAGATCTAAAGTACCACTTTTATATTTAGGAATTGTTAAGTGTAATTTATTTTTTACCATTCCATTCGGCCATGAACTCATCCAGGAAACCGAGCATATAATCATGACGATGCGCAGCGATTTTCTTCGCCGCTTCTGTATTCATCTTATTCTTTAACAATAAGAGCTTTTCGTAGAAGTGATTGATTGTAGGGGCTTCCGAATGTTTATACGCTTCCTTATCCTTATATTCCTGCACAGGAATGCTAGGATTATACATCTCACGACCTTTGTTGCCGCCAAAACTAAATGCACGGGCAATACCTATTGCGCCGATGGCATCAAGACGATCAGCATCTTGGACGATCTCCATTTCTTTTGAATGGAATGATACTTCACCCAAACTTGCTTTGAAAGACATGTTGAAGATGATCTTCTTGACGTGATCAATGACTTCAGGCGAAATTTCTAGACTTGCCAAGAATTCTCCGGCAACACGAGGGCCTATTGTTTCGTCGCCATCATGGAATTTACTGTCAGCGATGTCATGTAATAACGCTGCCAATTCACAAACCATGACATCTGCTTCTTCATCTTCTAAAATTAACTTCGTATTGTTCCATACGCGTTGAATATGCGACCAATCGTGGCCTGCTTCTGCAAATTTCAATCGATCTTGCACAAATGCTACTGTGCGCTCAATAATGTTATTCATACAATACTTTTGTTTTTTCGCGAGTACCCTCGTATAATTCGTATTCTAATAATCTACAATCTAATTTACCATTATAAAATTCTATACGTCGGGATGCACGCAGCCCGATTTTCTTTGCCAGATCTGGATTTCCTGTAAATATATAGCCTCTATAACCTTTGCACTCCTGTTTCATGAAATCTCCCATGCGCTTGTAGGTAATTTCTAGTTTACTGTGCGTGCCTAGACGTTCACCGTATTCAGGATTGAATAAAATGACACCACCTTGTTCTTTAGGAACGTGCGTTTCGGCAAAATCGCATACTTCAAATGAAATTAATTGTTCTACACCAGCAGTTCTGGCATTCATTTTAGAAACATTGATCGCCTCTTCCGAAATATCACTTGCGATAATTTGTGGAGTGGCTTTTTTATTGATCTGATCTTTAAGTAGTCTGCGCTCCTGGAAGAAAACAGTTTCATCATAACCAATGAAATGCATAAATGAATAGTTCATCCGTAGTAACCCCGGTTTTCTGTTTGTTGCAATCAGAGCGGCCTCAATAGCCAAAGTTCCGGAACCGCACATCGGGTTCACAAAAGGAGAATTGCCATCCCACTTGGATGCGATAATTGTTGAAGCAGCAAGAGCTTCCAACATCGGTGCTTTTCCAGGGATCTTCCGATAGCCGTGTTTCGCTAGGGTCTCCCCCGAAGTGTCTAGAAAAATTTCAGCACGATCATCTTTCCAGTACAAATGTACCACTGCTTTATTATTCTCAGGGCCTGAATTAGGGCGCATGCCCTTTTTTTCTTTGATACGATCCACGATCGCATCTTTAACCTTTACATTTGCAAATAGAGGTGTACTGATTGTTTCATTGTCTACATTGGAACTGACAGAGAAATATCCGTCAAATTGAATAAGTTCTTCCCAGGCGATCTTACTCAATTCTTCATAGAGTTCCGTCGGATTATTGGCTGTAAACTCCTTTAACGAGTACAGAATCTGAGAGGCTGTACGTAGGTTCAGATTGAGTTTGATCGTATCATTTATACTGACCTTTAATTCTACTCCAGTGGGAAATGCTCTGACAATGTCAAAACCTAACTCTTTAACTTCCTGTTGCAAATAAGGAGATAAGCGCTTATTGCACGTTATAATAACTTTATTGGGGGTGTTGAAAACTTCCATCATATTTTGTACAAAGTTAATTAAACTCTTCCTCAAAAATTGCTTAATTTTACGCTTTAATATTTATTTTTTTGATTATGGAAATTAGAGGAAAAGTACACGAGATAGGAGCGACACAACAAGTGACAGAATCATTCAAAAAACGCGATATGATTGTAGCTTATGCCGAAAACCCACAATTTGTTGAATATATCCGTTTTGAAGCAACACAAGACAGAACTTCAATTTTTGATAACTTAGCAATTGGTGAAGAGGTAGAAGTATCTTTTAATCTTCGTGGTCGTCCTTGGACTAATAAAGATGGCGTAACAACTTATTTCAATTCATTGGTCGCATGGCGTGTAACAAAATTGGGTAATGCTGCTCCGGCACCATCTTCTCCAGGTTACGCAGATATGCCTGCTCCTGTAGATTTGGCGGGTTCATCAGATGATGACGATCTACCATTCTAATCTGAATAAGATTTCATGCTCTATCGCACAAGCGGTAGCGAATAGATTATTTGAACTGTAAGCATACAGTTCTCTACGATAGAAAGGCTTCCTTGGGAAGCCTTTTTTATTTCCCTCCATAAGACAAGTTCTAGCAACTGACATTTATTGGCGCTGAAATTGCTTGCTATAGGAGGTTTAACATCAAAAAAACAACAGATATGAAACTATCCGTATTATTTTCTTGCTTAGCAGCGATTTCGCTAAGCGCATGTAATCAAACTTCAAAAAATAGTCAACATACGGCCACAGATTCTTCTGCACACGAGACAGCGGCAGTGGACACGGCCCATACATCGCAGAATTCACTGGATTGGGCCGGTACTTATGAAGCTACCATTCCCTGTGCAGATTGTGAAGGGATCAAAACAAATATTACCTTAAAAAATGACAATACTTTCGCTATTATCAGTGAATACATTAATAAAAACACTAAAATCGAAGACAGTGGTAAAGTCATGTGGCACGACAATGGATCCGTTGTTCAGCTCACAGGAAAGGAAACAAATATGAAACTGAAAGTGGGCGAAAATAAATTGATCGGACTGGATCAGGAAGGTCATCAGATCGAAGGACCGAATGCACATCTCTATGTGTATAATAAGGTTGAAGGAGAGAAATTATAAATAAAACAAGACCCTGCTCGTTCAATTAGCCGCTGACATATTTACCCCACGGAATTTTTCGTAACAAATAGGTAAGCACAGCACTTGCCAGTAGAGTGAGCACCGTTGCAGCCGGTATTTTCCACAAAGTGGATAAGGGAAGCAAGGGATGGATATAATTCAGCAGCAAAATATGGCATAGATAAATGCCAAAGCTGTGGATGTCGATAAATTCCCAGAATGCGTTGAGATGTTCTGGGAGTTTAAGACCTTGAACGAAAATGAATAAAAAGCCTGCACTCAATGCGATGTTGGGCGAAAGGTAATTGTAAAGTGTCGGATCAAATTCCCCTCGAGAGCTACTTAAATAATAAGTCCCCGAAGCCGTAATTAAACAGCAGATCAGGAAAAATGTAGAACACGGTAATTTTCCCATTTGAATGGGATAGTTGCGCAAGTAATAGCCTAAAACCAGATAACCCATATACCCCGAAAAAAAGGTCAGGTCAAAATTAGGTAGGTAACTATTAAACCATTTATTCATGAAAAATAGCGCTGCAAACCACAATCCCAAAAAGATCTCGATTTCTCTTTTACTGCAGTTGCTCACAATTTTACGTATGAATGGAACTGCAAGGTAGAGCCCAAGTATCATATAAAGATACCATAGGTGTGCATTCGTTCCTGACTTTAAGCGAATTAACACAATGTTAATAACTTGTGGAAAACCAATATAGTCAAAATCGATGTACCGAATAAAATAATAAAGAAGATAGACGATCGTCCAAAAAAGAAAGGGCGGGACAATTTTTAACAGACGTTTTCGATAAAACTGTCCCGTGCTTTCGTCTTTCTGTAGCAGTAGAGCACCTGAAATAATGACAAACAGAGGCACTGCAAAGCGTGAAAAGCTGTTGAGCCAATTGGCGTAATTCCAGTCGAATGACTGAAATTCATTGCTGTTCAGATAACCCGAAGAGGAATGGATCAAGATAACGAGCAGTATCGCAACAATACGTAGTACACTGATATAACTGGTTCGCGCCATTGGGGTATTCTATTTTTAATGACTTTTATTGTCGTAGACTCTTAAGTATAACAGGGTGAGGAGTGCTCCAATGCTCGCCATGCCCACGCCAACGAGTGAAGGTGTATTGTAAGCCAACCCCCATGTTATTGGAATCCCGCCAAGAAATGCACCTAAGGTATTACCCAGGTTAAAGGCCGCCTGACCGCCTGCTGCGGCCAATGTCGCAGCTTCTTTTGAAGCGCGGATCAACATCAGTTGTGTCGGTGAACCAATAGTGAAAGATACCAGTCCCGTAATAAAGGCCAAAGGGTAAGCTGTCCAGCCTAGTGGCGATATAAAGTAGACCATCACAAGGCATAGCGCCATTGCTGAAAAACTCGCGATAGCTGCTTTGGTCGGTGAAATCGTGTCGGCCAGTTTTCCGCCAATAAGATTTCCAAAAAACATACCAACACCAATCAGGATCATAATTAGCGGTACGCGATCAGGAGCGATGCCTGATACATTGGTCACTAATGGTGCGATATAACTGATCCAGGCGAAAAGGCCACCGGTTCCGATGGCGATGATCGCCATTAATAACCAGGCAATTTTTTTATTGAAGAAGTTTAGCTGGCTAAAGATATTATTCCCTTTGGCGGCTTCAATTTTGGGCATCCAGGCATAAATTGCTGCAAAAGTAATTAATCCCAGTATACTGATGATACCGTATGTCAAACGCCAGGAATAATGATGACCGAGGTATGTGCCCAATGGTACTCCGGCTAAATTGGCAATCGTCATTCCCGTAAACATGATGGAAATAGCCTGCGCTTCCTTTCCTTTTGGAGCCAATCGAGCTGCAACAACAGATCCAACACCGAAAAATGCACCATGTGGAAGTCCAGCCATAAAGCGAGAAAGACTGATTAAAAACTGTCCTGGAGCAATACTGAATAGGCCGTTGAAGATAAAAAAGAGCAGCATTAAAAAGAGCAGTACCTTCTTCGGGGGATATTTTCCCGTAAATAGCACTAATGTTGGGGCACCAACAACAACACCTAGTGCATAGAGCGCAATCAGGTGGGCCGCGGTAGGGATTTCGATATGAAGATCTTTGGCAATATCAGGCAGGATACCCATCATCGTGAATTCGGTCATTCCGATGGCAAGTCCGCCAAATGCCAAAGCGATAATTCCTTTGTTCATTGTATTTTAAGGTTGAGGTTGTACGATAATGGTACGAAGATAATAAATAGATTGTACTAAAAATTATTGATACCTTTTTTGAGGGACACAAGTAATATTTTTAGTCTTTCTTAAGATGATCTGACGTTGATCTAATCTGCTTTCCAATACGACCGAATCAGCGGCATGGTAAACAACTTTAAAGCGGGGGATATATTGACCGGAAAGATAGCAGCCTGAAATCTTCTGCTTGCCATTCTCCTTGGTATAAATACCATCGACGATGACGGAATCTCCGCGCAAAACATAAATACCCTTTGCATGTTCTGTCCAGGAGCCGTTTTTGTAACAGCTATCCGGTATGGTTTGTACTTTATTGTTGACGTGCATGGTCGCGTAAACAGAATCACAAGTGAACTTGAAATCAGTCAAGGTGTATTGCATCATTTGTTGCTGCCCCGGAATACTGTCCTGGACCCATTCGCCCTGTAAAAAGGGGGCACCTTCGCTCTGCATATCCGAATTGAATTTGCAGGCGGTAAAAAAGAAAAACATACCTATGGCAAGTGCCAATAGGTATGTTTTTGTTCGTGTATTTTTTTTTGAAATAATAGTCACAGCCTATTTTAAACTTCCAACCATATCCTCCGGTTTCACCCAGGCATCGAAATCTTCAGGAGTTACATAACCTAAGCGGACCGCTTCTTCCTTAAGCGTAGTCCCATTTTTATGTGCTGTTTGAGCGATTTCTGCAGATTTATAGTAACCAATTTTCGTGTTTAGTGCCGTTACCAACATCAATGAGTTGTCAACCAATTCTTTGATGCGTTTGTAGTTAGGCTCAATACCAGCTGCACAGTGCTCTTCAAATGAAACACAAGCATCACCCAATAGGCGAGCCGATTGCAAGAAGTTTGCTGCCATCAAAGGTTTGAACACGTTTAGTTCATAGTGGCCCTGCGTTCCACCAATCGTAATAGCCACATCATTACCCATCACTTGCGCTGCAACCATCGTTAACGCTTCACATTGCGTTGGATTAACTTTACCTGGCATAATTGATGATCCTGGTTCGTTCTCAGGGATCAAGATTTCACCGATACCTGAACGTGGGCCAGAAGCCAACATACGGATATCGTTTGCAATTTTATTTAATGAAACAGCCAATTGCTTTAATGCACCGTGTGTTTCAACGATTGCGTCGTGAGCTGCCAATGCCTCAAATTTATTTTCAGCAGTTACAAAAGGAAGGCCTGTAAATTCGGCGATATATTTAGCAACCACAACATCATAACCGTTTGGCGTATTTAATCCCGTACCTACGGCTGTACCGCCTAAAGCAAGTTCTGATAAATGCGAAAGTGTGTTTCTCAATGCTTTTAAACCATGGTTCAATTGAGCGACATAACCTGAGATCTCTTGACCTAAAGTCAACGGAGTAGCATCCATTAAGTGTGTACGGCCAATTTTTACGACGTTTTTAAACTCTTCAGCTTTTTTAGCTAATGTGTCACGCAGTTTTTCTACACCTGGAATTGTAACTTCTGCAACAGCTTTATAAGCTGCGATATGCATTCCTGTAGGGAACGTATCATTTGATGATTGCGATTTGTTTACATCATCATTTGCTTTTAACACAGGTTCACCCTCACCAATTTTATGTCCAGCCAATACTTGTGCACGGTTTGCGACAACCTCATTCACATTCATGTTGGATTGTGTACCTGAACCCGTTTGCCAGATAACCAGTGGGAATTGGTCATCCAATTTGCCCGCCAAGATCTCATCACATACGGTAGCAATCGCATCACGTTTCTCTACAGGTAATACCCCCAACTCGTGGTTAGCATAAGCAGCCGCTTTTTTTAAATACGCAAAGCCTGCGACGATTTCGTGTGGCATCGAAGCTGCTGGTCCGATTTTAAAGTTGTTGCGTGAACGCTCTGTCTGTGCACCCCAGTATTTGTCTGCAGGTACTTGAACTTCACCCATCGTGTCTTTTTCAATTCTGAATGACATAGTATGTAAGTATAAGTAAAACGTAAAAATTAAGAGTATATGTGCTTAGCACATAATACATCAATTACAAAGTTACAGGATAATACAGTAAAGAGCAAGGATTAAAGAATATGGATTAGAATAAAAAACAATAATCAGCTCTTAAAAACCAAGACGTTTTGTCAAGGATTCATTCACATGGTGGAAAACCTGTTTCGGTTTTAATGTCCGCCAGGGAAGCTTGTTCAGTGCGCCACCAAAATTAATGTAATAGTCTATATTCTGCTGCTGAAATTCTTCAATGACATGCTCCCGGAAACCAATGCCTGCTATCCAGCCGTCATCGATATCCTGAAACCATTCCTCATAGTAAGAATCATCTGAAGCATGAAAATTGAGTACATTCTCTCCAATCAGCATAAAATACTTGATGCCCTGACTGATCATTACATCAATAATTTCTCGCTTGAGCAACATAATATCATTGTAGATCGCATCATTCCATTCACCAATGAGTTCGATAATGCAGTACTGTTTCTCGTAGTCCACAAATAGTATTTTTAGGTATAAGGTCAGTGAGCCGAATTCATCCCATTGTGGGTGCAATAGGAAATTATAAATCTGTTTATCAAAATCGAATTCGCTATAGACGGTGCCATAAAATGGGGATTGTTCATCTTCAGCGGCAATGTAGTAGTCCCGCCAATTGTAATAAGGTTCGATCTCGTGCATACAGTGGAATCTTTTTCAATTCAAACTAAGATAAATTTACGCGCATTTGCAAGTTAAATTATAGTGATCATCGTTATGAGGTTAAATTCACTTTTTCATAATCCTACCAGCTTTCTAGTGCGATGGGCTAGGCGGTACTCAGTTCAAAACAAGATCGGGGAGCTTTTTGTTTTTAAATGTAAAAATATGCGCTCAAATACTCGTTTAACCGAATAAACTTATTATTTTTGATCAAGTAATTAATGTTGAACAGTTTGTCTCTTCTTCGATAATTCATGAAGATTTCCCATGCAGAAAAGTATTAAACGAAATATCTTTGTAGCCGCTACATATGCTGCAGTACTGTTTCTTGGCTTGCTGTTGGGACAAAATTATGCCGAGGAACAAGGAAATAACCAGAAAACAACCTTTTCAAGTTTACGCTCCAATGGCAATTCAGATAAACTGCAATATCTCATTCAATTAATTGCTGAGAATTATGTCGACAACGTCAGTATAGACACGGTTCAGGATGAAGCCATTGAACATGTTGTTTCCCGCCTCGATCCTTTTTCTACCTTTTTGAGACCAAATCAAGTCCTAGCAAAGCAGGAAACTCTTGAAGGAACATTCGACGGTATCGGTGTTGAGTATTTTCGTCTGAAAGATACATTACTTGTTGTTGGAATGGTGGCTGCTGGTCCTGCAGAAAAAGCAGGTATGCGTATTGGTGACCGCATTTTAAAGATCGGAAATAAAGATCTTATTGGAAGAAAGGTGACTGAATCCGAAATAGAAAAACTTATCCGTGGCAAGAAAGGGACAGCAGTATTGATTTCCATTCAACGCAATGGGGAGGTATTGAGCAATCCAATTAAAGTTATTCGCGATCAGGTAAATGTATCGAGCTTAGATGCATCCTATATGATCGCTCCAAAGACAGCTTATGTGAAGATTCGAAGGTTTGGACATAAAACTGCCGACGAATTCAGACAGTCACTCATTGATTTACGAAAAAGCGGTGCTCAAGATCTTATTTTGGATCTACGCAATAATGGTGGCGGATTTGTCCATACAGCGATTGATCTGGCAGGTCAATTTTTCAAAGAAAAAAGACTATTGATGTATACCGAAGGTGCCAATGAACCTCGTCAGGATTTCTATTCCGAGAAAACTGGCGATTTTGGCGATGGCCGTGTCATTGTGCTGATCAACGAAAGTACAGCCTCAGCAAGCGAAATTTTGAGTGGTGCGCTTCAGGATCTGGACCGGGCAACGATTGTCGGCCGAAGGTCTTATGGCAAAGGTCTAGTGCAGGAACAATTTGACTTTTCAGACGGATCGGCCATTAATCTGACTGTAGCTCGCTATTATACGCCTCTTGGGAGATGCATTCAGCGAAAATATACACGCGCCAATTTTGATGCGGCAAAATACATGACAGGTTTCGATCTATGGACACTGGATACCGAATTTAGCCAAAAAGAGATGTTTACAACCAGCAAAGGAAAACTTGTTTTTGGGGGTGGGGGTATTCTTCCAGACGTAACTATCCCGATTGATACCAATGAAACCAGTGCTAAATACCGCGAGATTTTTCATTCCAATGCGATCGAAGAGTTCGTGTATGATCGGTTTACAAAGCATTTGCCTGCCTATTCTATTGAGAATTTTATCAGTGGCTACCATCTGCCAGCTGCGGAGTTTGATCTATTCATCTCATACCTCAATCGACAAAAGGCGATTCATGTAACAGCCAATGAAGCGAAAAACCTGCATGATTTGATTCAGTCTGATATCGAAGCCCTGGTTGGTCGGTATTATTTTGGCCGTGAAGCGTACTATAAAATCAAGAATCGCCGAGATAAATTTATTGAAATTGGCCTTAAAACATTGGGGTATCAGATGCCTAAGGTTTAAGTCTAAGGTCCGACCATACGGGATAGTGATCAGATAATTTCTGTTTGACAATCTGATAATTCATTATCTGGAATTTCTGGCTTGCAAAAATGTAGTCGATCTGAAAGATCGGCAGGAGTGCATGATGGGTCACTCCCCAGCCATTACCTTTCTCCTTAAAGGCATTGTACAGACCGTCTCCAATTAAATTGACCGAGTAGCTCATTGGGGTGTCGTTGAAATCGCCTACAGCAATATAAGGATATTGACATTCATTCATGTGCTTCTTTAATGAATGTGCCTGTTCGCTACGTAGCTCGAAAGCATTCTTGAGTTTTCGGCTCAACCTGCGGGTGGTTGAATTATCGGATTCGTTTTTATTGGATAGATTCTGGATAAACTCTTTGTCCTCATTTTGAAGCGCAAACGAACGTAAATGTATATTGTATATCCGAATCAGTGTATCCTGTTTTTTGATATCTACGTAACTGATCCGATTGATGCCGTAGTCGTTGTCCCTTATGGTGCCGGAATCATAGATCGGGAAGCGGGAAAGAACAGCCATACCATATGCCTCGTAATCATTTTTGGAGCTGGGTTCAAAGAAAAAATAATCATAGCCCAGTTTATCTTTGAATTCCTCCGAAAAAACATGTTTCCCCTTGATCTTGCTAATATATTCCTGAAAGCAGATTATATCAGGAGATATGCTGTCAATAATGCGGACAACGTCGGCTTTAAAGTTTTTCTTCTCATCATTTACCTTTTTGAACAAATGAGCATTGAAAGTCATAATGCGAAGCGTGCGTATTTCGGACGATACAGGAGCGTTCTCTTTGCGGATGTTCCAATGTTTAGTTAAGAAAGGCCATCCAATGAGGATTGCTACGAGCGAATAAAGTGCTATTTTCCGTTTACGAAGCAGCCAATAAAAAATAAAACCAATATTAATAAGGAGGATCGGAAGGTAGCCTAAGCCCATAAATGCAATGGGCCAAAAAGATTTAGGATTAATGAAGGTCGCCGAATAACTCATCAGCAAGGCAATGATCGCAAGCATATTTGCCAGGAACATTGTTTTACTTATAAAGCCCAGTTTTCTTCTTAAAAATGTCCTTCTATCCATCAACCTTGTCACCACTATTGCTTGCCCTAAAGAGCGTTTCTTTTTCGGGGTTCGTTAGACTGTCGTAGCCAGAAATGGAAATTTTATCTAAGATAGTATCGATTTCATCCTGATTGGGCAGGTCATAACGATGTTTCCGATTTGTAGGTATATTGTTGCCTACAACGACTTTCATTTTTGCAGGCTTCTTTCGTTTTTTCTGAAAAACTGTGGACCAATCCATGCCTGATTTTAGGGCATAAGTGAATCCCATTCCGAAAAGTACAACAGCAAAGTAGGAAATGGCCGCAGGCCGGTTTGTCATGGTCAGAGCAAGAAATTCAATCGCAAAATAAATAATGGCGACTAATTTTAACTTAACGGTACCGATAAGCAGGAACCGTAACTCATACTTGGGCACCAAGGTAACAATTGCCGCTAGTACTGCTGCCAGAGGGAGAGAGCCACCCATGAGCTGTAAGCTGGTAGGCGTGGGAATTAGTGACCCAAAACCAACATAGAGCACACTGCCTAGCAGCCAAGATGCGATATAGACAAATAGAAATTGCCTTTTGTTTAAAAAAGTGAAAAAGATCTGACCGACCCAATAGAGCCAAAGGCTATCAAAAAGTATGGTCAGCAGCTTAACGTATACAAAATTCGATGTGATCAACGACCAAGGCTGTTCAATAAAGCTTGAGAAATTACTCGGTAAACTCAATCGACGTACAATAGGCTCTAAAAAACTTTGGGGCACAATCTTTAATTCAAAGAGCAGATCTAAAAAATAAATGAGGACAAATAAACATACCTGAATACTGATCACCAAAGGAACCGGTGAACCTGTCTTATAGGTTTGTCTCCAAAAATCTTTTAAGCCGATATTATTCATTGTGCACGATATTAATAAATTCCTTTTCTAATCTTCCACAGTTTAAGCAGTAGATAGCCAAATAGTGCACCACCGACGTGTGCCAGGTGAGCCACCGAATCTCCTGGTCTAGACAAGCTCATATATATTTCGATAAGGATAAATCCACCGATCATATACTTCGCTTTGACTGGTACAGGAATAAACAAAAATTGAAGCGGTATGTTTGGGAAAAGGTAGGCAAATGCCAATAAAACGCCATAAATGGCTCCCGAGGCTCCCAACATTGGAATAAGATAAGTTAATGCTTCGTTGTTTCCGGTATTTGCCATGGCAATGAGTTCGCTTCCACTTATGCCGTGGAGTGGTGCGAAGGAACCCGTCGCATTATAAAGCTGTATACCATTTACTGCAGTATAAAGAAACCAGGCTCCGATCCCCGAAACCAGGTAAAAATTTAAAAAACGTTTCGATCCAAGTACCTGCTCAATCATAGGGCCGAACATGACTAAGGAAAACATATTGAAGAAAATATGGGTAATGTTGTTCTTGTCATGCATAAACATATGTGTGATCACTTGCCAGATTTTAAAATAAGGTGAGTCTGGATAATAGACCGCAAGATAATCATATGCTACAGGAAAAAGTTGTGATCCAATATAAAATACAATATTGATGATCAATAAATTCTTGATAACAGGTGTCAATTGTGGAAACATATATTTTATCTTCTAGTTTTTACCAAATTTTTCCGCTAATTCTTGCAATGTAAATGTTACAATTACAGGATTCCCATAGATGGAGATATTGGGCGAGTGACAGGCAAAAAGTCTATCTACAAGCTCTGCCATAGCTGTATTATCCAGTGTAGTACCGGGTTTTATCGCTGCATTGCGGGCTAGGCTCTTCGCTAGATTTTCCCGCTTAGCGAGCTTATACTCAGACTGATTGTTTTTGTAATCCTCCAATATTTTCTCAATCATCTTTATTTCGTCAAATCCCGTCCCTAAGTCCGCAGGGATTCCGTCAATAATATAGGAATTTTTTCCAAATTCACGAATTTGAAAGCCCAGGCCATTGATGTCCTCCAGAAGATCCTTCATTAACTCATTATCTGCGGCATTCAGATCCAACGTCTGTGGAAATAGACTTTGCTGACTCAATCCCTTATGTTGATCCAGCTGTGCAAGAAATTGCTCGAAGAGTATGCGTTCATGCGCCGATTGTTGATCGATCAGAATAAATCCAGAGTGAATCTGAGAAACAATATATTTGTTATGCAGCTGGAAAAAGAGCTTCGAAGATGATTTATCTTCGACTTGAATGACTTGTGGGCCATCGCTCAATTCGGATTCCGCATGCAATGGCAGCTGAACAGATTCTTCCTTTTCGACGATTTGATACAAAGAATCCCAATTGCTAGGTATGCCACCTGTCTTCTTATTAAGTCCTTCCGCATAGCTTTCTGATCGCGTGTAGCTCGAACTGGACTTCGAGTTGTCTGTATCAAATGGATTGAAGTCCGGATTAAAGGTCACTGTTGGAACGATAATTTCATCCAATGCTTTTTTTGTAATCAGATTGGTGAAGCTTGTTTCCTGTTCAAAATCAAGAGAAGGCATGATATTGTATCGTCCCAATGATCTTTTTACAGCTGAGCGGATAATGGCATAAATGGCCTTATCGTCTTCATACTTAATTTCGGTCTTGGTGGGATGTACGTTGATGTCGATGCGTGCAGGATCTATGTCGATAAATAAGACATAGAAAGGAAATGTTTCTGCCTGCAAAATATCTTCATAAGCATTCATAACAGCGTGGTGCAGGTATGGATCACGTACAAAGCGTTTGTTGACAAAGAAAAACTGTTCTCCCCGAGTTTTCTTTGCAAATTCGGGTTTCCCTACAAAGCCTTCCACCTTAATGATGGAAGTATCTTCTTCCACAGGGACGAGACGCTGATTGTAATTATTGCCAAAGATATGGACAATACGTTGTTTGAGCGTTTCTGCCGGCAAATGGTAGATTTCATTTCCGTCACTATGTAAGGTCAGGAAAATTTGCGGATTCGATAAGGCTATACGTTGAAATTCATCAATGATATGACGCATTTCTACGGAGTTGCTCTTTAGGAAGTTTCTCCGCGCAGGAATATTGTAAAAAAGATTTTTGACTAAAATATTTGTCCCGGCAGCAACAGCTTCGGGATATTGATTGACAACTTTTGACCCCTCTATTTCGACAACTGTACCCAGTTCATCTTCGATACGGCGTGTTTTGAGCTCCACCTGGGCAATAGCTGCAATGGAAGCCATCGCTTCCCCGCGGAAACCCATGGTGCGAATAGCAAATAAGTCTTCAGCCTTACGGATTTTTGATGTCGCATGGCGCTCAAAACAAAGGCGGGCATCGGTTACGCTCATGCCACAGCCATTGTCAATGACCTGGATCAATGACTTGCCTGCATCTTTAACAATAAGTTTTATTTTGTCAGCTCCAGCATCAATAGCATTCTCAATCAATTCTTTAATGGCAGACGCTGGTCGCTGCACCACTTCTCCCGCCGCAATCTGATTAGCAACATTATCTGGAAGTAATTGAATAATATCCGACATATAATACAAAGTTAAGAAATATCCATGTTCACAGCGTATAAACACTGATGAAAATCAATCGGACATTCCACATGTTCTTTAAAAACAAAAGCCTGTAAGCGTTCATTTATACAAATGAAAATGGGGATAGCAACGACGAATTGTTTACAGCCCAAAAGGACCTATAAACCTATTTAGTCATTAAATATGCCGCTATCCATTGGACGTCAAAGTCAGTGTGCGTTGTCTAACAGCTGTGTAAAAACACAACTGATAGAGCTGGAAAAATATTCCCTTTGCAATAACCGAGCCACCCTACGAACAGCAGCTGCAAACAGCATAATTCGCCGCTGCTGTTTCGTTGATATTACATTTCCAATTTTAAGAAACGTGCCGTTTCGCTTTTGTTATTTTTAATTAAGTTCTCAGGTGTTCCCTCAAACAGGACTTGACCACCCTCTTTACCACCTTCTGGACCGATATCAATGACCCAATCTGCCGATTTAACGACATCAAGATTGTGTTCAATGATCAGTACTGTATTTCCTCGGTCAACGAGACGATTGATAACCCCCATAAGGACATTGACATCTTCAAAGTGAAGACCTGTAGTCGGTTCGTCAAGGATATAAAATGTATTTCCAGTATCTTTTTTAGAAAGCTCCGTGGCCAATTTTACCCGCTGTGCCTCACCTCCCGATAAAGTTGTCGAGGACTGACCTAAGGTAATATAGCCCAAGCCGACATCCTGAAGTGTTTTGATCTTTCGGTAGATACTTGGTACGTTTTCGAAGAAGCCCACAGCATCGTTGATGCTCATATCGAGTACATCAGAGATGGATTTTCCTTTATAACGCACCTCTAAAGTTTCTCGGTTGTAGCGTTTTCCGTGGCATGTTTCACAAGGAACCTGTACATCGGGTAGGAAATTCATTTCAATGACTTTCAATCCGGCTCCCTGGCAGGTTTCACAACGTCCGCCTTTGACATTAAAGGAGAATCGTCCAGGTTTATATCCTCTGATCTTCGCTTCTGGCAATTGAACAAACAAGGTTCTGATATCTGAAAATACACCAGTATAGGTCGATGGATTGGATCGCGGTGTACGTCCGATAGGACTTTGGTCAATTTCGATGACTTTGTCTATATGCTCTAAGCCCTCTATTTTTTTGAAAGGAAGAGGAGTTGCTTTGGCCCTGAAAAAATGTTTATTTAAAATCGGATATAAAGTACCCGTGATTAAGCTGGATTTGCCCGAGCCCGAAACACCGGATACGACAATGAGTTTCCCCAAAGGAAAGGAGACCGACAGATTCTTTAAGTTATGTCCGGTCGCGCCATGTAATGATAATGTTTTTCCATTGCCCTTACGGCGTTTTTCTGGGATCTTAACCTCTTTAGTCCCGTTAAGGTAAGCTGCTGTCAAAGAGTCTGATTTGAGGATTTCTTGTGGAGTACCTTCCGCAACCACAGTGCCGCCATGAACTCCTGCCGCAGGCCCCATATCAATAACATGGTCGGCATGTAGGATCATGTCTTTATCATGTTCTACAACAAGTACCGAATTGCCAATATCACGTAGATTTTTGAGCGCATTGATCAACCGTTCATTGTCACGTTGATGAAGTCCGATACTCGGCTCATCAAGAATGTAAAGTACATTGACCAGCTGCGAGCCAATCTGTGTCGCCAGACGGATCCGTTGCGCCTCCCCGCCGGAAAGTGTTTTAGCGGTACGATCCAAGGTGAGGTAATTTAAGCCTACATCCAGCAAGAAGCCTAAACGTGCACGGATTTCCTTTAAGATCTCTGTTGCAATAACAAGTTGGCGTTCATCAAGTTTGCTTTCTACCTGATCAAACCATTCTTTGATGGATGTAATATCCATCGTAGAGAGTTCATGGATGTTTTTATCGGCAATTTTAAAATGTAAAGACTCTTTCTTCAAACGAGCGCCTGCACAGGTCGGACAGGTGACTTTCGTCCTAAAATCATCCAAAGAAGGGGCTTCATCCGATGATTTTCCAGAAAACTCTTCCAGCATCTTAAAGATACCTTCAAATTCAACACGATATTCACGTGTACCATAACTTCCATACGATACAGTGACAACGATAGGCTCTTCTTTATTCCCGAATAAAAGCTGATCAATTTGTTCTTCATTGAGTTTTTCAAGCGGCGTTGTAATGGTAAAATCCAATTTTTTTGCGACAGCTTTCAAGACTTCCGAAGTCCAGTTTTCGCGCGTAGGCCCTAGGGGCGCTAATCCACCTTTTTGAATACTGAGTTTTTTGTCTGGAATAACCGCACTCTTATCAATTTCAAAAATATAGCCTAAACCATCACATGTGGGGCAAGCGCCATATGGCGAGTTAAAGGAGAAGGTATTAGGTTGTGGTTCGTCATAAGAAATACCTGATTCGGCGTCCATAAGATAACGGCTATAGAATTGCTCCTGATTATCCTTTGTAGACACTTTTATAATACCTTTGGCTGTTTTCATCGCCTGCATAACCGAAGTCTGTAGGCGCTTTTTATCTTCACGCTCTACTTTCAAACGATCCACTACGATTTCGATATCGTGTATTTTGTAGCGATCTACCTGCATTTTTGGAACAAGATCCAATATCTCTCCATCCACGCGTACTTTCACATAACCTTGCTTGCGGATTTGTTCAAATAATTCACGGTAGTGGCCTTTACGCCCTTTAACCACCGGGGCCAAAATATTTAAAGCCTGCCCCTCGAATTCAGTCAAAATACGTTCGATAACCTGATCGTCCGACATGCGTTCCATTTTTTTCCCAGTCACATAAGAGAACGCTTCTCCAGCTCGGGCAAACAATAGACGCATAAAGTCATAGACCTCAGTAATTGTTCCAACCGTAGATCGGGGATTTTTGCTTGTTGTTTTCTGCTCAATGGAAATCACTGGACTTAATCCCGATATCTTGTCAACATCCGGACGTTCCATTCCACCCAAAAATTGACGGCTGTAGGCACTGAATGTTTCCATATAGCGACGCTGTCCCTCGGCATAAATAGTGTCAAAAGCCAAAGAAGACTTTCCGCTACCACTCAGACCTGTGATAACAACCAACTCATTTCTAGGAAAAGAAACATCTATATTTTTTAGATTATGCGCGCGCGCTCCAAATACCTGAACTTCACTTTGTTCGCCCAAATCTGGGCTTTTTTTTACTGCCATGAAAACTCCTTAAAGTCCCTGTTAAGGGATAAAATGCAAAACATGCAAAATTACAGATTTTAAAGGAATTATGCGAGCCAATCTGACTTTTGGAATAAAATGTGATATACAAGTGATTTAAAAAAATAATGTACCTTGCAACGTAAATCTAAATTTATGCGAAAATACGACGTCAGCAAACAAGAGAAACAATCGATCGAAGATATTGTCCGATTTTGGAAGAAAGAAAATCTATTGGATGAACAGAAAGCGGACGAATTGATGGAGAGTTTGGACGTGAAAAGTTTTGATTGGGGACAGTTGGCGAGATATGCCTTTTGGATTGCACTAGCTTCTTTGGTATTTGCTGTTTTTTCGCTGTTTACAGATGCATCATTTCTAGCATTTGTAGATACACTCTACGAAGCACCCAATATCCTGTTCTGTTTCTTTTTTGCAGCTGTAGCCGTGTTATTCTATACGTTGGGCTTTCGATATAAGAAACGATATCCTTATAAAAATCTATCTACCGAGACCATGATGCTGATTGGGGTTTTCGGAACAGCTGCTTGTATCGGATTTATGGGCAAAGTATTGGATAAAGATACGATGCACTATTCCTTGTTATTTTTACTCTCCGTGGCGATTTATGGCTTTCTTGCCGTTAAGCTTGACAGTAAACTGATTTGGACCTTTATGCTTTTGGCTTTGGGTGTATGGTTTGCGACCGAGACAGCCTACCATAGCAATTGGGGGTTTAAGTTTTGGGGAATGAATTACCCACTTCGTTTTACCATCTTTGGGGCACTGATAACCGCTTTGGCCGTTTGGGGTCAACCGAGGTTCGATCGCCTGAAAATCTTTCAGCCGATCAGTTATATTGTGGGATTGATCTATCTGATGGTATCCTTGTGGACATTGTCCATTTTCGGAAATTATGCCGATTTCTATGAGTGGACGACCGTACGCCAATACCATATGTTCTACTGGGGTATCTTATCCACCGCGGTCTCTGTATTTCTGGTTGTATACGGTCTAAAAGCCAAGGATAATGTGAGCCGAGAAGTGGGATTTGTCTTTTTAGTGCTCAATATCTACACCCGTTATGTGGAGTATCTCTGGGATAATATCAATAGAGCTGTATTCTTTTTGATTCTTGCAGTCTCTTTTTGGTTTGTGGGTCGCTGGGCAGAGAAATTATGGAACAAGCGGAAAGAAGAGATTGCAGGATGATCCTTAAAATTGAACAGTAAATCCGACACCTCTATTTGAGCTGATGCTCAGGTTAGGATCCAAGCTTAGGTATTTTCGGATTCGGGTAATAAAGACATCCATACTCCTTCCCGTAAAGAAATCCACATTTCCCCATACCTTTTCAAGAATTTCTTCACGCGTAACGAGCTGGCCGTTATGCTGCCACAGAAATAGAAGGAGCTGTGTTTCACGTTCGGTGAGCTTGTATTGTTCCGAAGTGTGGCTTAATAATAGCTGTTCAGGATGGAATAAATACGTGCCGATGACGATCGATTTTGGAGAGCTACTTTTCTGATTCCGTTTTAATATATTCTGTATGCGAAGTAATAGTTCTTCAGGATCGCAAGGTTTAGTGACATAATCATCTGCACCGATTTTTAGTCCCGTAAGCTTGTCGATTTTTTGCTCTTTAGCTGTTAAAAAGATAAATGGTAATGCGGGATACAGGGCATTGATTTCTTTGGCCAGACTAAAACCGCTGATTTGAGGAAGCATAACATCCAGTATTACTAGATCGTAATCGGCTAGCTGCTGATAATTTTCTGTAAGATCCTTAGGCTGCGCTATCCAGTCTATGGCAAATTTGGATAGCTCAAGGTATTGCTTGAGCATAAAACCAAAATCAGAGTCATCTTCTACCAGTAATAATTTGTTCATTTTTTTATATTCAGTCGTTAATATAAACTAATAGTCTACGGCTACTATGTTCGGCTTTGTCGTGGATCCTAATTCCTATTTCTTTTCGGCAGCTCATTTCTCTTGCTGATATTACAATACCTCATGACGGAATAGCAACGAGCGGCAATTGAATTTTAAACGTAGTCCCCACACCAAGCTTACTGGTCACTGTAAGCTGTCCCTGATAACGATTCACGATTTTTTTAACAAGGAAAAGTCCGATTCCCAAGCCTTTGGTATCATGAACATTGTTTTTTTGGATGCGGTAAAACTTGTCAAAAATATAAGGTAGTTCTAGCTCTTCCATGCCATCACCATTGTCTTGTATGTAAATAGAAAGTTTGTTTTTCTGTTCCTCGAAATGAATATTAAGCCAAGTTGCACCATATTTTACGGCGTTGCTCATCAGGTTCTGAAATAATGTTGTTGCATCATTGGGGTTCAGGCACAATTTGTTCTCGGGGCAAGGGCCGATTTGAAATGCGGTGGTCGGATTGGTCAACTTAAAGTCTTCGAAAATAGCTTGTAGTTCCGTGCTGGTAATAAGACGCTGATCAGTTGTTTGAAGGTTTTCGTTTAGTGGATTGAGGGTTTGTTCGAGACGGTTTACCTGACGTTCAATGACCGTTATGATATTTTCGTCTGTTGATTTTCGAAGTGTTTTAGCTGCAATCTTCAAGGTCGCGATGGGCGTTTTTAGCTCATGTGAAATATTGTCAACGACATCGTGTAGCACGCTGATCTGCTTTTGCTGTTTTCTGAGATTCTGAATGGTTCTATAAAAAAGCCAAAGAAAAGCGACCAGAATAAAAAGCGTGCTCAACAGAAGCGAAGTGAGTTCTTTGAATAATATCCAATTCAGATTCGTCACCTCAAAGGATGTCTTCCTATGTACAAAAAAAGTGTATAAGACTTCTTTGCTTTGGATGCTGTTTTCGATTTTCTGTGTTTCTGTTTTTTCTGTTATCCACTCGCTTGAGGAAAGTTCAACGGGCTGCCGAAAAGTTCCAAGCGTTGTGTAGACGGTAATGGGGCCCTCTGCGATCTGTTTTTCTAAGCTCTTAAAATAGATGCCCAAAATTTCCTTTTTCAGGATGACATTCATTCCAAGTGGCTGAAATAGACTGTTGACATATTGCGTTAGTTTCTGGGATGTTTTATGTGCATTCGCACTGTAAAGTCCTTTCAGTTCTTCCGCCGTTATCTCTTTTTTAACCAATTTGATATAATAGTCTCTGGCAATGTCCTTACTCATTAAATCATCATCAAAAAGCTTGTCATTATCGTGAAGCTTACTTAGCTTATTTTTCACGGTGGCAAAAATATCACGCTGTTTGAGTTGATAGGTATTGTACAATTGATAACCCTGTATGCCGATAAGTAAGGCAAAAAACAACGTAAAGAGAACGATATAATTTTTGGGCTTCAATTCCATACACAAATATAACTGCTGGGGACCAAGATAATATACCTTAACTCTGTATTAACCCTTTATTAACCATCATTTGCCGCAATGATGAACACCTTTGGAACATTAAATAGTTCATGTGGAATAGCTGCGATAGCCAGACACGGATGGCGATATACATTCATATCGGCAAAAAAGTACATCTGACAGGCACGATGATCGCGATATGCCGTGCAGTGTTAAAAATTAATTATCTTAGAGATGAAATTGATCTTATTTTTTCTGGCTTTTCCTTTGTCGCTTTTAGCACAGACCAAACAAATCGAGGGGCGAGTACAGGATACAAACAAAGTTGCATTAGCGGGAGCGACCGTTATGCTCTTGGATAGTAGTTACCAAGAGATACGTGAGGTGAAGACAGATCATGGTGGAAAGTTTATACTTTCTTTAGATCCTCATAACGGATATTACGTGAGAACGACTTATCTGAACTTTAGGCCACAGGAGTATTTTTTTAACAGCGATACCATTTCTCGTCCCTTAGTATTTGAACTTGTGTCCGAGGCAAAGATGCTCGAAGAGGCGCAGGTAATAGGTCGGCCACCCCGATTGGTCCGTAAATTAGACCGTCTGGAATTCAATGTTCAAAATTCAAACCTTTCAGCACTCAACAGTTGGGACATTTTGAAACGTACGCCATTGGTTATGGCAAATGGTTCAGATTTAATGGTCCGCGGGAGTAAAAAGATTGTCGTCCTTATCAATGAACGAAAAATCATGCTTAGCGGGGATGAACTGAAAACCTATTTGGAGAATACATCAGGCAGCGATGTTCAATCGATAGAGGTCATTACCAATCCCCCAGCAAAATATGAAGCCGAGGGAAGTACAATTATTAATATTAAACTTTCCAGATCTAACCTATATGGATATCGAGGAACGGTGGTTGCGCTGGCCGAAAAGAGTAGCACCTGGAAACAGCTGTTTGGGCTGACCCAATATTATAAAAGTGAAAAATTTAACCTGCGTGGTACCTATAATTTTGGAAGGGGAACCTACGCACGCTATGAAACGAATTATGTCTATTATCCCAACGAGCAAACTTCATGGGAGGGCGTGATGGATAGATTTGATACCAATAATTGTCAGCATAGTTATGTATTTTCCATGGAATATACTCCCGATACAACCTGGACTGTCAACGCCGGATTAAATGGATATTATGGGCCTAAAACTTATGGTATCTACGAGGTACCAACCGTGATTTACGATAAAAACCATGTCCAGGAATCGAGTTATCTGACAACGAATGATCACGAGCGGTCGTCAAAGACAAATAACCTCTATTTACAAGTGACAAAAAAACTTAATCCCAAATGGAGCATAAACTGGTCATCCTATTTTACAGATAACCATTCTACCAATGACCAGGATGTTTTGACAGCCCTGAGATTTAAGGGAGAAGAACCGACAGATACCCGATTTATCAGTAACAATGGAAATAAAAACCAACTTTTTTCTTCACAGTTAGATTTTACAGGGAAAATAAAGGGCCTCGGAATAGAGTTCGGTGGGAAATTTAGCGATGTGAAAACGACGAGTACCCTTGCCTTCTCTGATGACGAATCCGGTACTCTTCAGCATCGGCCCGAAAAGAGCAGCGTATTTGATTACAAAGAACGGAATATAGCGTTGTATACCTCCTTTGACTATGCCTGGAAGAAATGGAGCTGGAAAGCAGGCTTAAGGGGAGAATATACCGATTTGAAAGGTATTGTATCCGAACCGGCTGATATCAATAAGCGTGATTACTTTGTGCTCTTCCCTACATTTTACATGCAATATGCATTGACCGACGATCAGCAGTTCGGTTTTTCTTATGGAAAACGTATTAGTCGCCCGGCATACTCCTGGCTCAATCCGGCTAAATCCTACTATAATCGTTTTTCCTATTTTCAGGGTGATCCGCGTTTAAGGGCTACAATCGTTCATAATCTGAATCTGACCTGGACCAAAAACAACTGGAATATTGACCTATTCTACCGATTTGAGAAGTGGCCCAATATGGAAATTTCCCGTCAAGATAACAACAATCACCAGCTGATTTTCCAATATACCAATATCAAGAAAGGACAAGGGGCGGGGATAGACTTAGGAAAGAGCTTTCAGCTAACAGGCCGCTGGGGATTGAATCTGCAACTGGAGGGAATGTATAACGAGAATTACTTCATCGGTACTGATGAAGTATTGCACAAGAATGATGTATATATTGGCAACGGAAATGTAAGTACCAACTATGTGTTGAATAAGGATGCCGGCTGGAATCTTGAATTGGGTAATACATTCACATCTCCGACGATACAAGGGCCATTTAAAATTACGGGATATTCAAGTACCTATGTGATGACAAATCGGAAATTTTTCAAAAAGAAATTTGAGGTGAATCTCTCTTTCATGGATATCTTTAAAACAGAAAAAATGACTATATCATCCAAGTACGGTGATCAGAATAACTTTTATAAAGATTACCGTGATACCAGAAAGGTGAATCTGACGCTGCGGTATCATTTTGGCAATCAGAAAGTCAAGAGCAGCAATCAGCCCAATAGAACAGAAGAACAGGATCGTTTGTAAATTAGTTAACCGTTGCAAGTTAAATCCTTCAAATTCTCTTACCTATATTTATAATACATCGATAAAGAGAACAAATATAGTCCCGATTAAAGTCAATAACCCTTCACATCCTATGTGGAGGGTTATTAGATCGCTAGAAAAGTATTTTCTTAGTTTATTTTCAAAGAATACGTGATATTGATACCGCCAGCGGCAAGCATATCATGTACTGAGCAATATTTTTTAACGGCTAATTCAGCTGCTTTAGCTGCTTTTACCTCGTCAATTTCACCTTTTAAAAAGAAATTGATGTGGATATCTGTAAATACCTGTGGAATTTCTTCCCGGCGTTTACCTTCCACTTCGACCTGGATATCATCAATTTGCTGGCGTTGCTTTACCAGTATGCTATGGAGATCGAATACGCTACAAGAACCCAGTGCCATTAAAACCAATTCCATTGGACGAACGCCTTTTCCTTCACCGCCGATGGCTTCCGAACCATCGATGTTGACTTTGACAGGAGATAATTCACTGCTGGCTTCGAAATGCACAGCTTGGTTAACACGGTCTAATTTGATTTTCATCTTAAAATATTTAATTCATTTTTTGCACACCAAGTTTAGCGAATAGCCCACCGTTGGTAACAACAGATCTAATTGAAATCTGCGCAACACAAATATACAAAAAAGGCAGACGATTATTCGTCTGCCTTTTGTCAGTATGTTGGTCACTTCTTATTTTGTGACGGTATCAGGCAGTTTAACACCGCGATATTTCGCTACGTCAACTTGTGGAATTTTTGAACCATATTTAGAATTGATGGCACTGATAAAGATATTGGCCATCAATGCATTTCCAATTGGTGTAAGGTGTATTCCATCCAGCGAGAATGCATTTCCAGTAATGTATTTTGCACTAACGGCTAATCCATTGATACGGACACCACCTTTTACATTGTTCAGGAATCCATGTACGTCAGCTAAAGCCAGGCCTTTTGAATCCGCGGCAGCCTTGATAGCTGCATTATATTCATTGATGCGTTGCACGACTGTTGCTGTTTCGCTCACATCCAATACATATTTGTCTTCCACAGGGTTCAATGGATGTAAGCCATAAGGAATTTGCGCTTCATTTGGTTTTCCTAATAATCCCATAGAGGAGAAAGGAAGTACAAAATAATCTTGATCCGTAGCCGCACGGGGACCCGATTTAGTGGCGATATAAATATTAGTTACCGGAGTTGGCGGGTTTGTTGCATTCACCGCTGCCAATAAAGCTGCCCGTGTAACAGTTGTAAAATAAGGTGTTGCCGTTACATCGGGAATTGTTGCCAGTACCCCTTTTTGACCTCCTGCGGTTAATGTCGTTACATAGTTGCCCAATAAAGTCGTAAAAAGCGCTGTAGAGGTCAATGTTGATGTTGGTCCATCTTCTACACCACCGTTTGTAGCCCAACCTAAAGCATCGTTATTGCCTAAAGCAAAACTAAAGAAAGTATGGTTTTGTGTGGTCGAATACGCAAAATATGTTTTCATCGCATCCGCGTCAGGTAGTAAGCGCTCGAAATACATGTTTCCCGCTTGAGAGCCCACACCAGCAGCAAAGGCCATATCCATCCGCATTCCCGGTACACCAAGGTTGTTGATCGGGTCGGTATATTTTGTCAACAATTTTGGTGAAGCTGAGCGGTAGGCCAATTTATCTGTTACTTGTGCAGTTACAGGCTGTCCATTGACCAGTGCTGTAAGCGTAATATACCCAGAACCATTGGCTTGATCTTCACTGAAAAATGGCGATTTGAACTCACCGCCACCGACTTGTTTTAACTGTTCAGCAATTAAATTTGGATAGGCTACCTCTTGGCCCTCCAAGTAAAGTCCTCCATCGGCATAACCTGCCGTTAATGAATTTCCGATGGCAACATATTTTGAAAAATTAAGCGATCCCGCCGAGGGCGTATATTCATCCAACGAAGGTTTGCATGAGGCGATAGCCAAAAGCGCTAATGCCGCACCTATATAGAGTTTGTTTTTTTTCATCTTAGTCAAATTTGGCTGTTACTTACCACTTATAGCTTACACCAATACCAGGGGCAAAAATATTTGTCGCATAGGTACCCGAAAGTTGGCTCTCCACATTGGTGGACTGGCGAGCCACAATGCGTTGGTACGCAAAGGAGCCTGTGACGTCAAATTTTGGTGATGGTTTTATGGTGAAACCTCCCGATATCAAGTATCTCGTGTTGTCTGGTGTCTCGGGATAGACATAAGCGCTCTGTTGCACTGGTGTTGCGATTACACCGCCACCTATACGTAATTGTAGGCAGTCTGAAGCAATATATTCCAATCCTGCTTTAATAGATCCTGCTTTATCGTATTTTTTTGGTGAATGTGTATCTTGCAATACGGGCGTGTTTTCTTTGTAATCAAAATCTAGGGCTTTATAGATGTCGTAGTTAATAAGTGTTGCATCAAGAGCCATCTTCAATTTCTCTGAAATAGGGAAGGCGATGCCCGCGGCAAACGTGGAGGGCAACGGTAACTCAGCACTGAACTTGTTGCCCGCAGGAAAATTGCTCGCCACCGATTCAGGTACGTCAAAAGTTGCATCACCATTTTTAAGTTTGGTGACTACTTTGGAACGGTAACTTACCGATATCGCAAATTCGTCTTCTAGGTTATAATGGATACCTACGTTGTAACCTGTTCCCGTTCCCGTTCCCTTTAAGGTTGCGAGTCCGGCATGACCATCCGGATAGAATACGGGTACAGAATTTTCTAAATCAACAGTACCAATGTTGTAGACAAAACCACCCCCAACACTAAAGTTTTCAGTCAGTTTGAAACTTAATGTAGGCTGAATATAAATAGCACGCAGCGAAAGGCTAACCAAACTAAATTTGCCTACCCAATCTTTTCCCCAATCGACGGCTCCACCATAAGGTGTGTAAACCCCGATACCAGCTTTCCACCAGGAGTTTTTAGGGCCGAATGCGGCAAATAAGGAAAAAGGAGTTGAAATCTGATTTCTAGTATGATAAACAACTGTACTCCCAACCTCTTGAAATGCAGATTTGTACATGACGGCATTCCCAGCAACTGAAATGGCATTATGGTCCATTTTCGCTAAGGCACCCGGACTGTAGAAAATGGAGGATTCATCTAAAAAGTAAGCAGAGCCTGCTCCTCCCATTCCCACAGCCTTGGGACTTTGTAGATTCACTTGAGATCCTTGTGCAAATAGGAGTGACGGACTTGCACAAAGTATTGAGAATAGTAGTTTCTTCATACTAGTGTTTATTGTTTGGTTAACATTCCTCTATCAAATACAATGCTAACATAATAAATGTTTGACTAAAATTAATAAATGTTGTGTAATATTTTTTTTGCTCGTACCTTTAAGTGCAAGGATACTAAAAATTAAACAATCATATTATATGGCTACAATCACTTTTAAAGGCAATCCAGTAAACACGAAAGGCAGTTTACCACAAGTTGGCGAACAAGCTCCTGATTTTAAATTAACTGCAGGCGATCTTTCCGATAAATCTCTAGCAGACTTCAAAGGAAAAAAAATTGTATTAAATATTTTTCCTAGTGTAGATACAGGAACTTGTGCCGCTTCCGTGCGTGCGTTTAATAAAGAAGCTTCTCAGTTGGATAATACAGTTGTGTTATGTATATCAAAAGATCTGCCTTTTGCACAAGGTCGCTTCTGTGCAGCAGAAGGTTTAAATAATGTAGTGACATTATCAGAGTATAAAGATTCAAACTTTTCGGATGCTTATCAATTGGCTATCGCCGATGGACCTTTGGCAGGTTTGTTAAGCCGCGTTGTTATCACATTGGATGAAAATGGAAAAGTATTGTACGAAGAACAGGTAGCAGAAATTGCTGATGAGCCAAATTATGCTGCAGCTATAGCGTCTTTGAATTAAGAGGGATGTGAGGAATAAAAAAAAGCCTTTGCTTATGCAAGGGCTTTTTTCATTAATATACTTCTTGTTATTGTTTTGTTTTCTCTAAAGCCTGTAAGATATCGTTTATGATATCTTGTTGATCTTCCAGACCCACAGACAGGCGGATACTTCCCGGTTTGATGCCTAAGTTTAAGCGTTCATCTTCCGACAATTTTGAGTGTGTGGTGGAGGCTGGATGCGTTGCGATTGATCTTGAATCGCCCAGGTTAGAGGTATATAAAATCATTTCCAAATGATCTACAAAGGCTTTTGCACGCTCAAAACCGCCTTTGACAACAAAGGTTACAATACCGCCACCAGCTTTCATTTGTTTTTTGGCCAGCTCATATTGTGGATGGCTTGGAAGAAATGGATATTTAACATCTTCAATTTCCGGATGATTTTCCAAGGCCTCGGCCAAAGCCAACGCGTTAGAACAATGGCGGTCCATACGAATGCCCAACGTGTCTAAACTTTTTGATATGATCCAGGCATTGAACGGGGATAGCGCTGGACCTGTATGCCGGATGAAGAACATCAACTTGTCGATTAGTTCTTGTTTTCCAACCACAATTCCACCTAAGACACGACCTTGTCCATCCATATACTTTGTTGCCGAATGGATAACCAGGTCAAATCCATATTGAATCGGTTTCTGAAGATAAGGCGTAGCAAAGCAGTTGTCGATCGACAGAATGATGTGGGGATATTTCTCCTTAAATTTACCCAACCATTCCAAATCAACCAGTTCCAGACCTGGGTTGGATGGCGATTCTAAAAAGATGATTTTCGTATTCGGTTGGATTGCTTTTTCCCATTCTTCCGGATTAGCTGCGTCTACGTAAGTTGTGGTCACACCCCAACGTGGGAAAAGTTCCGTAAATAACTGATGTGTGGAACCGAATATTGCACGTGAAGAAACGATATGGTCTCCACTTTCGATAATTCCTGCAAAGGAGGCAAACACAGCTGCCATACCTGATGCAAAAGACAATCCTGCTTCTGCACCTTCAAGAATACAAACTTTGTTGATGAATTCTGAAGTATTTGGATTGGCATAGCGGGAATAAATCATCGCATCCTCTTCGCCAGCAAAGACCGCCCGACCTTGTTCAGCGCTGTCGAAGATAAAACTTGATGTAAGGTATAAAGGAGTCGAATGTTCGCGAAGTGCTGAACGATCGACCTGTTCACGTATGATTTTAGATTGATCTTGTTTCATGATGTGTAAAGGTACGAGATGAAATTTTTATATTCACATTTTTAGTTAAGGAAATCACTGAATTTTGTGAAATTTACAATGTTATTTCATTGTCTTGTAGACGGATTTGATTACGAAATATAATTCCTGGCTGATTAATACAAATAGATCGATTTTCATGAAACAAAAAAAACCGGTATATGTACCGGCCTTTCTTTATCGTTAGATTAACTTATTTTTTAACGAACTGCATCACAACGATGTCACCGGAGATGAACGTTAACTCGTTATCTCGCACATCGAAGCTTGTTGTAGACTTTAAACCATTCATAAATTCGTTGTAAGCGGCATTTTCACAGTGCATCATCGTTGAAACCAATTTGTCTCCAATTTTGATCGAATTGCCTTTTTCGCTTTCGTAAGTTCCACCAATACCATTACAACCGTTGTTGCCATCTACTTTGTGCTCTTTGCTGTTGAAAGTCAAGGTTGGGATTTTGTCCTTAAATAAATCCTTAAGTTGTTTTCCTGCAGTTTTTGCTGTGGTCAGGGATTTAAGTTCCCAAGTGCCTTCCAATGATGCATTGTCCACTGTGCTCGGTTTTTGAACGGTAGTAGCCGTGTCGCCCGTACCTGTTGCCTCAGCTTTTTTTCCAGTTGTGTTACATGCGATTGTTGAAAACGCCAATGCAACAGCTAAAATCATTAAATTTCCTCTCATAATCATTTTTAATAACATAAAACCTTCATTATTTCGTCAGCATCAACAACCGGGAAAGTAACCTGAAGGTTCTTTCTGGCCGATAACCGCGCGTAGTGAGCTCGTTGATGCCTTAATGAAAAATACGAATCAATAAAGTTAGACACTTTCAGAAAAACATATCTTTTTCTGTCCTATATTTATAATTATCATGCCAATCCTAAGTATAGCCCAATCGAACACCTACGCGCATGCCGTTAACTACTTTATCCTCTATTAATAATGAATTGGTAATTTTTGTTTGGCTATAAAGCGAAGAATCTGATCTTTCAAGAAATTATAGCAGAAAATGTAGATTTTAAGACACAGTATAACTCGCCAATCGACCGAATGATTGCTTTTCTTTAGCATTAAAAAATGAATAGTAGCTAAAAAACGGTTATGACTGTACAGGATAGGCTAAATTCTTGGCAAAAAATAGCACAATGAATAAATAAGCTTACTTATTTTAAACAATCGATTGATCTGATCTAAAAATACGATTTGGTGTTAGAATATAGTATAACTAAACTGAGCTTCGGCTACTAAAGTACGCAAATGTTACATACAGCATTTTATAAAACTTCTTATCTTAGAGCTTTACAACCTAATTTTCTAGAACATAAATAAAGACTATGTTGACAATCTTGTTATCCTCCATTTTACTTTCCAGCGGGCCTGTAGCCAAATCAGATACTTTAAAAGCTTATGGGGCTTTGCCGACCGAGCGTCAATTAAAGTGGCAGGAGATGGAAACGTATTGTTTGATCCATTATACGCCGACAACTTTCCAAAATAAGGAATGGGGTTATGGTGATGCACAGCCCTCTTTGTTTAACCCTTCGGCTTTTGATGCAAATCAGATTGCGAAAGCCGCCGCCGCTGGTGGTTTCAGAGGTTTAATAAGCGTCGCAAAACACCACGATGGATTTTGTTTATGGCCGACAAAGACAACCTCTTACAGTATCGCTTCGTCACCCTGGGAAAATGGAAAGGGAGATATGGTCAAAGATTTTATGCAAGCGACCCATCGCAATGGGATGAAATTTGGTGTATATCTTTCTGCTTGGGATCGTCACGATGAGCGTTACGGTACGTCGGCCTATGCTGAAGCCTACAGGCAGCAACTGACCGAATTGATGAGCAACTATGGTCCTTTGTTTACGTCTTGGCATGATGGCGCAAATGGTGGTGATGGCTTTTACGGTGGACATGAAGGAAAACGTATTATAGACCGTACAACCTATTATGAATGGCACGAGAAAACATGGCCAATCGTGCGTAAACTACAGCCTGAAGCGGTGATTTTTTCAGATATCGGTCCGGATATGCGTTGGGTGGGCAACGAAAAAGGATTTGCAGCTGAAACATCATGGGCAACATTTACCCCGATCGGTTTAAATGGAAAAGTTGCTGTACCCGGAGCCACAGAGTCCCACAATGCCGAAACAGGTGACCGAAATGGTAAATATTGGATACCTGCTGAATGTGATGTGCCACAGCGTCCAGGATGGTTTTACCATGAGGAGCAAAATAGCCGTGTAAAGACACCAGATCAGCTCTTTGAAATTTATCTAAAATCTGTCGGTAGAGGAGCTTGTATGAATCTAGGCTTGGCACCGATGCCTTCAGGTACTTTGCATGAAAACGATGTGAAATCGTTGGAGGCCTTTGGAAAAAAAGTAAAGGAAACTTTCCGTACAAACCTGGCTAAGGGAGCAACTATTACAGCATCCAATACGCGTAATGGCGATTCCAAAACCTATGGTACCTCGCTTATTACCGACAACGACCGTTACAGCTATTGGGCAACAGACGATTCCAAAACATCGGCTACACTAGAAATAAAATTAAAGTCCCCAGCTAAGTTCGACCTTATTCAATTGAGGGAGAATATTAAATTAGGACAGCGGATTGATAGTGTCTCCATTGAACGTTGGGAAAATAACAGCTGGAAGCCTTTGGCCAAAGCAACAAGTATCGGTGCAAACCGCCTTATTAAACTTGCACAACCTCAAACTGCAAGTCGATTACGTCTGCATGTCTATGCCCCTGTAGCGATTACGCTCAGCGATTTTGGTTTGTTTAAGGAATATAACGAGCCTTTTGCATTCAATACCAAAGAAGTGAAAAAGCTGACTGGATTTAAGATTTCGACAGGAAGATCCAATAATAATGTTTATTTATCCGATGGGAAACCAGCTACTTTTGCTACCGTAGGCGATCAGGGAGTAATTATTGTCGCTACCGACAAACCTGTTTCTGGTATCGGCTTCCTTCCTCGTCAGGATGGAAAGACGGTAGGTACGCCAACACATTATAAGATTTCAACAAGTGCCGACGGCAAAACATGGTCGCTTGCCAAAGAAGGAGAGTTCTCCAATATTAAGGCAAATCCAATATTGCAACAGGTATTTTTTGATACAGCAAATACCACCAAGTTTATCAAATTCGAACCAAAACAATTTATTGATGGCAATGAATTAGCGATTGCAGAATTTGAATTGTATGGTAAATAGATTTCTAATATTCATTGTGGTGTGCCTCTGTCATACCACAATGCTTTTTGCCCAGCAAAACTCGCTTTTACTTTGGTACAATAAACCCGCTAAAGTCTGGGAAGAAACGTTGCCACTGGGTAATGGACTTATCGGGATGATGCCAGATGGAAATCCCCGTCAGGAAAAAATTGTACTCAACGAGATCAGTATGTGGTCCGGTAGTCCCGAAGATCCCAATAATTATGAGGCCTATAAAAATGTTGAAGCAATTCAGGCGCTGCTTAAGGCAGGTAAAAATGATGAAGCCGAAAAGCTGGTCAATGAAACTTTTGTGACCAAAGGCAAGGGGTCTGGTTTTGGTAACGGAGCATCTGTTCCCTATGGCTGTTATCAGCTGTTCGGTGACCTTTTACTGGATTATAAATTGCCTGTTGGAACGATCGAAGATTATAGACGTTCCTTGGACCTGGCTACAGCTTCTGCACAGACCTCATTCAGGATCAATGGACAGCAAATCCAACGCCGCTATTATACTTCTTTTGACAAAAATGTAGGTGTTATCCAATTGAACCAAAATAAGGATGCCTTGCAAACGCTTGATTTATCGTTCCAGCGAAAAGAAAATATTGACCGTTATACACTCTTAAATGATGGAATTCTGATAGAAGGATCATTGGCTGATGGAAAAGGTGGCAAAAACCTCAAGTTCGTTGGATTAATTCAAGTTAAAGGCAAGAATTTGCAGATCAGTAAGAAAGATCAAACCCTAGAAGTGTCTGCAAAAGGCGATCTTTCGATCTATTTTTCAGCCAGTACTTCTTATTATGGAAAGGATCCATTGCCGGTGGTGAAAGCTGCAGTTGCTGCAGCAAAAACCGCTGATGAGCAGAAAGTATATCGGAACCATCTCGCTACATACCAAAAGATCTTCAATCGCGTAAATCTTAATCTATTTGGCAATGTGGCAAAGGCCGCTATTCCGACTAATGAAAGAATTGCCAATTTCTACAAAGATCCGGCGCAAGATCCAGGTTTGGCAGCGATCTATTACCAGTATGGAAGATATTTGAATATTTCAAGTTCAGCGCCGAAAAATGCAAATGCGCTCCCTCCAAACCTACAGGGATTATGGGCTAATCAGATCAATACACCTTGGAATGGGGACTATCATCTCAATATCAATGCACAGATGAACCATTGGGGGGTAGAGGTCAACAATCTGAGCGAATATCACCAACCTTTTATCGAAATGATAAAGCGGATTGCAAAGACAGGCGAACAGACCGCAAAAGCATACTATAATGCACCGGGTTGGGTGGTCTATATGATGACCAATGTCTGGGGCTATTCTGCTCCGGGCGAGCAAGCTTCCTGGGGAGCGAGCACAGCATCAGGATGGCTATGTAACCATCTGTGGGAGCATTACCTGTTTACTGGCGATAGAAATTACCTCAAAGAGATTTATCCGATACTCAAAGGAGCAGCAGAGTTCTACGATCATACACTCGTTCAGGATCCTAAAACGGGATGGTTGGTCACTTCGCCATCCGTATCGCCGGAAAATGCTTTCCGAATGCCTAATGGAAAAGTTGCTGCGGTTGTGATGGGACCTACCATTGATAACCAGATCGTGCGAGAGTTATACCAAGCGCTGATCCAAGCCGATTCGATCCTGGCGGCGAAAGATAGTTTTGTAGGTTCCTTGAAAACGAAACTAAAAGATATCCCGCCACCTGTTGTGATCAGCACATCGGGGCGTGTGATGGAATGGCTCGAAGATTATCAGGAAGTTGAACCGAAACATAGACATGTTTCACATTTATACGGCCTGTATCCCGCAGCATTTATCTCACCACAAACTACACCTGAATGGGCTGAGGCTGCACGTAAGACTTTAGCTGTACGTGGCGATGAAGGTACCGGCTGGTCGAGAGCCTGGAAAATTTTGTTTTGGGCGAGATTACAGGATGGTGATCATGCACTCGAAATTCTAAGGCAGTTGCTTAAACCCGCTTTTACCAATGAAACAACTTATCAGGGAGTCGGGGCAGGTACCTACCCTAATTTGTTCTGTGCTCATCCACCTTTCCAGATCGACGGAAACTTTGGCGGAGCAGCAGGTATTGCCGAAATGTTGATCCAGAGCCATAATGGTTATATCCATCTATTGCCAGCTTTGCCTAAAGCCTGGTCAAAAGGAGAGGTTAAAGGGCTCAAGACCCGTGGAAACTATACGGTAGACATGGCATGGGAAAATGGTAAGGTCTCTGCATTGCAGATTAAAGGTAAAAAGGGAAAGATCCGCATATTTGAAAATGGAAAATACAGGGATTATGAAGTTCGTTAACTATTTGTGCTTGATCTCCGTACTAGCTTTGGGGACAACAAGCTGTTCCCAAAAGGCAGAATCAGCAAAGACAGCCGCCTTGTTGAAGAGTTTCAGCTATAAGGTAAGCGGAAAAACCACCGCCAAGGATGGAACTCAGGTGAGCCTTGTGGACCACGACAATAAATTGCAGCAATTTGTAAAAACACAGGTCGCCAACGGGCAATTTGTTCTGGAAGGCGAATTGGCTATGGCCGGATTTTATGATATCCAGATAAAGGGAATGGAACCCTACACTTTAGTTATCGAAGGCGGCAGTGACTACGATCTGAAAGAAGAGCATGGAAAATTTACGTTGACAACATCCTCTCAGAATGCCAAGGATTTTGTGGAGTTTAATGCGAACTACCAACAGCGGGAACAGGAGGAAAAAAATAAAACGGCAAATAAAAGCCAACGGGTAAGACAGCTGGAGAGTCAATTACCTTCTATGGCTGCAAGAAAGGATGGTTCCTATGAAAAAGCAGTGGATGAAATACAACGCTTAAGCGGCAATGCCACATTTAATCCACGCACGCTCTATGCCGATTTTATTCTCGATAGTACCCATCGATCATCCTTGGTATTACCTTATTTTTTTAAATACATCTCCCTGGATCAAACGAATTATAAAAAATTCGATGCTGCATTACAGGGGTTTGATACAGATTTACAAAAACATCCCTATTTCAAGTTCGCTCGCGAGAAAGTCGATAAGGTGAAAGATTTTTATGAAAATATGCCTGTATTTCCTTCGATTACACCAATGAATGTACAAAGGGATACCTTAGATCTGAAGGATATTTCAAAAGCCAAAATGCTTATTGCCGCATTTTGGAAAGCATCGAATACCAATAGTAAGGCTGATATCAGAATGTTACGGACAAAGGAATCCCAATTGAATGCTTTAGGGGTACGTGTGATCTACTTTTCGCTGGATAAGGATCTGGACAAATGGACGAAAACAAGTAAAGATCTTGCGTTGGGAAAACAGAGTTACTTTTTGAACTATAACGATCAGGCAGCAATTGAAAACAGTTTCGGAATAGACCGTACGCCAAGCTATCTCTGGATAGACCCACAGACATTACAGATTTTATCTTTGAGTGGTGAAGATCCGGCTATGCCACAGTTTTTAGGGAAGGTAAAGGAATTTCTTGCTAAAAATTAACGTTTATTGTCTTAAAAAAACCTTACATTTGAATTAACTGTTTAATATTTGTTAGTTCAATACGTGATGAAAGTTGTTCAATTTACAGTTCCGGTTGTTTACCAAGGATCTATTTGTGTGCAGGAAGATATTCTGCCTTCATTCTATAGTAATTACCACCGACACAAGGAAATCCAGCTGACCTATATTTTGAAAGGTCGAGGAACCTTTATGATTGGCAACTTTACACACAGTTTTGAAGAGGACGAGATCTACATCGTTGATGCGGACGAACCGCATATGTTCAAAACAGGAGAGGATATAAAGGATGGTATTCATGCCATCCATATTTTTTTCGACTATGAACATTTTAAATCCTTTTTGGATTTCCCTGAGTTTGATGATGTCAAATATTTCTTGGAGCACATCAATGTCAGTAAGAAATTGGATGCGGAGCACTCTGTCGCTTTAAAAGAAAAATTCGTACAGATCAATGCAAGTGCTGGTATCGATCGCCTGCTATCGTTGGTGAAACTGATTAATTTTTTAAGTAAAAAAGTAGATCAGTGGACTTCATTATACACCGGTATTCCACAGAAGAAATTCTCTGATGCCGAAGGATTGCGGATCAACGAAATATTTCAATATACTTTTCAACATTTTGGAGACAAGATTTCCCTAGAGGATATTGCTGCGGTAGCGCATATGACGCCACATGCATTTTGTAAGTATTTTAAGAAGCATACCCGAAAAACTTATGTTACCTTTCTTAATGAAATCCGCATTGAACGCGCCTGTAAAATGTTGATTGACGAATCTTCAGAAAGTGTTTCTAATATCGCTTTTAAAACAGGGTTTAACAATGTTGTCAACTTTAATCGGGTGTTCAAAAAAATAACTAAACTTTCGCCCAGTGAATATGTGCAGGAACATCGCATGCGTGACTAAGCTGTTTGATGGAATAATCTGCATGGTAATTCCGGGCTATTTCGGAAGCCTCATCAGGTTGATTTTTGATAGGTATATCCCACGGAGCTCATAATCGAATGGCTTTGTTGACAATATCGGAGAAAGACTCGTCAATAAAATTTAAAGATGGCAGATGTTAAAGTGTTATTTTTGAACCTTAACGATGACCAATCCGATGAATAAAAATCTATTTTTTGTACTTATAGCCTTAATTGTATCGCTGGTGCAAGCCCAAGCTCAAAGTTCTCTCTTTAAGATCGATACACTGCAATACCAGGGGACGGATAAGCATATTGTCAATCTGGTCATTTTGGGGGATGGTTACACCAAAACACAATTGGATGATTATGCCGCGGATGCTAAGCAGTTTACCAACTATTTTTTCTCGATCGAACCCTTCAAACAATACAGCAGTTTTTTTAATGTGTTTGCTATTCGGACGATTTCCGAAGAATCTGGTGCGGTGCACGACTGCAAAGCAGGTGATTGTGTACATGGGGAAACCGATTTGAGTAAATATCCGCCACGTTACAGCAAATTTACACGCGACCATGCTGTTCCAGTCGCTCACCCGAATACGATCTTTGGAAGCAGCTTTGACAATGGAGGTCTACACCGTTTGGTTGTACCTCAGAAAAATGATCGTATTGAAGAGATCCTGAAAACGAATATCCCCAATTATACTCAGGTCGTTGTGTTGGTTAATTCCCCATTTTATGGTGGTTCAGGAGGGAAGTGGGCGACTTCCACGGTTAATTTTAAGAGCAACGATATCGCAGTACATGAAATTGGACATTCCTTTGCGCAGTTGGCCGACGAATATTGGGCTGGAAATCAATATGCTATTGAGTCTGCGAACCGCTCACAGTCAGCAGATGAAGATCATGTGCCCTGGAAATACTGGCTTGGAAAAGACGGAGTCGGTATTTACTCGTATGGGGGGAAAGGTTCACCTTCCAACTGGTTTAGACCTCATGAATATTGTAAAATGCAATATTTAGTTGCTCCATTTTGTCCTGTTTGTCAAGAACAATTTGTGGCTTCGATCAAGAAAAAGTCAAGTCCATTTATTCAGGTGAAACCTGGATTAGACCAGACACTTACTTTGGATAGTGTTCAGAAGTTTTCGCTAAGACTCGCAAAACCTTCCCCGAACACCTTAAAATTGTCCTGGTTGTTGAACGGTGAAACCATTGCGACAGACATTGATTCTATTTATCTCGATCCGGGAATGCTAGGTGTTGGTGCAAATACACTAAAGGTGATGATTCAAGATACGACAAATTTATTGCGTAATCCATCCTATGTCAACCATCGGGATTCGGTTGTGTGGACTTTTAATCAGGTCAAATCGATTGATTTAGCGAAACCATCAACCACATGGGGTGATACATTAGAGACTTGCTACGGCGGAGCTCAGGTGGTTAGCATAAAGCATCCCGTTGCCGGACTTGAATATCGCTGGTATGATGCCGCTACTGGATTTTGGGAAGAGACTGGCGGTAATATTTTTCTACAAGATATTGTAGAGTCAAAAGTGTACCTCGTCCGTGGGATTTGGGATGGCCGGGTCTCCGAAAAAGCAAAAGTTCACATCAACACATTGCATAAAATCGAAAAACCAAAGAATATTCAGGTCAAAATCGACAAGAAGAAAAATACGGTAAAATTGACGGTAAAGGATAAAGTAGATGTACGTTATAACTACATCTGGTTGAATGAAGATGGCAGTCCGATCTATGAATGGGATGAATTTAATGGCGAGTATGTGCGTCCTACGGGAGCCAATAACGTGCTTACTATAAAATTAGCAACTTCTTCGAGAAAGGTTTACGTCCAAAAAGTCGACAAAGAGACCACCTGCAAAAGTGAAAAAACAATTGTAACTTTTTAGTTGCACTATTGTAATGAAATGATTTATAAGTTAATTTTAATCTGCCGGTTAATTAACTTATAAATCATTTATATTTATGAAGAAAAAATCCAAGTCGACTTGGTGTATTTTTTCATGTGTATTCATCCTGGTTTTAGCCGCAATGCCTTCGTGCAAAAAACACGCAAAACTTCCCGATGAAAACGATGAAACAATTCATGCGGTAAAATTCAAAATCAAGGATTTTGAAGCGATTGTTACTCCCCTAAAAAAACAATCATCCACGGCAAAACGAGCCGCTCTAACCGGCGCTACTGCAGAAGATCAACTGCTGTATCACTGGACTTTTGACAACAGCAACGCTATTCCCGAAGTTGCACTCGATGACGCTGTTGTGATCGACTATGACAATGGAAAGACGAACTATGATTTTCTGGGCGGTTGGCCCTCTTCGGGAAAAGCCATTAGCTTTAAAGGAGTGAAAGAAATCATGGTCAAAATCCCGACAACAGGTATTCACTCGCTGGGAGACTGGGCCTTTGATGGCAATAGTTCGAGTACAGGGCCAAGGGCACTGCTCTTGAGTTATTCTCTGGATAAGGGAAATAGTTTTTCCTTGCTTTCAGACACGATTAAGTATCCTTCGGGGCTGTCGCTTTCAGCTAAAGTCCCCGTAAGCGCATCGTTGGGAAATATTCCTCTTGGCAATAGCAAGGAACTTTGGTTAAAAATTTCATTATTTGCGGGTAGCAGGGATGGGGGAGTAGGTTACAGTCCAACGACAGGCACGTTTAAGATGGATAATCTGATGATTTACGGACAAGTCGACCCGGCCGCTTTGCCTAGCAAGTTTTATTATCATGTATTCGATGCGAAATCGAAGGCGATGGTTAAATCTGGAGTACTTAATTCGCAGGAAACTTTTGATGTCGAGTTACCAAATGGAACCTATTACCTGAGTCTGATTGCTAAAAATTCGACACTACCGCTGATCATGGCAGAGAACGTGGATTTTGAACGTTTTTATGCTACGAATGCTTTTTTTGAACATTCTGCAGAGTTATTTGCTGGTCGGGACACTTTTGAAGTGAAGGGTTCGATAGAGCGGGATCTCAACTTAAACCGGATTTACAGCGAAGTTAAGTTGAGCTTTACCGACAGTGAAGATCTAAGTGTGATAGACAGTATTCAGGTGAAGCAGCTTCACCCTGCATTTCATTATTATCCTTTTATGACGCATAGTAACGATCAGGTTGATGAAAGTGTGCTGACTGTTGTTCCTCATTTTACAGCAGCCGATCAAAGCTTTACTTTTAATCAATTTATGGGCTATTATCTTAACAATACTGCTATTAAATATCAGTTTCGTGTTTTTAAAGAAGGTCAGCTTCTACGTACATTTAAATTGGGAAGTGAGATTCGAAATAATGTTCAAATACTGTTTAAGGGGAAATTGTTAGAGACTATCAATGGGAATCTGGGGTTTCAGGTCGTGAAGAACGAAGATTGGGACGATCATATTTTGATCGAATATTAGCATAGTTATTGTATTTAGTATCTAGCTACCCTACATCTATTCCCACAAAAAAGGTGTCCAGCAATTGCAATGGACACCTTTTCTATGGTAGCGGATTGGCTATATCAATTTTTTTAGCAAGGTATTCCAACCTGCTAGGTCATTCAATATTTTTTCAAGATCGGCTATGGCTACACGTTCTTGTGCCATCGTATCGCGGTGACGGATGGTAACAGTATTGTCTTCCAATGAGTCGTAATCAACAGTGATACAAATTGGTGTTCCAATTGCATCCTGACGGCGGTAACGTTTCCCGATCGCATCTTTTTCGTCATATTGAACGTTGTAATCCAATTTCAGTGTATTTAAGATTTCACGTGCTTTTTCTGGCAAGCCATCTTTTTTGGTCAATGGTAAAATTGCGGCTTTTACCGGTGCCAATGCTGGTGGGAATTTCAATACAACACGAGAATCTTGTTTTTCTGCTGTAGACAGATCTTCCGTTACCAGGGAGTTGCACAATACAGTCAAGAAAAGACGGTCCAATCCGATTGAAGTTTCAATCACATACGGAATGTAGTTTTGATTGATTTCAGGATCAAAATATTGCATTTTCTTTTTAGAAAATTCCTGATGTTGTTTCAAGTCAAAATCCGTACGCGAGTGGATACCTTCAACTTCTTTGAATCCGAATGGGAAGTTGAATTCAATATCAACTGCAGCATTTGCATAATGCGCTAATTTATCGTGGTCGTGGTAACGGTAGTTGGATGGGTCAAAACCTAATGCTAGATGCCATTTTAAACGCGTTTCTTTCCATTTATTATACCATTCTAATTCCGTACCCGGGCGGCAGAAAAATTGCATTTCCATTTGCTCGAATTCACGCATCCGCATGATAAACTGACGTGCGATCACTTCATTACGGAAAGCTTTACCAATTTGGGCGATACCAAAAGGAATTTTCATACGTCCTGTCTTTTGAACGTTCAGGAAGTTGACGAAAATACCTTGTGCAGTTTCAGGGCGAAGATAAACTTGATCTGCTCCATCGGCCATAGCACCCATCTGAGTTGCAAACATCAAATTAAATTGACGTACTTCAGTCCAATTTTTGGTGCCTGAAACCGGACATACGATATTATGTTCTTCAATGATGGTTTTTAGTCCAGCTAAATCGTCTGCATTCAATGCGGTATTCAAAGCGTCTAATAATGCAGCAGCTTCAGCTGTCTTGCCATCTGCCTCATAACGTGCAATCTTATCTTCGATCAATTGATCAGCACGGTAACGTTTTTTTGAATCCTTATTGTCGATCATCGGATCGTTGAATCCATCAACGTGACCAGAGGCTTTCCATGTCGTAGGGTGCATGAAAATTGCGGCATCAATACCAATAATGTTTTCGTGCAATTGCACCATGGATTTCCACCAATACGTCTTTAGGTTGTTTTTTAATTCCGAACCTAATTGACCATAATCGTAGACGGCACTTAATCCGTCATATATTTCGCTCGATTGAAATACAAAACCGTATTCCTTCGCGTGTGATACTACACTTTTGAAAAAGTCGTCTGTCTGTTTGCTCATAAGTGGCAAATATAGATATTAGTTTTAGATTTTAGATATAAGATTCGTGATAAGAGGTATTCTTTAAATGCCTAAATCACGGATCTGCTGGGACGCATTTTTGTTGTCTACTTTTTTGATGATATGCTGGATAATGCCATCTGCATCAATCACAAAAGTAGTACGTGCTGTGCCCATATACTTTTTGCCATACATGTTCTTCTCAACCCATACACCATAGGCCTCAACAAGGCTCTTGTCTTCATCCACAAGCAACTGAAAAGGGAGCTCATGTTTACTGATGAATTTTTGGTGGGATGCCTCTCCGTCCACACTTACGCCGATGATTTCAAAACCATCTTTTTTCAAAGACTGATAGTTGTCCCTGAAATTGCAAGCTTCTGTCGTGCATCCAGGAGTATTGTCTTTTGGATAAAAGTATAGAATAACTTTTTTCCCTTTAAAATCGGAAAGATGGACTGTTTCACCATGTTGATTTTTTGCACTGAAATCCGGTGCTTTCTGTCCTATTTCTAGTGTTGCCATATTACGTAGTATTTAGCCTATTAAGATACGATTAATCTGCTGAAACCGCTGATTTATTACCCAAAATCAAGCGGCTATCTCACAAAAGAGGCTTCGTATGTTTTTATATTTCCTTTGTTGTCTTTTACTTCGAGTTTAAACTCATGCTTTCCACTGCTTAAATCCGTTTCAAAGTCGTGCCAGATATGTCGCGTTTTGGGATCATATTTCATCAATGTCCATTTCCCGTCGATATAGGCATCAAAAGTATCTATTCCAGAGAGATTGTCGCTAATGGTAAAGTCGATCGATCGCTGTGCCCCAACATTCTTTCCATCGACCAGGTTGCGTGCTACAATGTTTGGAGCGATGGTATCCACAGCAACATAAAAGCCGCCAAATTCGCGAACATTGGCGACTACCCAACCATTCTCATATTTGCCACCCTGTGCCCCACCATCGGAAGAAACAATCAAAGCCTTGCCATAAAGATTTTCAGACAGGGTATAGTCCGGTTTGATCATGAGTTTGTAGTATCCGAAGACCGGTGTATAAACATTGTGAATATAGTGCATCGCCGAGTAGCCCCTTGCTGGTTTTGCTCCTTGCGAATAATTGAAGTAAAGGTCGTCGTACAATATATTTTTGCCCATGTAAACACGGGCATTCTCTGCTTCATATTTGTTCTCTTCTGCATAGTGGAACATTTTGAGACCCGTAGCACTCCTTCGGCCGATCGAAAGTGAAGGATTGTTCTGTACCTTAAAACTCAGCTCGCTCGTATTCCCTTGGACATCCTTGACAACATACTTTACCTCGTGTACCTCATTGTCTTGCAATTCGATTTTCCCCAGGTTGTCTAGATGTTTATAGATGTTGATGGGATTGTTGGGATCTTTGAAACTTTTTTGAACGCGTACACCAGACTTTTTTAAGTAAGGGTAGTCGACGTACGATTGGATAGCCCGTGTCTGATCGAAAGGAATGGATTCAAACAGGACGGTACTGATGTTTTTGTTGTCCAAAAAGAGTTCAATGGAATAGACTCCATAGGTAAATGAAATGCCACTGCGTTTGTCTACGGTGTTAATCCCCAGTCCAAAAGTGCCATTTACCGGTATCGGAGCAGTGCTTGCTAAGCTGTAGGTGCCATTGCCAACAGATTTGATGGTTTGGTGCCTGCGAGGCGTATTTTCATCAAATAATTCGGAGCCCAAGTCATAGATTGTCATGCCGCGGATGATGGGTCTGACGCCGTCCGGAAAGAGCAAGCCAAACAATTGTGGGTTGAGTGGTAGCTGTGCCTTGGTATCGCGGATTTCAAAATGCAGGTGTGGACCCGCAGAGCCGCCGGTATTACCTGAATTAGCGATAAATTCGCCTTTTTTTACCAAGACCTGATTTGGCTTGAGAAGTACGTCCACATCAAAACGTTTCTGTTTGTATTGCTCGTCCTTGATAATTTTGGCTAGGTCTGCATTGAAGCTTTCCAAATGCATGTATACAGATGTGTAGCCATTTGGATGATCGATATATACATAATTGCCCCCGCCGCCTATTTGTACCCGAACACGTGATACAAATCCTTCCGCTGCTGCATGCACCGGTATATTGATGCGTTGTTGGGTTCGGTAATCGTCCCCACCATGAAAATGTGTAGCCCGCAACTCGCCGAATGATCCTGAGGCTTGCGGAGCAATATCCATCGGACGTACAAAATAGTTCTGCGGATAATTGCGGCTTTTAATAATATCCTGTCCCTGGCTTAAGCCTATCATGCAGGCCAACAGGGCGAATAATGCCGTTGTTTTTTTCATCATGCTATTTCCCTACTATTTGATTTTACAGCTAAACATCTTCTGTTCGCCAATGAAACCTTCTAATAAATCGCCGATAGCTACAGAACCAACACCGACTGGAGTACCTGTGTAAATCAAGTCCCCTTTGCGGAGTGTAATAAATTTGGAGGTATACACAATCAGATCTTCGTAGGAGAAAATCATATCCTTAGTATTTCCTTGTTGTACCGTTTGTCCATTTTGTTGCAGGGAGAAATCAATCGAATTCACGTCTGCTAGTTCCTCCTTTGGAATCAAGTTGCTGATTACTGCCGAATGGTCAAATGCTTTTGCCAATTCCCAGGGAAGGCTTTTTGCTTTTAATTCTTGCTGTACATCCCTTGCGGTGAAATCAATTCCCAAACCGACGGCATCGAAGTAAGTTGATGCAAATTTTGGTGTCACATGTTTCCCTTCTTTACAGATCCGGAGGACGACTTCGGTTTCAAACTGAATATTTTTAGAGAATTCGGGATAATAGAAATCTTTGTTATCCTTTAATACTGCAGTATCGGGTTTTAAAAATATAATGGGATTCTCTGGGACTGGATTATTGAGCTCTTTCGCGTGGTCGATGTAATTGCGACCGATTGCAATTATTTTCATGATATAAATTTTTAAGGCAATGAAGCTTTCAGATTTCTTGCGAACTCATGAGCTCGGTTTTCATCGCGTGTACGTTTGAGGCGGTATTAGAAAGTACTATATGCTATTTGAGAATTACCTACACTTGGTCGGAATGCGCTATGCTAACGAACGTAATGGCTATCTTCTAAAAGTATGTCGTGCATTATACTCGGTATACATTAGTTTTCGTTTACCACAACAAACTTAATAAATGTCCAAAGCTTATCCAAAAATGAAGGAAAACAACTGCTTTTATACATACTATCAAATTAACTATTTACATAGGGTTTATTTAGGGTTAGTTTAGGGTTTAGTTAGGGTTTGTTTAGGTAAAAGCTAATAAAACCCTAACCAAAATCTAACTTAGTTCTAATTTATAGCTAAACTAATGGAAACATTAATACCTATTATTTGTTAAGGGGTAGAATAGATTATTGAATTAAAATAAAAAGCTTAAAAAATGGGAATATTAGAAGATGGTCCAAATGGTGGTTTTCGAGGGAAAGTAGGTTCAGTATATGGCTATAATCTCAATGGAAAATGTGTTATACGCGGTGCGCGTAAAAAGAGTACGAAGCCACCAACCCCGGCCCAATTGGCGCATCGCGAGAAAATAAAACTGAGTAGCGTTTTCTGCCGATGGATAAAGCCTATTGTTAACTTTGGGTATCAATTTGAAGAAACTAAAAACTCAGGGCGAGGGAAATTTCAGCTTGCACAGCAGCGTGTTTTCAAAAATGCGATTGATGTGGATGCTACAAATAAACCATTTATTAATTTGGAAAAAGTGCAGGTGTTTGTTGGGGAGCTTATGTCGCCCGAAGGTGTTCAGGCCCGTTGGGAAGAAGGTCTGCTGAAATTATCCTGGATACCGAATCCAAAATACAAGGATAGCTTGTTTAAGTTAAATCTGGCCTTGGTCAGTCTGGATAGGGAGGTGGATCTCCGGATGGCAATTGCGGATGCAGCGGAGGGGGAATGTGCGGTAAATATCCCGGTCTTTGAACGTGGAAAGTTTGATTATCACGTATACATCGGTTTTTGGGATACCTATCATGGTGCATTTTCAAATTCGGCCTATTGTGGCGTCATTTAATAGGATTTTTCAGCGTACTTGTGTATCTTTAACACTATGAATAAAATACAGGCAGTATTGTTTGATCTGGACGGTACGTTAATTGATTCGGAATATTTCTATTTCAAAAATTGGGCCCCTATATTAAAACAGGAATTTGACTTATTAATCAGTTACGAAGATTGGATTCGGGATTTTGCAGGACATACCTTGGCACATAATGTCAAGCGTCTTACCGAGGACTATGGCTACGACGTGACGGAAGAACATATGTGGAAGCGCACACGTGCAGCTTATGCTGATTCTAACATGAGCGATATTGAATTGATGCCTGGATCGCGAGAGATTTTGGCTTTTTTAAAAGCAAAAAATATCCGTATCGGACTTGTAACGTCGAGTTATCGAAGTACAGTAGATACAGTTTTGGGCAAGCATGAGCTCCTGGATTATTTTGAGTTTTTTGTCACGCGAGAGTGTGTGGAATTGCCAAAACCCAATCCGGAGCCTTATCGATTGGCAGTGACGAATCTGAATCTACCAGCTGACTGCTGTGTGGCTATCGAGGACACTATTACTGGTAGTAAATCAGCTTTGGGCGCAGGTATGCAGTTGATTGCAGTTACGAAACAGGAAGTAGAACGCGCTAGACTAACAGCTGTTGATAACATTGTGGAAAACTTATCTGAGGCAAAAGCCCTGTTGACGCAGTGGATTTGAGGGTTGTAAAATAATTTAATCGTTTTAGCATTTGTATTTTTATTCGGATATATGTAATATTACCGAATTGTTAAGGGAACTCTGATTATGAACCGTAGAACCGCAATAAAGCAATTTTTCATTATAGCTGGGGGATTGACCATTTTGTCGTCTTGTCTGAATGATGGAGGTGCATCGATTGTATTGAATAAGCTGAAGATCTCGGCTGAAGATGAACAATTTTTGGGCGATCTGGCCAACATCCTGATTCCGAAATCGGATACACCGGGAGGAAAGGATCTGAACTTGCATCTTTTCGTTATCAAAATGGTCGATGATTGTGAGTCGCCAGAGAATCAGGCTAAATTTGTCGCTGGTTTCAACAAGTTGAGAAAACAGCTGAATTTAGCAAATAGTAAAGAGACGGAGGCCGCATTGGCTGGATTGAAAGACCAAACCGACGAGAAAGCTTTTTTTGAGATTTTCAAATCGCGTGCGATTCAGGGGTATATGAACTCAGAATATGTGATGAAGAATAAGGTGATTTATAAACTTATTCCAGGTCCGTACAATGGTGCGGTAAAAGTAAAGGCATAAATAGCAGATGGCGAATCTAAATATTGACAGTGAAAAAAACAGAACCTACGACGCGATCGTGATCGGTTCGGGAATTAGTGGCGGTTGGTCCGCAAAAGAGTTGTGCGAGAAAGGTTTGAAAACATTGGTTTTGGAACGTGGACGCGATGTACAGCATATCAAGGATTACCCAACCACTAATATGATGCCTTGGGAGTTTGAACATCGGAACGAAATGCCTTTCAAAGTGAAGGAGGAAAATCCGATTGTCAGCAAATGTTATGCATTTCACGAAGATGCAGCGCATTTTTTTGTGAAGGATAAGGAGCACCCTTATATTCAGGAAAAACCTTTCGACTGGATCAGAGGATATCAGGTTGGCGGTAAGTCACTGTTGTGGGCGAGACAGACGCAACGTTGGTCCGACTTTGATTTCGAAGGACCGGCAAGAGATGGTTTTGCCGTTGATTGGCCGATACGTTATGCTGATTTGGCCCCTTGGTACGCCTACGTGGAGAAATTTGCCGGTATTGCCGGAAACCATGATGGCCTTCCTGAATTGCCGGATGGCGAGTTTCTGCCTGGGTACCCCTTAAATATTGTCGAGAAGTATTTTAAAGAAAGCGTCCAAAAGAAATTTCCGGAGCGCAAAGTGATTTCAGCACGCTGTGCACATTTATCCAAACCAAATCAGATTCATATCGAACAAGGACGTGTACAATGCCAGAATCGGGTACTCTGTCAGCGAGGATGTCCTTTTGGTGGATATTTTAGTTCGAATGCAACGACAATTCCTTGGGCAGCCAAGACCGGAAATATGACCTTACGTCCATTTTCAGTTGTCCATTCAATCTTATATGATGAGCAAAAAGGGAAAGCAGTCGGTGTACGTGTGATTGACACAAATACAAAAGAGGAAATTGATTTCTATGCCAAGCTGATTTTTGTCAATGCAGCGGCAATCAATACCAATTTGATTTTATTGAATTCTAAATCCAACCGTTTTCCAAATGGTTTGGGCAATGATAGTGGCGTATTAGGGAAATATGTAGCCTTCCATAACTATAGTGCCCGCATTTATGCGGAATACGAAGGACTGATGGATTTTACATCCGAAGGGCGAAATCCGGCAGGAGGAGGATATATTCCACGCTTCAGAAATTTGCATAAGCAGGAAACGGACTTTTTAAGAGGTTATGCAGCCGGCTTTGGTGCTTCGCGTAGCAAAGAGTCCGATCGTTCGGGACTGGGGCTGGATCTGAAGAATAACTTGTTGAATCCTAAATTGGGCGTTTGGCAGGTTGGATCTCATATGATGGGTGAAACAATACCAAAAGAATCAGGGATGGTTTCATTGGACAGCAGCAAAAAAGATGACTGGGGGGTTCCTTTGTTAAAAATCGCTGTCGATTATGATGAGAATGATGAAAAAATGAAAAAAGATTACATTTCCGTTATGACGGAGATGTTTACAGATGCAGGTTTTACAAATATTCGTCCAGATACACACTGGCAGGCTCCAGGTCTGGATATCCATGAAATGGGTGGCGCACGGATGGGCCACGATCCAAAGACTTCGGTATTGAATAAATGGAACCAGATGCATGCGGTGAAAAACGTTTTTGTCACCGATGGTGCAAGTATGACCTCGACATCAACACAAAATCCTTCATTGACCTATATGGCATTTTCGGCACGATCAGTCGATTATGCGATCAGCGAGATGAAAAAAGGAAATATCTAAGAATGCCGGGGAATGGTTTTGAAAAAAAATCTTTCCCCGGTAAAATTAAAGTGCTATCTTTCCAAAGAATAGAGCGTTAAAACCAAGAAATAATAACCAAAGAGGAAAGATAAAAAGAAAAAAAACCAAAATAGGGAAACCAAAAAATTTTACAAGAAAAGCAAAAGCGATTTAGCTCATTATACTATAAGTTCGGTGTAGAAATATCTCATAGGTATTCTAACTCGCTGTTTTCTCTTTTGTGTTAAATGAAAGAATAAGGCAGAGGTGGAGTACGACAAATTTTAAATGAGCCGGTCGCTAAATAAATATCAATTAAGGGAAACTAAATTAAACTAAACGTTTTATGCATCTTTTTTGCTAAAACGTTTTTATAAACCAAATCACTATTAATATGAGCAAAGTTGACGTAAAATCATTTGCGCAGCTTGGGAAAAAAACAAAGTTATTTTTCTCATTGGCTGTCATTGCTGGTACTTTCCAACAAGTCAATGCCGCAGTCGGAACTTCAGTCAATTACGAAGCCAAATCCTTCGTAAAAGAAGTAAACCGCTTGCAGCAACAAGTTAAAGGAAAAGTATTGGATGCTGCTGGAAAACCAATTTCAGGAGTTAACATCGCTGTGAAAGGAACTTCAAAAGGTACACAATCGGATGCCTTGGGTAATTTCACCTTGGATGCTAAATCAGGCGATGTATTGGTAATTTCATCCATTGGCTACAAGGCTAAAGAAGTCACTGTTTCCGGTTCAACGGTTTCCGTACAGTTGGACGATGACCAGAGCCAGTTGGACGAAGTTGTTGTTGTCGGTTATGGTACTATGCGTAAATCGGATGTAACCGGTTCTATTGCGATGGTCAAAGGAGCTGACATGATCAAAGATCAGAACTTTAGCCCCTTGGATAACTTGAGAGGAAAAGCTTCGGGGGTTAACATCTTTTCTAACTCGAGCCAACCTGGAGCCTATGCAAACCGTGTGGTCATTCGAGGTGTTTCTACGATCAATTCTTCTTCCAACCCTTTATATGTTGTTGATGGGGTGGTCATGGAAGACTTTCAGTTGGCAAATGCCAATGATATCGAGAATATCGAGGTGTTGAAAGATGCATCTTCGGCAGCAATTTATGGTGCACGTGGTGCAAATGGGGTTATCTTAGTAACAACAAAACGCGGAAACAAAGATGGAAGCCGTTCGATTAGTTATCAAGGATCTGCTGGCGTAAGTTCGCCACAACGGTATATGGATGTACTAAATGCCCAGGAGTGGGTAGATGCCTTTATGATCGGCTTGGAAAATGAAAATAAATATCAGGGAAAGTCTTGGTCTTTAGATAAAAAGACCTGGTTTAATGATCCAAACTATTTTGATGCAAGCGGAAATCCTTTGTACGATACAAATTGGCAAAAAGAGGCTACTCGAACAGCAATTTCACACAACCATCAACTGAATGTACAACAGGGAGATGAAAAATCATCTGTTGGTGCATTTTTGAATTACACCGATCAACAAGGGATTGTAAATGATACGTATAGTAAGCGTGTTAATGGAAAATTGGCTTATGATGCTAAACCGACTTCTTGGTTATCTACCGCTGTAAATTTAACTGTCAATCATACCTGGGGCCGTTATACACCGGAAGATGGTGGTGGACAGGATGCAAGAAGAACAATGATCGAAATGTTACCATGGTATCCCGTCTATGATAAAAACGGCAAATACACAGAGTCATCGTCGTCTACAATAGCCGAGACATTGGGTTTTGAAGGGATGTCTAATCCAGTTGCGATCTTAGATCTTCAAAAACGCATGCGTTATAATACGCAGATTTTTGGAAATGCAGCATTAACTTTCCATTTGGCCGACGGTTTGGATCTCAAGACACAATTTGGTGTCGACAACCATCAAAAAACCTATAAAGGTTATTCATCCATTTTACTCAATAATATTTCCAAACCGAATGGTTGGGCTGAGCGAAATCATACCAATACTTTTTATTGGCAAGAAGAAACTTATCTGACATATAATAAACAATTTGACAAACATCGGATTAATGCCATGGCGGGTCTTTCTTGGCAGGAAAGAACATATGACTATGATAATTCACGAACGGAAGGTTTCTTTGATGATTTTTACGAATACAATAACATGGGGATAGGCATTACGCCTTCTACTCCGGGTTCTTCCTGGAATAAATGGGCCATGAATTCTTATTTCTTGCGTGCCGCCTATTCCTATGATGATCGTTATTCGGCAACAATAACCAGTCGTTATGATGGTTCCTCCAAATTTGGTAAAAATAATAAATATGCGTTCTTCCCTTCGTTGGGTTTGGCATGGAATGTTTCCAATGAGGAATTCTTGAAAGGCAATCAGACAATCAGTAACTTAAAGGTCCATTCGAGCTTTGGTTTGACGGGTAACTCTGAAATTGATCCATATAAATCTTTAGCGATTGTGGATGCAGGAACAATATTGTTGAACAATTCTAGAGCACCATATTCCTTTGTCAATACAATTTCGAATCCAGATCTAAAATGGGAAAAAACAGCGCAATTTGATTTTGGAGTAGAATTAGGATTATTACAAAACCGATTAAATTTTGACGTTTCCTATTACCACAAAAAAACAACAGATCTTTTGTTAGATGCACCACTGCCTACGGCATCGGGTTTCAGTACGGTAATGAAAAATATCGGAGCTGTAAAGAACCAAGGTTTGGATGTGATGGTTACAGGAACAATTGTTAACAATGAAAACTTCAATTGGAAATCGTCACTTAATATGAACTATAATAAAAATGAGGTCTTGCAATTGGGTGAAAACAATGCAGATATCTTGTTGAATAGTTGGGTAGGCGGAGCCAACAGTGTGATTCGTGTCGGCGAAAATCTAAACAGTTTTTATGGTTATAGAAGGCTTGGTGTCTATACACAGGCAGATGTCGATGCGGGTAATGCGACATTGAGCCAAATCGGTCGTGCGAAACGTACAACCGAAAAAGAAATCATCGGAAAAGGTCTGCCAGATTGGACAGGTAGTTTTATCAACAACTTGCGTTATAAAAATTTCGATTTTACTTTAGATCTACAGTTTGTTAAAGGTGTTGATGTGATGCAGCAATTCTTCCATTCGACATACGATCGTTTTGGAATTACAAATGGTCTGAAGGAAATTTTAACTGATGCATATAATGGATCTAACCCAAATACCATGCAGCAAGCAATTTATTTGACAAATGGTGGGCATGCCGGACAAGATACAAACGTAGATGATGCTTGGGTAGCAGATGGATCTTATCTTCGTGTGAACTTAATTCAATTCGGATATACTTTTAATGCTGATGCATTAAAAAGCATCGGATTATCCAAATTAAGAATTTATGCGAATGCGAATAATCCATTTTTATTCACATCAAAAGATTTCAAGGGCTATGATCCTGAAAGTACATCTCAAGGAACTAGTCAATTTGGACAAAATATGACCTTCTTTGCCTATCCAAGAGCGAAAACTTTCTCATTAGGCGTAAATGTTACATTTTAATCCTTAGAACTTATCAAAATGAAAAATAAATTATTTCTGTTGTTATTGGCTGGAATGGCATTGACAACATCTTGTAATAAATTTTTGGAGGAAGAACCCAAATCTAACTTATCTTTAGAAAGCTACTATAAAACGGAAGGACAGGCTGAGGCAACTGTAAATTCATTGTATCGTCGAGGAGCACCTCAGCGTTATGCATTGGCGCCGAGTGCTTATGTGGGACCTACAGCTTCGATCAATACCATGTTGACGGGCTACTTTACGAATAGCTATGAAGGACAAGAACGTATTTGTTTGTTCTCACGAGAGTTGACCCGTCAGCAAAACACCAATTTGATCTCCTCTACAATGAATACAATTTGGGATGAAAGCTACAAAGCGATCAATATTGCCAATGCTGGTTTGAAATACATACCTCAAATTAGTTTCACCAATGATTCAAAAAAGAATAGTTTAGTCGGAGAAGCAAAATTCTTTAGAGCTTATAACTATTTTTATTTGGTGAAGACCTTCGGTGCAATTCCACTTCCAACGACGCCAAACGAAACACTGGCAGACGATCTTTATCTGGAGCGGACAGATCCCGCCAAAGTATACGCGTTGATCGAATCGGATTTAAAAGAAGCTGTAGCTGCTTTGCCAGCAACCAAGTTTGCAACAAATGGACATCGTGTTACAAAATATGTAGCAGCCATGACATTGGCAGATGTATATTTACAGCAGGGAAAATATGCTGATGCAGCGGCAGCAGCAAAGATTGTGGTTGAATCTACTCACAATATGACTGCAAATGGTGATTTACAAATGAATAGTGCCTACAATCAACTTCGGAAAACAGATGATTTGGATGAGGTAATCTATGCACAAGAGTATGATGCAACAGTTAATAATAGTGGATGGTGGACTACCTATGGATTTAACTCGTCTGCGGTATCTGTATTTGGAACTTATTCAATATTTGAACGTGTATTTGGACCTACTAAGCAATTCTTGAATGTTTATGATAAAAAAGATTTGCGTATCCAGCCTAATCAATTTTTTCATTGGTCTTATACAAATACCGTGAATGGTAAGAAGTGGACTTCTGAGGATGCTGGTATCTGGTATTATGTGGATGAACAGGCTTTGTTGACAACAGGAAGAGGTACCAAAGACTGGAATTTTTACCGTTATCCGGAGGCGTTGTTAACCGCAGCTGAAGGGCTGGCTAAATCGACAGGTGTGAGTGCCGAAGCAGCAGGCTATTTGGCTAGAGTAAAAGCACGTGCGAACACGGAAGGAAAGTCAGTTGCTGCTTATACGACTGAATTGCAAACCTTGTCAGCAGACAATTTTGTGAAAGAATGCTGGAAAGAACGTCTACGTGAGTTTCCGTTAGAGTTTAAGATGTGGGATGATATTGTAAGAACTAAAATGTTTCCTGTGATTTCCACAACAGAAGCGGGAAAAGTGGACTTTGTTCCATTGATCGGAGCTAAAAATGCATCTGGTGCGACATTCAAAGAAACAGATTTACTGTGGCCAATATCTCCTGATGAAATTCAGCGGAACAAAAAATTGACGCAGAACGCAGGCTATCAATAGCTATAACTAATATAAGATAAAGGGTATTCAATTTGCCCTTTATCTTATCAATGTATAAAAATTAGCGCTTTTGAATATTCATAATTTCTTTTTTATGAAATATGGCTCGACGTTAAATGAATTTTATTAAAAAGAATAATTTTAAATTATTTTTGATCTGAAATTATAAATGCCTATCTTAACGATCGAATCATACACTTGAACTAAATAATAAACCAAATAAGGAAATCAACAACGTAAATTTCTAAAATAACATCCATTTTTTTTACTCTTTTAGCAAAACCGATTTTGCTGATATAGGATGGCGATTTTGAATCACGTGCCGATACTAAATACTAAATGTTTCCGATAAAATGCGGTGTATTCTATAACACAATAATCACTGTTTCCGGTAACTATTATAAATAATAATAAATAAAAGTGCCTTTGCCAATATGCTAAATCGTTTTATATACTAAATCACCATAATAAAAAATATGAGCAAAATTGATTTAAAAACAGTTGTGCGATTAAAAGGAGAATCTAAGCTCTTCTTATCTTTGATTTTCATCGCAGGAGCAATGCAGCATGTGCAGGCTGCTGTCTCTTCTAAAAGAGTATTAAGCGACTCTTTTCTAACCGAATCGAAAAAGCCCCAACAGCAAGTTAAGGGAAAAGTCGTAGATGTTGCGGGGAAACCAATTTCAAGTGTAAATATCACTATTAAAGGAACATCGAAAGGGGTACAGTCAGATGTGTCAGGTAATTTTTCTTTGGATGCTAAACAGGGGGACGTTTTGGTTGTCTCGTCTATTGGTTATAAAACCAAAGAAGTTACCGTTTCTGGCGATACCATTTCTGTTCGCTTGGAAGAAGACCAAAGTCAGTTGGAAGAGGTTGTAGTTGTTGGTTATGGTACGCAAAAAATAAGGGAAGTTACCTCTTCGGTAGCGCATGTGAGTGCAGACCAATTTCGTCAAAGTGGAGCGAGAAACCCATTAGATCTCATTCAAGGAAAGGTCGCAGGATTGCAGGTGTCTAGAAGTGGATCGAATCCTAATTCAGGCGTAGCAACTCAACTGCGGGGCGCGATTTCTGTTACGGGTAGTGCCAGCCCACTGTTTGTTATTGATGGAATACCTGGAGGTAATCCGGATCTGTTACAACAGGATGATATAGAATCCATAGATGTACTGAAAGATGGATCCGGTGCGGCGATTTATGGAACAAGTGCCAATGCCGGTGTTATTTTGATTACGACAAAAAGGGGGAAACCTGGTAAATCTGTATTCAACTATTCCAGTTATTTTCGTAAAGATTTTGTCTATAATAGACCTGATTTTTTAACTCCACAAGAATATAGGGATAAGATTGCATCTGGTGAGCTAAAGCAAACTGATTTTGGCCACTCTACCGATTTTTTTGATGAATTGATTAATAAAGATAATTTTTCACAAAATCACAATCTTTCACTGTCTGGAGGTAATGAATCAACGACCTATCGCGGTAGTGTCAATTTTCGAAATTTGGAAGGTATTGCAAAAGAAAATTCACGAAAGGAATATACAGTGAGAACGAGTATAAACCAGAAAGGCTTTAACGATCGATTGAATTTTCTACTCAATATCGCTACCAATACGAACAATGCGAACTTGTTAGGCGGTGGTGGCTGGGAAAGTGAAGCTACAAAAAATCCGACTCTTTCAAATTATAATGATGATGGATCTTTTCGTTATGACCGAACAAGTACAAATGAATTTGCTCGATTGTTTACTGAAACAAGTTATCGGAAACAACAGACATCTTCTTTAGACGGAAAAGCAGACTTAAATATAATTGAGGGGTTAAAAGCCAGTATTTTTGGGTCGGTACAGCGTAATTCCTATACAGATGGTGCTTATAGAGCACTTAATAGTGAAGCATCGTTAGAAGATCAAGACTATCCGGGTGGAGGATATGCTTCCAAATCTAATCTGTTGAATGAAAAATATGCATTTGAACCGACACTTCAATATAATACGAACGTTGCCGAAAAGCATGCAATCACAGCATTGGCCGGATATAGTTACCGTTATGAGAAAGATGAGGGACAAAGTGCAGATAATAGGGGATTTATAAATGATAATTTCCATGAAGATAATTTGTCGGAAGGCCAAGCACTGCGGGATGGACGTGCCAATATGGACAGTTATAAGAATGACAATACGTTGATTGCCTTTTTTGGACGTATAAATTATACCTACGCGGATAAGTACATGGCTCAGTTTATTCTAAGACGTGAAGGCTCATCTAAATTTGGTGCAAATAACAAATGGGGTAGTTTTCCGGCAGTATCCGTAGGGTGGAACATCAGCAATGAAGATTTTATGAAAGATATGGGTTTTATAAATAATTTAAAACTGCGTGCTGGTTATGGCGAAACGGGAAACACGGGCTTTGCTAATAATGCCTCGCGATTAACTTTGGGAGGGGGAGGAAAATATCTGTTTCCTGATGAGACCTACCGAGAAACCTACGGACCCGACCGTAATCCGAATCCCAACTTGAGGTGGGAAACGAAAAAGGAAACAAATATCGGTGTTGATTTCACGATGTTTAGCAATAAGCTGTCAGGTTCAATTGATGTTTTTCAACGAAAAACTGTTGATCTTTTGGACACGTATACTACCCCACAGCCTCCTTATATAAGAAATAATATCTATTCCAATGTAGGTACACTTTCTTCAAAGGGTATTGAGCTAGCGCTTAGCTATCGTGCTATAGATCGTGAGAATTTTAAATGGAACATGGATTTCACAGCCAGTACGTTAAAAAATGTTTTAGATAGCTATTCGAATGATATATTTAAAGTAAAATATAAAACATTTGGTGAAATAGGTGGCGCAGGAGCATTGGGCGATGCATTCACAACGTACGAAGGGCACAAGATCGGTGAATTTTTTGGTAAGCGATTTGCCGGATTTGATGATCAAGGAAAATGGCTTTTTTATAACCGAAATGGTGAAGCTGTACACAATGATGCGATTAATAATTCCAGAGATGATTTGAATTCTTCTGATTTAGCGGTAATCGGAAACGCTGTTCCCAAATATTATATTTCCTGGACGAATAATTTTTCCTATAAGAATTTTGATCTGAGAATTTTTATGCGGGGTAAATTCGATTATGATATCTTAAATACGACTGCACTTTCTTATGGCAATAAGGTTTGGTCAGAGAATCTTTTGAGAGACGCTTTCACCAAATATAAAGATATTAATGATACCTATATGTATTCTGATTACTATTTGGAAAGTGGTAGTCACTTAAAAATTGATGAAGTTACACTGGGGTATCGATTTAAATTGAAGAGTAACACCTGGGTAAATAATGTGCGTATATATTTAACCGCTCAAAATCTGGCAACAATAACGGGGTATTCAGGGAATGATCCTGATTTTGTATTGGATACAGGTTTGGGTAATGAAGTAAATGGACAACGTTTAGGTATTGATAGTAGAGGACCTTATCCCAATACCCGATCGTTTTTGTTTGGTGTAAATTTTGGTTTTTAACAGATAATATATGAAAAATATTGTTAAGATTTTATTTTTAGCTTGTGTAATTAATGCATCAAGTTGTACAAATTTAGATGAAAACGCTTATGATATCATTGTAGCGGACGATTTTTATAAAAATAAAAATGAAGTAATTTCTGCTGTATTGCGACCGTATACGCATGCAAATGCGTGGATATCTCCCTCAGGACAGGATGGATGGTGGAGACCTGCAGAGTTATCTGCAGACCAATTGGCTTGGCCGACCAAGGGAAGACATGGGGAAGATGGGGGGAAATGGAAGAGACTACATTATCACACCTGGACAGTAGATGAAGGTGGATTAAATAACGCATGGGTATTGATGTATTGGGGAGTAGGTTTGTGTAATAGTCCCATCGATATTCTCGAAAAATCTGATGTGGCTAACATGGGGATAACAGATGCTGAAAAGAATGCGTTTATTGCTGAACTGAAGCTTTTACGGGCATTACATTATCTAAAGTTAATGGATTTATTCGGCAATATTCCAATAACTACCAAAGCGCCAAGTTCAGCAGAGGAGCCTTTACCTCAGCCTTCTTCTACAAAAGAGGTTTTTGATTTTATTGAAAAGGAAATTTTAGATAACATTGATTCAGCTCCCAAATTAACAAAAAGTATGCTGGGAAGGATCTCACAGGCTTCCGGTTATGCAATGCTGGTTGAACTATATTTGAACGCTGAAAGGTGGTCTGGTCAACCGCGATGGGATGATTGTATTGCAGCGGCGGATAAATTGATATCGGGTGCTGGAGGAGGTTTGAATGGTGCCATGGCATTGGATCCAAATTTGACAGATTCCTATGTGCCGACGAATGACATGTCTAAGGAAACTATTTTTTCAATTGCTTACGATTATCAGACAGCAGACTTTGAGCCCGGATTTCCAGGCGAATTTTATCATTTTGTACAAAGCGAGATCTATGGGGGCGGACGAACTGGCAATAACGGTATCGTTTTAATTCCAGGTGTTTTTGATCAATATAACGAAAAAGATTTACGAAAAAAAGAATGGTTTTTAAGCGGACCGATGGTTAGGTTTGTGGATGGTAAAATTGTACAAGGCTCGGAGGAATATAAAGGTGAACAGCTTGTTTTTGTTGATTATATTCGGCGGGCTAAGAGCGGAGGTACATCGTCTACAATGAGCGATGGTGAAGAGAATAGTGGTATTCGATTTAATAAATATAAGCTTGGTAACTCTGTCGAGGGTACTGTCAACGGTGTTAAGATACCTGCGAATGCAAATTACAACAATACGGACTGGAATGTCTATCGTCTAAGCTGGATTTATTTTGCAAAAGCCGAGGCATTGATGCGAAAAAATGGAGGACGTGCTTCACAAGAAGCTGTGGATTTGATTAATAGTTGTAAAAAGAGAGCCTTTTCTGATACAGACTGGAGTGAAGCAAAGTATACCACAAGCACATTGACACTTGATGAGCTTTTGGCGGAGCGAGGACGTGAATTTATTTTTGAAGGATTTAGAAGGGAGGATTTAATCCGCTTCGGCAAATTTCATACAGCAACTTGGTGGGATCATACACCTTCTTCTGACAGCAAAACAGTGTATCCAATACCTCAGCAACAGATATCAATGAATCCCAATCTGAAACAAAACCCTGGTTATTAATGTTCAGGAGTAGTAGATACCCGCAGGGGATCTACTATTCTTTTACCTAAAATATATGAAAAGATATTTTACCCTGTTTCTTTTGAACTTTATCGGTGCAGCATTATTCGCACAGAAAGGTAATTTTCAAAACTTTGCGATCCAAACCTTGGACAGTATCTATTCCAAGTTTGGCAATGCTAAAAATCAGCTCTTGGCTGAAAAATACCCCTTTGATGAAAACTTTAAAGCTGATTATCTAGATAATCAGCAGCAGGCAGGCCAGCATAAGAAATATGCTTACCTCTGGCCTTTCTCAGGTAGCTTCTCGGCGGTTAATGCTTTAATGGAATTACCAAAGACAAAAAAGGCTTTTCAATTCTTACTTGACAAAAAAGTCTTGGTGGGGTTACAGGAATATAGGGATGAAAGCAGATCGCCTGTTGGCTATGCCTCTTATTTAAATACGGCCCCTCCTTCAGACCGTTTTTATGACGATAATATCTGGCTTGGTATTGATTTTACAGATAGCTTTATCCATACAAAAAAAGCAAACTACCTGATGTCGGCGAAAGAGATCTGGCGTTTTGTAATGAGCGGAGAGGATGATAAATTAGGAGGTGGTGTATATTGGTGTGAACAAAAAAAGGAATCTAAAAACACCTGTTCGAATGCCCCAGCAAGTGTGTTTGCACTTAAATTATTTATGGCAACCAATGATAAATCCTATCTACAGGAAGGGGAACGTCTTTATATGTGGACAAAAAGAAATCTTCAGGATCCCGAAGACAAGTTATATTGGGATAATATTCAGCTCAATGGAAAGATTGGAAAAGCTAAGTTTTCGTACAACTCCGGACAAATGTTGCAAGCAGCAGCCTTACTTTATAAATTAACAAAAAATAAGCAATACCTCGAGGATGCGCAACAGCTGGCTGAGGCTTGCCTAGGATATTTTTTCGAAACGGAAGAGAAACTGAATTTTCCAAAATTGAAAAATAGCAATTTATGGTTCCATGCGGTAATGATGCGTGGGTACACGGAGCTCGCTGCGGTGAATGGCAACCAAAAGTATCTTGCAGTTTTTGCGAAAAACCTTGAATTTGCCTGGAAGCATATGCGCGATAAAGAAGGGCTTTTCAGCCCAGACTGGACCTTGAAGGGTCAACATCAATCGAAGTGGCTCCTTGATCAGTGTGCTTTTGTCGAAATGTATGCAAGGCTGGCAAAAGCCGGATACTAGAACAACTTCAGAGCAGCTCATCGTAAGCTTCTCAAAAAATCTGCTAAAAGTATTTTTAGCAGATTTTTTTGTTCTTGTAACATGTTGGTTAGAGAGATTAAAAAATGTTTACTTAACATAATAGATGCTGTAAAATTTTTATTTTTGAAATGATCAACTTCCAATTTTGAGTGATCTGTAAAATATGGTCTGTAGACAAGGGGCTAATAATATGCTGAACGACTTTGTTGCCCATATAGGGGTTAGGATTACCTGTCCAGATGAGTCCAAAATTTGAAGGGGGTCGAATTTTGATTAAATACCAAGTTATTTTATTATAAAAATTAAAAATCTATTATTACCATTAATTTTGTTGGGACTTTCCACAAGCACCGTATTGGCGCAAAGTAAAAGAATTAAACATGTTGTTCTTGTTGGTTTTGACGGTTTCGGTGCTTATGCTTTACCAAAGGCGGAAATGCCAAATCTTAAAAAAATGATGCAGGAGGGAACCTATAGTACCCATGTGCGCACAGTCCTGCCTTCTTCAAGTGCGGTGAATTGGGCTTCTATGATTATGGGGGCCGGTCCGACAGCTCATGGATATACCGAGTGGGATAGCAAAGTCCCCGAGATCCCGTCTACAACCAAAACAGCGAATGGAATGTTCCCTTCGTTGTTTAATGCTGTGGCAAGCAAAAATCCTAAAGCGCAATTTGCTGTGGTACATAGCTGGCCTGGCATAGGTTATCTGATCGATAACAAAGTTGTCCAGAAAGTCATTAATACTAAAGATGATGACGAAGCCGCTTTAAATACGACTGTCGATATTATAAAAAGAGAGAAACCAACAATTATGTTTGTACACTTTGACCAACCTGATGGTGTAGGGCATAATATTGGACACAATACACCGGAGTACTATGCCGAGTTAAAGCAGGTTGACAGACGCATAGGCACCTTGCAGCAGGCTGTAAAAGATGCGGGAATCGCGGATGAAACGATTTTCGTTGTTGCTGCCGATCATGGAGGTACAGGAAAAGGACATGGTGGTAAATCGCTGGCTGAGGTAGAGATTCCCTGGGTAATGACTGGACCGGGGGTATCAAAAGGGAAAGAAATTAAGGAAACGTTGATGATTTATGATATCGCACCTACATTAACCTGGTTACTGGGTGCACCGCTTGATGCCGCATGGCGCGGACAGGCGATTAAAGCATTTCAACAATAGTAGCTATCCGTCAAAGAAAAAGCCCCAAAGAAATTTTCTTTGGGGCTTTTTCTTTGACGGGATCGTCAATATTATATATCTACCACCGCATCCATTTTGAAGTCATCATCTTTTAGATGGACAATCTCAGTCGCTTTTTCGTAGTTAGTTGATTTCTTGGAGAAGAAGTCATGTTGTGTCGTTTCAGTATTCAAACCATTCAATACGATTGGGTTGACTTGTTTTACTTCGAAGATCGGATCAAAGCCCAAATTCATCAATGCTTTGTTGGCATTATAGCGAACATATTCTTTTACTTCAGCTGTCAAACCAACTTCAGTATAAATCTCTTCTGTATATTTCAGCTCATTTTCATATAAATTATAAAGCAAGGCTAGGAAACGAGCTTTTACCTGATCTTGATTTTTTAATTTTTTGAATTGATCTTGGGCTATTAATCCAACGAATACACCGTGAATAGATTCGTCAGCAATAATTTTCTTAATGATATCGGCAGAAGCAACCATTTCACCTTGTCCGCATAACCACAATGGTAAGAAGAATCCAGAATAGAATAGGAAGGACTCCAATAATACAGAAGCAGCCATCGCCATATAAATCTCTTCGTCGGAAGCATCTTCTTTATCAATCGCGCGATAATAACCATCGATTGTTTCGGCTTTATATTGAAGATATTTATTTTGCTGAACCCATTCGAAAATGTCGTTTATTTCGGCGGTTGTAGAAACTGTCGTGAAAATAGTAGAATACGATTTTGCATGGATAGCTTCCATCATACACATATATGACAATACAGCTTTATTTTGTAAGGTGTCGATATGATCAATGATTTTAGGCATCCCTGTATGGCTTTGAAGGGTATCCAATAAGGTCAATCCCCCTAAAGCTTTCTTATACGCATCTTTCATTTCTGGGCTGATACGTTTCCAGCTATCGATATCTTTTGATGGAATGTATTCCGTGTCGATCCAGAATTGACGGATATTTTGTTCCCAGAACATCAATACATAATCGTTCTCGGGGGTATTCCAGTTGACAGCTTTATATGTTTTACTCATTTTTAGTTTAAAGTATTAGGCATTTATTATCATGTATTTGGATTACTGTTTTTAGAAAAGCCAAAAGCTACCAATGGCGTAGGCAACTTTTGACTTTCTTCCATTATATATCCAAATACTAAAATCTCAAAATTAAGCTGAACAAGAGACACATTCGTCGATGGTCGATTTTCTTGTCCGTGTATAATAAAGGGATTTCAATCCCAATTTGTGTGCATAGATATAATATCTAGACAAATCTCTTGTCGAATCTTTTGAGTTGGTATGCAAGATTGTCGATACACCTTGATCAATATGACGTTGGATAACGGAGATTAATTTCAAGACTTTGAATTGATCCATGTCATAAGCCGATTTGAAATAGAAATAATTATCGTTTGTCAAGTATGGCATTGGATAGTAAGTTGTACTATCTCCGTATTCACGTACTTCAATGATATCGACGATTGGCATAACCGATGCTGTCGCATTCATAATGTATGAAGTTGACTGATTTGGCGCAATAGCCAAACGGTAAGCATGGTAAATACCATGTTCTTTGATTTTAGCTTTTAATTCTAGCCAATCTTCAACCGTTGGAATATGTATACCTTCGAATAGTTCTGTTACCTTCGCTGTTTTAGGGACGTAATCGCGGTTGATATAATTGTTGAAATAACTGCCATCAGCATAGGCTGATTTTTCAAAGCCAACAAATGTTTTGCCACGTTCTTTTGCAATTTCCATGGATGCTTCCAATGAATAGTAGTTCATCATCATAAAGAAGGTATTGGCAAAATCCAATGCTTCGGTCGATTCGTACATGATGAAGCTTTTTGCAAGGTAACCATGGAGGTTCATTGCGCCAAGCCCTACAGAATGCAATTCGCGGTTTGCTTTTGCAATGGATGGAACCATGTCGATGTTGGTCACGTCAGTAACGACAGTCAAAGCACGCATAGCCGTTTTTACGGTTTCTTTGATACGTTTATTGTCCATCACTGTAGCAATGTTCAACGAACCGAGGTTACACGAAATTCCGTAACGAATGGTGTCTTGTTTGCCATAGATCTCAATATCGGATACTTGAGATACCTGCATGATTTCAGTACACAGGTTAGAGAATTTCACCTGACCGATTTCATTCAACGCATGGACACGGTTGGTGTTCTCTTTGAAGAAAATATAAGGATATCCTGATTCTTTTTGTGTTTGTGCAATTTTCACTAAAAGATGACGGGCATTGATTTTTTTCTTTTTCACGTTTGGATTCGTGATCAATTCGTCGTACATCTTGTCCATATCCATCTCATCCAAGAATTGTCCATACTCTTGCATCACGGTATGTGGGTAGATCAAATAGCAAGGTTCATCTTTTTCTGCTAATTCCATAAATTTATCAGGAACGATGATACCGATCGACAATGATTTGATCCGTACTTTCTCGTCAACGTTGATTTTTTTACAATCTAAAAATTCTTCGATGTCGGAGTGGAAAATATTGAGGTATACTGCCCCAGCACCTGGGCGTTGACCCAATTGATTCGCGTACGAAAAAGTATCTTCCATAATTTTCATAATTGGAAGTACACCGCCGGCGCGACCTTCCACGCCTTTGATAGCCTCGCCGCGAGCACGGATTTTGGAAATATTGAAGGATACACCACCACCGATAGAAGATAACTTCATTGCGGAATCAACAGCGTAACCAATGCCATTTAAGTTGTCACCGATTTCATCCAAGAAACAAGATACCAATTCACCCGAGCGTTTCTTTCCTGCATTCAAGAATGTAGGTGTCGCGGGTTGGTATTCTTGGTTGATCATGATTTCTGCGTATTCAATTGCCTTTTTAACACCTTCTTCTCTTGCCAAGAATAGGGAAACAGCAACGACACGGTCTTCATAGCGTTCAAGAAACTTTTCACCAGAATCGTCACGTAAAGCGTAGCTCTGGAAGAATTTAAAGGCTGCCATAAAAGATTCGAAACGGAATTTTTTAGCGTATACATAGTTGAATACCTCTTCCATTTCTTCAAATGTAAACCATTGGTAAAAGTCAATATAATAGTTGTTTTCTACCAAATAGTCTATTTTTTCTTTCAATGTGTAAAAGAACACTGTGTTCTTGTTTACATATTCCAAGAAATATGCACGAACCGCTTCCTTATCTTTATGTAAGCTGAATTCGTCATCATGCTTAATCATGATTTCATTATTAAGCAATATCCAGTTTTTTGCTACTTCGTTTGCTACCATCGCAAAAGTTCTTTAAGATGTCAATAAATTGATTAATATCTTCCATTGTTCCGGACAGTTCAAATTTGAACGCCAGTGGAATGTCGAAATCCTGTGAAATGCGATCAGCTGCTAGACCAAAATTCGGTCCCCAGTTGCGGTTGCCGCTGGAAGTAACAGAATAGATATTTTTAGCTTCGCGTTTCATGAATTCTTGTGTGTTTTCGGGCACCTGTCCAAAATTTGTGGTGAAAGTGACCAAATGGCCGGGCTCTTTAACCGTTAAATCGACGGTGATCTTATGGATTTGCCAACCCGTTATCTGAGCTACTTTATCCATAAAACGTTGTACGTTTCCCGTTCTGGAGTCATAATAAATGTGTATCATGTTGCTGTTTGGTTTTAATGATACGCTGAATTTATTAAAGTGCAATGGCAGCCAATTCTTCTGGTTTAAAGCCAATGATACGGTGTTGAATTTCTTCATTTTCCAACACAATTACCGTAGGAACTGTGCGGATTTTGAATCGTGCGGCCAAGTCTGGTTCATCAAAAGGATTAACCGTTTCATATTGGATACCTTTTTGATCCAAATAAGCCGATACTTGTGCACAAGGAGCACAATCGTTTTTCTCAAATTTGATAATTCTTGCCATGTTTACTTGTTTATTTTTTTATTCCAATCTTTATAGAAATCCCCGGACGAAGTTAATGGTATCAATTTTAATAGGGGAGCCAGATGTCAGGTTAGTCTGGCCGTTTAAAATAGACAATTCTTCAAAAGGAAAGGTCTGTATTTTGATACTTAAAAACTTCGTTGAGTTGCCAATTCTTTCATTAGCTTAACAAATATCTTATATTTTCTTTCGATGCGGTAGTTTGACTTTTCCACATTTTGGGCAAAAGTTTGTCAGAGAATGCGTTTGCTGATGATTCGTGTTTGTAAGTTGTTGTTTTTCTTTGATTTACAAATGTGGATAACTTTAAATTAGTAATTTTTACCACGATTTTACAAATGATTTAAGTTTAATTTTAGTGTCATAAAAAAGCTACAAAACTTGCTTTTTTATGAAAATTTTATTATCTTATTTTGCCTTAATTTGAAAAATAAATTTATGAAGAAACTATTCTATGGTCTCTTGCTTTTAGCTTCCCTACAGACGCAGGCGCAAGAAAACATTACCTTTCAAAAACCCTCTACTGAAATTTTGGCTTTAGCCGACTATGTACGTCCACCGCAGATAAAAATTTCTAGCGATAAAAATTGGATGCTTTTCACGTTCAGGCCTACGTATAAAAGTCTAGCTGAACTGGGGCAGGAAGAAATGAAGTTGGCGGGATTACGGATCAATCCAAAGACCAACATGGAAAGTTCAACTATCTTTTACGATAAGATAGCCCTAAAGAGAATAGGTCAAAATATTGAATATACTGACTTTGTGGGAATGCCAGATAAACCTGCGCTATCCAATTTTTTATTCTCTCCAGATAATAAATATTTGGCATTTAGCAATACAAATGATGGCGGTACAGCTTTATTTGTCGTTGATCTCGCTACGCGGAAGGTCAAACAACTGACTCCTTATAATTTGAATGGAACATTGACGGCCCCTTTTCAATGGTTAAAAAATTCTTCGAGTTTACTAATTACAAGCCTGCCAAAGGATAGGGCTGCGCTATTGGATCCGTCCAAAGATTTACCAGCTGGACCTGTTGTTTCAACAAGTGACGGAAAAGTCTCTCAATTAAGAACTTATCAGGACTTGCTGAAAAATCCACAGGATGAGACTAACTTTGAAACATTGGTACAATCAAATCTGGAGCTTGTAGACCTCGAGGGTAAGATTACATCCTTTAAAGATAAAGCCATTTATACAGGGATCAGCTTCTCACCGGATGGAGAATATGTGATGGTCACAACGATCACAAAACCTTACTCGTATGTGGTTCCGGTCTACTCTTTTCCACAAAAAGTCCGTATATATGACCGCTCAGGTAAGGAAATCGCACTTGTAAACGAGGTGCCGTTAAATGAAGTCATGCCAAAAGGATTTTCGTCGACACGCTCAGGTAAACGGGCCTGGCATTGGCGCAGTGATCAATCTGCGACATTGGCTTATGTAGAAGCTTTGGATGGTGGCGATGCAACTAAGCCTGCCGAATTTCGTGATGCCTTATATACCTTATCATATCCTTATACAGGTGCGGGCAAACTTATTTTTAAAACCAAAGACCGTTATGCAGGCGTAACATGGGGGAATGATAAGTATGCTTTAATCAATTCGCAGTGGTATGATACAAGAAATACAAAGACTTTTGTGGTGAATCCGTCTACCGGAGAATCCAAACTGTTGCATGATCGGAACAGTCAGGATGTGTACAACGATCCGGGAGACGTGTATATGGAAAAAAATAGCCTGGGCACGTATTCGATGTATGTGGATAAGGATAAAGCGTTGTTTGTGGGCAAGGGATTTACTAAAAATGGTGAGTTCCCTTTTGTGGATGAGCTCGATCTGCATTCATTGAAGAAAAAACGTATTTACACGGCACCAGCATCGGAACTGCAGGAACGGATCGCGCAAATTGTAAACCCTAAAACAGGTGATTTGCTCATTTCGCTTCAATCCGCTTCGGTCTATCCGAATTATTTTATGAAAAATATGAAGTCTGGGAAACAGATCACATTAACCGCTTTGGAGAACCCTTTTAAATCTTTGGAAAAGGTCCATAAGGAGATTTTAAACTACAAGCGCAAAGATGGAGTCGAACTCTCAGGAACATTATATCTGCCTGCCGGTTACGATTTTAATAAGAAGGAAAAGTTGCCTTTGCTGATGTGGGCTTATCCACGGGAGTATAAGGATAAAAATACCGCAGGACAAAGTACGGCCAATCCAAAGGAGTTTACCTTCCCAAGTTATGGCTCCTTTATATACTGGGTCTCTAAAGGGTATGCAGTACTGGATAATGCCGCTTTCCCAATTGTTGGAGAGGGGAAAAAAGAACCGAATGACACCTTTATTGAGCAGCTTGTATCGAATGCCGAAGCAGCAATCGATGCAGTAGATCAGCTAGGTTATATCGACCGAAAAAAAGTTGCTGTGGGCGGACATTCATATGGGGCTTTTATGACAGCACATTTATTGTCCAATTCGAAATTGTTTGCGGCAGGAATAGCACGATCGGGGGCATACAATCGGACATTAACACCATTTGGGTTTCAGAGCGAGCAGCGTAATTTCTGGGACGATCCGGCATTGTATATGACCATGTCACCTTTTGTAAGTGCTGACCGCATGAAAACCCCACTGTTGCTGATCCACGGCGGAGCTGATAATAATCCCGGAACGTTCACCCTGCAGACAGAACGCTATTTCCAGGCCTTGAAAAACTTGGGGGCACCTGTACGAATGGTTATCTTACCACGTGAAGCACATGGGTATGTTGCCAAAGAAAATATCTTCCATTTACTCTGGGAACAGGATCAATTTTTGGAAAAATACCTAAAAAAATAGGGTAAAAATTGATATGGATATAAAGAGGTTGTAAAATGAAGTGCAGCCAAAAAGTTTTACAAAGTTAGAAATTAATTATTCCTGTGATGAGCTCGATATTTTATCGGGCTCATTCCTTTTAGACGGGTTAGTACACCTGATTTGATCTGTGTTAACTTGATGTGGGAACCACGAAGTCAGGATTCAACTCTGGAAAGCTTCTGCTTGACTGCGCAAATGTTCTGAAGTACCAATGGATTATACATATTATTTTTTTAAGTTTGGGTAATTTACCAAAGGGAAAGATCCGATTATGAGACCTGATATATTTAGAGAGAAATCGCCATTATCTTCTGATGACTGTTTTGTAGTCTTCGATCGGAGAAAATCATCTTTTACTTTTCCTGTACATGTTCATCCTGAATATGAGCTCAATTATGTGGAAGGTGCCGAGGGGGCACAACGTATTATTGGCAACTCGGTAGAGTCTATTGGCGAGCGGGACCTTGTGCTCATAGCAAGTCCAGAACTTGAGCATGCATGGAAAGATGGCGATTGCCAATCAAATGACATTCATGAGATCACGATTCAGTTCCATCCTTCCTTAATTGAACAGTATCTAGATAAAAAGCAGTTTGCGAGTATACAGCAATTATTATCGAAAGCTGCCCGCGGTGTGGTCTTCGGTAAGGACACTGTAGACCGCGTATTACCTTTGTTACGGATACTGACCTTGGAAAGAGATGGATTTTATTCTGTTATGAAACTCTTGGTATTATTGTATGAACTGTCCAAAGGTGAGGATATCCGAGTGTTATCTACTGCGACCAATACGGTGCTGAGCAATAGCGAATTATTAATGGGACGATTGCAGGAATATATTGTCGCCCATGTAAATAGAGAACTGAGCCTTCCGATGGTTGCTGCGGTGATGAACATGAGCAAATCAACATTTTCCCGTTTTCTAAAATCGTCTACGGGGATGAACTTTACAGATTATCTGCTCGATTTTCGGATCAATATGGCTGTGCGGTTACTCAAAGAAGAGACTTTGATTGCCGATATCGTCGAACAGTGTGGTTTTAACAGTGTCTCGTATTTTTATCGTGTATTTAAAAAGAGAAAAGACCTTACTCCAGTCGAGTACAGAAATAGTTTACGTAAACAGCAAATGATTATCTAGTTTTTCTTTTTTCATTTCCTATTTCGCTTTTCCACAAAGTGAAAATATCTCCTATGTCTAATTTTTTTCAGGATACAAGAGGATGCCCTTTAAAATAACGAAGATCCTGCCTTTCCCCTACTTGATAATTCAATATATGTGAATCCAAAGTTCAATAAAATGACTTTGTTTTATGTTTAAAACATTGTTTTTCAGTTGCTTTGTTATTTTCTTTGTCGAGCTATTATTTTACCTATTTTGTTGTCATTTCGATTTTGCGCAATCGTTTGTGTTTACTTTTTTTCGATTTTTCCGGCGGAAATATGAATGAAAAGTACAATAAAATTGGGTTGATCTTGCTATTTACGGCTTCTCCTTTTCTCTAATTTCGTCAGACAAACCAATATAAGAATACCAATTAAGTATAGACATATTATACAAATCATCTATTTATTGTAAACCTTTAATACACAAAATATGAGAAAAACAGCTTTACTACTCTTACTTTCCACTTATGGGAGTTTAGCTTTTGCACAGCAATCCCAAAAGGTGAGGGGCAAAGTCCTCGATGCGGATAATAAGCCAGTGGCAGGAGCTACGGTCAATATCAAGGGCAGCGGCAGCGGAACTAAAACGGATGCCGATGGTTCTTTTACACTTGACGTTGCGAAAGGCAAAACCTTAAAAATTACTTATGTGGGCATGAAGGAGCAAGAGGTGCTTGTCAATGATGCATCGACTTATAGTATCGTGCTTCAGTCGGGTACGGAATTAGATGAGGTTGTTGTGATTGGGTATGGTACGGTGAAGAAAAGCGATTTGACCGGTGCAGTTGCATCCGTAACAGGAAAAGATCTACAATCCAATTTAGCAAAAAGTGCAGCGGGTGCTTTGCAGGGGCGTGTTGCCGGGGTGAACGTGTCAAATGCTGGCGGAACGCCGGGGGCTGGGATGAGTATAAATATCCGAGGGTTAAGTTCGATGGGCAATAATGCACCATTGTATGTGATTGATGGGGTATTTGGCGATATCAATATGGTGGATCCAAATGATATTGCTTCGTTGGAGGTATTGAAAGACGCCTCTGCGGCGGCGATCTACGGTTCTCGTGCTGCCAATGGTGTTGTAATTATCACGACTAAGGGTGGTAAAAGAGCAACTCCTGCAGCCTTAAGTTTAAATGCGTACACTGGTATTCAGCGTTTGCCTAAGAAGATGGATTTGATGGATGGTCCACAATGGAAAGCGTTCCAGAAAGAATATAAATATTTACCTCCTCAAGCGGAAAGTTTTAATGCCAACACCAATTGGCAGGATGAAGTCTTTGAAACAGCGCCAATAAATAAAGTTAATTTGGATATTACTGGAGGAGGAGAAAGATCTACTTATAGCGTTTCTGGAGGCTATCTGAACCAAAAGGGCATTCTAAAAACTACCGGTTATGAGTCATTCAACGTTCGTTCAAAAAATACATTTAGCTTTTTCAATGATCATTTCCGAATGGGGAATACATTTATGTTAAAATCAGGAGATCGTAAATATTCAGACCTGACTATTACTGATATCCTGCGTCAGAACCCCTTATTACCGATCTATGATGAAAACGTTGTGGGAGGATATTCTACCTGGGCGCCTTGGATGAAGAATCTAGACAACCCAGTAGGCAACTTAAATTTGTACAATAACCATGTCTATCAGACAGATATTATGCTGAATGGTTACGCAGAAGTAGATTTATTTGTAAAAGGGCTGAAGTATAAGTTAAACGTCGGCATAAACCGGACCTCCGGACGAAATTATAACAAGGCAGATGAACGACCTGATGGTACCGCCGTGATACAATCTTCTCTTAATGAAAGTGCTTTTTTCAATAACCAATGGTTGATCGAAAATACTTTACATTACGACAATACCTTTGATAAGCATACGATTTCATTGCTCGCGGGTTACTCCGCGCAAGAAAATTCGAGAAGGGGTTTTGGTGCGGGTCGGAAGGATATCCCAGTGGGAACGGACGTTATCGGTGCGGCGTCACCGGCAGAACAAACAACTTCGGGGGACCTCTATGAATCGGCATTGGTATCACAGTTTGGCCGTTTGATGTATAGCTACGATAACCGTTACTTGCTTACGGCTACAATACGTCGCGATGGGTCTTCACGCTTTGCTGATGGGCAGCGATATGGTGTATTCCCTTCCGTCGCTCTTGGTTGGAATATCATGAATGAGCGTTTTTTTGAGAATGCAAAAAATACAGTTAACGAGTTTAAGGTTCGTGCTTCCTATGGCAGATTGGGAAATCAGGAAATCGGTGATTATACGACACAAAATGTTACTCAGTATGGTATAAATGCTATACAAGGCGGAATGTGGTGGCAGGGAGCAATTCCCGGTAATAACTGGGTATCGCCCCGAAATTTGACTTGGGAAGAGACCGAGACGAGCAATATCGGCGTCGACCTAGCTTTTTTGCAAAAGAAATTAAATATCAGTGCGGATTATTATCAACGCAATACGAAGAACATTCTCTTAGGTATTAATCAGCCTCCTTCGACTGGATTAGCAGGTACGCCCATGATGAACGCGGGCACGATTACTAATAACGGTTTTGAGTTTCTAGCAAGTTATCGAGATGCAATTGGTGAAGTAAATTATAATATTGGTGTCAATGCATCTACTGTAAAGAATAACGTCAAAGCGATCACTATCGGTGGAAAACAAGAGTTTGAAGGCTTTAATCCTCGTGGAGAAGGGGTTGTCAGCTGGGCCAAAGTTGGCTATCCCATTGGTGGTTTTTGGCTCATCGAAACCGATGGGTTGTTCCAGTCAGATGCTGAAGCACAGGCTTATAAATCTGCGAACGGTACGGTGATCCAGCCTACGGCCAAAGCGGGGGATATTAAGTTTATCGATTATAATGGTGATGGGAAAATTGACAACAACGATCGTCAATACATGGGTAGCCCTTTCCCTAAGCTAGCCTATGGTATTCGAGGAGGCTTGGATTATAAAGGTGTTGATTTTGCGTTCTTTTTTGATGGTATGTATGGCAATAAAATCTATAATTATACACGGGCACGAATGGAACAGACAAATGAGGTGAATAATCACTCTGCTCGCTTATTGGATTCTTGGACGCCAAGCAATACGAATACTGACATCCCGCGTTATACCCGCGAGGATCCAAATGACAATAAGCGTCGTGTTAGCGAACGCTGGCTTGAAAACGGTTCTTTCTTCAGGCTTAAAACGGTGGAATTAGGTTACACATTGCCCGCTCAGTGGTTAAGTAAAGCTACCTTGAAAAATGCACGTGTTTTCTTTGCTGCTGATAATTTGTTTATAGTGACCAAATATAAAGGATACACACCAGATTTAGGCCAGAGCAATGGCGCGAACGGTGACTATACAGGTGTATTGACGGCAGGAACAGACTATGGTCGTTTTCCATTGGCACGAACTGTAATGTTCGGTATACAAGCTAATTTTTAATAAACGACCAGAGGTTTTTAGCATTAATTTTAACATGACAAAGATGAATATTTCAATTAAAAAATATGCGATGGCAGCTACAGTTCTTTTGCTTATGGGAAGCTGTAGTAAGGATTTTTTAGATCGCGTTAATCCCAATAAGCCTGTAGAAAATATTTTTTGGACTAAAGAAGCAGATGCTCAGGCAGCGATGGCCACGATTTATTCACCTATTCGTAAACAGATGGATGGCTATTACGGTGGTTATTCGGGCTGGCAAACAATGAATCGGGCTGATGATGTTTGGTTTCTCATTGGAGAAGAGCCTTTTACTTGGGAGTTAATCAATTTTCTTAACTCAGCAGGTACGGGGGGAAGTAATTTCGGTGATTTATATAAAGGAATAAATAGAGCTAACGTCCTTTTCCAGAATATAGATAAAGTACCGATGGATGGGAACAAAAAGAAGGAATTAATTGCGGAGGCTAGTTTTCTTCGGGGTATGTATTATTTTTTATTGGCGGCCAACTATGGCGATGCTCCAATATTACTAGTTCCGGCAGGAGACGATCCAGAAGGAACCAATAAAGGTTCGTCTCCTGAGGCAGAGGTATGGAAACAAGCAATAAGTGATTTTAAAGTCGCCAAAGATGGTTTACCGGTCACGAGACCGGCAGCTGAGGCTGGCAGGGTAACCAAAGGAGCGGCAATCGCATATTTGGGAAAGACTTTAGTCTATACAAAGCAATATGCTGAGGCCGAAACAGAGCTAAAGGCATTGTTGACAGCACCATACACTTACGATTTAGTAGAAAATTTTGAAGATAATTTCAAAAATAACACCAAGCTTAATAAAGAGTCTGTTTGGGAATTAGTATACGATAGTAAATTTGGTTCGGATAACCCTTGGGGGCAGGAGGAACCGAATAGTGTAATGGGATTTGTTATTCCAAACTTTGCAGGGCCGGCAGGCACGGGGGCTTGGTTTAAACTGACTCCAGGGATTTCTATTGTGCGTGACTTTATCTCGGAAGAACGCCCTGCGGGATCTGATAGTCGTTTTGATAAGCGTATGTATACCAGTTTTTTCTGGAAATATTCGGATTATGAAACGGGTTTAACGGATGGAGCTTGGTTTGGCAATCTTTCTTTCGATAAATTGTGGAGCGAATCCATGGCTAAGATTTCAGCGAACCCTGATCTTGTCTATCCAAATATTAATGGGAAAGAAGGTCGCTTTTTAATAAAAAAATATACCAATTTCTTTAGAAATGTATCTGGAGCTAATAGCATGTATGATGCATCAAACCGAGATAACGATTTTCGTGTCTTCCGTTTCGCAGAGGTATTACTGCTACATGCAGAAGCATGTGCAAAGAATGGTAATATGGCAGGAGCTGCTTCCAGTTTAAAACGAATTCGTGACCGTGCGGGATTGGCTAATAAAACTTGGGCAAATGCAGATGAATTGATGAAGGAGGTCATTCATCAAAACGAATTGGAATTTTTCTTTGAAGGTCATCGGTTTTTTGATTTAAAGCGTTGGTATACACCTGCAGAAATGAAACAAATTTTTGTGAATAATAAAAAGCAGGGTGCTAATAACTTTCAGCCTAAACATTATTATTTGCCGATTCCGGAGGGGGAAATCAATACAAATACAAAAATTCAGCAGCATCCGTTGTGGCGATAAAGTAATATGGAGGGCGTGTTCCCTGCAAATTACTAAGAGCTGAGTACACAAATAAAAATTTATTCTCGATTCCACAGTTGAGTGTTAGTTTTTTCCGGTAGGGGAGTAGATGCCTCTGCCGGAATACTTTTTAAAAATTCTTTTAAACAATAATAAGTATGATTGCAGTACAACGAATGTATAGTATGCGCTTCGTTGCGATTTTTCCCACTATGTGCTGTTTGTTTTTAATGTTGTTTTCTTGTAAAAAGGACAGGGAAACAACGAAGGAATTGTCTTCTAAGCTGGTCTTAATATCCAAAATCGATGCAGGGGAATTATTACTTGATGTCAATCAGCATGCACAAGAATATATCTTCAACTTTGAGAAAGGAACCGTAAATGTGCCGGCAGTGGATATCTTAAAGATGAATACCGATCTTGCCCATTGGCGTACAAACTTTACATTTAGCGATGGTTCGGAGTTAGCAATACCTACCAAGGGCACTGCTCTCGATTTTATTGTTGAAAATATTAAACTGGATCCTTCGGGGTATAATCCGTTGGCAGCAATGGTGAACGTGGAGTTACCTACTTATGGACGTGTGCGGGTAACGGTACATGGTAAACATGGCCCATTAGGCACGATTACCCATTTGTGCCATGAGGAGACTCCTCGTCAAGGCGTACCTATATTGGGTTTGTATGCCGACTACGATAATGTAGTCGATCTTGCATTTACAGATCGGGAAGGTAATGAACGCGGTAGTACAACTGTTCATATCCGTACGCAGGCGGTCACATTACAAGATTTTCCCAAATGGAAGATCGTCAAAGGACAAACCGATAAAATGGAACCTGGGGTCAATTTGGTGAGTTACCCAGGGATGAGTGAGCTGGATACCTCGTTGCCGTATATGCTCGATAATGAAGGCGAATTGCGCTGGCTGCTGCTGTTGAAAAAATCACCAGATTTACAAAAGTTTGCCGGATCAATAGGTCTTAAGCGAACCAAAAAAGGAACTTTTATTTCCGGTGATCAGTCACAACAGCGTGTCGTTGAAATGGATCTATTCGGAAATTTGGTGAATCAATGGGATCTCGCCAAACTGGGCTATGGATTCCACCATGAAATTACCGAGGCTGCCAATGGGAATTTCCTGATCAATGTAACCAAAGCGAGTGCACGGTTAAACAATGGAGAGCCTCGTATTAACGACTTTATCATCGAATTGAATCCGCAAACAGGGGTGTTGGTTAACGAGTGGGATCTGGCCAAGCAGCTAGACACGACGCGTTACATCAAGCCTGATGGTATTACACCGCCAGCTTTTTCGCAGAGCCCAAATAACTGGGCGCATAATAACTCGATTACAGAAATTGGAGAAGATTTACTGGCTACGGCACGTTATCAGGGAATCTTTAGCTATAATCATTCGGGAACGACGCAATGGATTATATCGCCGCATAAAAATTGGGGCGCCAAATATCAGAACTTGTTGTTAAAGCCAATAGCGGAAGACGGTACTGCAATTACAGACCCAGCGGTGATCAATGGCGATGCTGCGGTTGCTGGTTTTGATTGGCCTTGGGGGCCACATACTCCTGTAGCCTTGAGCAAGGATCGCATTTTAGTTTTTGACAATGGGTATAATCGGCAATGGAAATCTAATTTTGCCCCGGGGGTGAACAGCTATAGCCGGGTCGTGGAATACAAAGTTGACCTGATCAATAGAACAGTTCAGCAAGTATGGTCTTACGGCAAGGATCGCGGAGCGCAAGGCTTTTCACAGGCCATATCCGGCGTACAATATTTGCGGCAAACTAGACATGTTTTATTTTGTCCGGGTATGGGGGTAGCCACTTCTATTGGTTCGGGCGGACGTGTTGTGGAGATTGATCCGAATACCAAGGAAGTGATATTCGATCTTGAGATCGCCACAGGCAGCGGTACTGCATTTCATCGTGTGACACGGATGCCACTTTATCCCGAAAACTTGTAAAGTAACTTTTTTGAACTGAACTAAATTTATGGCCGAATCATTTGAACGTCAGCAAGCTTATATTATCGAATCACAACGTTTATTATTGGAAAGAGCCAATGTCGAACTGTCCAATCCAGGGAAAATTGTTAAGCGTTATCTATATCCTGTTGTTACTAAAGAACATATCCCGTTGACCTGGCGTTATGATTTTAATCCCTTGACAAATCCTCTTTTTTTAGAACGGATCGCTTTCAATTCAACAATGAATGCCGGGGCACTCCATTGGCAAGGCAAGTATCTTTTATTTGTTCGTGTTGAAGGGGCTGATCGAAAATCATTTTTTGCGATAGCAGAAAGTGAAAATGGGGTGGATAATTTCCGTTTTTGGGATCAGCCTTTATCTCTTCCGGATTGGGATCAAGAGGAAACGAATGTATATGATATCCGGCTGACTGCCCATGAAGACGGTTGGGTGTATGGTATTTTTTGCAGTGAAAAACGAGATGCAGCAGCAGCTCCTGGGGATCTCTCAAGTGCTGTTGCTTCAGCAGGCATCATTCGATCGAAAGATTTAAAGCACTGGGAGCGTTTGCCCAATTTACAGGCAGCTTGCCAGCAACGTAATGTTGTGCTGCATCCTGAATTTGTACAGGGAAAATATGCGCTATATACACGTCCGCAGGACGACTTTATTCTGGCAAAACGTGGTGGTGGAATTGGATGGTCATTGATTGATGATATTAAAAATGCTGTTGTTGTTGAAGAACAGATTATAAATAAGCGTTTTTATCACACAATAAGGAACTGAAAAATGGTGAAGGTCCAGCACCTTTAAAAACAGCAAAGGGATGGTTACACCTCGCCCATGGTGTGCGTGGGACAGCTGCAGGCTTACGTTATGTGCTGTATATTTATCTGACCAGTCTGGATGATCCAAGCCAATTGATCGCCGAGCCTGCAGGTTATCTGATGGCCCCGGAGGGAGAGGAACGGATCGGTGATGTTTCCAATGTGTTATTTTCCAACGGTTGGATCATGAATGCTGACGGTATAGTTTATATCTACTACGCATCGAGTGACACACGAATGCATGTCGCCGTATCTTCGGTCGACCGGCTTTTGGATTACTGTCTAAACACAGCATCCGACGGCCTTCGTTCGGCAGCCTCGGTTGACAATGTCTTGCAGCTTATCGGCCGAAATGCTTTATATGCAAGGGGAGAATCCGAAATTTGTTCACCAGACAATGTGAAACAGGCTTGATAATAGGATGCGAAATGGAAAGCCGACCTTCTATTTTAGATCGCATAGCTCGGCTTGTCGTTAGTTATATAAAACTTATTGTTAGTTAAAAAATCGATATTTAGGAATACACAAATGAGAAATTTGATCAAGTTTTATTGGACTATTGCTTTGCTTTTTCTATGTTTTACAGCGAAATCGCAGGTGAATCATCGGATGAAGATCATTTCCTATAATATCTGGAACGGATTTGAACATACGAAGGCAAAGGCAGATAAATTTGTCCATTGGATCGGGCAGCAACAGCCAGATATTGTCGCTTTGGAAGAACTGGTAGATTTTAAAGAAGCCGATCTTCAGCAGTTAGCCAGGTCCTATGGACATCATTATAGCATTTTACTCAAAGAGAAGGGCTATCCGGTAGGGATCACATCTCGCTATCCGATTACCCTGATCAAAGCCCAGGAGGATGAGTTTTGGCATGGCATGCTGCATGTTAAAATTAAAGATATTGACATTATAGTCACACATCTCAGTCCCTTTTCCTGGAAGTATCGTTTAAAGGAAGCGCAACAGATTGTGGATTATATAAAAAATAATCACCTCGACAACTGTATGATTATGGGTGATCTCAATGCTTATTCTCCGTTAGATGCAATTTGGCTGGAACGCAAAGACCACTTAAGGAAGAACTTGCTGAATTGGGATCTGGCACATCCGGAATATGGCAATATGCGTGGACAGCGTTTCGATTATAGTGTACTGTCGACTTTTATGGCAGCGGGTTTTGATGATTGTATTGGACGTATGGTATTTCCAGAAAATAAGCGGGTCAGTTTTCCGACAGCAACACTTTATGGCTGGAATTGGGGCGACAGTCGGATAACAGCGGTGGCTGAAAGGCTTGATTATATTTTGTTGTCGGAATCGTTGTCACCCTTGGCCAAGGAGGTCGAGGTCCATAATGGCCCTGATCTTGAAGGAATATCAGATCATTATCCAGTTTCAGTAGTGATCGGCCAATTGGAGAAATAGAAATATAATTGTAGATTGCGGTTGACCACGAGAAGAATATTCATGGAACTTTCCGTAATAGATATAATTATCATCGTCAGCTATTTGTTGACGATGATTGTCATTGGCCTGATTCTTAAAAAACGAGCTTCAAAGGATCTCGATTCCTATTTTTTAGGGGGGAAATCCCTTCCTTACTATATGTTGGGTATTTCCGATGCATCGGGGATGTTCGATATTTCGGGCACGATGTGGATGGTTTATCTTGCCTTTGTCTATGGTCTCAAGAGTATGTGGATTCCTTGGTTATGGCCGGTCTTTAATCAGATTTTCCTGATGGTTTACCTTTCCATCTGGCTGCGCCGTTCCAATGTGCTGACAGGTGCTGAATGGATTCGCACCCGTTTTGGACATAGTAAGGGGGCAGATGGGGCTTATACAATCGTGATTTTATACGCTATTGTAGCGGTAATGGGTTTCCTATGTTATGGGTTTATCGGAATCGGTAAATTTATGGAGGTGTTTTTCCCTTGGGAACAGCTGTCACGATTTGTTCCATTGACCATTGACCCTATGCATGTTCCCCAACTTTATGGCATATTTTTCACGGCAATCACGACTTTTTATGTGATGCTTGGCGGTATGCATAGCATTGTTTGGGCAGATATGGTGAAGTTTGGAATTATGATCATATCCGGTATTGCTATTGCCGTGATTGCCATGCAGCAGGTGAGCCCCGAATTGTTGGCTGCCAATACACCTGCGGGATGGGATTCTCCTTTCTTTGGCTGGCACTTGGATATGGACTGGAGCAACTTACTCCCTTCCATTATGGACCGAATAGCCGATGATCAATATAATCTGTTTACGGTATTTGTGATGATGATGCTTTTCAAAGGTATTTTTATGAGTATGGCCGGGCCCGCAGCCAACTATGATATGCAAAAGATTCTAGCCTGTAGGTCGCCAAAAGAAGCTGCATTAATGAGTGGATCGGTATCTGTTATCTTACTGATCCCACGTTATCTGATGATTATGGGCTTTACGGTATTGGCTCTTGTCTTCTTTAGGGATGAGTTTAGCGCGATGGGAAACCATATGGATTTTGAGATCATCTTGCCTAAAGCGATCAGCCGTTTTGGAAAGGTTGGCTTGACGGGTTTACTATTGGCGGGACTTCTGGCTGCTTTTATGTCTTCATTTGCTTCAACGATAAATGCTGCGCAAGCATATTTGGTCAATGATGTCTTGCTGAAATTTTTTTATCGTTCGGCTTCGCCTAAAAAACAGATTCGGTTGAGTTATATTGTTTCTGTTTCTGTGGTTGTCTGCAGCACGATCATCGGATTATATGTCCAAAACATCAATTCGGTACTGCAATGGATCGTTTCAGCACTCTATGGTGGATATATTGCTGCGAATGTGCTCAAATGGCATTGGTGGCGATTTAATGGAACCGGATTTTTTTGGGGAATGTTGACTGGTATATTCGGTGCGATTATTCTGCCCCAGTTTTTCCCCCATACTTTGCCGCTTTATTATTTCCCCTTTTTGTTTGTCCTATCGTTGCTGGGTTGTCTGATGGGGACCTGGGTATCCAAACCTACTGAAGACGACGTGCTTGTCGATTTTTATGTCCGCGTTCGCCCATGGGGATTTTGGGGGCCAATCCATCAAAAAGCGTTGGAAAAATATCCTGATCTTAAAAGGAACAATCATTTTAAGCGCGATCTATTTAATGTAGGTGTGGGAATTATATGGCAGTGCTGTTTGACCTTGATACCCATGTACATTGTCATTCAACAAGGGCAGGGTTTAATGACCAGCATACTAATTTTGGGTATTACCACACTCGTTCTTAAAAAGAACTGGTATGACAAGATGTGTCGCGATGAGGCTGAATACGATGCTTTTATGACAAAATACGGAATGAATAAAACGGATCAAAAATTTGTAAAATAAGAAAGGGCTGAGGAAGGGATCATGTAATCGGACGGCCTGTCGTTTGATTAAAAAATGGTTCGATCGTACCGTACCGATTACCTTGACGATGTGTTATGCGTTTAGTTGCTCGCTTTAACCGTAAACGGAACGACATACTGTCCCCATTCTAAAGAGACCGTTCCTTGCGGAGTTGCATTGATCTTAAATTGTTCCTGTGAATTGCTTGCTGTGGCATTGCTAACAGAAACACGTAGGGCATCTTCGTTGGCATCATATTTTGTTCCCCACTGATTCCACACTTTATTGAACATGATCGTCGTTTCATGTTTTCCCGGGATGCTGTAAAGACCATATTTTCCAGCGGCTAATTTCTTGCCTTCAACCAATACGTCTTTATTGAATTCGATGGTGGTGGCTTCATTTGCGCCTGTGCGCCATACAATGCCGATAGGGGCAATATCAACACCGAGCTGACGGCCTTTCAGAGAAGGACGGCTGTAATTGATATCGATTGTGACACCGTCAGTCGTGGTTACCTTGGTATTGTCTGGAGGACTTGGACGTTTGCTTTTGTCCGTCTGCGCAAAGGTAAGTTGCCCAATTAAGGTCAGAATTGTTAAAATTAGTACTCTCATTTTTCGTGTATTTTTGATTAAACAATTAAATATAAGATTTTTAGGTGATGGAATTGTTAGTTTTTTTTGAATATTTGGGGAATGGCAATTGTATTCTTATAAACAGAAAAAGCCCGTGATTTGTGCACGAGCTTTTTTCTGTTTATACGCTTTTACTTATACAAGGTATTCAAACAGCGTTTGGTCTTTGTTGATTTCAATGACATCAAACTTATATTCTTTCATGCGTTCGATCAGTGTCTCGTAATCCTCAGGTTTGTTGAGCTCGATACCGACTAGCGCTGGACCTCTTTCGCGTTCTGTTTTTTTGATAAACTCAAAACGGGTAATATCATCCTTGGGTCCCAATACTTCAGAAACAAAGAGTTTTAATGCTCCAGGGCGTTGTGGGAAACGAACGATAAAATAATGTTTGTACCCTTCGTAAAGTAGAGACAATTCTTTGATTTCACTCATGCGGTCGATATCGTTGTTTCCACCGGATATGATGCAGACGACTTTCTTACCTTTAATTTCATCTTTGTGAAATTCAAGCGCAGCTACGGATAAAGCACCCGCGGGCTCAACAACAATTGCATCCTTATTGTACAGCTCTAGGATACAGGTACAGATCTTTCCTTCAGGAATCGAACGTGTGTCATCCAACAATTGTTTGGCAATTTCGAAGGTCGTTGCACCGATTTTTTTTACTGCGGCTCCATCAACAAATTTGTTGATATGCTCGAGTTCGATCGGTGCGCCATGTGTCAGGGCCGCTTGCATGGAAGGTGCGCCTTCAGGCTCTACACCGTAACATTTGATTGCTTTGTTTTTGCTTTTCAGGTAATAGCTCGCGCCCGCAGCTAGACCGCCACCACCGATAGGAATAAATATAGCATCCATATCGGGAAGATCTTGTAAAGCTTCAACGGCTACGGTACCTTGTCCTTCCACAACTTTGAGGTCATCAAATGGTGGAATAAAAGTCATGCCATGCTCCTGTGTGTAAGCTAGCGCCGCTTTTTGGCAGTCGTCAAAAGTATCGCCGGTCAAGATGATTTCGACGTTACCGTTGCCCCACATCTCTGTTTGTGAAATCTTTTGGCGTGGTGTAGGACCGGGCATAAATATCACACCTTTGATGTCGAGTTTATTGCAGGAGAAAGCAACGCCTTGGGCGTGGTTACCTGCACTCGCACATACAACGCCGCGTTGTCGCTCTTCCGCTGTTAAGGAGATAATTTTATTGTAGGCACCGCGTAATTTATAGGAACGTACGACTTGTAAATCTTCCCGTTTGAGATAGACTTCGGCACCGTATTTTTCGGACAGATGCCGATTATATTGAAGCGGTGTTCTGTTGACCACAGACTTGATGCGGTCAAGTGTAGCTTCTGAATTAATGTTTAAGGTCGATAGATTCATTGTTAGATGATTGCCTAGTTAAGGTAGCAAATAAAACGCAGATATTCGCTGTTATATGAAAGATTCTACCTATACAGTGTTTAAATTGAATTGATTTTGAATAGAAGACCGTCTGAACACATGCTAAAATAATAATCAGCTATGCGTCCTGTGGATCCTTTTAAAAAATGTACTTATGATAAAAAAAGGCTGCATCTGCAGCCTTCCTTTTTTTATATTTTTTCCTGGATGAGGCTTTTTAGGTCATCATCACAAATATTTTTCTTTTCGTCGGCCAAAACCAAGAAGCGTTGATAGCAATCTGCTAAATCATCTTTTTCAAGATGGAAGCCTAAACGTTCCAAATGATGTTTAAGTGCATGTCTTCCCGAACGGGCCGTTAAGATGATATCAGCTTCAACTAGACCGACATCTTCAGGTCTGATGATCTCATAGTTTTCACGGTGTTTTAAGAAGCCATCCTGATGTATACCCGAGCTATGAGCGAAGGCATTGCGGCCAACAATCGCTTTATTCGGTTGTACAGGCATGTTCATCATGTCACTTACCTTGCGGGATAAGTACGTAAACATGCGGCTATCAATATTTGATGTTAAACTTCCAAATGCTTGGTTGTGCACTTTCAGAATCATGGCCACTTCTTCAAGGGATGTGTTTCCTGCACGTTCACCTATACCGTTGATGGTACATTCTACCTGACGGGCACCATTTTGTATCGCAGCAATAGAATTTGCAGTTGCAAGTCCCAAGTCATTATGGCAATGTGCTGAAATAATGGCCTGATCGATATTGCGTACATTTTCCTTGAGGTATTTGATTTTTGAACCATATTGATCTGGTAAACAATAACCATTTGTATCAGGGATGTTGACTACGGTAGCGCCGGCAGCAATCACCGATTCAACCATCTTAGCTAGAAATTCCAAGTCTGCTCGACCGGCATCTTCTGCGTAAAACTCCACATCTTCCACATAGGATTTGGCATGTTTTACAGCCGCAACGGCACGTTCTAAAATTTCTTCTCTTGTGCTGTTGAATTTATATTTGATATGCATGTCCGAAGAACCAATACCGGTATGGATACGTGGGCGTTTGGCATATTTTAATGCCTCGGCAGCTACGTCAATATCGTTTTGGTTGGCACGGGTCAATGCACATATAATGACATCGTTTACCGCTTTAGATAATTCTACCACCGATTGAAAATCACCAGGGCTAGACACTGGGAAACCGGCTTCAATAATATCCACCCCTAGTTTTTCCAGGTCTTTAGCGATCTCAATTTTCTCTGGAGTAGTTAATTGGCAGCCTGGTACCTGTTCGCCATCACGTAAGGTGGTGTCGAAAATGTAAAGATGATTAGGATCGTGTAACATAATTTCTTAATTCAAAAAGATTTACAAATTAAAAAGGGTATACTATTTAATAAACTCCAATACTTTTTCACCCATTTCCTGAGTACCTAAGATTTTTGAAGTCTCTGTGCTGCTATTGGCAATATCACCAGTTCTCCAACCTGCTTTTAATGTTTCAGCAACAGCGTTGGTAACAGCTTTAGCTTCCTCTTGTAGACCAAAGCTAATATCAAGCATCAAGGCTGCAGATAAAATTGAAGCCAGTGGATTTGCTTTATTTTGACCAGCGATATCGTGTGCAGAGCCGTGAATAGGTTCGAAGAAGCCTGTGCCATCACCTACGGAAGCAGAGGCCAACATACCCATTGAGCCTGCGATCTGTGATGCTTCGTCTGTCAAGATATCACCAAAAAGATTGGCTGTCAATACCACATCGAATTTCTTCGGATTTTTCACCAATTGCATGGCCGCATTGTCGATAAACATGTGCTCGGTTTCAACATCCAGATATTCTTTTGCGATTTCCTGTACAACTTCTCTCCACAGGCGGGATGTTTCCAATACATTGGCTTTATCAACAGAGCATAGCCTTTTGTTACGTGTACGTGCTGCATCATAAGCTTTACGTGCGATACGCTCAACTTCGTAACGGTGGTAGTTCATCAAATCTGAAGCGAAGGTGTTGTCTTCGTTGCGGTTCTTCTCACCAAAATAGACGTCTCCGGTCAGTTCGCGGAAGAAAAGAATATCTGTTCCTTGAAGAATTTCAGGCTTTAAACTTGAAGCATCCAATAACTCATCGAATAAAAGGATTGGACGAAGATTTGCGTAAAGACCTAGTTCCTTACGGATTTTCAACAATCCTTGTTCAGGTCTTACTTTAGCAGAAGGATCATTATCATACTTGATATGGCCAATGGCGCCGAAAAGGATCGCATCAGAAGCTTTTGCTTTCGCTAATGTTTCATCAGGAAGAGGGTTGCCCGTAGCCTCAATTGCAGTATGGCCCATGATAGCTTCATCAAAGCTGAATTCATGACCATAATTTTCACCGATTTTTTCTAAAACTTTTTTACCCCAAGTTGTTACTTCTTGGCCGATGCCGTCTCCAGGTATGATTAAAATATTTTTCTTCATTGTATTTTTAGTATTGAGCTATCAGAGATAGGTATATGGAAACTTTGGAAGATAGGTATACGACCTATTGAATTGTCTTTATTTTTGACTTTTGATTTCCAATGTTTTGCCGATATCTTAATGCTCTTTTTATTTTTTTTGTTCTTATTTTCAAATTAATTGAAGTTTTCCACATTTTTTATGTTGATAAAGCCTCTTTTTTGTGGATAACTTCGGATACAGCCTTTACTTCTCCCTTTTCCAGCACAATTTTATTGTCAATACAAGTTGGCAACTGGGTTTGGAAGTGGCCTACATATATAAGGGTTTGACCGCTCTTACTGAGATCATCAATGACGTCATTGAAATATTGGGTTTGCTCTTTGTCCAGCCCTTGACAGGGTTCGTCCAAAATCAGCAACTCAGGATGTTTCACAATCGTGCGAGCCAATAGAACCAAACGTTGTTGGCCTAAAGGTAAAGATCCCAATGTTTTGTGTTTAACCTCGTTGAGATCAAAAAAATGAAGAATTTGCTCCAGCTTTTGCTGTTGTTCAAATCCTAATCGTTGGTAGAGGCTCATGGAGTCAAAAAATCCCGAAGCGATAGTCTGGCCAACATTGGCATTCATATCGTAATACCAATGTAATTCAGGAGATATGATTCCCAAGTGTTCTTTGATGTCCCAGATACTTTCTCCAGATCCTCTTTTTTTGCCAAAAAGATGGATATCATTGGCGTAAGCCTGTGGATGATCTCCGTTGATTAAGCTGAGCAACGTAGATTTTCCTGAACCATTATGTCCTTGTAGCAACCATTTTTCGCCGGCTTTTACTTCCCAGTCAATATTCTTTAAGACTTGTTTTTCGCCGTATGAAATATTGATCTTATTCATTTTTACCATGACCTGGGAGGATACCTGAGGAGCCTGTTGCAGAAAATAAGGTAGCGCCTTTCTTGTTCGGGGCAAACCTTTGGATAGCTCTTCACTACGTTGGCGAGTCACGATTTTCCCTTCCTGAATCTCTGCAAAACGATTGATGCAGTTGGGCTGTTCGTCATCATTACTGATCAACAACAAGGTGACACCCTTATCCGCAAGCTGATCGAAAATCTGATTGAGATCTTTTCTAGACTGTGCATCTAGTCCTGTATAAGGCTGGTCAATAATGAGCACCTGAGGTTGAAGCCACAAGGCTTTGATCAATTGCAGTCTTTTGTGTTCACCACTCGAAAGTTCAATCAATTGCTGATCTTTGAAATTCTCGAATCCAAAAATGTTCAGGTAAGAACGTACGTTTTCAAAAGAAAGCTGTTCTTCCTGTGCGAAATGTTTCAACTCGGCGAAAACTGTTAATGTATCGTTTTTTGCAAATTTGTTGTAGCGCTGTTGATAATAGAAATTGCGATCGCCTTCAAGATTGGTAAACTGAAACCAATTGGAAACGTAATGAATTTTTGCCGGCAATAGGCTCGTTGGGTCAAGGTGGAATGTGATCTCGCCTTCATACTTCAATTGCCCGGCAATCGCTTTTGCAAGTGTGGTTTTTCCTGTACCGCTCGGACCGCCTAAGATCCATTGCTCGCCAGGAAAAATTTGCCAATTTAAGTCTTGCAGTACGGTATCTTTACCGTACTGAATGGTTAAATTGGCAATATGGACGACAGGATCTACCATTGTCTGTTTGCTTCAAATGCTTCGATTGAATCTTTTTGATTAAGGATAAAATCAATGTCATCATATCCATTGATCAAGCATGATTTTTTGTATGGATTGATTTCAAATTCAAATTGATCGCCTGTTTCTGTCAACATGACTGTTTGTTTCTCCAGATCGACGATGATTTCTGTTTTAGGATTTTGCTGTACCAATTCGAAGATTTTTCCTAAAAATTCTTCCGGTACCTGAATCGGTAATACACCATTGTTAAGGGCATTTCCTTTGAATATATCGGCAAAGAATGAGCTGATGACCACATCAAAACCATAGTCTTGAATAGCCCATGCGGCATGTTCGCGGCTTGAACCACAACCAAAGTTCTTACCGGCAACCAATATTTTCCCTGTATAGGTCGGGTTGTTCAATACAAAGTCAGTTTTAGGCTGATTGTCGGTATCAAAACGCCAGTCGCGGAATAAATTATCACCAAAACCTTCACGCGTAGTCGCTTTTAGAAAACGTGCGGGAATAATTTGATCAGTATCAATATTTTCGATAGGTAGAGGGACTACCTGGGACGTTAAAGTTTCAAATTTTTTCATTTTTTTCTGCTTAGATCAACTCTCTTACATCTGTTACTTTACCTGTTACTGCCGCTGCTGCTGCTGTCAAAGGAGATACCAGCATGGTGCGGGCATTCGGTCCCTGACGCCCTTCGAAATTTCTATTTGAAGTCGAAACGCAATATTTACCAGCAGGGATCTTATCTTCGTTCATACCTAAACATGCCGAACATCCTGGTTCACGTAGCTGGAATCCTGCCGCTTCAAATATTTTATCCAAGCCTTCTTCTTTAGCTTGTTTTTCTACTTGTTTTGAGCCCGGTACAATCCATACTTCAACGTCTTGTGCTTTTTGTTTGCCTTGGACGAATGAAGCTACTTCACGTAAATCTTCAATACGGGAATTGGTACAACTTCCGATGAAAACATAATCAACACGGTTACCTAGTACGACAGAATCATCTTTAAAGCCCATGTAATCCAATGCTTTTTGGTACGATGGTCTTTCTGATTCCGGTTGTGCGTTAGTAGCAGGGATATGTTCTGCGATACCCATACCCATGCCAGGATTAGTACCGTACGTAATCATTGGCGCAATGTCAGCTGCGTCAAAAGTCAATACTTTATCAAAGATGGCATCTTCGTCAGAATATAATGTTTTCCAGTAGGCAAGAGCCTTGTCCCATTCTTCACCTTTCGGTGCGAATTCACGGCCTTCCACATAGTCAAAAGTGATTTGATCCGGAGCAATTAAGCCTCCGCGAGCTCCCATTTCTATACTCATATTACAGATGGTCATACGCGCTTCCATGCTTAATGAGCGGATTGCTGAACCAGCATATTCTATAAAGTAACCTGTACCGCCCGCAGCAGAAATTTTGGAGATGATATATAGGATGATATCTTTTGCTCCAACACCTTTTTGAAGGGTGCCGTTAACTTCGATTTTCATTGTTTTTGGCTTCGACTGCAATAAACATTGTGTAGCGAAGACCTGTTCAACTTGAGAGGTTCCGATACCAAAAGCAATAGCTCCAAAAGCACCATGCGTGGAGGTATGGCTATCGCCACACACCATTGTTTTACCCGGTAGGGTGATACCCAGCTCCGGACCAATAACGTGTACAATCCCTTGGTATGGATGCCCCAAACCATATAATTCAATACCAAATTCAGCACAATTTTTGGTGAGCATATCAACTTGATAACGGGATAGCTCTTCTTTGATCGGTAAATGTTGGTTGAGTGTCGGTACGTTGTGGTCGGCAGTAGCTACCGTTTGCTTTGGACGAAAAACTGGGATTCCTCTTTTGCGCAAGCCATCAAAAGCTTGAGGTGAAGTAACCTCATGAATCAAGTGGGTATCGATATATATAATATCCGGAAACCCTTCTTCACGTTTGACGACGTGAGCATCCCAAATCTTTTCTACTAATGTTTTTGACATTTTTTATTCTCTCTTATGTTATTTTCATATAAATCAAGGTGATATTGTAAATGTCTCAATATCACCCCGATTTCAATATTCTAAATTACGAAATATTCATGATTTTTGGCGCATGTATAATTTCGTTTGAACTTTCTAAACAGTTTTAATTGCTTTCATAGCCGTCATCGCTTTACGTAATTTGCGGCCAACGATTTCTACGGGGTGATCACGTAAAATTTCGTTGATAACAACCAATTGTGCATTGTCAACTGCTGCGTCTCTACCTTCATTGAAGTTCTTACCTACTAAATCCGTATCAACAGTTTTCATGAAGTCTGCCAACAAAGGTTTACAAGCTTGGTCGAATAAGTAACAACCGTATTCTGCTGTATCAGAGATGACACGGTTCATTTCGAACAACTTCTTACGAGCGATTGTGTTAGCAATCAATGGTGTTTCGTGCAATGATTCGTAATAGGCTGATTCTGGTTTGATACCTGCTTCAACCATTGTTTCGAATGCCAATTCCACACCTGCACGGATGAAAGCAACCATCAATGTGTAGTTGTCGAAATACTCTTGTTCGTTGATTTTAACATCACCGGCTGGCGTTTTTTCAAATGCAGTTTCGCCAGTTTCGGCTCTCCATTTCAATAGGTTTGCATCACCGTTTGCCCAGTCTTCCATCATCGTCTTGCTAAAGTGACCTGACATGATATCATCTTGGTGTTTTTGGAATAAAGGACGCATGATATCTTTCAATTCTTCAGAGATCTCAAATGCTTTCACTTTAGCAGGATTGCTCAAACGGTCCATCATACCGCTTACGCCACCATGTTTCAAGGCTTCAGTGATAACTTCTACACCGTATTGTACCAATTTGGATGCATAACCAGCTTCGATGCCTTTCTCGATCATTTTGTCGAAAGATAAGATCGAACCTGTTTGCAACAATCCACAAAGAATCGTTTGCTCACCCATCAAATCTGATTTTACTTCGGCTACGAATGAAGATTTCAATACACCAGCCTTGTGACCACCTGTTCCTACACAGTACGCTTTTGCTTCAGCCCAGCCTTTTCCTTGTGGATCATTCTCTGGGTGAACAGCGATCAAAGTAGGAACACCAAAACCACGAAGGTACTCTGCACGAACCTCAGAACCTGGACATTTTGGAGCAACCATAATGACAGTAATATCTTTACGGATTTGCATACCTTCTTCAACGATGTTGAAACCGTGTGAATACGATAACGTAGCGCCTTCTTTCATCAACGGCATGACAGCGTTGATTACTGAAGTATGTTGTTTATCGGGAGTCAAGTTGATAACTAAATCCGCAGATGGGATCAATTCTTCGTAAGTGCCTACGTTAAAGTTGTTGTCTGTAGCATTTTTCCAAGAATCTCTTTTTTGTTCAATAGCTTCTTTACGTAAAGCATAAGAAACGTCCAATCCGCTATCTCTTAAGTTTAAACCTTGGTTCAAGCCTTGTGCACCACATCCTACGATTACGATTTTTTTACCTTTTAAAGCATTTACACCATCCGTGAATTCGGTGTTATCCATGAATTCAGCGTGACTTAATTGTTCTAACTGCTCTCTAAGCGGTAAGGTGTTGAAATAATTTGCCATTGTTTTACTTTCTTTCTGTTATGGGTTGTTGATTATTTATTTTAATTCTTGTACTAATCTGCGTTGTGCCATGGCGTAACCGAAATGAACGTTGTCGTGTCCTGATGTCAGGGCAATGACCTCTTCGATCGTGTCCATCGGATAACCATAGGTCGCCGTTGAAAAGGAGGTGATTTCTCCGAAAACACCGTTCTCATAGTCAGCAGCAATTTGCTCAATACTGCGGATTGCGATTTCTTTCAATTCATCAACCTCTGCTTGTTCAACAAAGCGGGTTGGCTTGGTGTCTTTTTTATAATCTTCGTTATAGTTCACCCAAGTCGTATCGGCCTTGATTCCCGTACGGACATAGACCAAGGTCTGTGTACTGACGACAATGTGCGCAAAATTCCAGATGATATTGTTGTTAAATCCCGCGGGAATTTTGTTAAGCTGTTCAATGGAAAGACCGTCAAGTAATTCAATGAATTTTTGACGTGACTTTAAGATAAATTTAAATGTCTCTTGCATAATACTATTAAAGCTTACATTGTAAATACATCATCTCTTTTGTCGAGATACTCGTTTTCTACAATTTCTAGCGATGGTTCCTTGGCTTCAAACTGAACCAATTTGGAATGGAAACCTGCACTATCTTTAATGATAGCGATACGTGCGCCACGGACAAATTCGATCAAACCATATTTGGTCAATTCTTCTGTCAACTTATCGATCTCCTCGCGGTGACCTGCAGTTTCAAAGACGATGTAGTCGTTGCGGATCACAACAACATTGGCACCATATTGACGTAATAAACGTTCTACATATACTTTTTCATTGACCACATCCGCAGGTACTTTATACAGCGCCTGTTCTTGCCAGATCACTTCATCATTGGTGTTGTAATAGGCCTTAAGGATATCAATCTGTTTTTCCAGTTGACGACAAAGCTTACGTAGAACATCTTCAGCCTCCGTGATTACGATGGTAAAACGATGTATTCCTTCTACTTCAGAAGGGGAAGTATTCAAGCTTTCAATATTGATTTTTCTTCTTGAAAAAATTGTTGAGATCCGACCGATAAGACCGATTGAATTCTCTGTATATAAGGTGATGGTATATTCTTGTTTTTCCATGTTAAATTCTACTTTAAACGTATCTCAGATACCGATGTTCCTTGTGCAACCATTGGGAATACATTGTTTTCCTTACCTACCATCACTTCCAATAGATATGCTCCGTCGTGATCAATCATGGTTTTCAGGGCATTACGTAAGTCTTTACGTTCCGAAATCTTCTGACCGTCGATGTAATAGCCTTTCGCTACAGCAACAAAGTCAGGACTCGTGATATTCACGAATGAATAACGTCTGTCATGGAACAATTGCTGCCACTGGCGTACCATGCCCAAGAATTCATTGTTGAGGATCATGATTTTGACTTTTGCGCCAAATTGCATAATCGTTCCGAGCTCTTGGATCGTCATTTGTATACCACCATCACCGATGATTGCTACGACAGTTTTTTCTGGCGCGCCATACCAGGCACCGATTGCTGCTGGAAGACCAAAGCCCATTGTACCTAAGCCTCCTGAGGTTACATTCGATTTGCTGTTGTTGAATTTAGCATAGCGACAAGTTACCATTTGGTGTTGACCGACGTCCGTTGTAATGATCGCATCACCACCCGTCAATTCATTCAATACATTGATGACCTCACCCATGGTCATAATATCGGTTTGTGGGTGAAGTTCATTTTGGATGACTTCCTTGATTTCTTCTTTTTCAAGTTCACGGAATTGTTCCAACCAAGCGGAGTGATCTGTAGCGTTAACCAATTCCGTCAGCATTGGAAGTGACTCCTTACAGTCGCCCCATACAGGTACGGTTGTCTGTACGTTTTTGTCAATCTCTGCCGGGTCTATATCCAAATGGATTACTTTTGCCTGTTTGGCATATTTGTCCAAACGACCTGTTACACGGTCATCGAAACGCATACCGATGGCTATTAAAACATCACATTCATTGGTCATGACATTCGGCGCATAGTTACCATGCATCCCTAACATGCCCACGTGAAGTTTGTGATCCGTTGGAAGTGCACTTAAGCCCATGACAGTGGATGCTGAAGGAATGCCAGTTTTCTCGATAAAAGCTTTGAATTCTTCCTCTGCTTTTCCAAGTATGATTCCTTGTCCAAAAAGAACAAATGGTTTTTTTGCATTGTTGATTAACTCGGCTGCTTGCTCAACATATTCTTTACGAACTTGTGGTGCAGGTCTGTAGCTACGTACGTGGTTGCATTTTTCATAACCGAAGTAATCGAACAATTGTAGCTGTGCATTTTTGGTAATATCGATCAATACCGGCCCTGGACGACCAGTGCTTGCGATATAAAATGCTTTTGCGAGTGCAGCTGGAATTTCAGTTGCGTCGGTGACTTGGTAGTTCCATTTGGTGACCGGTGCCGTGATATTGATGACATCTGTTTCCTGAAAAGCATCTGTTCCCAAGAGTGAAGCAAAGACCTGACCGGTAACACAGACGATAGGGTTACTATCGATCATGGCATCAGCCAGTCCAGTAACTAAGTTTGTTGCTCCAGGACCACTTGTCGCAAAGACGACGCCTGTACGACCTGAAGTTCTTGCATAACCTTGCGCCGCGTGGATTCCACCTTGTTCATGGCGCACTAAAATATGCTTCAGACGATCCGTATAATCATAAAGGGCATCATAGATTGGCATAATTGCGCCTCCAGGATAACCAAATACGGTATCAACTCCTTCGCTCAATAAGGCCTCCAATACAGCTTTCGATCCCGAAATTTGTGTCGGAGTTTGCTGCGCTGTAGCGGCCTTATTTTCTGTTATTTCCAGTGTACTCATTACGTTGATTTTTTTATTGTTGATTATTCAGTCTTTTTAGTATTTAGATATTAGCTCTGAGACATTAAGCGTCGATTGTTTAGGTCTCTATTTGCTTAATGTCCCTGTTTTTTATTTTCTATTGATCCGTTACACAGCCTTCTGAGGCATCGGCAACAGTTTTAGCGTATTTGTATAAAACTCCTTTGCTAACTTTTAACGCTGGTTGTACCCAAGCGGCACGGCGTTGCGCGATCTCTTCATCGGAAATCAGCACATTGATGCTATTATTCACTGCATCGATCTCGATAATGTCATCATCATTTACAAGACCGATCAATCCACCTTTGTAAGATTCTGGTGTGATATGCCCTACGACAAAACCATGTGTTCCACCCGAGAAACGGCCATCGGTGATTAAAGCAACAGATTTACCAAGGCCGGCACCAATAATTAAGGAGGTTGGTTTAAGCATTTCAGGCATGCCTGGGGCTCCAACGGGGCCTTCATTTTTGATCACGACAACATCTCCTGGTTTGATTCTACCAGATGCGATGCCCGCTACTAAATCATGCTCTCCATCGAATACGCGTGCAGGACCAGTGAATTTTTCACCTTCTTTGCCGGAGATCTTGGCAACAGAACCTTTCTCTGCTAAGTTTCCGTAAAGAATCTGTAAGTGTCCTGTAGCCTTAATAGGATCGCTCAATGGTTTGATAATTGGTTGATCATATTCCATGATTGATTTAACATCAGCCAAGTTCTCAGCGACCGTTTTTCCTGTTACCGTGATACAGTCACCATGAAGTAAACCTTCATTTAAAAGATATTTCATGACAGCCGGAGTTCCACCAAATTGCTGAAGATCTTGCATCAAGTATTTACCAGATGGTTTGAAGTCAGCCAATACAGGGGTTTCATCGCTCATACGTTGGAAGTCGTCTTGCGTGATGTCTACACCGACAGCTTTACCGATCGCAATGAAGTGAAGTACAGCATTGGTACTACCACCCAAGATAACAATGGTACGTAGCGCGTTTTCAAATGCTTTACGTGTCATGATATCAGATGGTTTGATATCTTTCTCAAGCAGGGTACGGATATGTTTACCTGCTTCTAAACATTCATTTTTCTTTTCTTCGGAGATCGCAGGGTTGGAAGATGAGTAAGGTAGACTCATTCCCAAAGCTTCGATGGCAGAAGCCATGGTGTTGGCTGTATACATACCACCACACGCACCAGCGCCAGGACAAGTATGTTTGATGATGCCTTCATAGTCTTCGTCAGAAAGATTTCCGCAGATGCGTTGTCCCAATGCTTCAAAGGCAGACACAATATTTAATTCTTCGCCTTTGTAGTGGCCTGGAGCAATAGTACCTCCATATACCATCAAAGAAGGGCGGTCCAAACGGGCCATTGCCATAATTGCACCAGGCATGTTTTTGTCACAGCCAGGAATAGAGATCAAGCCATCATAATATTGTCCGCCACAGATCGTTTCGATGCTATCGGCAATCACGTCACGGCTTACCAACGAATAACGCATACCGTCTGTACCATTGCTCATACCGTCGCTGACGCCAATGGTTCCAAAGGTCAAACCCACTAAATCATTGTTCCAAACGCCTTTTTTGACGATTTGTGCCAAATCATTTAAGTGCATATTACACGTATTACCATCATATCCCATGCTGGCAATACCGACCTGTGCTTTCTCCATGTCGGCATCCGTAAGACCGATACCGTAAAGCATTGCTTTTGCAGCAGGTTGCGTTTCGTCTTGTGTAAATGTACGGCTGTATTTGTTCATTGTGTTTTCGCCGTTAGATGATGACTTCATAATTTTCGTTCTCTAATACTAAATTTTTATATCTTCTTTGGATTGATGCACCGATGCTATGTTCCCACGCTTCTTTGTAGATGACATCATCGACTTGTTTGATTCCGATTATTTCTGCGGCGGTCCCACATAAGAAGGCGCTATCTGCAGTATAAATATCTTCTACGGTCAGTTGCTTTTCAACGACTTCGAAATTCAGTTTTTTGCAGATGTTTTTTACGGTCTGGCGTGTAATGCCCGGGAAGATATTCTTCGTGGGCGGTGTATAGATTTTGAAATCCTTTTCGATGAAAATATTTTCACTGGACGCTTGGGCAACGTAACCTTCATGGTCGAGCATTAATGCTTCGTCATAACCTTTTTTGATGGCTTCTGTTGTAGCAAGAATAGAGTTAACGTACTGTCCAGAGATCTTCGAATCAATTTTAAACGACTTTGGATTAGGTCTTTTGATGTCGGAAATACATACGCGTAATAAGTTTTGGCCAAGATATGGTCCCCATTCCCATGCGGCAATCATGATGTTTGCTTCGGTTGATGAGGTGAGGTGCATATTCGAACCTGTCAATACCAACGGACGTATGTAGGCTTCTCTTAGGTTGTTGATGGCCAAGAGCTCATAACAAGTGTCGATTAGTTCCCGGTTACTCCAGCGATAGGGGATATTAACCGCTTCACATGATTTCTTTAAGCGATCGAAATGCTTATCGGCTTTAAAAATACGAGGGCCATTGTGGGTGTTGTACGCGCGTAAACCATCGAACACGGCATATCCATAATGCAGCGACTGTGCAAAGGGATCCAATGCAACCTCTGAAGCTTTTTTGAAAGCTCCATCCAAATAAATCAATGTGTTTTTGTCGTAATATTTCATAACCCAAAATTTACCTTAGTATAATAGTTCCCTTTGTTCTGGTTTTGGTGGTAAATCATGCTATCTCAAGTTTCTATAAAAACTTTCGATTTTCATTTCCTCAAGGTAGCAGGAATTACAATAATTGGCAATAGGTAAAGTGCTAATTTTGCATTTAGAATAAAATTTTATTATTTATTTTTATTCAAAATTTTATTTTTAATTTTATGCTTATTTTCGGTTTTATATTTTGTTAGTCGTATACCGTATTTAAAATTGGTCTACAAGGTCAGAAAATTATTTTTTGTTACAATGGCCAATTTTCTTCCTAAAATGAAGAAAATGTCAAAAAAACTTTAAAAAAAAAGCTTCCGATATTTCTATCGGAAGCTTTTAAATTTTATAAAATCGATTTGATTTAATCTCCGATAATTCCTTCAGCAAGCACGGTAATGACATTGTCTTTTGCTTCCACAACACCACCTTTAATGAACACTTCTTGTTCACCTTTACCTTGTTGAATAATTACTTTTCCATCTTCCAAAGTAGAAACAATGGCAGCATGGTCTTTCAAAATCTGGAAAGAGCCTGCAGAGCCAGGTACAGTAACAGATGTTACTTCGCCTTCGAATGCTAATTTGTCTGGAGTGATAATTGTTAATTTCATTATTCTTAGATATAATCTAAATTAAACTGCTTCTGCTAATAATTTTTTACCTTTTTCGATAGCATCATCAATGTTACCTACTAAGTTGAAGGCAGCTTCTGGGTATTCATCTACTTCACCATCAATGATCATATTGAAGCCTTTGATGGTATCTTTGATGTCTACCAATACACCTTTTAAACCTGTAAATTGCTCTGCAACGTGGAAAGGTTGAGATAAGAAACGTTGTACACGACGTGCGCGGTGTACAGTTAATTTATCTTCTTCCGACAACTCATCCATACCTAAAATGGCGATGATATCTTGTAGCTCTTTGTAGCGTTGAAGAATTTCTTTTACACGTTGTGCAGTATTATAATGTTCGGCACCTAAAACGGCAGGAGAAAGAATACGTGAAGTAGAATCCAAAGGATCTACAGCAGGGTAAATACCTAACTCAGCAATTTTACGAGACAATACTGTTGTTGCATCCAAGTGAGCGAAAGTTGTCGCTGGAGCAGGGTCAGTTAAGTCATCGGCAGGTACATATACAGCCTGTACTGAAGTGATAGATCCATTTTTAGTTGAAGTAATGCGCTCTTGCATTAAACCCATCTCCGTTGCCAATGTTGGTTGGTAACCTACCGCTGAAGGCATACGACCTAAAAGGGCTGATACTTCAGAACCTGCTTGTGTAAAACGGAAGATGTTATCGATGAAGAATAATACGTCACGACCCTGACCTTCGCCATCACCGTCACGGAAATATTCCGCTACTGTCAAACCTGATAAGGCCACACGTGCACGTGCACCAGGAGGCTCGTTCATCTGACCGAAAACGAATGTACATTTTGAATCTTTCATTAATTCGTGGTCAACAGTATCTAAAGGCCATTCGCCTTTTTCCATGCCTTCCATAAAATGCTCACCATATTTGATGATACCAGATTCCAACATCTCGCGCAATAAGTCATTACCTTCACGCGTACGCTCACCTACACCGGCGAATACAGAAAGACCACCGTGACCTTTTGCGATGTTGTTGATTAATTCTTGGATTAATACAGTTTTACCTACACCGGCACCACCGAATAAACCAATTTTACCACCTTTAGCATATGGCTCTAAAAGGTCAATAACTTTGATACCAGTAAAAAGTACTTCGGATTCAGTTGACAAATCTTCGAATTTAGGAGGTACGTTGTGGATAGGACGACCATTCTCTTTATTCAAATTTTGGATCCCGTCTATGGCATCACCAACTACATTGAATACACGACCTTTGATTTCTTCACCAACAGGCATTTTGATAGGAGCACCAGTATCGACAACTTCCATTCCGCGAACCAAACCTTCAGTTGCGTCCATGGCAATTGTACGTACACGATCCTGACCTAAGTGTTGTTGAACTTCTAATACAACACGTTGTCCATTTTCTTTTTGAATGTACAATGCATCGTAAATTTTAGGTAGATTTTCACTGTCGGCGAAGTTGACGTCAACAACTGGGCCGATAATCTGCGCTATTTTACCAATCTTGGGCATATTATAGGGACTAAATATTTATTAATCAATTTTATATAAGAGACATAAAAGGCCTCTTTTTTGGTCAGCAAAAATAAGGTTATTCGTTTTTAAAAACAAATAGAATTTGCAATTAAATTACAATTTTATTAATGTAGGTCAAAATGTTATCGATTGTAATTCTGTCTGTTCCGATTCTTATACCTGCAAATATAGTTTTTCTCTTTTATCCTGCTATAGATTTTTAAAGATTACCGCTTTGTTTCGGTGAATCTTTTGTGCTCTTTTCTGGATGGGGAGCCGCTAGCCGCTAAATGAAATCGACCTGTAACGAAATGCTTTGATGATTCGTTACAGGTCGATCCAGAGGCGCCTGCTATCTTGTTGGAACGCGACGCTATATTTTTTTGTTTAATTCATCTTGCAATTGGCGTTTGAGCAGTTGTTCTTTCTCCATCGACTTTTTGCGGAAAGTAGCAAATTCTTCTTGGGATTGCTCTGCAGTCTTTTGAAACTCGACCGTGTCCACTTTCGCTTTCCGATAAGAAAATAAAAAGATAAATGCTGCTACTGCCAATACCGCAATGATCGTCCAGACCACAGTACTATAAAATGTTTTTGAGGTGTTTATTCCTAAGAACGAGAAACTCTCTGTTTTTTCCTTCTCTTGTGCCAGCTGGTCTTTTAAAACCTGAATAGAATCTTGTAAAGTTTTAGTATTTGACGTATAGTTACTGGAAGATGATTTCAAGGAGCTGATCTCTTTGTGAAGTTTTGCTACAGTATCAATTACATTTCTTTTAACAATATCAAGATTGGTTTTACGCACCATCTTGAAATCATAGTTGTTTTTCGAGATATAATTAAGGTGGTCAAATTGATTTGCCAAACTTCCTTTTTTTAATCCATCTGGACTGTATTTGAAGGCATTATCCTGTTGTGTCGCTGCAGTAGCCGGTGTCACCGCAGGAGTTTGTGCCTGTAATTGTGTATAGGATGAAATAAATAAAACTGTAAAGAATATAAATGCTAATCTCAATTTGCTCATAGTTGTTTATTTTATAAAAATACGTTTATTCCACATATCCGCATTCTAAAATTAGGATATGGCTGTGATAAATATAAGGAATTATTGAAAAAACGAAAATGGAAAGTGAAATATATTCTTATTCCTTCCCTTAATTTCCGGTCATTTTCTCATGATTCGATAGACCAGCTGGGTAAATAACGTAAGAAGGACATGATCTTTTCTTTATAGATAGCTGTATTCAGTTTGAAATAGTAGGCTCCTTTTTTAGAATTTTCTTTATCCTTTTCCTGCAGTTTGATAATGAGATCAGAAGCAAGCAATTTTCGGCTAAAATTGCGTTTATCCAATTCGATATTGTATACGCCCTCATAGAGTGCAGCAATCTGGGGAATCGTGAATTTTTCAGGTAGCAACTCGAATAAAATCGGATACATAGCAGCCTTCATACGTAGACGATGCTGTGCAGAGGAGATCATTTGGTCATGATCGAAAATCAATGCTGGATGCTGCTGTAATGGAAACCATTGAGCTTCGTAATCGTCACTGAGGATATGTTTGTATTGTTGTGTATCAATCAATGCAAAATAACAGATGCTGACAACCCGATCGTTCGGTTCGCGTTTAGGTTCTCCAAATACGCTACACTGCTCCATGTATACATTTTCAAGCCCGGTTAACTGTCTGAGCACTCTGCTCGCAGCCTCTTCCGGACTTTCGTCCGATTGAACGAAACCGCCCATGAGACTCCATTTATTTCTCTCTGGTTCGAAATCTCGTTTAATTAAAAGCACTTCCAGGGATTCGCCGTTAAATCCAAATATGATACAGTCTACCGCCAAAAGGATCCCTGAATCTTTTTTATAATATTCCATCGTCTATCGTTTTATCTTTTTATCTGACTTCATCCCGTTTATTCACTGAGCAAAACTATGTAAAAAAGTAAATAGCTAAAAATAAGTATAATAATTGTCTGATATGTCCTCCTAAAATGCTCTTGTATGCCAATTAAAAGGACTTGGGTTCACCATAATTTGCTGGGATGAAGTTAGCTCAATTTTTTAAATATGAAAATTTTCTTTCATATTCAAAAAATTAAATGTTTATTTGACACTAATTATTTTTAAAGTGCTAACTTTACGAGAGGGGTATTGAAAAATAAGACGTTAGAAACAATTATAAGTTATAAACCAAATTCAGCAAAAATGAATAAATCGTATGTCATTGGCGTGGACTATGGAAGTGATTCAGTCCGTTCGGTCTTGGTCGATGCTAACAATGGCGAGGAAATAGCTTCTTCCGTATTTTATTATCCTCGATGGAAAAGAGGTGAGTATTGTGATGCCGCTTCCAGCCAGTTCAGGCAACACCCTTTGGATTACATCGAAGGATTGGAAGCGACAATAAAGGATTGTTTGCTCAAATCGGGGTTGAATAATATCGGGGCTGCTGTAAAAGCAATTTCCGTGGATACAACGGGATCGACTCCAGTGGCCGTCAATGCGCAAGGAGTTCCCTTGGCTCTGCTTGATGAGTTTAAAGATAATCCTAATGCGATGTTTGTCTTATGGAAAGATCATACAGCTGTTCAGGAGGCTAAAGAAATTAATCTTCATAATCAAAATAGTGCAATAGATTATCTGAAGTATGTGGGCGGTGTTTACTCCTCAGAGTGGTTCTGGGCCAAATTGCTTCATGTTTTTAGAGTGGATGAGCAGGTAAGGGATGCAACATTCAGTTGGGTTGAACATTGCGACTATATTCCCTTTTTATTAACAGGTGGTGTAGATGCTTCCGCGATCAAACGAGGTGTATGTGCGGCAGGGCATAAGTCGCTTTGGGCTGATGAATTCGGTGGATTACCTCCGAACGCATTTTTTTCTGCCCTAGACCCTTTGCTGGATGGCTTTGTGGATCGCTTGTTTTCTGAGACTCATACTTCAGATAAGCCAGCGGGCCAGCTTTCAGAAGAATGGGCGCAACGGTTGGGTCTTACAACATCGGTGGTTGTTGGAATAGGTGCATTTGACTGTCATATGGGGGCCGTTGGTGGGCAAATTGAGCCCTATTATCTGAGTAAGGTCATGGGGACTTCAACCTGTGATATGTTGGTGGCACCTAAAGAAGAGGTGCAGCATACATTAGTCAAAGGCATCTGCGGTCAAGTGGATGGTTCGATCATTCCGGGAATGATTGGTATGGAGGCAGGTCAGTCCGCATTTGGAGATGCTTATGCCTGGTTGAAACAAATTTTATTGTGGCCAACGAAACACCTGATTCAAGGAGTTGAAGGAATCACAGCGGCAATGGGGGAACAAATTCTAGCGACTTTGGAAGAAAAGCTACTGATCAGTTTAAGTGAGCAGGCAGCACTTTTGCCTGTAGCAACAAATTCAGAATTAGCCCTAGACTGGCTTAATGGTCGTCGAACTCCGGATGCAGACCAATCCTTGAAAGGTGCGGTTACGGGCTTGCATCTTGGAACAGATGCTCCCCGAATCTTCCGCGCCATTGTTGAAGCGACATGCTTTGGTGCGAAGGCTATTGTTGATCGATTTGTAGAGCAGGGGATTCCTGTTAAAGGTTTGATCGGCTTAGGCGGAGTGGCAAAAAAATCACCTTTTATTATGCAGATGATGGCCAATGTGATGAACATGCCAATTCGTATCCATAAGAGTGAACAGACTTGCGCTATTGGTGCAGCCATGTTCGCGGCGACTGCGGCAGGGCTGTATGACCGTGTTGAGGATGCCATGGAAGCCATGGGGCAAGGTTTTGAACGAACCTATGTCCCTGAAGATAAATGGGTAGTTCTCTATGCCGAGCGTTATGAACGTTACAAAGCTCTGGGAGCTTTCATCGAGGGAAAAGAGTTATTGTCCATTACCGTTTAATCATCGAAATTTTAATCATGTATAATTCAATTAAAGAGGAAGCCTACCATTGCAATATGCAATTGCCCCAGCTGGGGCTTGTGCTTTTTACATTTGGAAATGTGAGCGTTGTCGATCGTCAGCACGAAGTTTTTGCCATAAAACCGAGTGGCGTTCCTTATGAGGAGCTTTCACCGGAACATATGGTGATTGTTGACTTTGAAGGAAATGTAGTGGAAGGTGATCTTAGACCCTCATCAGATACGAAAACGCATGCCGTGTTGTATAAACATTGGAAGGAAATCGGTGGGATCACCCACACACATTCTACTTATGCGACTGCTTGGGCTCAGAGTCAACGCGATATTCCGATTTTCGGAACTACTCATGCAGATCATCTGACGGTAGATATTCCCTGTGCCCCACCGATGAGTGATGAGATGATTGCAGGAAACTATGAGTATGAAACGGGCTTCCAAATTATCAATCATTTCGCTGAAAATAAACTGGATCATAGGGAGGTCGAAATGATCTTAGTTGGTAATCATGCGCCCTTTGTTTGGGGTAAAACCGGAATAAAGTCTGTTTATAACAGTGCAGTATTGGAACAGGTGGCTAAAATGGCCTGGTTGACGGAACAGATCAATCCACAAGCACCTCGATTAAAGCCCGCGCTGATCAAAAAGCATTATGAACGGAAGCATGGGACCAATGCCTATTATGGTCAATAATTCTGAACAATAAAAAATCTATAGCAAAAACTACATTTTAAAATGAATATCAATTTAAAAGAACTTGAGGTCTGGTTTGTTGTTGGGAGCCAGGATCTTTATGGAGAAGAAACATTAAGACAGGTGGCTGTTCACGCCGAAGAAATCGCAAATTATTTACATGGGCAGGCGGCGATTCCTGTGGCCGTAAAATATAAGCCGATCGTCAAAAATCCAGATGAGATTTATGCGACGTTGACTGCCGCCAACAATGAGGAGAAATGTATCGGAGTCATTACCTGGATGCACACGTTTTCACCCGCAAAGATGTGGATCAGGGGATTAAAAGCCTTGCAAAAACCATTGCTGCATCTGCATACCCAATATAATCAGGATATTCCATGGAATAGCATCGACATGGATTTTATGAACCTAAACCAAAGTGCACACGGTGATCGTGAATTTGGACATATTGTTAGCCGTTTAAAAATAGGTCGTAAGGTAGTAACCGGACATTGGGAGGATGCAGAGGTGTTGGAGCGGATCAGTGTCTGGGCTCGTGCAGCCGCAGGGTGGCATGACTGGCAGGGAGCTAAGTTTGCACGGTTCGGCGATAATATGCGTTATGTGGCTGTTACAGATGGTGATAAAGTGGAGGCAGAGTCGCAATTTGGTTTCGCTGTAAACACCTATGCCATTGGTGATTTGGTGGAGGTGATCAATGCAAGTACTGAAGCGGAAATCGCGGCATTATTAGCGGAGTACGAGGCGACTTATGAACTAGCGGAAAATGTGCAGGTTGGTGGTGAATTTCGCCAGAACTTAATCGAAGCTGCCAAAATTGAAATTGGTCTGCGCAAGTTTTTGGAACAAGGCAATTTTAAAGGTTTTACAGATACTTTTGAGGATTTGCATGGCATGGTACAGCTCCCTGGTTTAGCAGTACAACGTTTAATGGCTGAGGGCTATGGTTTTGCCGGTGAAGGGGATTGGAAGACCCCAGCTTTGGTGCGCGCTTGTAAAGTAATGGGTGCAGGATTAGCGGGAACGACTGCATTTATGGAAGACTACACCTACCATTTTGATCCGCAGAATCCCATGGTACTTGGCTCACATATGTTGGAAGTGGATCCGGCTTTAGCAACGGGCAAACCGCGCATAGAAGTGCATCCACTAGGAATTGGCGGCAAGGCAGATCCTGCCCGTTTGGTTTTCAATGGCCAGAGTGGAGATGCATTGAATGCCTCTTTGGTCGATATGGGAACGCGCTTTCGTTTGATCGTGAATAAAGTGCAAGGTGTCTCTGTAGAAGAGGAATTACCCAAGCTTCCTGTTGCGCGCGTGTTATGGAAACCGCTACCAGATATGAAAACAGGTTGCAGTGCATGGATTGTAGCAGGGGGGGCACACCATACCGCCTACAGCTTGAGTTTAACACCCGAACACCTGGAAGATTTTGCACGTATTGCCGGACTGGAATATGTATTGATCGACGAGGATACTACGGTAGCGAAACTCGAAAATCAATTGAAATGGAATGAATTGTATTATTTACTGAGTAAATAATAACTTAAGCCATTTATACCCGCTCTTCGGGTATAAATGGCTTATTGATAATAACCAATTTGGGAAATATGGAAAAATTTGCAACGGTAGATTACATCATCTTCGTAATTTACTTCTTTATTGTAGCCGGCTATGGCTACTGGATCTATCGTAAGAAAACGAATAGTTTAAGCAGCAGCAAGGACTACTTTTTGGCGGAAGGATCACTGACCTGGTGGGCCATAGGCTCTTCGTTGATCGCATCGAATATTTCTGCTGAACAGTTTATTGGCATGAGCGGTAATGGATTTGAAGTCGGTATTGCTGTCGCCGCTTATGAGCTTATTGCCGCAGTAGCGTTAATTATTGTTGCGGTTTGGTTTATACCAGTCTATCTGAAAAATAAGATTTTCACAATGCCTCAATTTTTGAACAACCGATATAATGAAACGACGAGTCTCATTATGGCGATTTTCTGGTTGTTTTTGTATGTTTTTGTCAATCTTACTTCCATTTTATATTTGGGCGCCATTGCAATCTCCAGTATGGCCGGCGGTGGCGACAGCTTTCATACCATAACAGTTGCTTTAGCCGTTTTTGCCGTCATCATTACTTTAGGCGGAATGCGTGTCATTGGTTTTACAGATGTTATTCAGGTGGTTGTATTGATTATTGGCGGTATAGCGACAACCTATGTGGCATTGACGTTAGTCAGTGAACATTTTGGTTTGGGACAGGATGCTTTGGCTGGATTCAATAAGCTGATGGAAGACTCTCCGGAGCATTTTAACCTATTTGTCGATAAACCTGGACCGGGTGCCAGTCAGGAAGATATCAATAAGTACCTGATGTTGCCTGGAATAGGGATGTATCTTGCCGGAATCTGGATTGTCAATCTAAATTATTGGGGCTGTAATCAATACATCACACAACGTGCTTTAGGAGCTGATCTAAAGACCGCACGCACAGGAATTCTCTTTGCGGGATTTCTAAAACTGTTTATGCCGATTATCGTTATGCTTCCGGGGATAGCCGCTTATGTGCTCTATAAAAATGGTGCGCTGCAACAAGAAATGGCTCCTGGCGGGGTGTTTCATGCCGATAATGCATATTCGGCGATATTGGGCTATCTGCCAAATGGTATGAAAGGGCTTGCTTTGGCAGCGCTTACAGCTGCAATAGTGGCCGGATTGGCCGGAAAAGCAAATAGTATCGCAACGATTTTTACATTGGATATTTTTAAGAAATACCTCAACAAAGACGCTAGTGAAGCTAAAATGGTATGGGTAGGAAAAATAACGATCGTTGTATCTATTTTACTGTCGGTATTATTTACCTGGAATGATGCCTTAGGAATTGGAGGGGCTGGTGGCTTTACCTTTATTCAAAAGTATACAGGTTTTATCAGTCCTGGTGTTTTTGCGATGTTTTTGTTGGGCATGTTTTGGAAAAGGACCACGGGAGCTGCTGCGATCACTGGACTCGTCACCGGTTTTGCGTTATCTGTGTTTTTCAATGAATTTGCGGCAAAAGTACTTGGTCCTGAAACATGGCTGTATACTGCTTATCCAAATAAAGCGGGTGTTTATGAGATTCCATTTCAGATCTGTATGGGATTAGCATTTGTATTTACTATGTTGGCCATGATTGCGGTGAGTTTATTTGGACCAAAGGTCAATCCAAAAGCTTTTGTATTGGATCGATCGATGTTTAAAGTAGAACCGTCTGTATTGGCATTAATTGTTGTGACTTTACTCATGGTAACTGCTATTTATGTGCGTTTCTGGTAAAACGAAATTGGAAATTAACGAATTATGAACCATTCCTATTGAATTAGGAAGCCTCCATCAGACCGATGGAACAAAACTTAATTGCAGATGAATAAGAAAATTATTATTAGTTTGTTGACTTGTGCTTCATTAGCTTATGGCTGCCAGTCTTCATCAACTCAAAATAAGCAGGCGGCAGCGGTGGCTGATTCTACTTCCGGCCGAGCTTTCGATAGCCAGATCGATGGTAAAGAAGTTAAACTGTTCCAGCTCAGAAATGACAAACTTGCCATAACTCTGACAAACTATGGTGCCCGCTTGGTAAGTTTAAACGTCCCCAATAAGGACGGGAAGGTAACTGATGTGATTTTGGGTTATGATTCAGCCAAAGAATATAAGGATAACTATAATAATTTTTACGGCGCAATTGTGGGGCGTTATGGTAATCGGATTGGTAAAGCTTCTTTCAAACTGAATAGCGAAGTGTATGTGCTAGAAAAGAATGATGGAGAGAATTCACTTCATGGCGGTACCAATGGGGTATACAACAAAGTATGGGATGTGGTTAGCAGCACTGAAACATCAATCACTTTAGCCTATACTTCGCCTGATAAAGAAGCAGGCTATCCCGGAACGGTCAAGATGGAGGTTACGTATACGCTGGAGGAAAATGGAGGTCTGGCTATAAGCTATCAGGCAACAACGGATAAGGAGACTGTCTTAAATCTGACCAATCACGCTTATTTTAACCTCAATGGGGCCGGAAATTCTTCTATTTTGGATCATGAACTTCAAATTGATGCAAAGGCAATTACCGAAGTTGACAATACTTTGATCCCAACAGGAAAGAGCTTGCCTGTAGCGGGTACAGCATTTGATTTTACAAAGCCCACACTCGTTGGTGCCCGTATAGAAGATGAAAATGCGCAATTGAAGATCGGAAAGGGCTATGACCATAATTTTGAACTTAACAAGAAAGATGGCTTTCAAAAAGTAGCATGGGTGTATGCTGCAAAGACGGGTATCCAAATGGAGGTTTTTACAACCGAGCCCGGGCTGCAATTTTACAGTGGCAATTTTATGAAAGATTCAGATCCTAAAGGAAAAGAGGGAAAAATTTATCCTTTCCGTTCTGCCTTCTGTTTGGAAACGCAACATTTTCCTGATGCGCCAAATCATCCCAATTTTGCATCAACGGTATTAAAACCTGGCGAAAAATATAGCTCAAAAACTACCTACCAATTTAGTGTGAAATAATAAAGTCGATATGATGAAGCTAAGATTAAAATTAGGCGTTGTTTTTACGCTGGCCACTGGATTACTGTATGGACAGAGTAGAGTAAGATTGGAAACAGCACAGCAGGAGCAGGTTATAAGTCGACATATCTATGGACATTTTGCCGAACATTTGGGACGCTGTATTTATGATGGATTTTATGTCGGGGAGAAAAATGACTCGATACCCCACGCTGATGGTGTCCGGAAAGATATCATTGAAGCCCTGAAGAAGTTGAACATTCCCAATTTACGTTGGCCGGGGGGATGTTTTGCCGATACGTATCATTGGAAGGATGGGGTTGGGGCCAAAGCCCAGCGCCCTGCTATCGTAAACAACTGGTGGGGAGGCGTGACAGAAGATAATTCCTTTGGCACACATGATTTTCTCAATATGTGTGAATTACTGGGTGCAGAACCTTATCTGGCCGGTAATGTGGGGAGCGGTGAGGTGCAGGAGCTTGCCGACTGGGTTCAATACGTGAATTTTAAGGGAGAAAGCCCCATGTCGGATTGGCGACGAAAAAATGGTAGGCAGGAACCTTGGAAAGTGAAATTCTGGGGTGTGGGAAATGAAGCCTGGGGTTGTGGCGGCAATATGACCGCTGATTATTATACAGACATCTATCGTAAATATGCTACGTTTATGTCGGATTGGACCAATGGGAGTGGCTTATATCGAATCGCTTCTGGAGCCAATAGTGCTGATTACAATTGGACGGAGACATTGATGAAGAAAATTCCGGCTGGTTTGATGAAAGGGATGGGACTTCATCACTATGCCGTGATCAACTGGGATAAAAAGGGCTCTGCAACGGCCTATTCCGAAGAGGAGTATTTCAAAACCATGAAATCAGCTTGGTTTATGAATGAGCTGGTAGAAAAGAATATTGCCATTATGGACAAATATGACCCCAAAGGACTTGTGGATTTGATTGTAGACGAATGGGGAGGCTGGTATGAGGTAGAGCCTGGTACAAATCCCGGTTTTCTTTATCAACAAAATACCATGCGTGATGCCATGATTGCTGGAATGACTCTGAATATTTTTAACAACCATGCCCGTCGCGTGAAGATGGCCAATCTGGCACAAGCTGTCAATGTGTTGCAGGCTGTTATTTTGACAAAGGGGAAGAGTATGATTTTAACGCCAACCTATCATGTGATGGAAATGTATAAGGTGCATCAGGATGCGAAATTAATTCCGATCTCTCTTCAATCAACTGATTTGGAGTTTAATAATGAGAAAATTCCTGCAGTGTCTGTTTCTGCATCACAAGATAAACAAGGCCGTACACATATCTCTTTGGTGAATATTGATCCAAAAAAGAAAAATAAGATACAAGTAGATTTGGGGGCAGTGAAGGCCGGAAAAGTAACAGGTAGAATACTGACCGCTGCGCATCTACGTGATTATAATTCGTTTGAGAAACCCGCAACAATTACACCGGTTGTGTACAATAAAGCAAAACTTTTAAATGGTACTGTTGAAGTCGAAATTCCGGCATTTTCAGTTATCGTATTGGAATTAATATAAGACAGTGTAAATACCTGATTGATTTAAAACTCGGGGACGTGTAACCGATTGTAACGAGTTTATTTATACCATCGAAAATATGGGCAGAACATACAGCTAAAGGTGGCGTGAATACCTATATAATTCAAAACTAATGAACAAATAATTACAGATGAAGAAAGTTGTATCGTTGATGCTAGTGCTAGCGAGTTTAGGCTTTTCAGCTGCTGCGCAGTCACCAATTGAGTTAGATATACAATTAGATAAACCTACAGGCAACATATCGCCACATATGTGGGGAGTCTTTTTTGAGGATATCAATCTTGGCGCAGACGGAGGAATCTACGCTGAATTAGTAAAGAATAGATCATTTGAGTTTGATCAGCCTTGGATGGGCTGGAAAAAGTTGGAAAATGGTTCCGAGGGTACTTATCTGTTGCTAAACGATAGTAAGCGTAAAGGGAACAAACGTTATTTAAGGCTAAACAATGCCGCTAATCTGAAGTTAGGTCTACAAAACGAAGGATTTAGAGGAATGGGCGTGAAAGCGGGGGCAACATATGAGTTTTCTTTACAGTATCAAAGTGCTACCCAGGGCATGAAAATCCATGTTGAGCTGATCGATCAACAGAATAAGGTTATCGGGGCAGCTGAACTTCCGCTTGACTCCGTAACATCATGGTCCGAAGCTGCTGTCAAATTTCCTGTTAACCAAACGACAGATAAAGCCAAGTTAAATGTTTGGTTTACAGGAGCGGGTATTTTAGACGTAGATATGCTTTCTTTATTTCCAGTAGACACCTGGAAAGGTAGACCAAAAGGTTTGCGTAAAGACATGGTCCAAATGCTTGCAGATATGAAACCTGGCTTTATCCGTTTTCCAGGAGGCTGTATTGTTGAAGGAAAAGATTTGGCCAATCGGTTCCAATGGAAAAAAACAGTTGGACCAATAACAGAACGGGAGCTGATTATCAACCGGTGGAATACTGAATTTAAACAGCGGTTGACACCTGATTATTTCCAGACTTTCGGCTTAGGTTTCTTTGAGTATTTTTTACTAGCAGAAGATATTGGTGCCACTCCGGTACCTATCCTCAATTGTGGAATGGCTTGTCAATTTAATACAGGTGAAGTTGTGCCATTAGATGAGTTAGATGAGTATGTTCAGGACGCCTTGGATCTGATTGAGTTTGCTAATGGCACAACAGCTACAAAATGGGGGAAATTACGTGCGGATATGGGGCACCCAGAACCTTTTCACCTCAAAATGCTAGGGATTGGAAATGAAAATTGGGGCCCTCAATATATCGAAAGGTTGACTGTCTTCAAGAAAGCGTTGAACGAAAAGCATCCGGAGATCAAAATTATCGCCAGTTCGGGTACTGATCCCGAGGGGGATCGTTTTGATTTCTTAAATGATAAGCTGCGGGCGATGAATATCAATATCATTGATGAACATTATTACCGTCCGCCATCCTGGTTTCTTTCGAGTGCCAATCGTTATGATAATTACGCTAGGAATGGGGTAAAAATTTTCGCGGGGGAATACGCTTCGCATACAACGCGGCCAAATGGTCCAGGGAAAAGTACCTGGGAGGCGGCACTTTCTGAAGCGGCTTTCATGACTGGTCTAGAACGAAATGGCGATGTGGTGGAGATGGCATCTTATGCACCATTATTTGGTCATGTCGATGGCTGGCAATGGTCACCTGATTTAATTTGGGTTGATAATTTACAAGTATATGGGACACCCAGCTACCAAGTACAAAAATTATATGCAACCAATAAAGGGACAAGTATTGTTCCGATCAAACGGGATGGCGAATCCGTAGCTGGAAAAGATAGCCTATATGCTTCAGCGGTATATGATGCAGTTTCGCAGCAGCTTATTTTGAAAGTTGTCAATTACAATAGTAAGCCGGTGAAAGTGAAGCTTGATGTGGACTCGAAGAAGACGCTGGCGACGACGGCAGAGAAAATAACTTTAGCCAATGCTGACCTAAACGTAAGTAACAGTCTCGAAGAACCATTGAATATTCGCCCAAAACAAAATAAGGTAACTTATAAAGGGAAGAGGATTGTCGAAACATTCGAACCCTATTCCTTGACCTTGATTAGATTGACAGTGAAATAAGATGAATATTCGCATACTCTTTTTTACTGCCCTGATGCTATTTACGGATAACTTGTCTGCACAGGTAAAGGAATTGGATCTGGCCGCTTACTTAATGGTTTATTTTAAGGATGAAAGCCATGGTCTATATGTTGCAGTCAGTCAGGATGGCTATTCTTTCACCGATGTCAATAAGGGTAAGCCGATTATTGCCGGTGATAGTATTGCACAGTAGAAAGGCATTCGAGATCCCTATGTCATGCGCGGAAAGGATGGTTATTTTTATATGGTCATGACGGATTTACATAGCTACGGACAAAAGCAGGGGTATAGAGATATCACCACATAATTTTGGCTTCAGTGAAACAACAGATTTTAAAAATTTTGTTGATCTGGGGCACTTTAATGCAGGAAAGATGAAATCTACCAATTTTAGTTCGCCTAAGCACGGTGCAGTCATCCCAATCACAAAGCAAGAGTTGGAGCGATTAGCGAAGCATTGGCAGTTTGATTGGTCTTTGCCAAAAAATCTTTAGGTCTGATCTTCGTAACTTATTGTCTATTTAAGGCAATAAGTTACGAATTTATTGTTTGTAGATCCTTAATCCGGGGCAGAAAGCCAATGAAGGGCTGATTCTTAACCAAATAAATTGCTGGTAAATTTCAGCTTAATACCGAGTTGAAAATTATTGATTGTTTTGAATATTTCTTTAATTGTCGCCTTTTCAATATTTGTCAAGCTATCGATAGGTACGTAGTTGTTGGGCGCCAATTTAGCGATACGGATCTGGTTGGCCTGATTTTTCAAGCGGATCGACATTAGGTAATAATAGGATTGATTTAATTCCTCGTACTGTTCTTGCGTGAAGATGCCCAACTCAAGAAGCTGTTTTAGCCTACCACCTGTATTTTCCTCATAAATTCTATTTTTCAGTGCGTAAACTCGGACTAAGTCAACAATGGGCGTCATCGCTTTCTTAATATTGAAGACTTCTGAAGATCCTATTGTTTGCGTTTTTATCGCTTTGAAAAATGTGAGCGGCGGTTCATATTGCAGTGCGTTCTTTGCAATAAACGTAAAAAAACGCTCATTGGGTTTTTGTAGCTCAATATTGAGAAATTCTTTGAGTTGATCAATAATACCCTGGTCGCCATATAATCGCCTACAGTCGAAGAATGTCGAAAATTTAATCGCATTCTCGGGGATACTTTCTTCAATCCATTTTTTGTAATTTTTCTTCCAATGCGATAGCGAATGTGTCCATTCGGGATTACTGGCCATATATCCACCGGTACAATAGCTAAAACCAATTGTATTAAGATGATCCGATACACGACTGGCAAAATTGAGAAAATATTCGCGTACAAGCTCACGTTGTTCGTTTGCTTTATCTTCATAAATAATTGCGTTATCCTGGTCGGTCATGAGCGTCTGTTCTTTCCTTCCTTCGCTACCTGTTACCATAAACACAAATTTTGCAGGTGGTTCGCCCATTTCCCCGATCACTTTTTCAATTACTTTAAGGGCAATACTGTCGGCAACGGTTGTAATGACCTGGTTCGCAATCTCGGCATTTACACCCCTACCGAGCAATTGGTGAATAATCTCAGGAACATTATTCCATTTTTCACGCAATTCATCCAATGTTTCTGCGAGTTTAACCGATTGAATAAATACGAGGGGAGACTGCCCTTGTTCACTCAATAGCCGATTTCGGCTCAGGAAGCCGATATAATTGCCTTCTTTCTCAACAAGGAGGTATCTCGATTTCGTGCGGAACATCATCAGTACAGCCTCGTAAAGATAAGCCTGATCGGAAATACTGACAATGGGGTTATCCATTACCTGAGCAATAGCTTGTGTTGCTGGAATCTGCTGCGCCACGACATTGTCTCTTAAGGTAATATCGGTCGCATAGCCGAGAATATGATCCTCCTTTTTGATAAATATGCAACTTACCTTATGTTTCGCCATGGTTTGTGCAGCCTCAAAGATGGGGGTATCGGGTGTACAGGACACGATATCTTTGTAGGTAATATGCTCAATTTTGCGCGAATAAAGTTGATCTGCAGCAAAGTAGCTTTCCTCAAAGGAAGCTGGTGACTTAACAAAATGAGAAAACTCTTCATCTAACATTCTTTTTCCAAAGGAATTGGTGAAAAAATGGAAAAACTCTTCATTCGCATTACAGAGCTCAATAAAGTCTTTTCGGGGCAAACGATAAATAACTGTGCCTTTTTTGGCAAGGACCGATTTTAGTGCCTTGGTTCGGTTCAATAAAACTGATATGCCGCCAAAGCAATAAGGTTTATGGTGGATTTCTACTAATCTTTTATTGTCTGAAACGTCGAGAAAGAATGTTTCATATTCACCTTCGAAGATTAAATCAACACCATCCATGTCGGTTATGTTTTGCCGGTAGACTAAGGTGTCTTTGGAAAAACGATGTTCATTGAATCTGTCGACAATACTCAATTGTAGGGTTTCGGGTAGAATTTGAAATGGCTGAGTAGATTTCAGTAGGGATAGGATAGCGTCGGGGTTTTTCATGGAAGTCACATTAACAGATGTTTTCGAATTCAGCTTGCTGATTTTGTATATCCTGCTCGGATAATTCATCCTTTCGGATCATTTCAAAATAGCATTTAGCGGTAATTTCAGCATCTTTTTCAGCATTATGCATGTCTGTTGCCTGGCTCGCGAACAGGGTTTCATGTAGTGACGAAAGGGGAAGATGCACCATATTCGGATTTCTAACGTATTTTTTGCTATGTAACAGCGTGCAAAAATAAGCTAAATTATGAAATGGAATAGCCAAATTGGATCGATAGAATTCGGCCGCTAAAACCTGTAGATCAAAGGAAAGAAAATGACCTATAACCTGCGGCTTATATTTTTTGATGTCATGACTAAGCTTGCGTAATACTTCTTTTTTCTTTTCGCCGTATTTCATTAGAAAAGGTGGTGTCAATCCGTGAATTTGTTCCGATGCAGGACTGATAGGTATTAAAGGTTCATAGATATATTTATTACTTCGTTTAATCTCATTTTGTTCTTCGTCAAAAATAATCCAGGCCAATTGCAGGATATGGGGCCAGTTATCACTGTCCATATAACTCTTGTTCCATTTTTTCGGTAAGCCAGATGTTTCTGTATCCAGGAATAGCAAATATTTTTTCAATGAATTGTAGTTGAATGAATTCTAAAATACTAAAATAATCTAGTTAATAATAGATAAATCTTTACTTGTAGAAGGATAACCTTTGTAAAAAACGAGATACTTTTTAAATTTTTAAAATTTTATATGTAAAATTGACATTTATTAGTGAATTAAAATAACCAATTATGTACAGAAGGCTATTATGCACGTTACTCTGTGTCTGTTCCCTTGTTGTTGAGATCAACGCAAGAGATAAAACATCCTCGGTTTCCTATACAATGGATGGGATTATAAATCGTGATAGATTTCAGTATGCAATTGAACTTCTCCAACATGAGTTGGAGATCTCGTCATTAACCACGAAGATAGAAATCAGTACAGTGGTCCAACATAATTCTTTGCCCGATTCTTTGAAAGAAAAGCTAGTTAATCAGGAACATTTTATTATATATAGAAAATCCAGCAAAGGAGCAATATCCTTGATTGGTATGGACGAATCTGGTGTGCTTTACGGATGTATGACATTGCTTGCACACAGACAATGGTTGAAAGAGGAACCATTCTTTTTTGCCGACGGTCCAAAAATGATTATGCGCGGGACAAGTGTTGGACTTCAGAAAACAACCTATTTGCCCGGGCATGATATTTACGAGTATCCTTACACACCAGAATCGTTTCCTTGGTTTTACGATAAGAAGTTATGGTTAAACTATCTGGATATGATGGCCGAAAATAGATATAATGCCCTGTATCTATGGAATGGACATCCTTTTTCTTCGTTAGTAAAATTAAAGGATTATCCATATGCGCTAGAGGTGGATGAGGAAACATTTGGAAAAAACGAGGAGATTTATACATTTCTGACCAAAGAAGCCAATAAGAGAGGGATCTGGATTATCCAGATGTTTTATAACATTATCTTGCCAAAACCATTCGCCGATCGCCATGGTTTAAAGACCCAGGAACGAAATCGGGTTATTACGCCCTTAATTTCCGATTATACCCGAAAAAGTATTTCCGCTTTCGTGTCTAAATATCCTAATGTAGGTTTACTAATTACGTTGGGAGAGGCCATGGAGGGTGTTGGCCAGGACGATATCAACTGGTTTACGAAGACAATTATCCCGGGGGTACAGGACGGGTTACATGCTTCAGGTATCAGCATTGAACCGCCTATTATTTTAAGAGCACACGATACCGATGCACCTGCAGTAATGAAGGCCGCTTTACCTTTTTATAAGAACTTGTATACCATGGCAAAATATAATGGTGAGGCATTGACTACTTATACACCAAGGGGGAAGTGGGCTGAATTACACCGCTCTCTAAGTGCTATTGGTACGGTCCATATTCAAAACGTGCATATTTTGGCGAACTTAGAGCCTTTTAGATATGGCTCACCTGATTTTATTCAAAAATCAATGAAAGCAATGCACGAAATTCATCATTCCAATGGTATCCATATTTATCCACAAGCTTCGTATTGGGATTGGCCATATGCTGCCGACAAGGTCGATAATAGATTACTGCAACTAGATCGGGATTGGATGTGGTACAAAGCGTGGGCACGGTATGCCTGGGATGAAAATAGAAATTTACCACAAGAGCGAACTTATTGGTCAAATGAACTTGCACAATATTATGGGATTTCTGAGAAAGATGCACAGAAATTACTATTAGCGATTGAAGAAATTGGTGAGATATCGCCTAAAATTCTGCGACGATTTGGTATTACAGATGGCAACAGACAAACATCTTCTTTGGGAATGTTGATGACGCAGTTTATTAATCCTTATCGCTATGGATTATTTACTCTTCTTTATGAATCCGAGGCTCCAGAAGGGGAGATGATCATTGATTATGTAGAGAAGGATTATCACAATAAAGGCCATATTGGAGAAACACCTGCACAAGTGACAAGAGAAATTGTGCAGCATGGAGAACGTGCAGCAACGCTGATTGAGGAATTGGGACAACCGACTAAAAATGTAGCTGAATTTAATCGCTGGCTTAATGATATCCAGATTCATCAATTGTTGGCCAATCATTATAGTTATAAGGTCAAAGCTGCTATTCAGCTACTTCGATATAAATATTCACATAATTTAAATGCTCTTCGAAAAGCTGTGCCGGATTTGGAACAAAGTGTTTCGGAATATCGAAAACTTACGGATATCACAAATAAGACCTATTTATATGCAAACAGTATGCAGACTAAACAACGTAAGATACCGATGCGTGGGGCCGATGCTACGTTCGTTCACTGGAAAGAGATGCTCCCGGTCTTCGAAACCGAGTTAAATAACTTTAAACATGCAATAGATTCTTTATCAAAGATGGGGGGTAATGCTGCTCATTCAAAAGTGGTAATGAAGTCCCAACAGGTCACGTTTTTGGATCATCAGCAATTGATTCCATTGAAAAAGGGAGCAAAATTGTACGCAGATCAGGAGTTGGTGGTGACACATATTGCGAATGAATTAGAAGGACTACAAGCCATACAGATTGATGCTGAAAAGCAAAAACTGCAAGGAACACACCTTCGGTTTAAAAATGAAAAACCCGTAAAGATATTGGTAGGCTATTTCAATGGCACAGACAAAGTTTTTGCACCAAAGCCAGTGCTGGAAATTGACGCAAGTGCGAACGATTTTGGGCAAGCGGAGGCGAAAATACGTAATGCTATCCGTATACAGTACATGCCTATGGTTGATATTCATACCTATTCTTTTCCGATAGGGACAAATGAACTAAAAATTCCAAAAGGAGAAGTGCTGATTTTGGGTATGGTGGATGACAAGGAACTTCCTAATCCATATAATGCTGATGTGGACAATCAGGGGGACGATCTGGACGATCTATTTGGCTATTATCATGGAACTAAACTGTAAATGTAACAATGCTCAGGATAGTACAGGACAAACAACATAAACAAAATAAGTATTTTACGAGAAACGTCTACTAACTTTTTGATATTAAATAAGGAATGAAAATTAAAAAATCTATTCTTGCGCTTCTTTTTTGTACGCTTTCCTATGTAAAGGCACAGGAAAAATTAGTGGATAAAGTACAAGACTATGTTCAAGAGTTTAATAATAACGATAGCGAAGCAGTGATCAATAAGATTCCAAACAAGGATGCCTACGTTTGGATGATGGCGAATATTCCTTTATTGGACTGTCCAGATAGGGAAATTGAGCAAACTTATTATTTCCGATGGTGGTCCTATCGAAAGCATATTAAGTCGAGCCCTGAAGGTACGTTGGTGACAGAATTTATAGAACCGGTAAAACATGCCGGAAAATACAATTCGATCAGTTGCGCACTGGGTCATCATTTGTATGAAGGAAGATGGATTCGCGACAATGCGTTTTTAAAAGAATACATTGATTTTTGGCTTTATCATGCCGATAAAGGTCAGTCCAAGCGCAGGTTCCATCAGTTCAGCTCTTGGCTACCGGATGCTTTATTAGCTTATTATAAAGTCAATCCGGACAAGCAATACTTAAAAGACCGACTATCTGATCTGGATCTAGATTTTGAAAAGTGGGAGCAGGAAAGGAAAGGTAAGAATGGTCTCTTTTGGCAATTTGATGTTCAGGATGGAATGGAAGAGTCTGTCTCTGGTGGACGCAAAGTCCATAATATGCGACCTTCGATCAATAGCTATATGTATGGAAATGCTGTAGCGATAGCAGCAATTGCCAAATTGGTGTCTAATCCAATATTAGAGAAAAAGTACAGCATCTATGCGCAGTCTTTGCGCCAATTGGTGCTGGATTCACTTTGGGACAAAGAGAATCAGTTCTTTAAAACAAAACTGGAGAAAGGTTCCTTACATCCCACCCGTGAGGCAATTGGTTTTGTTCCTTGGTACTTTCATTTACCGCCAGACAAAGCGACTTACGGAAAAGCGTGGCTCCAGTTGCCGGATACATCAGGGTTTAATGCTCCTTGGGGAATAACGACGGCTGAGCGGCGAGAACCTACATTTAGGACGCGTGGCACTGGGCATAGTTGTGAATGGGATGGTGCCATTTGGCCATTTACGAGTTCACAGACGATTAGGGGAATGGCTAATTACTTAAGTGACTATAAAAAAAATAAGGGGATAAATGCTAACGACCTATACGAACAAATTCATAAATATGCCAAGTCCCATGTGATGAATGGTAAACCTTATATAGGTGAATATCAAGATGAAAAAACGGGAGAATGGTTGAAAGGCGACAATCCGAGAAGTAAATTTTATAACCATTCGACATTTGCAGATATCATTATTCAGGATTTAATCGGATTAAAGCCGCAAACTAATTCTTTGCTTGAGATAAAACCATTGATTTCGAAAGATAAGTGGGATTACTTTGCACTAACCCAATTGACGTATCACCATAAGAACATTGCTATTTATTGGGATGTTACAGGTGAAAGATATCACAAAGGAAAAGGATTGACCATCTATGTAGATGGGAAGATGTCCTTACAACAAAAGGATTTAAAAAATTGTAAGATTAACTTAAATTAATATGATCAGAAAGCGCTATCATTGCGGAATAGTAACTGTTTTTCTTTGTTTATCCATGTTGGGTTTGCAAGCCCAAACTTGGCTAAATGTCATGGATTTTGGCGCGAGGAAAGACAGTACCGGAAGCAATACATTGGCAATCAAAAAAGCTATTGCAGCAGCTGCAAATAGAGGTGGGGGAACGATTTATTTCCCAGCAGGAAAATATATCACAGGACCAATTCATCTGAAAAGTAATATTACGATTCATATTGATGCTGGTGCTGAGTTACATTTTAGCGATAATTTTGATGATTATTTACCTATGGTAGAATCCAGGTGGGAAGGAACTGCTGTTACGAACTTTTCGCCATTATTTTACGGGAATAACCTTGAGAATATTAGTATTCAAGGACGTGGGATCATTGACGGACACGGTAAAAAATGGTGGGGCTATTCGGAGGTTGAAGTTAAGAAACAGACTGAAGACAGTAAATGGCAAAAAGAATTTAAACGCCTCAATAAGGATGTTTTGGCTCCAGATCTTCCCGGATGGATCGAAAGAGGATTTTTACGCCCACCGTTTATACAGTTCTTAAACTGTAAAAATATACAGATCAAAGATATTAAAATTCAGAATTCACCTTTTTGGACAATTAATCCACAATATTGTGATAACGTAACCGTGGATGGTGTGACTATAGATAACCCGCCGTCCCCTAATACCGATGGCATTAATCCAGAATCATGTTCCAATGTTCGCATCGCCAATTGCCACATTAGTGTGGGGGATGACTGCATCACCATAAAATCTGGTAAGGATCGATCGGGAAGAAAGATCAATATCCCAGCAGAGAATTATACCATTACAAACTGTACAATGCTTCGCGGGCATGGCGGGGTCGTTATCGGAAGTGAGATGTCCGGCGGAGTAAAAAATATTGTGATTTCCAACTGTATTTTCGATGGAACCGATCGCGGTATACGTCTAAAAACCGCCAGAGGTAGAGGCGGTGTGGTTGAAAATATTCAAGTATCTAATATTGTCATGCGCGACATTAGGGACCAAGCAGTCGTCATGGATATGGAGTACGCTAAAAGTGAACAGGAGCCTATTAGTGAACGCACGCCTAAGTTCAGGAATATCTATATTAACAATTTATCTGGAACAACAAACCGTATTGGTTATATAAGGGGCTTGGAAGAGATGCCTATAGAGAATGTGGTATTTTCGGATATTAATATGCAGGGAGTTACTGGTTTTTCAGCACTGAATGTGAATGGATTAACATTGAGTAACGTGAACGTATCGATCAAGCAAGGTGGCCTATTATCCGTCAATAATGGCAAAGAACTGAATCTATTAAATTTAAAAAATACGACGCCAACAGCAGAAAAAGCGCTTATCGAGCTAGAAAACTGTAAAGAAGTTAATGTGCAGAGCTGTTTTCCTACTATAGGCACAGCTTTATTTTTGGACTTAGTTGGTTCTGCGAATGAATATATTTATGTTCATAGCAATAATCTAGCAAGAGTAAAACAAATTCTCCGTGGTACCTACAAAAGTGGTCAGCTCACATCAAATATAAATCCTTTGGAAACTAAATAATGCGTTTATACCTGTATCTCATTGCCTCGGTTTTATCGATGTGCCCCTTCAGTTCCGCTTTAGCACAAACACGTGTGTGGTTTGATCATCCTGCCCATCAGTGGGAGGAGGCTTTACCGATTGGTAATGGGCGGTTGGGAGCGATGGTTTATGGAGGAGTCGAGAAAGAAGAATTACAATTTAATGAAGAGTCGTTATGGACGGATGGGCCGCGAAATTATAATAAAAAGGATGCATCGAAGTATCTTTCACTTATACGGGACTTGCTTGATCGCGGACAGCAGAAAGAAGCAGAATCTTTGGCGATGCGGGAATTTATGGGCCTTAAAAGTGAATCAGAAGATCCTATTGCTTGGTTGGAAAAGATTGGACACATTCGGGAGCAAGCACATGGGCCTTTTGAGTTCGCTTTTGATGATAGCAAATGGCCCCTTATAACAGTTCCGCATTATGAAGGTTGGGAGAGTCAGGGGCTGGAAGGACTGGACGGGGCTGTTTGGTTTCGTTATGAATTTAACCTTTCTAAAAATGAGCTATCAGAGCGCTGGTCGTTGGATTTAAATAAGATCCGAACTAATGATTATACTTACATTAATGGTAAACTCGTAGGTCATTCGACGGGAGATGAAATCAGAAGATTGTATCAAATCCCGTCGAATTTATTGCGGGAAGGAAAGAATAGTATAGCAATTCAGGTGATCAATCTTGAAGGAAAAGGTGGTGTAGCAGGGTATAAAGATTCTAAACAATCCATAGGGGTAAAAAGTAACAGGGGGAAATTTGTCTCGTTAAATGGACAGTGGAAATACGATATTCAAGATCAAAACAGTCCCAAAATAGGGAATTATCAGGCATCCTATCAGCCTTTTGGTACGTTAAATTTACAATTCGATCATAAAGATGCAAAGAACTATAGGCGAATCCTCGATTTGGATAAAGGCGAGGTTCGCGTCAACTATGATGCTAATGGAATTCATTATAAAAGAACTTACTTTGCAAGTTATCCCCAGAATTTTATTGGTATACTGTTAGGTGCTGATCAGAAGAAAAAAATTACTTTTAGACTTAGCCTGAACACCAAACACCAGCGATCAAAACTTGAACGCCTTGATAATTCTTCAATCCGTTTGGAGGTATGGGTGAAAAATGGATCCATGCGAGGAACAGCTTTCCTACAGCTTAAATTGAAGGGGGGGCAGGTATCATATAATGGCAACGAGCTTATCGTGCAACAAGCGGATGAAGCTCAAATTTATCTGACTGCCGCAACAAATTTTAAATCTTATCGAGAGCTGACCGATCAGTATGCTGCTGTCGCATTGGAGAGATTTAAAAATGTATGTACCTTGGACTTTAATCAATTGTATCAAATTCATCAACGAGATTATCAGCTTTTGTATCATCGCTTTGCAATAGATTTTGGTGCTGGAAAACAGCTTGATACGATTCCAATAGATAGGCGGTTACAAAAGTCCGCAATGCTTGATGATCCAGGTCTGCTCGCACTTTATGTACAATTTGCCCGTTATTTACAGATTGCTGCGTCTCGACCAGGTAGCCAACCCATGAATCTTCAAGGTATTTGGAATCCACTTTTGGAACCATCCTGGGGGAGCAAATATACTACCAACATTAATTTGGAGATGAACTATTGGCCCACGGAAGCCTTAAATCTATCGGAATTACAGCAACCCTTATTTCAAATGATTAAAGATCTTCATCTGGCGGGTGCAGAAACCGCTAAAGAATATTATGCTGCTCGTGGTTGGGTTTTACATCATAATACAGATTTATGGCGAGGTACAGCTCCCATCAATAATTCCAATCATGGTATATGGCCCACGGGTGGTGCTTGGTTGGTGAGACATCTTTGGGAACATTATCAATATACACAAGACCGACAATTTTTAAAGGAATATTATCCAATCATTAAGGACGCAACCTTATTTTTTAAAGATTTTCTCGTCAAAGATAAGGCAACTGGATGGTTGGTAAGTTCGCCTTCCAACTCCCCGGAAAATGGAGGTTTGGTCAAAGGACCTACCATGGATCATCAGATTATTCGTTCATTGTTTGATATTTTCAATAGATGCTCAATGTTATTGGACAAGGATATTATCTTGCGGGATTCAATTATTGCCATGCGGGATCAGATTGCACCGAACCAAATTGGTCAATATGGTCAACTCCAGGAGTGGCTGACAGATTTGGACGATTCAGAGAATAAACATCGGCATGTGTCCCATTTGTGGGGTTTATTTCCAGGGGATGAAATCAACAGGGTTCAATCCCCGAAATTGCTTGAAGCGGCAAAACGCTCTTTGGTATTAAGAGGAGATGAAGGAACAGGTTGGAGTCTGGCTTGGAAAATTAACTTTTGGGCTAGATTAAAAGATGCCCAGCATGCCTATCATATGGTAAAAATGCTATTGCGGCCCGCGGGTAAAGACGGAGGTTCTTATCCTAATTTATTTGATGCCCATCCGCCATTTCAAATCGATGGAAATTTCGGTGGAGCATCGGGAATTATCGAGATGTTGCTTCAGAGCCATGTCGATGGGATTGAACTATTACCAGCATTACCAGCTGAAATCGGCACAGGCAACGTCAAGGGACTCAAAGCGCGAGGGGCATTTCAGATCAATATGGAATGGAAAGATAATCAATTATTAGGGTTGACTGTTGAATCGCTTTCAGGTGAAGAACTGCATCTGCGTTATGGCAGTCGTGACGTAAAGATGAAAACAAAAAGAGGCAAATCTTATGCTTTTGATAAAGAATTGAAGTTAAAGAAATAATAAAGATTGGATTGATGTTGTTGAGAAAACTGTTTTGCTGTGTCTGTATGTTATGGTATGGACTATTTTCATTTGGTCAGAACGTTCGTAAAACGATCTCGTTAGATTCTGGATGGGAAACCATAATGGATCAGAAAGATTCCGCAAGGTACAATGGATTTCACAATGTGTCTTTTAAGACAGATAAGGACTGGCGGAAAGTAGATGTTCCTCATAATTGGGATGGCTACGAGGGTTATCGTAGATTGCTTCATGGCAATTTACATGGTTATTCCTGGTATCGAAAAAATTTCTCGATCAAACAGCAAAAGAACAAAAATCGGTTCTATTTATTCTTCGAAGGGGTAGGCTCCTATGCGACAGTTTGGTTAAATGGTATATGCGTGGGATATCACGCTGGGGGAAGAACTACATTTACATTGGATGTTACTGATGCAATTAAATTGGATGGTACCCCCAATCTTTTAGCTGTTCGAGCAGACCATCCGGCACATATTATGGATTTACCCTGGGTAGATGGGGGCTGTTCGACGGAAAGGGGATTTTCTGAGGGATCGCAGCCCATGGGAATCTTTAGGCCAGTGAGTCTATTGATTAAGAATGAAGTTTCTGTTACGCCCTTTGGCGAGCATTATTGGAATGATGAGACTGCTGATCATAAAAAGGCGATTCTACATCAAATCGTCGAAGTGAGTAATAAAAGCCGAGAAAGTAAAGATTTGGAGATTGTAACCGAAGTTTTGGATCAGAATGGTAAATCAGTTATTCGATCAACATCGAACGATCAAATAAAGGAGAACGTAATAAAGGAAATTCGGCTGAAAGATCTTATCTTAAAAAATCCGGAATTATGGTCTGTGGAGTCGCCCTATTTGTATCGTATAAAAATGCAGATCAAAATTGGTGGTCAGGTTATTGACGAGGTAGAAACACCTTATGGAATTAGGTCTGTTCGTTGGTCAAAAGGTTTAAAACCTTCTGGTGATCCACGCCTCCTGGTTAATGGGAAGCCTATATTTATTAATGGCATTGCTGAATATGAACATAAATTGGGGCAATCGCATGCCCTTGATAAGGAGGAGATTGATGCTCGAACTAGACAGATCAGGACGCTTGGATTCAACTCCTTTCGCGATGCCCACCAGCCACATAATCTGCGTTATCAACAAGCTTGGGATCGACATGGTATTTTATTATGGACACAGCTGGCAGCTCATATTTGGTTTGATACTCCCGTATTTCGGGAGAATTTCAAAAAATTATTGACAGAATGGGTCCGCGAACGTAGAAATAGTCCATCGGTAATTTTGTGGGGTCTTGAAAATGAAAGTACGCTACCAGAAGATTTTGCACATGAGTGTACGGTATTGATTCGGAAATTAGACCCGACTGCTTCTATACAACGATTAGTGACTACTTGTAACGGTGGCAGTGGAACCGATTGGGATGTTCCGCAAAATTGGACAGGTACTTATGGGGGGGATCAGAAAACTTATGGCGATGACCTAATAAAGCAACAGCTTGTAGGCGAGTATGGCGCTTGGCGAAGCTTGGGTTTACATGCCGAACCACCTTATCTTCCTAATGAAAATAACTACAACGAGGAGCGTTTCGCTGATATTTTACAAACGAAAGTGCGTTTGGCAGACTCTGTTAAAAATAGCGCTATTGGACATTATTTATGGCTTTGGAACTCACATGATAATCCGGGGCGTATTCAGGGGGGAGAAGGAAATCGGGATATCGACCGGATTGGTCCAGTGAATTATAAAGGCCTATTGACGCCTTGGGGGGAACTAACAGATGCTTATTATATGTATCTATCCCATTATGGTAAGAAGGAACAGCCCATGGTATATATTGCCATGCATTCTTGGCCAAATCGTTGGTTGGCTCCCGGAGTAAAAGACAATATTCGTATTTTCTCCAATTGTGATGAAGTTGAACTTTTTAATGATTTAGGATCCCTATCATTAGGGAAAAAACGACATCCTGGGTTTGGGCATCATATTGAATTTGATGGTGTTAATGTGAAGTATAATATATTATATGCCGAGGGACGAATAGGTGGAGTAGTCGCTAGTCGTGATACCATCATACTACAGAACCTTCCAGAAAGTCCACATTTTGATGACTTGTATAGCACTCCATCGGAAATTCTAAAACCAGATTTGGGATATCACTATCTCTACCGTGTTAATTGTGGTGGTGATAATTATACAGATGAATTCGGGGGAGAGTGGAAAGCTGACCAACCTTATCGGTCCAAATTGGGCTGGGGCAGTAAATCTTGGGCGGATCATTTTGAGGGGATGAACACTAATTTTGCCAGTCAACGGATAATTTTCGACCCAATTAAAGGAACAAAGGATTGGCTGCTTTTTCAGACCTTCCGCTATGGGCTGGATAAGTTGGGCTATCAATTTGACTTACCTAATGGAGATTATTTCGTCGAACTCTATTTTGCCGAGCCTTGGTATGGGAAGTTTTCATCCGGAAAAGGAGATCGTATTTTTGACATTGCTATTAATGGTCAAATTGTAGAACATAAGTTTGATATTTATAAAGAAGCAGGGTTCCAGCGTGCAGTCAGAAAAAGGTATTCTGTCAAGGTAGTTGACGGAAAGATTTTTATTGATTTCCCACGTGTTTATGCTGGACAAGCGGTGTTACAAGCGATTTCCATCGCTACAAAGGAGCATGTTCACCTAGTTTCAGAATCAGGCGATCAAGATTATTATAATCTAGATTTATTGCGTCAAAATATAAAACTTCATGGTTGGCTGGATATCGGCAGTGTATTGAAAAAGGAAGGGACTAAGGTAGTGTCATTTTTTTTGTTGCCATCGCCCTTGTTTGGTTCGGAATATTTTGAGCTTGATATCAATAAAACCTATAAGCTACGTTTTAAAGAAGCCACCAACGTTTTCTATCTAGGAAATAGGAAGCCTGATGATTTTGAAAGTACAAAAGACAGTGTTCAATTGAACACGGGAAAATATTTTGCAGTATTCCGTAAGGTATTGAAGGCCGGGGAGGAAATTTTTATAAAGACAGCGCGCCGTGGAGAAATTGTGGTTTTTCAGCAGCAAAGTGGTCTTCTGCCAGTGTATGACTTGAAAGAAGTTAAAAACTATAAAGCTTATCAAACCGCTTGGCGGGGAGGTGTTTCCGAAATCGAATTTGCGGGACAAAAACGTTTGGCTTTTAACAGTAATAAAGGGTATATCGCTTGGCAGTTTAAGGTCGGTGCGGCAGATGTATATGCATTATCAATGAAGTATCATAATCCATTTAAGGAGATACGTGGTGCTTACTATGAAATTTTAGACAAAGATAAGCATGTGTTGGTAGCCAAAACTCCAATAAAATTGGAACCAACGCGCTCAGGAAAATGGAATTATATCAATACTGATACAAAGACAATGATTAATGCAGGAACCTATTATGTTAAGTTGTATTCTTTTGATTCAGAAGGTGTTATTGTTGATAATCTAGAGGTTAAATAGTTAGTAGGTCAGGATAGTACATGACGGTTGTCCATGAAATTTTCAGTTATATTGGGTACTCGAATTTTTTATGTCGTTTTGACGTTTATTTTGAGGGATTATAAAAGGAAATAAAGTTAAAGGGCTTTATTTAATGTTTAATAACCAAAAAAGGGATAAACCATTTCATGCCTATGAAACGTTTTGCACTATTCACATTTTTATTTTTAAGTGTGTCTATGACATTTAGTCAAACAGAAGACACCTATTGGAAAACTATTACAGATCGGTCTGCAAAAATTGTAGCTAAACTAGGGTTAGCGGATCTGACCAAACAAGAAATAGTAGTTCACATTATTCGTGATCAGTATTATCTTTTAAATGCTTGTTATACACTTCGTGATTTAAAAATCAAGGAGAATACGGATAAGAGCTTAAAAGAGCAGATCACACGGGAGACGCTTCAAGAAACAACCAATTTAAATCAAGCTTTTGTAAAACGACTAAAAGAAGTTTTAACAGATTCAGAAGTCGAAGCGGTTAAAAACGGTATGACTTATAATGTTTATCCGAATACCGTAAAGGCCTATCAAGATATGATTCCTCGGCTTACAAAAGACGAAGTGCATATGATTGACAGTTTGCTTTATGAGGCGCGCGATTTTGCGATGCAAGCTGAATCGTCGGAAAAAAAACACGCTTGGTTCGGTAAATACAAAGGCAAAATCAATAACTATTTAGCGTCTCATGGCTATAACCTAAAAGAAGAAGGCGATAAATGGGCTGCGAGATTAAAAAAATAACCCAGTAAATCAAATGAATACCCAAATTATGAATCAGCTCATATTCCCGAGTAAATCCTCTAAAAGGTTGGCACAACTGCTGGCTATTGGAATAATGACTGGCGGGATTATTCCGTCATACTCCTATGGAGTAAATTTAAGTGAACACAATTTAAATTTTTTTAAAAATATAACAGGAAAGGTCGTTGATCAAAATGGAAAACCGCTTGCCGGGGTAACGATTTCCATTAAAGGATCAAAAACTGCGACTTCAACGGATGCAGATGGTACGTTTAGGCTAAACTTGCCCGCTGGAAATGAGATTTTAGTGCTCAATTTTGTTGGGTATAAAAAGTTGGAAGTTCCGGTTGGAAACCAAAATGTCTTAAATATACGGATGGAAGCCGAGAGCCAGGAACTTGAAGAAGTTATCGCTGTTGGTTATACCACGCAGAAAAAAGCACATTTAACAGGCTCTGTTGTGGCAATAAAAGCGGAGGAGATAGAAGATTTACCGACGACGAATATTGGTGCTGCGTTAGCGGGGCGTGTTACTGGACTAAGTGTCAGTGGCGGCAATACTCGACCTGGAACGAAAGCGTCTTTAACTATACGAAAACCGATGGGGCCAAGTAAAGACGGAGGAACAACAGATCCTTTGTACGTTATTGACGGGATGGTACAGGTTGATGGACAAAATCAACCCGATGCAACATTGTTTGGAAATTTAGATCCTTCCGAAATTGAGAGTATATCTTTTTTGAAAGATGGAGCAGCTGCAGTTTATGGCGTGCGAGGGGCAAATGGAGTCGTTTTGGTTACGACGAAAAGGGGAAAGGTAGGTACGCCTAAAATTAGCTACAATGGTTCCTATGCTATTAATGATGAAGCTTACCGGACAAAAATGATGGATGCTTATCAATATGGCATGTACTTCAATATCATGAATGGGCCAAATGGGAGCAATAGTGATCCAACAAAACCAGGCTTTGATAAATGGTTTTTTTCACAGGATGAGCTCGATTATTTTAAAAATCATTCCTACAACTGGTTGGACGATGCTTGGAAATCGAGTTATTTGACCAGACATTCCTTGAATATTTCAGGAGGAGCTGATAAAGCAACTTATTTTGCGAATGTTGCATACAGTAAACAAGACGGAAATTTAGGTACGCTCGACTATGATCGTTGGAACTTTAGGGCAGGTAGCGATATCCAAGTAGCAAGTAACTTTAAAGTTGGGATACAGGTGTCTGGGAATACGGGAAACCTACAAAAAACATTTAACAAAATTGGTGGCGAAAATGATGATAACGATTATCGTAATTTGTTGTTGGCTTCTCCCTATGTGCCGGCCTATGTGAATGGTTTGCCAGTTCGACTACCAGGGACATCAGGAGATCTATCAGCCTATCATTATTTTGAATTGCAAAAGCTTGGTAATCTGGCAACGTCAGACACCCGACAATTCAGTATCAACTTAAATGGAGAATATCGTGCTCCATGGCTTGATGGGTTGATTTTACGTGGATCTTACAATCGAAATTTGAAAAATGATAGAGGTACCCAAATAGGTACAAAATACCAAACTTATACCTTTACGAGAGCGGGTGACAATGGACATATCTATGATCTTGCTACAGATCCGAAAGCAGTTACTTTTAGTAATGGCAACAGAGTTTATTTTTCGAATGCGGCAGGCAACAACTATCAGGTAAATTTTACCGCTACCTATGATAAACAATGGAAAAAGCATAATTTCTCTGGATTATTTTCTGTTGAAAAAGCCGAGGCTAATAGTTCACAAGAAGATGTTTGGAAAGACGATCCTTTGGCGACAACGAATGGCCAATTTAACACCGCTTTTGGAGCGGTGAGTGGTCGTACGGCAGCTTATGAATCAGGAACACTAGGTTATGTGGGACGTTTGAACTATCGTTATGGTAATAAATATCTTGGGGAGATTTTGTTTCGTTCGGATGCGTCAACAAAATTTGCTCCGGAGAATTACTGGGGAAATTTTTACAATGTTTCTGCAGGTTGGGTGATCAGTGAAGAAAGCTTTTTTCATTCAAAGGCGATTGATTATTTGAAGTTACGCTTGTCTCATGGTAAGCTAGGTAATGACCAGACTGCTGCCTGGGGATGGTTACAACGCTACACTTATCAGCAGGGAAAAGGTGGTGTTTTTGGTGAAAATAATAATTCCATCGATGCGAGTACTGGCTTAAAAATGGAAAAATCTCCGAACAGAAATGCGACTTGGGCCAATGAATATAAAAATAATATTGGTATTGATGCGCGGTTTCTAGATAGTCGATTATCCGCTACAGTCGATGGCTACTATAACAAAGGTTATGATCTTCTGGTAATAAGGACAGGAAATATTCCTGTTTCAGTTGGAGGATCTGTAGCAGCGGAAAATTATGGACGTAAAAATACCTTCGGCTATGAGTTTGAATTAGGTTGGCAAGATAAAGTTAATGAGTTTAACTACGGGATTAGCACTCGTTTTTCTTGGTCTAATGATAAGGTTATCTTGGGAGATTTTAATGATATTGACGCTCTATACCCATGGAAAGCACATCCGAATGGGCCGTCTGACAATGGTGCCTGGGGATACGATTATTTAGGGATGTTTAAAACGCAACAAGATATTGATAATTATGTAAGTCAATACAATATTACACAAGTATTTGAAGAGACTGCTGATAAGCTTAGGCCAGGTATGCTTTATTATCGCGATGTTCGTGGAGCACTACAGGCGGATGGTACATTCGCAGGGCCAGATGGAATCATTAATGAAAATGATCAAATCCAATTAGCTAAAAATAGTACAAACCATTATGCGGTTGGAATGACCTTTAAAGCAGGTTTCAAAGGCTTTAGTGCGGAGGCCGTATTGACAGGTTCCTTTGGGGGGTATGCTGAAATCACTGAACGTAATAAGTTGAATAATGATATTTCGCGTGTTTATACCAATCTTCCTGTGATTTGGGGAAATATCTACGATCCAGACCTCAATCCTACGGGAACAATGCCGAATCCACAATGGTCTGATATTTATAACCGAGTATCCAGTTTTTGGTCAGTTCCAGCCTTTCAGATGCGTATGAGTAGTTTTAATGTAGGTTATAAACTACCTGCAAAACTGGTGAAATATCTAAAGGTATCTAATGCCCGTGTGTATGTCAGTGCAATGAATCCATTAACCATCTATAACCCATTCAAATATAAAGATGGTAATGGCGCAGCTTGGGATACTTATCCAAATTTGCGTACGTATTCTTTTGGTGTGAATGTAACATTATAACGTAAAAACAAACTGTCCAAGACAAAACCCAAGATGATTTTTGAATGGTCAGCTCCATCGAATGATGGAATAAAATTATATACAAATGAAAAAAATATCAATATTGAATATAGCATTAGTATGCCTACTCTTGACAAATCAAGCTTGTAAGGATAATTTTCTAGAAGAGAAAACGGACTTAGGCGCTGTCAAAGAGGATGATGTATTCAAAGATCCCATTTTGGCGCGTGCATATGTGGATTATGTTTACGGTTTGTTTTTGCCGCCAAATAATGCGCAAACATTTGTGGCGACGCAAGATGCGTCCGAAAATGGAGGGTATAGCAATACATTTACCCAAACTACAGATGAATTGGCGGGAGAAACGGATTATAACAAAAAATGGAATACGATCTCTTATATTAATAATCATGCTAATAAATATTTTGGTCAACGAATGTCAGCGAGCGTAGGAAATAACGTTTGGACCAGAATGAAAGAGATCAATGTTTTTTTAGAAAAAATCGATCAAGGGGGAATTGACGAGGCAACGCGAAACCAAATGAAAGGTCAACTTTATTTCTGGCGTGCATTTCAGTACTTTCAACTGGTTCGGATGTATGGCGGTGTGCCTTTAGTGTTAAGTTCACAGACGCCCGTTGTCGGAAATAATGAAGAGAATTCTATTCAAAGGAGCAGCACTGCAGAGTGTGTGGCCCAAATTGTAAAAGACTTAGACATGGCAAAGAGCCTTTTGCCAGGAAAATGGGATGCCGCAAATTGGGGTCGTATCACAAGTGGGGCGGCAGCTGCATTAAAGGGACGCGTTTTGTTAACCTATGCTAGTCCGCAATTTAATCCAAACGATTCCCGTGATCGGTGGCAAGCTGCATATACGGCCAATTTGGAGGCGAAAAACTTGTTGGAGCAAAATGGCTTTGGTTTATTTCAGAATGGTGGCACAGCGAATGGTAAAGCTTGGGCTGACCTGTTTTTAACCGAAGGCAGTGCAAATCCTGAGGCGGTAATAGTTTATGGATTTAACAATTTAACTTCAACAAGTGGAGCTGTTAAAAATAACGGTTGGGAACAAGTGGTTAGACCTCGTGCCCTCTCCGGCTCGGGGTCTATTTCCCCTACTAAACAAATGCTGGATGCATTTCCAATGTTAGATGGGAGAAGTATAGATGATCCATCATCTGCTTATAGCTACGATAAACAAAAGTTCTATAAAAATAGGGATCCACGATTTTCAAAGACATTTGTCTTTAACGGCGCGCTTTTTCCATATGGGAGTGGCAGCGAATATCGCCAGTGGACTTATTATTGGAAGAATAAAAAAGGAGCCTATATTTCTACTGAAACCCAAGGTGCTAATGCCAGCGGTATTTATTTGAAAAAAGGTGCTGATCCAAAAGCTTCTGGAACATCTAATGGTGGAGCAGGTTTTCAACAAAGTGGAACTGATTTTATTGAATTACGCTTTGCGGAAGTGATATTGAATTTAGCTGAATCGGCTATTGGTTCAGATAAATTAACAGAGGGGCTTGCTGGAATTATTGAGATTCGTAAACGTGCTGGGCTTGAGGATAAGGATGGATCTTATGGTTTAAGTGCTGCGGTGGGAAGTAGAAATAAGCTATTTGGGGCTGTGATTAATGAGCGTAGATTAGAGTTCGCTTATGAGGGAAAACGATTCTATGATCTAAGGAGATGGAAGCTTTTCGAGACAGACTCTCCTACTGCGCAAAGAATAGGAGTAAAACCATTGAATGGCACAAGGCGTACCGGTCTATTAATTACTGTGAAAAACAATGGAATGGATTATGTTGGCGATCTAGATCCGTTATTAAGGGATAGTAAAGGCGGTGTGCCAGTAATTGAACGCCAGCCTTCATCGTATCCTTCTGGAATTTCAAATCAAGATGAATATTTGGATTATTTATATGACAATTACTTCACTATCGCGGAAAAAGACGATTTGGATCCCACAAATGGTGCATGGACCTTCACCTGGTATCCACAATATTATTTCTTTGGACTAAACGAGACGATCTTATCTACCTCACCTTATTTACAACAAACAACAGGATGGGATAGCATGAATGGAGCTGGAACTTTTGATCCTCTAAAATAATTCCATTTGTAAAAAATATTAAAGTAATGTATGTGAATTGTGACACGCATTGTTTTTTATAAATGTACAACTGACATATATTTGAATAAGAATTATAAATCCTACTAACTAGATAAACATGTTACATAAAATAACGCTGACAGCATTGTTGAGTCTCATTACATCAATCGCATTTTGTCAGTATCCCAAAATTCCAGAAGACGTCAAGAAGAATACAGATGAGCTGATGCGCAAAGCGACCAAACAGTCTGATGAAGCTTGGCAAAAAGCGCTGCCTGTCATAGAAGAATATGCAAAACAAGGTAAGCCCTATATTCCTTGGGCTGGGAGACCTGCAGATTTACCACAAGCGACTATTCCGGCTTTTCCAGAAGCGGAAGGTGGTGGTAAATTTACTTTTGGCGGACGTGGTGGAAAGGTTTACGTTGTGACCAGTCTGGAAGATAATGGTCCTGGTTCATTGCGGGAAGCCTGTGAGAAAGGTGGCCCACGTATTATCGTATTTAATGTTTCGGGTATCATTCGTCTGAAAACGCCATTAATTATTCGGGCTCCATATGTGACTATTGCTGGACAATCTGCACCAGGTGATGGTGTCTGCGTGGCAGGTGAATCCGTTTGGATCAATACACATGATGTTTTGATTCGTCATATGCGTTTTAGACGTGGTGAAACGTACGTCGGCCGCCGGGATGATGCAATTGGAGGGAATCCGGTAGGAAATATTATGATCGACCACGTTTCTGCAAGCTGGGGACTGGATGAAAATATGTCCATGTACCGTCATATGTATAATGACAGCACGGGAAAAGCAGAGGAAAAACGAGGTACAGTGAATATAACTATCCAAAATTCAATTTTCTCTGAAGCTCTGGATACTTGGAACCACGCCTTCGGTAGTACCTTAGGTGGAGAAAATTGTACATTTATGCGTAACCTTTGGGCAAACAATGCGGCTCGTAATCCATCTATTGGCTGGAATGGTTTGTTCAATTTCTATAATAACGTTGTTTACAACTGGGTGCATCGCTCAATTGATGGCGGTGATTACCAGGCGACTTATAATATTGTGAATAATTACTTTAAACCAGGTCCAGCGACCCCATTGGACCAGCCTGTAAGTTACCGCATCTTAAAGCCCGAATCCGGCAGAAGTAAATTGTCTTATGTGGTATTTGGCCGTGCGCACGTCAAAGGTAACATTGTTGAAGGAAACGCAAAAGTAACTGCAAACAACTGGGATGGAGGAGTACAATTGGAAAATAAAAAAGGAGACGCAATGACTTATGCTGAAGCTCAGCCTTACTTTGCAGCAATGAGCGCAAAGGAACCATTCCCTCATGCTAATTTCCCTGTAATGTCTGCGCAGGAAACTTACGGTTTTGTTCTTGAACATGCAGGAGCCACCTTACCTAAAAGAGATCCTGTCGATACACGGGTTATTGGCGATGTGAAAAACGGTAAGCCAGTCAAACTATTAAGCAATGTGAAACTGCCAGAAAAAGATTTTGAACATCGGAGATTACCAAAGGATTCGTATAAAATCGGCATTATTACCGATATATCCCAAGTGGGCGGATATCCAGTATATAAAGGGACACCTTACAAAGATTCCGACAATGATGGTATTCCGGATGCAGTAGAAAAAGAAATGGGACTGAATCCAAATGATCCTAGCGATTCTGCGAAGATTACAGCATCAGGTTATGCGAATATCGAAATCTATCTTAATAAATTAGCTGCTAAATAAAGCTATGAAATCGTTATTTAATCGAAATACCGTGTTTCTATTGGGCCTAATAAGCCCAATAGCTGCATTGGCCCAATACCCAGTTATTCCAGATTCTTTGAAAAAATTGGCTGCTGAACGGGAAAGTACGGAAAACATACGTTTAGAAAAAGTCTGGGCGGAAGCACAGGAAATTATAAAGAAAGAAGGGAAGCCCTATATTCCTTGGGCTGCCAAACCTAATGACTTACCACAGGCGAAAATTAAGGCATTTCCTGGGGCTGAAGGTGGAGGTGCTTACACTGCCGGTGGCCGGGGTGGAAAAGTTTTTGTTGTGACGAGTCTTGCGGACAGTGGACCGGGAACGTTAAGAGAAGCCTGTGAAGCCGGTGGTGCCCGTATTGTTGTATTTAATGTTGCTGGCATTATTCGACTTGAGAAACCGATTGTCGTAAAAGCACCCTATATTACGATTGCTGGACAGACAGCACCAGGAGACGGAGTGTGTGTTGCTGGTGAATCTTTTCTAATTGATACACACGATGTTATTTTACGCTTTTTACGTTTACGTCGCGGTGAAACTGACGTGACGCGTCGTGATGATGCTGTAGGAGGAAATGTAGTCGGCAATATTATGATTGATCACGTATCTGCAAGCTGGGGCTTGGATGAAAATATGTCTATCTACAGGCATGTATACGACCGGGAAGGCAAAAATCTCAAATTACCTACCGTCAATATTACAATCCAGAATTCTATTTTTTCTGAAGCATTAGATGCTTACAACCACGCGTTCGGAAGTACAATAGGCGGATTGAATAGTACCTTTATGCGTAATCTATGGGCTTCAAATATTAGCCGGAATCCATCTATCGGAATGTATGGCGACTTTGGATTTGTCAACAATGTCATTTGGAACTGGTGGAATCGAAGTGCTGATGGCGGAGACAATAAATCCTTATTCAACTTTATCAATAATTACTATAAACCCGGGCCGATTACCCCCAAAGATAAGCCAATTGCCTATCGGATCTTAAAGCCAGAGTCTGGAAGAGATAAAGCGTTTAAAGATCAGTATGGAAAGGTATATGCACATGGTAATGTAGTAGAAGGTTTTCCAAAGGTCACTGAAAATAACTGGGCTGGCGGAATTCAGATCGAAGACCTAGCGAATGTAGGTAGCCGTGAAAAAGAAATCCGCGTGGATAAAGCTTTTCCAATGGCACCCGTGACCACACTATCCGCACAGGATGCCTACAGCTATGTACTTAAAAATGTTGGTGCATTTTTGCCAAAGCAGGATGCCGTTGATCAACGGATCATTAAGCAAGTGTCGGAGAATAAAGTCTATTATGACACGACGAAAGCGCAACATGGATTTGTATCGCCATATGTTAAACGTCGCCTCCCAGAAGATTCTTACAAACAAGGAATTATATCGGATATCGCGCAGGTGGGCGGTTATCCAACTTATGTGGGGGAACCTTATCAAGATTCAGACAAAGACGGCATTCCTGACAATGTGGAGAAGAGCATGGGTTTAAATCCCAATGATCCCGGCGATTCGAGAAAAATTGCTAAAAATGGCTATGCCAATATTGAGAATTATTTAAATGGGGTTGTTGCATTAGATGCCGTCGTGCCCAAAAAATAAAAAATAACCATGAGTAAAAGAATGCTGTTCTTTTCTTGTCTCGGACTATATGCCTTCATCTGTACTGCACATGCACAACAAATGAAGGCATATAGTCCTTTGGTATGGGATGAGGGAAAGTTTGTTTACCATGCGGATTCGCTTGGAAACCAAATTCCTGATTTTTCCTATGCAGGATATAAAGGAGGCAACGAAGCTATTCCTACAGGACAGATTGCTGTCGTTGTTCCTGTAAAATCAGGTGATGCGACGCAACGTATACAAGCTGCCATTAACTATGTGTCAATGCTACCGTTGGGTAAAGATGGATTACGAGGAGTGGTGCTTTTACAAGCGGGAGTTTATTCTGTTTCCGGTTCTCTTAAAATAAGTGCCTCAGGTGTTATTCTGCGTGGTAGTGGTTTCACAACAAATGGAACTGTCATCATTGGTGAAGGAACAACAAGAGAAACACTCATCCGTATTCTCGGAAAAGACGATATCACGTTTGCAAAAAAGACAAACGTAACAAGTGCTTACGTCCCTGTCAACGCGCGGGTATTGGATATTGATCATGCAGCTTCCTATAAAGCTGGAGATAAAATTAGGATTACAAGACCTTCCACGCAAGATTGGATTAATCAGCTTGGTACCGATCATTTCGGCGGCGGGATCACTTCTTTGGGTTGGAAGCCTGGGCAACGTGATGTTCATTGGGATAGAACGATTGTCGCTGTGAAAGGCAATCGTATCGAGATCGACGCCCCAATCACAATGGCCTTGGATAAACATTACGGTCAGGCGACCGTCGAACGATATACTTGGAAAGGAAGAATCGAAAATGTCGGTATAGAAAATATTGCACTTAAATCTGCTTTCGATGCTAATAACCCGAAAGACGAAGACCATCGCTGGATGGCGATTACTATTAAAAATGCGGAAAACGTATGGGTGCGTCGCATGCAGTTTCAGCATTTCGCAGGATCAGCCGTTTACGCTTTAGCAAGTACCCAAAAATTAACTGTTGAGGATTGTATTTCTCGGGACCCGGTGTCAGAAATCGGTGGGCAAAGAAGATATACTTTTTTCACAAAGGGGCAACAGACCTTATTTCAGCGGCTTTATTCTGAGCAGGGATATCATGATTTTGCAGTGGGCTACCTGGCAGCAGGGCCAAATGCTTTTGTCCAATGCCAAGCAGTAGAGCCTTTCAGTTTCAGTGGTGGAATAGACAGCTGGGCGTCGGGAGTTCTTTTTGACAATGCAGATATAGATGCGCAGGCACTAAGCTATAAAAACCGAGGTCAAGATGGTCAGGGAGCTGGATGGTCGGCAGCAAATTCTGTATTTTGGCAGTCGACAGCTGGACTTGTAGAGTGTTATCAACCACCAACAGCACAGAATTGGGCTTTTGGGATTTGGTCTCAATTTCAGGGAAATGGTTATTGGGAGCAATCTAATGAATACATTAAGCCAAAAAGTTTGTATTATGCCCAGTTGCGCGAAAGGATTGGCCCGGATGCTGATGAGCGGGCGGTACTGTTGCCGGTGCTGACCGAAGCGTCCAGTAGTCCGCCCGTCAGTGTTGCCATGGAGTTGACAAAACAATCGATAAACCCAATGATGGAGCTGGTTGATTTTATTACTGAGGCGAACAAGCGTTATACCTTAAATACCACGGCAACTAAGGTAAAAACCATTGATCAGATTGATTATAAAGAGCTCATTCCTCCGAAAAAACAAGCTGATATGCGTGTCGTGAACGGTTGGTTGGTCCGAGGCGATGAAGTACTCGTGGGAGCGAAATCGGATGTGCCCTGGTGGAATGGTAGCGCTCGCCCATATGGTGCCGAGAAAGCAAAACCACATATCACCCGCTATGTCCCTGGAGAAATTGGCAATGGGCTCACCGATGACCTGGATGCCATGACCGATAGCATGCTTCAAAACAATGTATTGGCTATTGATCACAACTACGGACTGTGGTATGACCGCCGCAGGGACGACCACGAGCGTATCCGTCGGATAAATGGGGAGGTGTGGCCTCCGTTTTATGAATTGCCATTTGCACGTAGTGGTCAGGGGTTAGCCTATGACGGCCTGTCTAAGTATGATTTGACAAAGTACAACAAATTTTACTGGGGACGCTTGAAACAATATGCAGATCTAGCAGACCAAAGAGGTTTGGTATTGCTGCATCAAAATTATTTTCAACATAATATTATCGAAGCTGGTGCACATTATGCGGACTTCCCATGGCGTGCAGCTAATAATATCAATAATGTCGGATTTCCAGAACCGGTTCCTTATGCTGGTAATAAACGAATTTTCATGGCAGAACAGTTCTACGATATCGATAACCCTGTTCGTCGTTCATTACATCGCGCTTATATCCGTCAATGCTTGGATAACTTTAAAGATAACTCGGGAGTCATTCAGATGATCAGCGCCGAATATACGGGACCCTTACATTTCGTTCAGTTTTGGGTCGACGTAATCAAAGAATGGAAAGCGGAGACAGGTAAAAATCCAATTATTGGTTTGAGTGCAACAAAAGATGTACAAGATGCTATTTTAGCCGATAAAGAACGTGCTAAAGAAATTCAGGTCATTGATATCCGCTACTGGCATTATCAAGCCGATGGAAAGAGCTATGCTCCCCAAGGTGGGCAAAATCTGGCGCCGCGTCAGCATGCACGATTGTTGAAACCAAAGAAAACATCGATGGAGGCCGTTTATAAAGCCGTATCCGAATACCGCACAAAATATCCGGATAAAGCAGTATTATACTTTGCTGACAACTACCCAACGATGGCTTGGGCATCTTTTATGGCAGGTGGCTCTATGGCAAACCTACCTAAGATAGGAAACAACGATTTCTACCGTGCAGCATCGGCGATGAAAGCGACAGAAATCAATGGCGCCTGGTTGCTAAAAGGTAGCCAAGGTCTGATCATTTATAAGGAAAAATCCGATGCAGAAGATATTGATCTATCCGATTATAAAGGCGGTTTTGAAATGACACGCATTAATCCGAAAAACGGAACGATTATCAAAATAGAGAAGATCAATCTCGGGAAGCATATTCATTTGAGCAATTATACAAAAGAGCCAGAAATTATTTGGCTAAATAAGAAATAACAACATGTCTATTCGTAAGAAACTTATACTATTTACAGTTGCAGGAGCACTTTTTTCGTGTACGTCCAATAAAGAGGCGAAGCACCCCACACTTTTGAAAATTTCGGAAAACGGTAGGTATATCATGACCGAAGATGGGAAACCTTTCTTTTGGCTTGGCGATACGGGCTGGTTGCTTTTCAACAAGATGAACCGGGCGGAAGCGGAGCAATACCTGGAGGATCGGAAACAAAAAGGTTTCAATGTCATCCAGGCCATGGTCCTGCATACCGTTCCTTCCGTAAATAGTTATGGTGATTCTTCGCTTGTCAACAAAGATATTTCGAGACCGCTTGTGACCGAAGGGAACAATCCGGATAATGCAACAGCGTATGATTATTGGGATCATGTCGATTACATTATTGATAAGGCAGCTGAAAAGGGACTCTATGTTGCTTTGGTCCCGGTTTGGGGATCACCGGTGAAGGATGGAAAAGTATCAGCTGAGCAAGCAGAAAAATATGCCACGTTTCTTGCGGAAAGGTGGAAAGACCGTCCGAATATCATTTGGTTAAATGGTGGTGATATTAAGGGATCAGATAAGATGGAAGTGTGGGAGAAAATCGGCCAAACAATAAAATCGATCGATCATAACCATTTAATGACTTTTCATCCTAGAGGACGAACGGCTTCTTCGGATTGGTTCCACGATAGACCCTGGCTGGATTTCAATATGGTGCAATCTGGACACCGTACCTACGCTCAGGATACTTCCGCGAATGAACAGAAACATTATGGCGAGGATAACTGGAAGTTTATGGCAGCCGACTGGGATATAAAACCCATTAAACCAACGATCGACGGGGAACCTTCTTATGAAGGCATCCCACAGGGATTACACGATATCACCCAACCGCGCTGGAAAGATGCTGACGTCAGAAGATATGGCTATTGGTCTGTATTTGCTGGTGCATTTGGTTATACCTATGGGCAAAATTCGGTCATGCAGATGCATGGGAAGCAAGATTCCACCTCGGCCTATGGTTCGGATGAGCTATGGAGTTCGGCAATCAATGCGCCGGGTGCGTCCCAAATGAAATTTTTGAAGGAGCTAATGCTGTCAAGAGACAATTATTTTGATCGTGTTCCCGATCAGTCTTTAATTGCGGATAATGGTGATAAATACAATCGTTTACTAGCGACAAGAACTGGGAATTGCGCATTTATCTACAATTACAACGGTAGGGAAATGAAAATTAATATGGGAAAAATCAATGGGGACAAAGTAAAAGCGTCCTGGTTTGATCCCCGAAATGGGTCGACCAAAGTGATCGGAGAGTTTGAAAATAAAGGTGTACAAACTTTTGTACCTGAGGGAGGACAAAAAGATGGAAACGACTGGGTATTGATCTTAGATAGCATTTAATGAGGAATTTGGTCAAATTGTTTATTTTATTTAGTGTGGCATCGATCTTGGCTTCCTGTCAGCGGGATGTTTACCTATTTACCTCGTTCCACGAACCCGCCAATGAAGGTTTGCGCTATCTGTATAGCAAAGATGGCTACCATTGGAATGCGATTAATGGGGTTTATTTAAAACCAAAATTAGGAAAACAGAAAATCATGCGCGATCCGTCGATGATACGGGATAAACAAGGTATTTATCATTTGGTATGGACCATTGGTTGGCAGGGAAATGAAGGAATCGGCTACGCACGTTCAAAAGACTTGATCCATTGGGAAAATCAACAGATCGTTCCAGTGATGCAACAAGAAGCAACCACCGTCAATGTTTGGGCGCCAGAGTTATTTTATGATGATATAGAAGACCGGTTTATTATTATTTGGGCTTCCACCATTCCTTATCGCTTCGCAAAAGGCGTAGAAGAAGAGAAAAACAATCACCGCATGTACTATACGACAACAAAGGATTTTAAATCCTTTACGGAGACGAAATTATTTAACGATCCGGGCTTTAGTATCATTGATGCGGTCATTGTCAAAAAAGAGCAAAAGGATTATGTGCTTGTATTAAAGGATAATACGCGGCCCAATCGAAATCTAAAGGTGGCCTTTGCGAAAAATCCATTGGGGCCATTTCAGCAGATCTCTGAGCCTTTCTCGCCGTATTTAAGTGAAGGACCTGCGGTGCTTAAAGTCAAGGATCAATGGTTAATCTATTTCGATTCATATGGTAGCAAAAGCTATGAGGCTGTGTCCACCAAAGATTTTAAGGTCTTCGAAAAAATCAACGACAAGATTTCCGTTCCAGAAGGGCATAAACATGGAACGATCTTCAAAGCGTCCAATAAAGATTTAAAAAATTTGCTTCGGGATGAAGCCAAAAAGAAATAATATGACGATCAAATCAGTATTAGTCAGTCTATCGCTGGCTGCTACCGTGCAACAGGTGGTAGCACAGCAAGATACGGTACGGTATATAGGAAAGACATTATCCAATGTGGATTATCACCATGGACAGCTGACACCTGCTGTGGGTACGCACAATATCCAGGTATTTCGAGCAAACAGAGAATTTCCTGAATTGGCCGGCGGACATCACTTTACCTATAACCATCAGCCTTTTTTAGCGTATTGGAATGATACTTATTATTTACAGTTTCTGAGCAATCCTGTGGGGGAGCATATCGCGGAAGGAAAAACCTTGTTGTTAACATCAAAAGATGGTCGCAATTGGTCCAGCCCTATAGATCTATTCCCTACTTATCTGGTTCCAGAAGGCTTTACCAAGCCGGGACGAACTGATAAGGCCGGAAAAAACCTGTATGCAATCATGCACCAGCGTATGGGCTTTTATCATGCAAAGAATGATAAATTGCTGACGCTTGCTTATTACGGTGTAGCTCTGGATGCCAAGGACGATCCAAATGATGGGAATGGTCTCGGACGTGTCGTCCGGGAGATCCACAAAGATGGTAGCTTTGGGCCAATCTATTTTATTCACTTCAATGCCTCTTTCGATGAGAAGGGGGCCAAATATCCTTTTTATAAAAAGAGCACGGATAAGGCCTTTATACAAGCTTGTGACGAACTGCTGGGCACGCCACTCATGATGCAGCAATGGGTAGAGGAGTCCGATCGAAACGATCCATTAATTCCTTTGCAGCGTCCGGTAAAAGCGTTTTCCTTTTATCATCTCAATGATGGAAGGGTCGTCGGTTTATGGAAGCATGCATTGACATCGGTGAGCAAGGACAATGGAAAAACCTGGCAATACTCACCGTTGCGCGCCCCCGGATTTGTGAACAGCAATGCAAAAATCTGGGGACAAAAAACATCCGACGGACGCTACGCAACAGTGTATAACCCATCGGAATTCAGATGGCCCCTAGCCGTATCAACCAGCAATGATGGTTTGAACTATACCGATTTGTTATTGGTTAACGGTGAGATCACCACAATGCGTTATGGCGGTAACTATAAGTCTTATGGACCGCAATATGTTCGTGGTATCGTCGAAGGAAATGGCATGGTTCCCGATCGTAACATGTGGTTGACGTACAGTATGAACAAAGAAGATATTTGGACTGCTGTTGTACCTGTTCCGATCAAGTCTACCGTAGAAGAGGCCGTGAACGATGATTTTGCGAAAAATGCAGGACAAGCCTATAACAACTGGAATATTTATAGTCCATTGTGGGCAAGTGCGAAGGTTGAAGGAAAAGCGTTGGTCTTGCGTGATAAAGATCCTTTTGACTATGCGAAGGCAGATCGTGTGATTCAATCGGCACAAAAAGGCACCATTGAATTTACCGTAACGCCACAACAAAATGATCACGGCTCTTTACAGATTGAGTTGGTGAATGATAGTGGCTTAGCAGCTGCGAGAATTATTATGGATAAAGATGGCATTATAAAAAATAAAGCCGGTTACCGAAATGCTTCGTTGACGAAATATGAGGAGGGAAAAACGTATCACTTTGCATTGACTTTCGATGTGAGCACCCGCTCTTATCAAGTTGCCATTAACGGAGAGGATAAAGGGACAAAGTTATTTTTCCAACCGGTAAGTAATGTGAGCAAAGTGTCGTTCCGTACTGGCGATGTCAGAAGGTTTCCCAATGCGGATACGGAAACAGATCAGGACTTTGATGTCGAAAATGCGGGAACTTCGGTAAAAGAAGCCACTTATCAGATTACTTCGTTGAAAGCTCAAAAGCTGAAATAAATGAGACGGTTTATTGTACATATAGCTTTATTGGTAGCCGGTTTTTCGGCAAAGGCGAATGTCATATTGCCGAATATTTTTGCGAATCACATGGTTTTGCAGCGCAACCAACCGGTCGCCATTTTTGGTTCAGCGAGCCCTGGCGAGCAGGTAAGCGTAGCTTTTCAAAAACAGTTGAAGACGACAGAAGCCGATCAAAATGGTCGTTGGAAAGTTGAACTAAAAGCCATGCCGACAAATGCGGTTGGACAGACGTTGACCATCAGGGGAAACAATACGATCGAGCTTAAAGATGTTTTGGTCGGTGAGGTATGGTTGTGCTCGGGCCAATCGAATATGGAATACCAAATGCGTAAAATTGAGAAAGTTAAAGCTCCGTTGAGAGGTACCTATTTCCCTAAAAACGAAGTTTCCGAAGCAAACAATCCCAATATTCGAATTTTTTTAGTACGCCGAAAATTTCTGGCCAAGCCGGATGGCCAATATGAGGGCTGGGCTGTAGCCCGGGATTCGGCACTGCGTCAATTTTCTGCACCGGCCTATTTCTTCGGGAAAACGCTACAGCAAGAATTAGGTGTTCCTGTAGGCATTATTTCATCAGCTGTGAGCGGCAGCAGAATCGAGCCCTGGTTCTCCGAAGAATATTGGACAAGTTCACCTTATCTGAAAGATAAAAAGAAAGAAGGCGATCCCGGTAAATTCTTTCATACAATGATTGAACCTTTGGCACCTTATACCTTAAAGGGATTTATTTGGTACCAGGGGGAATCCAATACCTTTCTAAAAGAGAATATTAGTTACAGTTATAAAATGAAGGCACTGATCGAAAATTGGCGGACCATTTGGGGAAATTCCAAATTACCGTTTTATTTTACAGAGATTGCGCCATTCTATTATTCATTGGACGAAAAAGGTCATGTCCGAATGCCGAGAACAGTGTTGCCGGAGTTTAGAGAAGCCCAGGATCTGGTTCTCCAACTACCGCATACAGCCCGTATCATTACGACAGATCTGGTCGATGATCCACACGATCTCCATCCAAACTATAAGTGGGAAATCGGCCGTCGCCATGCCCTCCAAGCTTTAAAATATGTCTATCATAAAAATATTGTAGCCGATAGTCCTGAACTAGAGGCCGTAAAATATCAAGGCAAACAAGCGACGGTAAAATTGAAACATGCTGCCGGATTAAAGTCCGTAGACGGCAAGCCCTTAACATCATTTGAAGTTGCGGGTGAGAATGGCATCTTTTATCCAGCACAGGCTGCTATCAACGGACAGACAGTTGTACTTGAAAGTGACCAGGTACAACAGATCCGTCAGATCCGGTTCGGATGGGACGAAGCTGCCCAGCCCAACCTGGTGAATACCGCTGACCTGCCGGCCGCACCTTTTAGAACAAATAATCCATTACAACATATTAAATTGAAATAGTCTTTAGCGATCATGAACTTGAAAACAAAAATAGCGTTATCCTTACTTTTTTTTGGGACTATGGGATTGCATGTATCTGCCCAAAAAACAGCGAGCCAATACCTCTCTGGAACAGGAAAGGATGATGGTGTGTTATGGGATTTTTATGTGACCGAAGGCTTGAAAGCTGGGAAATGGACTAAAATACCAGTTCCCTCCAACTGGGAACAACAGGGTTTTGGGAAATATAATTACGGCTTCAATAAAGAGGCTGATAAAGGCAAAGAGGTCGGTCACTATAAATATAGATTTAATGTATCCGATGCCTGGAAAGATAAGCAGGTTCGGATAGTTTTTGAAGGTTCGATGACCGATACCGAAGTCAAGATCAATGGTAAGCTGGCCGGCGCTATCCATCAAGGATCATATTATGTTTTCAAATACGATATTACGAAGCTATTGAAATTTGGCGAAGAAAATCTATTGGAGGTCCATGTTGCTAAGCATTCGGCAAACAAGTCGGTGAATGCGGCGGAACGGGAAGGTGACTTCTGGATTTTCGGCGGCATTTTTAGACCGGTCTATTTGGAGGCCTTGCCCCAGCATCATATTGAACGTGTTTCATTGGACGCAAAGGCCGATGGTACATTCCGGGCAAAAATAGCGACAGCGGGAGAAGCGGACGAAATTACGGTTCAACTGCTTGATGCAAAAGGAAAGAAATTTGGAAAACAGCTGAAAGCAAAGCTGTCAGACAAAAACAATTGGCTCGAGGGACAATTTTCAGCTCCGCAATTGTGGTCTGCAGAATTTCCGAACTTATATACAGCGCAATTTACCTTGTCGAAAAATGGTAAGGTACAGCACCAGCTGGAGCAAAAATTTGGTTTTCGGACTATAGAAGTCAAAGAACGTGATGGCGTTTATGTCAATGGCGTAAAGGTCCGATTCAAAGGGGTCAATCGGCATGCGTTCGTTCCGGAATCCGGACGGACGACGAGTAAAGAAGTTAGCATTGCCGATGTGAAGCTCATGAAGGAAATGAATATGAACGCTGTCCGAATGGCCCATTATCCACCAGACAATCATTTTCTGGCTGTCTGTGATTCATTGGGTTTATATGTCATGAACGAGATAGCGGGCTGGCACGGACACTACGATAAGGAAGTCGGCACTAAATTATTGCGGGAGATGATGGTCGTATCCGAAAATAATCCGTCTGTTGTTTTCTGGGCAAATGGGAATGAAGGTGGGCATAATCCTGATTTTGACCCCATCTTCGCAGAAGAGGATATTCAAAAACGTGCTGTGATTTATCCTTGGGCCGTACATGACGGTTTTGAAACAACCCATTACCGGGAATATAACTATGGTATTGGTACCTATGATCATGGGCATAATATCATTATGCCGACTGAGTTCTTGCATGGCATGTACGATGGTGGGCATGGTGCCGGGTTGGAGGATTATTGGAAAGCGATGCTTGCCAATCCCCTTGCTGCGGGTGGATTCTTGTGGGATTTTCGTGATCAGGGCATCGTCAGGACGGATAAAGGTGGTATCATAGATACTGACGGAAATCGTGGCCCAGATGGTATAATTGGTCCACACGGCGAAAAGGAAGGAAGCTTCTTTACCATTAAAGAAGTATGGAGCCCTATCTTCTTTGAAAAACGAGAAATTACCAAAGGGTTTGATGGTTCGTTCCATATTGAAAATAGATATTCATTTACCAACGTTAGTCAGTGCGCATTTTCGTACGAACTCAAAAAGTTGGGCGGTTATGATGAGGTTAAGGAAACAAAAAGAGGAACGATTGTCGCTCCCAATATCCACCCCGGTGATAAAGGGATTTTAAAAGTTGATTTCCCTACAGGTTGGGAGGACTTTGATGTCTTATATATTACCGCAAAAGATGTGTATCAACAGGAACTCTTCACCTGGAGCTTTCCAATTACATTGCCGAATCAGGTGGCAAGTAGCCTCCTGAAACCAAGCGGAACAGGGGAGATTGTCGTACAGGAGACTTCGAAGGCCTATCGGGTGAAAGCGAATGGCATTAGCTATCAGATCAATAAGACAAGCGGATTGCTGGAGCAGGTTCAAAATGCCAAAGGAGTAATTCCTTTCAAAAACGGACCGGTTTTGCAGGAAGCGGCGACAAATTATAAGAATTTCAAATTGGACCGTGAGGATGGAAAGGTGATTATCGCATCTACTTTTGATAAAAAAGATAGTTACAATACCTTGCGTTGGGAAATCCTTTCTTCGGGACAGTTGAAAATGCATGTTCAATATTTTCCTGAAAGTTATTTTACACGTTTTGTTGGGGTGAATTTCGATTTTCCAGAAGATCAAATCGAAGGTGTTGAATATCGAGGAATGGGCCCTTATCGGGTTTGGAAAAATCGGATGAAAGGGAATCAGTTTGGCGTTTGGAAAAAGAAGTACAATAACACGGCAACGGGCGAATCGCCATTCGAATATCCCGAATTTAAAGGGTACCATGCCAATATGTACTGGACCAAATTTATCGGAAAGGATCAAAGTTTCCGCGTGTTTACCGATCGGGAGGATGTGTTTCTGCGTTTATATACGCCAAAAGAACAGCAAGATACCGAATGGAAAAACATGGAACCTACTTTTCCGAAAGGCGATATTTCTTTTATGAATGGTATTTCAGCCATCGGCACGAAAACACAAAAGCCAGAAACGACCGGGCCTATGGGCATGAAGCACGTTTACTACGATTTTGAGAAGGAACCGAGCCGGGCGCTGCATATGGTCCTCTATTTTGATTTTGAAAACTAATGAAAGCAGGAACTGTCATATCTACTGTAATGGTCTTCTTGTCGATCTTGTGGCATCAAGCTACAGCACAGATCACTGTTGCAAACCTGCGGACTGAATTACGTTCGAATCCGATCGGTATAGATGTCATTGCTCCAAGACTGAGCTGGCAATTGCAGGGCAGTGAGCGGTCTATCCGACAAGAAGCCTATCAGGTACTTGTCGCTTCCTCACAAGAAAAACTGGATCAGAATATCGGCGATTTTTGGGATTCTGGGAAACAACTTTCGAATAATTCCACGCATGTTATTTATGCAGGCAGCGCTCTGCAGAGCTGCATGGAAGTGTTCTGGAAAGTAAAAGTGTATACGAATAAGGGTGAAAGTAGCTGGTCTGAGCCGGCTGGTTGGACTATGGGACTGCTGTATTACAAGGATTGGACAGGACGCTGGATTGGTTTTGATCAGTATTTCCCATCAGACAATGAGAAGACTGGTCAATTGGCTGCCCGTTATTTCAGAAAGGAATTTACAACAACCAAGCAGATAAAACAGGCTACAGCCTATGTGATGGGGCTCGGACTTTATGAGTTATATATTGACGGCAAGAAGATAGGAGATCAAGTACTGGCTCCAGTGCCTACGGATTATACCAAAAACATTAAATATAATGTTTTGGATGTAACAAAATCACTTTCGCAGGGTAAACATGCGCTTGGTGTCATTTTGGGAAATGGACGGTTTTATGCCATGCGTCAAACAAAACCTTATAAAGTAAAAACCTTTGGATTCCCAAAATTGCAGATGCAGCTTATGCTGACTTATACAGATGGTTCAACAGAGGTCATTAAGACCGATGATTCGTGGAAAGGAACGACCGAAGGACCCATAACGGCAAATAACGAATATGACGGTGAGAATTATGATGCCAGAAAAGAACTAACGGGTTGGGCAAATCCGGATTATGACGATAAAACATGGTTAAAGGCTGCTTTTGTGCAGGAGCCCGGTGGCAATTATGAAGCGCAGTCGGAAGGTATGAAGGTGATGCGAGATATGGCACCAGTTTCGATCATCAAAAAGTCTGAAGGAAAATACATCCTTGATTTCGGACAGAATTTCTCGGGTTGGGTAAAGATGACAGTGTCCGGTACGCGTGGAACTGCGGTGACACTGCGTTTTGCAGAATCTTTGACGGAAGAAGGTGAATTATTTACGACCAATTTACGTGACGCGAAAGCAACGGACCATTATGTATTAAAAGGTGGCGGAAAGGAATCCTGGGAGCCGCGATTTACCTATCATGGATTTCGTTATGTCGAAGTCAGCGGCTATCCGGGTATAGCTTCAAAAAGTAATTTTGTTGGCCGCTTTGTCTACGACGATATACCCAATGCGGGAACTTTTGTGTCTTCCAACACACTCATCAATCAGATCCATCAAAATGCATGGTGGGGTATCGCTTCCAATTACAAAGGTATTCCGGTAGATTGTCCACAACGCAATGAGCGTCAGCCCTGGTTGGGGGACCGTCCAGTTAGTGCATACGGTGAGAACTTCCTCTTTGATAACGCCAATTTTTATCATAAATGGCTCGAAGATATTCGGCTGTCCCAAAAGGAAGATGGCGCGTTACCGGATGTTGCACCGGCCTTCTGGCGCTACTATAGTGATAATATCAGCTGGCCAGGAACATACCTATTTATCGCCGATATGCTCTATCAGCAGACTGGCGATCTGCGCATTTTGGAAAAACATTATCCGGCCATGAAAAAATGGATGGATTATATGCAGGCCCGTTATACAGGCCATGGTGGTATCATTACCAAAGATAGTTATGGAGATTGGTGCTTTCCACCGGTAACCGTAGAAGCCGGAAGAGGAAAGATCGCCGATAAAAAATATCCAAGCGCATTGATAGCGACATCTTATTACTATCATTTGCTACAAATGATGAGCCGATTTAGTGTCCTCGTGGGCAACGGACAGGATCAAGCTAACTTTTTGGATCGTGCAGCGAAGATGAGAGTAGCATTCAATGCCGCGTTCTATCACGATGCAGGATATTATGGTAGCAATTCATTGACTGATAATGTATTGGCGCTATCTTTTGGCTTAGTCGAAGATACAAACAAAGAAAAGCTCAGCAACCGGATTGTGGAGATTGTCGAAAAAGAAAATCGGGGGCATCTGAGTACAGGACTTATCGGAACACAATGGATTATGCGCACGCTGACCAAAATAGGTCGTGTGGATCTTGCCTATAAAATTGCAACCAATAAGACCTATCCTTCCTGGGGTTATATGGTCGAAAATGGGGCCACAACAATTTGGGAGTTATGGAATGGCAATACAGCCCATCCCAAGATGAATTCACAAAATCATGTGATGATGTTGGGCGATCTCTTGGTATGGCTCTATGAGGATTTGGCGGGTATCAAATCAAAGGAGCATGCCTTTCAGACTGTTGTCATGAAACCGCAGGTCGTAGCAGGGTTGGATCATGTGGATGCAAGCTACAAAAGTGTTTATGGAACCATTCAATCCAATTGGAGCAAAAGCAAATCGCTTTTTGAATGGAAGATTTCTATTCCGGCCAATACCAAAGCAGAGATTTATCTGCCCACAACGGTACTGTCATCTATCCTGGAAAGCAACCGAAAATTAAAAAACGATAAAGATATTCAGATCCTACGACAGGAAAAATTAGGCACTTGGTTTATGATTGGATCCGGAGATTACCAGTTCAGCATTAAATTATAACAATATGAAAAAGGTCTTATCAATTTTTATACTAAGTCTACTGCTGAGGAGCCTGTATGCGCAGGACAATTCAACGGAGCAGAAAAAATCGCAGGAGTGGATTGCAGAGCTCAAGCTTGCCAATCCGGCAAAAGAAGAAAAGATCAAAAGCTTGATCTTTATTCATCTGATAGCCGTGAAAGAGTGGCACAATAGCCATCCGTTTAGTACTGTTCCAGCAGGAATAAATCCGTACACGGGCGAAAAATTAAGTGATATGGACCGTTCCATTATTGCAGATTCAGCGCAGCCCGATTCTATACACAACAACTTGATGGCTGGTTTGCGTCAAGAGCTTGAAGAGCAACAGGTTGCTTTTATCTTGGACAAATACACGATCGGAAAAGTTGATTTCACCTTAAAAGGATATAAGGCAATTGTCCCAGATCTGACAGCAGTTGAGGAACAGACCATCCGTAAAAATTTAGAAGAAGCCCGCGAAAAAGCAATAGATTATAAAGGGATTAAGCAAGTTTCTGCCATTTTTGAAATTTACAAAAATAAATGTGAGGCTTACTTAAATGCCAACGGCCGCAACTGGCGTCAATTATTCAAAGATTATGTGGCAAAGGTAAAAGCCGAAAAAGAAAAGCAACAGAAATAGACTTGAGTTTACCAAATCAATTCCAATAAAAAACAAACATCGTATGCGTTGGTAGGGTAAAAACCAGTTAAGATGCATACGTATAAAATATCGATAAACAGATGAAGATAAAGATCAAATTGGCAACAGCCCTATTGTTTTTATGCTCCTTGAGTTCTTACGGACAAAATCCGACATTAAAAGAATGGCAAAAAGGGGTCATAAAAGATGAGTTTATTTATGATACAGCATCTTTCCCTTCCTGTCATTCCGCTACCATGGCAGAGACCGATCAAGGTTTGGTTTATGCCTTTTTTGGTGGAACGAAAGAACGTCATCCCGATGTGGAGATCTATGTGAGTAGATTTGAAAACGGCAACTGGTTAGCGCCGGTGTCGGCAGCGGATGGTGTACAACCGGATGGCAAGCGCTTGCCGACCTGGAACCCCGTTTTATATCAAATACCTAACGGAGATCTCTTGTTATTCTATAAAATTGGGCCTAAACCATCGGAATGGTGGGGCATGCTCAAACGCTCCAAAGATGGCGGTAAGACCTGGTCTGCTGCCGAAAAGTTGCCTGAGGGCTTTATTGGACCGGTGAAAAATAAGCCTGTTCTTTTGCAAAATGGCACCTTGCTGAGTCCTTCAAGCACCGAAGGAAATGGTTGGAACGTACATTTTGAGGCGAGTTCGGATTTTGGAAAGACCTGGCGTAAAATAGGGCCGATTGCCCGTGGCGCGGATAATCTGGACGCCATACAACCGAGCATACTTGACTACGGAAATGGTCAGTTGCAAATATTAGCGCGCACACGCAACCGTGCGGTTGTGACATCCTGGTCAAAGGACTGGGGTGAGCACTGGACCCCACTGGAAAAAACGACGCTCCCCAACAATAATTCGGGTACGGATGCCGTAACGCTAAAAGACGGACGGCATGTATTGGTGTATAACCACGTGCTTCCGGAAGGTAACTTAGCCAAAGGGGCGCGTACACCATTGAATGTGGCTTTTTCCAAAGATGGCAAGCAGTGGCAGGCCGCACTTATACTCGAGGATTCGCCAATCAGTCAGTATTCTTATCCTGCAGTGATTCAAACGAAAGATGGGCTACTGCATTTTGGCTACACCTGGCGTAGAAAGAAAATGAAACATGTCGTCGTAGATCCGAAGAAAGTGAAATTAATCCCAATTGAGGACGGCATCTGGCCAACAAAAAAAGGATATAAAAAACCAGACCCTAATGCATATGTTAAGGAAGAAGATTAAGTTAGTCTGTGCAGTCTGCTTGTTTTTTGTCTCGCTTGTTGTCCAGGGGCAGGACAGCTTACTCAATTATGAACATAAATTTAAGCAACCCCTGGAAAAAGTTCTGGCAATGATGCAAGAACGGTATCAGGTCAAGATCAAATATGATCCACGCAATGTCAAAGACATTATGGTGGACTACGCACCTTGGAAGTTTAGGGCAGATCTTGTGGGCACAGAAATCAATTTGCTGTATCCCTTGGGTTTTAAACTGCAGGAGGAAGCCAAGCCCGATACCTATAAATTAAAATCATACGAATATAACCGCTGGAAACCACAGGAGGGTTGGGATTTTTTGAGCTTACTGTCCAACAAATATACGGATCAGGCAAGTTGGGAAAAGAGAAAAGATCAATTGCGTGTTGCGTTGAGACAAGTGATGTACTGGGATAAGCTGAAAAGTATACCGAATCAACCGATTCGCCTGGGCAAGGTACGTCGCTATGCGGATTACCAAGTTCAGAATTTTGCCTTAGAAATTATACCGGGAGTCTATATCAATGGCAGTATCTATTCGCCGCTCAAGCAAAAGAAAAATATACCTGTGGTGCTCTCTCCTGATGGCCATTGGCCACAGCAGCGTTATCGTTCGGACGCGCAGAAGAGATTTATCACCTTGGCTCGACTGGGCTGTATGGCTGTAAGCTATGACCTATTTGGCTGGGGCGAATCCCTATTACAGTTTGCGTCGACGGACCATCGTAGCAGTGAGGCTATGTTGATGCAGACCTGGGGTGCAGCGCGTATTTTAGATTATATCATGGGTTTACCACAGATCGATCGAAGCAGGATAGGCATTAGTGGCGGATCGGGTGGAGGTAGTCACAGTATTTTAATGGCCGCCTTGGACGATCGCTTTACGTTGGTCGCTCCTGTCGTGGCAATGTCCTCCTACTTCTTTGGTGGCTGCCCCTGTGAGAGTGGACTGCCCGTACATTTTGTCTGTGGCGGGACCAATAATGTCGAACTGGCTGCGATGATAGCGCCCAAACCACAGTTGATCATCTCCGATGGACAGGATTGGACGAAGGAGACCGCTATTAACGATTTTCCATACCTGCAACATATTTATGGTTATTATGGGCAGCAAAATCAGGTGCAACACGCACATTTCCCCGATGAAGGTCATGATTTTGGCTATAACAAAAGGCAGGCACTCTACAAATTCCTGCTCGATCATTTTCATTTAGATCAAGCTAAAGCTGCCGATATCATCGCGGAGACCGGTATTCAGATCGAGCCGGAGGAATTATTATACAGTTTTGGAAAGAAGGGGGAAAACTTACCAAAAAACGCGATTCGTGGGATGGAACAATTGAAAGCATTGTTAAAATCATATCAGATTGAACTATGATGAACCGAAAAAAATTTATATGCGATACCTTGGCCTTAATTGGTGTAGCAGCGCTGCCTTCTGCTGTCTTTGCCGCACCTAAGCAGCGTTACAATGTCGCCGTAATTGATCTGATGATTTTAAAGCGGCAAAAACTAAGTGCATTTGACCTGGCAAAAGAAATAGGAGCGGATGGGTTGGAAGTTGATATGGGCGGATTGGGCAACCGGATTACTTTTGATAGTAAGTTGGGCGATCCTGCGCAACAGAAGGCTTTTCTTGACAAAGCAAAGGAAACCGGAATAACGATCTGCTCGTTGGCCATGACCGGCTTTTATGCACAGTCTTTTGCAACGCGGCCGACTTATCAGCAGATGGTAGGGGATTGTTTGGACACTTGTCAGAAAATGGGAATTAAAGTGGCTTTTTTGCCCTTAGGCGTGACGTGCGACTTGGTTAAATATCCCGAACTGCGACCTGTTATCGTCGAGCGTCTTCGTATAGTAGGTGAAATGGCAAAAAAGGCCGGTGTGATCATCGGGATTGAAACAGCATTGGATGCAAAAGCTGAGGTTGATCTTTTAAAGGAAATTGGGTCCAAACATATCCAAATCTATTTTAATTTTTCCAATCCGTTGAAAGAAGGGCGTGATCTGATTCAGGAGCTGACTATTTTAGGAAAGAAGCGGATCTGTCAGATTCACTGTACGGATGAAGATGGTGTATGGCTCGAAAATAACAAACGACTGAATATGCCTTTAGTAAAACGGACCTTGGACCGTATGGGCTGGCGCGGTTGGCTCGTGATCGAGCGATCTCGCGATGCTAATCTATCACCACGTGCCGTCAAAGAAAATTTTGGTGCAAATACACGTTACGTAAAACAGCTGTTTCAATGAAATTAAACTGGATAATATCGCTTGTCGTAGTAGTAATGGGCATGCAGGGATGTCGAAGTCTTCCGGTTGAAAAGCAACTGGATAAGAATCTTTTGCGTGCCGATCAAGTAGGGGCTGGACAGATGCCCGCTGAGCCAGAAAAGGTGCAATCCCCTTTTACGACATGGAATGTCCAGCGGCCAACATTTCCGATGCGACAAGATACGATATTGCCGAATGACGATATTCAGGCTAAGCTCGATCAGCTTGCTACACAGGGTGGTGGGACTTTGATATTGAAAGGGCATCATCATACCGGACGGATTACGCTGAGATCCCATATTAATCTACAACTGGATGCGGGTTCAGTATTAGAATTTGAAAGTGAAATTGAGGACTTTCTTCCAGTAGTGTTTACACGGAACGAAGGGGTAGAATTATATAGTTTGGGAGCCTGTATTTATGCCAATGGGGCAGAAAACATTGCCATCACGGGATCCGGTAGAATTATTGGCCCCGGTGAAGGCAGCGTCCGGAATAAAACCATGACGCATGACGTCATTGAAAATATTGTCGACAGTAAGCGGCCTGTCGAGCAGCGGATCTACGATGGAAGGACCGCAGATTTTATCTTTCCACCGGCACTCATAGCACCTATTAACTGCAAAAGGGTCTGGATTGAAGGTGTATCGCTCGAGCGTACCGCTTTTTGGAATATCGTGCCCACTTATTGTGAGGATGTCGTGATCCGTGGGGTACGTATACAGTCAATGGGTATACCACGTGGGGATGGGATCGATATTGAATCGTGCAACCGTGTACTTGTGGAGTACTGTACCCTGAATACCGGCGACGACTGCATTGCCGTGAAAGCAGGACGTGGATATGATGGACTGCGGGTGAACAGACCTTCGCAGGATATTGTTGTCCGCTATTGTTTTTCGGAAAAAGGTCATGGTGGATTTACGATCGGTAGTGAGACTGCCGGCATGGCCAAGCACGTGTATGTCCATGATTGTGTGTTTGGAAAAACCAATGTTGGTATCCGTTTTAAGACCAGAAGGCCACGGGGTGGTGGCGGATCTGATATTTACTTTGAGCGTATCCGGATGCAGGAGGTGGAATCAGCTTTACGCTGGGATATGCTGGGACAAGCCCAACATGTGGGCAATCAGGCTAGCCGTGATTTTGAAGTTCAGAAGAACGCTCTGACACCACGTTTCTCGGATATCCAAATAAAGGATATCTATATTGATGCGGCTAAAAATTGTATTAAGATCGAAGGTATTCCGGAGTCTGTTTTGGAAAACGTATCTATTGATCGCGTTTTTGGACGTGGTGACCAGTATTTGTCGATTAAGGATGCTAAAAATATCAAGATTAAAAATAGTGTTTTTGTGTGTAAAGATACCAGTATCTCAACAACCAATGTTTTGGGGCTGATACAAGATCGCGTACGTGTTATCACGGAATCGCCCTAATCGTTGGTTATGAATACAGTCGGGGAAAAAAGAAAAAGAATGAAGAATATTTTAAAACAGGGAATCGTTTTAGGAAGCATTTTCCTGTTATTGCTAGCTATGCCCCTAGTTGGTATGGCCAAGTTATCAGTAATGCGTGTTTTGATAGAAGGACGCGAAAACCCATTGGGTATAAATACATTAAAGCCTTCATTTAGCTGGCAATTGCACAGCGATAAATTTGATGTGCAACAACAGGCTTATCGTATCGAGGTCAGTAAAAGTGCTCGTTTTGCGAAGCAGGATTTGCTTTGGGATTCCCGATGGGTCGCGACAGAGCAATCCCTAAATTTGTTATACCAGGGAAATCCTTTAGCTACAGGTACAAGTTATTACATCAGGATACACGTTCGTGATAATAAAAAGGAGACGGCCACAAGTGCGGTGCAACGGTTCCACACAGGGTTATTGCAAGCCCAAGACTGGGGCAATGCAAAGTGGATTGCAAAAGATATATTACCGGATTCGTTGGTCAATCCACTGCCACTAAGCTCCAGTAAGCTCCGCCTGGATAAAAGTTATGACCTTCCGGTTTTCCGGAAATCGGTTCAGCTGAAAAAGAAAATCAGTTCGTCAATCGCTTATGTGGCAGGCCTGGGACATTACGAGTTGCTATTGAACGGCAAGCGGGTAGATGATGCGGTATTACAGCCGGGCTGGACGAAATACGATAAAGAAGCCTATTATGTAGTTTACGATCTTACAGAAGCCTGGCGACAGGGAAAGAATACGATCGCAGCCCTATTAGGAAATGGGTTTTATTATATTCCACCAATTAAAGGCCGATTTCAAAAACATAAAGTGGCTTTTGGCCTGCCAAAGCTCAAACTTAAGATCGTCAATACCTACACGGACGGGACGCAAGAAATCATTGTTAGTGATGCCGGCTGGAAAACACATCGGTCGCCAATTACTTTTTCCAGCATGTATGGAGGCGAGGATTATGATGCACGGATTTTGCCTGAGCATTGGTCAGCTCCTGCTTACGATGACCGCAGCTGGCAGCAAGCGCTCATAACGGATGGACCACATCTACGGGCACAGGATATCGATCCGGTGAAAATTATGCAGCGCTTCGCACCCGTTGGATTACAGCAGGCTGATGGGGGGAAACGGATCACCTATGATTTTGGACAGAATGCATCAGGCATTGTCACCATGCAAATGACCGGACAAGCGGGAGATACGGTACGAGTGTATCCGGCCGAATTGCTGACTGCGGATGGACGCCCTAGTCAAAAACATTCAGGAAGCCCCTATTATTATCAATATATTTTTGCAAAAGATGGGACGGTATCCTGGCAGCCACGTTTTACGTATTATGGATTTCGTTATGCCGAAGTTCAGTTGCATCCTGCCGGTAGCAAAGCGGTTCGGATGGATGCGATACAGTTGGCCCATATCCGGAATAGTACGGCGCAGGTAGGAAGCTTTCAAAGCTCCGATACGCTATTTAATCAGATCCATGGATTGATCAATTGGGCCATTAAGAGTAATATGGTCAGTGTCTTTACCGATTGTCCACACCGCGAAAAATTGGGCTGGCTGGAGCAGCTACATTTAATGGGGCCTTCGGTACAATTTAACTTTGATGCTGAACGCCTGTTTGCCAAGTCGCTGCGAGATATGCGACAATCTCAGACAAAGGATGGTCTGGTTCCTGAAATAGCGCCCGAATATGTACAGTTTGACTGGGGGGGCGATATGTTCAGGGACTCACCCGAGTGGGGGAGCAGCTCGATTATCCTGGCCTGGTATGCCTATCGCTGGTATGGAAACAAGGCTTTTCTTGCCGATAATTATGCTATGATGACCCGTTACATCGATTATTTGGGCACAAAGGCGAAGGGGCATATTTTGACACAGGGCTTGGGTGACTGGTATGATTTGGGACCAGAGCGTCCCGGTGTTTCCCAGCTGACTACCCCGGGAATCACGGCTACGGCAATCTATTACTATGACCTCAAACTGATGAAAGAAATTGCTACGCAGCTTGGAAAAAAAGAAGATGCCAAAAAATTTGAGACGTTACAGCAGGCTGTATTCAAAGCGTTCAATCAGCAATTTTATCGACCTAAGGGGCATAGTTACGGCTCCGGTAGTCAGACGGCGTTGGCTATGCCGCTCTACGTTGGTTTAGTACCCCAGGAGGCCGAACAGGCAGTCTTTGACAGATTAACAAAAACGGTCTGTCAAAACGATACGGCGTTGACAGCCGGAGATATCGGTCACCGTTACCTATTACAGGTGTTGCAAGCCCACAACCGTGATGATCTGATCTATGCCATGCATCACCGTGATGACAGGCCCGGATATGGTTATCAGCTGCGAAAAGGTGCCACGGCACTGACCGAGTCCTGGGCGGGCCTTTCAAACGTCTCCAATAATCATTTTATGCTCGGACACCTGATGGAATGGTTTCATACCGGTCTGGGTGGCATACAGCAAGCTGCAGGTTCTACCGCATTTAAACATTTTCGAATCGAACCCAAAATGCTGGACCTGCTGAAGGATTGCGAAATAAGATTTGAAAGCCCTTATGGGAAGATCTATTTTAACCGGGAACAAGCGGAAGTGTACACGTTGGAGATCCCTGTCAATAGCCAATGTACCTTGGTATTGCCAAAGGGAACTTATCAGGTCAATGGAAAGGCCATGGAGGCCCAAACGGTCAATGTAAAAGAAAACCATGTTGAATTGCAATTGGGTTCGGGAAAATATACCATTAGACAACAACGTAAATAGTTCAGATTGTACTAACGAAGAAAAAGAGTAGACAGATGAAAAGATTAATGCTATTGCTATCCATTGCTTTGGTCGGCCCCAAATTAAAGGCTCAGACTCCGGCAGTTTCCAGTGCGGAAATGACAAAAATTTATGAAGAAGTAAAGACGCCTTACAAATATGGGCTCGTGTTGGTCCCACAGCGTAAAGGTGAGCTGATGGATTGTCCGACCATTTATAAGGAAGGAAAATATTGGTATATGACCTATATTGTGTTTGATGGAAGTGGTTATGAGACCTGGCTGGCGCAGAGTTCGGATCTTTTGAACTGGGAGACCTTGGGGAAACAACTCTCCGTGGCAACAGATGGCAGCTGGGATGCTAAGCAGCGAGCAGGATACAATTCCTTGGTTGATACAAAATGGGGCGGGAAGTATAAGCTCAACAGCTACGCTGGAAAATACTGGATGTCATATTTCGGTGGTTCCACAGCTGGTTACGAACCTGAGCCGCTGGCGATTGGAATGGCTTATACAACTAAAAAACCAACACAACCTGTGGAATGGCAACGGTTGTCCAAGCCCGTGTTGACCAGTACGGATCCGGATGTTTCCTGGTGGGAAAATCGGCATAAGCTATTCAAAAGCTATGTGATTGAGGATCCTAATAAACAGACGGGGCATCGCTTCGTGATGTATTACAATGCCGTAGGGGACTCCTTGGCAAACAACAAACCCACTCGTTGGTACGAACGTATCGGTATGGCTGTGTCAGATGATATGGAAAACTGGAAGAGGTTCCAGCCGAACCCTGTGGTTCACCATCCGGTAGGAATTACGGGAGACCCTATGATTCAGCGGATCCATAATACTTGGGTCATGTTTTATTTTGGCGCATTCTGGAAAGACCGTAAAGGGGCATTCAATCGCTTTGCGGCATCCAAGGATTTAATCCACTGGACCGATTGGGAAGGTGCCAACCTGATTGAATCAAGTGAAAGTTTTGATCAGCAATACGCCCACAAATCTTTTGTGCTGAAAACGGAGGGAGTTGTTTATCATTTTTATTGTGCCGTTGATAGTAAAGGTAACCGTGGTATTGCCGTGGCAACTTCTAAGGATCTGGGCAAGAGTCAGGTTAGTTTTTAAACCGAAGGCAGGATGCATGCCTCAATATAGATTAATGAATAAAGAAACATGCACTACTATCATTGACAGCAATGAAAGTAGTGCTTATAAATCACCATTTAAATATGAAGTTACGTTATTTTATTTCCATGCTCATTTTATTGCAGCTTCAACTTGTATCTGGACAGGGACGTGCCACAATCAGGTTTAATGAAAACTGGCATTTTACGTTGCAGGATCACCTCGGTTTTCGCTTGAACGACGGGGATGCCCAAGTTTGGGAATCGGTGGAATTACCCCATGACTGGAGTATCAAAGCTGATTTTTCCGCTAGCTACCCAGCAGGTAATGCCGGTGGAGCATTGCCTGGCGGAATTGGCTGGTATAGTAAGGAGTTTAAGCTACCGACCGCAGATCAGGGTAAAAATATACAGTTGTACTTTGGCGGAGTTTACCGTTATGCAGAAATATGGATTAATGGTGTTTATTTTGGGAAAAAGCCCAATGGTTACCTCTCTTTTATACTGGATCTGACTCCGCATCTTAAATTTGGGAATCAGCCCAACCGGATCGCTATTCGTGTGGACAATAGTAAACAGCCAAACTCCCGGTGGTATTCAGGTTCCGGAATCTACCGTGATGTTTACCTGATCAAGACGGGTGCAGTACAACTCGATGAACAGGAGACTTTTATCACCACGCCCGAGACACATGGTGAATTGGGGCAGTTGAAAGTACTTTCTAAATTGAAGAAGTTGGCGCGACCTAAAGGCGTTGCAGGGAATAAATATCAAATTACAGTATGGGATCCCAAAGGAAATATACTGTTGAAAAAAACAGGTGTTGACAAAGATGGATATATTGATGCATCACTTCAAGTGGAAAAACCACAGTTGTGGGATCCAAAGTCGCCAAACTTATATCGTGTACAACTCGCTCTTTTAAATAAAAATAATACAGTTGAAGATCAAATCGAAAAGCGAATTGGATTCCGGACAATTCGGTTTGATGCAAAAACAGGATTTTACCTCAATGGGGAAGCCCTAAAAATCTTAGGAGTCTGCATGCATCATGATTTGGGTGCGTTAGGGGCTGCTTTTAATAAGTCCGCTGCAAAACGGCAGCTTGTGATGATGAAAGAAATGGGCGCGAACGCCATTCGTACTGCGCATAATCCGCCGGCTAAAGAACTACTCGATCTCTGCGATGAAATGGGAATTTTGGTCTATAACGAAGCATTTGACATGTGGAAAAAGCGAAAAAATAAGTTCGACTACCACATTGACTTTCCTACGGAACACCTTAAGGATATTGAAACATGGGTGCGTCGAGATCGTAATCATGCTTCGGTTATTCTATGGAGCATCGGAAATGAAATCCGGGAGCAATTTGACTCCACGGGTATTGCCTTAACGCAAGAAATGGCCAAATTGGTAAAATCTTTGGATCCAACACGCCCCGTTACTGCCGCCTTGACCGAAAATAATTATGTAAAGAACTTTATCGCACAGGCAGAGGCTTTGGATGTACTGGGCTTCAACTACAAACATGAAGATTATGATAAATTACCTGTAGAATTCAAAAATATACCGCTGTTGGCATCAGAAACTGTTTCTGCCTTACAGACTAGAGGGGTGTATGACAAATTGCAAGATACGATTCAGCTGTGGCCAGCATCATCAAAGGACAAATATGTCGTCAATGGTAATCCTGATTTTACGGTTTCGGCCTATGATAATGTTGCTGCCTATTGGGGTACAAGCCATGAGAAAGCCTGGCTAGCGGTTAAGAACTGTCCTTTTTTGGCGGGAACATTTGTCTGGACCGGCTTCGATTATCTTGGGGAGCCTGTTCCTTACCCTTATCCTGCAAGAAGCTCTTATTATGGTATTGTTGATCTTGCTGGTATTCCCAAAGATGTGTACTACATGTATCAGTCTGAATGGACAAACCAGGATGTCCTTCATCTTTTACCGCATTGGAATTGGAAAGCTGGCGATAGTGTAGATGTATGGGCCTATTATAATAAGGCTGATGATGTCGAACTATTTCTCAATGGCAAGAGTCTGGGAACTTCAGCTAAAACCGGAGATCGTCTGCACGCCAGCTGGAAGGTGCCTTTTGAAAAGGGGGAATTGAAAGTCGTTAAAAAACGAGATGGTAAAGTTGTTCAGGAAGCAAGTATGCGTACAGCGGGAGATGCTAATAGGGTAAAAGTCTCCTTAGAACACGAAAAATATGCCACAGGGGAATCCCGTGATCTATACTTTGTCACAGCAGAACTGGTGGATCAGGAAGGAAACTCCGTCTTGCTAAATGATCAGGAAATTGAGTTCATTGTAAAGGGGGATGCGAAAGTTCTGGGAACAGACAATGGATTTCAGGCCGATCTAAGGGGATTGCATCGTCCCAACAGAAAAACATTTAAAGGGAAAGCATTAGGAATTATTCAAAAAATAGCTGATACGCCTTGCACTGTAATAATCCGTTCGGCTTTGGGAGACCAACAAATTATGATCTAAGCACAGCTAGATATTTTTCACGAATGAACAGCTAAATTGCCAGTAAAATAATAACCATATTAAACAAATTAAATCTAATAACTCAACTATGAACAAAAACAAGATTAATCTCGGAAAAATGACATTGGGGGCCCCTGCTTCCGGTTCAAAGTATCCGATGTTAATGCTCTTTTGCAGCAGTTTTATACTCGGAAGTCCATTGATTTCCAATGCTGCGTTACATGCCACTACGATTTATAAAGTCACGGTAGATCAGGAAAAAGAAATAAAAGGTAGAGTTACGGATGAGCAGGGAAATCCTATTGTTGGGGCTACTGTAACAGTGGTCAACTCGACGCAGTCTACCTCTTCCAACGCGATGGGAGAATTTACACTTAAAATAACAGGGGATAGTGGCACCATCAAAATCACTTCGATGGGCTATTCGGAAAATTTATTAACAGTAAGAGTTGGGAATAGTGCCAATGTTGTATTAAGAAAAGATGAACAAGCACTGGAGGAAGTCGTTGTCATCGGTTATGGAACGGCCAAACGTCGGGATCTAACCGGGGCCGTAGCTTCCGTTAAATCCGAAGAGATTATGATGACGCCAACAGCCAATGTGATGGACGCCCTTCAGGGAAAGGTCTCCGGCCTAGATATCACTAAATCATCCGGACGTGCAGGAGCCAATGTCGGTGCGAGCCTACGGGGCAATAGGTCTTTCAGTGGTGATAATAATCCGCTCTATATTATTGATGGTATTCCAGGGGATTTTACGAGTTTAAATCCCAGCGATATCGAATCCATAGACATTCTGAAAGATGCCTCGTCGACGGCAATCTATGGTTCAGCGGGTTCAAATGGTGTAATTATTATTACGACAAAACAGGGCAAAGCCGGTAAAGCGATTGTGAATTTTGATTCCTATTTTGGGTATAATGGATTCCCCAAATATCCCCATGGATTGCTGGGAGACGATTATATGAAACTTAAAAGGGAAGCCTATCGGGGTGAGCATGGTAACTATCCGGAATTTGCCAATAATATTTTTAAAAATCCTGCACAGCTGGAGGCTTATGAAAATGGCAAATGGGTAGACTGGATGGACTTGGTTTTAAAAGACGGAATCCAACAGAACTATAGCTTTTCAGTGAACGGGGGGAATGAAAAAACAAAAGCTTTTTTGTCGCTCAACTATAACGATGAAGAAGGCCTTATCAAAAATGATAATAGTAAAAAGTACGCAGTAAGAGCAAATATTGATCATAAACTCTCTGACCTGTTTAAAGTAGGTACGAATTTACAGTATACGTATAAGGATAATAACCAGGCTGCACGAAATGTATTCGGTAACAGTTTGACCTTTTTGCCTTTAGGTGATGCTTTTGATGCCGACGGTAATATTAATCATATTCCAGTGGACGGAGTCACCAACCCTTTATCCGATCAGATTAAGGATCAGTATAAAAATAATATCCTGAACAATTATTTTGCGGGCAATGCCTATCTTGATTTTACGCCGGTCAAAGGATTTTCCTTTCGTTCAATTTTTGGTGCGACGATTGGCTCTCAACGGACGGGAAGATATTTTGGCTCGCAGTCAATTGCAAATCCAGAGGCTGGATTCAAATTGCCTGCAGCTGTTATCATCAATGACAGAAATTACAACTACCGTTGGGAAAATATCCTGAATTATGAATTTAACCTACGTGAAGATCATCATTTTGCGCTTACTGGAGTCACATCATGGTCAAAAAACCAAGCAGAGCAGGCCTATGCGGGCGGATCGGGATTCGACCTTGACTCCTATTCTTTCCACAACCTGAGTGCGGCCACAACGTCTGTAATCCGCTCTTCTTATATTGGTTCACAGTCAATGTCTTATGTAGGTCGGATCAACTATAACTATCAAGGCCGGTACCTGCTATCCATTTCCAGCCGTTGGGATGGTGTTTCTCGATTATCCGAAGGCAACAAATGGGATGTATTTCCAGCAGGAGCTTTTGCCTGGCGTGTGAGCGACGAGCAGTTCTTTGCGCCATTGAAAAGCAAAATATCGGAGTTAAAGCTACGCGCTGGTTATGGTATCACCGGTAATTCTGGTGGTGTAGGGGCTTACGGTACGCAAGCAGGGGGATATAATGCACCTAAACCGGTAGGTTTTGGTGAAAGTACGCTCGGCCCGGCCTTTATTCTGAATCAACAACTGGCGAATAGGGATCTGGGCTGGGAGAAGTCATATACGACCAATATTGGTCTCGATGCACAATTTTTGAACCAACGAGCCAACCTGACCATTGATTGGTATAATACTGAAACGAAGGATCTACTCTTTCTGAGAGATATGCCAGCTTCATTGGGCGGCTCCTGGGGTGCCCCTTTCAAGATGTGGCAGAATATTGGTGCAACAAACAATAGGGGCTTTGAACTCGCATTAAATACAAAAAATATTCAGGGAGATCGTTTTATCTGGAATTCAACATTGACTTTTGCGGCGAATAAAGAACGTGTGACCTCACTACCGGGGGGGAAAGACCTGATTTCAAATAACCTATTTCTAAATCAGCCGATCAAAACGTTTTTTGATTATCAATATCTCGGTATTTGGCAGGAAAGTGAAGCGGAGCAGGCGGCCTTATTCAATTCCAAACCTGGTGATATCAAGTTAGCCACCGATGGTACCTTCGATGAGGAAGGTATGCATGCCTACGGAGCCAAAGATAAACGTATTCTTGGATCTGCGGTTCCGAAATGGACCGGTGGATTTCAGAATAACTTCAAGTATCAAAACTGGGACCTTTCGGTCTTTTTAACGGCAAGATGGGGACAGATGCTGTCCAATAACTTGATCACACGTTACGATCCGACAACAGGTGTCGGAAATAGTCCCGACGATATAGATTATTGGACACCAGAAAATCCAGGCGCTTATTTGCCAAGACCAGGATTACATTCCTCGACCAGTGGTTATATCGGGTTTGATGCGTTGAAATACGTGGATGGATCCTATTTCAAGATTCGAAATATCACCTTGGGCTATAGTTTGCCGAAATCATTTATTAAGCGGCTTTCCATGGAACGTTTCCGTTTTTATGCAACCGCTAACAATCCGTTCATCTTTACGAAAAGCGACTTGTTAAAGTATCAGGATCCCGAATCCAACGGTTCGGATAATTTTCCTTTGACCAAGCAGTTTGTTGTCGGATTGAATGTTACTTTTTAATGCCAATATGTTATGAAAATCAACTATTTTAATATACTGTTATGTGCTGGCCTTTTTCTAAATTCCTGTGGTCTTGATGAATATAATCCCTCAGGGGTCACTGTGGATAAAGTCGCAGAAAATAAGGCCGGTTTCGATAAACTAATCAATAGCTGTTATTTTGATTTGCCACGTTATTTCTACGGGCGAAACTTCTTACTTGTTACCGAAGGAGGTACAGATTTATGGACTTCCGATCTCAATTCAAATAACAACCAAAATTATTTAAAATATGCTTCCGGTGGCTCCATGTCCATAGACATGGCTAAGGATTACTGGAATGGTGCTTATGATGCCATCAATTACTGCAACATTGTCATCGGTAGGGTAGATCAGGTCAAAGATTTTTCTAGTGAGCAAGAAAAACTGGAAAAAGTTGCCCAAGCTTATTTTTTAAGAGGATTGTATTATTTCCATTTGGTCGAACAGTTTGGTCCTTGTCCGCTCAATCTCACGGAGACAACTACAGCCAATACTGCCGCCATACGTACACCTGTGTTGGAAATTTATGAAAAATGTATCCTGCCCGATCTGAGATTTGCGGCAGAGCACTTGCCTGTAGGGCCTACAGAAGCCGGGCGGCCAAGTCAGAAAGCTGCATTGGGTCTATTGGCAAAGGTTTGTTTGCAGACAAAAGAATATAATACCAATCAGTACCTAGAGGAAGCTTTGCAGACGGCAAAAAAATTGATTGATAATCAAGCGAGTTATAATGTGCGTTTGTATGCCTCCTTTATAGACAATTTTAATGCGGTAAATAATAAGAAAAACGCCGAAGCACTTTACCAGATTCCTTATTCTCAGGAGTATGGGTCCACCAACGTATACGATCACAACAATGATTTTAAACGGTTCTATTGTACGCCGACAACATTTGGAGCGATCCAGTCCGCTGGATTTCAAACCGAAATTGGCCGGTGGTCCGGAGGAACATTTATGCCGACTAAATACCTGCTTGATGTATTTAAAAATGATGATAATACTTTAGATCCAAGATATGCGATTTCTTTCCAGACGCAGTGGCTTTCCAATGCTGATTACAATTGGAGCAGGGATGCTATTGTGCAGTTCGATCGTGATGCAAATGCTGTTGCTGTAGGAACTAATCTCCCAAAAGGAGCCTTAGCGCTTAAAGTTTCCCGTGAGGGTGAGACTGGTTATGGTGAAGAAAAAAAGATGCAATTTCAACAACATTACATTTGGCTTGACCTGGAAGATGTATATGGTGTTGATAACAAGGTGAAAATGAAGTATGCAAGGACTAATCAGCAGCCTGGGCAGGTGGACAACCCGTTCATTGGTTTCTATCCATCCTTGGTGAAATTTAATTCAGGCTCGTTAATCAGTCCTAAGGCAAACAGCTTTACCAGCGATGCTTATGCTACTGTTATGCGTTTGGGAGAAGTATACCTCATTGCCGCCGAAGCCTCCTTTCACTTAAATGGTGCAAATGGAACAGCCGCTAACTACATCAATGTATTACGCGACCGGGTAGGGGCCAAGCAGATTACTGCTGGAGATATCACTGCCCAGTTTATACTTGATGAGCGTGCTCGTGAACTGTGCGGCGAGTATACACGTTGGTATGACTTGAAACGCATGGGCAAATTGAACCGGTCTTATTTGATGGCGGTCAATCCTGATGTCGGACAATATTTTAAGGATGGTGTACACGGCCTTCGGCCAATTCCGCAAGGGCAGATGGACGCCATTAGTAACCCCGGTGAATTTCTTCAGAATAATGGCTATTAATAGTATTCTTATATGGTTATAAGCCAAGCAGAAACGAAATAGTATGATATTTTAAAATTATTTAAAGATGAAGCAGACAATTCTCATATGGGTTCTTATAGTTTTTTCGCTAGCTGCATTCTCAGCTCAGGGAGGAGAGATCTATGTGGGTAAACAAAGCAACAAGGAACGACGGGTTGGCACCCGGGGAGCTCCATTTTCATGTTTGGAGGATGCCCTACGTGAGGCTAGGGAATGGCGACGATTAAACGATCCACGCATGCATCAGGGCATCACAATCTGGATTCAAGACGGACAGTATGTGCCTTCCCAAACAATTTTTATCCGACCTGAAGATAGTGGGACTGCCCAAAGTCCCACATGGATAAAATCAGTGGGCAGAGAAGCTATATTGTCCGGAGGGGTTACTATTGAAGGTTGGCAGCCCGTAAAAAATGACAAGCGATTGGATCCTGCTATTGCCAAATATGTTATGGTGGCAAATGCACCCCAGGTCGGTGGCAAATACCTTTCTTTCCGCCAATTGTGGGTTGGCTCACGTAAGGCGATTCGTGCAGAAAGTCATGATGATGCCCATTTGCCACGGATTATTAATTGGGATTTTAAGAAGCAGGCTGCTATTATTCCTAACGTATTTCCTGAAAAATTTCACTATAAAGCCGGAATGGAATTTTTTATCCATCAATGGTGGGCAATAGCACAGCTTCGTATTCGTGAGACGATTGTTACTAGAGATAGTATCACACTATTTTTTCATGAACCGGAAGGGAAAATTCAGAACGAACATCCTTGGCCAAAGCCATGGCTATCCAAAGAACATGGCAACTCTGCTTTTCGCTTAGTGAATGCGCTTGAATTCTTGGATCAACCCGGAGAATGGTATTTAGATGAAGAAAATCATCAGGTATATTATTACAAAAGACCTGATGAAAATTTAGACCAGTTAGATGTTGTGGCTCCTTACCTGGAGACAATTCTGACAATGCAAGGTACATTAGAGACGCCTGTTAGCCATGTGTATATCGAAGGGTTGAAATTTCAGCATAGTGCCTGGTTAAGACCTCATTATTACGGTCATGTTGCTTTACAGGCAGGTATGTATTTTTTGGATGCGTATAAATTAGCTAAGCCGGGGACTGTTGATAAAGCTGGGCTGGAAAATCAGGCTTGGTTGGGTCGGCCGCAAGCTGCGGTTCTACTTAGTCATACCGCGTTTACGAAAATTTCTGCCTGCGATTTTGCCCATTTGGCCGCGACAGGCATAGACTATCGGGCGGGCAATTTAAAAGATAGTTTAAATGGAAATCTATTTCAGGATATTGGCGGATCCGGAATATTGCTCGGTCAGTTCTCAGACGAACAAATGGAAGCACATTTGCCTTTTCAGCCCAACAACGAGCGTATCTTGACCGATGGTGTTGTCGTCAGCAACAATCTAATCCAAGATATTGGAAATGAGGATTGGGGAACGGTGGGGATTGGCGCTGGATTTGTCCGCAATGTAGCTATTACGAACAATGAATTGCTGGATCTTCCGTACACAGGAATCAGCTTGGGCTGGGGCTGGACACCTACAGTCAATGCTATGCGAAATAATCGTGTTTTAAAAAATAAGATCACACGTTATGGCAAATACATGTATGATGTAGCTGGTATTTACACTTTATCGGCACAACCCGGAACAAAAATTCAGGAAAATTATATCGATAGCATCTATGTGTCACCTTATGCGCATATTCCTGAGCATTGGTTTTATCTCTATACCGATGAGGGTTCTGCCTATATGAATGTCAGCAACAACTGGTTCCCATCTAATAAAATATTGCAAAATGCCAATGGGCCGAGTGTTGAGTGGATAAAAAATGGTCCCGATGCGGATGCCCGGGTCAAAGACGAAGCAGGCATCGGCCTGCGTTATACCTATTTGTTTCCTGAAAAACGATCAATTCCTAAAAATGCATCTTTCAATGCCTATATTCCTTTTACCAAACCTGTTTTTTTCCAGATCTATGATCCGCAACAGAAATTGACAACACAAGCAATCAAAGGATTTTTGGCAAAAGAAGGAGTGGGTGCTGAACAGATATATCGATGGAACGATTACACGCTAGTGATGACGAGTGATGAGATTGGTAAAAAATTAGCGAGTGCGTGGATTGCTCATTATCCTGAGGTTGAATACAAGTTGTTTACCGATCTGTTCTACGACTTTGACCGAAGCCGCTGTGCTGGTAAAAAAGAGATTGATACAGATTTTGTGCTACTGACCGCCCAATTGATCGATGAAAAGAAAGGACAGGAGGCCTATTACAACGCACATAAAACACAATTTAAAGAATGGCCCGAGGTTGCGGCAGGTTTCTGTAACGCTGGATTTGAAGAAGTGCTCGTCTATCGCAATGGGCGTCAGCTGATGTTATATATTTCTTTTCCAAAAGGACAGGATTTTAAAACAATTGATCCGTTGACAACCAAGGATAATCCACGAGTTGTGGAGTGGAACAAACTCATGAGTTCCTATCAGGAAGGTATTCCCGGAACCCAAAAAAATGAAACATGGATTTTTTATAAACAGTAAAATGGAAAATATACAGCAGTTAAAATTAGGAATTTTAGGATTAGGTGAGGGGCGCAGTACGATGTCAGCCGCATTGCAAAGCCCTCACATCGAATTGGTCAAGATTTGCGATCTGAATGAAGAGCTTGGGCGCAAGCGGATGAAAGAGTTTGACTTTCATGCTTATACCAATGATTATCAGGTCATGCTCGATGACGAGAATATTGAAGCCATTGCCATATATACTCCGGATCATCTACATGCGAAGCACATCGAGCTAGCATTGGCGCATGACAAACACGTCATCTGTACCAAACCTTTTATCGATAATCTTGCCGATGCCAACGCTTTATTGGAACTCGCAACTCAGAAAAATAAACGTGTTTTTGTCGGACAGAGTTCCCGTTTTTTTGAACCGGTAAAAAAGCAAAGAGAAGATTTTGACGCTGGACTTATTGGTGACTTAATTACGATCGAAGGTTATTATCATGCTGATCACCGCTGGTTTTTGGATAAACCTTGGTCTTTGCAGTCTTCTTTCAAATGGCTTTATGGAGGATTGAGCCATCCGGTTGATTTCATCCGCTGGTACCTCCCCAATATTGAAGAGGTGATGGGCTATGGCATGTTGAGTGCTAATGGGAAAAAAGGGGGGCTTCAAAATGTTGATACGATGCATTTTATTTTTAAAGCCGAAGATGGACGGGTCGCCCGTGTGAGCGGGGCGTATACGGGTCCTGTACAGCCTGTTACACGAGATAGCGAAATGAGCTGTATTCTAAGAGGGACAGAGGGGGCGAGCCAGGCTGACTATATGGACCTTCGTTATGCGATCACAGATAAAACCGGTGAAGAACGTATGTTGACTTGGGAGCATAAACTAAAACACTATTTCCGTTTTGAAGGAAAAAGCCATCACGCTGGTGAGTATCAAAATTACCTAGAGCATTTTGCAAAAGCCATACGTACTGGAGAGGAAGCCTATCCAGATATGAAAGAAGGTATCGGGACAATAGCTTTATTGCAAGCTATGGATGAATCATTGACAACAGGAAAGCCTGTCCGTCCAAAAGCACTGCTGGAAAGATATGGTGTCGACTTGAGCTTAGGAAGATGAACAGTATCTTAGACAAGTTAACCATTTACGACTATTGCATCGTCGTAGCCTATTTGTTAGCATTACTGACAATCGGCCTCTTGTCATCTCGTAAAAAGGTAGAAGGGGCAGAACACTTCCTAGCTAGCAAATCCTTAAGCTGGTACAGTATTGGCTTCAATATGTGGGCGACCAATGTTGGACCATCTATGCTGCTCGCTTTCGCTACGGTAGGTTATACAACAGGTATCGTCGCAGTCAATTTTGATTGGTATGCTTTTATCTATTTATTTTTGTTAGCGGTGGTGTTCGCACCCCGCTATATTGCTACTGGAGTACGTACCTTACCCGAGTTTATGGGCAAGCGGTTTGGTCCAAATACGCAGACTATTCTGGCTTGGTATTCATTGGTAAAAATGCTTATTTCATGGTTGTCGTTGGGACTGTTTGCTGGCGGATTTTTAGTGCGGCAGATTTTAGGTATTCCAATGTGGCAATCGGTTACTGTTTTAGTCTCCCTAGCTGGTCTGTTTGCGTATACGGGGGGATTAAAGACAGTTGCTAAAATCAATATCTTTCAGATGATCTTGCTGATCGCCGTGTCGGCATTTTTGACTTTTCTGGGACTGTCCAAAATCGGAGGGTTAAGTGCTTTGGTGCAGCAGACTCCCACTAGCTATTGGTCATTGATTAGACCTGCGAGTGATCCAGATTATCCCTGGTACGCCATCGCCTTAGGATATCCAGTGGCAGCGATCGCTTTTTTCTGTACGGATCAAGCCATGGTACAATCCGTCTTGGGAGCCAAAAATCTTGAACAAGGTCAACTAGGAATTAATTTTATCGCCTGGCTAAAGATACTCTCTCTACCACTGTTTATACTAACCGGTATCATCTGTTCGGTTTTATTTCCGGGACTTAAAGACCCATCACTTGCTTATATGACGATGGTGACTAACCTGTTTCCTACAGGCCTGAATGGATTGGTAATCGTGGTGTTAATTGCTGTATTGGTGGGAACCATTGGTTCGTCGCTTAATTCCTTGAGTACGGTGTTCACCATGGACATTTACCTCAAGCATATTCGACCAAAAGCAAACAATCAGCAGATTACGCAGATAGGGCGATATACTGTTATTGTGGGCTGTTTAACTTCGGTTTTCGTCGCACTGGCGATTGATCAGATTAAAGGACTTAATCTTTTTGATGTGTTCCAATCTATCCTTGGATTTATCGCGCCCCCCTTAGCGGTCGCTTTCCTGATGGCTGTATTATGGAAACGGACTAATCGAACGGCCATCAATACCATTTTAACCTTTGGAGCCTTACTAAGTTTGGGTACAGGAATATGTTATCTTTGGATATTTCCTAAAGATATCTATACTTTTTGGCCGCATTACTTGATGCTTTCATTCGGTTTGTTTGTTCTATTGTTGCTTATTGGAATTGGTGTATCGTTGCTCGTCCCAAAATCAGCTTACGAATTAGCACATCAAGATATGGTTGATATCAGGATGGAAACACCGAGTAATCAGGTCAAAATTGCTTGGGGAATGCTGTTTGTCGTCATGGTATTGTTGTACACCGTGTTTAAGTAGCCTTTTCACCTCAACCCGAGATTGGATTCAATTTGTGATCTGCATTTTTTTAGGCTTGTTACAATGTCCTCCGTAGACACGGTATGCTCAGTTTGACGTCGGATGAGTTTTGAAACAGTGAGACAGGCGATGGTGCCTGTTTCGCTGGTTCCTATAGGGACAGAAATATCGATGATGCCCTCTGCGTAAGCACTAGGCATCTCATAAAATCCCTTAATTCTAATATCGTCCAAATCACGGTCGAATTGTTGGCGATCTGCTTTCTTCAAACTCCGGTAATAAGGATCAGCCTCTAAAATGGATTTTCTTTTTTCGGTCTCGGAAAAACTTAGAAGGAGCTTGCCTGAAGCTGTTTGTGAACTATTGTATAACTTCCCCTCTTCAATAACGATGCTGATGGGGGAAGATCCTTTGGCATAGGCAATTACCATGACTTGATTGTCGTAAATCACACAGAGGTGACATGGATCCTTAATTTCGTTGGAGCTCTCCTGCATTGGCAATAAAGACGTTGCCCTTAATTTCTCTATAAAGGAATGACGGTGCGAAAGATAGTACAATTTCAGTGAAAGCGAATATTTGGATGAAATTGGGTCACGATGAATATAACCGTTGGACTCCAGCGATGCAAGCATCCGATAGATCTCATTGGGACTTCGATGTAAACCCAAGGCGATCTCGGATTGTGATTGTGCAGTGGGTTGTAAGGCCAGAAATTCCAGAATCTGCAATCCCTTTTCGAGCGCTGGCGCTTTATATTTGTCGGAGCTATTTGATGTCATAAAATGTTTTGCTTACAAATGATCGGGCTAAAGATAGAAAAAGTATTTGAAGCGGCGTTTTAGCTCCTCAAAAAAACAGGTTAAATTTTTATATTCAAATATTGTATTTATATTTGAATATTATAGACCGCTTTTTTCATTGCGAAAAAGCATTAGAAGGGAAAAAGATTATAAACATATTTAATACCAACATTAGATTAGAGTATTGCGCTGCTTAGGCTATATTATCGTGCCTGGATAGTCAAGAAGAATAGGATAAAAATAGCTACAACTACAATGTTATGTTTTACTGTTTTTTGGAGATTGGAATAATTTGAAGTTTGGTAATCAAATGGTTGATAAGGATCTCAACAAGACTACATAAAATAATACATAAATACAATGACAGAGAAAATCCGGTTAAAGGGGATTACCTGGGGGCATACGCGAGGTTTTGTGCCAATGGTTGCAACGGCACAACGTTATGAAGAATTACATCCGGAAGTAGAGATTGTTTGGACAAAACGTACTTTGCAGGAATTCGCTGATAAGTCGGTAACGGATTTAGCCAAGGAATATGACCTGTTGGTGATCGATCATCCGTGGACGGGACATGCCGCTGCTAAGGGGATGTTGGCTCCATTTGATGATTATCTGTCCACGGAGTTTTTGGCCGGTCAACAGGCGAATAGTGTTGGGAAGTCTTATGAAAGCTACAACTTTCTAGGCAAGCAATGGGCCTTGGCTACAGATGCGGCGACACCAGTGGCTGCAAGCCGCCCTGATATTTTACGTTCTCTAGGTGTGGCGCTCCCTCGTACCTTTGAAGAAGTCTTGGCCTTAGCTACAGCAGGACGGGTTGGATTTTCACTGTTGCCGATTGATTCTTTGATGCACTTTTATGGTCTTTGTTGTTCTTTGGGCGAAGAACCTTGCCAAAACGACGAAAAAGTAATCAGCGAAGTTGTTGGGGTTCAGGTCTTAAAATTATTCAAATCACTTGCGGATGAATTGGATGCTGGATTTTATGAGAAAAATCCATTCAAAGTGTTCGAAGAAATGACGCAGCGGGATGAAATTGCTTATTGTCCATTTGCGTATGGTTATTCCAATTATTCGCGAACTGGTTATGCCCGTAAAGTATTGCATTTTCATGATTTAGTGTCGTTAAACGGTACGCCAATGATTAGCACACTGGGTGGTGCGGGATTGGCAGTATCCTCTCAGAGCAAACATATTGCTGTGGGTATGGATTACGCCCGATTTGTTGCTTCACCAGAAATTCAGGCAACATTATATGTCGAAAATGGTGGTCAGCCGGGACATTTAGGTGCCTGGGAAGATGAGCAAGTCAACGCCTATACGGCCGACTATTTTAAAAATACCCTGCCTACATTGGAGCGTGCCTACCTGCGCCCGCGTTATGATGGTCATCTGTATTTTCAGGATCATGCCGGTGATATTGTAGTTGACTATCTCAGACAGGGCGGGGATGAAATTGCCGTATTAGAAAAGATGAACAAGATGTATAGGGAATCATTAGTGGACAGAGAAGACAATGGATAATAAACCACTGGAAGGACTTTTAGTTCTCGAGTTTTCACAATTTATGGCAGGGCCAACCGCTGGCCTGCGGTTGGCTGATCTCGGTGCCCGAGTTGTCAAAATTGAGCGTCCCGGCACCGGAGAAGGCGGACGACAGATTGCGATTAAAAATATTTTTGTAGATGAGAGCAGCCTGGTGTTTCATACCATTAATAGAAATAAAGAATCGTATGCGGCCAATTTGAAAGACGAAAATGATTTGGAAAATATTAAGAAATTAATCCGTCAGGCGGATGTAATGACACATAACTTCCGTCCGGGGGTGATGGAAAAGATCGGTTTGGATTATGAGAACGTACGGAAAATCAATCCAAAGATGATCTATGCCACAGTAACTGGCTACGGGAATGAAGGTCCCTGGGCAAAAAAACCAGGGCAGGATTTACTTGTGCAGTCGCTTTCGGGACTTTCTTGGCTATCGGGCTGTGCGCAGGATGGACCAGTACCTTTTGGATTGGCTGTGGTCGATATGTATTGCGCGACACATCTGACACAAGGTATATTGGCGGCATTGTTGAAACGTGCCCGTACCCAACAGGGCGCTCTTGTTGAAGTCAGTTTGCTTGAATCTGTGTTGGATATGCAGTTTGAAATGCTGACCACACATGTCAATGATGGACGTAAGTTGCCACAGCGCTCGGCTGTCAGAGGAGCAGGCCATGCTTATTTAAGTGCGCCCTATGGACTTTATAAGACGCTAGATGGTTATCTAGCTTTGGCTATGGGCAACGTGGGACATATTGCAGAAACAATAGGTCTGTCTAGTGAGCCTTATCAAGATGCTTCAACCTGGTTTTCGCGACGTGATGAAATATTGGAGGCCTTTGCTATGGTATTGTGCCAGAAGACCACTAGCGAATGGGTATCCCGTTTGGAATCGGAAGGGATCTGGTGTGGTGCAGTCAACGATTACCATCATTTTTTTGAGGAGCAAGGTTTTAAGGAGACAGGGATGTTGCAGGAAGTCAGTTTACAAGACGGTACCGCACTAACCACCACCCGTAGTGTTTACCAGATTGATGGAAAGCGTTTATATGCGGACAAACCTGCACCAAAAGTGGGTCAGCATACCGCATCAATTGTTCACGATTATTTAGAAAATTAATATGTTACCATTAGCAGGTTATACTGTAGTCGACTTTAGTCAATTTTTATCCGGCCCATTAGCAAGTTTACGGCTAGCCGACTTAGGCGCGCGGGTTATAAAAATAGAAAAACCGGAGACGGGTGATATTTGCAGGCAATTATATACCTCTGATACGATATTGAATGGTACTTCAACAGTGTTTCATGCCATTAATCGGAATAAAGAAAGTATGGTTTTGGATTTGAAAAGCGAATCCGACAAACAGATCATACGTGATTTAATCGCGCGGGCAGATGTGGTGCTGCACAATTTTCGTCCAGGTGTCATGGAACGTTTGGGCTTTGACTATGCAGGTGTCCGAGGGATCAATCCGACAGTGATTTATGGAGAGATATCGGGATATGGAAAAGAAGGTCCCTGGGTTAAGCGACCTGGTCAGGATCTATTATTGCAATCGCTTACTGGGATGACCTGGTTGAGCGGCGACGCAAATAATGGTCCAGTGGCCATGGGACTTTCCATTGTGGACATGTTTGCCGGCTCTAACCTATGTAGTGCCGTATTGGCTTGCCTGTATCGTCGTGCGATGCAACAGACGGGGGCACACGTGCATGTCAGCATGTTGGATTCTGCTGTGGATATACAATTTGAGGCCGTCACAACCTATTTTCGTGATGGTAAATTGTTACCCCAACGTAGCGAGGTGAGCAATGCGCATGCTTATTTGGCGGCGCCATATGGCGTGTATCGTACCCAAAATGGTTTTCTGGCGCTTGCTATGGGCTCTATTCCTTTTCTCAGCAAATTATTAGATTGCACAGCGCTGGAAGGCTTCGCGGACGGTGAACAGGCTTTCCGCGAAAGAGATACCATTAAAGAGATATTAGCGGTACACTTGGCAACAGCATCTACGGAGCATTGGTTAGCGATCTTGGAAGCAGCTGACATCTGGTGTGCAGATGTATTGGATTGGCGCCGTTTGACCGACCACGATGCTTTTAAAGTGCTAGACATGCTACAGGAAGTAACGATGGGCGACGGCTTCCGTTATGAGACCACCCGTTGTCCGATTCGCATCGATGGCGAGCGGTTGACCGCGACAAAGGGCTCGCCCAAACTAGGTGAGCATACCGCTAAAATACTGGAGGAACTGTATGGATAAATTACGTTTTGCTGTGCGGAAATTTGAACCTTTTGAGCGTGCCATGGAGAAATGTTGGGCGGCTTATCAGGAGCTATATCCATCGGATATGAAGATAGAGTTTGTTCCATTAGATTTAGAGGAATTGACAGCAGCCTTCTTTGAAAACCAAGGCCTTTATAATGGTGATTGGGATATTGTCCATATCAATACCGATTGGATCGCACGTGCTTACGAAACGAAAGGTTTAGCTAATCTCGATCTTATGCTCGATCAATATCCACCCGAAGAAGTGGAGTGTGCATGGTCCGAAAGTTTACAGGCTTTACAACGTTTTGATGGACAAGTGTTTGGTTTACCTTTTCATGATGGTCCCGAATGCTTGGTCTTTCGGAAAGATCTGTTCTATGATCCACAGGAGCAGAGCCGTTTTCACGCGCTTTACGGAAAGCCTTTGGCTGTTCCGACAACCTGGACTGATTTTTTAACCGTTGCCACATTTTTTACCCGTCCGGAAGATAACCTGTACGGAACCGTGTTTGCCGGTTATGCGGATGGACACAATGCGGTATTCGATTTCTGTATTCAACTTTGGTCCCGTGGAGGCGATTTGCAGCAAGGAGAGATACCTGTTAAGCTGGATCAGCCATTGGCTGTAGAAGCATTGGATTTTTATAGAGGGTTATTTAAAGAGAGTAGGGGATTACACCCCGAATCGGCCAATTATGAATCCGTGCAGGCCGGTGCCGCCTTTGCGCGGGGAGAAGTAGCCATGATGGTCAATTGGTTTGGATTTGCATCCTGGGCACAAATTGATGCGGCGTCGGCAGTGCAAGGTAAGGTAGATGTAGCAGCCATTCCTTCGGCAGAAGGGGGAATGTCCCCTTCATTAAATGTGTATTGGTTGTATGCAATCCCAGAAGGTAGTCGTCATAAGCAGTTGGCTTATGACTTTATACGTTTTGCAGTCGGATGCCAACAAGATAAGCTGCTTACTGTCGAAGGAGGAGTAGGCTGTCGTTACTCCACCTGGTATGATTCCGAAATCAATCAGATGATACCCTTTTATAATAAATTGGCTGAATTGCATGATAATGCACGTACATTACCGCGCTTGGCCAACTGGCCGCAGATTGCACATATCATTGATGAGACCGTCATAGCAGCGATTAATTCCGAGGAGAGTAGTCTTTCATTATTGACCAAAGCACAGAAAAAACTAAATACATGGATAGGATAGATATTCAATATAAAACCATATTATCCCAAACGTCTTTGCCCATTATTATTATCGGAGCGGGCGGTATAGTGAAAGATGCACATCTCCCTGCTTATCGTAAGGCAGGCTTTCATGTGCATGGTATTGTCAATCGTACAAAGACGAAAGCAGAAGCATTGGCACAGGAGTTCGGTATTCCGAATGTGTACGATACGGTGGCGGATGCCGTTGCGCAGGCACCCGAAAATGCGGTGTATGATATTACGACTATGCCGAATATCTATGTCGAAACCTTAGAGACTTTACCCGATGGAGCAGCGGTATTGATCCAAAAGCCGATGGGCGATTACTATGTCGATAGCCAGGCAATCTTGGAGGTCTGCAAGCGCAAGGGTTTGGTGGCTGCGATCAATTGTCAGTTGCGTCAGGCGCCTTTTGTCAATGCGGCTCGTTGGCTGATCGATCAGGGCTACATCGGCGAACTCTACGATATGGAGGTGCGCGTAGCTGTGCATACCCCTTGGCAGCTTTTTCCACACGTGATGGTGCATCCGCGTTTGGAAATACTGTACCATAGCGTGCATTATATAGACCTGATCCGTTCTTTTTTGGGTACACCGGCATCGGTTTATGCCAAGACCTTGAAGCATCCAGCCAAAGAACTATCTTCGAGCCGGACAACCTTGTTATTTGATTATGGGGATACTATGCACGCGGTGGTTAATACCAATCACGACCATGAATTTGGATCGCACAACGAAGAAAGTTACATCAAATGGGAAGGGACTAAAGGAGCGATCAAAGCTACGATGGGCTTATTGATGGATTATCCGCACGGCGTACCCGATGTATTTGAATATTGCATCAAACCGACCGACGGTAGTAAGCCGCAGTGGGTACAATTCCCGATCGAAGGGACTTGGTTTCCAGATGCCTTTATCGGTAGCATGGGTAGCTTGATGCGCTTTAAACTGGGCGAAATTGCTGTGTTACCGGCGGCAGTGGAGGATGTGATAGAGACCATGGCTGTCGTGGAGGCTGCCTATCAAAGCAGTGCTCAGGGCGGTGTACCTATTGTTGAGACTGGAAAATAAAGATTGGAGATCAGCGAATAGGAACTAGAGGTTATAAACATAAAATAAATAATATGCATTTTGAATCGATTTTTTTTGAAGACTATATATTAAACGACAAACGGACAACATTGGGCCGTACGATTACCGAAACAGACTTTGTTGTTCATGCTGGACATACAGGCGACTTTTTTCCACATCATCTCGATGCGGAATGGTGCAAGACCCAACCTTTTGGACAGCGCATCGCGCACGGAACAATGATCTTTGCGATTGGTATCGGACTGACGGCCTCAGTTATTAATCCGGAAGCATTTTCCAAAGGCTACGATCGCCTTCGTTTTGTCAAGCCCGTGTTTATTGGCGATACCATCCACGCTGAGGTGACTATTTCTGAAAAATCCGATGCAAAAAAGCCTGAATTCGGTACTGTAGTTGAGCATGTTGAAATTATCAATCAACATGGTGAAGTGGTTTTGGTCGCAGACCATATCCTGCTAGCAAAACGTAAGGAAGTTTCAATTTAACCTATCATCACATGGAAATTGGTACAAAATCATCAATCAAGCTAACAGAGGTATCGTCTAATAAGGGCTATCTCCTTCCGTTTATTCTGATTGTCAGCCTGTTTTTCTTATGGGGTATGGCCCATAATTTAAATGGTGTGCTGATCCCGCATTTGAAAAAAGCCTGTCAGTTGAATAACAGCCAATCGGCACTGGTTGATACATCCGTATTCTTTGCTTACTTCATTATGGCGCTACCCGCAGGTTATATATTACGCAAGTGGGGATATAAGTTGTCTATTATTCTCGGGCTGCTTACTTTTTCCGTCGGCGCATTTTTATTTATCCCTGCGGCAGATCACCGGATGTATGAGCTCTTTTTACTGGCTTTATTTATTATTGGTTGTGGACTAGCTTTATTAGAAACAGCGGCTAATCCTTATGCTGCAGTTTTGGGTAAGCCCGAAGCAGCAACACATCGCCTTAATTTGGCGGCCTCCTTTAATGGATTGGCGGCAATGGTCGCTCCAGTGGTAGGTACGACCTTTATTTTGTCGGGTACGAGCTATTCAGAAACGGAATTGTCGGCTATGACAGAAAGCAATCGCCTGGCATATCTGCTCCATGAAGCGTCTTCCGTAAAAATGCCTTATTTGATATTAGGTTTAATCCTGTTAGTTGTAGCATTTGTCTTTTTGTTTATAAAACTTCCTGAAATTCAAAGTGAAAAGGCAGAAAGAGAGACGGGTGAAAAGTCGGGATTATTTGCTGTACTTCGACACAAGCATTTGAGTTTTTCTGTAATCGCGCAGTTTTTCTATGTTGGAGCACAGGTTTGTGTAACCAGTTTTTTTATTCGTATGGCACAGCAGGGAGCAGGTGTCGATGAGAAGACTGCGGGGTATTTTCTAGGTGTATATGGTTTGCTCTTTATGGGCGGACGTTTCGTCGGTACCCTATTGTTGCGTTATACGACAGCCCAGCGTTTATTAGCTATTTATGCTGTTTGTTGCGCTATATTGGCAACTGTAGCCATTTCGGGTACAGGTATGGTCATCTTGTATGCGCTAGGTGGACTTGGTTTCTTTATGTCAATTATGTTTCCTACGATTTTTTCTTTGGGTATTGCTGGACTCGGAGACGAGACGAAACAAGCCTCTTCCTGGTTGATTATGTCAATTGTCGGCGGAGCCGTATTTCCTTTTGTGACCGGAAATATTATTGATGCGCTGGATGATAATACGCAGATTGGTTATAGTGTACCTTTGGTCTGTTATCTTGTTATTTTATGGTTTGCACTGAAAGGATATAAAACGGCAAAAGGCTAAGTTGTGTCTCATCGTATATTTTAGTGAGCAACTGAAAAAAATATAGCGCGTGTTTTACTAGTAAAAAACACATATAACGCCGAAGTTAACGTTGGTTTTGGTGTTAGTGAATTGATTAACAATGATTCGAATATGAATAAAATTATTTTAATTATAGGTTGTTTAATTGCAACAACGACAGCATTTGCACAACAGGTAAGTACCTGGATCTGGTATCCTGGAGATTATGAAGTGTGGTTGAGCAACAACATGCAAAATCGCCGTACGGACAGAGGAACCTTCTTTCCACCGTTTTGGAAGATGGATAGTCACTATGTTCTTGTCGAGTTCAGTAAAGAATTTGATTTGCCTGCTGATGAAGAAATCAGTATTTATGCCGAAGGCAAATATAATGTCAAGGTCAACGGGAAAATGCTTCCAGGGACACCTGCTAAAGTGCATCTTCAAAAGGGAAAGCAAAAAATCAATATTAAAGTTTACAATCAAGGAAATGTTCCCGCGCTGTATGTTGCAGGAAAAAACGTAACGACAGATAGCGATTGGAACGCAACCTATGAAGATAAGGAATGGATTGACGAGACAGGTAAAGCGTCTGATCAATCTGGAACAAGCTATGTTAAGGCCGGTAAATGGAACTTTAACGGACCAACAGCTCGACCATCTACGTTTAAATTGCCCGTGAAACCACAACAAGCGCTTTCGCAAGAAAAACAAGGTAATGGTATTTTGGTCGATTTCGGAAAAAATACATTTGGTTTTCTTACTCTGCATAAGCTGGTGGGGACAGGTCGCCTGAACATCTATTATGGCGAATCCCGAGAGGAGGCACTTTCGACGAAAACCAGTGAGACCATCGATTTACTTGAGGTACATAATCAACAGCCACAAGATAGTACACTTGATCTATCCAAAGCTTTCCGCTTTGTTTATTTAGAACCGGAAGGATCGGTAAAGTTTGATCAAATATCCATGGAATATGAATACTTACCAGTTGCAGATCGCGGATTCTTTCGTAGTTCCGATAATGAATTAAACAAGATATGGGATGTTGCCAAATATACCATGGAACTAACCACACGTGAGTTTTTTATTGATGGTATCAAACGTGATCGATGGATCTGGAGTGGTGACGCCTATCAATCGTATGCCATGAATTACTATTTGGGTTTTGATTCCGAAGCTGTCAAGAGAACTATTTTAGCGTTACGGGGTAAAGAACCGACGATCAGCCATATCAACACCATTATGGACTATACCTTCTATTGGTTTTTGAGTATCGCCGATTATTACCGTTATACCGGTGATAAGGAGTTTATAGCCGGTATTTATCCACGTATGAAAAGTCTGATGCAGTTTTGTTTGGATAGAAGAAATAGCGATGGTTTGATGAAAGGTTTAGCTGGCGATTGGGTATTTATTGACTGGGCCGAAGGTCTCAGCAAGCAAGGGGAAGTGAGCTTTGAACAATTATTGCTGTGCCGCAGTCTCGAAACCATGGCAATGTGTGCCGATTTGGTTGGCGAGCCGAAAGACAACCAACACTATCAACAAGAAGCTCACCAACTCAAAGATAAGCTATTTGCCTATTATTGGAACGATCAGAAAAAAGCCTTTGCACATAGCCGTATTGATGGTAAGCAAACCGATAACGTGACACGCTACAGCAATATGTTTGCGATTTTCTTTAATTATCTGAACGAACAGCAACAGGCAGGCGTGAAGGCTAATGTCTTGTTAAATGATCAGGTACAACAGATTACCACGCCTTATATGCGTTACTACGAACTTGAAGCTTTGTGTGCACTTGGTGAAAAGGACTATGTGATGAAAGAAATGAAAGACTATTGGGGCGGTATGCTAAAACTTGGTGCTACGACCTTCTGGGAAGAATTTAATCCAGCAAAAAAAGGAGCCGAGCACTATGCGATGTATGGAAGAGATTTTGGTAAGAGCCTTTGTCATTCGTGGGGAGCAAGCCCGATCTATTTGCTGGGCAAGTATTATCTTGGTGTACAACCAACGGCTGCGGGTTATTCGCAGTACGAAATCAAGCCCTATTTGGCATCCTTAGCGTGGATGGAGGGAAAAATACCAACACCAAAGGGTGAGATTGAACTTTACGTGTCGAAAAACAAGATCAAGGTAAAATCACCTGTTGGAACAGGGACATTAAAACTGCGGAGCAAGGTTGTTCCACGCGTGAAACACGGTCAAGTAAAACATATCTCAGGAAACGACTATGAGCTCGTTTTGGAAAAAGGAATAGCATATGAAGTCGATTACAAATACTAGGTTATATAAAAAAATAGTCGTGTCCAAGCTGAGTGTTGCCTTGTTGCTGTCGATGTTTGCGGTTTCAGTACAGGCGCAAACGGTAGACGGTAAGCCAGCGGTCATCCCACCGGTACCAAATGGTCAGATTGCCGCGCCTTGGGAAAATCCGATGATTACTTCCATCAATAGAGACCCCTCACGTGCGACAGGATATTCCTATGCCACACTTGAAGAAGCCTTGAAGAATGAAAGAGAAACAAACAAACGGATGCTCTTTTTGAATGGCGAATGGGATTTTAAATTTGCCTTCAAACCGGCCGATGCACCGCAAGATTTTCATTTGTCCGAGGTCAAGGGATGGGACAAAATCCAGGTGCCTTCCAATTGGGAGATGAAAGGTTATGATATTCCCATTTACCGTTCAGCAGTCTATCCATTTAGCCTAATTGATCCGCCGCGCATTCCCAAAGATTACAATGGTGTAGGGTCTTATCAAAAAACATTCGAATTGCCCGAATCATGGGATGGAATGAATATTACCTTACATTTTGGTGGTGTTATCTCTGCCTATCAGTTGTGGATTAATGACAAATACGTAGGTTATGCGGAAGACTCCTGCTTGCCATCTGAATTTAATGCCACACCTTATCTTAAAAAAGGTAAAAATCGCATCTCTATCCAAGTCTTGCGTTGGAGCGATGCTTCCTATCTAGAAGATCAGGATCATTGGCGCATGAGCGGTATTCACCGGGAGGTGTTTTTGATGGCCGAGCCAAAAGTGCGTATTGCTGATTTTCATTGGCAGGCAACTTTAGATGCTGATTATCAAGATGCCAAATTCTCGCTTCGTCCAAAAGTTGATAATTTTTCAGGCGACAGTATCAACGGTTTTACGCTAAAAGCACAGTTGTATGATAGCAATAATAAGCCTATTCTCGACAAACCATTGGAAAAAGATGCTTCGGTTATCTTTGATGAAATCTATCCGAGATTGGATAATGTGAAGTTTGGACTATTGGAAACGACGATCAAAAATCCAAAGAAATGGTCGCCGGAAGAACCTAATCTCTACCGTTTGGTACTGACGCTTTACGACAAAGAAAATCGTTTGCTCGAAGCGAAGACCTGTCAAGTAGGGTTTCGGAGCATCGCTTTCTCTCCAAACGATAGCAAACTCCTGATCAATGGTAAAACGACCTACCTCTATGGTGTCAACCGTCATGATCACCATCCTGAACGCGGGAAGGCACTGACACGGGAAGATATGGAAGCGGATATTCGCCAAATCAAACAATTTAATTTTAATGCTATCCGGACTTCTCATTATCCGAATGATCCCTACATCTATGAGCTCTGTGACCGTTATGGTATTATGGTGATGGATGAAGCTAATATGGAGACCCATGGACTTGGTGGAAAACTCATGAACGATCCCTCCTGGCTGGCGGCACTTCAGGAACGTGTCACACGCATGGTGGAACGGGACAAGAATCATCCTTCCATTATCATCTGGTCGTTGGGAAATGAATCTGGAAGAGGTCCGAATACAGCCGCGATGGCTGCCTGGATCCATGATTTCGACATCACACGTCCTGTACATTACGAACCGGCAATGGGAAGCCACCAACTACCGGGTTATATCGATCCTTCGGACCCACGTTACCCAAAATCCAACGATCACTCGCACCGGATTCAAAATGTGAAGGATCAATATTATGTTGATATGGTATCGCGGTTCTATCCCGGTATTTTTACTCCTTCATTACTCTTAAATCAGGACAATGGCGACCATCGCCCAATTCTCTTTGTTGAATATACCCATTCCATGGGCAATTCGACTGGTAACATTCGCGATTTCTGGGATATTTTTCGTGCACATCCCCGTTTGATCGGTGGTTTTATCTGGGACTATAAGGATCAGGCCTTGATTCGCAAAGATTCCGTTTATGGTAAAGTATTGGCCTATGGTGGTGATTTTGGCGAAAAAGTACACAATGGCGCTTTTAGTTTGAATGGTATCACCGATGCCTGGGGGCGACCAAAAGCAGCGATGTACGAGAATAAACGAATCTATCAGCCTGCAGAGGTCAATTTGGTTGATCCAGAAAAGGCCACGGTACAAGTCAAAAATAGATCAGCGGAGCTCAACCTAAATCATTATGATGCTGTCTTATTATTCCGCAGAAATGGGCTGCTGGTGAAAGAAGTGCCGATATCGGCCATGAATCTGGCTGCAGGCGATTCTGCCCAGGTAAGCTTTGCCAAATATTTACCTTTCAAGCGTGCCGCAGATCAGGAATATCAGCTCGATATTCAGTTTCGTTTACGGGAAGCGACAGCATGGGGACCAGCAGGATTTGTAGTCTCTTCATCGCAGGTTCGATTGCAGGAACAATCCAATGTCCTACGACCTTTATCATACAAAGGAGGTCAATTGATCAAAACTGAAACTGCCGATAAGTATCAGATCGCAGGCAAAAACTTTCAGGTTAGCTTTGACAAATCGACTGGAAGTTTGACTGCGTTTAATTACAAGGGACAGGAAATAATCAAAGATGCCATTCGCCCAAACTTTACGCGGCCGGCTACGGACAATGACCGCCGGGGCTGGAAACCGGAGAAAAAACTAAAATACTGGTATGGCACACCAAAAGTAGTGTCGGTAAACGCGCAGGAAAAAGATCAAGGGTATGAAATACAGACACTGTATGCCCTTGCAGCTGATTCTGCACAGGTAAAAGTGATCTATACGGTGAAAAATCCAGGTATTGTATCGGTAAACTACCAGCTTCAGGTGAAGGCTGGGTTACCTAATATCCCGAAAGTAGGACTTCAAATTGGGATCAATCCTACATTTGAAGATATCCAATATTATGGCCTAGGGCCAATGGAAAACTACCCTGATCGTGCTTATGGATTTGATCTCGGTGTTTATCACATGAATATTGATCAATTCATGGAGCACTATCTTTATCCGCAGGAGAATGCAAATCGGATGGATGTTCGTTGGATGCACCTTCGAAATAAAAATGCAGGCCTTTTGGTTGTCGGCGAGCAGCCGCTGTTTATGAGTGCATGGCCTTATTCACAAAAAGCAATCGTCGAAGCAAAACACTGGTTTAAATTGAAAAAGGAAGATAAGATTACCTTAAATGTCGACTTAAAACAGATGGGTGTTGGCGGAAATGATACTTGGACAGATGTATCGCAACCATTGGGAAAATATCAAATTCTGGCAAAAGACTACAATTATTCCTTTTATTTGATTCCGACAGATTTGAAACAACCGATCGAGGATTTTGTAAAATCTAATTAAATAAATGAAGATTAGCAGGAAGATATCCAGTAAGTAAAGTTAACCCCTGTAGGCGTCGACTAGTTGAAATGACGCGATAAGGGAGATACATTCAAAATTGAAAGAAATAAGCTGTCCAACCTTTTGGATAGCTTTAAAGAACAAGATAAGATATGACGAGGATTAAGTTGCTATTAGGGACAAGTCTTCTTTTTGGCTGTTTGAGCAGCAATGCGCAGATTAAAGGTATTCCAACGGAATTAGTTCCTTTGGATCAACATTCGTTTGAACGAGCAAAACCTTGGGTATTTTGGTACTTTATGCATGCCAGCTATTCCAAGGAAGGGATTACTGCGGATCTGAAAGCGATGGCAGAAAATAAGATCGCAGGGGCCTATCTAGCACCGATCAAGGGCAAAACTAATCCGCCTCTTTTCGATCCGCCGACAGAGACGTTGACACCAGCATGGTGGGATATGTTCAAATATATCGTCCGTGAAGCAAAAAAATACGGAGTAAAAATAGCTTTATTGCCCAATGATGGATTTGCAACCGCGGGGGGACCGTGGATCAGTCCCGAGAAGTCGATGCAGAAAGTAGTGTATGCCGATACTATAATCGATAGCAAGGGGAAGCGGTTGCGGAATATTCAGTTGCCACAACCACAAGCCCAACAAGGCTATTACGAGGATATTGCGTTATTTGCAATGCCACTGACACATTCGCCGCGAAAGAGCCTTACGGAGAAGGTCCACGTATCCAGTAGCTATGGCGAAGATCTAAAACGATTGGCTGAAAGAGGCAACAAGCAAAATTTTGCAGCAGCTGCAGCAGGATGGATCCAATATGCGTTTGATCAGCCCTTCCCCTGCAATTCATTGAAAATTGAATGGACAACATCCAATTACCAAGCAAACCGTTTGCAAGTTTGGGCGAGCGATGATGGCGTAAATTTTCGGAAGGTTACACAATTAGAATCCCCAAGAATGGGCTGGTTGGATTGGGATAATGGCGTAACACATCTGATCCCCTACACCAAAGCGAAGTATTTTCGCTTTGTATACGATCCTACAGGAAGTGAACCGGGAGCCGAAGATCTTGATTCCGGTAAATGGAAACCTTCCCTAAAATTAAATGGAATCAGTCTGTTTGAAGAAGCGCAGGTTAATCAGATCGAAGGCAAGACAGGAGAGATCTGGCGTGTTGGGAAAAAATCCGACCCAAGCGCTGTTGCCAAGGAAGCTGTTTTCGGACAACAGCAGCTTATCCGTTTGCCTAGGCCAGACCAAGCAGGTCGTGTAGACTTAACATTACCAGCAGGAAAGTGGAAAATATTGCGTCTTGGACATACCTCCACAGGTCATAAAAATGAAACTGCTGGGGCTGGAAAGGGGCTGGAATGTGATAAATTGGACGCTACTACAGTTGCTTTTCAATTTGATCAGTGGTTTGGAGCAGCCAAAAAGCATGTGGATCCACAGTTATCTAAAGAAGTCCTCACGGTATTTCATATTGATTCTTGGGAATGCGGTAGTCAAAACTGGACTCGTAGTTTTCCGGATGAGTTTTTAAAACGCCGGGGTTATGACCTGACTGACTATTTACCAGTTTTAGCGGGTTGTTTCGTCAATAGTGTAGAAGATTCCGAAGCCTTTTTGCAAGATTACAGACAGACCATCAGTGAGCTGTTGCAGGAGAAAGGCTATGCTACACTACGTCAGAAAGCGGATGAATACGGTGTCGAATTTACGGCCGAAGCCACGGCTCCTGTGATGGTCGGTGACGGGCTAGCCCATTTTGCTTCAACCGATCGTCCAATGGGTGAGTTTTGGCTCAGAAGCCCTTCGCACGATAAACCTGCGGATATCTTGGATGCCATCTCAGGAAGCCATATTTATGGCAAACAGGTGACTATGTCCGAAGCCTTTACCCAGATTCGGGCCCAATGGGACGAACATCCACGGCTCCTGAAAAGTCTTCAGGATCGTAATTATGCCTTGGGGATCAACAACCTGGTCTACCATGTGTATGTCCATAATCCCTGGATAGACCGCAAACCCGGCATGACCATGGATGGTATTGGCACCTATTTTCAACGCGATCAAACCTGGTGGAAACCTAGTAAGGAATGGGTCAATTATGCAATCCGTTCACAGCAGCTACTGCAATACGGGGTACCCGTACGTGATATAGCTGTGTTTATTGGTGAGGAGATTCCACGAAGGTCTGTACTCCCCAGTGCTTTGGTCGATGTGTTACCTGGTATTATCGGTGATGGCCGTGTCCATCGGACAGATTCTTTGTTGGCCAATGTCGGCCTACCCTTACAAAAAGTTGCGGGTGTGACTACAGGAGCCAATATGTATAGACCCGAAGATTGGGTCGATCCACTAAGCGGCTATGCCTACGACTCCTTCAATCCCGATGCACTTTGGAACCAGACTAGGGTGCTAGACGGTAAGGTGATTTTTGCGGATCATATTGCTTATTCTATTCTAGTGATGCCAGGCAAAACTGCGATGAATCCGAATGGCAGCCAATATTCCCTTCGTACCTTAGAAAGCTTGTGTAAACTTGTTCATGCGGGGGCTACGGTGCTCTTCCAAGATATCCCACAGACATGGCGCGGCAAACTGACGGACGAAAAAGCACAACAGTATCGCGCTTTGCTCGCAGATTTATTCAGCGACCTCAAACCATTGACAAATACAACAGTACAAGTTAAGCAATTCGGCAAAGGGCGCGTACTTGTGGGAAACTATAACGCCAAGGATTTTAGTCCATTAAATATTGCTCCCGATGTGCTGATCAACGAAGGGCACAATCCACATATTTCCTGGAACCATCGCCGTTTCGATGGTGGTGATTTGTTTTTTATAGCCAATCAAGATAGTTTAGCGCAAAAGGCAACTTTATCTTTACGGACAAAAGAAAAATATGCCTACCGTTACGATCCTGTAAGCGACAAACTAGCGGTTTTACCGTTTAAAGTGATCAACGATAGGACAGTGGCTGAACTATCGTTTGATGCTTATCAATCTGGCTTTGTATTGACTAGCGATAAAAAAATCGATATACCGACCTATCAATACTCTGGAAAAACAGTTTTGACAGGACCCTGGTCATTTACGGCCGATGGGCTGTCCGGCAAGCAAACAATTAAACAGCAAGAGCCTCAGTTTTGGACAGCCAGTGCAGACGATGACGTTAAATATCATGCTGGATCGGGAAGCTATGAGACAACGTTGCGTGTTCATGAAATTGGTAAAAAACAGCGTGCTTATTTGCAATTTTCGGAGATCGAATCCATGGCTGAAATTTTTGTCAATGAACAGTCTGCTGGGGTTGTCTGGACCAAACCTTATCAGATCGATGTAACTGATTTTATCCGGCAAGGTGATAATAAAGTACAGGTCAAGGTCTATAATACATGGGGGAACCGTTTCCTTTATGAAAAAGAGAATACAACAGTAGAAAAGAAAATACAGACAACAGCGTCAGACAAGTTCCTCAAAGGCTTATTACCTTCCGGATTACAAGGGAAAGTTGACTTACTGTGGTTAGATGCAAAATAAAGAAATCATGAATACCAAGCACAAACTAATGATCCTGGGGCTCTTCTTCGCGACGGGCTGGCAGGTCCAGGCCCAGGAAAAGTCTATTACAAATACCGGTGCAAGCCCTTATGCCGTTCAGCAAGCGGTCGATATGGGGGATGTGCAATGGACCAAAGGTTTTTGGGCCGATCGTACAAAGTCGTGCTATGAGCAGATGGTGCCACAACTCTGGCACGTTTATACAGATGCTTCTATCAGTCACGCCTATCGGAATTTTGAAATTGCGGCGGGCTTGGAGAAAGGAGAACATACAGGACCATCCTTTCATGACGGCGACTTCTACAAAACATTGGAAGCAGTCTGTGCAATTTATGCACAGACAAAAGATAAAAAGCTACTTCACATGCTGGATGAAGTTATTCCCGTTATCCGCAAAGCGCAACGTGCTGACGGATATATATACACCAAAGCAACGATTGACCAGCAGCGATCGGGACAAAATATTGAGTTTCAAGATCGGCTGAGCTTTGAATCCTATAATATCGGGCATTTGATGACTGCAGGATGTATTCATTATCGGGCGACCGGACAACGTGAGTTGTTGGATATCGCGATCAAAGCAGCCGACTACCTGTATGGATTTTATAAAAAATCCAATCCGACCCTGGCGCGCAATGCTATTTGTCCTTCCCATTATATGGGAACGGTCGAGCTTTATCGGACGACCAAGGACCCGAAATATTTAGAATTGGCCAGGCATCTAATTGAAATTAAAGGTGAAATAGAAGACGGAACAGACGACAACCAAGACCGTATCCCTTTCCGTCAGCAACATAAGGCTACAGGACATGCCGTACGGGCAAGCTATCTTTATGCAGGTGTCGCAGATTTATGTGCCGAGATTGCAGATACGACATTGAGCAATCGTCTTTTTGAAATTTGGGATGATGTCACTAAGCACAAGATGTACATTACAGGTGGTCTGGGATCGCTGTATGATGGTACCTCACCCGACGGAACTTCCTATAATCCCAGTGAGGTACAGAAAATCCATCAGGCATTTGGGCGCGATTATCAATTGCCCAACTTAACTGCGCACAATGAGAGCTGTGCAAATATTGGTAATATGTTGTGGAACTGGCGCATGGCTAATTTTACGGGCGAAGCAAAATACATCGATGTATTGGAGCTGGCACTCTATAACAGTGTACTGTCGGGAATCAGTTTGGATGGCGACAAATTTTTGTATACCAACCCATTGAGTTACTCTTCCGATCTTCCATTCCAGCAGCGCTGGTCGAAAAAGCGGGTTCCTTATATCTCATTATCTAATTGCTGTCCACCCAATATCGTTCGTACGATTGCAGAAGTAGCCAACTATGCTTACGGACTATCCAAAGATGCTGTCACGGTCAACCTGTATGGTGGAAATGAATTGAATACAACATACCAAGGCAAACATATCAACATTGTACAAGAATCCAGCTATCCATGGGAAGGAGCTGCCACCTTCACCTTAAAAGAGTTTCCTTCCGATTATACGTTGAAACTACGGGTACCGGGTTGGGCTGGAAAGGCAGAAATATGGAAAAACGATGTGAAAATCGAAGCAGCGATTGAAAAAGGCTATTCCATACTAGCTGGATTGTGGAAGAAAGGCGACCGCGTTACCATTAAACTACCGATGGAGGTTTCTTTGATGGAGTCAAATCCATTGGTAGAAGAAACGCGTAACCAGGTTGCGGTCATGCGGGGTCCTGTGGTTTATTGTCTGGAAAAGCAGGATGTGGCTGCGGATATCAATATCTTTGATCTGAAGATGAAACAAGGTGAACAGTTCGAGCCAAGACATGAAAATATACTGGGCCAGAATATTGTCCTGCTGGAAGGAAAAGCCTACCGGACAAATGGCACGAAATGGAATTCACTGTACCGTAAAACATCTGATGGGAAGCAGGAGGCCATTCCTGTACGTCTAGTACCCTATTTTGCTTGGGGAAACCGTACATTTGGTGATATGAGCGTTTGGATGCCAGTTTTTTAAAGCGATAAATTTATGACGATGAAAACTTGTTTTTTTGCGATCGTGTTACTGTTGGTCCAATTGAGTAGCCAGGCGAATGTAAGTTTATCGGCGCTCTTTACCGATGGAATGGTGCTGCAGCAAAAAAGTAAAGTCCCTGTTTGGGGCTGGGCAGACCCCCAGACAACAGTAACTTTACAGACCTCCTGGAATGGGCAGAAATATCAAGCGAAAGTGGACAAGCTTGGCCAATGGAAAATTGTAGTGCAAACACCGGCAGCAGGTGGAGCTTATCAGATCAAGATCTCAGAAAAAAATGTGATTGAACTGCACGATATTTTAATCGGTGAAGTTTGGCTGTGTTCGGGCCAGTCGAATATGGAAATGCCTTTGAAAGGCTACCCAGGACAACCCATCCTGGGTAGTACAGAAGCGATCATGAATTCCAAAGACGATCAATTGCGTATCTATACTGTCCCCCGAAATCCACTGTTACAGCCCGCAGCTAACAGTAAACCAAGTGTTTGGAAAAAAGCTGAGCCCCAGTCAGTAGTCGGTTTTAGTGCAACAGCCTATTACTTTGGACGGCAATTGCACAAGACTTTGGGTGTCCCTGTCGGTTTGATCCATAGTAGCTATGGCGGTTCAAATATCGAAGCCTGGATGGAGGCATCTTGGCTAGCAGATCAGAAAGATCTTAAGATCCCCAAACAGGAGGAAGGTTTGAAGGACAAAAACCGTGTTGCGACTATGTTATACAATGGTATGATCCATCCCATTGCCGGTTACGGCATTCGTGGTATCATTTGGTACCAAGGGGAGTCTAATTACGAACGTCCAGATCAATATGAAGTCTTATTCCCCCGGATGGTCGAGAAGTACCGTGCGTTATGGGGAAATAATGAACTTCCATTTTATTTTATGCAAATTGCGCCATTTGATTACGCTTCATTGCCGCCTTATCACATAGGGGGGAAATACAATTCGGCCTATCTACGCGACGCACAGCGTATATCATTGGATAAAATTCCGTATTCTGGGATGGCTGTTACCTTGGATTTAGGCGAACAGAATTGCATCCACCCATCACATAAACAGCAAAGTGGTGAACGGTTGGCCTACCTGGCGTTACACGATAGTTACGGTTTTAGTACACTAAATCTCAAAAGTCCCCTGTATGAAAAATTAGAGATTAAAGGCAGTACAGCGGTACTTTCTTTTAAGGATGCTCCGCTGGGGCTGACGTCATATGGTAAAGAAATAAAGACTTTTGAAATTGCGGGTAAAGATCAGGTTTTTTATCCTGCAGATGCTGTTTTGAAAGGAAAGACCATTATTGTCGCGTCGCTCAAAGTTGAGGAGCCGGTGGCTGTTCGTTATGCATTTAAAGATTTCGTCGTCGGAGAGGTGTTCGGTGCAAATGGCCTGCCCTTAAGCTCCTTCCGTACGGATGATTGGTAAAAAGAAATGATGATTGAAAAACGTATTATAGGTATTCTAATTCTGATAATTGCTTTCTTAAGCCCTGTCGAGGCGCAGGAGTTCAATTTGAAGGACTACAATGTCTCTTGGACAACCCAGAGCAAAAACTCATCTGAATCCATGCCTGTAGGAGGTGGAGATATTGGCCTGAATGTTTGGGTGGAAAATGGCGAATTACTTTTGTACTTGGGTAAGACAGGTGCATTTGACGAGAACAATACCTTGTTGAAGCTAGGTCGCGTTCGCCTCCATCTATATCCCAATCCCTTTGCCGATGGAAAATTCCATCAGGAATTGCAGTTGGACAAAGGTCATATTGTCCTGAGGGGCGAAGGCAAAGGCGTCAAGGCCGAAGTACTGGTTTGGGTAGATGTGTTTAATCCGAATGTACATCTCGAAGTAAGTGCCAATCAGAAGATCAAAGTGGAAGCAGCTTACGAGAGCTGGCGTTTTCAGGATCTGTTTCCTAAGAAGAAGGAAAATAATGCGAATTCTTGGAAGTGGGCACCGCCAAAACCGGTGGTGACGCATAAAGATCAGATTGTGGCAGAAGCAAACAATATTATTTTCTATCATCAAAATCAAGCGACTACCGCGTTTGACCTTGTCGTCGATCAACAAGGCCTGACAACCATTAAAGATTCGTTGTACAACCCATTGAAAAACAGGATTTCAGGTGGTGTTTTAAAAGGTAAGGATTTTGAATACGTTGGCCAGCGTGCAGGGACTTATATGGATACGCCGTACCAATCTTGGATACTCAAAAGTAAAGTGGCAAAGACCAATCATGCGCTTCAAGTGACTTTACATGTAGGGCAACAAGCAAACCTGCAACACTGGAAAACAGCACTGGAGAATCTGGCTATGCCCAAGGCTACATTTGTATCGCCCAAACGAGCGACAGAATCCTGGTGGAAAGCTTTTTGGGATAGAAGTCATATCGTCATCCGGCCTGGCTTAACAGATCCTAATAATGAAGCTTGGCAAGTTGGCCGAAACTATCAGTTGTTTCGGTTTATGTTAGCTTGTAATGCCTATGGGGATTATCCGACAAAATTTAACGGTGGTTTATTCACTTATGATCCTGTTACTATCGACAGTACGTTTATGTTTACACCGGATTTTCGAAATTGGGGCGGAGGTACCCATACGGCACAAAATCAGCGCCTGGTCTACTGGCCATTATTAAAGAGTGGCGATTTTGATCTCTTGCCGGCCCAGTTTAAATTCTACCAGCGTCTTTTGGGGAATGCCGAATGGCGATCTAAATTTTATTGGGGGCATTCCGGTGCAAGCTTTACCGAGCAGATTGAAAATTTTGGTTTACCCAATCCGGCGGAATACAATTGGAAACGACCAAAAGATTTTGATAAGGGCATAGAATACAATGCATGGCTGGAATATGAATGGGATACGGTGCTGGAGTTCTGCATGATGATGCTGGAGACAGAACGTTATAATAAATTCGATATTCATACTTATATACCCCTGATAGAAAGCTGCCTACGTTTTTTTGACGAGCATTACCAATACCGGGCACGTCAACGGGGTAGCAAAGTGCTGGATGATGCCGGGCACCTTGTCTTATATCCGGGTTCATCTGCGGAAACCTATAAAATGGCCTATAATTCGGCTAGCACAATTGCAGCTTTACAGCAGGTAACTAAAGGATTGTTGGCATTACCTGAGGGCTATATCAATACTGAATCGCGTCGTTATTTTCAGGGATTTTTGAACAGAATCCCGCCTTTGCCGCAGCGTGAACTTGGGGGCAAGAAGATGTTGGCTCCGGCGGAACTGTGGGCCCGGGTCAACAACACCGAATCGCCGCAGCTCTATCCCGTCTATCCTTGGGGAATTTACGGTATTGGTAAACCCGATATAGATATTGCCATTAATACCTACACATATGATCCCGATGTGCTTAAATTCAAAAGTCATATCGGCTGGAAGCAGCATAATATCTTTGCGGCACGGTTGGGATTAACGGACGAGGCGAAGCAATTGACGATTTTGAAACTCAAAAATGCGGAACGGCGATTCCCGACTTTTTGGGGGCCGGGCTTTGATTGGGTTCCGGATCATAACTGGGGTGGTTCGGGCATGATCGGTTTACAGGAAATGCTTTTGCAGGTAGCGGATGATAAAATTTACCTTTTTCCGGCCTGGCCCAAAGATTGGGATGTGGATTTTAAGTTGCATGCACCTGGGCAGACCACGGTCGAAGGCAGATTAAAAGAGGGTAAATTATTGGAACTAAAAGTTTTTCCAAAAGAAAGGGAAGCTGCAATTGTCAATCTATTGCAATAGCCATTTGAAATTGTTAGCGAAACAACATGGCGTATCATTGAATTTTAAGCATCAAATTTGGAGCTGGAATATAACATCCTAGGAGCTTGAATGCTTGACTTCGAGGCCAATAAAAATGATACCAAAAAAAGAATAATAACGGGGCTATCCACAAGAATGGGTAGCCCTTTTAACTTTTTTGTACAAAAAATCGAGTCGGTCATAACAGTGCATAACAGTTCTAAAAAACCAAAGAATTAACTTAGTTGCTAAGAACCTAAATAACGTTTATATGAATGCAGTTTTCGGAGTTATATTTCATTTCATAGGCGGATTCGCCTCGGGAAGTTTTTATGTGCCGTACAAAAAAGTAAAAGGATGGTCCTGGGAATCCATGTGGATTTTAGGGGGGCTTTTTTCGTGGATTATTGTTCCGCCTATAGCAGCGATGTTAACAATACCCAATTTTGTCGAGATTATTAAAAACGCGGATAACTCCATATTAGGTTATACATTTTTGTTTGGGCTGCTTTGGGGGATAGGTGGATTAACATATGGGCTTGGTGTACGTTACCTCGGTGTTTCGTTGGGAAGTAGCATCATTTTAGGGCTTAGCATGGTCTTTGGTTCTTTGATGCCCAGCATCTATTATTTTTTCAATAAGGCCGAGGGCAAACATGGAATAGATTATTTTTTTACCACCCAATCTGGCATCTGTATCCTTCTTGGACTTTTAGTCTGTGTGATTGGTGTCTATCTTTGTGGTAAAGCTGGTGTTTCAAAAGAAAAACACTTATCCTCATTATCCTCAGAAAGCAAATCCGATTATAATTTTGGGCTGGGGATCGTTGTGGCAATTGTTTCAGGAATATTAAGTGCTTGTTTCAATTTCGGTATTGAAGCAGGAAAGCCCATGGCTGATGTTGCAAATACATTGTGGAAGTCTGTTAATCCTAATCAAGGCGAATTTCTTTACCAAAATAACGTCACCTATATCGTGATCCTGTGGGGTGGTTTTACGACCAATTTCCTATGGTGTCTTTACCTCTTGATTAAAAACAAAACGTTTTCGGATTATACGAAATCAGAAACACCGAAAGCCAAGAATTTCCTTTTATGTGCTTTAGCAGGAACGACCTGGTATCTGCAATTTTTCTTTTACGGTATGGGAGAGAGCCGACTTGGAAACGGAGCCAGTTCTTGGATATTGCATATGGCGTTTATTATCTTGATATCAAATGCCTGGGGTGTTGCGCTCAAAGAATGGAAAGGAGTAGATCGGCCTACCTACCGTTCCATCATAGCTGGCATCGTGACAATCATCATTTCCATTTGTATCGTAGGATTTGCGAAAACATTAGAAAATTAATATTAAAACAAAATATAGAAGAAGTGAAAACGTACAAACATGTCAATTATTTATGGGACGATCAGAAGGCTCAAGCACTTCGTGGTGATGAGGTAGCTTTGTTGTTATATCGTTCAAATATTCTAGGTGCAGATTTAAGAATCACAAATTATGGCGGTGGTAATACGTCTTGTAAAGTTGTGGAAAAAGATCCTTTGACGGGCGAGGAAGTTGACGTGATGTGGATTAAAGGGTCTGGTGGAGATATTGGAACATTGAAAAAATCAGGTCTTGCGGCGCTTTATTTACAACGTCTTCGCAATTTGGAAAATGTTTATCGTGGTCTTGAACATGAAGATGAAATGGTTGAGTTATTTAACCATTGTATCTATGATTTAGCGTCAAAAGCCCCTTCTATCGATACGCCTTTACATGGGTTCCTACCATTTAAGCATATTGATCATTTACATCCAGATGCTGCAATTGCGATTGCCGCGGCAAAAGATGGAAAAAAGATAACACAGGAATTGTTTAATGGAACCATAGGCTGGGTTGATTGGCAACGTCCTGGATTCGATCTTGGGCTGCAATTGCGTGCCTGCTTGGAAGAAAATCCAGGTATCCGTGGTATCATGCTGGGCTCACATGGCTTGTTTACTTGGGGCGATACAGCATACGAATGTTATATCAATTCCTTGGATGTAATCGAAGCTTGCGCGGAATATCTTGAGCAAAACTATGGCAAAAAAGCACCTGTATTTGGTGGGCAGAAAGTAACTAGCTTGAGCAAGGAGGAAAGAACGTCACAGGCAGCCAAACTCGCTCCTGTTTTAAGGGGTTTCTGTTCCAGTGAACGTCATATGATTGGACACTTCACGGATGATGAGCGTGTATTGGAATTTATCAATTCACATGATTTAGAACGTTTGGCCCCGCTTGGTACTAGCTGTCCGGACCACTTCTTAAGAACTAAAATTCAACCGTTGGTATTGAATCTGGATAAATCAGAAGATTTGGACAACGTGGAGGAGCTAAAAGCGAAATTGACGCCATTGTTTGAAGCGTACCGTGAAATGTATGCACAATATTACGAAAACTGCAAACATGAAAACAGTCCAGCTGTACGCGACAAAAACCCGGTTATTGTTTTGTATCCAGGTGTTGGTATGTTTGCTTTTGCCAAAGACAAACAAACGGCCCGTGTAGCGGCAGAATTCTATACCAATGCAATCAATGTAATGAAAGGAGCCGAAGCTGTAAGTGAATATACTGCTTTACCTCGTCAGGAAGCATTCGATATTGAATATTGGTTATTGGAAGAGGCTAAGCTTCAACGTATGCCAAAGCCAAAAGCTTTATCTGGAAAAATTGCTTTGGTTACTGGAAGCGGTGGCGGTATCGGGAAAGCGATCGCAAAGAAGATGGCTCAGGAAGGCGCTGTTATTGTCTTAAATGATATCAATACGGAACGATTGGAATCCAGTAAAGCCGAATTTGTTGCCGAGTTTGGAAAAGATTCAGTCATCGCTACGATCCTCGATGTAACCAATGCCGAGTCCATTAAGGATGCCTTGAAAGATGCTTCTTTAGCATTTGGCGGTATTGATATTATTGTAAACAATGCTGGACTATCGATTTCTAAAACTATCGAAGATCATACGGAGAAAGATTGGGATTTATTGTACGATGTATTGGTAAAGGGGCAGTTCTTGGTTACTCAGGGAGCGACTTCAATATTAAAAGGGCAGGCAATCGGTGGCGATATCATCAACATCGTCAGCAAGAATGCCTTGGTTAGCGGTCCAAACAATACAGGATACGGAAGTGCAAAAGGTGCACAATTGCATTTAAGTCGTTTATGTGCAGCAGAACTAGGGCCGGCAGGAGTACGTGTAAACGTTGTCAACCCTGATGCAGTTATTTCAGATAGTAATATCTGGGCCGGTGGATGGGCTGAAGGTCGTGCGAAAGCCTATGGCATCACTGTTGCCGAATTGCCTGCTTACTATGCAAAACGGACGCTATTGAATCAGATCATCCTGCCAGAAGACATTGCAAACGCGTGTTTTGCTTTTGTCGGCGGACAATTGCATAAATCTACTGGAAACGTTTTAAACGTTGATGGTGGCGTTGCTATGGCGTTTGTACGCTAATTTTAATATCTTAGGTGTCGCGTTCGGCAAGGGAAAAATGTACGCGACACCTAGCATTTTTACACGATAACCATTAAATCATGATTCTAGATAAGAAAATTATAGATCAGCACAATAACCAATTAAAAGATAAGCATAAAAGGTCGTTTGACTATGTTTCGGCAGATGTTCCACAGGTTGGTGAAATTCTGAATAAACTTCAAAATTTTCAAATTGCTATACCAAGCTGGGCATTAGGTACGGGCGGAACTCGCTTTGGCCGTTTTTCTGGTGCAGGTGAACCAGGCACTTTAGAGCAAAAGCTCGAAGATGTTGGGTTGCTGCATGCACTGAACAAATCAAGCGGAGCAATTTCTTTGCACATCCCTTGGGATATTCCTTCAGATGCGGAAAAAATTAAAACATTGGCATCCTCCCTGGAAATTGGATTTGATGCCGTAAATTCTAATACTTTTCAAGATCAGGCGGGACAGGCGCACAGTTATAAGTTTGGTTCATTGCACCATGTCGATCCAAAAGTTCGTCAGCAAGCGGTGGATCATAATATTGAAGTTATTAACTATGGCAAAGCTGTGGGTTCTAAAGCTTTGACCGTTTGGTTGGCCGATGGATCATCTTTTCCTGGGCAATTGAATTTTAGAGAAGCTTTCCAAAATACGTTATCAAGTTTACAAGAAGTATACAAGCACCTGCCGGAAGATTGGAAACTCTTTGTTGAGTACAAAGCATTTGAACCCTATTTCTACTCCATGACAATTGGTGACTGGGGACAATCCCTTTTGTTAGCAAATAAACTAGGACCCAAAGCATATACATTGGTTGATTTGGGACACCATTTGCCAAATGCAAATATTGAACAAATTGTTTCTTTATTGTTGATGGAAGGAAAACTAGGTGGATTCCATTTCAATGATAGCAAGTATGCTGACGACGATCTGACAGCTGGAAGTATCAAACCATATCAATTGTTCTTGATCTTCAATGAATTGATAGACGGTATGGATGTAAAGGGTATTGACCATGCGAGCGGACTAGGGTGGATGATTGATGCCTCTCATAATCTGAAAGATCCATTGGTAGACCTTCTACAATCTGTTGAGGCAATAAAGATTGCGTATGCACAAGCTTTATTAGTCGATCGTGAAGCATTAAAACAAGCACAGCAAGCAAACGATATCGTCAAAGCACAGGAAATCCTGCAGGATGCGTTTCGTACCGATGTTAGACCGCTTGTTGCAGAAGCAAGACTGAGAAGCGGCGCGGCCTTAAATCCAGTTCAATTATTCAACGAAGAAAATTTACGGAATAAACTTATCGAGGAACGCGGAGTAAATTCTGTAGCTACAGGTTTGTAATTAGGGAAAAAAGAATGAAGGGGAAACCAATACCAGTAGTCGCCATATTCGACGTTGGGAAGACGAACAAGAAATTATTTCTCTTTAACGAGCAGTACCAAATCGTATTTGAACGGTCGGCTCGTTTTTTGGAAACTGTAGATGAAGATGGCGATCATTGTGAGAATTTGGAGAGTTTACGTCTGTCAGTTTTTGACTCGTTGCATGAAGTGTTTCGAAAAGGTGAGTTTGAAATCAAAGCGATTAATTTCACGTCATATGGAGCAAGTTTTGTCTATATTGATAAAGATGGTAGACCTTTGACGCCATTATATAATTATTTAAAAGAATACCCTAAAAAATTGCTGGAATCTTTTTATGCACAATATGGTGGAAAGGATAAATTCGCATTAGAAACCTCCTCTCCAAGCTTGGGGAGTCTGAATTCAGGACTACAGGTCTACCGCTTGTCAAAACTTAAACCAGCTATATTTAAGGAAGTGAAGTGGGCGCTACATTTACCACAATATTTGAGTTATCTGATTTCAGGTCAAGCATATTCTGATATGACAAGTATAGGCTGTCATACTGCACTTTGGGATTTTAAGCAAAATAATTACCATCAATGGGTGCATGATACAGGTATCATCCAAAAAATGGCGCCTATTATGCAAGGAGATCAGTTGTTCAGGGCAACGTTTCCTGGAAGTGGTTATCTTGTAGGGAGCGGTTTACATGACAGCTCTTCGGCTTTGATTCCTTACTTACTGAATTTTCATGAACCCTTTATATTAATCTCAACGGGGACATGGTGTATTTCATTCAATCCATTTAATGATGATCCATTGACAAAAGATGAACTGAATGAAGATTGTCTGCAATACATGACTTACACAGGGAAACCTGTTAAAGCTTCGCGGCTATTTGCCGGCTACGAGCATGAAGAACAAGTGAAACGAATTGCAAATTTCTTTCAGGTCTCAACCGGCAGGTTCAAACAGATTGGTTTGCAATGGAATATCATTGAAAAATACCAAGCATTAGATATTTCGGATGAGTTGTCAGCTTTTTCATCCATTGATTTGAGTCATTTTAATGATTATACCGAAGCTTATCATGTTTTCATGATGCATTTGGTAAAAGCACAGGTAAAAGCGACCTCTTTAGTCTTAAAGAATAAGGGCGTGCAACGCATATTTGTAGATGGTGGTTTTAGCCGTAATGTTATTTATATGACGTTATTGGCACAAGCCTTTCCAAATAGTGAAGTTTTTGGAGCATCAATGGCCCAGGCTACGGCATTGGGGGCTGCATTGGTCATCCATGATCACTGGAATACGCAGGCAATGCCAAATGATATCATTGAGTTGCGCTATTTTAGGACCAAACAGCAACCGCAGGTATAAAATAGAGTTTGTGTAAATAAGAATCTAGTTTTTTTTATTAGTTATCGTGAGAGGTCAGGCAACTTGTTGTCTGGCCTGTTTTTTTGATGGATTATATAGACCTCGTTGGGACTTATAAGATAAAAGGTTTCCAAACGGGAGTAAGGAAACCTTTATTAAAAACCTAAAATTATGAATAATTATACCAATTATTATATGATATGTAAAAGTGTTAAATTTTAATGGTTCGGCTGTCCTGAACTGTTGATAGCGTACTTTGTGTTTTTAAAGGACAGGAAAGCGCAGGGTGGTCTGATCAATTTGAAAAATTATATTTGAGTGTCCTAAATTAATAGAACTTAAAGATGAAGAGATTAATCTTAACGATTGGATTTTTTATACAGCTCTGTAGCCATATTTTATTTGCCGAACAGATTGTTTGGGAATTTCGCTTTGGTGATGTTAAAAAAGACCAGACTGCAATTTCTTTAAGAGAAGCACAGGCTTATAGCGACACGCAGGGGTATGGATTTGCGTTTTCAACGGAAAAGAACGTGACTATTGATCAAAAGAATAAAATGCTGTTAAGTGACAAACCATTTTATTTCTCTGTAAAAGTTCCTGAAGGAAATTATAAAATTACGATCACTTATCGTGGCTTAAAAGATAAACCCTATTATAGTACAGTACGGTCAGAATCAAGGAGATTACAGGTAGAAAATCAGGAAGTTGTGCCAAATAGATCCGTAAATAGGACTTTTGTTGTACATATTAAGGATCCAAAGATTGCTTCCGGGGGAAGGGTTGGGCTGAAGAAACCGCGGGAGTTGCAAAAGTTGGACTGGGATGATAAGCTGACTTTGGAGTTTCAACAAACAAATTGTATTTCGGCGATTCGTATTGAATCGATAAGCAATGTTCCAACGGTATTCTTAGCAGGAAATTCCACAGTAGTGAATCAAGAAGATGAGCCCTGGGCGTCCTGGGGACAAATGATCCCGCGTTTTTTTGATGCAGGTGTAGCCATTGCTAATCATGCTGAATCTGGCTTAGCATTAAGTTCGTTTTTGTCCTCAAAAAGATTGGAAAAAATTCTCTCTGTCACCAAACCAGGAGACTATTTATTTATCGAATTTGGGCACAATGATCAAAAAGAAAAGGGAGAAAATGCAGGTGCATATAAAGGATACAGTGAGCGATTGCGTTATTTTGTTCGTGAATTTCGAGCGAAAGGTGGTATTCCGGTAATTCTAACTTCGACAGCACGACGTTCATTTGATGAACAAGGACATTTGGTTCATACTTTAGGTGACTTTCCTGATGCAGCTCGTAAAGTTGCGGCAGAACTTCAAGTCCCCTTGATAGATCTCAATAAGAAAACAAGTTTATTTTATATGGCACTAGGAGTTGAGGGATCCAAACAGGCATTTGTCCACTATCCTGCGCATACTTTCCTAAATCAGGAAAATGCACTGGCTGATAATACCCATTTTAATCCTTACGGTGCTTATGAAATTGCAAAGATGGTACTAACTGGAATTAAAGAAAATCAATTGGCGATTGCGGGACATATCGTCGATTTTCAAGGCTTTGATCCACAGCAGCCAGACGATTTTAAATCTTGGTATTGGCCACCAAGTCTAATTAATAGCGTTGTAAAACCAGATGGCAATTAGTTTTGTATTGATATAATGTGAGGGCCGAACGAGAGATTTGTTCGGCCTTTTTTATGCATGAATAGTTTGTTCAATTTGAGCTTTCAACTCAAAATCTTAAAAGCTTGCTCACAAGCTTTGTGTTTCTGGTCGACAAGGTTGTAAAATACAGATAATTATTTACGACCTTATCAGGACAGCGCGAAGAAGAATCTGCTAACCATGATACTACAGGACAGTGGATGCCAGCATATTTAATAAAATTGTATCATAGATACCACTGATTATAGGCAATCAACATAAAACCATTCACAAGCATAACTTGATACAAACCGCTCATTGGAAGTTTTTAAGGATAAATAAACGTAACATATCAATGACAGTTTACTCTTTGATTATGCATTTGTGTTTTATAATTGTAATTTTTACATTTATAAATATTTCTGATTAATTATAACCAATGGAACGAGCTATATTCACATTAAGAGCCTGCTCTTTTTTTCTTGTAAAAGCAATTTGCTTTTTTTGTCTATTTTGGATTTTCAGTACGCCTGCATATGCCTATAGCAGCACGATTTCTGAACCAGATTCGGCCTATTTTTTTGCTTATGCAAAAGAAAAGAATGCTGGTAGAGAGGGGCTATTATATGCCTGGAGTTTGGACGGAAAACAATGGAATTCCATCGGGACAGATCTTGCCTTTGTAAAGTCAGATTATGGTCGTTGGGGATCAGAAAAACGGATGATAAATCCTGTATTGTTTCCTCGAAATAGTGGCGGTTGGTCCTGTGCGTGGCAATTAAGTCCTGAAAGTAATGGTTCCTATGCATATACCTTTACCACTGATTTTTTTAATTGGGGCCGGCAAGATTATTATGTCTCATTAAAAGATTTGGATAAATCAACAGAGGCGCTTGTAAAAAACAGTTTGTTGGGCCGTGAGAATATTTCCATGAATGGCGAAAGTTTACATGGAACAAAGCTGAAAGTTTCATGGTCTGTTATTAAAGAATTAATCAAACATTATGATCTCGCATTGCTTAAGCAAAAGCAATGGTCCGAACGAAGTGTTGACGATGAGGTCCGTTTCCCGGGTCTCAAACCATTGGATGTTAAACTGACACCGAATATAGGCCATAGTAAGTCTATCAGTGATATGTTGGTGGGCGTGTTTTTTGAAGATATTAATTATGCCGCAGACGGAGGTCTATATGCGGAATTGATTCAAAATAGAGATTTTGAATATAAATTGAGCGATAAACAAGGGCATGACAAAAATTGGAACGAGAAAACAGCTTGGAGTATGGATGGCTCGGGACAATTTCATGTTGACAGTATAAATCCCATTCATCCAAATAATAAACATTATGCCAGGCTGCAAGGTGAAGGTATTCTAAGAAATAGAGGCTACGATGGGATTGCCTTGAATAAGAACGAACGCTATGATCTTTCATTTTTTGGACGGGGCGCTGCGGTTAAAGGGCGTCAACTAAAAATCCGGATAAGTACAAAAGACGGAAAGGTCCTCGATGAGAAATCCTTAATTGTTGACAGTAAAAACTGGAAAAAATATCAAATGGTATTGACAGCCAATGCAACTAGTAAGGATGCCGTATTAGAATTTGTATTTACAGATCGACAACAATTGGATTTGGATCTGATTTCTTTATTCCCTCAGCATACATTTAAAGGGCGTAAGAATGGATTACGGAAGGATCTGGCCGAGGCTATTGCGGCTTTGAATCCGCGTTTTGTCCGTTTTCCGGGGGGCTGTTTAGCCCATGGCGATGGTATCGAAAATATCTACCATTGGTCCAATACTGTAGGGCCTTTAGAAAGCCGTGTGCCACAACGAAATATGTGGGGATATCACCAAACTGTTGGTTTAGGATATTATGAGTATTTTCAATTTTGTGAAGATATAGGTGCTTATGCTGTCCCAGTAGTGGCGGCTGGGGTACCCTGTCAAAATTCGGGCGCTCATGGTCATCCATTGGGCGGACAACAATGTGGTATTCCAATGGAAGATATGGATGACTATATCCAGGAAGTACTTAATCTGATTGAATGGGCCAATGGGGATAAAAATAGTACCTGGGGAAAGGTACGTGCAGCAGCGGGGCACCCCGAACCATTTCATCTAAAATATATTGGTGTAGGTAACGAAGATTTAATATCGAATGTTTTCGAGGAACGTTTTACCATGATTTACAATGCTATCCGTGCAAAATATCCCGAAATACAAGTTATTGGAACTGCAGGGCCATTTTTTGAAGGAACCGACTATGTAGAGGGCTGGAAAATTGCTGATAAATTGAACGTACCTATTATGGACGAACACTACTATCAGACACCAGGCTGGTTTATTCATAATCAAGATTTCTATGATAAATATGATCGGAGTAAAGCACAGGTGTATTTGGGCGAATATGCTGCTCATATTCATGGACGTGCGAGTACCTTGGAAGTGGCATTGGCTGAAGCGGCATATCTCACAGCATTGGAAAGAAATGGTGATGTCGTTAAGATGGCCTCTTATGCGCCACTGTTAGCCAAAGATGGCTATACACAATGGCGTCCGGATCTTATTTATTTCTCCAATACCGATGTAAATTTAACACCATCCTATTATGTACAGCAATTATTTGGGCGTAATAACGGAACAGAATATATTCCGGTAGAAGCAGTTTATTCTAATGCTGCCGTTGAGGTACAGAAGCGTGTGGCATTTTCTATTGTTAAAGATCCGAAAGATCAATCGCTCATTATAAAACTGGTTAATATCTTACCTGTTGCCATCAACATCGAATTGGAATTAGATCATCTTAATCTGAAAGCTGATACGGCCCTTGTTTCTCAGTTGACAGGAAAACTGGAAAGTACAACGGCAAAACCCGAAGAAAAGACCATGGCCGTCGAAAAACTTAAAAAACAACAATTGCCGCCTTATTCGTTAACCATTATCCGAATTCAATCGGGTGCAAAATAGCCCAATTCAACTCATATGATACATCCAGCTTTGAAGAAAAAGTCTATTTTAGTTTTTATTAATCTCTGTTCGGCAATTGTGCCGTTGTTTGCCAATTCAGGATTCAATCTGATCAAAAATAATCGGGCTGCGAATATCTATTATGGAGGCAGTAACCCTGTGGTTGAAACCACATTGGAACTGTTGGCTGCAGACGCACAGCAGGTTGGCCAATCTGCTTTTAAACGAATCGACAATGCAGATGCCGGAGCGGTTATAATTGGGGAATTAAATGATCCAATTATCGACAAATTGATAAAGGATCATCACATTTCTCTCTCAGATATCAAAGATAAATGGGAGGCTTTTTATCTGAAAGTAATTCAAATGGAAAAAGTACCAACTCTGTTGATTATCGGGTCTGATGCTAGAGGTACGGCATACGGTGTGATGGAAATTTCCAGAAAATTAGGTGTTTCTCCATGGAGTTGGTGGGCAGATGTGGTTCCCCGTAAAAAATCAACGATTTCTTTGCCTGCCGATTTTGAAGACAAGCAATTTCCTAAAGTGCAATTCCGGGGGATTTTTATAAATGACGAGGACTGGGGATTGACGCCTTGGAGCAGTAAAACCTATGAGCCCGAAGCAAAGTTGGATGCAGGAATTGATCCAGCGAAAACAAAAAAAATGGCTACGGTCGGGCCTAAGACGTACGCCCGTATTTTTGAATTATTGTTACGCCTTCGAGCCAACTCGATCTGGCCAGCGATGCATGAAGTAACTGTCCCTTTCTATTTTGTCCAAGGAAATCGGGAAATGGCCGAAAAATATGGAATATATATCGGCTCATCGCATTGTGAGCCCCTCGCTCGAAATAGTGCGACGGAATGGGATATTGTAGGTCAGGGCCCCTATAACTATTTGACAAATAAAAATGAAATTATTAATTATTGGTCCAATCGGCTTAAAACACTCGGTCAATCTCATCATATATTTACACTTGGTATGCGTGGGAAACACGATGGAGCAATGGAGGGTGTCAAAACAATAGCCGCATATAAAGATGCCTTCAATGAGGTCCTCAAGGATCAGACGGATCTATTAAAAAAATATGTCAATTTAGATCCAACGAAAATTCCCCAAGTCGTTATACCCTATAAGGAGGTATTGGACGTCTACCGCGCCGGTATAGCTATTCCTGACTATGCTACATTGATGTGGTGTGACGATAATTATGGCTATATTACTCATTTTCCAGATCAGAAAGAAAGAAAAAGAACAGGCGGTAATGGACTTTATTATCATGTTTCCTACTGGGGTAGGCCGCATGACTATCTTTGGTTGTCGACGATGAGTCCGGCGCTGATCTATCAGCAGCTTTATACAGCTTATCAACATGATGTTAAAAAAATGTGGATTGTCAATGTTGGGGATATTAAGCCTGCTGAATACCAAATTGAACTCCTGATGGATATGGCATGGAATATGGATCAGGTAGAGAAAATAGGCATCTATCAGCATATGAGCCAATTTTTGCAACGGGAGTTTGGACATCGTTTGGCGAAGAAGATCGTGCCGATTATGCAGGAACATTATCGGTTGGCTCATATTCGAAAGCCTGAGTTTATGGGAAATACACGTACGGAAGAGAAAGATCCAGCCTATAAAATTGTTAAAGACCTACCCTGGTCCGAACAGCAGATTCAAAAGCGATTATTACAGTATAAACATATTCAAGATGCAGTCACCGCAATTGAGGCATCAGTTCCTTTGGAGCGAAAGGATGCATATTTTGAATTAGTCCTGTATCCGGTTGTTGCAGCGGCAAAGATGAATGAAAAACACCTTTATGCACAGTTGGCTCGTCATGGCAAAGCTGAATGGCAAAAAAGCCACGATGCCTATGATAAAATCGTTTCCTTAACTGCGCAATACAATGCCTTGAATAAAGGTAAGTGGAAGGGTATGATGGATTATAAACCAAGAAATCTTGCGGTTTTCGATAAGATTGTAGAAGAAAACGCTGTTGTTCCTATGGTCAATGATGATCAGCCCGCCAAGAGGATTCCTGGTAAAGATTTAAAAGGCTCAATCGGATATGAAGGGTTGGGCTATCAAGGGCAGGCCGCAGCGATCCCATTGGGCGTAGAAGCTAGTTATAGACTCAAGGGATTAGAGGGCGATTCTGTTACCATTGTCATCCACTTGCTGCCTACACACCCGGTCTCTTCAGATGATTTACGTTTTGAAGTTTCCTTGGGGCAACAGCATTCGCCTGCCATTTCCTATAAAACCATCGGACGAAGTGAAGAATGGAAAGAGAATGTCTTGCGCAACCAGGCTATTCGAACGATTAAATTTAAGGTAGCTTCATTGCAACAGAACATATTGCGTATCAAAGCGCTTGATGAGGGCGTAGTGATTGATGAAGTAACACTATATTTGGATTAAAGTATTCGTTTCCTACTGTGTAATGGAAACTCGTTATAAACTTATTCATAAGATTGTATAAATGAAAAAACAATTTCTAGTCACGCTCTTGGTTATTTTGACCTGTCTCGTTAAGGCACAATCTCCGGTATACCTTTTCTCCTATTTTGTGGGCAATGGCGCCGACGGGTTACATCTTGCTTATAGTTTAGACGGTTTGAAATGGGAACCATTGAATCAGGGAAAAGCTTTCTTAGTACCAACGGTAGGAAAAGATAGACTGATGCGTGATCCTAGTATTTGCCAGGGTCCTGATGGTACCTTTCACCTTGTGTGGACAACAGGCTGGTGGGATAAAATTATCGGATATTCCTCTTCCAAAGACTTGATGCATTGGACCGATCAAAAAGCAATACCTGTCATGGTAGATGAGTCTGATGCTAAAAATGCATGGGCTCCGGAGCTTTTTTACGACAAAGACACAAAAGAATATTATATCATTTGGGCCACGACAATTCCTGGTCGACATAAAGAGGTGCAGACAAGCGATAGTGAAAAAGGCTTAAACCACCGGATGTATAGTGTGACGACAAAGGATTTTAAACGTTTTTCAAAAACCAAGTTATTTTTTGACCCTGAATTTAGTGTCATCGATGCAGCCATTATACAACAGGCCAATAAGGAATATATGATGGTGCTGAAAAATGAAAATTCTAATCCGCCGGAGAAAAACCTTAGAATCACGACAACAAAGAATTTAGCCAAAGGATTTCCGACTACTGTCTCTCAACCAATCACAGGCGGTTATTGGGCGGAGGGTCCTGCTCCGCTGCAAGTAGGGGAGTATATATATGTATATTTCGATAAATACCGCGACCATAAGTATGGAGCTGTAAGAAGCAAAGATGGTATCAACTGGGAAGATGTTTCTGATCTGGTGAGCTTTCCGAAGGGAGTACGTCATGGAACAGCTTTTACGGTCAACCAAACGGTTTTATCAACTTTATTAAAAGTAAACTGATAGCTTTTTTAACATGAAGAAAATCCTCTTTTCCTTTATTTTGGCAGGCATTGCGTTCAGCACACAGGCTAAAGTCACATTACCACATGTTTTTGGATCGAATATGGTACTTCAGCAAGGAAAACCAGTGGTGGTATGGGGGCATGCGGATCCTCAGGAAAAGATTGAAGTCAGATTGAAAGGTTTGACAAGAAAAACAGTGGCCAATCAAAAGGGAGCATGGAGCGTTACCTTTACAGCTCAAAAAGCAAGTTTCGATGCATTTACTATGGAAGTAAAGGGAGATAATACAATTTTGCTGAAAAATGTTGTTGTTGGTGAAGTTTGGCTATGTTCGGGGCAGTCTAATATGGAGTATACGATGCAGTTACGTAAGGGTTATAAGAAGCCTGCTGTAGGCGTTGATCGGGCGGAGGAAGAATTGCGACAACCTGAAAATCCAAAAATTCGCTTATTCCTTGTTGCCAAAAAGAAAGGGCAGCAGGACGATGTGGAAACGAAGGGATGGGAAGTAGCCGATCCGAATTCACTCGCGCAATTTTCGGCTCCGGGTTATTTCTTTGGAAAGACCCTGCAACAGCAGCTGAATGTTCCCGTGGGATTGATCAGTTCATCCTGGGGTGGCAGTAGGATAGAGCCATGGACACCTTTGGAAGCCTATCAAAACTCCAGCACTTTTAAACAGGAAACCCGAAATGGTGAAACGAAAATTGAAAATGCTGTCGCGGGGGAAATGTATGAAGCCATGATTCGTCCATTAGCGCCTTTTGCGATGAAAGGATTTATCTGGTATCAAGGTGAAAGCAATCTGATGTTTGAGGATGCACGTTACTATGCAAAACAAAAATTGCTGATTGATACCTGGCGTAAAAACTGGAAGGACAAAAATATGCCTTTTTACTATGTACAGATTGCCCCTTATTATTATAGTAAAAGAAAGGATAAAACACAGCATAATGTAGAGGCGTTGCCTTGGTTTTGGGAGATTCAGACAAAATGCATGGACATTAAAAATTCGGGAATGGCTGTCGTCACAGATTTGGTCGACGACCTTTCTGACATACACCCATCCTATAAATGGGAAGTAGGACGTCGTTTGGCATTATGGCCACTGGCATTTGATTATGGTCAAAAGAATATTGTTTTTTCAGGCCCACAATATAAAAGTAAAAAGATAGTCGGAAATAGCGTGGTCCTGAACTTTAAGTATATTGGCAGCGGATTGCAATGTAAAGGCGATCAATTGACCTGGTTTGAGATTGCTGGGGCAGATGGCAGGTTTGTATCTGCTGAAGCGAAGATCGAGGGTGATCGTGTTATTGTATCTGCAGCATCGGTAAGGTCTCCAAAACAGGTTCGCTTTGGTTGGCATGAAACAGCGCGTCCCAATTTTTTTAATCAGGAAGGACTACCTGCATTACCTTTTAGAACGGAGTAGTATGTTTTTGAGTGTTATAAAAAAAGGTTTTCAAACGGAGAGAATGAAAACCTTTAAAATAACCAATTAATCCTAAATTTATGATAAAAAATATGATGCTATTTTATGGGTGTTCCTTTGATAAACCTCATCTGGTTTTATCTAAATTATAATTTACGTACTTACCATTTAAATTGGGGAATAGCCAATTTAGTAAGACAAGTTTAAGTATACCGAATTGATTTGTCATCCTGTGCTGTTCTGTAACAACGGGATGGTCTGCCTGGGTATAGATGTTGAAGACCAAAGCTATTCAGGTAAGTTCAGGATGCTTAAGTGTCCTGAACTTTTTATTTTAGAGGTTTGCTAATACAATGAATAAACCTATGCTTCAAATTCGAATTGTCTTCTTTGCTTTGATATACACTATCATGGTACATATTGCTTCAGCGCAGGTGGTGAAAGAAATACACTATCTCTCGGGAACGGACAATGTTCATACGGTCAATTGGGACTTCTGGGTGACTGGTGGACGCAAGGCTGGAAAATGGGATAAGATCGCAGTTCCCAGTCATTGGGAACAACAGGGTTTTGGGGCTTACAACTATGGTCGGGATTATGTGACCTACGGTAAGAATTTCATCTTTCATGATGAGAAAGGTTTGTATCGGCATCAATTTACTGTTCTAAAAAACTGGAAAGGTAAAAAAATAAGTCTTGTGTTTGAAGGTTCGATGACGGACACCGAAGTTAAGATCAATGGAAAGCTGGCCGGAGATATCCATCAGGGTGCTTTTTATCAGTTTAAATACGATGTTACCGACAAGATCACCTTTGGCAAGGCCAATATATTGGAGGCTACTGTGTCAAAAATGTCTTCCGATAAATCCGTTAACAATGCGGAGCGTCTGGCGGATTATTGGATTTTAGGCGGTATTTATAGACCCGTATACCTTGAGGCGACAGCACAGGAACATATCAGCTGGACGGCTATTGATGCAAAGGCAGACGGAACTTTTCGAAGCAATGTGCACTTAGAGGGGCTCTCTAAGGCCAATAAACTATCGGTAGAGATCAAAGATCTGAAGGGTAATGTGATCGCTATTCAACAGTTTCCAATTACTGCGAAAGACTCAGTGAAATTGGTCGAAATGAAAGTAGAAAACCCTTTATTATGGACCGCCGAGACACCAAACCTATATCAGGCCATCTATACCTTGTGGAATGGGAAGAATAAAGAATATCAATATCAAGATCGCTTTGGTTTCAGAACAATTGAAGTTCGCGAAGGAGACGGCATTTATGTCAATGGTGTAAAAGTGAAGATGAAAGGTGTTAATCGTCATGTATGGTGGCCCGAAACCGGACGGTCGGTAAACGCGCAATTGGATCTGAACGATGTTAAATTGATCAAAGAAATGAATATGAATGCGGTCCGCTGTTCGCATTATCCTCCAGATAGATCTTTTTTGGCATATTGCGATTCATTGGGCTTATATGTTTTGGATGAATTGGCTGGCTGGCAAAAAGCATACAGTACCGTTGTGGGTAAAAAGTTGGTGCGAGAAATGGTTATTCGAGATGCTAACCATCCTTCCATTATACTTTGGAGCAACGGCAACGAAGGTGGACATAATAAAGAACTTGTAGACGAGTACAAGAAATATGATCTTTCGGCGAGAACAGTAATTCATGCACATCATAGACCGGGAAATGCAATCAATGGAATCGACTGTAACCATTATGAAGATTTTTATTCGACAAAAAAAATTCTGGAAGGACCAAATATTTATATGCCAACCGAATTTCTCCACGCACAGGATGATGGCGGTGCTGCGGCAGGATTGGCGGATATATGGGAGCTGCACTGGAATGCCAAATTAGGTGCCGGCGGATTTATTTGGGATTTTGCAGATGAAGGTATCGTACGTACAGATTTCAATAATGTGATTGATGTCAACCGCGTAAATGCCCCTGATGGAATTCTTGGGCCACATCGCGAAAAAGAGGGCAGTTTCTATGCCATTCGGGAGATCTATGCACCTGTACATATTACGATGAAGAAATTACCTGTTGACTTCAACGGAACTATTTCGGTGGAAAATCGTTATCATTTTACCGATCTGAAAAACTGTCGATTTGAGGGTAAACTGATTACGTATCAACAACCTTATGCGGATGAATCGGGTGTGGATTCAGTGCTACATCTACACGTCGATAGTCCCATATTGCCTCCAACACAAAAAGGAAACTTGCAGTTGAATTTACCGAGCGACTGGAAACAATATGATGCGCTGATATTGACTGCGATTGATCCACATGGGGAGGAAATTTATACTTGGACCTGGCGTGTAAAATCCAATCAAATGCTTACTGCGGAAATTCTGCCGTTGAAATCTTCTACCGATGTTGAAGTGAAAGAAGACAGTGCGAATTATATCCTTAAGGCAAACGGAATAACAGCTATGATTTCCAAAAAAACAGGATTATTGGTTGATCTGGCCAATGATTATAGCATGAAATTGGCTTTCAATAATGGTCCGGTGCTTATCGATGGACAGGCGGAGCTGAAAAGTGCTAAACGTTGGAAAGACGGAAAAAATGAAGCTGTTGAGTTTATGTTTGATGGTAACCTAAGTTTTATCCGTTGGATGATGCGCCCAGACGGGTGGTTAAAACTTGATTATGCTTATAATATGGCAAAAACGGTGCCTTATGCCGGAGTAAGCTTCAACTTTCCTGAAAACTATATTATTGGGGCCAAATGGCTTGGTAATGGCCCTTATCGCGTATGGAAGAATAGGATGCAAGGTGTCACACTAAATACATGGGAAAAAATGTATAATGACGGAAAAGCAGGTATTGGGCCATGGACATTTCCTGAGTTTAAAGGCTACTTCTCGGATGTTAGTTGGATACAATTCAATACAGTGCAAGGGAAGTTTTTGGTTGCAACAGATCAGGAAGAGTTATTTGTGCGATTATTCGAGTTCTACGGAATTTCCGGTCCCAAAGGTTATCCGCAGTTGCCGACGGGGGATATTTCCTTTTTGGATGCTATTCCTCCTATTGGAACAAAACTGGCGTTGGGAATCAATGGAAATGCTGCGGTGAATGGATCCGCAGGTGAGCTTAATCAAATGGATAAAAAGATTAATCGGACACTCTATTTTTACTTTGGTACCCCGAAGGGCGAAAAAGAAAATACGCAATTTGTGATGCCTAAAGTAAATGTATTGACAGATTAATCGGATGCTTTATATATAAATTGGTTAAACGAAAAATAGGCTTTTCAATTCAATTGAAAAGCCTATTTTTTGAGTGAGATGCTGTTTTTTTTTTGCTGTTCAAATGCTTATAAGCCAAGTTTCTATAACGGGAAGGAGCTTTTTTCAATTAAGCTGCGTATTATTATTTGATGATAAAGTCTTTGACATTTTGATTTTGGATTGCCGTTGAGGTAACGTTCTTAAGTTGTACATCCTTCAATTGAACTGTGTGAATGGGAAGTTCCGGATTACCGTTGATCTTGGATACAAACTGACCTACTTCAGCTTTAATGTGAGAAAGATAGACATTCGTTATTGGCGTTAGTTTTTTTACCTTGGTAGGTACCAAACTTCGCCATTGATAGAGGACATCAGTATCAATTCCAAGTATACCCTCTTTTACGTTTTGGGCTTTGATATTTGAAAAATAAATGTTTTTTACGTAACCGCCCATACGTTCGTTGGTTTTGATGAAGAGTAGATGCATGAGTTTCTCATTGGGCAGTACAATGCAATTGTCCACATAGATATTCTCGATTCCGCCAGAGAGTTCGCTCCCAACAGCCAGGAGTTGGTGCCCGTCACGGATCTCGCAATTGCGGATCACAATATTTTTTGTTGGCGTTTTCAGTCGCCAGCCTTCGGGATTTCTGCCAGACTTCAGTGCGATGGCATCGTCCCCTTGGTCAAACACGCAATTTTCAATCAATACATTCTGACTCATTTCAGGGTCAATTCCATCATTGTTATGGCCATGGGCGTAGATGTCGATTCCGCGTATAAGCGCATCTTTCGTTAAGTAGAGATGTAAGGTCCAGAAAGGACTGTTACGGATCTTAATATCTTCGACCCTAACATGTTGGCAGCGGTTAAATTGAATAAATTGCGGTCTAAGGTTGGACGTGTCATTGACCATAAGGCGTTGTTCGACAGGTACCCCTTCTTGCGCCCAGTTATAGAGATTTTTGATGCTTTCCATATGCGGTTTTGGTCTTGGAAACCATTTTTCCCAAACAGTCAGATCTGCTTTTATGGTTCCTTTACCAGTAATGGCAACATTTGTTGCTTCATATGCGTAGATCAGTGGGGAGTAGTTATAGCATTCTAGTCCTTCCCAGCTACTGTGAACAGCAGGTAAATAGTCTTTCGGGTCGCCCGAAAATAATAAGGTCGCCCCTGCACTGACATGTAAGTTGACATTGCTCTTTAAATGTATTGCCTTTGTTGACCATTCACCTGGAGGAATGATGATATTGCCACCTGATGTTGTCGCTAGAGCAATTGCAGTCGCGATTGCTGTGGTAGTACTTTCTTTGTCGCCCTGACGTGCACCAAAATCGCGGATATCGTAATTTTTACAATGCTCGAAATTTGGAACTTTAAATACTGGAATTTTAAAAGGAGCTTTGATGTTAATATCGTCTTGGTTGATCTTGCTGATCTGCGCGAAGCTCAATCGAGTAAAGGCGATTGATAGTAACATAAAGGTGAAAATTGATTTATATTTCATGTTAATAATTATTCATGAGCTCGCAAGCTCGGTTTGTTTTTTTAAGGCCATATGGAATATCTAGTTTATTTTTCATCGGTGTTTGTGTTATACAATCGTGGACATTTCATAATTGATCAGTACAGTGTTTCGAAGGAGATCCTAAGCAATTGATTAAAAGAATAATTCCTAAAAATAAGGAACAATCAAGGGGGAACCTAATTTTACCAAGCAGGACAGTACAAGGTGGTTGTGGATATATTTTCTTGAGGATAAGTTCTCACCAAATTCATACGAATTCCTGACTGCAGGCGGATTGTTAAAACGATGTCTACATAGTGAATGCACTCTTAAAAGGTGGACTCAACGTGGACTCATTGTGGTTACAGTCAAGAGTTGGTCATCAGTTGGTATGGAGGTGGTGTCGGGAATTCTATAACAAATATATTACGAGCAGCTTTAAATCCTTGTTGTTGGGTTTACTATCAATGAAAATGAAGATGTATTGACTGTGTAATCGAGTTTGTTCAGGATACTACAGGACGGCTTTTGTTAAAAATGTTGATACTTTTAAAACTAGCTACTTATTTAGGTATCCTTAAATACGCTAATCAATTTGACGGTATTGTCTGCGCGTTTTAAATAAGCTGTAGACGAGCAGGGACACAAGACTTAATAAAACTTAATATTATGAAAAAATTCTCTCGATTTTTACTTCTGCTCACATCAATTGCGATTTTGTCCAATGCACATGCGCAAGGAAAGTTTCCGGACGGAACAGCAATCTCAAAATGGTTCGAGACTGTAAAATCGATTGAGATCGAAACGCTCGGAAAGAAATTTCTTATTACGGATTTTGGTGTGGTCGCAGATAGTACCATCGTGCAGACGACCAAAATTCAACAGGCTATTGATAAGGCATATGAAAGCGGTGGAGGTGTAGTCATAGTACCTAAAGGTGTCTATCTGAGTGGATCATTATTTTTTAAACCGAAGACACATTTACACTTAGAAGAAAGGGCTGTACTGAAAGGAAGTGATGACATTGCAGATTTTGCGCTAGCGGAGACTCGTATGGAAGGTCAAACAGTGAAGTATTTTTTGGCGCTTGTCAATGCAGACCAGATGGATGGATTTACAATTTCGGGCAAAGGTACACTCGATGGAAACGGGTTACGTTATTGGCGATCATTTTGGCTGAGAAGGCAGTTTAATCCACAGTGTACAAATATGGACGAAATGCGTCCACGTTTACTTTATGTGTCCAATAGCAAAGATGTACAGATTTCAGGCATTCGCTTGATCAATTCACCTTTTTGGACCTCGCATTATTATAAATGTGAAAATCTCAAATTGATCGGTTTACATATTTCAGCACCAAAGGAACCAGTGAAAGCACCTAGTTCCGATGCGATCGATTTGGATGTCTGTCGTAATGTATTGATTAAAGATTGTTACTTATCCGTTAACGATGATGCGATTGCACTAAAAGGCGGTAAAGGACCGAAGTCCGATAAGGATCCTAACAACGGCCCTAATTCAAATATTATTATTGAGAACTGTTTTTTTGGATTTTGTCATAGTGCACTGACCTGTGGCAGTGAATCTATCCATAGCTATAACGTGATTTTTAGGAACAATACCTTAGATAAAGCACGCAAGCTGCTGCAGTTAAAGATGCGCCCAGATACGCCACAGGAATATGAAAACATTTTGATCGAAAATGTAAAGGGGAATGTCAATAGTATGTTGTTTATCAAGCCTTGGACCCAATTTTTTGATTTGAAGGGTGAGAAAGGTATAAAAATGTCGTATGCAAGAAATATTGTCCTGCGCAATATAGATCTGGATTGCGACATCGTATTTGATGTGCTCAATTCTGAACAATATGTACTGTCGGATTTTACATTTCAAAATATGCACGTCCGTGTGGCCAAAGACCCAGTGATTCACAAGGAATATATTAAAAACTTTGTCCTAAATGATGTAACCGTTAATAATAAAAAGCAATAATATGGACCAGTCTATTGCTATGATTTACACCTTTGAATGATGAAGACAAAACTTATTCTTTTGACAGGAGCACTGATCGGTTCTCTTGCTGTTTCAGGCCAACGTAAAATGGAGTTTTTGGATCGGGGTATGGTCGGCGTAAAAACAACGGATAACTCCGTTTTTTTAAGTTGGCGTTTGCTTGGTACCGACGATTTTGATACGGCCTTTGCAATTTATAGAAAGGAAGGGAATGGCAAGCAGAAAAAACTGAATACTTCACCATTGACCAAAGGGACTAATTTTTTGGATGATCATGTCGATTTGAATCAAGATGTGACTTACATTTTAGATATAGTAACCGGAGGTAAAGAAAAAGAAGTTGCCAAACTGACCTTATCGAAAGATCAAAAAGTACAGCAGTACTTAAATATTCCATTACGCACTCCTGCAGGATATATGCCTGGGGATGTTTCTGTGGGCGATCTGGATGGCGATGGAACTTATGAACTTATTGTTCACCAGACTGGTGTTGGACATGACAATGCACACAATGGGATTACTTCGGAACCTATTTTTCAAGCATATAAACTAGATGGTACTTTTCTCTGGGAAATCAATTTGGGTAAAAATATCCGAGAGGGAGCACATTATACCCAATTTATGGTTTATGACCTCGATAGTGATGGTCGTGCGGAGTTAGTCTGTAAAACGGCCGACGGTACTAAAGATGGACTGGGAAATGTTATTGGTGATGCACAGGCCGATTGGCGTGATACCGTATTAAATTCGCGGACAGTTGGTCGCATATTGAAAGGTCCTGAATACTTAACGGTATTTGATGGATTGACGGGAAAAGCCCTGAGCACTGTGGACTATCTGCCACAACGTGGAGAGCTAAGTTCATGGGGGGATAGCAATGCCAATCGCAGTGATCGATTTTTAGCTTGTGTAGCCTATTTGGATGGTGTACACCCGAGTGTTGTGATGACTCGGGGATATTATGAGCGTACGGCACTGGCAGCATGGGATTTCAAGGATAAAAAATTAGTAAGCCGTTGGGTATTTGATAGCAAAGTTCGTAAAGATCCTTATTCTGGTCAGGGATATCACAATCTCACGGTTGCGGACGTAGATCAAGATGGTAAAGATGAAATTGTCTTTGGTTCGATGGTTGTTGACGATAATGGCAAAGGGCTATACAGTACCGGACTGGGACATGGCGATGCATTACATGTTAGCGATTTGGATCCGGATAGGCCGGGCTTGGAGATCTTTGGAATTCATGAACTGAAAGGAGGGCGGAAAGGGACTGGTGTGGCTTTGTTGGATGCCAAAACTGGGGAAATATTGTTTAAAAGTGCAATAGACCAAGATATTCCTCGCGGTGTTGCTGCAAATATTGATCCCGATCATAAAGGGGCGTATCTGTGGTGGCTTGGATCTAGAGATATGTACGATACTAAAGGTAATCCTGTAGGACCGGCTCCGATATCGACCAATTTTTTGATTTGGTGGGATGCTGATTTGAGCCGGGAGCTTTTAAACAGCAACTATATTGAAAAATATAAAAAGGGGAAAACAGAACGAATCTTTACGGCGGTGGGAGCATCATCGATTAATGGAACTAAAAGTACGCCCAACCTAAGTGCGGATATCTTGGGGGATTGGCGTGAAGAATTGATCTTACGCTCAGATGATAATCAATATCTGCGTATCTATACAACAACGATCCCGACGGAAAAGCGTGTATATACACTCATGCATGATCCACAATATCGCTTGAGTATAGCATGGCAGAATGTGGCCTATAATCAACCGCCGCATACGGGATATTACCTTGGTGTAGGTATGGATCGTCCGGCTAAACCCAATATTCAGTTGGTGAAGCCTGCCCGCACAAAATAGAAATTTAGACGTGTACGATTGGAATTGTTTGATTAAAAGAAATAGATAAGTTAGCAAATGAAGCATACAATAAAATGGATAGGGATGACATTGGTAGCGGTTGTTTTAATATCCTTTGCAAAGCAGCAAAATAGACCCACGATTTATCTTATCGGTGATTCGACAGTTAAGAACAGCAATAAGGAATATTGGGGCTGGGGTACCTTGCTTCCTGAATTATTAGATACGACACGAGTCCGTGTGGACAATCATGCGATGGCAGGTCGGAGTACACGTACATTTGTCAAAGAGGGAAGATGGAGAAAAGTTGATTCTTTGTTCAAGCCTGGAGATTTTTTATTGATTCAGTTTGGTCATAACGAGGGAAGTAAGCCTGATACAAGCAAACAAGGCTATCGAGGTGTGCTAAGGGGTATCGGTCAAGATTCTATTGTGTTGGACTGGGGGAATGGAAAGAAGGAAACCGTGCACACTTATGGTGAAAACCTGCGTCGTTTTGTGATTGAAGCAAAGAAAAAGGGGGTAACACCGATTTTGTTATCCATGATTCCGCGCAACCAATGGGATGATCAAGGTAAGGTGAAGCGGGCCGACAAAGACTTTGGCTTGTGGGCTAAGCAGATTGCCGAAGAACAAGGCGTTCCTTTTCTGGATCTGAACAGTATTACTGCAGATAAATATGATCGCCTTGGACCAGAGCTGGTAAAAACCAGTTTTTTCCCCGGTGACCATACCCATACGAATAAAGACGGAGCGCGAGAAAATGCATGGTCTGTTATCGAAGGATTCCGTAGGATTAAAAGTCAGTTAGTACAATATATTAAATAGTAACGAAGATGAAATTGAAATTGTTGCCTTGGGCTGCGGTCCTTTTCGCTGTAATTAGCATGTCTTTTTTGGAAAAGCAGCACAAACCGAGCTTGTTTATTATTGGTGACTCTACGGTAAAAAACGGACAGGGAAATGGCTCGAACGGACAGTGGGGCTGGGGAAGTTTGATTGGTCAGTATTTTAAATCGGATAAAATTAATGTTAAGAATCGTGCTTTGGGGGGAACAAGTACCCGGACATTTTATAACAATCCAAAGCTTTGGCAGAAGGTACTGGATAGCATACAGCCTGGAGATTTTGTCCTTATGCAATTTGGGCATAATGATTCAAGTCCCATTGTGGACACGTTACGCGCTCGCGGAACGATAAAAGGAAATGGTGATGATTACCAAGAAGTGTATAATCCATTGCTGAAGCAGCATGAAGTAGTCTATAGCTATGGTTTTTACTTGCGTAGGTTTGTAAAGAATATTCAGGATAAGGGAGCGATAGCAATTATCTGTTCACCCATTCCACGCAATGCTTGGGATGGAAATCAGGTTCGTAAATCGGATTATGCACTATGGGCGAAAGAGGCTGCTGAACAGGCCAATGCATTTTTTATCCCATTACAGGATCAAGTGATTGCACAGTATGAAACATTGGGAAAAAAGAAAGTAGAAACGGAATTTTTTGATCCTAAAGATGCGACCCATACAATTAAAGCCGGTGCTTTGCTGAATGCTAAACTCGTTGCTGAGCAATTGAAAAAACAAACCAAAATCGGATTAAAGAAATTTATGTAGTATGAAGAAATCTACCTTTCCTCTGGCGATCTTTTTTCTGTTGACACTATTTAAAGTGCATGCACAGCAACGACCCAATATTGTATTGATTCTGGCCGATGATATGGGCTATGCTGATTTGGGTTGCTTTGGTTCCGAAATTCAGACTCCAAATCTCGATAAAATGGCAAAGGAAGGTATTAAGATGACTAATTTTTACAATGCTTCTCGTTGTTGTCCATCGCGTGCTTCCCTATTGACCGGATTATATCCGCATCAGGCAGGAGTCGGTGATATGATGAATAAGCGTCCTTTTCCAGCCTATCAGGGTTATTTGAATAGAAATTCGGTCACATTGGCCGAACTATTGAAAAGCGCAGGTTATGGAACCTTTATGGCTGGGAAATGGCATGTTGGACAGGAAAAGGAAAATTGGCCCCGGCAGCGTGGGTTTCAGCGCTACTATGGGCTAATTGATGGAGCAAACAGCTACTTTGAAAACCGGCCTTATCGCCCCAATCAAACATTAACGATAGCCTTGGACAATGAGGCGATCGTTCCGCCAAAAGATTACTATAGCTCGGATGCCTATACAGATTATGCAATGACTTTCATTGGTGAGCATTTAGAAACTAAAAAAGAGGATCCTTTTTTTCTATACCTCGCTTTTCAGGCTCCCCATTGGCCTATACATGCCAAACCGCAGGATATTGCAAAGTATCGTGGTAAATATATGGAAGGCTGGGAGGCTATTCGTGAAAAGCGTTTTCAAAAACAGCAGCAGTTAGGGATATTGCCGCCAACGACCAAATTGTCACCAATTGATACGACATTGCGAAATTGGAATGATTGCAGTTGGGAAGAAAAAGTAAAATGGGATGAAAAGATGGCTGTCTACGCGGCGATGGTAGATGAATTGGATCAGAACGTTGGTAGACTGGTTGATTATCTCCAATCGAAAGGACAATTGGACAACACTGTTTTCATCTTTCTCTCTGATAACGGAGCGAGCAATGAGACTATAACTAATGCGGGATTTACACCAGAAATTAGAGCTGCTAATGAATTTCCTGCCAGTCATCCGCGTTCTTTTACAGCTTATGGAGTCGAAGGTGCTGCGGTGAGCAATACGCCTTTCAAAAAGTTCAAGCATTGGGAGTTTGAGGGTGGGAATGCCACCGGATTTATCGCTTATGGACCGAAATTCCTACCAAGAGGGAAACAGTTTGATAGGCCAGCCCATTTGATCGATATCATGCCAACTTTAGCACAATGGTCGGGAGCGAGCTATCCTAAGGACTATGCGGGCAATACGATTCAACCGATGGAAGGAATATCCTTGCTTCCGCTATGGACAGCGCAACAAAAGGATATTGATCGGGAAATTTGTTTTGAACATGAGGGCAATAAAGGTGTGCGTAAGGGAAAATGGAAACTTGTCTCTTCCTATCCTGAAAATAAGTGGTATTTATATGATATAGAAAAAGATAGAAGTGAAACAGTAGACTTATCAGCCTCTTTCCCGAAAATATACAGTGAAATGGTTAAGCTCTATGAAAACTGGGCAAAAAGGGTTGGTGTGATACCTTACGAGCAGCTCGTTCAAAAACCTTCGTGAGTTCGCAGACACCAACAGCAATGAAAGCGAAAGAAGGCTCTTTCTAGCCAATAAGATCAGACACTTTCAGAAAAAAATGGGGAATTCCCGTTATGAATAATTATATAAAGCAAAACATGAAAATATTTAATACTTATACAGCCACTTTACTGATTGCATTTTTCCTTTCAGCATGTTCATCGACGAAGAAGGTTGTCGAACAGAAGCAGGAATTAACCGCTGTAGATGTACTTCAATCGTTGCAGCTGACCAATCGTTATTTCATGAACAAATGGACAGACACCGGTAAACCGATCTATACCAACCGTTGGCGACCGAGCAATATATGGACCCGGGCCGTTTATTACGAAGGACTCATGGCACTTTATCAGATTGATAAAAACAACGAATACTACAATTATGCTGTGGATTGGGGAAATAAACATGACTGGGGTATGCGCAACGGTTTGGAAACTCGAAATGCCGATGACCAAGCTTGTGGACAAACCTACCTGGATCTCTATGAGATTGAAGCGAAGCCTGAGCGTATCCAAAAGATTAAAGCCAATATAGATTATATTATCAAATCTGGAAAAGTAGACGATTGGACCTGGATTGATGCCATACAAATGGCCATGCCAATTTACGCTAAACTGGGGATAATGACTAAGGATCAAACTTACTTTGATTACATGTATAAAATGTATCATCATTCAAAAACGCAAGAAGGTGGAGGCCTGTATAACAAGACCGATAAACTTTGGTGGCGTGATAAGGATTTTGTTCCTCCCTACAAAGAACCAAATGGTGAGGATTGCTATTGGTCGCGTGGCAATGGATGGGTTGTGGCAGCTTTGGTCAGGGTACTTGCTTTAATTCCGGAGAACGAAGCACATCGTGCCGAGTACATGTCGGATTATAAAGCCATGATGGAAGCGCTTGTTCCTATCCAAAGACCGGATGGATTCTGGAATGTCAGTCTACACGATCCGACTAATTTTGGTGGGCGTGAAACTTCAGGAACGGCACTGTTTGTCTATGGTATGGCCTGGGGCATCAATAATGGTTTCCTAGATGCTAAAATATATCGACCTGTCGTAGAAAAGGCGTGGAAAGCAATGACTGCAGAAGCGGTACATCCTTCTGGTTTTTTGGGCTATCTACAAGGAACAGGAAAAGAACCTAAGGATGGTCAGCCGGTCAGTTTTTCAAGTCAACCGGATTTTGAAGATTACGGTTTGGGTTGTTTCTTATTAGGAGGAACAGAAGTCTATAAAATGTTGTCAAGATAAGATGAAAAAGTTATTCTTTATTTTTTGTTGCCTGCTGTTTTCATTCGATACGCATGCTCAAGAGGGGAGGAAGACCTTTAGTTTTAACGCTGACTGGCATTACCACATCGGCGATGTAAGCGATGCTTCTGCTGTAGGCTTCGATGATCGTGCATGGAAACAGGTTGCCTTGCCTCAAGCTTGGAATGAAGATGAAGCTTTCGCAAAAGCGATACATGACCTTTCGGCAAATGTTGTTTGGTATCGAAAAAAGTTTACTATTCCCAAAGGAGTTACTTCTGATAAGGTCTTTTTGGAATTTGAAGGGATTCGCTTCGGTGGAGAATTTTATCTTAACGGGAAATTTATAGGGCGTCATGAAAATGGCGTCATGGCCGCTGGATTTGATCTATCGGATCTGATGAATAGAGATGGCGAAAATATTTTGGCCATACGTATAGACAATAGTTGGAGCTATCGTGAAAAGGCAACAAATAGCACTTATCAATGGAACGATAAAAACTTTAATGC